>BNJS01001466.1_pt1 | contig 778807 bp, 874 predicted proteins | sample 8540461 | NCBI WGS metagenome assembly BNJS01 (sample SAMD00202454, study PRJDB9452) | human saliva metagenome | isolation source: human saliva | place: Japan | reverse complement strand
GGAAAAAAATATCCAAACAAAAATAGTCTCGAGAATGCTTTGATAAATCGACTTCAAAAGATAGAAAAATCGTTTACATGATTTAATCAGGTGGTTAGACTATCTTTTGACCCTGTCTTGTGTTATACTAGATAAGTTGCAAAAAAGCAGTACTTTTCTTTAGTGGAAAAGAAGCAACACGGTCTTTCATAAAAGGTATGAAAGTACGTCATGACAAGAAAAGTATAAACTAAGCGCTATAGGATGGCTTCGCACCATCTTTAGAAAGAAGAATAACGTGAAATTTAATCAATTTAACTTATCTGCTGATTTATTAGCAGAAATCGAAAAAGCAGGATTTGTAGAAGCAAGTCCTATCCAAGAGCAAACCATTCCTTTGGCTCTTGAAGGGAAAGATGTTATCGGACAAGCTCAAACCGGTACAGGGAAAACTGCAGCCTTTGGCTTGCCAACCCTTGAAAAAATTCGTACAGAAGAAGCAACCATTCAAGCTTTGGTCATTGCACCAACCCGTGAACTAGCTGTACAAAGTCAGGAAGAACTCTTCCGCTTTGGTCGAAGAAAGGGTGTAAAAGTCCGTTCTGTTTATGGCGGTTCAAGTATCGAAAAACAAATCAAGGCGCTTAAGTCAGGTGCTCATATCGTAGTTGGAACGCCTGGTCGTCTTCTAGACTTGATCAAACGCAAGGCCTTGAAACTACAGGACATTGAAACTCTTATCCTTGACGAAGCAGATGAAATGCTGAACATGGGCTTCCTTGAGGATATTGAAGCCATCATCTCTCGTGTCCCAGAAAATCGTCAAACCTTGCTCTTTTCAGCAACTATGCCTGAAGCTATCAAACGTATCGGGGTTCAGTTTATGAAAGAACCTGAGCATATAAAGATTGCGGCTAAAGAGTTGACAACAGAATTGGTTGACCAATACTATATCCGAGTTAAAGAACAAGAAAAATTTGATACCATGACTCGTCTCATGGACGTGGAGCAACCTGAACTTGCGATTGTATTTGGTCGTACCAAACGCCGTGTAGATGAGTTGACTCGTGGTCTGAAGATCCGTGGCTTCCGTGCGGAAGGTATTCATGGAGACCTTGACCAAAACAAACGTCTTCGTGTCCTTCGTGATTTTAAAAATGGGAATCTTGATGTCCTTGTTGCAACAGATGTTGCTGCTCGTGGTTTAGATATCTCAGGTGTGACTCATGTTTACAACTATGATATTCCTCAAGATCCTGAGAGTTATGTTCACCGCATCGGTCGTACAGGTCGTGCTGGTAAGTCAGGTCAATCCATCACTTTTGTTGCACCAAATGAGATGGGTTATCTCCAAATTATCGAGAACTTGACTAAGAAACGCATGAAAGGCCTCAAGCCTGCAAGTGCAGAAGAAGCCTTCCAAGCTAAGAAGCAGGTTGCACTCAAGAAAATTGAACGTGACTTTGCGGATGAAACTATTCGTGGCAACTTTGATAAATTCGCAAAAGATGCTCGTAAATTGGCATCCGAATTCAGACCAGAAGAAATGGCAATGTATATCCTAAGCTTAACTGTTCAGGATCCAGATAGTCTTCCAGAAGTTGAAATTGCGCGCGAGAAACCATTGCCATTTAAACCATCAGGTAATGGCTTCGGTGGTAAAGGCAAGGGAGGACGTCGTGGTGAGGATCGTCGAGATCGTGATCGCCGTCGCGACAATCGTCGTGGTGAACGTCGAGATGATTTCAAAAAAGGCAGTCGCAAAAACGACCGCTTTGAGAAGGAAAAACGTTACCGTAAGGATAATAAAAAACCACGTAATACTTCAAGTGAGAAGAAAACTGGTTTTGTAATCCGTAACAAGGGTGATAAATAATAAAAAAAGCGGTTCACTGAGGTGGATCGCTTTTATATATAAGGAGACCGAGAGTTGATAAAAGTTTAATACGAGAAAATAGATTTATATATTTGTTATCTTGTAATATTATATTATCAAAAATTTAGGAACCTGTCAACAAGAAAATTAGAAAAAACTAGTAAAAATTTTCGAACAGTCATGAATTGCAATTCAATAAACAATTTTCAGATAATTATTGAAATAATGGTCAATTTATGATATAATGGAAGCGATTAAATACGAGGTGAAAAATGGCACATTTATTAGAAAAAACGAGAAAAATTACGTCTATCCTGAAGCGTGCGGAGGAGAAATTACAAGATGATCTTCCATATAATGCCATCACACGCCAATTAGCGGATATTATTGATTGCAATGCTTGTATCCTAAATAGTAAGGGACGTCTTTTGGGATATTTCATGCGCTACAAGACTAATAATGATCGTGTAGAGCAATTTTTCCAATCAAAAATTTTTCCTGAGGACTATATTCAAGGTGCAAACATGATTTACGATACAGAAGCAAATCTGACTGTAGATCACGAATTAAGCATCTTTCCAGTTGAGAGTAGAGCTGATTTCTCAGAAGGTTTGACAACAATTGCTCCAATCCATGTTTCTGGGATTCGTTTGGGATCTTTGATTATCTGGCGGAATGATAAGAAATTTGAAGATGAGGATTTGATTCTTGTTGAGATTGCTAGTACGGTGGTTGGTATTCAGCTTTTGAACTTCCAACGTGAAGAAGACGAGAAAAATATTCGTCGTCGTACAGCCGTAACGATGGCAGTCAACACTCTTTCTTACTCTGAGTTACGAGCAGTGTCAGCTATTTTGGGTGAATTGAATGGTAATGAAGGACAATTAACTGCTTCAGTTATTGCAGACCGTATCGGTATTACGCGTTCTGTGATTGTCAATGCCCTTCGAAAACTCGAATCAGCAGAATTATTGAAAGTCGTTCACTGGGGATGAAGGGAACTTATCTTAAGGTCTTGATCCCAGATATCTTTGAAGAAGTGAAAAAGAGGGACTATTAATGGCTAAGGCTTTAATTTCGATTGACTATACAGAAGATTTTGTAGCGGAACATGGAAAATTGACAGCTGGAGCTCCCGCTCAAGCTATATCAGAAGCGATCAATCAGGTAACTAGATTAGCATTTGACCGTGGAGATTATATTTTCTTTACCATTGATGCTCATGAGGAAAATGATGTCTTTCATCCAGAAAGTAAACTATTTCCCCCTCATAATCTGATTGGGACTAGCGGGCGTAATCTATATGGTAAGTTAGCCGAGTTCTATCAGGAATATGCTGGCGATGGTCGTGTTTTCTGGATGGACAAACGTCACTATTCGGCTTTTTCTGGCACAGATTTGGATATCCGTCTGAGAGAGCGTCGCGTGGATACAGTCATCTTAACAGGTGTTCTGACAGATATCTGTGTATTGCATACGGCTATCGATGCCTATAATCTTGGGTATCAGATTGAAGTTGTCAAGCCAGCAGTCGCATCCATTTGGCCTGAAAACCATCAGTTTGCACTTGGACATTTTAAGAATACATTAGGAGCGAAACTCCTTGATGAAAACCTAGATGAAATCAAAGAATAATGTAATCAAAAAATCTGAAAAAAATCTGAAAAAAGTGTTGACAAAGTTTGTGAAAGTTGATATACTAGTAAAGTAATCGACGCGGGGATGGCGGAATTGGCAGACGCGCAGGACTAAGGATCCTGTGACCGCTTTAGGTCGTGAGGGTTCAAGTCCCTCTCTCCGCATAGGAAAAGAGTTAGCTTTGGCTAGCTCTTTATTTTTTTTTACCATTTGAGGGCAAAGATTTTGCTCTTTTTTTGTGATTTCATAAACATTTCATATTTGAATATTATAATGGTTTTACAAATATGGAGGTGCTATATGAATCCCACTCAAAGAGCTTGGGCTTACGTCAGCAGAAAAAGGCTGAGAAGTCTCATATTATTCCTGATTCTATTTGTTTTATTGGCTGGAATATCTGCTTGTTTGACGCTTATGAAGTCCAACAAAACAGTAGAAAATAATCTCTATCGCTCACTGAATACATCTTTTTCTATTAAAGAATAGAAGCAGATCAGACTTTTCAACTGTCTCAACTAGATGACCTTAAAAAGATAAAGGGTCTTGAGAAGATTTCACCTGAGCTAGATACAATAGCCAAGTTAACTGATAAAGAAGTCGTTACTGGAGAACAAAGTATCCAGAGAGATGATTTGACAGAGGCTGAAAAAAATCTTATCAGTTTGATTGCTTTGGAAGATTCTTCCAAGGATGTTTCCTTTACAAGTTCCGCCTTTACCCTTAAAGAAGGAAGACATATCGAAAAAGGGGATAGTAAAAAAATCTTAATCCACGAAGATTTAGCCAATAAAAACGATCTAAAAGTAGGAGAAAAGATTAGCTTAAATCCTGGTCAAGTAAAAGATAGTAGTGGAAAAACTCTTGAGTTTGAAATAGTCGGTATTTTCTCAGGTAAAAAACAAGAGAAATTTACTGGTCTTAGCTCAGACTTTAGTGAAAACACGGTCTATACAGACTACGAAAGTAGCCAAACTCTTCTTGGAAATAAGGAAGCTCAAGTTACTGCCGCTCGTTTCTATCTAGAAAATCCAAAAGATATGGATGGTATCATTCAAGAGGTTGAAAAGTTATCCCTGGAAAACCAAGGGTTCCAAGTTGAAAAGGAAAACAAGGCATTTGAACAAATCAAGGATTCCGTTTTGACCTTCCAAACCTTCCTACAAATTTTCCTCTATGGCATTATGATTGCTGGTGTAGGAGCGCTGGTCTTGGTCTTGTCCCTTTGGTTACGAGAGCGAGTCTACGAGGTTGGTATTTTATTGGCGCTAGGTAAAGGGAAAGTAGCAATCTTTAGCCAATTCTGCCTTGAAGTCATCATAGTTTCATTGGCAGCTATTCTGCCAGCATTTGTGGCTGGGAATGCTATTACTTCCTATCTCTTGAAGACTGTACTAGCAAGCGGTGACCAAGCTGCACTACAAGATACGCTAGCAAAAGCAACTAATCTTTCAACAAGTTTTCTTTCATTTGGAGAATCTTATGTCTTTCTACTTGTGATTAGCTGCTTGTCAGTTGCACTTTGTTTTATCTTTTTATTTAGAAAATCACCTAAGGAAATTTTATCATCTATTAGTTAATACTCTTCGAAAATCAAATTCAAACCACGTCAGCTTCGCCTTGCCGTACTCAAGTACAGCCTGCAGCTAGCTTCCTAGTTTGTTCTTTGATTTTCATTGAGTAGAAGAAGGAGAAATCATGACTTTACTACAATTACAAGATCTTACTTATCGTTACAAGAACACTGCAGAAGCAGTATTATATAAAATCAATTACGATTTTGAACCAGGCAAGTTTTATAGTATTATCGGAGAATCAGGAGCTGGGAAGTCAACACTCTTATCTCTATTAGCAGGACTTGATAGCCCAGTCGAAGGAGCTATCTTATTCGAAGGCAAGGATATTCGTGAACAAGGTTATTCTTATCATCGCATGCACCATATCTCGCTAGTTTTCCAAAACTATAACTTGATTGATTATCTTTCTCCATTGGAAAATATCCGCTTGGTTAATAAAAAAGCTAGCAAGGATACGCTTCTTGAACTTGGTTTAGATGAAAGTCAAATCAAGCGGAATGTTCTCCAATTATCAGGAGGGCAGCAACAACGTGTTGCGATTGCTCGTAGTCTGGTATCTGAGGCACCAGTTATTTTAGCGGATGAACCAACCGGAAATCTAGATCCTAAGACTGCTGGGGATATTATTGATCTGCTCAAATCTCTCGCTGAGAAAACAGGCAAGTGTGTGATCGTTGTGACCCACAGTAAGGAAGTAGCACAGGCGTCAGATATTACACTGGAATTGAAGGATAAAAAGCTGACAGAAACAAGAAGAAATAGTAACTAAAACTTTTAAATATATATAAGCGAAGTAAATCTAGAAAGGAATCTTATGTTACACAACGCATTTGCCTATGTCACAAGAAAATTTTTCAAGTCGCTTGTGATCTTTCTTATCATTCTCTTGATGGCTAGTTTGAGTTTGGTCGGCTTGTCGATCAAGGGAGCTACAGCCAAGGCTTCTCAAGAAACCTTTAAAAATATCACCAATAGTTTTTCTATGCAAATCAATCGTAGAGTTAACCAAGGAACTCCACGTGGTGCAGGGAATATCAAGGGTGAAGATATTAAAAAAATTACTGAAAATAAGGCCATCGAATCTTACATCAAACGTATCAATGCTATCGGTGATTTAACAGGCTATGAACTGATTGAGACACCTGAAACTAAGAAAAATCTAACGCCAGATCGAGCTCAACGTTTTGGAAGCAGCTTGATGATAACAGGTGTCAATGACTCTTCTAAAGAAGACAAGTTTGTATCAGGTTCTTACAAATTAGTCGAAGGTGAGCATTTAACAAACGATGACAAATACCAGATTCTCATGCATAAAGACCTGGCTGCTAAACACGGTTGGAAAGTAGGAGACAAGGTCAAACTGAACTCCAATATCTACGATGCAGATAATGAAAAAGGAGCCAAGGAAACAGTAGAAGTAACGATCAAAGGACTTTTTGATGGACATAACAAATCTGCTGTGACCTACTCACAAGAACTTTATGAGAATACAGCAATCACCGATATCCACACAGCTGCCCAACTCTATGGTTATACAGAAGATACAGCTATTTATGGAGATGCTACCTTCTTTGTAGCTGGAGATAAGAATCTAGATAGTGTCATGCAAGAATTAGGGTCTATCAACGGCATCAACTGGAAAATGTATAGCTTGATTAAGAGTTCATCTAACTATCCTGCCCTTGAACAATCTATCTCAGGCATGTACAAGATGGCTAATCTGCTTTTCTGGGGTAGCTTAGGCTTCTCAGTTCTCCTACTTGGTCTATTGCTCACACTTTGGATTAACGCCCGTCGTAAAGAGGTTGGAATTCTCCTTTCAATTGGTCTTAAACAAGCAAGTATTCTAGGTCAATTTATCACAGAAGCAGTTATGATTGCTATTCCAGCTCTCATTTCAGCCTACTTCCTAGCTAATTACACAGCTCGTGCTATTGGGAACACAGTTCTTGCCAATGTCACATCAGATGTGGCTAAACAGGCAAGTAAGGCAGCCCAAGCTTCCAATCTTGGTGGTGGTGCAGAAGTTGACGGCTTTAGCAAGACTCTTTCAAGTTTGGATATTTCTATTCAACCTTCAGACTTTGCCATTATCTTTGTACTTGGTTTGGTATTGGTAGTATTAGTTATGGCACTTGCTTCAAGCAATCTCCTCTTTAAACAACCAAAAGAACTCTTGTTGGATAGTGAATAAAAAACATGCTACCTATTCTCATTCAAATGAGATATAATATAGGTAGCATTTTTGATAGAAAAGGATTTATATGAAAATTCTAATTGTAGAAGATGAAGATATGATTCGCGAGGGAATTAGTGATTATTTGACGAATTGTGGCTATGAAACCATTCAGGCTGCAGATGGTCAAGAAGCCTTAGAACAATTTTCAAATCATCAAGTTGCCTTGGTTCTCCTAGATATTCAAATGCCCAAACTTAATGGTTTAGAAGTTTTGTCAGAAATTCGTAAAAGCAGTCAAGTTCCAGTCTTGATGCTAACAGCTTTTCAGGATGAAGAGTATAAGATGAGTGCCTTTGCCTCACTAGCTGATGGATATCTGGAAAGCCCTTTTCTCTTTCTTTGTTGAAGGTTCGAGTGGATGCTATCTTTAAACGTTATTATGATGCAGGTCGTAGCTTTACCTATAAGGATACCAAGGTCGATTTTGACAGTTATAGTGCCACAGTGGCCGGCCAAAATGTTCCTGTGAATGCAAAAGAGCTAGAAATCTTAGACTATCTGGTTAAAAATGAAGGTCGAGCCTTAACACGGTCGCAGATTATCGATGCTGTATGGAAGATGACAGATGAGATCCCCTTTGACAGAGTGATCGATGTCTATATCAAGGAACTACGGAAAAAATTGGATTTAGACTGTATACTTACCGTGCGCAATGTTGGTTATAAATTGGAGAGAAAATGAGACGTTCAGGTTTATTTAAAAAAATTTTTATCTATACCTTCTCGGTATTTTCTACCTTGGTCATTTGTTTGCATTTGGCCATCTATTTGCTCTTTCCATCGACCTATCTCAGTCACCGTCAGGAGAGCATAGGCCTCAAGGCTACCGAAATTGCACAATCCCTCCAAGGAAAGGACAGTCAAACTATCCAGGAAGTCCTTGATCTTTATTCTCAAAGCAGTGATATCAAGGGAGCTGTTAAGGGAGAGATGACTCAGGATAAGTTGGAAGTCAATGATAATCTTCCCATTGATAAACAACGACAAACGGCCTCCTTGGTTATTGAGGAAAGAGAAGTTCAAACTAAGGATGGTCAGACGATGACCGTACAGTTTTTAGCTTCTATGGATTTGCAGAAAGAAGCAGAAGACATCAGTCTGCAATTTCTACCCTATACTCTGTTAGCGTCTTTCATCATTTCGCTCCTCATTGCCTTTATCTATGCGAGAACCATTGTAGCACCTATTTTGGAAATTAAACGAGTGACTCGGAGAATGATGGACTTGGATGCAGAAGTTAGGCTGCGCGTGGATTCTAAGGATGAGATTGGGGATCTCAAGGAACAAATCAATAGCCTTTATCAGCATCTCTTGACCGTTATTGCGGACTTACATGAAAAGAATGAAGCCATCCTCCAACTAGAAAAGATGAAGGTTGAGTTTTTGCGAGGAGCTTCCCATGAGCTCAAGACACCTCTTGCTAGTCTGAAGATTCTTCTGGAAAATATGCAAGCCAATATCGGACGTTATAAAGATAGAGACCATTACCTTGGAGTTTCTCTAGGAATTGTGGATGATTTAAGTCACCATGTCCAGCAAATTCTATCCCTTTCTTCGGTACAGGAATTGCGAGATAAGAAGGAAGAAATCAATCTTCTGGATATGACCAATCTTCTATTGAAGGACTATGACTTGTTAGCCAAGGAGAGAAAAATCTCAGTAGAGAACCAGCTAACTGATCAGCACGTTTATCTAAATCCTTCAGTACTCAAGCTGATTCTTTCCAACCTGATCAGTAATGCAGTGAAACATTCTATCCAAGGTGGCTATCTCAAAATCGGTGAAAAGGATGGCTGGATATTTATTGAGAACAGTTGTACACTTGAGGAACAAGATAAATTTGAACAATCCTTTACGGCTTCTAGTCGCCAAAGTAAGGGAGCTGGATTGGGACTATTTGTGGTCAAGAGTTTATTGGAAAACGAAGAAATTGATTATCATTTTGAAAGATATGAAAATCACTTGGTATTTTATATGAACCTTCTTCAAAAGCCGGAATAAAGGGATTTAGAGAGAGTTTACATATTTTAAAATAGAAGAAATTCAATCTAAACTACGGGAAAAACTAGCTTTTTTTCTTAAAACGTGATAAAATGAACAATGTAAATGGGATATCCCAAAAAATATACAGGAGGCCTGATAATATGGCAATCGTTTCAGCAGAAAAATTTGTCCAAGCAGCTCGTGACAACGGTTATGCAGTTGGTGGATTTAACACAAACAACCTTGAGTGGACTCAAGCTATCTTGCGCGCAGCAGAAGCTAAAAAAGCTCCAGTTTTGATCCAAACTTCAATGGGAGCTGCTAAATACATGGGTGGTTACAAAGTTGCTCGCAACTTGATCGCTAACCTTGTTGAATCAATGGGTATCACTGTACCAGTAGCTATCCACCTTGACCACGGTCACTACGAAGATGCACTTGAGTGTATCGAAGTTGGTTACACTTCAATCATGTTTGACGGTTCACACCTTCCAGTTGAAGAAAATCTTAAATTGGCTAAGGAAGTTGTTGAAAGCACACGCTAAAGGTATCTCAGTAGAAGCTGAAGTTGGTACTATCGGTGGTGAAGAAGACGGAATCATCGGTAAAGGTGAATTGGCTCCAATCGAAGACGCTAAAGCAATGGTTGCAACTGGTATCGACTTCTTGGCAGCTGGTATCGGTAACATCCACGGTCCTTACCCAGCAAACTGGGAAGGTCTTGACCTTGACCACTTGCAAAAATTGACAGAAGCTCTTCCAGGATTCCCAATCGTATTGCACGGTGGATCAGGTATTCCTGATGAGCAAATCCAAGCAGCTATCAAACTTGGTGTTGCTAAAGTTAACGTTAACACTGAATGCCAAATCGCATTCGCTAACGCAACTCGTAAATTTGCTCGTGACTACGAAGAAAACGAAGCAGAATATGACAAGAAGAAACTCTTCGACCCACGTAAATTCTTGGCTGACGGTGTAAAAGCTATCCAAGCATCAGTTGAAGAACGTATCGACGTATTCGGTTCAGAAGGTAAAGCTTAATCTAGCTGAACAATACAGAACAGAAACCTGCCCCTGAGGGTGGGTTTTTTGTATTTTCTAACTCTTCTCAATCTTATTTAAAAAGTGATATAATGAAGATGGAAATAGTCATCTAGTTGATTTTGGGATAAAACCAGCTTTGTAATCAACCTTTGAAAGGAAAGATAGCCATGATATTCGATCAGTCCTTGCAAGCTTACCTACATGAAGTAGATGATGTTCTTGTGGCTTGGGAAGAAAAACCAAGTGGAAATTTTGAGATGGAAGCTCAGTTGCTTGCAGCCAATTACCATAAAAACAGGTCTCGTATTCTTGCCTTTATCTTGCCTCGTTTACAAGAATTTTATGGGTATTTCACAGGTGAAGAAGCTACTGAAAAGTTGGGCAAACCCATCATCGAGCCAGCAAGACAAACCGTTACTTTCTGTGACCAAACTTTTGATGATATTCATATCTTTTCTTTTGACTATCAGGGACAAGACTTTGAAATTCTGGAGAATTTTGCCATTGATGGTTAAGGTCTCTTTTCAGTTTTAAAATGAAAGGAAGAAACTGATGAGTACTGCTGATTTTGTCTTTGTAGAGACTAAAGAACCCGTATTTCTTGATTTACAAGCCTTTTGTGGTGCTTTGAGAGAAAAATTCCCAGGTGTTATGGTTAGAGAAAGAACTAATCCCGAAAAAGCATACCCGCTTTCTTGGGATTATCAAAGTCCTCAGCTTACCTTGGAAAGTTCACTAAGTAGCAATAAAGATGTTTTTGTGATAAATTACTTTGATTCAACAAACAGGTTACAAGATTATGCCTCCTACATCATCTGGCTTTGGAAATGGTTTCCAGCTGAAGAGAAGGTTTTCTTTTGTGATGAAGGCTATGAGTATGTGTTTGAGCTTCCTAGTGTTTTACCCCAAAAAGAGTTGGAAAACTACTTACGAACAAGGTTTGATAAGTGAAGAAGAAGTGTGAAAATGAAATATAGAATACTAGAGAAAAACCAATCTAAAGTTGCTAAAAGACTCTAATTTTTGTACAATAATGCTATGAAAAAACTAAAAAAATGGAGTCTTGGCTTTCTTAGTTTTATTCTTTTGTTTTTAGGGGCAACATTCATCTTTCATCGTATCAGTTTAGAAAAGGAAAATGAATTCTTAACACCTATCGGTCAAAAAGTCGAAGTAAATGGTCATCAAATGAATGTTTACGTTCAAGGTGAAGGATCTGAGACGATAGTATTTCTTTCAGGTGCAGGTATTGCTTCACCTATATTAGACTTTAAGAATCTAACAGATTCCCTATCAAAAAAATATAAAATTGTCGTAGTCGAGAGAGCTGGCTATGGTTTTAGTGAGGATAGTAATCAATCTAGAGATGTGATGGAGGTTCTTTCTGAAACTCGTCAAGCCTTGTCACAGGCTAATCTTTCAGGTTCATTTATCATCATATCTCATTCAATGGATAGTCTTGAGAGTCTGGCTTGGCAGGAGAAGTATCCTGATGAAGTGAAAGCCTTGGTTGGTCTGGATTGGGCTCTGCCGCCAAGTTATGAGGATTTAAAAGACAATCAAGCCCTGCTTTCTGTAGTCTACTGGAGCAGCAAGATTGGTTTGTTACGCTATTTCCCTGAGTCTTTTTACATCAAAAATCCAACGCTGACCGAAAATGAGCGAAATCAATACAAACTCCTAGCCTATAAGCAGTTGATCTCAAAAGCCATGCTTCATGAATCCCGTTTGGTAAAGGAAAATGCCAAGAAAGTTCCCTCTAGCATCAATCCGAAAATTCCTACCTTACTCATGGTTTCTAATGGTGAAGGCACGAGCTTTAGCCAATCAGAATGGCAACATTATGCAGAGAAATTTGCAAGTGACCAGTCTAATGTTCAAGTCATCTATATGGATGCACCTCACGACCTCTATCATTATCAAAGTCATGAGGTTATTACTCGTATTGAAGAATTTTTAGAGAATAATTGAGGGACTAGAAATTTATTTCAGATTGATGAACATGATTAAATACTGAAAGCTTAGTACCAGAATAATGATAAAATAATGTCTTTTATAAACATCCAGTCTGTTTTTTAAGACAGGCTTTTTGTTTTTTTCAAGTATCAAAACTATTTACTTTTTACTAGAAAAACACTTGTTTCCCCTTATCGATTACATTATAATAGAATGTAATTAAGACCTTTGTGTATAAATTATATAGAGGAGCCCGTTTTAGGATTCAAAAATGAAATTTGACCATTAAGTAGTATGAATTAATGGTTCTTTTCTAAAGGGAGAGATATATGGCAATGATAGAAGTGGAACATCTTCAGAAAAATTTTGTGAAGACAGTTAAGGAGCCGGGGTTGAAAGGGGCTTTGTGTTCCTTTATTCATCCTGAAAAGCAGACCTTTGAAGCGGTCAAGGATTTGACTTTTGAAGTACCCAAGGGGCAGATTCTAGGCTTTATCGGAGCTAATGGTGCTGGGAAGTCGACAACCATCAAAATGCTGACAGGGATTTTAAAACCGACATCTGGTTTTTGTCGGATTAACGGCAAGATTCCCCAGGATAATCGCCAAGATTATGTCAAGGATATCGGGGTTGTCTTTGGACAACGAACCCAGCTATGGTGGGATTTGGCTCTACAAGAGACCTACACGGTCTTGAAAGAAATTTACGATGTGCCAGACTCGCTCTTTCATAAGCGCATGGACTTTTTGAATGAAGTCTTGGATTTGAAGGAATTTATCAAGGATCCCGTGCGGACTCTTTCACTTGGTCAACGGATGCGGGCAGATATTGCGGCTTCCTTGCTTCACAATCCCAAGGTTCTCTTTTTAGATGAGCCGACCATTGGTTTGGATGTTTCGGTCAAGGACAATATTCGTCGGGCTATTACCCAAATCAATCAGGAGGAAGAAACAACCATTCTCTTGACCACTCACGACCTGAGCGACATTGAGCAACTGTGTGATCGGATTTTTATGATTGACAAGGGGCAGGAGATTTTTGATGGAACGGTTAGCCAGCTCAAGGAAACCTTTGGCAAGATGAAGACTCTTTCCTTTGAATTGGTGCCAGGTCAAAGTCACCTCTTCTCTCACTATGAAGGTCTATCTGATATGACCATTGATAGACAAGGAAATAGCCTCAACATTGAATTTGATAGTTCGCGCTACCAGTCAGCTGATATTATCAAGCAAACCCTGTCTGATTTTGAAGTCCGTGATTTGAAGATGATGGATACGGATATTGAGGATATTATCCGTCGCTTCTATCGGAAGGAGCTCTAAGATGGTCAAATTGTGGAGACGTTATAAACCCTTTATCAATGCAGGGATTCAGGAGTTGATCACCTATCGAGTCAACTTTATTCTCTATCGGATTGGCGATGTCATGGGGGCTTTTGTGGCTTTTTATCTCTGGAAGGCTGTCTTTGATTCTTCGCAAGAGTCTTTGATTCAGGGCTTTAGTATGGCAGATATCACCCTCTACATCATTATGAGTTTTGTGACCAATCTTTTGACTAGGTCAGATTCGTCCTTTATGATTGGGGAGGAGGTCAAGGATGGTTCCATTATCATGCGCTTATTAAGACCAGTCCATTTTGCGGCCTCTTATCTTTTCACCGAGCTTGGTTCCAAGTGGTTGATTTTTATCTCTGTTGGACTGCCATTTAAGTGTCATTGTTTTGATGAAAATCTTATCTGGGCAAGGGATTGTAGAAGTACTGGGATTAACGATTCTTTATCTTTTTAGCTTAACGCTGGCCTATCTGATTAACTTTTTCTTTAATATCTGCTTTGGATTTTCAGCCTTTGTGTTTAAAAATCTCTGGGGTTCCAATCTACTCAAGACTTCCATAGTGGCATTTATGTCTGGGAGTTTGATTCCTTTGGCTTTCTTTCCCAAGATTGTTTCAGATATTCTGTCCTTCTTGCCTTTCTCATCTTTGATTTACACTCCGGTCATGATTATCGTTGGGAAATACAATGCCAGTCAGATTCTTCAGGCGCTTTTGCTACAGTTTTTCTGGCTCTTAGTGATGGTGGGCTTGTCTCAGTTGATTTGGAAACGAGTCCAGTCCTTTATCACTATTCAGGGAGGTTAGTATGAAAAAATATCAACGCATGCATCTGATTTTTATCAGACAGTACATCAAGCAAATCATGGAATACAAGGTAGATTTTGTGGTTGGTGTCTTGGGAGTCTTTCTGACTCAAGGCCTGAACCTCTTGTTTCTCAATGTCATCTTTCAACACATTCCCTCCCTAGAAGGTTGGACTTTTCAAGAAATTGCCTTTATCTATGGATTTTCCTTGATTCCCAAGGGATTAGATCATCTCTTTTTTGACAATCTCTGGGCTTTAGGTCAACGACTAGTTCGAAAAGGGGAGTTTGACAAGTATCTGACTCGTCCTATCAATCCTCTTTTTCACATCCTGGTTGAGACCTTTCAGATTGATGCCTTGGGTGAGCTCTTGGTCGGTGGCATTCTATTGGGAACAACAGTGACTAGCATTGCTTGGACTCTTCCCAAATTCCTGCTTTTCCTAGTTTGTATTCCTTTTGCGACCTTGATTTATACTTCTTTGAAAGTCGCAACAGCCAGTATCGCTTTTTGGACCAAGCAGTCAGGTGCTATGATTTACATTTTCTATATGTTCAATGATTTTGCCAAATACCCGATTTCTATATACAATTCACTTCTTCGTTGGTTGATCAGTTTTATCGTGCCTTTTGCCTTTACGGCTTACTATCCTGCCAGCTATTTCTTGCAGGATAAGGATGGGCTTTTTAACATCGGAGGATTGGTTCTGATTTCCCTTATCTTCTTTGGAATCTCTCTAAAACTCTGGGATAGGGGCTTAGATGCCTACGAAAGTGCGGGTTCGTAAGAGCTAAAGTAAGACTAAAATCAAGAAAGGAACTTATGATGCTTGTTATTAAAGAAGTTAAGGGTGAAGAGCAAAAAATGGCAGTTGTCGCTGAGGTTTTAAAGGATTTGCCAGAATGGTTTGGAATACCAGAAAGCACGCAAGCCTACATCGAAGGAGCCAAGAACTTGAAGGTGTGGGCCGCCTTTCAGGAGAGTGATTTGCTTGGCTTTGTAAGCTTGTCCTATTCTAGTGAAGATTGTGCAGAGATTGATTGTCTCGGCGTAAAAAAAGCTTATCAAGGTAGAGGAATTGGTAGTCAGTTACTTGTTACTTTAGAAAGTGAAGCCAGTAAAAATGTTGATTTTTTGCAGGTGAAAACAGTGGCAGAAGGCTCTAATAAAGATTATGACAGAACAAATGTCTTTTATCGCAGTCTTGGCTTTAAAAAACTAGAGATTTTTCCACAACTGTGGGGACCCCAAAATCCTTGTCAGATTTTGATTAAAAAGCTTGAATAATATTACTTGACATCTATTCTCAGAGTGCTATACTGTAAGTGTAATAGCCGATTTAGCTCAGTTGGTAGAGCGAGGCACTCGTAAAGCCTAGGTCACAGGTTCAATCCCTGCAATCGGCATAATAAATAGTTTAGAAACGTTGTTAAATCAACGTTTCTTTTTGATTTGGTCAACTTTTGGTCAATAATTCTATTTTTTAACTAAACTCGTCAAAACAGCACGAACTTTGTTATTTTCAATATCTGCTTTTTCTTTTATAAGATGTCCATAAGTTTCAGTTATTTGTTTAATATCTCTATGACCCATTAATTTTGAAACTGCCCAAATATCAATTCCTTTAGCTAACATTGTTGAACAATACGTATGTCTTAGACCTGTACTTGTCATAGTTTTAGGATGAATTTTTAAGGTCTTTAAAATTTGTTTTAAATGCTTGTTCACTCCTGCATTTGTTACAACATTATAATTCAAATCAATAAAAATCATATTTTCATTATTTGTAATCATCCCATTTTCAATGAATAAAGATTGCTCTTGTTTTATTTTTTTTAAAATTGTCAATGTATCTTCATCGATTGGAACTGTACGAACAGAATCTTCCGTTTTGGGTTTTGTCCAACGTTTTTTTATAGTATCATATCTGCGATATGTTTTTATTTCTGAACTTTCCCACAATACACAATCCCAAGTTAGACCTGCAACCTCTCCTGCTCGTAATCCAGTTTTTAGTTGAATCAATAGTAAAAATGGTACAATAGAAGTTCTTAAATCAAGATTGTTTTCTAAATATGTTACTAATTTTTGATAATCTTCAAAGCTATGAATGTATTTTTCATCTTTTCGCTTCATTGGAGGTCGTCCTGAAAGAATGACACCCTCAGTAAAATCTTCTATATTAAGTTTATCTCTTTTAGCAAACACAATCACATTTCTAATTTCCGCATTCATTCTACTAACATTATCACGACAATTTGTTTCAGCATACTTATTTATAAAAGCCTGATATTCACTCGCTTTGATTTTTAAGGCTGGTTTGTCTTTAAAATAATCTTTGATAAACTTACCACGCAATAAATGTTTATTAAATGTAGCCTCTGCTTTTTCAAGTGGTTTTACAGTCAATTCTAACCACTTTTCCCATAGAGCATAGAATGGAATGTTTTTATCAATTATTGCACCATTAAGCAATTTTAACTCAAGAGCTATTGCCTCAATTTCTGCTTCCCTTTTTGTCTTAAATCCTGAATTAGAGGCTACCACCTTTTTATTTTTATCAAATATTCTGTAATCCCATAAATTCTTTTTACCTCGTTTTCTGTATGAAACTGACATGATTACCTCTTTCTAAAAGACGACAATCAAGATATTATCTTGATTATCGTATCATAAACTAAAAATTTCTGCAAAATTTTCTTCAAAAAATTCTTTAGTTTTGCTAGCTAAGAAGTAGTACCGTCCACCCTGATTATTTGGATATTTCACAAAACCATCCTTATTTTTATCAATATCAATTTTTGAGCGAATATCTGCACGATAGAGAACATTTTCTAATAACCACGGTCGAGATACTGAAATCATCTCTAAAACCTCGGATAAGCTCATATATTTCCCATCTGAAGCTTGTGTTTTTAAGTTGAGATATTCTTCTTTTTCAACAATGATATGTGTGGCAGGTAACTTTACTTCTAAATTGTCTATTTTGATTAAAATTTTATCTGTCATATGAATTTTTCTCTTTCTATGATAAAATAGAAGCAGAAATAGTATTTATTATTTCCACTAGTTTTAGTTATCGCTAGCCTTACTTTGAGCGGTTTGGTTTGTAGCGATAACTTTTCTTTTGCTGTCAATATTTTTTTCTTTCTTTATTCTTTCTAATATATCTGAAGCAATTTTTCGAAATTCTTCTTCATTTTCTACACTTTTTAGTATATACGTCTGTAATTTTTTAAATGCTTGTTTCGCTTTTTCTTTTAAATCACGTGTAGCTGTGTAATTCCATAATTCAATTTTGACAACCTTATTCTTTTCATCATGAACCATTTTGATTACAAATCTAATTCTTCGCATTAGCTGATGATATTCTTTATTTTTCTTTCCAAACCACGAATCACACCAATCCCAATAAGTATCTGAATTTGTAATAATTGTTAAGTCATTGATGATGTACGCATCTTTAAACCGTGAACTAAGTTGAGTTGCAGAATCTGGCTCTAATACTTGAAACAGTTCTCTAAAGGTCATGCCACAACTTGCATCTAATTCATTGATTACAATAGTTTTTTCCCCTTTATAACCTGAACCTAAATCAAATCTTTTTTTATTGATTGAAGGAGTGTGAGCTCCTAACCTATCATGTTCTTCTGCAAGTAATCTCGCTAGATATGACTTTCCTGTCCCACCTTCAGCTTGAATATAAATACCTGTATGATTTCGTTCGCCCTTGCTCATTCTTATAAATTCCTTATGAATGAATTCTTGTCTATTTTCTTCGAACTGTCTTTTATTTGCATTCCACGCCTTTTGTGCTATACGTTGACTAAATTGTTCAAATAATTGTTGTTTTGCTTCAGTTGTAAGCAAACCATCTTCTGAAATTAGATAACTTAATTCTAAACAATAATCTTCTATATCCAGACCGTTATCAGCTTTTTCTTTGCTATGATTTTTAATTTTTCCCATAATATCTTCGATATAGTTTGCATTTTTTGATGAAATGACTTCCGAAATTTCGTACGGAAATTTATGTTCTTCCATATTACGTTCGTTGCGATGTGTTAAATATCTGCACGCTTTAATTGAACTACGAACAAATTCTAAATTTTGTTCTCTTGAAATTGATAAAGCCTTAAATACTGATGAGTAAGTATGAGCATGTTTGAAATCAATATAAAAATGTGCATGCAGTGGTTTTGACGTTTCGTCGTCTTTTAAATCTTTGTCATGAAAAATAATATAATACCTATCTTCTTCATTTTTACAATAATCATGAATACGTTGAATAACTGATTCACGAAAATCTTTTTCAGTTAATTTTGAATTTGCGTTATGTTCATATTCGAATGAAATTTGACCAAAAAATTTTCTTTTTCTATCATTTTGATTAATTTTCATAAAAATCCTTCCTGTTTTTGACACAAAATAAAGAGTGTGTGTTGATTTGTGTTGATTGTATATGTTGTTAATTTGGACGCCACTGACGGAGGAAAATGTGGCGTCCAAAAACATCAGATAGGGTTCAAGAATTATCACAACACAGTTTCATATTTTAAGAGTTAGACGCAGATTGTTCCAATGATTTTCGATTCTTGATACCGTACAAATAAGCTTTTTTAAAAATACTAATCTTTTCCAAGCCGTGTTCGTGTAGATTAATATTCCAAAACCTTCTAGGTTTACAGAACTGTCCATCACTAGTCATGATATAACCTGAAAATCTGGACGCATGATTATCTATATTATCTGTTTCTCCAAATACCATGCGAGCTAATTCGTCAGTTATAGCACCATTTGATAAACAGATACGAACACCTAAGTTATCTCTAATAGCTGTTGAAAGCAACTCAGAACGCGGTTGTTGCATGCAGATACACATGTAGACACCACTCGAACGAGAACGTGAAACGATAGATAAAACCAAATCTTGAACCCTTTTTCTCATCTTATTATCTGTGATGCTAGAAAGCATAGCTGAATACTCTTCTATAACACACAGCTTCATTTTCATCTCTTTGCCAAAATTAACGAAAGTTGCGCCAGTAATATCATCTCTTGATGATAGATTCGCAATTTCTTTTTCACGTTTAATAACTAATTCCAATAATTCTTCAAAATACGCTAAAATAGCTTCACTATCTGATAAAACAGTCCCAGTTGGTAGAAAAGTCCATGAACTAAATTCAGATTTAACATCTAAGATTGTTAAATCAACTTCTGAATCAAACATAAAAACTTGAGTAAGTAACGATTTTAAGAATGTTGTCTTTGAACTTGACGTGTTACCAACAATTAAAGCATGTATATTCTTCAACAATGAGAATGTCAATCCTTCTTCAACTGTTATTACAAAATCATTCCCTGGTCTTAACTCAATTATTTTTCTTGGTTTGAGCTGTCTTGCTTTTGCTTCTACAATATCATCTAATAAATAAATGAACTCTGTATTATCTTCACTCAACCAATAATCTAAAACGATTAGAGCACGATTTTTACCCACTAAGCAAGCTGATAACATTTCCGCAAACTTCTCTAAATCCTCAGTACTCTGGTCAGCTAATTTTTTGATTTTAACAGTGATGCGCCTGCTTGACTTCGAGAAGTCCGCATGCGCTTTACTAACATCTATGAACATGCTACCAACTTTGCGATTCGCAGTTGCTGAATCTAACAATGCCATGTGTGTTTGTCGTTCTATCAACCTTAGCTGATAGTATAGAGATATTGAACCAATTTTTGATAGCTTTAAAATAAATCGAACCAATAGAACAAGATTAACCAAGAGCAAGACAGCTATTCCAATTACTTCTAACGGAAAGCCAAGCTGTGCTTCACTTCTAAATACCAATCTTTGTTCCTTTAAATACTAACCATCTAATAACAATCCCAATTAAGAGTAACCCAACTCCAAAAATTTGGAGTAGAGTTACAAAATTTGGGAACAAAGGCATTAAATGACCTGTATTTTTATTTAATCTGTATCTAATCATAAATCCCTACAGATTTCTTCCATTTCTGCTAACATATTCCGACGCATGAGTTCAAAATACATGTATGAACGAATAAAGTCAGTATAACGCCCATTTGAGTATGTCAAACTTAATGTTATGAAAAGTTTGTATTTTGATGTCTTTTGTGAATTTTCAATAATTGAATAAATTTTTTTTAATTCAATCGGTAACTTGTCAGCTGTTAAATCATCCAATTCTTTAGAAATATCTTTCATATCTATGTCCTCTCTACTTTAAACTTACTTCTTTAACGTCTTCAGCCCATACTTCTATAACATCATAACTTTTATACTTGTAACGACCTCTCGAATTGACTAACTGATACAAATGTCTGAACTGAATCTTGTTCGCAATTTCAAGTGTAGGGACAACAAGACTAATCAATTTAACAGAACCATCATCGCGAGGCATAGAAAGGAACACTTCGTAGCCGATTAACTGTTCTGAAAAAACAGGAGCATTTTTACCATTTTGATTTTTTTCGAATCCCACTATCGGAAAGAATGGTTTTGGCTCTGTAACACTAACAGCTACACAAGTTGAGATGTTGCTAAGAACTGGGGCAGTGCGACGGTCGTTTACAATTGAAACGTCTGATTGATTTGAATTCTTTCCGAACAATCCCGTTTGCAATAATTTTTCATTATTTGTCATAAAAAGACACCTATACTAGCTTAAAGCTAGTGCTTTCTTTAAATTTTGGTAAATAGTTGAACGTTCTTTATTTACAACTCTATTCTACATCAAACAAGTTATATTTCAATTGTACAAAAAATATAAAAATACAAGTTGTTTGTATAACTTTTGTGATACTCTGGTATTAGAAAAGGAGTAGACATGTTTGATTTTAGTAAAGAATTTATAATTAGAATAACATTGGATTCAATTCCAACAAAAATTAAAAAAATATAAGGAAGAAAAAAATCAAAGACAAAAAAAGATTTTTTTGGTATCAGTTTTTATATGATAAGAGGTTAGAAAAATGGTACTTTAGATTATTCTAATAATGCTTATTATGGTAATTCAAAAGATTCAGCAAAACAGAGAATTAGTCATATTAAAAGAGTTTTGAATAAGAATAATGTTAATGAAGAAATAATCAGAACAAGTAGAGCATATATGACATCAGCAGTATTAGAACTTTTTTCAAATAATATGGAACTTTCGATTTCTGAATTACTTTGGGGAGATGAAAAAAAGTGGAAGAGATTACTCCCAGCTTTATTTTTTTTAATTGTATTTGATTCATTAAATGCAGAATCGATAAATGAGAATTTATCAGAAAGAGGAAAATCGATAATGCTAGAATCGGTAATTTTTTCTAGGGTGTTGGCTAAAAAAGAGATTGAAGCTGATATGGCAGATGGTTTGGTGATTTTTGATATTAGAAATGAACAAATAAAATCAGCAATATTTAGATTGTATCAAGCAGATATAGAAGTAAAAATTTTATAAGTTATTTAAGGAAACATTTGTTGATAGTAATTATGCTTTGGATTACTTAGATAGAGAATTAAAAAATTTTTCAGAAAGATTATTCGATGAAGTGTTGAATGTTTCAGATAGTGTGAAACAAAGTTCGTTAGGTTATCAAGCATATAAAAACATATGATATTTATTATTCAAATGAATCTAGAGAATATAAAAAAATAGTTTAATAATTAGAAGCGATGCACGGTATAATTGTAAAAAAAGATAGTACATTATTTAGATGAGGAGCAAGAATTATTAAATAATTCTATCAATAAATTTATTGATGACTTAATAATAATTCAAAAATTTACAAGATGAACGTTTGGGATATAGAATAAATAAGAAAAAAATATTTGATGTAGGATTAAAAAAATTGCAAATTTCAATGAAAAAAATATTTTCAAAAAGGCTATGGATTATCAAGTACAGATAAATCAAATCGATTTAAGTGAAGAAGATTTAACAAAGATAGTAGATTTTGAATTATAAAAAGTTTATAAATTATAGAAACAATCATATATTTATATGATATAATAAATACTGTGATATATAATATTTAGAATCTATAAATGACTGGTGTTTACAGCTGAATTAAAAATCTGTATTGAGGTGTACAATGACTTTTACAAAACAACAATTATCGATTTTTTTAGATGAAAGTGTATTATTTAGAATTTCGTCAAACGAGAATTGCATAATTGATTACAATCAGAGTGTTTTTTTAACTTTTGATGAACTTGAAAGAATAGTAAAGAGAAATTATGATTACTGGAATTCAATTTCAAAGGAGATAAATAACAGTTTTAGTTCAAGTTGGGAAAATGTATTTAGTAATGTTAGAGCAATCAGAAAATATTTAAATGAAGCAATAGAGTTAAATATAGATGATATAAACAATTTTCTTTATTACAATATATCACGAACACGAGAGGACATTGGACAGAATAAATTTGTTTACAATTTAATAGTTGATGCTCCGATTGATTTAGATAATGAAATTCGTAAAATAAAAAGTTTTGTGACATTTTTATATTGAACAAACTGATAATAGACTTACAGAAGCAGTAAAAAAATTATATATATCTTTTCAAAAAAATATACACCTGATTGGGAGCTATCTTGCTAATTCATCAAGAGAGTACTTTTTTCCAGCGTTATTTTTACTCAGGAAGAATCTCTCAAATATTAAAGAAAATGTATCAGATTTTGAAAATAATATAGTAGCTCCTCTGGAGGATAAATTAAAAGACATCTCTGATTCCTCAGATGAGCAATTTAAAGAGATTACGTCGTTAATTGAAGTATTACACACTGAAATTCAACAACGATTTAATGAAAAAGTCAGTGAATTTGTAAAGCTACAAAACAAAATAAATAATTGGCAAGAAGAAAAAATAGAAAGAATAAGGGATTTAGAAGAAACATATAAAAATAAGCTCTCGCTTGAAGCTCCTGAGGATTTGTGGAATGAAAGAGCTAAGGAATCTTCAAAGAAAGCTACAATCTGGACATGCGTTCTAATTCTAGCTGTAGCTTTATTAATTCTAGTTTCAACAAAATTAGTTATTGTCATACATAGCTATTCGTTGAACGCATATAAAGAAATTCCGTTCATATCAGAATCGTTTATATTAATTACAGTAATTTCATTTTTTATTTATATAGTAAGAGTGATAATAAAAATTGTGATGTCAAATCATCACTTGGCTACAGAATATAGACAGAAAGCAACATTGACGAGATTTTATCAATCATTAACATATGCAGGAACAAATATTAGCAAAGAAGAACGATTAATAATTATTAATTCATTGTTTAGCAGAGTTGATACAGGATTAATTAAAAATAGATAGTTCTAACGATAGTGAAGCTTTGTTAGCAATTTTGTCTAAAAAAATATGAAATAAAAAAATAGGCAATTCGACATTTTTTTAATAAAGTTTGAAAAATATTATTTTGGTCAACTTTTTGGTCAACTTCTTAATTTTCAATACTAACTAGCGTGTGATAATATCTTGATTTAATCGTTTTTTTGGCTATTTATTTTTAACTTATTTTTAACGCTAGTTTGTATGCAATCGGCATTTTTTTAGTAATGTAAAGAAAGACAAAGAAAAATTCAAAAATGTTTATTCGAAGGCAATTTTCTCAAGTTCATTGTTAAAAAAATAATTTAGCATTTTTTTAATTTTTTTGACCAAAAAGGGAATATTGAATAAAGTAGATTAGATTGATTTACTCTTTAGTAATATTCAAAAAAATTTCTATAAAATTTTTTTTATCTGTATTTGAAGAGTGGTATAATCTATGTGATAGATTACCTTTATACAAATATTATAGATCGGCATCAGAAAGAGTAAAACTACAATAGCTGATTAGAATCATCAACATTTATTAAAAAGAGGAGGAGTATCATGAACAAGAAAGAACGAACGAAACATGTTGAGAAGACCCACGATCGAAAAGCAACTGCATCGAAATTGGCAAAAGCCTCTTTTACAACTAAAAATATAAAAATGTATATCGGTCTTGCCTTAACAGCTCTAGTTATAATCATTGTTGCTAGTATCTTTTTAAATTCACCTAATCTCAAGCAAGAAGCAAATCAAACTTCTTCCTCATCTAAGACTGAAGAGACGACAAGAAGTCAGGGGAAAGAGGTCGACAAGGATAAGACAAAGGAAGAGGAAATTCAAAAATTAAAGGAACAATTGTCTGATTTGGATACCAAGATCTCAGAATCAGAGCAGCTCGTTAGTCAATTAAAAAAAGAAACTTCTGTTCCCAAATTAGATATTGAAGCTATTAGAAATAATGATTTATCAAGTTTAGAAGGAACTTGGCGGACACAGTCTGGTAATGAATATACTATTAATGATTCAGGGGAAGTCCAATCTTCTTGGATATTCAATGATCAAAAGCATGAGTCTATTGTCGAATTGAAAGTATCAAAAAGTCAGAATGATCGTAACCCAGAAACAGTAGCCCTTGGCGCTTGGGCAAAAGGTTCTCAGGCGGGAGGATTTGTAGTAGTTGTTGTACCAAGTGGTGTTGTCATGGAACCTGGTGATGATGGTAAAATAACAGACAATTCCAATCACACTGAGGATAGACTCTTTGCAGGACAACAATATGAAGGAATGTTAATGCATCCAGAAAATGTTTACTATCGAGTTAAACCAGATACGAGCCAATTAGAATCAGAAGAGAAAAATTTAACGAAATTAAAAACTGAGCGCGATGCCATCAAATCAGCTTTAGAGTCTAAAGAAAAATGAAAAATGAATCATAACCACCCGTCAAACGGGTGGTTTGTACTAGGGCTATAAGCCCAAATTACCAGCCAGCGCCTAAAGACGCTGGCTTTCATGTTGTTCAAGCCCTATTGCTCTTGACTCGTCACTTGCCTCTTAAAGAGGCTTTAGTATTACTTACCACTATCCCTAAAGGGATCCTCATATTCTTTTACACTCAATTTATCTAGTGCTATATCATGCTTTTCCTGCTCTTGAATATATTTCTTAATTGTGGCTTCATTAAGCCCTACTGTACTCACATAATAACCTTCCGCCCAGAAATGCCGATTCCCAAACTTATACTTGAGGTTGGCGTGTTTATCAAACATCATGAGTGCACTTTTGCCTTTTATACTGGACTAAAATCAAAAAACATCTTATAATAGTAGTTATGAAACTTACAAACGAAGAAACACAAAAAATTGAACAACTCTTAAAAGATTCATCGTACGCCAAATATCACAAACGTCTACAGATTATTTATTTTCGCTCAAAAGAAAAGAGTTATAAGGAAATCATGGATCTCCTAGATTGTAATAAAACAACTGTTTGGAGGAATTTGAAAAATATAAGAAGTTTGGTTTAGAAGCTCTTCTTCAAGAAACCCGTGGTGGACGTCATCGAGAATATATGACTTACGAAGAGGAACAAGCATTCCTAAAACGTCATATAGAAGCTGCTCAGGCTGGGGAATTTGTAACTGTCAATCAGTTATTTGAAGCCTATCAAAAAGAGATTGGTCGCACTTCCACACGTGATGGTTTCTATTATCTCCTGAAACGCCATGGTTGGCGAACGGTCACTCCTCGACCTGAACATCCCAAGAAGGCAGGCGCTCAGACAATTGAGACGTCTAAAAAAATAAAAATCTACATTCGAGACCTTAAGTAAGCGCTTTAAAGAGGAGGGGACTTATAACAAAGTACGATTGATGTACCAAGATGAAGCTGGTTTCGGGAGGATCAGTAAGATGAGTTCTTGTTGGGCTCCTCAAGGAATTCGACCTAGCATTCCTAGTCATTATATGCGAGAATATCGCTATTGTTATGGGGCAGTAGATGCTCAGACAGGAGATTCCTTCTTCCTTATTGCTGGAGGATGTAATACTGAGTGGACGAATGAATTTCTACGGCAAGTCTCACAAGCTTATCCAGATGACTATATTTTACTTGTCATGGATAATGCTATATGGCATAAATCAAGTACCTTAGAGATTCCAAGTAATATTGAATTGGCTTTTATCCCACCTTATACACCAGAAATGAACCCTATTGAACAAGTCTGGAAAGAAATTCGAAAACGAGGTTTTAAAAATAAGGCTTTCCAAACATTGGAAGCTGTCATTGATAAGCTTCAAGAAGTTATTCTAGGACTGGAAAAAAGCGTTTTAAAGTCTACTGTCAGCAGACAATGGACAAGGTTGCTTTTTGAAAATAATTGAGTATTAAATACCCCATGAAACTTGAAATACTTATCCTAGGTGGAATACTTACCAACATATGTACATGATCAGGCATTAAATGACCTTCGATAATCTCAACACCTTTATAACTACATAATCGGTGGAATATTTCTCCCAAACTACTTCGATATTGATTATAGATCACTTTTCGTCTATACTTAGGGTGAACACAATGTGATATTTACACATCCACTTTGTGTGTGATAAATTATGAGACTTTTGTGCCATGGTTTTCTCCTTTCGCTTTACAATTGGCTTGAACACCTTTATTGTATCGCGCTTGGAGTTTTTTTGGTATAACCTTCGACGCGCACCCGCATAGCGGGTGGTTTATTTGTCTCGCTCCGTGAGGTGCGAGACGGACTGAAAGTCACATAAATGAAAAGAAGCCAACTAAGGCTTCTTTTTTTGAAAAGTTTTGACCACATAGCCTGTGATGTCGACCACATAAGCAAAAGCTATTGTTGACTATTTTTATTTCTGTTATAGTAGTAACTGTCAAGGGGAGATGAAGCTTCCTAACAAATTAGAAAATGAGGTAATATAATGAAAAAAGTATTAGGTATTGGATTTTTAATTGTTGCAGTAGCAGTCTTGTATTTTGGCTTTGTTGGATGGCCAAGTTTGGGTGTCAACGTCTGGGCACTCTTTCCAGTAGGTCTATTTCTGTTTTTCACTCTTGAAAATCTAGTAAAAAAAGATTACAAGTCCAGTCTTATGAGCTTGATTATTGCTTTTATCATCGCTAATGCCATTCTTGATCTCTTGCCACTTTCAAGCGGTTTGGTTATCGGTGCTGGAGTCTTGGCTTGTGTGGGAATTGGTTTTCTCTTTCCTGAAGCCAACAAGTTAGAAGAATAATACAAAAAATCTCGAGTATTCCTCGAGACTTTTTCTTTATTGACCTGCGTAATATTTTTGAATCCCTTTAACAATACCTGCAACCAATCTGTTTGGTAGGCATCACTGCGGACTTGTTGATTCTCATTGAAATTGTCAATATAGCCCAATTCCAATAGAACGGCTGGTTTATTAGTTTCTCGAAGGACAGCAAAACTACTTCGTAGACGACCTGCATCCTTAGCACCAGTTTCAGCTAATAGGGAAGAGTGGATATCTGCCGCAAGTCGATTACTTTCACTGATACGGTCAGGATGGTTATGCCAGTATGGATTAATCTTAGAAGGATAACTAGAGTCTGCTTCATAAGAATAAGTCTGAATCCCAGCTCTATTTGATGCTGGATTACCACTAGCATTGAAGTGAATACTAATAAAGATATCTGAATCAGTCTTATTAACCATTCTTGAACGTTCGGTGACATAGTCTACAAAAACATCACTGTCTCTTGAAGAAAGAACAGTATAGCCGAGTCCTTCAAGCTCCTTGCGTAGCTTTTGGTAAACTTGCATATTCAGTTCTTTTTCGGTGATGTTATAATAAGATGCTCCAGGATCTTTACCACCATGGCCTGGATCTAGGAAGATGATATTGTTATATTTCCCCTTTTCAAACCCGTGGCTTGTAGAAGCTTCTCCAAGCCATTTTCCATCACTTTGACATTGCAGGTCTTTCCCATCAATTTTATAGGTACCTGTAACATAGACTCCATTTTCATCTACATAGTAGCGAGCTTTATAGTAACTATCGTCAATCCATTCGCTCTTAGCCATGTAGCCACCTGCCTTGAGGTAGTATGAACCAATCCATTGACGCTCTGCATAAGTACCACCAGATTTCAAGTAGAACCAACTATCATAGTTTTTATCGTCAATCCATTCTTTTTCAGCCATAGCACCGCTAGCTTTTAGGTAGTAGCTACCTTGCCATTGGTTGTTTGCCATAGTGGCGTCTTTGTTAAAGTAGTACCAGGTACCACTAATTTTGTCCCACTTATTTTTGATTAATTTACCAGAAGCAGGGGCATAGTACCATTGTCCATCTTGTTTTATCCAAGAACTCTCAGCCATGGCACCACTATTAGTAAACAGATAGTCGTCAAAAATCGTGTTACTGAGCATGACACCGTCTTGATCAAAATAGTACCAGACACCACCGATCTTTTCCCATTTTTGTTGAGAAATTTTTCCATAAGCGTTAGCGTAATACCGTTTTTCTTGGAGTTTACTCCAACCAGAATCGACCATGGCCCCGCTACTAGTAAGGATATATCCGTCAAAAATAGTATCGCTCAACATGATGCCATCTTTGTTGAAGTAGTACCATTTTCCGTGGATTTTTTTCCAGTTAAGAACAGGGGCATTATTTTCATAGAAGCGCCAGATATTTTCCTCTAATACCTAACCTTCTTTTTGAACTTCTGGTGCCTTGTCTTCTTCTTTCTTAGCTGGATTTGTCGTTTGATTGGGCATTGCTTCAGTTGAAGGTTCAACTTCCTTGGCAGGAAGACTATTTTTCTCTACTTTGTCAGTAGAGGTTTCACTATGTGTTGTTTCTACTGGGGTTGACTGTACTTTGTTTTCTTTAGCATAGCTAAGGTTGGTTGTTAGACCAAAAACTGAAAGCGTAATGGCGCTTGCCAAGAGCTTTTTTTCACTTGATTAATCTCCTATACATTTTTTATAATCTTTTTTTAAAATCTCATTAGAAAAGCCCCTCTTAGGAATATCTAGAAAGTAAGATCGAGGTGTTGGTGGGCTATATTGTAATAGTTGACTATTTCATCACGAAAATTTGAACAATCATGATGATATAGATGAGCAGTGTTAGTAAAAATCCAGCTCGCCAAAAGAATTTAATAAATTTTGGATAATAAAAACTACGTTTTTTATTTAAGAAGAAAAAGACTAACACAATTGCTAGTATTGATAAGGCCGTTCCCAATACTGGAAGTTGATTGTGTGTGAACATCTTAGCCGTAATCAAATAGTATTCAAAAATTAGAAAAGGAAAAGCTAAATCAGCAGCATTAATGCCCCTTTTTTTTAACTTAAAGAGTCTGCTTAAAATAATCGCCAGAGCTAAGGTTAGTACCAAAAGCAAGATGGAAGCAAGTTTCATTAAAATCATACCATTATTGTATCATAAAATTTTGAGAATAGAAAAGTAAATTCCTTGATTTATCACTGTTTTAGCAAAAAATCATTGGTAAGAAACAGATTTTATAATTCCTGCTTGATTAGAATAAATCATGTGTTCGATACAATGATAGTTTGAGTCCTAAATATAAATCTTTTTTATGTTCATCATAGAAAATATATATTAGTCAGAAGTGAAGAATAGTAGTAGAATGAGTAGCAAATAAAACAAAGGAGCTTCTTATGAAATTAGTTACGTTATGGTCAAAACTCTCACTTGGTATCCAATTATTGGTGGCTTTGGTCTTGGGTGTGATTGCTGCAGTCATCTGGCCACAATTTGCAGGCTTTTATCAATTTTTAGGTCAAGCCTTTATTAAATTGATCAATATGGTTATCATTCCTTTAATCTTCCCAACTATCGTTGTTGCGGTAGCTGGTGTTATCGGGAAAAAATCTTTTGGGAAAATCTTGACCAAGAGTTTGGTTTACTTTTTCGTAGTAACAACTGCTATTACTCTTTTGTTTGTATTTGCTAGTTACTATTTAGGATTTGGTCAAGGAGTGAATATCGGTCAAACTGGTGGTAACCTTGATGGAATTGCCAATAATGTAAAATTTAGCGAATTTTTGCTTGGTTTTATTCCATCAAATATCGTCAAATCTCTTTCAGAAGGTGCCCTCTTGCCAATTATCGTGTTTGCCATCTTTCTTGGTTACGGAATTGGTAATCTTAAATCAGAGAAATCTCAGAAAATTATCCAAGGTTTCCAAATCTGGATTGAAGCCATCTACAAAATTGTTGCAGTGATTGTTAAACTATCACCGATTGGTATTTTTGGATTTATCGCAAAAGATGTTGCAACTACTGGTGTCGACAAGTTGATTGGGCTTGGTCAATTTGTAATCGGAACTTACTTGGCTTATGCTGTTTTGGTTCTCCTTATTTTCCCTTTGATTGCTCTATTCTTTAAAGTACCATATTTGTCAGCCTTTCGTGAAAATTGGAGTCTCTTGACTTTGGCTTTTGTTACTGGAAGTTCTAGTGTAGTCTTACCATCATTACTTAAAGATTTGAAAAAACAGGGGCATGACGAGCATACAATTGATTTAGTTGTTCCTTTAGGATATACTTTTAACTTAGAAGGAGCAGCGGTTTATTTCTCAGTAGCGACAATTTTTATCGCCAATGCCTATGGTATTCAATTTTCTTTATCAAGTCTCTTGTTTACTGTTTTACTCTTGACCTTGATTGGAAAAACTGCAGCAACCGTACCATCAGGAGCTATTGTGGTTTTACTTGCTGCAGCACCTCAATTGGGCTTACCAGTTGAAGGAGTAGCCTTGATTTTTGCAGTTGATTTCTTTGTCAATGCAGGCCGTACCATGATCAATGTTTTGGGTCAAATCTTAACAGTCAGCGTTATCGAAAAAACAGAAGGATATATTTTAGAAGAAGAAAAGGAAAGCCAATTATCAGTCAGCTTTTCTTAAGGAGATATAAATAATGAGTGAAGCAAAAGTTTATGTGATTCATGAGAATCTAGAATGGACTCAACATTTAGTGAAATGGTTGGAAGAATTAGAAGTTCCTTATGAACTATGGGATTTGTCTAGTGGGATTTTAGATTTGCAAAGCCCACCACCGCAAGGTATCTTTACAATCGTATGTCTGCCTCTTCTCACACAAGAGGACATCGTTATGCGCCAGAATTTACAGAGCAAGTGATTACTTGGTTAGAAGCACACGGACGCAAGGTTGTGAATGGTACCGGTGCTATCAATCTTGAAATTAGTAAAGTCAAACAATATTTGAAGTTAAACGAATCTGGAATTGAGACTCCTGCGACAGTTGCAGTTTTGGGTCAAGAAAACATCATTGAAGCAGCAAGAAAATTGAACATCTATCCTTTGATTACCAAGCACAATCGAGCAGGTAAGGGATTAGGGGTCCAACTCTTCCAAAATGAAGAAGAATTGGAAGCTTATGTCAATAGTCCTCTCTTTGAACCTTCAGTGGACGGGATTACCTTGCTACAAGCCTACATCAAACCAAGTGATGGACGTATCCGTCGTTCAGAGTTTATCAATCAAAAGTTCCTCTACACTGTTTCAATCGATTCTTCAGATGGTTTTCAACTTTGTCCAGCAGATGGTTGTCAAATTGGCAAGAGACCAGAACAACTAGAAACGTCTGAGAAATTCCAGATTACAGAACCTCTACCAGATGGCCGGAGAGAAGCTTATGAGAATTTCTTGAAAAATGCTCAGATTGAAGTTGCGGCGATTGAATGGGTTCAATCAGAGAGTGGAGACATTTATGTCTATGATGTAAATACCAACACCAACTACAATCCTACCGCAGAAAAAAATGCCACTATTTTTGCTCACCAACATTTGGCTCAGTATCTAAAAACAGAATTGCAAGCCCTAACGAGTGGACAATAAAGTAACTAATTCAAAAATCCCCCAGTATCAAATGACTGGGGGATTGATTTGTTTATACTCTTCGAAAATCTCTTCAAACCACGTCAGCTTCCATCTGCAACCTCAAAATAGTATTTTGAGCTGCCTTCGTCAGTTCTATCCACAACCTTCAAAACGGTGTTTTGAGCAACCTGTGGCTCGCTTCCTAGTGTGCTCTTTGATTTTCATTGAGTATTAATCGATAAAAACTTATGGATTTGCTTTAAAGTCCGGGTCTTTTAGGCTTTGAACACTAGCATTGATCACAGCACCGATAATTAATATCTTGGCAATAATTATAAACCAGAACATCATGACAACAACGATGATGGAACTGAAAAATCGAACGTCGACTAGATAGTTAACATAATTGTTGAAGTAAGCTGAAAAGATTGTTAATAGAGATATGAGAGTAAGAAGTACAAACAGACTTCCAGGAAGGACGTAACGAATACGACCGACTGTCACATTCGGAAGGAAATAGTAGAGCATAATCAAGAATGCAAAAAGAAAGGCATAAATCAGCGGACCTGTAAAATCTTGTAGATAAGAAAACAGAGCACTCTCGGATTTCCAGTAGTTTTTTAATAGATTCAATAACATATGACCAAACATACTTAGGAATAGAGCAAGTGCAAAGAGAATCTGTAATCCCAAACTAACCAGGAGACTCATCAATTGATGGGAAATAAGCCCTCTATTTTTTGCGATTCCATAAGCTTTATTAAAAGATTTTTGGAGGAAATTCATGGATTTTGAGAAGGTCCAAAGGGCTGAGATAACTGCAAAGCTCAAGAGACCAGCAGATGGTTGAGTCAGTACTTCCCGAGCAATCTTTGCTACTACATCATAGATTGTATCTGGTAAAAATTCCTTTAGTGTGATCAAGAAATCGGAGACTGGAATTTGAAAATAAGGTAAGATATTGACAGCTATCATAAGTAAGGGGAAGATTGAAATCAACCAATAATAGGCCACAGCTACACTGGTTAATTCAATATCTGAAACACGATAGTAGTGCAAAAAAGCTTTCAATAAAGGCCTATTGGTTAGTTGTTTCCACAACTTTTTCATTGCATAATCCTCCACAATAATAACCTAAATCTTAATTTCTGCGAACTAATTCCATCATATCATAAGGTAGTGTGTTGGCCGCTTCTTTTAGAGAATAGGTTTCTAGATTGTTTACATTTTGTCGTAATTTTTTAGCATACTGGGCTGAGATGAGTTTTTGTTTTTCGTATTCAAAGATAGACTTACGTTCTAGATAGTAGCCTCTCAACATTTCATCGATGTTATTGGGTTTGATACGATTGATAACCCGTTCCACAAAGGCACCACTAGTAATATGACTAGTTTCACGGAGACGTGATTCCTGCATAAAGCTAATCAAGGAACTCTTATAAATCCCTTTGAGGTTTTCCAAACTTTCGATGATGATTTCAGTGTTGGCTAGATAGAGCTCTGCAATTTGGTCATAATCGATGGCTAGTAGTCTTTGATTTCCCTTGTCTCTCCAATAACGGAAGGTTTTTCCAAATGTGAGCAATTCATGAAGGAGAAAACGCACAATCCGGATAGAAACAAGGAAGTAGTAGGTTAGGCGAGAAGCAAAGTTTCGCTTAATATTGTTCTCCATGCTTTTCAAGTACCGTTGATAAACACGATAACCTCTTTCACCGATTTTGCCTTCTTCATAGGCCTGTTCCAAACCATCGTTCTCGATACTGAGAATCAAGAGTTTCAGAGCTTCCCAGTCTTCTTGGATTTCTTTGTTTTCTTGGCTGAGGATGAGATTTTCAATCCGTCCGTGATAATTATCGATAGCAGCATAGAGGGGAACCTTGTTTTAGTATGTTCCAAATCTTTCTCTAACTCTATGGCAACATCGTTTAGGATAGCGATGTGCATGAGCTGATCCTTAGATGGTTCTTGCTCTTCAGAAAGGTGTGGTAAGACCAATAATCCAGTAAGGAAACTGACCAGGGTTACACCGGCTACGAGGAAGAGAAGGAGCGGATATTCTTGCTCTAAGTTAGACGGTATCAAGAGGATAGTGGCAATGGATACAGTTCCCTTGACGCCAGAAAAGGTAAGGAGAAGCATATCTTTGACATACTTGTGGAGACTTTTTTGAAGTTTCTTTATTCGAAACGCGTAAAAGCCGTAAATCATCACAAAGCGGATGGCAAAGAGTAGGAAGGTTAAAAGAAAGACTGTGACGAGAAGAAGAACATTGTTATAAAAAGCACTCTTAAGAATCGGCTCCGCAATCATCTCCAGTTCCATTCCTAACAGTACGAAGACAGAGCCATTGAGCATAAAGGTAACAGTGTGCCAAACGGTCTCAGTCACTGTATCCACTTGAGCTTCGAGAAGATTTATCTTTTTAAAACGACTAGCTTTTAAAATACCAGCGACAACGACCGCGATAATTCCAGAAACATGAATTCCTTCAGCTATGAAGAAGGTTAGAAGTGGTAAACTAAGATCCAGCAAGAGTTCACTAGCTATATCAGTAGCTCGAACACTGAGTAGAAAAGTATGGAGGAAACGATTGATTAAGGCTGTTATAAAGCCGACTGCAAAACCTCCCATGATGGAAATAGCTAGGGAAATTCCTGCTTGAGCGATTGAAAAGGTTCCCGTTGTCCATGCGATGAGAGCAACACGAAAAGCAATTAGCCCAGAAGCGTCATTTAACAGGCCTTCCCCTTTTAAGATATTTGAAATTCGTTTTGGAAAGGTAAATCGTTCAGAAAGGGAAGCAAAGGCAACCAGGTCAGTAGGACCAAGTGCAGCCCCTACGGCTAGGCAGGCAGCTAATGGTAAGCTCGCCCAAAGAACATGGGCAAGTCCTCCCATACTTAGAGTAGATATAAAGATGACAGGGAAAATTAGATAGAGAACGATTCTCCAGTGCTTTAGGATAGAGGTTACATCTGCTTCTTGAGCTTCACGAAAGAGTAGTGGACCAATGACTAAAGCTAGAAACAACTCAGTATCTAAGTGATATTGGTTGTTGGGTAAGCAAAGACCAAGTCCGATTCCCAGAAGAATCTGAATCAGGGGCATGGGTAAAAAGGGAAGAAGTTTATTGGTCGTACTAGAAACAATGAGAACAAGCAAAAATATCAAGAGATAAAAAAGTAAATCCATCTTCTACCTCCTTATTTTTGTTTTCGACAAGCTTCAAAAAGTTCTTTTTGTTCTTGGATTTTTTGATCAATCTTCGAGCAGTCCTTGTGCTCGATTTTCTTCTGACAACGCTCCATTTCAAGTGTTATCATTTTCTTCTTGATTTTCAGCATCTTCTTGCTCATATGAGCTTCATCTAACATACCAACTGCCCGTTCATGTTGAGTTGATTCGACAAATTTGTGACGTAGATTTTCTATTTTATCTCGTAGGTATTGTTTATCCATGGCGATACCTTTCTAATTTTTCAATCATGACTAAAAACGGTGGATTGTTGATCTGGTTGAGAGTGCGATAGATCGTAGCGGTGTATTCTTGTTGTGGCAACTGACTGACAAAATCTAAGACAGCATCTCGCTCTATATCTCCGCCTTCATGCCCGTAGTAAATCATAATGGCTATCCGTCCACCTTTAACTAGCATTTGGCAAAGTTTATCCAGTGCTTCAATAGTTGTTTGAGGTTGAGTGATAATGTTTTTATCAGCAGAAGGAAGATAACCAAGATTAAAGATGGTTGCCTTAACTTCCATTACAAACTGATCCACGGTTTCATGACCTTGTAGGATTAATTCTGCATTGGTCAAACCAGCTTCTTGTAGACGTTGACTAGTCTTTTCTAGAGCTTGTTCCTGTATATCGAAAGCATAGACTTGTTTAGCTAACTTAGCTAGAAAAAGGGTATCATGGCCATTTCCCATGGTCGCATCAACGACAATATCCTCTTGGGTGATGACTTGGGCAAGAAAATCATGCGCCATTTCAAGTGGTCTTTTCATTCATAAACTCCTGTTTTACAGCCTTGCATCCTTGGGACGCTACCGCGTCGTCTCATTTCAGCTTCAATGCTATTTAGAACTTCCCATTTATTGAGACTCCACATAGGACCAATCAACATATCCCTAGGCGCATCACCCGTAATCCGATGGATAACGATATGCTTGGGAATAATTTCTAGTTGGTCACAGATGACCTTGACATATTCATCCTGACTCATGAGCTGCAAACGACCTTCATGATAGTCGCGTTGCATTCGAGTGTTGGTCATGAGGTGAAGTAGGTGAAGTTTAATCCCTTGGATATCATTGTCCCTTACACAACGCCGAACGTTTTCCACCATCATTTCATGAGTTTCACCTGGTAAACCATTGATCAAATGGGCAACAATCTCGATTTTAGGATATTTTCTCAAGCGCTTGACAGTCTCCACGTAGAGTTCATAGGAGTGGGCGCGGTTAATCAATTCTGAAGTTTCTTCATAAGTAGTTTGTAAACCTAACTCTACGGTAACATGCATTCGCTCTGATAATTCTGCTAAGTATTCGATAGTCTCATCAGGTAAACAGTCTGGGCGAGTTCCGATATTGATACCAACTACCCCAGGTTCATTGATAGCCTGCTCATAGCGTTCGCGAATCACTTCCAGCTTTTCATGTGTATTGGTAAAATTTTGGAAGTAAACCAAATATTTTTTAACTTCAGGCCACTTACGATGCATAAAGTCAATTTCCTTATAGAATTGCTCGCGAATAGGTGCATCAGGAGCAACGATTGCATCTCCAGAACCAGAAACCGTACAAAAAGTACAGCCCCCATGTGCTACAGTTCCATCGCGATTGGGACAATCAAAGCCAGCATCAATAGGGACTTTAAAAGTCTTTTCTCCAAATAAATTTCGATAATAATCATTCAAGGTATTATAGGATTTCATAGCTAATATTATAACAAAAAATGGCAGTAAACTCAAAAATGGTCAGTAAGAGATAGCATGCCCAGAAAGTGAAACGAAAGAAAAAGTCAAATTTTTTGTATAAATCCTTTACAAAAAAATAAAAAGTGGTATAATAGAGTCATAAACAAGTGCAAACGTTTTCGTAAAACGTTTGCGTAAATAAAAAATAAGGAGATTTGGATGATGAAAGATACATTCAAAAATGTCTTGTCTTTCGAATTTTGGCAAAAATTCGGTAAGGCTCTAATGGTGGTTATCGCTGTTATGCCAGCGGCTGGATTGATGATCTCAATCGGTAAGTCGCTTGCAATGATTGACCCAAACCTTGCACCTCTAGTGATTACAGGAGGAATCCTTGAGCAAATCGGTTGGGGAGTTATCGGTAACCTTCATATTTTGTTTGCCCTAGCTATTGGAGGAAGCTGGGCTAAAGAACGCGCTGGTGGTGCTTTTGCTGCTGGTCTTGCCTTTATCCTAATCAACCGTATCACTGGTACCATCTTTAGTGTAAGCAGTGATATGTTGAAAGATCCTAACGCTATGGTATCAACACTCTTTGGTAACTCTATCAAAGTTGCTGATTACTTCATTAGTGTACTTGAGGCACCAGCCCTTAACATGGGGGTATTTGTAGGGATTATCTCAGGTTTTGTTGGAGCGACTGCTTTTAACAAATACTACAACTTCCGTAAACTTCCTGATGCACTTTCATTCTTTAACGGGAAACGTTTTGTACCGTTTGTAGTTATTCTTCGTTCAGCAATCGCTGCAATCCTTCTTTCAATCTTCTGGCCAGTTGTTCAAACAGGTATCAACAACTTCGGTATCTGGATTGCCAATTCACAAGAAACAGCACCAGTTCTTGCACCATTCTTGTACGGTACTTTGGAACGTTTGCTCTTGCCATTCGGACTTCACCACATGTTGACTATCCCAATGAACTATACAGCTCTTGGTGGTACTTACGATGTGTTAACTGGTGCAGCAAAGGCACTCAAGTATTTGGACAAGATCCACTTTGGCTTGCATGGGTAACAGACCTTGTAAACCTTAAAGGAACTGATGCAAACCAATACCAACACTTACTTACAACTGTAACTCCAGCTCGTTTCAAAGTTGGACAAATGATCGGTTCATTCGGTATCTTGATGGGTATCATTGTTGCGATCTACCGTAACGTTGATCCAGATAAGAAACATCAATACAAAGGTATGATGATTGCGACAGCTCTTGCAACTTTCTTGACAGGGGTTACTGAACCAATCGAGTACATGTTTATGTTCATCGCAACACCTCTTTACCTTGTCTACGCTGTTGTTCAAGGTGCTGCCTTTGCAATGGCTGATATTGTTCACCTTCGTGTGCACTCATTCGGTTCAATCGAATTCTTGACTCGTACTCCACTAGCTATCAATGCTGGTCTTGGTATGGATATTATTAACTTTATCTGGGTAACAGCACTATTTGCAGTTATCATGTACTTCATCGCTAACTTCATGATTAAGAAATTCAACTACGCAACTCCAGGACGTAACGGAAACTACGAAAATGCTGAAGGTTCATCAGAATCTGAAGCTCCTGGTGAGTCAAAAGTTGCAGAAGCTTCTCAAGCTGTTAACATCATCAACCTTCTTGGTGGACGTGCTAACATCGTCGACGTGGATGCATGTATGACTCGTCTTCGTGTTACTGTAAAAGACGCTGAAAAAGTTGGAACAGAAGAACAATGGAAAGCTGAAGGAGCTATGGGACTTGTCATGAAAGGACAAGGTGTTCAAGCTATCTATGGACCAAAAGCTGACGTTTTGAAATCAGACATCCAAGACCTTCTTGACTCAGGTGAAGTGATTCCTGAAACTCTTCCAAGTCAAATGGCAGCAACTCAACAAGATGCTGTTGTCTACAAAGGTGTGACTGAAGAAGTTTACTCAGTTGCTGACGGTCAAGTGATTGAATTGGACCAAGTGAAGGATCCTGTATTCGCACAAAAATGATGGGTGATGGATTTGCAGTAGAACCATCAAACGGAAACATTGTATCTCCAGTATCAGGTACTGTATCAAGTATCTTCCCAACTAAACACGCTCTTGGTCTTGTGACTGAAGCAGGCCTTGAAGTACTTGTTCACATTGGTTTGGACACAGTAAGTCTTGAAGGAAAACCATTTACAGTTCGTGTTACTGAAGGACAACAGGTTGCTGCTGGTGATCTTCTTGTCACAGCTGACTTGGGTGCTATCCATGAAGCTGGTCGTGAAACTACAACTGTAGTTGTCTTCACAAATGGTGATGCGATCAAATCAGTTAAATTAGAACAAACAGGTTCTCTTGCAGCTAAAACAGCAGTTGCAAAAGTAGAATTGTAATATTTAGGAGGTTGGAAGCTGTTTCCAACCTCTTGTTTATAGGAGAAAAGCATGAAGTTTTTAACACTCAATACCCATAGTTGGATGGAAAAAGATCCTGAACAAAAGTTTCAACTTTTACTTCAAGATATACTTGAAAACAGTTATGATTTGATTTGTTTTCAGGAAATTAACCAGGAAATTACTTCAGCGCAAGTAGAAGCTGGTGCACTTTATCAGCGATTACCATCTGCTGAGCTGATTCATCAAGATCACTATGTTCGTCTCTTGGTAGAGAAGTTAGTTGAGCAAGGTCAAAACTATTATTGGACTTGGGCCTACAACCATATCGGTTATGATCGTTACCATGAAGGTGTTGCAATCCTATCTAAAACACCCATTGAAGCGCATGAAATTTTGGTTTCAGATGTAGATGATCCGACAGATTACCACACTCGTCGAGTTGCTCTAGCAGAGACAGTAGTTGAAGGTAAAGAACTTGCAGTTGCGAGTGTCCATCTCTCTTTGGTGGGATAAAGGCTTCCAAGAGGAATGGGCGCGCTTTGAAGCAGTTCTGAAAGAATTGAACAAGCCACTCTTGCTAGCAGGTGATTTTAATAATCCTGCAGGTCAAGAGGGCTACCAAGCTATTTTAGCTAGTCCACTAAACTTACAAGATGCATTTGAAGTTGCAAAAGAAAGAAGTGGTAGTTACACTGTTCCGCCTGAAATTGATGGTTGGAAGGGAAATAGCGAACCTCTTCGAATCGATTATATCTTTACAACAAAGGATGTGCAGGTAGAAAAACTTCACGTAGTCTTTGATGGAAAAAACAGTCCACAGGTGAGCGATCACTATGGTCTGCAAGCAACACTATCTTGGAAAGATTAAATCAGGTATTTTAGTAAAATCAATCAAGCCCCCTTCTACAAACAGAAGGGGGAATTTAATTTAAAGAATTAATATAGTTAAAGTTTTTTATTGAATAACTTGTAAAAAAAGATAAAATCCTTTAAAATAAAAAGTGTTGGAGGAATTTATGATTGTAAATCAAATAAAGCGTATGATCCCGACGCTAAAGGTAAATAATAGAAATTTAAATGAATCATTTTATATTGAGACTTTGGGGATGAAACCCTTGCTTGAAGAGTCTGCATTCCTATCACTTGGAGACCAGTCAGGCATTGAAAAGTTAGTTTTAGAAGAGTCACCAAGTATGAGGAGCCGTAAGGTTGAAGGGATTAAAAAATTAGCTAGATTGATTGTTAAAGTTGAGAATCCATCTGAGATTGAAGCGCTACTAGCTAGAATGGAAGAAATCCCTCAACTCTATAAAGGCAATAAGGGATATGCTTTTGAGGTTCTTTCTCCAGAAGGGGATTGTATTCTTATTCATGCCGAAGATGATATCAAGGATTTAAAAAAAGTTGAGGAAGAAGTCACTTTTTCAAAAGATGAGAAACTGAGATATTTGACAGCTTTTGAAATCTCGGTGGAAATTAACTTACCAGATGAGACATCAAGCCTACTTGATAAAGAAGAAATCGAAAATCGACTAGCTTTTAATCAAGCTCAAGGGAGCGATTTACTGGTTGAAAATAATGTAACTTGGGACCTGTCCATGTTGAAATTTCAAGTAGAGAATTTAGATTTGCCTGTATTGCGTCAGCGTTTTGAAGAAGCTGGTTACTTTATTCCAAAATCTGAGAAGTTTTTCCTCACTAAGGATACCAACAATATTGAATTGTGGTTTGAAGCAGTATGAAACAAAAAATCATTCAAAAAATAAAGCAACAAATTGAGGCGGGGATTTATCCTGGTGCCTCTTTTGCATATTATCAGGATGGCGTTTGGTCTGACTGGTATCTAGGAGAAGCAAATCCAGAAATTGGTGAACAGACGCGTGAGGACTTGGTCTATGATTTGGCCAGTGTCAGCAAGGTTGTTGGAGTAGGAACGGTCTTAACCTTCTTGTGGAAGGAAGGTAAGATTGAGCTTGATAACTCCATAAGAGACTATCTTCCAGAAGTAGATTATCCAGACATCACTGTTCGTCAACTCCTAACGCATACAACAGACTTGGATCCTTTTATCCCAAATAGGGATCAGCTTTCAGAAGACCAGTTGAGAAATGCCATGTTTCATCTTAATCGCCGAGAGAAGAGAGCCTTTCTCTACTCGGATGTGCACTTTCTCTTGCTAGGTTTTCTCTTAGAAAACTATTTTGAAAAGGACTTGGATCAGATTTTACAAGAGCAAGTCTTGGATCCTTGGGGAATGAAGGAAACTCAGTTTGGTCCAGTTAGCCGTGCTGTTCCAACGGTCCGTGGACAGAAAGCAGGAGTGGTCCATGATCCTAAGGCTCGTTTGCTTGGAAAGCATGCAGGTAGTGCAGGCTTGTTTTCGACAGTTCATGATTTAAAAATCTTTCTAGAGCATTATTTGCAGGATGATTTTGCTGAAGGATTGAGTCAGAATTTTTCGGATCTGAGTGATAAAGAACGCTCATTGGCCTGGAATCTTGAAGGTGATTGGTTGGACCATACAGGCTATACTGGGACCTTTATCATGTGGAATCGTAAGAAGCAAGAGGCGGCAATTTTTCTATCTAACCGAACTTATGAAAAAGATGAGCGTGCTCAGTGGATATTGGATCGTAATCAAGTCATGGACTTGATTCGTGAAGCAGACTAGGGAGGGCTCATGTCTAAATCGTTAAAAGGAACTATTTTTACAGTGATTGCAGGTATCGCATGGGGCCTATCAGGGACTAGCGGTCAATACTTGATGGCTCACGGGATTTCAGCCCTCGTTCTGACCAATATCCGTTTGATAATTGCTGGTTTACTCTTGGTTCTTCTGGCTTATACTAAATCAAGGGACAAATTTATGGCTTTTCTGAAGGATAAATCAAGTCTGTTTTCTCTCTTGTTATTTTCTTTATTTGGTCTTTTTCTAAATCAATTAGCTTATCTTTCAGCTATTCAGGAGACAAATGCTGGTACAGCGACGGTCTTACAGTATGTCTGTCCAGTTGGAATCCTTGCTTACACTTGTATCAAGGATAAGGTGGCTCCGACGCTTTCAGAAATCATTTCTATGTTTTTAGCTATAGGTGGGACCTTTCTCATTGCAACCCATGGGCAATTGGATCAACTCTCGATGACTCCAGCTGGTCTATTTTGGGGTTTGTTCTCGGCCCTAACCTATGCTCTTTATATCATTTTACCTATAAAATTGATTCAAAAATGGGGGAGCATATTGGTTATTGGTGTTGGAATGACCATCTCAGGTTTTCTAGCAGTACCTTTTACAGGCCTTATTGGGGCCAGTATTCCCATATCTTTTGATATCTTTCTAGCTTTTGCAGGCATCATTCTGATTGGAACGGTCTTTGCCTATACAGCCTTCCTCAAGGGAGCTAGTATGATAGGACCAGTCAAGTCTAGCCTTTTGGCTTCGATTGAGCCTATCTCGGCAGTATTTTTTGCCTTCATGATTATGGGGGATATCTTTTATCCTGTAGATTTTCTTGGTATGGCAATGATTTTACTAGCCGTGACTATCATTTCATTGAAGGATTTAATGTTGGAAAAGAAATATCACTCGGTTTAATGGATTAAAACAGTCTTTGATAAGGCTGTTTTTTAATCTTCCAGCAAGTCGGTTCATATAACTTTAAGAATGAATGTTTATAATCAATCCATACATTTAAAGATAAAGGAGGAAATATGAATTTGCTACAAAGTATTCATCCATCAAAACCTTTAAGATACTTAAAATGGTTCGATATCCTCATCATCACTGTTTTAATGTTTGGAGAGTTTATCATTCGTTCTACTCAACAATTTATGGAGAGTTTATCGCCTTCAACTCTTACTAGTGTCGCAGAAACTACGACAAATCTAGCAAGTGATGGGGCAGCTTATTCTAGTAATTTCAATTTCCAATTGATTATGTTAGGGATTACCTTCCTTTATCTTGTGATTCGAAATTATGATTTTAAACAGCTTCCTATACGTTGGAGCTGGTCTGTTTTAATTTGGGTTCCCCTTATCTTTGCTGTAGTTGGTATCTTTGGTGATATCATTACAACCCTTAGTGGTGAGTATAATTATTTTAATCCTCAGTTGATCCCTTTTATAGACCCCATGGAAATCATTCGAAAATTCATGGCTTTAACGCCAATGGCGATTTGCTATGCTTTACTAAATGGTTTTTATGAAGAATTTTTCTTCCTAGGCTTACTGACTTCAGTAAAAGAAAAGCACAAGTGGTTGGCTCTAGTCTACTCGGTAATTATACGGATTTCTTTCCATACCTATCAAGGATTGCTTTGGGCCTTGGTGATTGGGCTTGTTTATGGTCTGTTCTATTATTTCTTGTACAGGTATGTAGTCAAGAATTTACTGCCATTCTTTCTCATGCATGCTCTTGCTGATATGTTTGGTTCAAGTCTCTTGTATCTTTTGATTGCTTGGGGAAATTAAGAAATCAAACTTTTTGACAACAGTCCAATGAGTCACTGTATCAAAGGCTTCTTGTTCACAAAAACGAGGTCGGGATTTGGTCCCGACCTCTTGTTGATTCTATATGGATTAGTCTTTGTTTTCGTATGGCAAGATCAAGTTTAGGATGATACCTGTCATAGCTGATAGGGCAGTACCTGAAAGGGTAACTGGACCAAGTTTAAGGATTGCTCCACCAAGTCCAAGCACCAACATAGCACTAGCAATGATAAGGTTGCGCATCTGACCGAAGTCAACACGTTCTTTGATCAAGACTTTCAAACCGTTACTTGCGATAACCCCGTAAAGAAGGATAGACATACCACCAAGTACAGCGTTTGGAATTGTTGAAATCAAGGCAGTGAATTTACCAAGGAAGCTAAGGGCAATTGCGATAAAGGCAGCGTTACGGATAACTGAGACAGAAGCGATACGAGTCATACCGATAACCCCTGTATTTTCACCGTAAGTTGTATTGGCTGGTCCACCAAGGAAGGCAGAAACAGAAGTTGCGATACCGTCACCAAGAAGGGTACGGTGAAGACCTGGTTCCTTCAAGAATTGGCATCCACAGATTTGACCTAAAACGGTGTGGTCTCCGATATGTTCAGAAATCGTTACGATTGCGATTGGTAAGATGGCAATTGTTTCAGGACCGAAGTAAAGGTCGTATTGTTTGAAGGCACCACCTGTATTGAATGGTAGGTAGAAACCAGGGATTTCAAACCAGTTAGCTTCAAGAACAGGAGTGAAGTCAACCAATCCAAGTGCTAGGGCAAAGAGGTAACCACCGATAATGGCAAATAGGAATGGGATAATTCGTAGGAAGCCTTTTCCTTTTGTATTGATAAAGGCAGCAATCAAGAAAGTAACAACGGCTACAAGAGCGTTTTTCCAGTTTCCGTCAGCTACAAGACCAGCGTTGGTAACAGCTGAACTAGCAAGTCCAAGACCGATAACGATGATCATAGGACCGATAATGATTGGAGGTAAGAGTTTGTCGATCCATTTTGTACCTGCAAAGCGAACACTTGCAGCAACAAGGACATAAACAAGACCAGTCAGGATAACCCCTGTCTGCGCAGCAGATACATCGCCACCCATTTCTTTCATGGCAAGTGACATAGCTGTGATAAAGGCAAAAGAAGAACCCAGATAAACTGGAACTTTAAAGCCAGTAGAGATCATGTAAATGAGTGTTCCTACACCTGATGCAAAAAGGGCAACCGATACAGGCATTCCCAAGATCAAAGGTACCAAGATGGTTGCACCAAACATGGCGAATACGTGCTGGAAGCTAAGAAGAATTCCCTTTCCAGCTGAAGGACGTTGGTCAACGTCTAAAAGCAAATCAACAGTTGATTCCTGTTTCATATTAACCTCACTTTTGGGCATCAAAAAAGAGCCCATTATTTTATAGCAATAGGCTCCCAGAGTAAGACCTCTCTAAAACAAGACTCCTATATCAAGTTTTAAAGAGTTTTATATAGATCTGCGCCTTCGTCACCTCACGGGATGACATTAAAAACCTTTGCTTAGGATAGTATAGCAGAAAAAAATGATTTTGTAAATCATTTTTTCCCGAGCCTTGAAATGAGAGAGCGAGGTATGATTTTGTAAATCATTTTTTCCCGAGCCTTGAAATGAGAGAGCGAGGCATGATTTTGTAAATCATTTTTTCCCGAGCCTTGAAATGAGAGAGCGAGGCATGATTTTGTAAATCATTTTTTCCCGAGCCTTGAAATGAGAGAGCGAGGTATGATTTTGTAAATCATTTTTTCCCGAGCCTTGAAATGAGAGAGCGAGGCATGATTTTGTAAATCATTTTTTCCCGAGCCTTGAAATGAGAGAGCGAGGTATGATTTTGTAAATCATTTTTTCCCGAGCCTTGAAATGAGAAAGCGAGGTGTGAGTTTGCAGATTTTTAATCTTTCTAAAGCGGACGTTTGTTAGGCATGCCAGCCTTTCTTGGGTATTTATTTGGAGTTTCTTTTTTCTTCTCGACAATAGTAATGTAGCGAGGGTCTCCGTTAGGAAGTGTGTAACTGAGATTATCTTCAACCTTACTAAAGAGAAGGTTAAGGGCATTTTTAGCCTCAGTTAATTCCTCTGGGGCATTGCTAGCCTTCAGTGCTAGCAATTTTCCTCCGACTTTTAAGTAGGGAATAGTCAACTCTGACAAGACCTGCATACGGGCAACAGCACGAGCCGTAACGATATCAAACTGGGCACGGAAGTTCTTATCTTGGGCGAAGTCTTCGGCACGTCCGTGATAGAAGTGGACATTTTCTAACCCTAGTTCTTGGGCTAATAGATTAAGAAAGTTGATGCGTTTATTGAGGGAATCAATAATGGTCACATCTAGCTGAGGATAGAGAATCTTCATAGGAAGGCTAGGAAAACCTGCTCCAGCACCAATGTCTAAGAGTTTAATGGGCTGGTTTTCAATCAATCCCTGTAAAATAGGAGCGATGGAATCATAGAAGTGTTTGAGATAGACTTCTTTTTTTTCTGTAATAGCAGTTAGGTTGATTTTTTCATTCCATTCGACCAAGAGTTCAAAATAACGCTCAAATTGAACTTTTTGCTGGTCAGAAAGATGGATATTTTGTTCAGCTAGTAGTTGATAAAATGTTTCTGGTTTCATAGTAGTTTCCTTCTTTAGTATCATCTTATTTTACCACAAAAAGATGGAAATTTGATATACTGGTACTAATCTAAAAGCAGAAAGGAATTATATGATGACTTGGATTATTCTTGGAGTTCTTGCTCTTATTGTTATTTTCGTAATTGTTAGTTATAACGGTTTGGTTAAAAATCGCATGCAAACTAAGGAGGCATGGAGTCAGATTGATGTTCAGTTGAAACGTCGTAACGATCTCTTGACAAACTTGATTGAGACCGTGAAAGGATATGCAAAGTATGAAGGTTCAACGCTTGAAAAAGTTGCAGAACTTCGTAATCAAGTAGCCGCAGCAACTTCACCAGCAGAAGCTATGAAGGCTAGTGATGCTCTTACACGTCAGGTTTCAGGAATCTTTGCAGTTGCAGAAAATTATCCAGACCTAAAAGCGAGTGGCAACTTTGCACAATTGCAAGAGGAACTAACTAATACTGAAAATAAAATCTCATACTCTCGCCAACTCTACAATAGTGTTGTTAGCAACTATAATGTTAAATTAGAAACATTCCCAAGCAACCTAGTTGCTGGACTCTTTGGTTTTAAAGTGGCTGATTTCCTTCAGACTCCTGAAGAAGAAAAGGCAGTACCAAAGGTTGATTTTAGTGGTTTAGGTGACTAGGATGTTGTATGATCAAATCGCTAGTAATAAGCGAAGAACTTGGATTTTACTACTAGTATTCTTTTTACTTCTGGCTTTGGTTGGATATGCAGTTGGTTACCTCTTTATGCGGTCTGGTCTTGGTGGCTTAGTTATCGCTCTGATTATCGGCTTTATCTATGCCTTGTCCATGATTTTTCAATCGACAGAGATTGTCATGAGTATGAATGGTGCGCGTGAGGTGAATGAGCAGACTGCACCAACCCTCTATCATGTTGTGGAAGATATGGCTATGGTGGCGCAAATCCCTATGCCACGTGTCTTCATCATCGATGATGCCAGCTTAAATGCCTTTGCTACGGGTTCAAATCCCCAAAATGCAGCGGTAGCAGCAACTTCAGGACTCCTTGCGATTATGAATCGTGAAGAGTTAGAGGCGGTTATTGGTCATGAAGTCAGTCACATTCGTAACTATGATATTCGGATTTCTACGATCGCGGTTGCCCTTGCCAGTGCTATTACACTTTTATCAAGTATGGCTGGACGCATGATGTGGTGGGGAGGTGCAGGCCGTGGTCGTAGAAGTGATGACCGTGATAGTGGTGGACTTGAAATTATTATGCTAGTTGTTTCTCTCCTAGCAATTGTTTTGGCGCCCCTAGCAGCAACCTTGGTACAACTAGCCATCTCTCGTCAACGAGAATTTTTAGCAGATGCTTCAAGTGTAGAGTTGACTCGTAATCCTCAAGGGATGATCAATGCCCTTCGTAAGCTGGACAATAGTCAGCCTATGAGTCGTCATGTGGATGATGCTAGCAGTGCACTTTACATCAACGATCCTCAAAAACGAGGTGGCTTGCAAAAACTCTTCTATACCCATCCGCCAATCTCAGAACGGATTGAGCGTCTGAAACATATGTAAAAACATCCAGAGATTTTCCTCTGGATGTTTGCTATTTTCTACAGTTATAAATCTTGTAAATCAACTATTTCCAAACCATTCTCTGTCAAACGATAGATACTCCTGCAGACTTCTTTTAAGAAACGTCGATCATGTGAAACAGTGATGAGGCCCCCAGGGTAATTGGCAAAGAGTTTTCTGATTTCGGGTTGAGAGGTTGGAGAAAAGTTTCGTGTGGGTTCATCCAGAAGGAGAAAGTTTGGTTTTCGCAGCACTAAATTCAAAGCAGGAGTTTACCTTGTTGACCACCAGATAAAGAGTGAATCTTGTGGTGCATCTCTGGATAACTGAAATTGAGACTGGCTAGGAAGGATTGAATTTTCTGTATTTCCTCTTTATTTCCAGTTTGGCTGAGAAATTCTACTGGGGATAGATCCAATTGCAGTGTTTCTTGGTAATTTTGTGGCATAAATCCAAGTGAAATCTCACTTTTGCCACTTAGTAATTGCTGCAACTTGGCTAACAGAGTCGATTTGCCAATTCCATTGGGACCGATGATGCCGATTTTATCTTGCCCCCAAACAGTTAGTTGGAGTTTTTGAGACAAAATTCGTTGGCCAATGGATAAAGTCTCCTTTTCCAGTCGAAGTAAGACTTTAGAAGCTGCTAATGGCTCTATATCTGAAAAGAAAAGTTGGATTTCTTCCTCTTCAAGTGGCTTTTGGGTCATGGACTGAGCTGCTTTTTCGTAGCGTTTTTCTTGAGAAAGAACATTTTTCATCTTTTTAGCCAGTAGTCGTCCGGCAGTACTGTCTTTGGTAGCTCGAAGTGCAGTTTCTACCTTTTGCTTGACTCGGCGATGCTTTTCCATGGTTTTATCATAGGATCGTTGGTCGTTGTCAGCTTGCTGGCTTTGTCTGGCAAAGTTAGCCTTCCTTTGGGCACTATAGCGATCATAGTCTAAGTGCTCGACTAGGGTTTCAGCTTCCTTTCGATGCTTGACTAGTCGCAAGTGGATAATGGTGTCTGCAGTTTGAGAGAGGAAGTCTTCATCATGAGAAATGAAAATAACGGTCTGCCTGATCTTCTGAATCTTACTTTTTAGCCAATCAACTGTCTCAAGGTCCAGGTCATTTGAAGGTTCATCTAAAAATAGAATCTCAAAGGGTTTGGATAATTCATGGATAAGCTGAATTTTCAAAGCTTCGCCACCCGAGAGGCTACCAATCTCTTGGTCACTAGCAAAACGACTGCTATCAAAGTGCAATTCCTCAGCTAAACGGTAGAGAATGCTGAAGTCCAAATCAGCAGACTCTAAAAAGAAGTAGTCCTGTAGAGATTTTTTCTTCAATTCTTCAGGGAGATGTTGGGGAATGTAGGCCAAGGACTGAAGGTCAGATTGAATGTCGCCCCTGATAGTGAAATCCTCTAATCTTTCTCCCATTAAAGTTTTAAGTAAGGTTGATTTTCCATTTCCTTCTTCGCCGATAATAGCGACCTTGTCTCCGTCTTGGATAGTAATATTTAAATCGGAAATAAGGTCTCGTAGGTCTTTGTTTTGAGTGATGGTTAGCTGGTTGATTTTTATCATCATGTTTCCCTTTCTAAATTTGGATAATACATAATAAAAGCTCTACTTTACCTAGTAGAGCCAATTGTCTATGTCAAAAAATCCTCTTTTAAAAGGGCTGCAAAAAGCAGCAGAAAAAAGAGCACACAAAAAGAGACAGAAACAAGATCTACTAAATAAAGGTTCTTTATTTGATAGACTTAGTTGTTCATGTCTCCCTTACCTCCGAAAATTATTATGTTTATTTTATACCTTTTAGAACACTTTGTCAAAAGAAATGAGAAATTCAAATCTTTCTAGAAACCAAAAACAGGTCCATAGAGAGTCAGTACGTGTTTGACTTGATCGTAGTGGAACTTGTCATAGTTTCGCCAAGCTGTGCGAGCTTCTTCATTGAGTTTAAGGGTGCCAAGTCCAATCAAGAGACTGGTATGTTGGTAAAATTTCTCAAGATCAACTAAGATAGAGTTATCTAGTTTCTCTGTCTTTTTAAGTTGTTTGAGTAGCTCGTCAATATTTTGTTGCAAGCGTATATCATCAGGAAATCCTTGTTTGCAAGTTTGGTAAGCTTTATTTAACTCGGAAATGAGTTGATGTGCTTTTAAGATTAGTTCTTTGTCTTCCATATGAGCGTCCTCCTTTGCTCATGTAATGATGTCTATAGTATAGCACCAAAAACAAAAAATGTCATAGTAAATATATCAAAAAATCAATCATATAAAACAAAAAGGATTTAGCTCTATCCATAACAGAACTAAACCCTTAGAAGCAATAGATTTTTAAGGATTTGAATTTCGATTGTCAATCAGCAATCAGTTTTTCTAATTTCCAGATGCTGAACCAAATGAAATGGTAAGGAGTATTAGGAAAATAAGGAAAGTTGTGCCATCGACCAAACTATTATTCATGCCACACAATCCTTTCGCTAGATAGGGAACTAGGGGTATAAGACACACTGTATAAGGGTGACTGTTATCCTTACTGCCGAGCTGGTTACAGTATACTCCTTTCTACTTTATCATTCCTGTCTTTTTTATAGTCTTTTGAATATCGGAATTCAATTATTTATAGCTAAAAGTAGAGTTAGGAAGTTCATATTCCTACTAGTTCTCCGAATCATTTTTAAATTTTCTATCTACCAATTTTGTTTCTATTATAGAAGAACACCGACATTCGGAATGGAAAACTCTGACTTTTAAATTCAAAGTTTGGAAGGCTTACTTCTAGCATTTTCATGGTATAATCAAGATAGTAAATCTTTATGGAGGAAGTATGAAATTAAATATTCAAGAAATTCGTAAGCAGCCTGAAGGTTTGCACTTTGAGCAGACTTTAGACTTAGCAGCTGACTTGCGTGCCCGTAATCAAGAAATTATAGATGTAAAAGATATTGTCGCTATTGGGAAAGTCCAGTATGAAGACCTTATGTTTTTCCTAGATTATCAGTTGTCTTATACAATCGTCTTAGCCTCTAGCCGTAGCATGGAGCCGGTAGAATTGAATGAATCATATCCAGTGACGGAAGTCTTTATGGAAGGTGCTACTAATCAACTGGACCAAGAAGTTTTAGATGATGACTTGGTTTTACCGATTGAAAATGGGGAAATCGACCTGGCTGAAAGTGTTTCAGATAATATCTTGCTCAATATTCCTATCAAAGTCCTAACAGCTGAGGAAGAAGCTGGTCAGGGATTTGTCTCTGGAAATGACTGGCAAATCATGTCCGAGGAAGAGTATCAAGCCCAACAGGCAGTCAAAAAAGAAGAAAATAGTCCATTTGCAGGTTTGCAAGGATTGTTTGACGGAGACGAATAGATGGTTTTATCCAAGAAACGTGCCCGTCATGTCATTGAGGAAATCATTGCTATTTTTCCAGATGCAAAACCAAGTCTAGATTTTCGCAATCATTTTGAACTTCTGGTTGCTGTTATGCTGTCAGCTCAGACGACAGATGCGGCAGTCAACAAGGCTACTCCTGGCCTTTTTGCAGCTTTTCCAACCCCACAAACCATGGCAGAAGCAAGTGAGAGTGAAATTGCAACATATATTTCTCGTCTTGGGCTTTATCGAAATAAAGCTAAGTTTCTTAAGAAGTGTGCCCAGCAACTACTGGATGATTTTGACGGTCAAGTCCCTCAGACTAGAGAAGAATTAGAGAGTTTAGCAGGAGTTGGTCGTAAAACAGCTAACGTAGTTTTGAGCGTGGGATTCGGTATTCCAGCTTTTGCAGTAGATACTCACGTAGAGCGAATCTGTAAACACCATGATATTGTAAAAAAATCAGCTACACCCCTTGAGGTCGAAAAACGTGTCATGGATGTCTTGCCACCAGAAGAATGGTTGGCAGCCCATCAGGCTATGATTTACTTTGGTCGTGCTATCTGTCATCCGAAAAATCCAGAATGCGATCACTATCCACAGTTATACGATTTTAGTTCATTATAAGGCTTAGCATTGAATGTTTTTACTTGCTTTGAACTAGGCTTTGTGATATAGTAAGGACAATAAAATATTCCTTTAAACCTGTCCCGTGAGGCAGGCAAGGAGCTCGATTAAGTAGAAGGGTAAGTCTATACTGTTTGTAGTATGGCTCGCTTAGTTATACATTCTCAAGTCTCCTTGAAAAAGGAGACTTTTCTTTTTGGAGGTTTGTCATGAAGACAAAAGAAGTTGTAGACGAATTGACCGTCAAGCGAGCGATTACTCGGATCACCTATGAGATTATCGAGCGAAATAAAGATTTAAACAAGATTGTATTGGCTGGGATAAAAACACGTGGTGTCTTATTGCTCACCGTATCCAAGAACGCTTGGAACAATTGGAAAATATCTCTGTTCCCGTTGTAGAATTAGACACAAAACCTTTCCGCGACGATGTCAAAAGCGGTGAAGATACTTCATTGATTTCTGTCGACGTGACAGATCGCGAAGTCATTTTGGTGGATGATGTACTTTATACAGGTCGTACAATCCGTGCTGCTATCGATAACATTGTCGGACATGGTCGCCCAGCGCGCGTGAGTCTTGCGGTACTGGTTGACCGTGGGCATAGAGAATTGCCAATTCGTCCAGACTATGTTGGGAAAAATATTCCAACTAGTCGTTCTGAAGAAATCATCGTTGAGATGACAGAACTTGATGGTCAAGATAGAGTTTTGATTACTGAAGAAGCTTAATAGCTAAAGGAGTAGCCATGTCAGAAAATCAACAAGCATTGAAACATGTGGTATCCATGGAAGATCTCACTGTGGATCAGGTTATGAAATTGATTAAACGAGGAATTGAGTTTAAAAATGGAGCAAAGTGTCTTATGAGGACCAACACATCGTCTCTAATCTCTTCTTTGAGAGTTCGACTCGTACCCACAAATCTTTTGAAGTAGCAGAGATTAAACTGGGCCTTCAGCTACTGGACTTCGATGTAAAAACAAGTTCAGTCAACAAGGGTGAAACACTCTACGATACAATTTTAACCTTGTCAGCCTTGGGAGTAGATGCCTGTGTCATCCGACACCCAGAGGTGGATTACTACAGAGAGTTGATCGATAGTCCGACGATTACGACTTCGATTATCAATGGTGGGGATGGTTCGGGTCAACACCCAAGCCAAAGTTTGCTTGATTTAATGACCATCTATGAAGAATTTGGACACTTTGAAGGACTCAAGGTAGCCATTGCTGGTGACCTTGACCATTCGCGTGTGGCTAAATCCAATATGCAAATCTTAAAACGCTTAGGAGCAGAACTCTACTTTGCTGGACCTGAGGAATGGAGAAGTCAAGAGTTTGCAGACTATGGACAGTTTGTAAGTATTGATGAAATCATTGAACAAGTTGATGTGATGATGTTTCTCCGTGTTCAACATGAGCGTCATGAAAGTGGAACAGTCTTTTCAAAAGAGGGCTATCATGCCCAGCATGGTTTGACTCAGGAACGTTACGATCGCTTGAAAGATAAAGCTATTCTGATGCATCCTGCTCCTGTAAATCGCGATGTTGAAATTGCTGATCACTTGGTCGAAGCACCAAAATCACGTATTGTTCAACAAATGACCAATGGTGTCTTTGTCAGAATGGCAATTTTAGAATCTGTATTGACTTACAGAAACGCAAAATAAGACACAAAACGTTAAAAGATGCCTGAGAGCATCCACGAGAGGTGAATTTATGACTAAACGACTTCTAGTTTTAGAAGATGGAACAATTTTTGAAGGAAAAGCCTTTGGGGCTGACATCGATGTAACTGGTGAAATTGTCTTTAATACCGGGATGACGGGTTATCAAGAATCCATTACGGATCAGTCTTACAATGGGCAAATCCTAACCTTTACCTATCCCTTGGTTGGAAATTATGGGATTAACCGTGATGACTACGAGTCTATCAGTCCAACCTGTAAAGGTGTAGTAGTATTTGAAGAAGCTCGTAGAGCCAGCAACTGGCGAAACCAGATGACACTGGATGAATTTGAAGTCTAAGAAAATCCCTGGTATTTCAGGTATTGATACACGTGCTTTGACAAAAATCATTCGCAAACATGGAACTATGAGAGCGACTCTGACACATGTTGGAGATAGTATCGATCACATCACAGATCAGCTTCAAGCAACTGTTCTACCAATTGATAATATCAAACAGGTTTCTACAAAAACTGCATATCCAGCTCCAGGAGTAGGTTTAAGTGTAGTACTCGTTGACTTTGGTCTCAAGCATTCAATCTTAAGAGAGTTGTCTAAGAGAGATTGTAATGTAACTGTCGTTCCTTATACTACAACAGCAGAGGAAATCCTTCACTTGAATCCAGACGGAGTTATGTTGTCAAATGGGCCGGGAAATCCAGAAGATGTACCAGAAGCACTCGATATGATTCGTGGTATTCTCGGGAAAATTCCAATCTTTGGTATTTGTATGGGGCACCAGCTCTTTGCGATGGCAAATGGTGCCAAGACCTATAAGATGAAATTTGGTCACCGTGGATTTAACCACGCTGTACGCGAAATTGCAACAGGGCGCGTGGACTTTACTAGTCAAAACCATGGATATGCAGTGAGTCGTGAAGATTTTCCAGACCATTTGATGATTACTCATGAAGAAATCAATGACAAGTCAGTTGAAGGTGTACGTCACAGATACCAACCAGGTTTCTCCGTGCAATTCCACCCAGATGCTGCACCAGGTCCGCACGATGCAAGTTATCTATTTGACGAGTTCATCGAGATGATGGAAGCTTTCAAACAAGCAAACTAAAGACGAGTGTGAAATCGTCGGAGACTTTATGCAACTGAACACGGACGGAAAGCTCGGAATTTAGAGAACCCAACTCGGATTGTCAATCCTTCCTTGGTTTCCTAAAATTTAATCGCTTTCTATTCGTCCTTTGTATCTTATTTAATATCGCCCTGTGAGGCGACGAATAGAAAGGCAGGTCGTTTCTTTTAGTCGCTATTAGGCGAACTAAAAACTCCCTGCACTAGATTTTTTATCGAAAAAAATCGTTTCGCTAAAAAATCGTCGGAGAATTTATTTAATGTCGCCCTGTGAGGCGACGAATAGAAAGGAGAAGGGGGGTCCGTATTTGCTGAACTGAATACGGGCTACGGACGGTGCTAAAAAGATAGTTATTCCTAGAACTGACAGTTCTTCGTCATAACTCCTATTTTAGCTTTGTCCGCTTGACGCCCTTAATATCTTATAAATGCCTAAACGTACTGATATTCAAAAATTATGGTGATTGGTTCTGGTCCGATTATTATTGGTCAGGCTGCTGAGTTTGACTATGCTGGGACTCAGGCTTGCTTGTCTTTGAAAGAGGAAGGTTATGAGGTTGTCTTGGTGAACTCAAACCCTGCAACCATCATGACGGATAAGGAAATTGCAGACAAGGTTTACATTGAGCCAATCACACTTGAGTTTGTAACTCGTATTCTCCGTAAAGAACGTCCAGATGCCTTGCTTCCAACTCTTGGTGGGCAAACAGGGCTTAACATGGCAATGGAATTGTCTAAAAACGGTATTCTTGATGAATTGGGAGTAGAACTTCTCGGTACTAAATTGTCTGCCATTGACCAAGCAGAGGACCGCGATCTTTTTAAACAATTGATGGAAGAGCTGAACCAACCAATTCCTGAATCAGAAATTGTTAATACAGTGGAAGAAGCCGTAGCCTTCGCAGCAACAATTGGTTACCCAGTGATCGTCCGTCCAGCCTTCACACTTGGTGGTACTGGCGGTGGTATGTGTGCCAACGAGGAAGAATTGCGTGAAATTGCTGAAAATGGTTTGAAGTTGTCACCTGTTACTCAATGTTTGATTGAGCGTTCTATTGCAGGTTTCAAGGAAATCGAGTACGAAGTGATGCGTGACTCAGCTGACAATGCTCTTGTTGTATGTAACATGGAAAACTTTGACCCAGTCGGGATTCATACAGGGGATTCCATCGTATTTGCCCCAGCGCAAACTATGTCCGACTATGAAAACCAAATGCTTCGTGACGCCAGCTTGAGCATTATCCGCGCTCTCAAGATTGAAGGTGGATGTAACGTTCAGTTGGCTCTCGATCCTCACAGCTTTAAGTACTATGTTATCGAAGTAAATCCTCGTGTATCGCGTTCGTCAGCCCTTGCTTCTAAGGCGACAGGTTACCCAATCGCTAAATTGGCTGCTAAGATTGCAGTCGGTTTGACCTTGGATGAGGTTATTAACCCTGTTACAGGTTCAACTTATGCCATGTTTGAACCAGCCCTTGACTATGTGGTCGCCAAAATTCCACGTTTCCCATTTGACAAGTTTGAAAAGGGTGAGCGCCGTCTTGGTACTCAGATGAAGGCGACTGGAGAAGTTATGGCCATCGGTCGTAACATCGAAGAGTCACTTCTTAAAGCTTGTCGTTCACTTGAAATTGGGGTGCATCACAATGAAATGCCTGAACTTGCAGAAGTCTCAGATGATGCCTTGATTGAAAAAGTTGTCAAAGCTCAAGATGACCGTCTCTTCTACGTATCAGAGGCCATTCGCCGTGGTTACACACCAGAAGAAATTGCTGAGCTGACAAAAATCGATATCTTTTATCTGGATAAACTCTTGCATATCTTTGAAATTGAGCAAGAATTGGGTTCACATCCAAAAGATCTTGAAGTTTTGAAAACTGCAAAATTGAATGGTTTTTCAGACCGTAAGATTGCTGAACTCTGGAATACTACAGCTGATCAAGTTCGCCAACTACGTTTGGAAAACAAGATTGTCCCAGTTTACAAGATGGTTGATACCTGTGCGGCAGAGTTTGAATCAGAAACTCCATATTTTTATTCAACCTATGGTTGGGAAAATGAGTCTATCAAGTCTGATAAGGAATCTGTACTGGTTCTAGGTTCTGGTCCAATCCGTATCGGTCAAGGGGTTGAGTTTGACTACGCGACTGTTCACTCTGTTAAGGCAATTCAAGCTGCTGGCTACGAAGCCATCATCATGAACTCGAACCCAGAGACCGTTTCAACCGACTTCTCTGTATCAGATAAACTTTACTTTGAACCATTGACATTTGAAGATGTCATGAATGTTATTGACCTTGAGCAACCAAAAGGCGTTATCGTTCAGTTTGGTGGTCAAACAGCTATTAATCTTGCAGAGCCATTGGCTAAGGCAGGTGTGACTATCCTTGGTACGCAGGTTGCTGACCTAGACCGTGCCGAAGACCGTGACCTCTTCGAACAAGCCCTCAAAGACTTGGATATTCCACAGCCTCCTGACAGACTGCAACAAACGAAGAAGAAGCAGTGCTTGCAGCTCGCAAGATTGGTTTCCCAGTCCTTGTTCGTCCTTCATATGTTTTGGGTGGACGTGCCATGGAAATCGTTGAGAATGAAGATGATCTTCGTTCTTACATGCGTACTGCGGTTAAGGCAAGTCCAGACCATCCAGTTCTTGTCGACTCTTATATCGTTGGACAAGAATGTGAAGTTGATGCTATCTCAGATGGACAAAATGTCCTTATCCCGGGTATCATGGAGCATATCGAACGCGCTGGTGTCCACTCAGGTGACTCCATGGCGGTTTATCCTCCACAAACCTTGTCTCAAAAGGTTCAAGAAACAATCGCAGACTACACAAAACGCCTAGCAATCGGCCTTAACTGTCTTGGTATGATGAACATTCAGTTTGTCATCAAGGATGAGAAAGTCTACGTTATTGAGGTCAATCCACGTGCCAGCCGTACTGTTCCATTCCTATCAAAAGTAACCAATATCCCGATGGCTCAGGTTGCAACTAAGTTGATTCTTGGTCAAAGTCTTGAAGAACTTGGTTATCAAGATGGACTTTACCCAGAAAGCACTCGAGTTCATATCAAAGCGCCAGTCTTCTCCTTTACTAAGCTCGCGAAAGTAGACAGCTTGCTCGGTCCTGAAATGAAGTCAACAGGGGAAGTTATGGGATCTGATACGACACTAGAAAAAGCGCTCTACAAGGCTTTTGAAGCTTCATACCTTCACTTGCCAACCTTTGGAAATGTTGTCTTTACTATCGCTGACGATGCCAAGGAAGAAGCTTTGGACTTAGCTCGTCGTTTCCAAAATATCGGTTATGGAATTCTTGCAACTCAAGGAACAGCAGCTTTCTTTGCAAATCATGGCTTGAAGGCTCAACCTGTAGGTAAGATAGGTGACGATGAACACGATATCCCAAGCTTTGTCCGTAAAGGGAAATTCAAGCCATTATCAACACGGTTGGTACTAAGCGAACTGCTGATGAAGATGGTGAACAAATCCGCCGTTCAGCTATCGAACATGGTGTACCACTCTTTACAGCCCTAGATACAGCGGATGCTATGCTTAAGGTACTTGAAAGCCGTAGCTTCGTTACAGAAGCAATTTAGTTTCTTGGTAAATGATCTAAGTAGCTTTTTGTCCAGCGTCAAAAGACGCTGGTTTTTACTTTTTTTATAGAGAAATCGAGTTAGAAAAAATAGTTACAGTTCATCATTAAATGTCAAAGTTTATTAATAGATTTATCATTAACGTTAAGCGAGTAGACTTATTCTGACTTTCCCTAAAATTTTGTTGAATTTTATGATATAATAGGGGCAAATTGAGAAAATGAGCAAGTATTTTCATAAGTCCTTTCAAAAAATCTCTTAACTTCTGGATATAAATTTGTGATCTCGGCTTCTCAATATTAGAATAGTAGGAAAAGACAAGATTAGAAAGAGGTAAGTATCTATGTCTTCTCATAAAAAAGTTTCACTCTCTGAGATTAATCAGTCTATTGATACTCCAAATAATAATTATTTCTGGCAAAATTTAAAGGCCTTCTTGGGTCCGGGTGCCCTCGTGGCAGTTGGTTATATGGATCCGGGGAACTGGATTACAAGTGTTGTCGGTGGGGCTTCCTATAAATATAGTCTTTTGTTTGTTATCTTGATTTCATCGCTTATTGCTATGCAACTTCAACAGATGGCAGGAAAACTTGGGATTGTAACCCAGATGGACCTGGCTCAGGCGACGGCTCATCACTCACCAAAATGGCTTCGTTATAGTCTATGGGTGATTTTGGAATTGGCCTTGATGGCGACAGATTTGGCAGAAGTTCTAGGTTCAGCCATTGCCCTAAATCTTCTCTTTAAGATTCCGATTATGATAGCCATCCTTTTGACGGTTCTGGATGTCTTTCTCTTGCTGCTCTTGATGAAGTTTGGCTTTAAGAAGATAGAAGCTATTGTTACCACGCTCATTTTAACCATTCTAGCAATCTTTACCTATCTGGTAACTTTATCACATCCAAGCTTCCAAGGAATCGTTGAAGGTTATTTGCCAAATGCAACCTTGTTTGAGAGTCCTCTGCCTGGACATGAAAGTCAATTAACTTTGGCGCTGGGGATTGTGGGTGCGACCGTTATGCCCCACAACCTCTATTTACATTCTTCCTTGTCTCAGACTCGGAAAGTCAATCATAAGGACAAGAATGATGTTCGAAAAGCCGTGCGCTTTATGACCTGGGATTCTAATCTCCAGTTATCCTTGGCCTTTGTGGTTAACTCCCTTCTTTTGATCTTAGGGGCGGCTCTCTTTTTCGGACATGCATCTGAGATTTCTGCTTTCTCTCAAATGTATAATGCCTTACAGGATTCAACCATTGCGGGAGCTATAGCTAGCTCAACCTTATCAACCTTGTTTGCCTTGGCCCTATTAGCCAGTGGTCAGAATTCGACTATCACGGGTACTTTGACTGGACAAATCGTTATGGAAGGTTTCTTACATATGCGATTGCCTCAGTGGTTCATTCGTTTGGCGACTCGTCTCTTTGCCTTACTACCTGTCATGATAGTAGCGGTTCTGTTTGGTCATCAGGAAAAAACCTTGGATCAGTTATTGGTTTATTCACAGGTCTTTCTTTCTATCGCCTTACCATTTTCAATCTTCCCCTTGATTTATCTCACTTCAAAAAAATCAGTGATGGGAGAATTTACCAATGCCAAATGGAATACCATTCTTGGTTATATTGTCTCCATTATCTTGACCATCCTCAATGTGAAATTGCTGTTTGATATTTTTTAAGGACCTTTTAACGTGAAGTAGAAAAAAATCACCCGAGAGTTAACTCTCGGGTGATTTTTTGCAATTTAAATCTTTGATAGACGAAAATCCATTATAAAAAGCTGCATCAAGATGCAGCTACACTATAGCAACGGAAGACATGGGATTCGAACCCACGCACGCTTTCACACGCCTACCGCGTTTCCAACACGGCCTCTTAAGCCTCTTGAGTAATCTTCCAATACTTACTAAAATAGTTTATCATAAAGGGAATTATCTTGCAAATAAATTTCAAACAATTGGCAAAATGATAGAAAATGAAAGAAAGTGACAAAAAGTGCTTGACTTTGATTTTTTTTTGTGGTAGAATGATTATTGTAATCGTTAACAGGAGGTGAGTAAGTGCTAAAAACCGAGAGAAAAAAATTGATTTTAGAGGAGCTGGGCAAACATAAGTCGTTTCTCTAGAGAAATTAGTAGGTTTGTTAGACACGTCAGAATCAACGGTTAGACGAGATTTAGATGAATTGGAATCGGAAAATAAACTTCGCCGAGTTCATGGAGGAGCAGAGTTGCCTCACTCCTTGCAAGAAGAAGAAACAATTCAAGAGAAATCTGTCAAAAACCTTCAAGAGAAAAAATTGATTGCGCAGAAAGCAGCTTCCCTCATCAAAGAAAAAGATGTTATCTTTGTGGATGCAGGAAGTACAACAGCCTTTCTCATTAAGGAATTGGAGCGAAAAGACATTACTGTTGTGACTAACTCCATTCACCATGCAGTACAATTAGTGGATAAGCAAATTCCAACTGTGATTATCGGTGGTGGCGTAAAGATGACAACGGATGCCAGCATCGGTGGTGTCGCGCTTAATCAGATTAACCAATTACACTTTGATCGTGCCTTTATCGGAATGAACGGTGTAGATGAAGGTTATTATACAACTCCAGATATGGAGGAGGGAGCTGTTAAGCGAGCTATCTTAGAAAATGCCAAACAAACTTATGTTTTGGCGGATTCATCTAAGATTGGTCAGTCTTGTTTCGCTAAGGTTGCGCCTATAAAACGAGCAATTGTTATTACAAGCAAGGGTCACGAACTCTTGCCAGCTATCAAAGAAAAAACGGAGGTTATCGAAGTATGATTTATACAGTCACGCTAAATCCATCTATTGACTATATTGTCCGTCTGGATAAAGTGGAAGTTGGTAGTGTTAATCGTATGGATAGTGATGATAAGTTTGCTGGTGGTAAGGGAATCAATGTTAGCCGTGTCTTGAAGCGCTTGGATATTCCAAATACAGCGACAGGCTTTATCGGAGGTTTTACTGGTAAATTTATCACAGATACTTTAGCTGAAGAACAAATTGAAACGCGATTTGTCCAAGTGGCAGAAGATACGCGAATCAACGTCAAGATCAAAGCAGACCAAGAAACCGAAATCAATGGGACTGGTCCTACTGTTGAGCCTGAGCAATTGAAAGAGCTAAAAGCTATTCTTTCAAGTCTAACAGCAGAAGATACAGTGGTATTTGCTGGTTCAAGTGCTAAAAACTTAGGCAATGTCATCTATAAGGATTTGATTGCCTTGACTCGTCAAACGGGTGCTCAAGTAGTCTGTGACTTTGAAGGTCAGACCTTAATCGATAGTTTGGATTATCAACCTCTTCTAGTTAAACCGAACAATCATGAACTTGGAGCTATCTTTGGAGTCAAGCTCGAAAGCTTAGATGAGATTGAAAAATACGCGCGAGAATTGCTGGCTAAAGGTGCTCAAAATGTTATTATTTCTATGGCTGGTGACGGTGCCCTTCTGGTAACATCCGAGGGAGCCTACTTTGCTAAGCCAATCAAGGGAACAGTTAAAAACTCAGTGGGAGCTGGTGACTCTATGGTTGCTGGATTTACAGGTGAGTTTGTCAAATCAAAAGACGCAGTAGAAGCCTTCAAGTGGGGTGTGGCTTGTGGAACAGCAACGACATTCTCAGATGACTTGGCAACTGCAGCATTTATTAAAGAGACTTATGAAAAAGTTGAGGTAGAAAAAAGATGAAAATTCAGGATTTACTGAGAAAAGATGTTATGTTGCTCGATTTACAAGCAACTGAAAAAACAGCAGCTATCGAAGAAATGATTCATAGCTTGGTAGAGCACGGATATGTGACAGATTTCGAAACCTTCAAAGAAGGAATCTTGGCGCGTGAAGCTTTGACTTCTACAGGTTTGGGTGATGGTATCGCAATGCCACACAGCAAAAACGCTGCTGTTAAAGAAGCAACTGTTCTCTTTGCAAAATCAAACAAGGGTGTTGACTACGAAAGTTTAGATGGACAACCAACTGACCTCTTCTTTATGATTGCTGCTCCAGAAGGTGCCAATGATACTCACTTGGCTGCCTTGGCAGAATTGTCTCAATACTTGATGAAAGACGGATTTGCTGACAAACTTCGTCAAGCGACATCAGCTGATCAAGTCATCGAACTCTTTGATCAAGCATCAGAAAAAGCTGAGGAACCAGCTCAGACTCCTGCAAATGGTTCTGATGACTTTATCGTTGCTGTAACTGCTTGTACAACAGGGATCGCCCACACTTATATGGCCCAAGAAGCTCTTCAAAAAGTGGCTGCTGAAATGGGTGTTGGTATCAAGGTTGAAACCAACGGTGCCAGTGGTGTCGGTAACCAATTGACAGCAGAGGATATTCGCAAGGCTAAAGCTGTCATTATCGCTGCAGATAAAGCAGTTGAAATGGATCGTTTCGATGGCAAACCATTGGTAAATCGTCCAGTTGCAGACGGTATCCGTAAAACTGAAGAATTGATCAACTTGGCTCTTTCTGGTAATGCTGAAGTTTATCATGCTGCTAACGGAGCAAAAGCTTCAACAGCGTCTAACGAAAGCAAAGTGTCGGTGGTGCTTTCTACAAACACTTGATGAGTGGTGTATCTCAAATGTTGCCATTCGTTATCGGTGGTGGTATCATGATTGCTCTTGCCTTCTTGATTGATGGTGCTATGGGTGTGCCAAATGATAGCCTTGGAAATCTTGGTTCTTACCATGAACTCGCCTCTATGTTCATGAAAATCGGTGGTGCGGCCTTTGGTTTGATGTTGCCAGTATTTGCAGGATATGTTGCTTACTCAATCGCTGAAAAACCAGGTTTGGTAGCAGGTTTCGTAGCTGGAGCTATTGCTAAAGAAGGTTATGCCTTTGGTAAAATCCCTTACGCTCAAGGTGGTGAAGCAACTTCAGCCCTTGCAGGTGTATCATCAGGTTTCCTAGGAGCCCTTGTTGGTGGATTTATCGCTGGTGCTTTGGTACTCTTGGTTAAGAAATACGTGAAGGTTCCTCGCTCGCTTGAAGGTGCTAAATCAATCCTTCTCTTGCCACTTCTTGGAACAGTCTTGACAGGATTTGTCATGCTTGCTGTTAACATCCCAATGGCAGCAATCAACACTGCTATGAACGACTTCCTTGGCGGTCTTGGAGGTGGATCAGCTGTCCTCCTTGGTATCGTTCTTGGAGGTATGATGGCTGTCGATATGGGTGGACCTGTCAATAAAGCAGCTTATGTTTTTGGTACTGGTACTCTTGCAGCAACAGTGTCAACAGGTGGTTCAGTAGCGATGGCAGCGGTTATGGCTGGAGGAATGGTTCCACCACTTGCAATCTTTGTCGCAACTCTTCTCTTTAAAGATAAATTCACAAAAGAAGAACGTAACTCTGGTTTGACGAACATCGTTATGGGCTTGTCATTCATCACTGAAGGTGCGATTCCATTTGGTGCGGCTGACCCAGCTCGTGCTATCCCAAGCTTATCCTTGGTTCAGCAGTAGCAGGTGGACTTGTTGGTCTTGCAGGTATCAAACTCATGGCACCTCACGGAGGAATCTTCGTTATCGCCCTTACAACAAATGCCCTTCTTTACCTTGTCTTTGTCTTGATTGGAGCACTTGTTAGTGGTGTAGTTTATGGTTACCTTCGTAAACCATTAGAAAAATAATTACAAATACATTCAAATGACTGAACACGAAAGTGGGCAGTCATTTTTTGATAATGGAGTTAGAGAGATCGGTCTCTAAAGTGATATAATAGAGGTAAATCGTAGAGAGTTTAAATGATAGAATGCTAAAGTTCTACAAATACCTTAGAGGAGAAAAGTGTCATGAGTGATTCTAGAAAAGAAGAAATCGACAAACGAGAGAAATCTAAGATTTATTGCCAAATCTTACAAAAGAAGAGTTGCAAGAGACCTATGCCAGCTTGGTGGAGGAGAATTTTCCTGATTCTAAACGAATTCATTTTATCGCTGATTTAGGTAGGAGCCCAGAAATTGCCTTTCATTTTGAGCTCATTTGCAAAGATTGGGAGGAAGGAACGGACCTGAATTTTGAAGCGAGTTTTGACCAACATGGGCAGGAGGGGATAGACTATCTGTTGGAAACTCTCAATCAAGAGGAAGTGGAGAGTCAACGCATTTTGATTGTTTATTTCCTAGCGAAAATCCTTTCTAAAGTAAGACATAGAGATTTTTATGCGTCTTCTTGCAAGCAACTACTTCCTGTTCTGCTCTCTCTTTTACCTAGTCCAGAAGCTTCAAATCGTAGAAAGTTAATCATTGCCCTAGGGTGGATTGGTTCAATAAGTGAGATAGAAATCCTAGGACAACATCTCTTGACTGACCAAGATCCACTTTGTCGCGCCTGGTCTGCCAGTAGTCTAATGCAATTATCTTTTCATCAAGTAAAAAAAGAAATCTTAATGGAAAAAACGAAGGATTTGTTTTGTGAAGCAATTACAGAAGAAAAGGACTTGCAAGCTTGCGCTCTGATGATAGAAGCAGCCCAGGTATTGTTTGGGAAAAAATGGATCCCTACATCTGCTGTAGAGAAGTTGGAAATCGAAAAGATTGAGAAAGCAAGAAAATCAGCAATTAGATTTTTAAAGAAATAGTAAGACAAGGTTGTTGAAAAATCATATAGAAAAGAAAGTGCAGAAATATCAACGAAAAATGATTGTATCTAGTAGATTCAGTCATTTTTTTGATTTTTCTAGATGTTTCTGAAATATGGTATAATAGAAGCATGGCAAACAAGAATACAAGTAAAACAAGACGGAGACCGTCAAAAGCTGAATTAGAAAGAAAGCAAGCTATCCAACGGATGTTAATTTCCTTAGTCATAGCTTTTTGCTTAATGTTCGCTGCTCTTAGATTAGGAGCAGTGGGACTCACGCTCTATAACCTTATTCGGTTACTAGTAGGAAGTCTAGCCTATCTGATCATCTTTGTCGTTCTAGTCTATCTTTTTTTCTTCAAATGGATTCGGAAGCAAGAAGGTCTGATCTCAGGTTTTCTTTGCATTTTTTCAGGCTTATTGCTGATTTTTGAAGCTTATCTTGTATGGAAATATGGCTTAGAGCAGGCTGTTTTAAAGGGAACTTTAGCTCAAGTTTTGACAGATTTGACAGGTTTTCGTGTGACTAGCTTTGCTGGAGGAGGGCTTCTAGGTGTTGCCCTTTATATTCCAGTCGCCTTTCTCTTTCAAATATTGGTACTTATTTTATCGGAGCCATCTTAATCTTAATCGGAGCTCTTCTAGTTAGTCCTTGGTCTGTCTATGACGTTGCTGATTTTCTTGGAGCACGTTTTGCCCTTTGGATGGAGCGACGCGAGCAGAAGAAACAGGAACGTTTTATCAAACGAGAAGAAGAAAAAGTTCGTAAGGAAGCAGAGGAACAGGAAAGACTAGAAAAAGAACAAGCAGAACAAGCCTTGTTGGATATACCTCCTGTTGATATGGAAACTGGCGAGATTTTAGAAGCTCCCCCCTGTTCACTTTGATGATTTACCACCCCTTCCAGAGGAAGAATGGGTAGAACCTGAAATTATTCTCCCTCAAGCAGACTATGAAGTTCCTAGCGAAGTTGACATTCCAGAGGAAGATGAGTTCTTAGAGGATGAGGATGTTGAGGTCGATTTTTCTGCAAAAAAAGCCTTAGAGTACAAACTTCCAAGCTTGCAACTTTTTGCACCCGATAAACCTAAAGACCAGTCCAAGGAAAAGAAAATCGTTCGCGAGAATATCAAGATTTTGGAAGAAACCTTTGCAAGTTTCGGTATTAAGGTAACGGTTGAACGTGCTGAGATTGGTCCATCCGTTACTAAGTACGAAGTCAAGCCAGCTGTTGGTGTGCGGGTCAATCGCATTTCTAATCTAGCAGATGACTTGGCTCTGGCCTTGGCTGCAAAAGATGTCCGTATCGAAGCTCCAATTCCAGGGAAATCCTTAGTCGGGATTGAAGTGCCTAACTCTGAAATTGCGACCGTATCTTTCCGAGAACTCTGGGAACAATCGCAAACTAAACCTGAAATCTGCTAGAAATTCCCCTTGGGAAAGCCGTTAATGGTACAGCCCGTAGTTTCGACCTTGCTAAAATGCCTCACTTGCTAGTAGCTGGTTCGACTGGGTCTGGTAAATCTGTTGCAGTCAATGGTATCATTGCAAGTATTCTCATGAAGGCGCGTCCAGACCAAGTCAAGTTTATGATGGTGGATCCGAAGATGGTTGAGTTGTCAGTCTATAATGATATTCCTCATCTTTTGATTCCGGTTGTGACCAATCCTCGTAAGGCCAGCAAGGCCCTTCAAAAAGTCGTGGATGAGATGGAAAATCGCTATGAACTCTTTGCCAAAATTGGGGTTCGTAATATTGCTGGTTTCAATGCTAAGGTGGAGGAATTCAACGCTCAATCTGAGTATAAACAAGTACCTCTTCCTTTGATTGTCGTGATTGTCGATGAGTTAGCTGACCTCATGATGGTAGCCAGCAAGGAAGTAGAAGATGCTATTATCCGTCTTGGACAGAAGGCGCGTGCAGCTGGTATTCATATGATTCTTGCGACGCAGCGTCCTTCAGTGGATGTTATCTCTGGTCTGATTAAGGCTAATGTACCGTCTCGTGTGGCCTTTGCTGTTTCATCAGGAACGGATTCTCGAACTATCTTAGATGAAAATGGTGCTGAGAAACTCCTGGGTCGAGGAGATATGCTCTTTAAACCAATCGATGAAAACCACCCTGTCCGACTGCAAGGCTCCTTTATCTCGGATGATGATGTTGAGCGTATTGTTAGCTTTATCAAGGCTCAGGCGGATGCTGACTATGATGAAAGCTTTGATCCTGGAGAGGTTTCTGAGACAGAAGGTGAGTCTGGCTCAGGAGATGAAGGTGGAGATCCGCTATTTGAAGAAGCTAAGGCTCTGGTCATTGAAACTCAAAAAGCGAGCGCATCCATGATTCAACGTAGATTATCAGTTGGTTTTAACCGAGCAACTCGCTTGATGGAAGAATTAGAGATGGCTGGAGTTATCGGACCTGCAGAAGGAACAAAACCTCGAAAAGTCTTACAACAATAAAAAACGTAAAAATAGTATAAAAATGCATGGAAACTTTATTGAAAAGTTAGTCAAAAATGGTCTAACTTTTTCGATGAAGTTTCCTTTTTTATAGCGATTTCTTTAGAAATAAAGCCATCTGAAAATCGTTTCAGACTTGCCAACTAATTGGATTTTACTTTTACTAGTTTTACCTATTAAAGTATTGATTTTTTAAGCTGTTTTTGATATATTGAATTGGTATAGAAAAAATTATATGTTTATCTAGTAGTGTTTAAAAATTGAGGAGGATATTTTTTTAAAATAAAATGCAAACGCTTACTTGACAAACTGAAAGGAACCAAAAAACCGATGGATAAAGGATTATTTGAAAAACGTTGCAAATACAGTATTCGGAAATTTTCACTAGGGGTTGCTTCTGTTATGATTGGTGCAGCTTTCTTTGGAACTAGCACTGTCCTCGCAGATTCTGCACAAACAGGTTCGACAGCAGATATGCCAACTGATTTGGCGGCCGCTCTTGCCAATGCTAAAGAGGATGATGGGCATGACTTTGAAGCACCAAAACCTGGTGAAGATCAGGGTTCTCCTGAAGTAACTGAAGGACCAAAGACTGAAGAAGAATTGCTGGCAAAAGAAAAAGAAACTGCAACTGCAACAAGCTCAGCAGCTTCAGATACTCTTCCTGAAGAACTACGTGGAAAACTTGATAAGGCTGAAGAAAATGGCCGCACTGCCTCAAAAGAAGAACTAGGAAAAGAAGATAAAAGCTTAGTTCCAGAAGAAGTAGCTAAAACAAAAAATGGAGAATTAAACTACGGTGCGACTGTCGAAATTAAAAGCTCTGCTGGGCTCGGTAGTGGTATCGTTATCGGAGAAAATCTCGTTTTGTCTGTTTCTCATAACTTTATCAAGGATGTTCCAGATGGCAATAATCGTAAGGTAGCTGATAATGTTGAAAGTGATGACGATGTTTATACAATTTCTTACCAAGGCGCTCCAGACGTCAAATTCAGTAAAAATGATGTAAAACACTGGGATCGTGAAGGATTCCTCAAAGGATATAAAAATGATTTGGCAATCGTTAAGCTTCGTACACCTCTTGCAAATGCACCAGTTGAAGTGACTGACAAGCCTGCTACAACTAAGGTAGGAGATAAGGTTCATGTATTTGGCTATCCAAAAGGAGAACTCGATCCAATTCTGAATACAACTGTTGAGGACATTAATAATCACGGAGAAGGCGTTCGTGGAATTAGCTATCAAGGAAGTGAACCAGGTGCCAGTGGTGGCGGCATTTTCGATGAAAATGGGAAATTGATTGGTATTCACCAAAATGGTGTATCTGGTAAACGTAGTGGAGGTATTCTCTTCTCACCTGCTCAGCTAGAGTGGATTCAAAACTACATCAAGGGTATTGAAACAACGAAACCAGCTGGTCTAGATGCTCTCGATAAACAAGTTGAGGATAAGGAAGAAAAACCAAAAGAGGATAAACCTAAGGAAGATAAGCCAAAAGAAGAAACACCAGCAGAAAATAAACCTGCTGAAAACAAGCCAGCTGAGAATAAACCAGCTGAATCAAAAGAAGTTTCTCCAGAATGGAAAACAGTTGAAAATAAAGACCAACAGGGAACAGTAACAATCCGTGAAGAAAATGGAGTTCGTTACAACCAATTAGCTTCAACTGCTCAAAATGACAATGGTAAGAAACCAGCCTTGTTTGAAAAAGATGGTTTGACAGTCGATGCTAATGGAAATGCCACAGTTGATTTGACCTTTAAAGAAGAATCTGAAACAGGTAAATCTCGCTTTGGTGTCTTCATGAAATTCAAAGACACTGATAACAACGTTTTTGTAGGTTACGACCAAGGTGGATGGTTCTGGGAATACAAGTCAAATGGAAGTGGACTTTGGTACCAAGGTGGACGTGTTGCAGCTCCAGTAAATGGTTCTGAGAACCACTTGACCATCAGCCTCAAATCAGATGGACAGCTCAATGCAACTAACAATGATGTCAAACTCTTTGACACAGTGACCTTGCCATCTGCAGTTAATGACAAACTCAAAGATGAGAAGAAAATCGTTCTTAAAGCTGGAACCTATAACAGCAGCGAACGTACCATTGTCAATGTCAAAACTGATAACCAAGAAGGTGTGAAAAACGATCAAGAAGCCGCTGAAAAAGAAAAGGGCGACACAGTAGATGATAGCAATGTCAAATACGACACTATCGAATCTACAGTATTGAAAGCAGTTATCGACCAAGCCTTCCCACGTATTAAAGAGTACGTCCTAAATGGCAACAAGCTTCCAGGTCAAGTGCAACCGATTAATCAAGTTGTGATTAATAAGCACGCTGTGACTCCTGAAGTTACCTATAAGAAGGTCAATGCAACGACTGCCGAGTATGAAATGAAACTCCGTGATGAGGAAAACCTCATCAATGCAGATATGACAGTTCGTTTGCAAGTGGTGGACAACCAACTTCACTTTGATGTGACTAAGATTGTCAACCATAACCAAGTTACACCAGGACAAAAGATTGATGACGAACGTAAATTACTTTCTTCAATCAGCTTCCTAGGAAATGCCTTGGTATCTGTTTCAAGCGACCAAGCGGGAGCTAAGTTTGATGGGGCAACTATGTCAAACAATACTCACGTCAGTGGTGATGACCATATCGAAGTAACAAATCCAATGAAAGAATTAGCCAAAGGCTATATGTATGGATTTGTTTCAACAGATAAACTCGCTGCTGGTGTATGGAGTAATTCACAAAATAGCTATGGTGGTGGTTCTTACGACTGGACACGTTTGACAGCTTATAAGAATACGATTGGCAATGCTAACTACGTGGAAATTCACAGCTCTGAATGGCAATGGGAAAAAGCCCATAATGGAGTTGTCTTCCCAGCATACACTCAAGAACTTCCAAGTGCAAAAGTTGTCATCACTGAAGATGCCAATGCTGACCATAAGGTTGACTGGCAAGATGGTGCGATTGCTTACCGTAGCATCATGAACAACCCTCAAGGATGGGAAAAAGTTAAAGACATTACTGCTTACCGTATCGCTATGAACTTTGGTTCACAAGCGCAAAACCCATTCCTCATGACCTTGGATGGTATCAAGAAGATCAACCTCCATACCGATGGTCTTGGCCAAGGTGTCCTCCTTAAAGGATACGGAAGTGAAGGACATGACTCTGGACACTTGAACTATGCAGACATCGGTAAGCGTATCGGTGGTGTTGAAGACTTTAAGACTCTTATTGAGAAAGCTAAGAAATACGGTGCCCACCTCGGTATCCACGTAAATGCTTCAGAAACCTATCCAGAGTCTAACACTTTAATGAAGATATTCTTCGTAAAAATGCAGATGGCAGCTACAGCTACGGTTGGAACTGGCTTGACCAAGGTATCAATATTGATGCTGGTTATGACCTCGCTCATGGGCGTCTAGCTCGTTGGGAAGAGTTGAAGAAAGAGTTGGGTGAAGGTCTAGACTTCATCTACGTCGACGTTTGGGGTAACGGTCAATCAGGTGACAACGGTGCCTGGGCAACTCACGTTATTGCGAAAGAAATTAACAAACAAGGTTGGCGCTTTGCTATTGAGTGGGGACATGGTGGTGAATATGATTCTACCTTCCAACACTGGGCAGCTGACTTGACCTATGGTGGCTATACAAATAAAGGTATTAACAGTGCCATCACTCGCTTTATCCGTAACCACCAAAAAGATTCTTGGGTTGGTGACTACAGAAGTTATGGTGGTGCAGCTGACTACCCGCTTCTAGGCGGTTATAGCATGAAGGACTTCGAAGGATGGCAAGGACGTAGTGATTATAACGGTTATGTAACAAACTTGTTTGCTCATGACGTTATGACTAAGTACTTCCAACACTTCACAGTCAGCAAATGGGAAGATGGCAAACCAGTAACCATGACTGACAATGGTAGTACCTATAAATGGACTCCAGAAATGAAAGTTGAATTGGTCGATGCTGCAAATAACAAGGTTGTGGTAACTCGTAAATCCAATGATGTCAACAGTCCACAATATCGTGAACGAATTGTTACGCTTAACGATCGTGTCATTCAAGATGGTTCAGCCTACTTGACACCTTGGAACTGGGATGCAAATGGTAATAAGCTTGAAAGTGACAAGGAAAAAATGTACTACTTCAATACTGAAGCAGGTGCAACAACTTGGACACTTCCTAGCGACTGGGCAAATGGCAAGGTTTACCTTTATAAACTAACTGACCAAGGTAAGACTGAGGAAAAAGAAGTTGCCGTGAAAGACGGTAAGATTACCCTTGATCTTACTGCAAATCAGCCATATGTTCTCTATCGTTCTAAACAAACAAATCCTGAAATGTCATGGAGTGAAGGAATGCACATCTATGACCAAGGATTTAACAGTGAATCTTTGGATCATTGGAAGATTTCGGGAGATGCTTCTAAGGCTGAAATCGTGAAGTCTCAAGGTGCCAACCAAATGCTCCGCATCCAAGGTAATAAAGAAAAAGTTAGTCTCACTCAAAAATTGACTGGCTTGAAACCAAATACTAAATACGCAGTGTATGTCGGTGTCGACAACCGTAGTGATGCTAAAGCAAGTATTACTGTTAATACTGGTGAAAAAGAAGTAACCAACTACACCAACAAGTCACTAGCACTTAACTATGTAAAAGCCTATGCTCACAATACTCGTCGAAGCAATGCAACAGTTGATAACACAAGTTACTTCCAAAACATGTATGCTTTCTTCACAACAGGTTCAGATGTATCAAACGTAACCTTGACCTTGAGTCGTGAAGCAGGCGATGAAGCAACTTACTTTGATGAAATTCGTACCTTTGAAAATGAATCAAATATGTACGGTGACGGTCACGATACTGCAACAGGCGTCTTCAAACAAGATTTTGAAAATGTTGGTCAAGGTATCTTCCCATTTGTCATCGGTGGTATCGAGGGTGTTGAAGATAACCGTACTCACTTGTCTGAAAAACATGGACCATACACACAACGTGATTGGAATGGCAAGAAAGTTGATGACGTTATCGAAGGAAATTGGTCACTCAAGACAAATGGTCTCGTAAGTCGTCGTAACTTGGTTTACCAAACAATTCCACAAAACTTCCGCTTTGAAGCAGGCAAGACCTATCGTATTACATTTGACTATGAAGCTGGATCTGACAATACTTACGCTTTTGTAGTCGGTAAGGGAGAATTCCAATCTGGACAAGCAGGGAATTTGGAAATGCATGAATTGGCAAATACTTGGACAGATTCTAAGAAAGCGAAACGTGCAACCTTCCTAGTAACAGGTGCAGAAACTGGCGATACCTGGGTAGGTATCTACTCTACAGGCAATGCAAGCAACACTCGCGGAGACTCAGGTGGTAATGCTAACTTCCGTGGCTACAATGACTTCATCATGGACAGACTTCAAATCGAAGAAATTGTCTTGACTGGTAAGATGATGACAGAAAATGCTGTCAAGAACTATCTTCCAACTGTTGCTATGACCAACTACACCAAAGAAACAATGGATGCTTTGAAAGAGGCAGTCTTCAACCTCAGCCAAGCAGACGATGATATCAGTGTAGAAGAAGCTAAGTCTGAAATTGCTAAGGTCAATGCTCTTAAAGACGCTTTAGTGATGAAGAAAACAGCTCTTGTAGCAGATGACTTTTCAAGCCTAAGTGCTCCTGCTCAGGCTGGTGAAGGTCTTGAAAATGCCTTTGATGGCAATGTGTCAAGTCTATGGCATACATCATGGAGCGGAGGAGATGTTGGTAAACCTGCAACTATGGTCTTGAAGGAACCAACTGAAATTACTGGCTTCCGTTACGTTCCACGTGGTTCAGGATCAAATGGTAACTTGAGAGATGTCACTCTTGTGGTTACTGATGAAACAGGTAAGGAACATACCTTCAATGCAACCAATTGGGCTAACAATAATAAACCAAAAGATATTGACTTTGGTAAGACTATCAAGGCTAAAAAGATTGTTCTAACTGGAACAAGAACCTACGGTGATACTGAAAACCAATATCAATCAGCTGCAGAATTGATCTTCGCTCGTCCACAGGTTGCTGAAACTGGTCTTGATACTGCAGCCTATGAAGCAGCCTTGGCAAAAGCTCAAAAATTGACTGATAAGAGTAATCAAGAGGAAGTAGCAAGTGTTGTTGCCAGCATGAAATTTGCAACAGATAATCATCTCTTGACAAATAGAATGCTTGAGTACTTTGCAAATTATCTCGACCAATTGAAAGACCAAACACCTACTCCAACTCCAAATCCAGAACCAACTCCAGATCCAAACCAACTCCAGATCCAGAACCAACTCCAGAACCTAAACCTGAAACTCCAACTTCAAGCAAGGGTGACGAAGCTGCGCCAGTTGTTGATCTTCCAGAATTTACTGGAGGTGTAAATGGCTCTGAAGCAGCTATCAATGACCTTCCAGAGTTTACTGGTGGTGTGAACGCAGCTGAAGCCGCTGTCCATGAAGTTCCAGAATACAATGGAGTTGAGGGAACCGCAGGAAATGAAGTAGCTATCCACGAAGTTCCAGAATTTACTGGAGGTGTAAATGGAGCTGAAGCCGCCGTCCATGAAGTACCAGAGTATACAGGTGCGATTGGAACAGCAGGTGATCAAGCCGCACCTACTGTAGAAAAACCAACTGAAGGTGTTCGTGTCTTGTCAGATAAGACTACAGGAGCTGTAGTTGCAGGACTAGCAAGAGATTTGGCTACAGATCTTAATCTTAAAGTTCAAAAAGTAACAGACCAAAGTCTACAAGGTGTGAAATTTGATGCTTATGCTCTTCATTTAGTTGATAAAGATAAGCATGAGGTTCAAGCGAAGGGTGTAGTGCTTGTTCGACTTCCAGTTTCTGGTGAAGTTGCTGGAGTATATTACACTGCATCAGGTGAGGCAGTAAGCTTTACAAATGGTCAAGGTACAGTTGAGTTTACAACTAGTCAGCTAGGACATTTTGCAGTAGTTTATAAACAAGTTTCTAAACCACAAACACCATCAGTAGGAGAGCCAGGTCATAAACCACAAACTCTATTAACTGAGGAACCTGGAGGTCGAGTACAGACTCCATCAACAGAGAAACTGGATCAGAAACCACAGGATGCAACAGTACAAAAACTCGATCAGAAATCAGATGATACTGCTAAATCAGAAATGAAGGAAGTAGCAGCTAAACAAGAAGCGAAGGATAAACTTCCAGAAACTGGTACTAGCAAGTCAGAGCATCTCTTCTTCCTTGCCAGCCTCAGTCTAGCAATGTCTGCTCTATTTCTTGCAAAAAGAAAAGAAGATTAAAAAATAAAAAGTTTTCAATAAAAGAGAGCTTAAAACTCCACAATCATTGTAGTGGAGAAAAAGAAAACCCAGAGAGGACCCTCTAGGTCCTCTCTTTTTCTAAAGGGGAATGAGAGCGCTTACTCCTTGTGAGCGTATGAAAGGAAATAGGAAAAAATGGGAAAACATTTTTTTGAGAAACGGTGTCATTACAGTATACGTAAATTTACAATCGGCGCAGCTTCTGTTATGATTGGTGCTAGCATTTTTGGTGCTGGTGCGGTTCAGGCTGCTGAAACAGAAGGACCTGCAGAGACAGAAGGTACGGTAACACAAGCTCAGCCTCTGGATAAACTGCCAGCAGATATAGCAGCAGCTATTGAAAAAGCAGAAGCAAGTGCTGGAACTGTAGATGAACAACCTGCAGCGTCAGAAACTGAAGCAACTGCAGCTGAAACAACTACTCCAAAACCAACTGAAACTCCTGCTCCTAAGGAAGAAGTAGCTTCAAAACCAGCTACAAATCCTAAAGAGGAAGCAGCTTCTGAGGCGAAACCAGTTGCAACTCCTGCGACTAAAGATGTAGTAGATACACCAGATGTCAATCATTTAGAAAAAGCTTCTGCTACAGCCTCAAACCATGAAGCCAACACACAATACACAGCAGAAAAGGCGATAGACGGAAAACCTGACACTCGCTGGGCTACTGACCAAAACGTTGAGAAACCAACAATCGAATTTACACTTGAAAAGACAACTGTGATTAAGCATGTTGAGATTGATTGGGACCGCCGCGTTCGTGGTGAACAAAATGATCCAAATATCAAATCATGGAACCTCTATTACGCTGGCCAGGATGAGGTGAATGGATCAGGAGTTAAAGAATGGAAGTTGGCTTATCAAAGAACAGGAAATCCTCTTCTTGATGAAAAAATTGACTTGAAAGAAGCTATCCAAGCCAAATACCTTAAACTTGAAATCACAGATTATCAAGCTGGTACAATGAATTGGAAAAATGTTGGGATTCAAGAAATTCGTGCTTACTCAAACATTCCAGACGCTAGCAAACCAACAGATATTCGCCAAGTTACAGAATTAGCTGTTGCTGAAGATGGGAAATCACTTGTTTTACCTAAATTACCAGGTCAAGTAAGCTTAATTGGTAGCAACAAACAGGGTGTTGTTGACCTAAATAACAAAATCTATAAACCCTTAACAGATCAAACTGTTAAGGTCATGGTCCAACAAGTCAAGGATACTCATACCTTCACAAAAGAATTTGAAGTCCTTATTAAAGGATTACATGCAGACGAAGGTGTTGGCACTAAACCAGCAGTTGCTCCAGCAGTTCAACAATGGTATGGAACTGAAGGCAAACTTCTATTACAGCTAATACCGTGATTTCAGTTGGCGATTCTGGATTTGGTCAAGAAGCTAAATTCTATCAGACTGACCTTGAAAGTCGTGGGCTAGAAATCGCTACAGGTGATCAAACAGCTCAAAAACGGATTGAATTTAAAAAGGTTGAAGATAAGGGTTATGGTAAAGAAGGCTATGGTATCACTGTAAAAGATGGTGTTATCACTGTAGAAGCTGCAACCAACGCAGGAGCCTTTTACGCAACTCGTACTCTTCTACAAATGGGCGAAAATGATTTGCAAAACGGAGAAATCCGTGACTTCCCAAGCTTCAGTCACCGTGGCTTTATGCTAGACACAGGTCGTAAGTTTATCCCTTATGATACGCTTGTAGACATCATGCTCAACATGGCTTACTACAAGATGAATGATCTTCAGTTGCACTTGAATGATAACTATATCTTCTTAAAAGATCACTTGGCTGGTAAAAATCTTTCTCAAGATGAAGAACTAGACTATGTCCTCAAAAAAGCTAAGACAGGCTTCCGTGTAGAGACTGATGTTGTCGGTGAAAATGGTGAAAAATTAACATCTGACGAGCATTACACTAAGGAAGAAATGCAAGAAATTATCAAGTTGGCAAAAGCCTTGCATATCAACCTTGTTCCTGAAATAGATACACCAGGTCACGCCCTTTCATTTGTAAAAGTTAGACCTGATCTTATGTATAAAGGACGACTAAGCACTAACAAGCATAATGTAGAGCGCGTGGCTATGCTAGATTTGGATAACAAGTACGAAGAGACACTTGCTTTTGTCAAATCAGTCTATGATAAACTGCTCGATGGTGAAGACGCACCTCTCCATGGCGTATCTACAGTTCATATCGGTACAGATGAATATTATGGAAATCCAGAAAGCTATCGTCGCTATGTCAATGATATGATCCAGTACATCAAAGGCAAAGGCTTGACACCGCGTATTTGGGGTTCCCTCAGTGCCAAACAAGGAACTACACCTGTAGATTGGAAAGATGTAGAAGTTGATATTTGGAGTATCCATTGGCAACGTCCAGCTGCAGCAATTGCTCAAGGTGCTAAGATTATCAATATCACAGATATTCCAACCTATAGTGTTCCAAGTGGAAGCAACAGTCAAGGTGGATATGGAGATTATGCCAACTATGAAACTCAATACAATCGCTGGACACCAAATGACTTCTCAACAGGTGGAGGGCCACGTCTAGAAGCCTCTAATCCAAATATCCTTGGTGGTGGTCATGCAGTATGGAATGATAACATTGACCTCCATGAAACTGGACTCACTTCTTACGATATCTTTAAACGCTTCTTCAAGAGTATGCAATCAACTGCAGAACGCACTTGGGTTCAGACCGTGCAGCCAAGACCTATGCAGAACGTGTTCAACCAGCAAGTGTCTATGCACCACAATCTAACCCAGATAAGACCGTAGCTGAAGAAGACTTGTTCAAGATCAATCCTGAGACAGTCAAAGATTATCTTGCTAAGAAAGTACAGAAGACTGAAGCAGGTTTGAACTTCGAAAAAGATAGCACTATCGAAGGCCTAGTTGGTGATGCCGGACCAAGTCATGTCTTGAAATTGGATGTGACAGTGACTGGTGATGGCGAGCAAACCTTCTCAACAAGTGGCAACAATCAACTCTATCTTGCGGACAAAGATGGCTACCTTGCCTATACTTTTGAACAATTCCATATTCAATTTAACAAGAAACTTGAAAAGAACAAACGCTATCAAATTTCTGTTGTAACCAAACCTCAAGTGACTGAAGTTTATGTGGACGGTGAAAAGGTTGAACGGATTGCAAATCCAGCTAATCCACGTTTGGCTCATAATAGCTTAGTCTTACCACTTGAAACAATTGGTGGCTTCAAAGGAATCTTGCATAGTGCTGAGTTGTCAAATGAAGCATTTGTAAACCCACGTTTGATTCCAAATGATCATTTTACAGTTTCTGCAACTAGTCAAGAATTACCAGGAACCAATGCAGAAGGTCCAGTCGAAAAAGCCTTTGACAATGATCCAAATACTTTCTGGCATTCAAAATGGTCTGGTCATCAGGCTCCATTTACAGTGGCAATGAACTTGAAAGCAGCTGAAACAGTTAATGGTTTGACTTATCTTCCACGTCCAGGTGGAGGCAACGGTGTTGTGACATCTTATGAAATCTATGCTCAAAAAGATGGTCAAATGGTTAAAGTTGCTTCAGGAAATTGGGAAAACAATGCCAAAGAGAAAACAGTTAACTTTGATGCCATTGAAACCGATAAGGTAGAATTTAAAGTTCTAGCTGGTGCTGCAGGATTTGGTAGTGCTGCAGAAATTCAACTTCTGAAACCAGTTTCTACTAACAAGGTGGAAGAACCAGTTAGTCCAGAAAAACCTGTGACACCAGAAAAACCTGAAACTCCAGAAAAACCTAAAGTTGAGGAAATGGGCGATGGTACAACTGAGCTTGCTGATAGCTTTGTAGCTACGAAACCTACAAGTGACGAAGCAGTTGCCGCAGCAGCACAAAGTCAGGATTATCTCAAGAAAGAGTACAAGGTCTTCCCAACACCACAAAAAGTAACTTACGATGAAGGTGTTACGAAACTCCATAAACAAGTCAATCTTGTCATGGGCGATCAATTAGATATCTATACTCGTAACCGCTTGAAGAGTGTCCTACAAGATCATCAAATCTCATACACAAGCAGTCAAACAGCAGTGGCAGGTGCTACCAACATCTACCTTGGTGTTCATGGCCAAAATTCACAGGCTGAAAAAGAAGTGTCTGGCATTTCTCAAGGACTCTTTGATAAGATTGATGCCTATGCCTTGTCAATCAAGAACAATACAATCTCTATCGTCGGTAAGGATACAGATGCTGTCTTCTACGGTTTGACAACTCTCAAACACATGCTTAATGAAAGTGAAGCTCCAGTCTTGCGTAATGTAACAGTTGAAGACTTTGCTGAAATTAAGAATCGTGGCTTTATCGAAGGATACTATGGTAACCCTTGGAGCAATGCTGATCGTGCTGAGTTGATGCGTTATGGTGGTGACTTGAAGTTGACTCAATACTTCTTTGCACCAAAAGATGATCCATACCACAACAAGAAATGGCGTGAACTTTATCCAGAAGAAAAATTAGCAGAAATCCGTGAATTGGCGCGTGTCGGAAACCAAAACAAGACTCGTTATGTGTGGACCATCCACCCATTCATGAACAACCGTATCCGTTTTGGCAACGATGCTGACTACCAAAAAGACCTTGAAACTATTAAAGCTAAATTCACTCAATTGATGGATGTCGGTGTCCGTGAGTTCGGTATTTTGGCCGATGACGCTCCAAGTCCAGTTGGTGGCTACAATAGCTACAACCGCTTGATGAAGGACATGACAGACTGGTTGACTGAAAAACAAGCAACTTATGTTGGTCTTCGTAAGGAAATGATTTTCGTTCCAGGTCAATATTGGGGTAATGGACGTGAAGATGAGTTGAAATCTCTAAATGAAAACCTTCCAACTTCAACTTCTATGACCCTTACTGGTGGTAAGATTTGGGGTGAAGTGTCTGAAAGCTTCCTCTCTAACCTTAAGAATAACCTGACTGCAGGAGGTAAGACCTACCGACCAGTTTCTCTATGGGTAAACTGGCCTGTTACAGATAACTCTAAACAACACTTGATTTTGGGTGGCGGCGAGAAATTCCTTCATCCGAATGTAGACCCTAGTCTCCTTTCAGGTATCATGTTGAACCCAATGCAACAATCTGAGCCATCGAAGATTGCCCTCTTCTCAGCAGCCCAATATGCATGGAAACAATGGAAATCAGAAGAAGAAGCTAAGAAAGTAAATGACATCGCCTTTAACTTTGTTGAAAACGGTAAGTTTACAGATAGCGAAGCATCAGTTGCCTTCCGTGAGCTTGGTAAACATATGATCAACCAAAACATGGATGGTCGTGTTGTGAAATTGGAAGAGTCTGTTGAACTTGCACCAAAATTGGCGGCCTTCATGTCTAAGTTGAAAGCTGGTCAAGATGTCGGTGCAGAGCGTGAAGGATTGCGTGCAGAATTTGCAAAACTTAAAGCTGCAGCTCAACTATATAAAGCATCTGGTGATGAAAAGATGCGTGCTCAAATCCACTACTGGTTGGATAATACCATCGACCAAATGGATGCTTTGAGCGCTCTCCTTGATGGTACAGAAGCTATCGAAAAGAATGATTCTGCAAAACTTTGGGATAGCTACTATAAGGGCTTGAAACTCTACGAACAATCACAAACTTATACCTTCCATTATGTAGACCATGATGAAAGAGCTGAGTTGGGTGTTCAACATATCCGTCCATTCTTGCTTGGACTTCGTGAAATCCTCGCAACAGAAGTTCAAAAAGCCTTGCATCCTGACCAAGTCCTTAGTACCTTTATCACAAATCGTACAGGTGTAGAAGGTGGATTGGCTGAAGTAACGGACGGAGATTTGGGAACACATGCTTTGATCAAATCACCAAACAGCATTCAAACTGGTGACTACATTGGTTTGAAATTTAACAAGGCTGTTCCAGTTCAAAACTTGACCTTTGCAATGGGAACTCAAGCAAATCCTCGTGATACCTTCAACAACGCTAAGGTTGAATACCTCAATGAAAATGATGAGTGGGTAACCCTTTCAGAACCAAGCTACACTGGTAATGAACCACTGCTTAAATTTGAAAACCTCAACATCAACGCCAAAGCTGTTCGTATGATTGCGACTTCAGATCGTGGAAACACTTGGTTTGCTGTAAGAGAAATTGCTGTGAACCGTCCTGTGGAAGTTACTCGTGCTAAACAGTCAGCCACTGTGACTATCAGTCCAAATCTTATGTACAAGTACAACACAACAGTTGGTCAGATTACAGACGGACGTGATAATACTGAAGCCATGCTTGCAAATGCTGATAGAACAGACACAACTCCAGTCAATGGTTGGGTACAACTTGACTTGGGTGAAGTTAAACCTGTGACCAAGGTTCGTTTGGTTCAAGGATCAGGAGATAAATTGGCAGAAGGTGTTCTTGAATATTCTGCAGATGGTAGCTCATGGCAAGAGTTGGATCGCTTGACTGGCGAACAAACAAAAGAAATCGAAACTCCAATTTCAGCTCGCTACGTTCGTGTTCGCAATACTAAGAACATCAACCTATGGTGGCGTATCGCTGACTTCTCAGTTGAAACACGTGCAGGCAATAGCGAGTTGACTGATACAAACGTTGAGAGTTTGAAGTCAACTCCAGTTTATGACAGCCTAGGCCGTTATGACCTTCAAATTCCAAGCGGAACTAAGCTTCCAGCTAATAGCTACTTGGGTATGAAACTTGATCGTCTTCACCAAGCTGAAAGCATTCAAGCACTTGGTACAGAAAATCCATCTCTCAATTTGGAATACTCTCCAAATGCTCAAGAATGGTATCCAGCTGATCAAGTGACAGATAAGTCCTTGGTACGTTATGTTCGTTTGGTTAATAAGACTGATCAAGAACAAGCAGTGACAGCAACATCTCTACTTGTTCAGACAAAAGAAGTTCAGCCAACCACACTTGATTCGACATCAATGGGAATTCACCCAACATACGGTAGAAATGACGTTCGTAAAATCAAGAACTTGGATCAGTTGTTTGACGGTGTCTACAATAACTTTGTAGAGTTCTCAGACTATGCTCGTAAAGACGGTCATATTACCTTGAAACTTGGTAGCGAACGTGATATTAAGAAGATTAGAGCTTACATCCAAGACGGCACTCAAAACTATCTCCGTGATGGTAAGATTCAAGTCAGTCAAGATGGCAAGACTTGGACAGATGTTGTGACAGTTGGTGACGGTGTTGCTAATGAAACACGTGATGACTCTTTGACAGATGGCTGGACACATGATTCTAAGATGCCAGGAAATCGCTATATCGAGGGTGAACTTTCAAGTCCAGTTAAAGCCAACTACCTCCGTGTTCTATTTACAGCAGACTATGATGCTCGTTTTGTAGGTTTCACTGAGTTGGTTATCAATGATGGCGAATTCGTGAAACCAATCAATGACCCAACTGTAGAAGGAAACAGTGGTGAAAGCCAAGGCAACCTTTACACTAACCTCGTGGATGGCAAAGTATTGACAAGCTACAAGGCTGAGAAAGAACAAGGTGAGCTTGTTTACCACTTGTCAGAACCAACAAACTCTAACCATATTCGACTTGTCTCAAGTATTCCTCAAGGAGTGACTGCGCGTGTGCTTGCTCGTACTCTTAAAGAAGATAAAAAAGATGCTTGGACAGATCTAGGAGCAATTACCTCAAGCTTCCAAACATTTGCAGTGAGAGAGAAAGCGCCATTGTTGGATGTCAAAGTTGTTTGGGAAGGTGGCAAACCTGATTTTTACGAAATGACGACCTTCCACCAAGAGCTTCCAGAAGAACCAGAGAAACCAGCTTTAACTACAAGTAAGGGTGACGAACCAGCACCAGTAGTAGAAGTTCCAGAATTTACTGGTGGCGTAAATGGTGTTGAAGCAGCTGTTCATGAAGTTCCAGAATATACTGAAGCTATTGGCACAGCAGGTGAAGAAGCAGCACCAGTAGTAGAAGTTCCAGAATTCACAGGTGGCGTCAATGGTGTCGAAGCAGCTGTTCATGAAGTTCCAGAATACACTGAAGCTATTGGCACAGCAGGTGAAGAAGCAGCACCAGTAGTAGAAGTCCCAGAATTCACAGGCGGCGTAAATGGTGTCGAAGCAGCTATCCATGAAGTACCAGAGTATACTGAAGCTACGGTAGAAGCAGACAAGATTCCAGCACCAGTAGTAGAAGTCCCAGAATTCACAGGTGGTGTCAATGGAGCAGAAGCAGCTGTCCATGAAGTCCCAGAGTTCACTGGTCACGTAAATGGATCAGAAGGAACTACTCACGAAGTTCCAGAATTTACTGGAAGTGTGAATGGTTCAGCTCCAACTACACGTGAAACTCCAGCATACACAGATGAGCAGTCTCTTGTAGCTCTTGCTATGTCACAAGATAAGACCTACCAAGCACCTGCAAGTCATCCATACAAGCTCCCAGAGACAGGTACTAAAGAAAATGCTGGCCTTGCAGCCGTTGGTGTTGTAGGTGCACTTCTTGGTATGTTTGCTATGGGAAAGAAAAAAGACGACGAATAAGATGATGTAAAAGCATCTAATACTCAATGAAAATCAAAGAGCAAACTAGGAAACTAGCCGCAGGCTGTACTTGAGTACGGCAAGGCGACGTTGACGCGGTTTGAATTTGATTTTCGAAGAGTATAAGTCATAGAGATTGGATCAAGAGACTAATCTCGAATATAAAAAGCGGACAAAACTAGTTTTCTGATAAACAGAATCTGGTCTTGTTCGCTTTTTCTTAAAGTGAGGAAGCTGATGGTCATTGAAGTCCTTAAGCAGCAAACCAATTATAGTCATTTAGTTTTAAAAAAGCACTCTAAACATTCAAAGATATTTGGGACTTCCCTTAATAAATTTGTTACTTTCTTTTTCAAGACAGCCCAAGCTTGCTCAATGGGATTCAAATCTGGTGAATAAGGTGGTAGAGGTAAGAAAAAGTGTTTATCTTTGACGCAAAGTTCATCCAAAATCTTCTTGGGATGAAAACTAGCATTGTCCATGACAATGACATGAGGTGTCTTCAAAGCAGGCAGGAGTTGCGTTTTGAACCACTTCACAAAGAAGTCGTTCGTCATGCTTTCCTTGTAAATCATAGGAGCTATAAACTCTCCATCTACTTGTCCTGCAACAATTGAAGTCCGCTCAAAACGCCGTCCATTAATCTTTTCATAGACTTTCTCTCCTCTAGGAGCCCGTGCATGAGAACGATAGAGGTAGCGGTCGATTCCTGTTTCGTCAATATATACGACTGGTAAATCTTTTAGATTATCCAAAATATCAAGAAATTCAGCGACTTTCTCTGGATCTTGTTCCTTAAAGCTAGTCGTCTTTTTTTAAAGTGACATTGATCTGCTTTAAAGCTGCCCATACTGAAGGAACAGCACAATCAAAATGTGCCGCAATTTCCCGTAAAAAAGCATCTGGATGAGCCTCTACAAAGGCCTTCAACTCCTCCAAAGGAATCTTTCGGCTTTTGGCGACTCTCTTTTTCCGCTCTAAGTGCCCTTGTTCACGTAATTTCTTTTCCCATGTGAAGAGAGTTCTGACGCCAACATCAAAAACTTTGGATGCCTCGACATGGCTGTGTCCCTCTTTGATGTAATTTAATGCTCGTTGTTTAAAATCTGTACTATATGCCATAGCTTTATTATAACATGTATTTTATAAACTAAGTAACTATACTATCATTTAGGATGTTTTGATGACAATTTAAGAAAGAGCAATCTTTTCCTAGAAATAAATGCTAAACTATGATTGTTCCTAAACATGATTTAGTAGATCGGTGGTCTGGTTCAACCCTAAAAGAATAGAGCTGATCTTACAAGTTAATCTGAAGAGTATTATTGGATTGGATTTAGAGATAGCTAGTAGAAAAAGAAAATCTGAAATTTGATGCTCTTATGTGAGCAAGACTAAGAAGTTATTCTATTCATTTATTTATTGGTAGAAAGCTTTGGGAGGTATATATGAAATTTAATAAATATGCCTATCCCTTAGCGCAAGCCTGCTTGGGTTTGTATTTATTCGCTGATGGAGGTAGTTTGATCAATTTAGATATTGGAGTCATCCTTGTCTTATTATCCCTGATTAAGGGAGTAGAAATCTATAAAGAGGAAAGAAAACACAGATGAGCATCGTTAGTAACTAGAGATGCTGGAGTTCAGGAAAGAAGAGGTAGTGGTTTGCAAAAGTTGAAAAATAGTTTAAAATTTGTAGGAATGATCTTACTGATTATAAATGTAAATACATTTCCCATGAGAATGTTGGCTCTCGAAGACTCTAGTTCTCTATCCTTAAAGTGGACGACTAGTATTGGGTATTTGGTATTGGCTACTTTCTTGCTAGTTGCTGTTTGGAGACAGTATAAAAAGAAAGTTCCAGACCAGCAGAAGACTCTCAAATTTACCTGGAAGGATTTTGGAATAGCCCTTTTATTTTATGTGGTTACTCGACTAGTAGCGATTGTAGGTACTCTCCTGATCCAAGTGGTTACTGGAAATCCAACATCCGCTAACGATGCTGCCTTGCTGGCTACAAGCGAGCAGGTTACTCGTGTTTTTCCTCTATTTTTCATCGCCTTTCATTTTGCAATTGGTATATTTGCTCCAATCATGGAAGAATTAGTATTTAGAGGATTCTTCAGCCACTATTTTTTTAAAGAAGATCAAAAGTGGTTGAAATTGCTAATAAGTTCTGCGATTTTTGGCTATCTTCATATGTTTTATCCAATAGAGTTTCTAACTTATTTTTTACTGGGAGTAATATTTTACTTAGCCTATGCTCGTAGAGGGAATATCCTTGATTCTATAGCTGTTCATTTGCTAAATAACGGAGTTCTGGTACTGGTATCTATTTTATACTGGACTAAAATCAAAAAACATCTTATAATAGTAGTTATGAAACTTACAAACGAAGAAACACAAAAAATTGAACAACTCCTAAGAGATTCATCGTACGCCAAATATCACAAACGTCTACAGATTATTTATTTTCGCTCAAAAGGAAAGAGTTATAAGGAAATCATGGATCTGCTAGATTGTAATAAAACAACTGTTTGGAGGAATTTGAAAAAATATAAGGAGTTTGGTTTAGAAGCTCTTCTTCAAGAAACCCGTGGTGGACGTCATCGAGAATATATGACTTACGAAGAGGAACAAGCATTCCTAAAACGTCATATAGAAGCTGCTCAGGCTGGAGAATTTGTAACTGTCAATCAGTTATTTGAAGCCTATCAAAAAGAGATTGGTCGCACTTCCACACGTGATGGTTTCTATTATCTCCTGAAACGCCATGGTTGGCGAACGGTCACTCCTCGACCTGAACATCCCAAGAAGGCAGACGCTCAGACAATTGAGACGTCTAAAAATAAAATCTACATTCGAGACCTTAAGTAAGCGCTTTAAAGAAGAGGGGACTTATAACAAAGTACGCTTGATGTACCAAGATGAAGCTGCTTTCGGGAGAATCAGTAAGATGAGTTCTTGTTGGGCTCCTCAAGGAATCCGACCTAGCATTCCCTGTCATTATATGCGAGAATATCGCTATTGTTATGGGGCAGTAGATGCTCAGACAGGAGATTCCTTCTTCCTCATTGCTGGAGGATGCAATACTGAGTGGACGAATGGATTTCTACGGCAAGTCTCACAAGCTTATCCAGATGATTATATTTTACTTGTCATGGATAATGCTATATGGCATAAATCAAGTACCTTAGAGATTCCAAGTAATATTGAATTGGCTTTTATCCCACCTTATACACCAGAAATGAACCCTATTGAACAAGTCTGGAAAGAAATTCGAAAACGAGGTTTTAAAAATAAGGCTTTCCAAACATTGGAAGCTGTCATTGATAAGCTTCAAGAAGTTATTCTAGGACTGGAAAAAAATGTTTTAAAGTCAACTGTCAGCAGACAATGGACGAGGTTGCTTTTTGAAAATAATTGAGTATTAAACTATCTATTTTTAGTTTTTAGCTAAAATATATTCAAAAAATGATTGGTTTAAAGGCTGATCATTTTTCTGTTGCAAAAATCAACTTTTTCTGATAAATACTGAAGATAGCAATAAAAAACCAGCGATTCAATCACTGGCTGTTAGATCGTTCTTTTAGGAAGCTCCATTAGTAGTAGACGTTTGTATCTGTTGTTTGAGTGCTAGAAGAAGGAACAGTCGGTTGTTCTTGTTTACTGCTAGTATCTTCTTTCTTACTTTCTGCACTGCTACTAGATTGAGTTGTTGTTTCTTCTTGTGTGTTTTCTTTTGTAGAAGTATTGTCCTTGTTTGGAGTAGTATTCTCTTGAGGAGATTCCTTTTGAATCTCTTTTATGACAGTTGTCTGGGTTGTCGTAGTTTCTTTTTTAGAGTTATTGTTGTTATTATTATTATTCATAGCATTCATGATGGTGATACTTGCAGTAATCAGCCCCAGAATACTACCGATAGTAGCAATCGTTTTTTGAAAAACAGTAAATCCTTTTTTGATGTGTTCCGTTTTAGGTTTTGATGTTCTACGATAATTAGACATAATATCTCTCCTTTACTAAAATTCATTATACCGAAAATCTTTAAAAAAAACTTAAATGAACCTGAATTGCCTTTCTTGTCGCCTGAACTGTTTCGTGATACAATAGAAGGAGTGATTTTAGAAAGCGTGAGAAACCATGATTTACTTTGATAATTCGGCAACGACTAAGCCTTATCCAGAAGCACTTGAAACCTATATGCAAGTGTCTGCAAAAATTATTGGAAATCCTTCAAGTCTCCATCGTTTGGGAGACCAGTCTACCAGAATTTTAGATGCATCTCGTCAACAGATTGCAGATTTGATTGGCAAGAAAAGCGAGGAAATTTTCTTTACATCTGGTGGTACTGAAGGGGATAACTGGGTTATCAAAGGGGTTGCATTTGAAAAAGCGCAATTTGGTAAGCACATTATTGTGTCATCTATTGAACACCCAGCAGTCAAGGAGTCAGCCCTCTGGCTCAAGACTCAAGGTTTTGAAGTGGATTTTGCACCAGTTGATGAAAAAGGATTTGTAGATGTAACTGCTTTAGAAAATCTACTTCGTCCTGATACGACTCTTGTTTCTGTTATGGCAGTCAACAATGAAATCGGCTCAATCCAGCCTATTGAAGCTATTTCAGAACTTTTAGCGGATAAACCAACCATTTCTTTCCATGTAGATGCTGTTCAGGCCTTGGCCAAGATTCCGACAGAAAAGTATTTGACAGACCGAGTGGATTTTGCAACCTTCTCCAGTCATAAGTTCCATGGAGTTCGTGGTGTTGGCTTTGTCTATATCAAGTCTGGTAAGAAGATTACACCGCTTTTAACTGGTGGTGGCCAAGAGAGCGATTATCGTTCAACAACTGAGAATGTAGCAGGAATTGCAGCAACAGCCAAGGCACTACGTTTGGCTATGGAGAGACTAGACTTGTTTGCTATTAAAACAAGTCAGTTGAAGGAAGTCATCCGTCAGGCTATTCTTGACTATCCAGATATTTTTGTCTTCTCAGGTGAGGAAGATTTTGCCCCTCATATTCTGACCTTTGGGATTAAGGGTGTTCGTGGCGAAGTCATTGTTCATGCCTTTGAAGACTATGATATTTTCATCTCTACAACCTCTGCTTGTTCGTCCAAGGCTGGAAAACCTGCTGGTACCCTGATTGCCATGGGCATTGAAAAGGGTAAGGCCCAGTCAGCAGTTCGTCTAAGCCTAGACCTAGAAAATGACATGAGTCAAGTTGAGCAATTTTTGACTAAACTAAAATTAATCTACAATCAAACTAAAAAGTAAGATAGGAGCATTCATGCAGTATTCAGAAATTATGATTCGCTATGGTGAGTTGTCAACCAAGGGCAAAAACCGTATGCGTTTCATCAATAAACTACGTAATAATATCTCAGATGTCTTGTCCATCTATCCTCAAGTCAAAGTCACAGCAGACCGCGATCGTGCCCATGCTTATCTGAATGGGGCAGATTATGAACCGGTGGCAGAATCTCTCAAGCAAGTTTTCGGGATTCAAAACTTTTCACCTGTATACAAGGTTGAAAAATCTGTAGGAGTTTTGAAATCTGCTGTCCAAGAGATTATGAAGGACATCTACAAGGAAGGTATGACCTTTAAAATTTCGAGTAGACGCAGCGACCACAACTTTGAACTCGATAGTCGTGAACTCAATCAAACGCTTGGTGGAGCAGTTTTTGAAGCTATTCCAAACGTTCAAGTCCAAATGAAAAATCCTGATATCAATCTGCAAGTGGAGATTCGTGAGGAAGCAGCTTATCTTTCTTATGAGACCATTCGAGGAGCAGGTGGTTTACCAGTTGGAACTTCTGGGAAAGGCATGCTCATGTTGTCAGGTGGGATTGACTCACCAGTAGCTGGTTATCTAGCTCTAAAACGTGGAGTGGATATCGAAGCTGTTCACTTTGCTAGTCCACCATATACCAGTCCAGGTGCCCTCAAAAAAGCCCAAGATTTAACCCGTAAACTGACTAAGTTCGGTGGTAATATCCAATTTATCGAAGTACCTTTCACGGAGATTCAAGAAGAGATTAAGGCTAAGGCTCCAGAAGCTTATCTCATGACTCTGACTCGCCGCTTTATGATGCGCATTACAGACCGTATCCGTGAAGTGCGAAATGGTTTGGTCATCATCAATGGTGAAAGTCTTGGTCAGGTGGCAAGCCAAACCCTGGAGAGTATGCAGGCTATCAATGCGGTGACTAATACACCGATTATCCGTCCAGTTGTGACTATGGATAAGCTAGAAATCATTGACATTGCGCAAGAAATTGATACCTTTGAAATTTCTATCCAGCCGTTTGAAGATTGTTGTACTATTTTTGCACCCGATCGTCCGAAAACAAATCCAAAGATTAAGAATGCTGAGCAGTATGAAACACGTATGGACGTTGAAGGATTGGTTGAACGAGCAGTAGCAGGAATCATGATCACAGAAATCACACCTCAAGCAGAAAAAGATGCTGTGGACGAGTTGATTGAAGATCTCCTCTAATTAGAAAACCCAGAAGAATAGAGAAAATAAGTAGAAAAAGTTAGTTTTTTGTTCTAAATTTAGACGAAAACTGACTTTTTTTCTATTTTTGTGCTATAATAAGATAAAATTTTGAATATAGAGAGTTTTCTGACAATGAATCAATCCTATTTTTATCTAAAAATGCGAGAGCATAAATTAGTGGTTCCCTACACAGGTAAGGAGCGCCGGGTACGTGTTCTCCTCCCCAAAAACTATGATAAAGACACGGATAGAAGCTACCCTGTTGTCTATTTTCACGATGGACAAAACGTCTTTTATAGTAAGGAATCTTACGTTGGACATTCCTGGAAGATTATCCCAGCTATCAAGCGAAATCCTGATATCAGCCGTATGATTGTTGTGGCTATTGACAATGATGGTCTTGGTCGAATGAACGAGTATGCAGCATGGAAATTCCAAGAGTCCAACATTCCTGGCCAACAATTTGGTGGTAAGGGAGTCGAGTACGCTGAGTTTGTCATGGAAGTGGTCAAACCCTTCATCGACGAAACTATCGGACAAAGTCTGATAGCAAGCACACTGCTATGGTTGGATCTTCTCTAGGTGGCAATATTACCCAGTTTATTGGCTTGGAGTATCAGGATCAGATTGGATGTTTGGGAGTTTTCTCATCAGCTAACTGGCTTCACCAAGAGGCCTTTGATCGCTATATGGAGCGTAAAAAACTATTGCCTGACCAGCGTGTCTTTATCTATGTTGGTACGGAAGAAGCAGACGACACAGACAAGACCCTCATGGCTGGCAATATTAAGCAGGCCTATATTGACTCTTCTCTTCGCTATTATCATGATTTGATAGCAGGAGGAGTTCAGTTGGAAAATCTCTCTCTCAAGGTTCAGGCTGGAGCCATTCACCATGAAGTGCCATGGTCAGAAAATCTTCCAGCTTGCCTACGCTTTTTTGCAGAAAATTGGTAATTAGTATAAAGGAGACAAGATATGCATATTGAACATCTTAGCCACTGGAGTGGTCATCTTAACCGTGAAATGTATGTCAATCGATACGGACATGCAGGCATCCCAGTTGTTGTCTTTGCTTCTTCAGGTGGTAGCCACAATGAATACTATGATTTTGGAATGATTGATGCTTGTGCATCCTTTATTGAAGAAGGTCGCGTGCAGTTCTTTACCCTTTCAAGTGTCGATAGTGAAAGTTGGCTAGCAACATGGAAATGGTCATGACCAAGCTGAAATGCACCGTGCTTATGAGCGATACGTTATTGAAGAAGCCATTCCTTTTATCAAGCATAAGACAGGCTGGTTCGACGGCATGATGACGACAGGCTGCTCTATGGGAGCCTATCATGCACTTAACTTTTTCCTTCAGCATCCAGATGTCTTTACCAAGGTTATCGCCCTCAGCGGTGTTTATGATGCGCGTTTCTTTGTAGGTGACTACTACAATGATGATGCTATCTATCAAAATTCACCAGTAGACTATATCTGGAATCAAAATGATGGTTGGTTTATCGATCGTTACCGTCAGGCTGAGATTGTGATTTGTACTGGTTTAGGTGCTTGGGAGCATGATGGCCTGCCTTCTTACTACAAGTTAAAAGAAGCCTTTGACCAAAAACAAATTCCTGCCTGGTTTGCTGAATGGGGGCACGATGTTGCCCATGACTGGGAATGGTGGCGCAAACAAATGCCATATTTCCTCGGTCACATGAGTCTATAAAAGGAGTCGCATATGAATTATCTTGTAATTTCACCCTATTACCCACAAAATTTCCAACAGTTTAGTATTGAACTAGCCAATAAAGGAATCACCGTTCTAGGGATTGGGCAAGAACCCTATGAACAACTAGATGAGCCACTGCGCAATAGCTTGACTGAGTATTTCCGTGTTGATAATCTTGAAAATATTGATGAAGTTAAACGTGCAGTTGCCTTTCTTTCTATAAGCATGGTCCAATTGACCGTATCGAATCTCACAATGAATACTGGCTAGAGTTGGATGCTGCTCTTCGTGAACAATTTCATGTCTTTGGTGCCAAACCAGACGACCTCAAAAAGACCAAGTTCAAGTCTGAGATGAAAAAACTCTTCAAAAAAGCTGGAGTTCCAGTGGTTCCAGGTGCTGTCATTGAAACAGATGCAGATGTTGACAAAGCTGTGAAAGAAATTGGCCTTCCCATGATTGCCAAACCTGATAATGGAGTAGGTGCAGCAGCAACCTTCAAACTTGAAACAGAAGATGATGTAAACCACTTTAAGGCTGAATGGGACCACTCAACCATTTATTTCTTTGAAAAATTTGTCACCTCTAGTGAAATCTGTACCTTCGATGGTTTGGTAGATAGAGATGGAAATATCGTCTTTTCTACGACCTTTGACTATGCCCATACACCGCTTGATCTCATGATTTACAAGATGGACAATTCTTATTATGTTCTTAAAGATATGGATCCAAAATTGCGCAAGTATGGTGAGGCAATCGTTAAAGAATTTGGCATGAAAGAACGTTTCTTCCATATCGAGTTCTTCCGTGAAGGTGATGATTATATTGCCATTGAGTATAACAACCGTCCAGCGGGTGGCTTCACTATTGATGTTTATAACTATGCCCATTCTTTTGATTTGTACAAGGGCTATGCAGCGATCGTTGCGGGTGAACCATTCCCTGCTTCACAATTCGAGCCCCTGTACTGCTTGGCGACATCACGTCGTGCCAACGCTAACTATGTTTATTCAGAAGAAGACTTGCTCGCCAAATACGGTCAGCAATTTAAGGTCAAGAAAATCATGCCTGCAGCCTTTGCTGAATTGCAAGGAGACTATCTCTATATGCTAACAACACCAAGTCGTGAGGAAATGGATCAGATGATTAAGGACTTTGGTCAGCGTCAAGAATAATCAAAATTTTGACTTAACAAACTAGGTTTGTTAGGTCTTTTTAAGAACCAAAATAAAAAGCGTTTTTCCCGCAGTATTCTTTTTAGAAAAATCTGTTGCTAAAAAGGCTTAAAAAAATTGATAGAATAGGGATTGTCTAAAAAATATTAAGGAGAATCTATCAATGGATTTCGCATGGGCAGTCAAATATGCCACTGAATTTTTGGGAACAGCCATCTTGATCATCTTGGGAAATGGTGCAGTTGCCAACGTTGAACTTAAAGGTACGAAAGGTCACCAAAGTGGCTGGCTCGTTATCGCTGTTGGTTACGGTATGGGGGTTATGATCCCTGCCTTGATGTTTGGTAATGTTTCTGGTAACCACATCAACCCAGCCTTCACTCTTGGTCTAGCAGTTAGCGGACTTTTCCCTTGGGCACAAGTAGTACCATACATCGTTGCACAAGTCTTGGGAGCAATCTTCGGACAAGCCTTGGTTGTTGCAACTCACCGTCCATACTACTTGCAAACTGAAAAAGCAAACAATATCTTGGGAACATTCTCAACAATTTCAAGTATTGACCAAGGTACAAAAGAATCACGCTTTGCAGCAACAGTTAACGGTTTTATCAACGAGTTTGTTGGTTCATTCGTTCTCTTTCTTTGCAGCACTTGGTATGACAAAGAACTTTTTGGAGCTGAAGTCCTCCAATACATGAAACAAATGGCAACTCAAGCTGGTCAAAATCTTGACTTCTCTGATTTGGCAATTAAAGCTCAAGTAGCGCCTCATACAGCTTCAGGACTTTCTGTTGCTCACTTGGCACTTGGTTTCCTAGTAATGGCCTTGGTTACTTCACTTGGCGGACCTACAGGACCTGGTTTGAACCCAGCTCGTGACTTTGGACCACGTCTCCTTCATGCCTTCCTTCCAAAATCAATCCTTGGTCAACACAAGGGTGATTCAAAATGGTGGTATGCTTGGGTACCAGTAGTTGCACCGATTGCAGCAGCTATTGCAGCAGTAGCGCTCTTCAAATTACTTTACCTATAATCATTAAAAACTGGGAAATCCCAGTTTTTTCTTGTCCATGAAAGTCAAGTTTTTAGATAGATATTCTTAAATCGTCAGACTTTTTTCATTTTAAAACTAAAAGTGAAAATATGGCAAAAATGTGGTAAAATAGAGTATTAAGTAAATCGTTGAAAAAGGAAGATTATGCGTAAAGAGATTGCACCCTGAATTATATAATTACAATAAATTCCCTGGTCCTGAATTTCATCTATCTGGAGATAAAGTCGAAGCTGAAGGGTTTACCTTTACTTTGGTTGAAAATAGTAAGGATGCTTTTGATGCAACAGCATTTACTCAACGCTTTTCAGAAGTTTTAAACCAAGTATGATTATATTGTAGGAGACTGGAGTAATGAGCAACTACGTTTACGTGGTTTCTACAAGAATGAGCGAGCCGAAGAGTCTTTAGAAAAAATCAGTCGCTTGCAAGACTACCTACTTGAGTATTGTAGCTATGGCTGTGCCTATTTTGTTTTAGAAAATGAAACTCCTAAACGTGCACCATTTGACCAAAAAATGCGCAAAAAAGAGGAAGAAAAAGATACTCGAAAAGGTAAGAAGACTTCTCAAAATAAGAAAAGAAATCATACGGACAAGAGAAATAGACATCGTCGTAAAGAACAGAAACCCCAGAATGAAGAAAAAGGACAACGTCATTTCGTCATCCGCAAGAAAGATTAGAGAATAAGGAGAAAATATGAAACCGTCAATTTATAGTTTAACACGCCAAGGAATGCAAGAATGGGTCTTGGAGCAGGGAGAAAAGAAATTCCGTGCAGATCAAATCTGGGAATGGCTTTACCGTAAACGTGTTCAATCATTTGAAGAAATGACCAACTTGTCTAAGGATTTGATTGCCAAACTCAATGACCAATTTGTGGTAAATCCTTTGAAACAACGCATTGTGCAAGAGTCAGCCGATGGTACTGTCAAGTACCTCTTTGAGTTGCCTGATGGTATGTTGATTGAGACTGTACTGATGCGCCAGCACTACGGTTTGTCAGTTTGTGTAACCACTCAGGTAGGCTGCAATATTGGTTGTACCTTCTGTGCATCAGGCTTAATCAAGAAGCAACGTGACCTCAATAACGGTGAAATCGTTGCGCAGATTATGTTAGTCCAAAAATATTTTGACGAACGTGGACAAGATGAACGTGTTAGTCATATCGTTGTTATGGGTATTGGAGAACCTTTTGATAACTACAATAACGTCTTGAACTTTATCCGTACCATCAATGACGATAAGGGGATGGCTATCGGTGCTCGTCATATCACCGTATCAACTTCTGGTTTGGCTCACAAAATCCGTGAATTTGCTAATGAAGGAGTTCAGGTCAATCTTGCTGTTTCTCTTCATGCACCAAACAATGAACTTCGTTCAAGCATCATGAAGATTAACCGTGCCTTTCCAATTGAAAAACTCTTTGCAGCTATTGAGTACTACATCGAAACTACCAATCGCCGTGTGACTTTTGAGTATATCATGCTGAATGAAGTTAATGATGGAGTGGAGCAGGCGCTTGAGTTGGCTGAATTACTTAAAAACATCAAGAAATTGTCTTATGTCAATTTGATTCCTTACAACCCAGTTAGTGAGCATGACCAGTATAGCCGAAGCCCTAAAGAGCGCGTAATGGCTTTCTATGACACGCTCAAGAAAAAAGGTGTCAACTGTGTTGTTCGTCAGGAACATGGTACTGATATCGATGCCGCTTGTGGACAATTGCGTTCAAATACCATGAAGCGTGATCGCCAAAAAGCAGTAGCTGAAGTAAATCCATAAGATGAGTCGAAAAACATTACTAAGCTTGGGAGTGCTTTTATACAGTCTTTGTATCGTTTGTTTTTGTTTTACTCCCCAGCCTCAACTTCCTACAGGAGTGGAAACTCCAGGTATTCAAACTTTTGGACGCCTGGTTTTTCTTTTGACGCCTTTTAACTCCCTTTGGAAACTGGGTGAAGTAACCAGCTTTCTGCAGCTATTCTGGATATTTTTGCAAAACGCCTTAAATATCCTTTTACTCTTCCCACTGATTTTCCAGCTTCTCTATCTCATCCCCAGTCTAAGAAATACTAAGAAAGTGATATTGGTTAGCTTTTTATTGAGCTTGGGAATTGAATGCACGCAACTAGTTTTAGACTTTTTCTTGGACTTTAATCGGGTCTTTGAGATTGATGATTTGTGGACCAATACCTTGGGTGGCTACTTAGCTTGGCTCCTCTATAAACTACTACATAAAGATAAGGAATTAGAATGAGTATCTTAGAAGTTAAAAATTTGAGTCACGGTTTTGGTGACCGTGCAATTTTTGAAGATGTGTCTTTCCGTCTCCTCAAGGGAGAGCACATCGGCTTAGTCGGTGCCAATGGTGAAGGGAAATCAACCTTTATGAGCATTGTAACTGGTAAAATGTTACCTGATGAAGGTAAGGTGGAATGGTCTAAATATGTGACTGCAGGCTACCTTGACCAGCACGCTGTGTTAAAAGAAGGCCAAACCGTGCGTGATGTCCTTCGTACTGCTTTTGATGAGTTATTTAAGGCAGAAGCACGTATCAATGAACTCTACATGGAAATGGCAGAAGAGGGAGCTGATATTGATGCATTGATGGAAGAAGTTGGCGAACTCCAAGACCGTTTGGAAAGTCGTGATTTCTATACATTAGATGCTAAGATTGACGAAGTAGCGCGTGCCCTTGGTGTCATGGATTATGGTATGGATACAGACGTAACAGCCTTGTCAGGTGGACAAAGAACCAAGGTGCTTTTGGCCAAACTTCTTCTTGAAAAGCCAGATATCTTGTTGCTTGACGAGCCAACTAACTATTTGGATGCTGAGCATATTGACTGGCTCAAGCGTTATCTGCAGAATTATGAGAATGCCTTTGTCCTTATTTCGCACGATATTCCATTCCTCAACGATGTGATCAATATCGTATATCACGTTGAAAATCAACAGTTGACTCGTTATTCTGGAGATTACTACCAGTTCCAAGAAGTCTATGCCATGAAGAAATCGCAGCTGGAAGCAGCCTATGAGCGTCAACAGAAAGAAATTGCGGATCTCAAGGATTTCGTAGCCCGTAATAAGGCGCGTGTTGCAACACGAAACATGGCCATGTCTCGCCAGAAGAAATTGGATAAGATGGATATCATCGAACTCCAAAGCGAGAAACCAAAGCCTTCCTTTGATTTTAAACCAGCTCGTACACCTGGACGCTTTATCTTCCAAGCTAAGGACTTGCAGATTGGTTACGACCGCCCACTTACAAAACCATTAAATCTTACCTTTGAACGCAATCAGAAGGTCGCCATTATTGGTGCCAATGGTATCGGTAAAACAACCCTCTTGAAGTCTCTTTTGGGCATTATCCCCCCAATTGCTGGAGAAGTTGAACGTGGTGACTATCTAGAACTTGGTTACTTTGAACAAGAAGTGGAAGGTGGCAATCGTCAGACACCTTTAGAAGCAGTTTGGAATGCCTTTCCAGCTCTCAACCAAGCAGAAGTCCGTGCAGCCCTTGCCCGCTGTGGTTTGACAACCAAGCATATCGAAAGCCAGATTCAAGTTCTATCAGGTGGAGAACAAGCTAAGGTTCGTTTCTGTCTCTTGATGAATCGTGAAAACAACGTTTTGGTGCTGGACGAGCCAACCAACCACTTGGATGTGGATGCTAAGGATGAACTCAAACGTGCTCTAAAAGAGTATAAGGGTTCTATCCTTATGGTCTGCCACGAACCAGACTTCTATGAAGGCTGGATGGACCAAATCTGGGATTTTAACAACTTAACTTAAAATGAGAGTAAAAGAAATACAGTACCAAGATTGGATACTGTATTTTTTTGGTTTTTAAGATTTAAAATCGTAGTCCTTAACAATTTCGATACTGTCGATAGTGATAGCAGTAGTTGGTTTGTCTTTTTCGTCTTTTCTCAGCCTTGGCAATCTTGTCAACAACTTCCATACCGTCGATCACTTGACCAAAGACAGGGTGCTTTTCCGTCTAGACTAGGGTTGCCCCTCTTTATAGGCTTCGATAATTTTTCTTTGGATAGCTACTTGTAGGCAGTTTGGCAGAAATGTCTGTCGTATTTTTGGTTGATGAAGAACTGGCTACCATTGGAATTTGGTTGGCCAGTATTAGCCATGGAGAGAGAACCACGGATATTATAGAGATATGGAGAGATTTCGCTCTTGAAACCAGTTCCTTGATCTTTTGTTTTGTCCTTATCGTGCCAGATAGATTCACCACCTGTACCATCTCCTTTTGGATCACCAGTCTGAACCATAAAGCCATCAATCACTCGGTGGAAGGTAACGCCATTGTAGTAGCCTTCCTTAGCATGAGTTAGGAAATTTTCAACCGCAAGAGGGGTTAGCTTTGGAAAGAGTTTGATGCGGATATCTCCTTGACTTGTATGGAGAATAACTTCAGCCTCGTCTTCAGCAACTTCTTTAGATAGTTGTGGGAAATTGGCATTTTCATTTGTCAAGGCGTCTTTAAGATCCTTGGCAGATTGGGCAGCTGCTTTGGAACTTTCTTCGGCAGCCAAGCTAGAATCTACATAGTCATCCCCTCGAAGACTACGTTGGATACTGCTACATCCAGCAAGGGCAAAAGTTGAGATTAATAGAAGTGTTGCTATTTTTTTCATGGTAATCCTTTCAAAAATCATTTCTACCATTGTACCCTAATTGAAAGTGGATTTCAAATATTAGTAGTTTACAGAAATAGTTTAGATAATAGTTGGGATTTCATCATCATCTTGAAAATCTTCAACTTCTTTTTCCCCAGTAAATGGTTTCTGAAAAGAACTTAGTATAAAACGGGCAATTGGTCCAACAATTAGGAAATTTAGAGGAAGAGCTGCAATAAAGTTTACAGTCCAGGCACTTAGATAGGTCTTGGGTGTGATAGCAATGCCATTGTAAAAAGTCCATAGAAGGACATGAAAGTGACCATGAGAACTGCCATTCCTCCAGAAATTGTAATGATTTTCTGCCAGCGTTTATGATGATCCTTGAGGATACGAAAGGCAATTGACTTAACGATTGGTCCAACAAGGATGACATCCAATAAAAAGGCTGTGACAAAACCAGGAATGTAGCCAAGGGATAAATGATGTAGTGAAAGTTGACCAACAATAAAAAGGTTCCAAATAGACATACCGAGTACCATCATGGAACACATTAGTGTTGTAAATAAAAGAGCTTCTTTAAAATTTCTAGGCATTATAGTCTCCGTTTCTTTTTGATTAGAAATCAGTCTATCATAAAAATTTTTTTCTCGTAAGTGAATTGATTAGATTTTTTTAAGTGTTTTAGTTTTAACTGTTTTCAAAAAAATCAACCTGACTTGGTTGATTAAAGATTCTTCTTTGGATGGCGGTCAATGATTGCCTGATGGTCCTTGAGAGCCTGTTCTCCTTTTGGAGTTAGTTTATAACCGCGAATCGAAAAGAGACTAGCTAATTCCTCTTCTGAAAAATGGTCATGAAGGGCTTGGTCCAGATCTGCAGCCTTCATCTTAGAGAGTCCAGTAACACCCTTCTTTTTAAGGATGTTCTTTTTCATTGTAGCATTGATATGATCCAGCGAATCAAAAGCAGTTTCAACAAGAGCATAGCCTTTTTCAACAAGCGTTTCTAAATGTTTTGGGGCATCAATACCATAAGTATACTCAAAATATTTTGGAAACCAAGTTTCAGTGGTGAAAGTTCCAAAGTTGATTCTCCAGAGAAGGATAATATCTCCTGCCAGGAGATTGTCTTCTAATAATTCCATATTTCGTTTTGGGACAGGCTTGGGATTTTGTAGCCAAGCCTCTATATCACGATCAGGAGAGATATAAGGCTTAACCTGATGGTCTTTGTAAATGTTCTCTAGACTAGTATTCATAAAGTTTCTCTTTCTAATTTATCTCTATTAGTCTAACAAATTTCTAAAAAATTTAAAAATTTTAAAGTCTGTCAAGTTTTTTTCTTGACACCTCTTAGAAATCTGCTATAATAGAACATGTGCTAAATAGCTCAGCTATTTCACCGAACTAAAAAAAAAAAGAAAAGAGATATTAAAAATGGCAGTAAAAATCCGTTTGACTCGTATGGGTTCTAAGAAAAAACCTTTCTACCGTATTAACGTAGCAGATTCACGTTCACCACGTGATGGACGTTTCATCGAAACAGTTGGAACTTACAACCCACTTGTTGTTGAAAACCAAGTAACTTTGAAAGAAGACCGCGTTCTTGCATGGTTGGCTGATGGAGCTCAACCTTCAGATACAGTACGCAACATCCTTTCAAAAGAAGGCGTATTGAAGAAATTCCACGATTCTAAATTCTCTAAATAATTCTAAAGTAGGTTGACAGATGGATACGATTGAAAATCTCATTATTGCAATTGTGAAACCTTTGATTTCACAACCAGATGCCTTAACTATCAAGATTGAAGATACACCAGAATTTTTGGAGTATCATTTGGATCTTGACCAAAGCGATGTGGGTCGTGTGATTGGTCGTAAGGGTCGCACTATCTCTGCGATAAGAACGATTGTCTACTCTGTCCCAACTGAAGACAAAAAAGTAAGAATCGTTATTGACGAAAAATAAGAAAAGCGGGACGGAAGTCTCGCTTTTTTGCTAGGAGTAGGATATGAAGGATTTAACAGTTAGACAACTACAAGCCTATTTGCTAGAACATTACCAGCAATCTCGGACTGAGGAAGGTCTTTTTATCAAGCTAGTGGAGGAAGTTGGAGAAGTCGCTGAGGTTTTGAATGGACGCTCTGGGCGAAAAGAAGGGGTTCAGGATTCTAACGAGGAACTTGCAAAAGAACTGGCTGATATTATTCACTACACCGTCGCAATCGCAGCCATCAACCATATTGATCTAACCAAGACCATTTTTGAAAAAGATAAGAAAGCTGCCATCAAGTATCACCATGAACGAGATTTGGAAAATTTTTTGGAGAACTTCTAAGAGAATAAGAAATGATTTTTTACTAATAAAGAAGATTTTACCTATATTGGTCTAGCTAGTAAATAGAAAACAATGAAACTGGTAGTTTATATTATCAAAGTAAGGAATCTCCAAGAGGTAGACAAGCTATAACTTGTGAGACAAGAACTAGAAAAGCAGATCAGAATAGCCGACTCCTTTATAGTTAATGAGAAAGAATTTATCAGCTTGAAAGAGGGATAGTAGACATAAAATATCAATCCTAGAAATAGTATCTAGGATTTTACTATGCTAAAATGGAAAGACAGTCTCAAAGAATTCTAGTCAATCAATCTTGAGACTGGCTACTTTTAAAGGGAGTAACAATCTATGAACGAGAAAACAAAAGCATACCTAGCGGCCTTATCCTTTTCAGCCATCATTGGTTTTTCTTTTTTATTTACTAAGATAGCTTTGGGCTATGCCAGTCCTCTTACAAACTTGGCACATCGCTATACAATCGCTGCTCTGGTATTGGTCATCCTTCATCAAACAAAACTTATCAATGTGAGTTTAAGTAGAAAAACTATTCTTTCTATTCTGCCTATGAGTCTTTTCTATCCACTCCTCTTCTTTATTTTCCAATCCTTTGCTTTACAGTATATATCGTCTTCTGAAGCTGGAATTTTACAAGCGCTTGTCCCGATTTTTACTCTCCTTTTGGCATCGGTCTTTCTCAAGGAAAAGACAAGTTTGCTGCAAAAGTTCTTTTTAATTTTATCCGTAGCAGGAGTAGTTTTCATCTTCCTTAGCAAAGGAGCCAACTTTAGCAAGGAAACTGCTAGCTTGGGCTTTCTCTTGATGTTGGGATCCGTTCTTGCAAATGCGATAAACAATATTCTCAGCAAGGCTAAAGGAGGTCGCTATCGGGCCATGGATATGACAGCTGTTGTGATATGTGTTGGCTTCGTCACCTTTAATACGCTGAGTCTGACCTCGCACTATCTAGATGGCAACATATTAGCCTACGTTGCACCGCTCGGACAGCTTCCTTATCTGCTTTCAATCCTCTATTTGGGAATACTAGCCTCTATCGTGACTGGTAGTCTTTCTATCTATGCTATTGTTCGACTTGGAGCATCAACCGTCAGTATCTTTGGCAATCTTGGAACAGTTTTGACCATTCTAAGCGGAGCTCTTATCCTCTATGAACCAATTTATAGTTACCATGTGATAGGAGCCACTCTGATTATTGCTGGAATTTTAGGCATGAATCTGATGAGAAAAAAGTAAAGATTGCTTAGCAGTCTTTTTCTTAATCTAAATGATACAGAAAATTCAAAATTTTTAATGGAATTAAGTTTAGAAAATGATGATTTTAATATAGCATGATAAAATAGATAAAAAGAATAATACTAGGATAAAGAAGAGAGAGTTTAGAAATGAAGCAAAATGATATAGCTGAAGCTATTGCTTTTTATAACAGAAAACCTGAGACTTTGGTACGTCACATTATACCAGTCGTAGATTGTGATTTGGTTGTTTATCATCGTCCTGGAAACACAAACAAAGGCCACATTATTTTTTATCATGGAGCTTGTGGACGTAGTCAGATGTGGGCCCACCAGTATGATGCCTTTGAAGGATTTGACCTCTACTTTGTCAATGTTAGAGGACAGGGTGAATCACCTATGAAAGTTGGCCTACCCGACTTAGAAGGTGCTGTTCAAGATGTAGATGCTATTTTGTCCTATTTCCAGTTGGATAAGGTGATATTGGTTGGTCATTCTTGGGGAGGGAATCCACTTCAAGAGTACACCTATCGCCATCCAGAAAGAGTCCTAGCCTTGGTCATGGTAGATAGTTGGGGACAGCATCGATACCTATCAGATAAAGAGAGAAATCGCATAAAATATAGTTCTCTTATGTACAAAACGATTCCTTGGAAGTTGATTGCAGATAAGAACTCAAAAATGTGTAGTGATAATCCTATCACAAGAGAATTAGTCAAGACGGCCATTATAGAAACTGGGAGAGATGTTTTCTTGAATCTTGGAATCACAGGTTTCTTAGCTGTCCATGAGATAGAGGGTTATCAAGGAAATCCTCCTATGCTATTAGTAAGAGGAAAAAATGATTTTCCCAAACACCTAAAAATAATCTATGATGGTATCATTGCTCTAAATCCCAATGCGCGTCAAGTAACGATTTCAGATAGTAAACACCAACCGATGAATGATTACCCTAAAGAGTTTAATCAGCTAGTTGGTGATTTTTTTGAAGAAGTAGTAGCTCTGTAAGATGATATTTATCCAACTTGTGAAAATCCCTGGAACATGATAAATATAGGGAGAAACATACACAGGAGATCAAATGAACTATTTTAACGTTGGAAAAATCGTCAATACGCAAGGTTTACAAGGTGAGATACGAGTCTTATCTGTGACGGATTTTTCGGAAGAACGCTTTAAAAAAGGTGCAGAGCTTGCCTTATTTGATGAGAAGGATCAATTTGTTCAAACAGTGACTATCGCAAGTCACCGTAAGCATAAAAACTTTGATATCATCAAATTTAAGGATATGTATCACATCAATGATATCGAAAAATACAAGGGCTACAGTTTGAAGGTTGCGGAAGAAAACCTTAATGACCTGGATGAGGGTGAATTTTACTATCACGAGATTATCGGCTTAGAGGTTTACGAGGGTGATAACTTGATTGGAACCATTAAGGAAATTCTTCAACCAGGGGCCAATGATGTTTGGGTAGTTAAGCGTAAGGGAAAACGTGATCTGCTTTTACCATATATCCCACCGGTCGTCCTCAATGTTGATATTCCTAATAAGCGCGTGGATGTAGAACTCTTAGAAGGGTTAGACGATGAAGATTGATATTTTAACCCTCTTTCCAGAGATGTTCTCACCGCTAGAACATTCCATCGTTGGAAAGGCCCGTGAAAAAGGACTTCTTGACATCCAGTATCATAATTTTCGTGAATATGCTGAAAAGGCTCGTCATGTCGATGACGAACCCTACGGTGGTGGTCAAGGCATGTTGCTACGTGCGCAGCCAATCTTTGATGCCTTTGATGCTATTGAAAAGAAGAATCCGCGCGTGATTCTTTTGGATCCTGCTGGTAAGCAGTTTGACCAGGCTTATGCTGAAGATTTAGCACAAGAAGAGGAACTCATCTTTATCTGTGGTCACTACGAGGGCTATGATGAACGCATTAAGACCTTGGTAACAGATGAGATTTCTCTTGGTGATTATGTTCTGACGGGTGGTGAACTAGCAGCAATGACCATGATTGATGCGACGGTTCGCTTGATACCAGAAGTAATTGGGAAGGAAACCAGTCACCAAGATGATAGCTTTTCATCTGGTCTCCTTGAATATCCTCAGTACACACGTCCTTATGATTATCGAGGCATGGTGGTTCCAGAGGTGCTTATGAGTGGACACCATGAGAAGATTCGTCAATGGCGTCTCTATGAAAGTCTCAAAAAAAACTTATGAGCGTAGACCAGATTTGTTGGAACATTACGAATTAACAGCAGAAGAAGCTAAAATGTTAGCGGACATTAAAGAAAATACAAATTAAAAGGAGAAGCCTATGCAAGTCATTAAACGTGATGGACAAGTTGCCGACTTTGATCCAGATAAAATTTATCAAGCCATTCTCAAAGCTGCTCAAACGGTTTATGTTTTGACAGATGATTTACGTCAAAATCTAGCTCAGGTAACTAAAAAAGTTGTCTTGGATCTAGAAGAAGCAAAAGTGGAGCGTGCCACTATCAGCATGATTCAATCAATGGTTGAGCATCGCTTGCTTGGCGCAGGCTACATTACCATCGCTGAACACTATATCTCTTACCGTTTGCAACGTGATTTAGAGAGAAGTGGTTACGGAGAACACATTGCTGTTCACCTTCATTTTGAACAAATTCGTTAATAGAAAAGAGTGAGATGAAGAAAACTCATCTCACTCTTTCTTAAATCGATTTTTTTGGGCAGTTTGGACGGTTGAGGGAACAAAACTCACTTTCTGAATATCTGGGATTCGAATAATGCGGGTCACATTTTTGCAAAATTTTTAACGATAATTTGCTGGCGGTCTGTATCATATTTGATGATATCCCCTGTAAAACTCGTATCGGAAAAAATAATGTGGACAGCAGTTTTTTTTAGAAGCGCCTCTTTAATGGCACTTGTCAGGGAGTCAGCTTTGGAATGATCTGGTTCTTCTCGTCCGTTGAGAAAGCCTTGGAATTTTTGTTGAATGTAGTTAAATAAATCTTTCATCGGAGCCTCCCTTCTTTTTACCATTATATACAATTTTAAGAAAATCTACAAGATTTTACGAATAATCAAGTGAAGACAATCAAAAGGAGAATACAATGGCAGAATTTACATTTGAAATCGAGGAACACTTACTTACGCTCTCAGAGAATGAAAAAGGTTGGACTAAGGAAATCAATCGTGTCAGCTTTAACGGAGCACCAGCAAAGTTTGACATTCGTGCTTGGAGTCCAGACCACACTAAGATGGGGAAAGGAATCACCCTTTCAAACGAAGAGTTTCAAGTGATGGTCGATGCCTTTAAAAATCAATAAGCAATCATATAAAAACAGACGAAAGGAGGTTGGGCGAAAATTCCCGACCTCCTTTCTTTATTTATGTGAAAAGTAGGGTTGATTACTAAGACGTTGAAGGAGTGGTCGTCCGATAAAACTAATGGCAATAATTTTTGCAAGATCAGGAATTATAAAGGGAATGACACCGACAGCCAGTGCCTTATCAAAAGGCATACCAGCGAGGAAGTGTAGGCTGAGGATACCACCGACAAAAACAAGTGAATCACCCAAGAGATTGGCTAGGAAAATACGTACAACACCACTATTTGTGTGTGTTAGATAAGATGCAAGTCCTGCATAGACTAGGTCAAACCAAAGATAACCAGCACTTGGTCCTACTAAAACATGGAAACCAGCTCCTCCACCAGCAAAGACAGGAAGACCAATGGCACCCAGTAAGAGATAGATTCCAACAGAGAGAACAGCTTCCCTAGGTCGAAAACAGTAGCGATGAGTCCGATAGCAAAGTTTTGCAGAGTAAATGGTACAGGTCCAATTGGGATACTGATTTGGGCTAATACTGCAATCAGAGCAGCCCCGATAGCTGGAATAGCGTAAATATGTGCTTTTTTCATAATAGTTAACCTCTTTTGTAATTTATAGTAACTATTATACTTTAAGAAACACAATTGTCAACCTATTTTAAAAACAAAGGTTACAAATTTGTGGCGGTCGATTTAGAGAGAACCGGAGGCCAAGAGAGTTTTCAAAACACAGGTAAATCTTATCCGTAATAAAAAGACTAGCCTTATAGAGCTTGGCTACCATATAGTGAAAATTATTAGGAATCCTGATGGGATGCTATTTTTAAGTGTTTTATAATTTGCTCTAGTAAAAGAAAAAGATTGAAGAAAATAGTCCAAAATAGGCTTTTTCTTCAATCTGAGTGACCGTGATGGTCTCTTTTTGTATTAACGCATAGTCACAAATTCTTCTGAACCTGTAGGATGGATAGCGACTGTAGCATCAAAGTCTGCTTTTGTAGCGCCCATCTTGATAGCAACTGCGAAGCCTTGAATCATTTCATCGACGCCGTAGCCGATACCATGAAGGCCAACGACCTTTTCGTCCGCACCAGCTGTAACGAGCTTGAAGCGTGCTTCTTGACGGTGACTAGTAACTGCTGAATACATAGAAGCAAATTTTGAAGTATAAACTTTAATGTTTTCTTGTCCATACTCTTTGATGGCTTCTTCCTCAGTCAGGCCGACTGTTCCGATAGCTGGGTGTGAGAAGACAACAGTTGGAATAGTCGTGTAGTCCATTTTTGCATTGGTTTTTCCATTGAAAAGTCTTTCAGAGAGTGTACGCCCAGCTTTGATAGCGACAGGAGTCAGTTCCTTTTCGCCTGTGACATCTCCAAGAGCGTAGATACCTTCAACGACAGTATTTTGGTATTCATCAACCTGGATAAAGCCGCGTTCATTGAGGGTAACGCCTGCCTTTTCTAGCTGGAGTCCTTCAACGTTTGGACGGCGGCCAGTTGCCCAGATAACTTGACTGGCAGTATGAGTACTACCATCTTCGAAATGAATGGTAGTGCCTTGTTCAGTTTTTTCAAGTTTAGCAGGAACCTTATGGGTGTGGAGGTTTAATCCAGTATTTTCCATTTCTTGAACTAGACTATCAACAATATAACTATCAAATCCACGGAGCGGACGCTCGCGACGGACGAATAAATCTGTCTGCACACCAAGGGTATGGAGCACGCCAGCCAATTCGACAGCAATGTAACCTGCCCCAAGAATGGCTACAGATTCAGGTAACTCTTCCCAAGCAAAGACATCATCAGAACTACCACCTAGTTCAGCACCAGGAATGGCAGGAATATGAGGATAGTGCCCCAGTCGCAATCACGATGTGCTTAGCTCGGATCAACTCTCCATTGACACTAACAGTATGAGCATCAACGAACTCGGCGCGTCCTTCAATCAAATCAACTCCGTTACGCTTAAAAGCTTCCACCATAAGAAGAGCGAGCACGATCAATATAGGCTTCACGATTTTTACGAAGCCTTGAATAATCAAATTCAATACCAGTACTTGTAAAACCATAGTCAGGTCCATATTTGTGGATGCTCTCTGCGATTTGAGCTCCGTACCACATAATTTTCTTGGGAACACAGCCCATATTAACGCAGGTTCCTCCTAGTTTGTTTTCTTCAATAACTGCAGCTTTGGCTCCATGTTCACCAGCACGATTCATGGTAGCAATGCCCCCGCTACCTCCACCGATAGCGATAATATCATATTCTCTCATAGAAAGCTCCTTTGTTGTTTTCTAGTCATATTCTATCTTTTTTTGGAGGTCAATGCAAAAATCTGCTACGCTTAAAAATTTTTAAGAAAATGCTTGCAAAAATAAAAAAGAAAGTGTATTGTATAACTAATACAACAATAAAAGATTTAGCAAATGTTTTTGGATAATGAGAAATAAATTGTTCATTTTTAGGATATGTGCTATAATCTTAACATATATATTTATAAAAGGGGTATTGCTATGAAAAGAAAGTCAAAAGCTAAGAAATGGCCTTTATTTACTGCTATTGGAGTGGCGTCAGTATTTGTAGTGGGAGCAGCAGCTGTTCTTCTGTTAAGACAACCAAATCAAGATGCAGCAAAAGATGAAACTGCTAAGATAGTCCTTGCCAAAGAGGGGTCTGTGGCATCTTCAGTTCTTTTATCAGGTACAGTAACTGCTCAAAAAGAACAATATGTTTATTTTGATGGCAGCAAGGGAGATTTGGATGAGGTTCTAGTTTCAGTTGGTGATAAGGTAAGCGAGGGCCAGGCCTTAGTCAAGTATAGTAGCACAGAAGCCCAGGCTGCCTATGATGCTGCCAGTCGTGCAGTTGCTAAAGCTGACCGTCATATCAATGATCTGAATGAGTCTCGAAATACTGCTGCAGCAACACCTAGCCTTCCGCAAGCAGGTCTAGAAGGAGCAACTGGACAAGCAGCAGCTCAGTCATCAAGTTCTGCCACAGCTGCTATTGATTCTCAAATCAGCGATGCTCGTGATGTGCGTGCAGATGCAGAAGCGCAACTTGAAAAAGCTCAAGCCCAGTTGAATGCTGCTACGGTATTGAGTACGGTGGAGGGAACAGTTGTTGAAGTGAATCGTAACGTTTCAAAATCTCCAACAGGAAATAGTCAAGTTTTGGTTCATATCGTAAGTAACGATAACTTGCAGGTCAAGGGAGAGCTTTCTGAGTACAACCTTGCCAATCTATCTGTAGGTCAAGAAGTCACTTTCACTTCCAAGGTTTACCCAGATAAAACTTGGAATGGTAAGATTAGCTATATTTCAAATTATCCAAAAAATAACAGTGAAGCAAGTAGTAGCTTGGCTGGTTCAAACACAGGGTCTAAATATCCATATACAGTCGATGTAACTAGTGAAATCGGTGATTTGAAACAGGGCTTTACAGTCAGTGTCGAAGTGAAAAGCACTAGCAAAGCATTGATTGTTCCGATCACCAGCGTAGTCATGGAAGAAGAGAAAAACTATGTTTGGATCCTTGATGAAAATCAAAAGGCCAAAAAAGTTGAAGTTGGATTGGGCAATGCAGATGCAGAAAATCAAGAAATCACATCTGGTCTGACAGATGGAGCAAAAGTCATCAGTAATCCGACAGCTTCCTTGCAAGAAGGAAAAGAGGTGAAGACTGATGAAGCAACTAATTAGCCTCAAAAATATCTGCCGTAGCTATCGAAATGGTGACCAAGAACTTCAAGTCCTTAAAAACATTAACCTAGAAGTTCAAGAGGGAGAATTTGTAGCTATCATGGGACCATCCGGTTCAGGTAAGTCAACCCTCATGAACACCATTGGGATGTTGGATACTCCTACAAGTGGTCAGTATTTTCTAGATGGCAAAGAAGTAGCTGGTCTGGGTGAAAAACAATTAGCCAAGGTTCGAAATCAAGAAATCGGCTTCGTCTTTCAACAATTCTTTCTCTTGTCTAAAATGAATGCCCTCCAAAATGTGGAACTTCCTCTGATTTATGCAGGAGTTGGTGCTTCAAAACGTCGCAAATTAGCAGAAGAGTATCTGGAAAAGGTTGAGTTGACTGAGCGTAGCCATCACTTACCTTCGGAGTTGTCAGGTGGTCAGAAGCAAAGAGTTGCCATAGCGCGTGCACTTGTTAATAATCCTTCGATTATCTTGGCAGATGAGCCTACTGGAGCCCTTGATACTAAAACAGGAAACCAGATCATGCAGCTCTTGGTTGAATTAAACAAAGAAGGAAAAACCATCATTATGGTTACGCATGAGCCTGAAATTGCCGCCTACGCCAAGCGTCAGATCGTCATCCGCGATGGAGTCATTTCATCTGATAGCGCCCAAGTAGAAAAGGAGGAAAACTAAGATGCAGAATCTGAAATTTGCCTTTTCATCTATCATGGCCCACAAGATGCGTTCCTTCCTGACCATGATTGGTATCATCATCGGTGTTTCCTCCGTTGTCGTTATCATGGCCTTGGGTGACTCTATGTCTCGACAGGTCAATAAAAACATGACCAAGTCTCAAAAAGACATCCATGTCTTCTTCTCACCTACCAAGAGTAAGGACGGTTCCTTTACACAAAGACAATCTGCACTGACCTTGTCTGGCGGTCAAGAAGAAAATTTTGTTGAACCACCAAAACCTCAAGAAGCTTGGGTTAAGGAAGCTGCAAAGCTTAAGGGAGTAGATAGTTATTACGTAACCAACTCAGCCAATGTCACCTTGACTTATAAGGATAAAAAGGTCGAACACGCTAACATGACGGGTGGGAATGTCACCTATATGGATGCGGTCGAAAATGAAATCATTGCAGGTCGAAGTCTTAGAGCACAAGATTATAAGGACTTTGCAAACGTGATCATTTTAGATGAAGAACTAGCCAATAGCCTTTTTGGTTCAGCACAAGAAGCACTCAACCAAATTGTTGAAGTAAATGAAATCAGTTACCGTGTTATTGGTGTTTATGCAAGTAAAGAAGCCAAGGCAGTCAAAGCCTTTGGAGTCGGAGGACTACCAATCACGACCAATATTTCCTTAGCAGCTAATTTTAACACAGATGAGATTTCAAATATTGTCTTCCGTGTCAATGATACTAGCTTAACCCAGACTTTGGGACCAGAGTTGGCAAGAAGAATGACAGAGATTGCAGGTCTTCAACAAGGGGAATATCAAGTTGCAGATGCGTCTGCAGCCTTCCACGAAGTTCAACAACTCTTTGGCTTTATAACTACCATTATTAGTGCTATTGCAGGGATTTCCCTTTTTGTCGGTGGTACTGGTGTTATGAACATTATGCTTGTTTCGGTGACAGAGCGTACCCGCGAGATTGGTCTACGAAAAGCACTGGGAGCTACACGGGCTAATATTCTGGTTCAGTTTTTGATTGAATCCATGATTCTAACCTTGTTAGGAGGGGTCATCGGTCTTGTGCTGGCTGCAGGGGTGACTATGCTTGCAGGTGTCCTTCTTCAAAACATGATTGCAGGAATCGAAGTTGGAGTATCTATCCCAATCGCTCTCTTTAGTTTAGCGGTCTCAGCTGGTATTGGTATGATATTTGGTGTTCTACCAGCCAATAAGGCTTCTAAGCTCGATCCGATTGAAGCACTTCGTTATGAATAAGATTATCAAGATGAAAAACAAGATGGACATTAGTCTATCTTGTTTTTGTATGGATTTCCTTATCGAAAATCATCAAAATATGATATAATGAAGTGTTAGAAAAACAGGTTTCATTTGCCTGGAAAGGAAATATTATGTCTGAAAAGAATTTTTATATTACAACACCGATTTACTATCCATCTGGTAAACTTCATATCGGTTCTGCCTACACTACCATCGCCTGTGATGTCCTAGCTCGCTACAAACGCCTTATGGGCTACGATGTCTTTTATCTGACAGGTCTGGATGAGCATGGTCAAAAGATTCAACAGAAAGCAGAAGAAGCTGGCATCACACCACAAGCCTATGTTGACGGGATGGCAGTTGGCGTCAAAGAACTCTGGAAATTATTGGATATCTCATATGATAAATTCATCCGTACAACTGATGACTACCATGAAAAGTGGTAGCTCAAGTCTTTGAACGCTTGCTTGCTCAAGATGATATTTACTTGGGTGAATACTCTGGTTGGTATTCAGTTTCAGATGAGGAATTCTTTACAGAAAGTCAACTTGCGGAAGTTTTCCGTGATGAAGCTGGAAATGTAACTGGTGGTATCGCTCCATCAGGCCACGAAGTGGAATGGGTTTCAGAAGAGTCTTACTTCCTTCGCCTCAGCAAATACCAAGATCGTTTAGTTGAATTTTTCAATTCACATCCTGATTTTATCACTCCTGATGGACGTCTCAATGAAATGTTGAAAAACTTTATTGAGCCTGGATTGGAAGACTTGGCGGTTTCTCGTACAACCTTTACCTGGGGTGTACCAGTCCCATCAAATCCAAAACACGTTGTCTATGTGTGGATTGATGCCCTTCTCAATTATGCGACAGCTCTTGGTTATGGTCAAGAGGATCATGCTAACTACGATAAATTCTGGAATGGAACTGTCTTCCATATGGTAGGAAAGGATATTCTTCGTTTCCACTCAATCTACTGGCCAATCCTTCTTATGATGTTGGATATCAAATTGCCTGACCGTTTGATTGCCCATGGTTGGTTTGTCATGAAAGACGGCAAGATGTCTAAGTCTAAAGGGAATGTCGTATATCCTGAAATGCTAGTAGAACGTTATGGTCTCGATCCGCTTCGTTACTACCTCATGCGTAGCCTTCCAGTTGGTTCAGACGGAACCTTCACTCCAGAGGACTATGTAGGTCGTATTAACTATGAATTGGCAAATGACCTCGGAAACCTCCTCAACCGTACGGTTTCTATGATTAACAAGTACTTTGATGGGCAAATCCCTGCTTACGTAGAGGGTGCGACAGACTTTGACAATGCTCTTGCTCAAGTGGCAGAACAATCAATCGCCGACTACCATACCTACATGGAAGCAGTTGACTACCCACGTGCCCTTGAAGCAGTCTGGACTCTTATCTCACGTACCAACAAATACATCGATGAGACAGCTCCATGGGTACTGGCTAAGGATGAAGCTCATCGTGACCAATTGGCAAGTGTTATGAGTCATTTGGCAGCCAGCCTTCGTGTCGTAGCTTACATGATTGAACCATTTATGATGGAAACCAGTCGTGCAGTCTTGACTCAACTTGGTCTAGCAGAAGTTTCTAGCCTTGAAAATTTGAGTTTATCTGATTTCCCTGAAAATGTCACTGTAGTTGCCAAAGGAACACCTATCTTCCCACGTCTGGATATGGAAGAAGAAATCGCCTATATCAAGGAACAAATGGAAGGTAACAAGCCAGCCGTCGAAAAAGAATGGAATCCAGATGAAGTTGAACTCAAACTCAACAAGGATGAAATCAAATTCGAGGACTTCGACAAGGTTGAAATCCGTGTTGCTGAAGTCAAAGAAGTTTCTAAAGTGGAAGGTTCTGATAAGTTGCTTCAATTCCGCCTAGATGCTGGAGATGGTGAAGATCGTCAAATTCTCTCAGGAATTGCTAAGTACTATCCAAACGAACAAGAATTAGTTGGCAAGAAGGTACAAATCGTTGCCAACCTTAAACCACGTAAGATGATGAAAAAATATGTCAGCCAAGGGATGATTCTCTCAGCTGAACATGATGGCAAATTAACCCTTCTCACAGTTGATCCTGCTGTACCAAACGGAAGTGTGATTGGCTAAAATTTAAAAAGGACCAGTTTGAGCTGGTTCTTTTTTTGTGAGGTATCAGTTGATAAAAGAGGCATTCTGCTTTATAATGAAGAAAAACGGAGGAAGTTGCCATGAAATACATTCCATTCGGTCAAGAGAAAAGAGAATTGTCCGAAATCGTCCTAGGCATGATGCGAATCAGTGACAAGTCGGTCAAAGAAGTTGAAGAGCTGGTAGAAACAGCCCTATCTGTGGGAATCAACGCCTTTGACTTGGCAGATATCTATGGTCGTGGTCGGTGCGAAGAATTGTTGGGTCAAGTGTTAAACAATCGTCCTGACCTGCGTGAAAAGATGTGGATTCAGTCTAAGTGTGGCATTCGCATAGAAGAATTTACCTATTTTGATTTTTCAAAAGATTATATTTTAGAGTCAGTTGATGGGATTCTACAACGATTGCAGGTTGATTATCTAGATAGCTTGCTTCTCCATCGCCCAGATGCCTTGATGGAAGCTAACCAAGTGGCAGAAGCTTTTGATATTCTACAAAAATCAGGTAAGGTTCGAGACTTTGGTGTATCCAACCAAAATCCAATGATGATGGAATTACTGAAGAAAGAGGTTAAACAACCTTTATCTATCAATCAATTACAGCTAAGCGCAGCTTTCACGCCAGGTTTTGAATCAGGTTTCCATGTCAATATGGAAGGTGACAAGGCAGCTTTGCGTGATGGTAGCGTCTTTGAATACTGCAAACTGAATGATATGGTCATTCAGGCTTGGTCAGTCTTGCAGTTTGGCTATTTTAAGGGTAATTTTGTTGGAAAAGAGCAATTTCATGATCTAAATGAAGTTCTAAATCGACTAGCCTTAAAATACGGTGTAAGCCCATCAGCCATTGCTATCGCTTGGGTGTTACGCTATCCAGCCAAGATGCAAGCTGTAGTAGGGACAACAAATCCAAAACATTTGCTAGAAGCAAGCCAAGCAAGTAACTTTAGTTTGACTCGAAAAGAATGGTATGAGATTTACCTAGCAGCAGGAAATGATTTGCCTTAGAATTAAAACGAAATCCATTCAAGAGCGAGATTTTATCTCGCTCTTTTTGTTAAAAAAAATTTATATAATTGTTTGAAAAATACAAACTAATAATAGTATAATAAAAATAAATATTTTTTTTGAAAAAGGAAGTAAATATGAAAAATTGTAGTAGTCATATCAATTATGATATTTGCGATACTAGGTGTTGGTTTAGGTTATTACTTTTTATCTTATGTACCTTATAAAACTGCTGTCAGTAATTTTTGAAAAAGCTTCGGTATCTCTAAAAAGAAAAAAATAAGGATATTGAAGACTTAGTATCTGAGGCCGAAACGGTAGTTGAAAAAAAGGCGAAGAAGCATTAGAATCAAATACTTTAGATGACTTAAAAGAATTCTGTAGAAAAAAACTCAAAAATCAATAAGAAAAGTACCAGAAATGGAGAAAAACAAAAAGATATTGAAAAATCAAATTAATGAAATGAATCAACCAATAAGTTATGAAGAAAATCAAAAATGAATTAAAGAATAAACTTGAAAAAAATACAAAAAAATAGCGTCACTCAATTAAAAACAAATTACGAATCCATCTAGTACATTTATTGAGGAAAGACTTAAAGAAGTTGATACAATTACTGGAGTACAATCTGTGACAGAAAGTAATGATCCTAATAAGCATCTAAATAAACAAGGTGGTTATACGGCGTCTGTTTATTTTGTAGATAATCAAGTAACTCCTCCGGTGGAGGGTTCTGATATTATTCAAAAAGGAAATGATGCAGGCGGAAATATAGAGGTATATAAAACAAAAGAGGAAGCAGAACAGCGTAATAAATATATTAGTACATATGATGGAACCTCTCTTCAACCTGGTTCTCATTATGTATATGGTACAGTTCTGATTCGTACCTCTTCACGACTAACAGCAAGCCAGCAAGAAGAATTAACTAAGAAAATATATCAGAAATTTATAGAAATAAAATAATCAAAAGAATTAAATTTTTAAAATATGATTTAAGCTTTTCTATTTTTACATTAACTTTTATTCAAGAGCGAGATTCTATTTCGCTCTTTTGTTTAAAAACAAAGTATAAATTTCTAATTATCTTTTTATATTTTCTTAAATGCTCGTAAAGCCTTATTCTATGTGCTTTGAGTATTTTTTTACTGTAGGAAGATACTTCACGTTTCTTTGCATATTTCCTCATGTCTTAGCTGTCAGAAGTGGTAAATAAGTAGTAAATTCATTTGTACTACTAAGCAACAAGACGCTCCTGTTGCTTCTCTTTATTCAAGCGTTTCATTTCTGCCATTGCAGAATCGAATGTTGCATGTGCGTAATAGTTCAGCGTCATGGCTATATTAGCATGTCCCATAATGTACTGTAATGCCTTTGGATTCATTCCTGCATTTGCATAGTTGGTACAGAATGTATGTCGCAAACTATGTGGAGTGATGTGTGGCAATTTATCCTCGTTATACTTATTGTATTTCTTAACAAGACCTTTCATCATGCCGTTGTAATCACTTGCCACTTTTGGATAGTTCTTTCTATTAAGAAAGAGGAAATCACTATATCCATCAATCTCAACACGCTTATCATTCTTTCGATTCGCTAACACTCGCTTAAATGCTTGATAGGCTTCTTCAACCATAGGAACTTGACGTTCGCCACTTTTGGTCTTTGGTGTTTCAATGTAGTACCCAATTTCAGTATCTCTCAATAGCTGATGGTCTATATTGACAAGACGATTCTCAAAAATCTAAATCTGAAGTGTCAAACCACCAAACTCTGAAATACGAAGACCTGTTTTTTTAAGAGTATCAGAATTTCATCATAATTTTTTTGCTGTAGGTTTTATCAGCTTTTTGCAAAGGCTAACAGTTTTTCTTCCTGTTCTTCTGTTAGTACGGTCTTAGGGACAGTATCATCATCAAGAACTGCTTTCAGTTGAAAGTCAAATGGATTCTTCCGAACACAATCATCTTGTATAGCAATATAGAATGAAGCCTTTAAAGAACGTTTGTAGTTATTGATGGTTTGATAAGCATAACCATTTTCACTCATTCTAATAGCCCATTCTTTAGCGTCTGATGGCTTAATACTGTCAATACTTCTTACACCTAACTTGTCTTTCTTCAAAAATATCCATAAGATATTTGCGTCCAGTTTCAGTGTTTTTTCTAACCTTTGGTCTTTGAGCGTTCTGTTTTGCGTAAAGCTGGCAGAGTGTCATTTTCTTTCCTACAACATCAATACCATCATGAATGTCTTTCTGTAACTCTGCGATTTTCTCTCTAAGTGAGATACAATCACGCTTTCCTGCTGGTACTCGGTCTGTAGCCACAAGTTTCCACGAGTAAACAAATTGCGGTTCTCCAAATGAATCTATATATTTGTATAAGTATCTTCCGTCTTTTTCGTTGGCTCTCTCCAGTCTTTAAGATTCGACCTTTATTGTCACGTCTTTTTTTTCTGACATGGCATTTGCTCCTTTTCCTTTATGGAAAGAGCCTTGATACGACTTAATACTATTTTTATCATATACAAGACCCTTTGGCGACGCTAGATTGCGTCCAATGTATCTATAATTTTTTTTCAAATTGTTTTCGTTTAATCTGAATACGATTGCCATTCATAATCAGCCAATTTGCATTTTTTTATTTTCCTCTGCCAAGCGTCGTAGCTTGTTTTCGCCAATACGAAAAATATTTTTGACGCTTCTTCAATGGTTAGGGTATAACGTTCCCAAATAGGAATGTCAGTCTGCTTCATAAAATCCTCCTTTCCAAATCACTTATTTGGATTTCATAAAAAGTTGTTTTTACCAGCAATCGAACAGCTTTTAGCAAAGCTCACGGGAGTTCCACCCCTGCATGGTTCTCATGTAGCCATACTCATTGCCTGCGACGGTTTTATCACGCTCGGACTATTGACTGTATGGGAGTATCATTATCACGATAAGAATGTCGTTGCAGGCAATCCTGCTAAAGATTGCTTCTCGGATCACTAACATGAATCGCTCGCTATCTTTATAAGATAGGTCATGGCGGTTAGTTCCGTTGGCTCTTTTCTTATCGAAACGTATTCGATTACTTTTATTCAGTTTTCAAAGAACAATGGCTCGTTAGCCTATCAAAACACATTGAAAGCTCAATATGCTTTGGTGGAATAACAAACCTCCCTGTTCGGGAAGCGTGGAATGGTTTAGCACGCTTCCACGAAAGGAGAGAGGATATTACTTAATTTCAAATGACAAAATCTTTTGTAATCAGTCTGGTTTCCATTCTTCCACGTAAGACTTCATCAACGACCATACTTTTGATTGCCATATTCATCTTTCATAAGTCGTAGGGAACGCTTCGTTATGTACCCTCTGTAATGATGTAGAATCTGGTTAATCGCTTCGGTATCGCCATCTGTTGCCTTTACAATGAGAGGAAAGGGAATCATAGGATATTGTGTTTTCATTCTTCAAATTCCTCCATAAACTTTTTAATTAAGGCTAGTCCACTGGTTCTATGCCGATAGACAGTAGAACGGTTCAATTTCAACAGGTCTGCAATTTCTGAATCGCTCATGTCCATAAAGTAAAACAGCAGTAGAATTTCACGTTTCTTGTCTGGCAACTCACGTAATGCTTCACTCAACAAATCATTTTCAACGCCTACTGATAACCCATTGAGTGTAAAAATCTGAAAGTCAGTTGAATAGTTATCTGTTGTCGCAAACTGGCTAACAAGATAATCGCCAACATCCGAAAAGGACACCTCACGCTTTGCAATCCTTGAAAGATAAAGCATATAATTCTTTCGCTCGTCTTCCATAGCACGTTTACAGATATAGTCAAACTGATTTTCTATTGTGGTCTGAAAAGAAGATGGTTTCATGTTTCTCACCCCCTTTCTGTCTAGGAAAGGAAGTGAGCCTTGCTCGTTTATCTCCTTTCACTCTTAGTCCCAATGTGAAAGGGGGATTTGTTGCATTACTGATAAATAAACTTTGTAAAAAAGTTCTGAATAGCCAAAAAAGCATATAAACAGATTTATTTCTCTGTTTACATGCTTCTGTTATTCTATCTATATGATTTATAAAACCACATTGGTGGACGTACTTATCTATTGCAGATAGACGACTTTTTGACAAGAACCCAATGTAAGGAAATTTATTGTATATGATGTACTTCATGGCGACGTTGACCTCCAACAAACCGCCATTTGGAAGTAATATACAATATTTTAACAGCGTAAATAGCACTACCATATAACGGTTTTTTTTATTGGCGTTTAGTAGTGCTTTTTATTAAATATAAACCTATAAACCATATAACACGTTTTTCTATACCTGTTTTTAATTCAGTAGGAACAATAAAATGTATAGAGGTGGTCTACTATGCGTAAAAAAGAAGATAAATATGATTTTAGAGCCTTTGGTTTAGCCATTAAAGAAGCTCGATTGAAACGAGGTTTAACTCGTGAACAAGTGGGAGCATTGATTGAAATTGACCCACGGTACTTAACTAATATTGAAAATAAAGGGCAACACCCCAGCATACAAGTTCTTTATGACCTTGTATCGTTACTTCATGTTTCCGTTGATGAATTTTTCTTACCTGGGGTCCCGAGCGCTTAGTGGGAATTTGTATCGATAAGGGGTACAAATTCCCACTAAACCAATGTTTCAAGGCCTATTTATTTTTTATATTCAATTCTCTTAAGTGTTTAGGAATAGATAACAAGTCAAATTTATACTCTCCAAGAAAAGTGATATGCTCCCAATTAATAGGAGATACATGCTTCATATACTTAGTTACTTCGGGATCTATTTTGACGAGATAATTATAAGCTGCTTGTAAGTAGACGGCGTTCCATATACTTATTGCATTTATTAACACATTAAGCGCACTAGCACTTTGAAGTTGTCGGCGAATATCGCGCTCCATAAATTTTCCGCGTCGCCCAAAAAATAGTTCTCTAGCTAAAGCATTAATCGCTTCTGTCTTATTTAGTCCATGAGTGATCCTTCGCCGTAGCTCACTATCTGTAATATAATCTATCATAAAAATGCTCTTTTCAATGCGACCTAGTTCTCTCAGTGCAAGAGCTACTCTATTCTTACGTGCGTATGAGCCTAGCTTTCCTAATAGTAAAGAACTAGATACTTTTCCTGTTTGAATCGAATAGGCGATTCGTTTAATTTCATCATAGTTTTCTTCAATAATTTTTACATTGATTTTTCCGCTTATATCTTCTGATAAGTTAGGGTAGTAGGAAGGTGATTTGATAGAAAATAATTGTGATTTTTTTATATTTCTGATGCGAGGTTCAAATCAAAGCCTAGTAATGCGGTCATTCCAAACACCTGATCAGAATACCCATTTGTATCAGTAAAATGTTCCTCAATATCTAGATCTGTTTCATGATAAAGTAGGCCATCAAGGGTATGAGTAGCTTCCCTTGTATTAGTTGAAGCAACCTCGATATGATGAGTCGTATGCCTATCATTTATTGATCGAATCATTGTAGCTCCTTTTTCCATACTTTTGTAATGTGGATTAACATCGGATTTTAGAGCTGAGACGCCCACTGGGACGCGCATTCCGTCTGAAGCAGTGGTTTTTCCTTCACCCCAAAAGTCTGCAACAGGAAGCTTTAACTGATAATTAACCAAAACAGATTGAGCACGAGTCAGAGCTTCTTTATAAAAGCGCCATTGTTTGGCATTGGCTAACTGAGAATAAGAAATTCCAGGAGTTGATTGGGCCATTTTTTCAAGACCAATATTCATCCCTAAACCCAGCAAAGCAGCAAAAATAATTTTTCTTTCTTGTTCACTCGGCGGTTTCCCTGTAGAATCATGACTAAATTCTTGTGAAAAAGTTGGTCCAACTGTCCACCCTCAATTAAAAGATCACTAAGCCTTATCTTAGGAATTATTGAATAAAAGTTTTTCTATATATTTCTGCTTCGCTAGGTGTAACTTTTTCCAACTTTTTAAGGTTTGCTCTTGAAATTCTCTTATCAACTGTCGAATAAAATTGAAGCTGTAAATCTAAAATTATTTCCCGATCCTTTAAATAGTCCTCAAACGTGTCTGGAATAGTTTCTGAATCAATACAAGCAGATAAATCAACTAAGTAATCATCAATATTTCGATGGATCATACTTCCTTCAACTGAAATATCTCCTGATCGAATATTGTTCTTTAGCTCGGTGAAAGCTACTAACTCATAGTAAGACCGATCTATTTTCCCCTCTTCTGGCCGAACAAGGCTTTTCCATTTTTTACTCACAAAATCAGTAGAAGTATCTGCCGGTATTTTTCTTTTACCACTATTGTGTAAATCAGTTAGTTGAGTTAGGGCCATGAGGACTGGATTTGCTGCCGGAGTTGCTTTGAACGAAAGGGTCCTCAATAACATTGGCGTGTATCTTCGGAGGTAATTAGCTTTATTTCGAACCATTTCTAAATAGCCATGATTTTTATTACCTGTAATTTTTTTAGCTTCTTCTCCATCTTGTACTAAATCTTCCCAAGGCATGATTCGTTCAATTTCGTCAAAAGGATTACTATCATTATCTTTTGCAAAGTGAAGAGCATCAATTAAAGAAGCATAATGTTCCAATTTTTTAGTAGCCAATTTTCCTTTTTCTTTTAACTGTTCTTGTGAATCACGTGTCCCTTTGCGTTTAATACTTGCTAAAATGCGGTCATTAATCTCAATCAGTTGATCGATCAGATATTGATGATGATTGACTAAAAAAGCAATAAGTAAAGAGTATCTTTTTTCAAGCTCAAAACGGGAGAAGTCATATGCATCATAATTTTCCCCTAGTCTAGCTAGCTGAAGAAACCTGTTCCGATTAATATGGGAGACATTAATTGTCCCGAGTCCCATGGAAGCAATCACTTCCACTTTTTTACAAATACTCATAAAGCTTTCTGGATTTGCCTTACCTGGAATGTCTTTTAGCCAAGCGAGTTTAGTTATTTTCGTCTCTTCATAAATTTGAAACAAACTCTCTAGTTTTTCAATTTGTATATCTGTTAATGAACAGAGTAATATTGAAAATAAGTTGTTTTCTGCTTTATCTCGACAGCGGCTTATAATGTCTTCAAGTGTAGCTATAGATGGAAAAATAATTCTTTTTCGAGTTAAGAAATCAATTGTTTTTTTCATTAGATAGATAGAGTCATCATTTTCTAAAGCTAGTTCAATTAAATATTCTATTAACTGTTTTTGTGTATTAGCACTACCGAATCGATGATAGTTGAATACTTCTAAGATCTCGTTGAAGTGATTTGCACGTGTATTTCTATGATCATATGAATTTAAATCAATTGCATCAAGATGGAGCTGTCGACTCACATAAGAAGTTAGTCTGGTTGATTTAATCGGCCAATTACTTAAAGAACACCCAGGATACCGGGCCAAACAAAGTTGTATCGCAAATCCTAGTTTATTGACCTTTCCACGGTGTTGATTAATAACCTCCAGATCATAATCAGAAAAACTAAAATACGCTTTAAAATCCTCTTCTGATAAGTGGTCTACAGAAAGAAGTTGTTCACGCTGTGAAGTAGTTAAAATTCTTTTCATAGCCATATCTTAAGCATTCCTTTTATTGAGGTAACGGTAAAAGGTTGTTTTGCTTAATTTAGAGGCATCAAGAATTTGACGAATAGAATACTCTTTGCTGTCATACATTTTTAAAGCTAAATCAATTGATAGCTTACCTTTACTTGGACGGCCCCCTTTTTTTCCTCGGACTCTGGCTGCCTTAAGACCAGAGTTAGTTCGTTCAATAATAATATCCCGTTCCAGTTCTGCTAAACTAGCCATAACTCGGAAAAAGAATCTTCCCATAGACGTTGAAGTATCTACGTTATCTTGAATAGATATAAAATTGACACTAAGTTCTTCAAATAATTCAGAAAGTTCAATCAAATGTTTAGTTGATCGTGAAATTCGATCTAACTTGTAAATGACAACAGAATCTCCTTCACGTAGTAGGTTGATCATTTCTTCTAATTGCGGTCGGTCTTTTTTCGCACCAGTTACTTTTTCTTGAAATAATTTATCAATTCCATAATGAGTAAGTGCATCAATTTGTAAACTAAGATTTTGATCATCCGTACTCACTCGAGCATAGCCAAAAATCATAAAAAAACCTCCTTAATTTATAATTTAAATGTACCATAACTCATTAAGTATAACTATATAGGAACTATGAAAAAGGAACGGATTTTGGTACTTGATTTACTTAAAAAACATTTAGAAAAAGCAGGAAAATGAAAAGGTACCATAAACGGTCGTTTATGGTACCATTCAAATTTATCCTTATTGTACAAAATAACAGCGAAATTTTTAAATCTATTCCTTATCGATACAAATTCCCCGTAGGCGCTAGGGACCTCTTTAGCTTCTTGGAAGCTGTCAGTAGTATACCTAATAATTTATCTACATTCCCTTTAGTAACGTGTAACTTTCCAAATTTAAAAAGCGACTCATAGAATTATTTCCTCCCGTTAAATAATAGATAACTATTAAAAATAGACAATACTTGCTCATAAGTAATGGTACTTAAATTGTTTACTTTGGCGTGTTTCATTGCTTGATGAAACTGATTTTTAGTAAACAGTTGACGATATTCTCGATTGACCCATTTTGAAACAAAGTACGTATATAGCTTCCAATATTTATCTGGAACATCTGTGGTATGGCGGGTAAGTTTTATTAAGACACTGTTTACTTTTGGTTTAGGATGAAAGCATTCCGCTGGCAGCTTAAGCAATTGCTGAATCGAGACTTGAGTGTGCAAGAGCAACCCTAGTGTTCGGTGAATATCCAAGGTACGCTTGTAGAATCCTTCTTCAACAATCAGATAGATGTCAGACGCACGGCTTTCAAAAACCACTTTTTTAATAATTTGTGTGCTTAAATGGTAAGGAATATTCCCAACAATTTTATACCTCTGTTTGTTAGGGAATTGAAACTGTAGAATATCTTGGTGAATTAAAGTGACACGAGTATTCAGTTTTAATTTTTCTGACGATAAGTTGAATAGATGACTGTCTAATTCAATAGACGTTACCTGTTTACTTATTTTAGCCAGTTTCGTCGTTAAATGCCCTTTACCTGTTCCAATTTCGTAAACGGTATCGGTTTCTTTTAAATTCAATTGTTTTATTATTTGGTTGAGTACTTTTTCACTCGTTAAAAAGTTTTGAGAATATTTTATATTTTTGTTCATGTAATCTCTCCTGAAGTGATTACATCTATAAACAAATACAGAAGTTAAACGATTTGTTTGTAATTTTAGTTATCTGTTTAAAAAGTCATAAGATTAGTCACTGGTAGGAATTAATCTAACGTATTTATTTATCTGCGTAATCACTGTTTTTAGTCTGTTTCAAAACAGTAGATGTTTTATCTACATTACGCATTTGGAATACCAACATGACGAATCCCTCCTTCTTAATTACAAATTTTTAGCATCTAATTTAACTTCAATTCCTATTATACAAAATTTTAAGATAATGCACTATCAACACACTCTTAAGTTTGCTTCTAAGTCTTATTTCCATAACTTCTTTTACGTTTCCGCCATTCTTTGCTGTTTCGATTTTTATGATATGGTGCAAGTCAGCACGAACACGAACCGTCTTATCTCCCATTACATCTTTTTTTGGATATCTGTCAACTGGTATGGTTGACAGATATCCTTTTTTTGTTGTTATCACGTCCTTATCTTTTGCCGACTGTTGCTTCAAAATCTGCTCATGCCGGTCTGTCAGTTTCGCATGGTCGAGAATGTCTTTCACAACCTGCGTCTGGTTGATTTCATCAAGTTTAATCGCAACCTTTAAAGTGGGTGCGACTTGATGGGAAAGCCAGTTCAGCGTCCGCTGGAAAGAGTAAGGCTCTGGTTTGTGGTTAGTTTTAATCGTTCACGGTTGTTCCCAATAAACCAAGCCCATTCTTCATTCAGCTTCCAATCAGAACGAGGTTTGGAATCGTCTTTATCTACAAAACGGATATACCGATTGATAATTTTAAAAGCAGTCTTTTCTGGATTGTCATAGACGAGTAAATCACGGACTGCATAATAGGCACGCTCATTTTTCAGCCGAATCTCAAAACGGTTTTTTACTTCTGCGTCTTCAATGGGAATATCATTTTTCTTGTACTGTTCATAGTCCTTTTCATAGATACAGAAATAAACTTCACTCTGTAATGAACCGATATAGAGGGTATTTCCCATACATTCCTTTCATCTTTGCGTACCAGTTCGCCACTGCGATAGCTTTTGAAACTGCGGAAGACGGATATACATTCTTCCTGTCTGCATTTTTCAGTGAGTACAGGGATATTCAAAATCCCTGTCTTATCGTTAATGGCAAGGTCAAGGCGTTTCATCACACCGCCAGCCACCAAAGCGTCCATAAAGAACTCATACCAGCTTCTTTGTTGAGCCAGAAGATAGCTTTCAAATTGCCGACACCCACGACCTTTCAATTCCACCAGAACTCCTTTGTCCAGTTCGTGGGAGCAGAGAACGAATATATCGCCTAAAGCATAATGCTCTGAATAAGAATAGAAACCATAGTCCTCATGAAGAAAATAGGACAGTTTCAGTTGTAAGATGTTTTCGACCACATGCTGTACGTCCGTTGTGGGAAAGCGAATCCTTACATAATCAAAGAGCATTTCAAGGGGAGCGTCGGGATTGAAGCGTTCCAGAGCTTCAAAAAGAGATTGCTGTAAATCCTCTGATGGCTTGACTTTTCCTGTTTCAATATCGCTTAGATACTGCCTTGTAATACCAGTCGCAACCGCTAAACGATTTTGAGATAGTCCATAAGCCAAGCGTTTTTCTTTTAACTGCTGTAACCAAGTTTGTTCATTCAGTAAAAATCCCTCCAATCAAAAAGGCGTATGTCAACTTTTAAAGCCCATTTTACATACGCTGAAATTTTGTAAATCCCTTGTAACCAAAGGATTTTCTAATGTTTTTTTGACTGTTTCCTGTCGATTTGTACCCCCCTGTTAGATACGGGGGGGGTTAATGGGCAGGGCAAGCCCTGCCCGACAAAGCCAGAACTTACGGTTTAAGACCGTAAAACCTGCCTTTGTCGTCTGTATCTGCCTTTGATTCTCCCTGTATGCCAGTGTAAATCACTACCAAATCAACTTCTGGTCTTAAATATTCCTGTTCAATCACTTCTGATAGACCGTCCGTTTTGAATGAATTTCTATCAAAAAGCTGAAATTCATATAGAATATTTTTGCTGGTAATACTATGTCGCTTCTCTAACCTCATTCTGAATGTGAACGGTGGTTTCTTCACTTCACGGATAATTTCATCAATCAGCTTATCTATTCTGGAATAGAATCGTACTTTTGGATTGACGGTAAAATGCCTGTATCGGTCAATGATGTATTGTTCACAATCTACCGTGAATTGGTCTGTATTCAAGCAAAGACAAATGACAGATTTTTCAGTCGGTGTATGATATATCTCCAATCTTTTAATATCCATTACTTTTATTTCTCCATTTCTTGTTGTTCTGATGATGGCTTTTTTGTGTCCTGTCTGCTGTTGGATAACTTTTTAATTTCCTCTAAAAAGTCATGTCCTTTTGGTACAAGGGGAGTATAAAACTCTGATATGACACTTGTTCCTACATCAACATAGCCACGACCTTTGATTCGCTTTAAGAAGAAATCCTTTTGTACGTCACTGCCAAACATCATGCCATAGCCCATTTCAGACATACGACCTAAAGCCACTCTGAAATTAAACTGGTCACGGATTCCGTCGCCTAGATATTTTGCGTCTGGACGCTGACAAGCCAGTATTAGAAAGAAGCCAGCTTGACGACCTAACATGACAATCTGTTTCAACTTATTTATAACTGCGGTGTTTTCTTTTGTTCCCAGCATTTCCATGAAAGCGACATATTCATCAAAGATTAAGAAGTGTGCTGGAAGTCCTAAGTAAGCATAATTTTCGCCAGTCTTATAATTTTCCATCTGCTTCATTTCCTCACTGCGTTTTATCATTTCTTCATAGAATGTATCAATGCAGGAAAGCAAGTCTTCTTTTCTGTAGTGGACATTTGCCATCACAGAGCCTAAATCGGCTAAGTCTGCATTTTTCGGGTCTAAGATATACAGCTTAGAATCTGTATGAAGCAAGGCTTCAATCAGTGTCAGGATAAAGTAGGTCTTACCGCCACCTGTACCACCAGCTATGAGCATGTGAGGCAGATTGTCATATTCCCACCACATATTTTTCATTAAGCAAAGTTTCCCATCATGAGCTTGTACTTCATCAATAGAAATACGACGGGCTATCATATCATAGAGCAAGGTATATTCCACGTAGGAATCCTTAACTCTTTATCCGTCAGCTCACAGTACAAGCCACTTTCTAATTTCTTTTCCAAGTGTAGGAGCTGGTCTTGATATTTCCCCAGAGTGATTTCCACTTGTATCTGTATTAAGCCATTTTTAAGGCGATAATAGATTTTAGGGAAGTAGGTTATCTTTTCTTTGGTACGACTGGGGGAATCCTTGAAGAAGCCATCTGTTTTGACCTGTTCTGATTCATACCACTTATTTTCAAGAACCATCTTCGCCAGCTTTTGACGGTGGTAGAGTTGTTTAATCGTATCATAGCGATACCGTTTGAATAGAAACGCCACCAGCAAGCAGACAAGAATTGCGACACTGAAACTGATACTTAAATACGGAATGTCAATCTTATCTGCTTGTGATAGGTTAAAGTCCTGCCAGTTGACCTGCTGGATTGTCTTCACATGAAACAGTCCGACAACAAGCAGTAAAATAGGCAGTAAGGACGCTACTGTAAAATGAAAGACTAAATCTTTGTCACTCGGACGAATCCTTTTACCACGAAAGACACGCTGTTTCATGTTTGATTTTCTCCTTTCTCTCTAATGGAAGATACGTGGCTATTTGTCCGTAGCAGGTTCTTTCTTAGGTGGCTGTTGATTTCTAAAGGAATTAGAATCCTTTGTCAGCACAATATCGTCTGCCTTGATGTACCAGTCAACATCTGCTCCTTGAAAGGTAGCAGTAGCGACAGTATCCGCAATGGGATTGATAAGTTCCACCCGTGCGTTATATTCAAACTCTTTCAAAGGCACGCTGGCAGGAATACTTACTTGAATCATGCGTCCTTGCCCTTTGGATTTTAAGTCATAGGTACGTTCTTTGATTTCCTCTGAAACCGTACCGTCTTCATTTTGGATTCTCACTTCACGACGTAGAGCAGAGAATTTTAATTCTCCAAAAGTCGTGTCTTTATCTAATACGATGCCATTTGCTAATCTCATCATTTTTCCTCTCTTTCTTTATTCTTTTATCATGTCGTCAGCATGTAAAAGGTAATTTGTAAAACCACGAGTGCCGATTTTATAGCCCTCGGCGGTAATACGTGGATTGACTAACTTAACACGTTCCTCAAAGCCGAAATGTTTTTCGCCAGCTTCAGCAGGAAGTACGACCACAATATCATCTGCTCTTTGAACGTCTGAATAGAGATTATAGCTTCGAGATAAGACGGTTAGATGTCCGTTGATTCTTCGCTGTACGACTTTATCCTCGCCAGCAAATTCTAAATTGCCGAATGTTTTTTCCATGTTGGGAATCACAAATTTAAGTTCCATATTTTTACCTATCCTTTCTTTTTTATTGGCTGAATGAATGTTTGATGGTCTTAAAGAGTGGGGAACGACCTTTTGATTCTTGATTTTTTGTTTTCATAAGTTCACTTCCTTTCAAAATCGGGTAAAAAAATAGACACCTCATTTTTTGAAGTGTCTACCTATTAAATATTCAAATTTTATTGGAAGTATCTTTATATCTTCACTTTTTCAAGGATAAATCGTCGTATCAAAAGCTCATTCATAAGTAGTAAATTAGTAGTAAATTGAGTGGTTTTGACCTTGATAAAGTGTGATAAGTCCAGTTTTTTTATGCGGATAACTAGATTTTTTTATGCTATTTTTATATAAAAAAATATTTATATAATTGTTTGAAAAATGCAAACTATATATGGTAAAATTGTATAAAAATAACAATATAATAAATATTTTAATAAAAATAGGGGCATTTGAAATGAAAAAGAATAGTTTTGACTTCTGTTGTTTTTACTTTCATTACTGACATCTGTTGGCTGCTCGAAACATAAGGAAGAGAGGAAAGTAGCTGAACCAGTAACGACTGAACAGACTACGCAGGATAATACAAAAGTTATACAAGGAAGCTGGCTTACTTACTTTTTAAAAATGAAAAAGCAGCTAGAACTCGGGGAACTTGATTCAAAATCCCGTGCAACTTATGCTCACATTCAGCTAAAAGATAGTGATGAGCCTAAAGAAAAGAGAGAAGCTAAATTAACCTTTGATCCAGTTGGATGGCATAACTATAAATTTTACTACGGAGATGGTTCTAAAGAGGCTTGGCTGATGAATCGCGGTCATTTAGTTGGGTATCAATTTAGTGGACTTAACGATGAAGGCCACAATCTAGTTCCTATGACAGCTTGGTTAAATACAGGTGCCTTTACTGGAACGGATGACAAAAATCAAAGTAGCATGCTCTATTATGAAAATGGACTTGATTCATGGCTTGCAAATCATCCAAACTATTACCTTGACTATAAGGTGACAGCTGTCTATAAGGATAATGAATTGATTCCAAGACAGATTATCTTACAGTATGTAGGAATTGATAAGGATGGGAATTTGCTTGAAATTAAATTAGGTAGTAGTAAGGAAAAACTTGATAAGTATTCCGTGACCCATGTAACTTTAGAGAATGTTTCAGCAAATGCAGAGATAAATTATGCTGACGGTACTGCAAAGAACACAGTCAAATCAGCTGAGGAACGCGCCGCTGAGCAAAAGGCAGCCGAGGAAAAAGCTAAGAAAGAGGCTGAAGAAAAAGAAGCGCAAGAAAAAGCTAAAAAAGAAGCAGAAGAGAAGGCTAAAGAAGAACAGACACAGTAGGAAACTGAAGCACCAGCACCAGCAGAAGAAGAATCACAAAGTAGTAATACAGGTGGCTACTTTAGAGATAGAAATGGACGATGGCATCGACCAAATGGAAAGTTTGCCTCTAAAAAGGAAATTAGAGAAGCTGGGTTGCAATGGTGATAGTTTTTAAAGCTATATAAATCAGAATAATCACAGTCAAAAAGCCGTTGAAAAACGGTTTTTTGTTATAATTAAATTAAGATTCATAGATAACAAAGGAGAAAAACATGACATTCGAAGAAATTTTGCCTGGACTAAAGGCTAAGAAAAAATATGTACGTACTGGCTGGGGTGGGGATGAAAACTATGTCCAGCTTTTTGATACCATCGAACAAAATGGGGTCGCCCTTGAAGTGACACCCTATTTCCTCATCAATGTATCTGGTGAAGGAGAAGGTTTTTCTATGTGGAGTCCGACACCATGTGATGTCCTAGCGACGGATTGGGTGGAAGTCCATGACTAAACGTGTCTTAGTTACGGGCGTTAGTTCAGGGATTGGTCTGACTCAAGCTCGATTCTTTTTAGAGAATGGTTATCAGGTTTTTGGTGTGGATCAGGGTGAAAAGCCTGCCTTACAAGGTGACTTTCACTTTCTACAACGTGATTTAACACTGGATTTAGAACCTATTTTTGACTGGTGCACTCAGGTGGATATTTTATGTAATACGGCAGGTGTATTGGATGACTACAAGCCCTTACTAGAACAATCTGCCCAAGAAATCCAAGAGATTTTTGAAATCAATTACGTAACTCCAGTAGAGTTGGCCCGCTATTATCTGACTCAAATGTTGGAAAGCAAGAGAGGAATCATCATCAATATGTGCTCCATTGCCTCAAGTCTGGCAGGCGGAGGTGGGCACGCCTATACCTCTTCTAAACACGCCTTGGCTGGATTTACCAAGCAATTAGCTCTGGACTATGCAGAAGAAGGTATCCAGGTCTTTGGAATCGCACCAGGTGCAGTTAAGACGGGTATGACGGCAGCTGACTTTGAACCAGGTGGTTTGGCGGACTGGGTAGCTAGTGAAACACCCATCAAACGCTGGATAGAACCAGAAGAAGTAGCAGAGATTAGCCTTTTCTTAGCAAGTGGAAATGCATCTGCCATGCAAGGGCAAATTCTCACTATTGATGGTGGTTGGTCTTTGAAGTAATATAGTTGATATTCAGTGAATATGTGGAGGTAAGCTATGAAAAGAGATGAGTTTGGATTTGTCTTGCCCAATCTCTACTATCAGTTTTTAATGGAGTGGGAAGATATTGACCCCTATGAAATTGGAGATTCAGGCATCTGTTTGTATGCTAAGGAGGATCTTCAAGAGCGTAATGAGACTTATCAGATTGAGGAAGTAGAGCCAGATTACTTTATGATTGGACAGGAAGGAGATTTGGCTTACTTTATCAAGAAAAATTCTGATGATTGCATTTATGAAAATGACTTGGGAGCTATAGGTTCCTTAGAAATGCAAAAAGTTGCTAAAAACGTCAATGACTTTATTGATAAGGTATTGGAAGAAGAATTGTAGAAAACTGAAGGGAGTAATCATGTTTAGAGTGCTAGATGAAGATTCACCGATTTCAAAAGATGACCTTTTTACAATTTGAGGAGATTCTTGGGAAGAAATTGCCAAAAACTATGTTGGACTTTTATCTCAAGCACAACGGTGGTCAGCCCCAAGTAAGGGGTGTCCACGATGAACATCACCTCTTTCCTTTCAATTCCTTTAATTCACTTGAGGAAATGAGGAAGTCTCTTACATGGTATGACGATGAGGCTGTGCCTGCAGGATTTAGGGCTACAGACCTTCTCCATTTCGCCTATGATCCTGGATCTGGCAACTATGCACTTTCTCTAAGGGAAGAGGATTATGGCAAGGTGTATTTCTATGTTTTAGAAGAAAAAGCTGAGATCTATGGTCAATGGGCTTCTTTTGAGGAATTTTTGAACTCTTTTGTTGAAGAGTGAGATTAAAAAGGAGACGGGATGCGAAAACACCAAGAACTTTCACTAGAGCAGATAATTGAGCAGGTGCGCGTAGATCAATTGGTATCAGATGATTTTTGCCTCTATGGCAAGGAGGAAGGAGAACTGAAACTGGATTGCCTTTATTGGGTATCAGATTATCCAGATGTTGTGGAAAACCGTGATGTCTACCCAGCTGATGCATCGGAGCAAGTTCTCCAGCTAGTCTACTATGGAGAGCACTTGATTGATGTCCTTGCAGTCGCACTTGAGGAAAAACCAGATGCAAGTCTCCAAGACTTGGTCGAAGCTTTGAATTATTATAATCAGCATGATAGTTTTATGCCTTTTGATTCTGATTAGCTCTCCTAGATTTATGAAGTTCCGTTACCAATAAACGTTTTCATAAGGAGTGAGATTGCACATGAGATAAATCCAGATGTGAAGATCTGGCTGGAATTCTTAAATGAGACGTAAGAGGAATGACCAAGGAGAGAAAAATGACAGTAGTTACTGTATTAAAAAAGATCATTAAACTCTATGAGGAAACAACATTTATTCCCAAATCTGTGAATTTTTCAAATGAAAAGTTAAGGATCCAGTCTTCAAATTTGACAGGAGAATTACTTGATTATTATCAACACATAGTGTTCAAAGAGGATTTATTTTTGCTAATCAAAAATTTTAATATCATTTTGTTGACATTCGACTCTCGTGCAAGGACAGTCGAATCGTGGGCCTTACAAGATGTTCTTCAATTTAGTGAAGGGCAATACCAGATATTTGCTACTACAGATACAGACGATATTCTTTTCTGTGATATGAAAGATGAAAAATCTCCTGTTTACGCGGGCAGTCCTGGAGATCCTAACTCTATAAACTCAGCGCAAGTTTGACGGAGTTTTTTTGAGTTCTATTTCGCTTTTTCAAATTTTTTTGGAACCAAAGAGAAGATGTCCCACAGGAGGAATTTATTGCTGGGACAGGGTGACTTGATAGAGCGCTACCTTTTCCCAGGATGTCCAAGTGACAGCGAAAGAATATCTATTTCGGTAAAATTAATCTGAGAAAAAGCCTTTCTAAATAACAAAAAGTGAACTGGATAGGAGAAAAGAAATGAATGTTAAAGAACTAATCGAAGAGGTTGAAAATGATCTTGAGTTAGAATCGTATTTAAACCAGGTTCCCAAAAAGAATAAGAAGACCCAAGTTAGTTATCTCGAATCACTGAATCATCTGGCCTATTTACTTTACCTGGATGGTCAAGAGGAAATGGCTAAGGAATTATTAGATCGTATCATACAAGTTCCATTTGAAGGGAATTATAACACTTGGACCTTTGTTGATAGCTCTCTAGTTTTATTGGCCTATCTGGAAAGAGAAAAAGAAAATCAGGTACTCGTCTATAAAAAACTCCTTTTATCTCCATTAGAACAAGGGGAGGAATCAACTCAAAAAATAAGAAGGAGAGTTCATCAGAGATTTTTGAATGGTGATAGCTTGGAGCAAAAGCTTGCAAAAATCGAGCAGGCTCCAAGCCCTGAATCAGAAATGGAACGTCGTCTGCTATACTTGACAGATTTATTGAAGATTCACCTCTTTATTGCTGAGTCAACTTGTGAAGAGACAGATATCCAAGTAAAAATCGAAGAGAATATGGAGATACTAAAGAAGTATATTAAGGAGCATGAAATCTATAGCCTCTTTCCTTTTAAGGGATAAGGTAAGTTATTGATCTTGGACTTTTAGAAAAGAGTAGAATATGGAAATCAAAAAACACTTTGGTGTCTATGGCGTTTGCTATGAGAATGGGGAAATTGCTTTTGCATTGAGAAAAACGAGAGGGCCTTATCAGCATCGTTTTGATTTACCTGGTGGTAGTCAGGAAGAAGGGAAGGGGCTGACTGAAACCCTCAAGAGAGAAGTTCTGGAAGAGACAGGATATACAATTAACAGTTACTCAAATCCTAGGATTTATGATGTGCTGGTTCAAGAAGAAGGGCAAGACTTCGCAGCACATCATATCATGGCCTTTTATGATATAGTAATTGATTTAGAAGGCTCTCAAAAATCCCTTCCTCATGAAGTTCTTGATGGAAGTAACGATTCAGCAAAGGCAATTTGGCTTCCTCTTGAGCAGATTACCGAAGAAAATGCCTCGCCTTTAGTATTGAAGGTGAAGGCAGAGTTACGAGGATTTCCTGAATTAGAACTGACAAGATATAGAAATTGGAAGGTAAAGATGGGGGATAATGGAACTATTTAAAACATGGAAGAAAAATATGGTTCTCTATGGTCTTAAATCTCAAATCGGAACTGTATACCGAAACAGTGATGGGACAACAAGTTTTTATGATATTGGGAATTTCCTATACCTAGCAGGGGAGTTGAATTCCAGATTTTGGGAAGATTTTGTTAGGAAATATGGTTTAGATTATAAGATTATTATTTCAGAAAATACCAATTGGCAAGATTTTCTGCATCAGAAAGTGGAGCTAATTTCTTTTACTCGCTATTCTTTTAAGGATAAGGCAAATTTTCAAGTTGAATTTCTAAATGATCTAGTTAGTCATATAGAGGAAGGTTACAATATTGTACCTATTGATAATCGTATTTATAACTGCCTTTCTGAGGAAGAATGGTCACAAGATTTAAAGGGAGATTTTGAGTCCTATCAGGATTTTTGTTTAAAAGGTGGATTTGGCTTTGTGGTTCTTAAAAATAAAGAACTGATTGCTGGGATTTCCTCAGGGTTAGTTTACCGTGGAGCAGTTGAAGTGGAAGTTGCAACTAGACCAAACGAACAAGGAAATGGCTTTGCTAAAAAGCTTGGTGCTGCAATGATTCTAGAGAGTTTAAATAGAGATATGTTTCCTCTTTGGGATGCTCATAACGAGGCTTCTAAAAAAGTAGCAGAATTTTTAGGATATGAGTTAGTTGAACCTTATGAAGCTTTTGAACTAGATGAAAGCGTCATATAATGATATCTGATATTGTATCTCTTAAGACGAGGTGAATGGACATGCAAAATCAACTAGCTCTTAGTGGCGAAAGAATTGTTGAAAAAGTTTACCAACAACTATTTCATCATGTTGGTATGATTCGTGGCGAATATTTGGTGAGAGAGCTCAATCAAAACATCCTGTTACCAAGTTGTCAGCAATTTGTGAAAGATTATCTAGCCACTATTTGTCATTTGTACTCAAATGAAGAAGTCTGGTATCGCTTTTCAGAGTTAACAAATGCAGAAGCAAATAGTCTAGACGGGACTAAAGAGTATTTTGACGAACGCCACCCTTTATTTGGATATAGAGGGACTAGGCGTTTATTGGCGTGTCCAGATGAATTTCATGCTGAGGCACATGTCGTTACAGAAGTTTTATCAAACCAATCCCAATCTGTCTCTTATTTTTCCTTTTGTCAATGATGCTGAACAGTTAAAACAAGCTATTAGAGTATTGCGCCAGCATGGTTTTACTGGAAAAATCGACACAATGATTGAATTACCGTCAGCTTATTTTGACTTGGACAGGATACTGGAAACTGGTATTTCAAAGATTGTAGTGGGAATGAATGATTTGACTTCTTTTGTTTTTGCGACTGTGAGGAACAGTCAATGGCATGATATGGAAAGTCCCATTATGTTAGAAATGCTGAGACAGATGCAGGATAAAGCAAGGATGAAAAAGATAGATTTCGCCGTGGCAGGATATCTGAATGCTTCTTTCATGCAAAGAATGAATCAGATGGATATCAAATGCATGATCCACTACAGTTCTATTCCAGAGATTTTTGATTTAAAAATTGACCATCCAGACCATCTCAAACGTGTAAAAGAAGAAAGTAAAAAAATACAAAGGAGCAACCTATGACACCTCAAGAAATGTGGAATCAATACAAGAAAATTAACCCCTCAATTGGAGATGAAATCGATGCCTGGGCCTTTGGAGTGGAACCAGACCTTTTAGCGACTCTGGTCTTTAAAGGCGAAAAGACTGCAACTGCCTCAGCCTACGACCTCTACGCATTAGAGGACGAACCCCTTCCACAAGAAGGGACCTTTGATGTTATTTTAGACAGCCGAAATCAAGCTGTCTGCATTGTCGAAATTACCAAGGTTTCCATTCAGCCTTTCCATCAGGTTTCAGCCGACCATGCCTACAAGGAAGGCGAAGGAGACAAATCTTTGGCCTACTGGCGTCAGGTTCATGAAGACTTTTTCACCGAGTGGATGAGGGAGGCTGGACTGACTTTTACACCTGATAGCAAGGTTGTTTTAGAAGAATTTCGCAAGGTCTACCCTTTGTAGACAACTAGAAGGAAGAAAGTTTTGGAAATCACTGTCCAAAGCTTTTTTCTGACTTAAAATATGATAAAATAGGTATGTTTGAACTAAAGCATTTGCTCAGAAATATAGAATAGGAGAAAATGATGCAAGCAGTAGAACATTATATTGAAAAATTTGTTCCTGAACATTATGATTTGTTTTTAGACTTGAGTCGTGAGACCAAGACTTTTTCAGGAAAAGTAACTATTACTGGTCAAGCTAAAAGTGACCGTATTTCCCTTCACCAAAAAGACCTAGAAATTACTTCTGTTGAAGTAGCAGGCCAAGCTCGTCCATTTACAGTTGATAATGAAAACGAAGCTCTTCATATCGAACTTGAAGAAACTGGTTCAGTTGAATTGGTTCTAGCATTTTCAGGTAAAATCACAGACAACATGACAGGTATCTACCCATCTTACTATACAGTTGATGGTGTTAAGAAGGAAGTTTTGTCGACTCAGTTTGAAAGTCACTTTGCCCGCGAAGCCTTCCCATGTGTGGATGAGCCAGAAGCAAAAGCAACCTTTGACCTAGCTCTTCGATTTGACCAAGCAGAAGGCGAACTTGCTTTGTCAAACATGCCTGAGATTGACGTTGAAAACCGCAAGGAAACTGGTATCTGGAAATTTGAGACAACTCCACGTATGTCTTCTTACTTGCTAGCTTTCGTTGCTGGTGATTTGCAAGGGGTAACTGCTAAGACAAAAAATGGTACTTTGGTAGGTGTATACTCAACCAAGGCGCATCCACTTTCAAACCTTGATTTCTCACTGGATATCGCTGTTCGTTCAATCGAGTTTTACGAAGATTACTACGGAGTCAAGTACCCAATTCCTCAATCTCTCCACATCGCCCTTCCTGATTTTTCAGCTGGTGCTATGGAAAACTGGGGTCTCGTAACTTATCGTGAAGTTTACTTGGTTGTGGATGAAAACTCTACCTTTGCTAGCCGTCAACAAGTAGCCCTCGTTATTGCCCATGAGCTTGCTCACCAATGGTTTGGTAACCTTGTGACTATGAAGTGGTGGGATGACCTCTGGCTCAATGAAAGTTTCGCGAACATGATGGAATACGTCTGTGTGGATGCCATCGAGCCAAGCTGGAATATCTTTGAAGATTTCCAAACAAGTGGAGTGCCAGCTGCTCTTAAACGTGATGCGACAGATGGCGTTCAATCTGTCCACGTTGAAGTTAGCCACCCAGATGAAATCAATACGCTCTTCGATGGTGCTATCGTTTATGCCAAAGGAAGCCGTCTCATGCACATGCTTCGACGTTGGTTAGGAGATGCTGATTTTGCTAAAGGTTTGCATGCTTACTTTGAAAAACACCAATACGGAAATACTATTGGCCGTGACCTTTGGAACGCCCTAGGACAAGCATCTGGTCGTGATGTAGCAGCCTTCATGGATTCTTGGTTGGAACAACCTGGTTATCCAGTCCTTACTGCCACAGTTGAAAATGATGTTTTGAAGATTTCGCAAAAACAATTCTTTATAGGTGAACATGAAGACAAGAACCGTCTTTGGGTAGTGCCACTTAACAGCAACTGGAAAGGATTACCAGATACACTCGAAACTGAAAGCATCGAAATTCCTGGCTATGCAGCACTTCTTGCTGAAAAACAAAGGGAGCCCTTCGTCTTAACACAGAAAATACAGCACATTACATTACAGACTATCAAGGCGACTTGCTTGATGCTGTTCTTTCAGAATTAGTAGAACTTGATAACACAAGTAAACTTCAAATCGTTCAAGAACGTCGTTTGCTAGCTGAAGCTGGTCACATTTCATACGCAGACTTGCTTCCAGTAGTGGATCAATTGGCACAAGAAGAATCTTACCTAGTTGTTGCTGCAGTTTCTCAAGTTATTACAGCCCTTGAACGTTTCATTGATGAAGGAACAGAGGCAGAAAAAGCCTTTAAAGCCCTTATTGCTAAACTGGCTCGTTACAACTATGATCGTCTTGGTTTTGAAGCTAAAGAGGGTGAATCTGATGAGGATGAATTGGTTCGTCAATTGACAATTTCCATGATGATTCGTTCAAATGACGAGGAAGCCAGTCAAGTTGCTAGCCAAATTTTCGAAGCCCACAAGGATAATCTTTCAGGACTTCCAGCAGCTATTCGTTCACAAGTTCTCATCAATGAAATGAAACACCATGAGACTAAGGAATTGGTCGCAACTTATCTCGATCTTTATACTCATGCGACAGATGCCGCCTTTAAACGCCAATTGGCAGCAGCCCTTGCTTATGCGACAGATGCAGAGAACATCCAAACACTGCTTGCAACTTGGAAGGACAAATTTGTCGTGAAACCACAGGACCTTTCAGCATGGTATCTCCAATTCCTCGGACACCAAGCAACTCAAGAAACTGTATGGGTGTGGGCACGTGAAAACTGGAATTGGATTAAGGCAGCTCTTGGTGGTGATATGAGTTTTGACAGCTTTGTCATCTTCCCATCACACATCTTTAAAACAGAGCAACGCTTGGCAGAATACAAAGCCTTCTATGAACCACAACTTTCTGACCTTGCCCTTAGCCGTAATATCCGCATGGGGATTAAGGATATCGCAGCTCGCGTTGAATTGATTAAGCGTGAAAAAGCAGCAGTTGAAGCAGTTGTTGCTCAATATGGAAATGCTTAAAATTCAAAGGTTATAAAAGCTATAAAAACTCAACTTTCTCTTGAAAAAACAAGGGAAGTTGAGTTTTTTTTAAGATATTTTTGCTATAATAGGTATAATAAGGAGGAATTTTTGATGATCAAGATTCTATTAGTGGAAGATGACCTAGGCCTGTCAAATTCAGTCTTTGATTTTTTGGATGATTTTGCGGATGTCATGCAGGTTTTTGATGGAGAAGAAGGTCTTTATGAGGCTGAAAGTGGTGTTTATGATTTGATTCTATTGGACTTGATGTTGCCTGAAAAAAATGGATTCCAAGTTTTAAAAGAATTGCGTGAAAAAGGTATTTCGACTCCTGTTCTGATCATGACAGCCAAGGAAAGTCTCGATGATAAGGGACATGGATTTGAGCTTGGGGCAGATGATTATCTAACAAAACCATTCTATCTAGAAGAACTCAAGATGCGTATCCAGGCCTTGCTTAAACGTTCTGGTAAGTTCAATGAAAATACCCTTTCCTATGGTGATTTGACTGTCAATCTCTCTACTAATGAGGTTAAAGTCAATGAGACTGCTGTTGAATTATTGGGTAAAGAATTTGATCTCTTGGTTTATTTCCTCCAAAATCAAAATGTAATCTTACCCAAAACCCAGATTTTTGACCGTTTGTGGGGATTTGATAGTGACACCACTATCTCTGTCGTAGAGGTTTACGTATCAAAAGTTCGTAAGAAATTAAAGGGATCAGTCTTTGCTGAAAACCTCCAAACCTTGCGTAGTGTTGGGTATATTTTAAAACATGTTTAATAAATTTAAAAAGAATTGGTATGCAGAAGATTTTAGCTACTTTATCCGTAACTTTGGAGTATTTACTCTGATTTTCTCTGCTATGACCTTGATTATCTTGCAGGTTATGCACTCCAGTCTCTACACCTCAGTAGATGAGAAGCTTCTGTCTCTCAGTGGCAATCCTCAAGATGTCATCCAGTTGGCTGTCAATCGAGCAACAGATGAAGTCAAAGATCTCAATAGTCAATCCGTTCCTCCATCAACGGATAAAAAACTAACGGTCAGTTCCAATACAGAAGTGATTTTATTGGACTCTAATTTAAATCAACTAGTAGCTGGAAATCGCTTTTTAGGTCTTGATAGGGTTACATTTAATAAAAAGGATTTGAATCACATTAGACAGCTTCATGTTCAGAATAGCTATGGGCAGGATGAGATTTATCGAGTGATTCTGACTGAGATGAATATTGAATCTGTTTCGACCAATATTAAGTATGCAGCTGTTTTAATTAATACCAGTCAGCTAGAGCAAATCAGTCAAAATCATGAGCAGTTAATCGTAGTAGTCATGGCCAGCTTCTGGATTTTATCACTCATAGCTAGTCTTTATCTTGCTCGCGTTAGTGTCAAACCCTTGCTTGAAAGTATGCAGAAGCAGCAGAGTTTTGTCGAAAATGCCAGTCATGAGCTACGTACTCCATTGGCTGTTCTCCAAAATCGTCTAGAAACTCTTTTTCGAAAGCCGGAAGCTACTATTATGGAATCTAGCGAGAGTATTGCTTCTAGTTTAGAAGAAGTTCGAAACATGCGCTTTTTAACAACCAATCTCCTAAATTTAGCCCGTCGTGATGATGGTATCAATCCTGAACTAGGAGAGGTACAGCCAGACTTCTTTAACACAACCTTTACCAACTATGAGATGATCGCATCTGAAAATAACTGCGTTTTTCATTTTGAAAATCGTATTCATCGGACCATCATAACAGACAAGCTTCTTCTTAAGCAACTGATGACTATCTTGTTTGACAATGCTGTCAAGTATACTGAAGAAGAAGGAGTTATTCATTTTGTAATCGCTGCTACAGAGCGTAATCTCTATTTGTCAGTGGCTGATGATGGAATTGGTATTTCTGCAGCAGATAAAAAGAAAATTTTTGATCGCTTTTATCGAGTTGACAAAGCTCGTACTCGCCAAAAAGGCGGCTTTGGGTTAGGTTTGTCCTTAGCAAAACAGATTGTCGATGCCTTAAAAGGAACCATCAGTGTTAAGGATAACAAACCACATGGTACGATTTTTGAAGTAAAAATCGCCATTCAAACACCATCCAAGCGTAAAAATAAATAAAAAAGATAGTTCCAGAGGACTGTTCAGTTAAGGTCTAAAGAAATCAAAATGTAATTAAAAAATGTTTTAAGAGGGAAAAAGGTTAATTGGTAGAATCGTCTACTGATTAACCTTTTTCTTTTAATTTTATAAATTGGGAACTTCAATATGGTATTTTGAAAAACTTGTAATTATGATAAAAATAAGATGGATAGTTTATGAGATACTTTTTAAATTTTTGAGGTATACATGATAATTACGTGCGATGAATACTGACAAATTTTTGGTAATAGATTCATGATTTAAACAAATAATCTGTTATCGATATCACCGAAAAAGATGCTATAAATAATAGCAAGGAGCAAATATAAAATGAGTACAATTCTAACAAAGAAAGAAATGACAGAAGAAGACATAAAATTTCATTATATTAGCCCTGCTATTGTCTCTAAATGGGATAAAGATAAAATTACCATGGAGACAAAAATAACAGATGGTAAAATTAATCTTCGTGGGAATTTAATTTCTAGAGAACAACCAAAGAAAGCAGATTATGTACTGTATCTAAATCCAAATAAACCAATTGCTATTGTAGAAGCAAAAGACAATAAGCATAGTATGTCGTTCGGCTTACAACAAGCCATGACCTATGCTGAAATGCTTGATGTTCCTTTTGCATATAGTTCCAATGGAGATGGTTTTTTTGAGCATGATTTTTTAACTGGAAAAGAACGAGAACTTTCTTTGGATGAGTTTCCTACTGAAGAAGAGCTCATAAATAGATATAAGGCGGAATCGAATAATGGAGAAGGGTTAAGTTCACAAGAAGAAAAAATCATTGATCAACCTTACTTCTCAAGTATGAACTCTTACCCTCCTAGATATTATCAAAGGGTTGCAGTAAACAGAACCGTTGAGCAAATTGCATCAGGAAAAGATAGATTATTGCTTGTGATGGCGACTGGAACAGGAAAAACCTATACTGCATTTCAAATCGTCTACAGACTGCTTCAAAGTGGGATGAAAAGAAAAATCTTATATTTGGCGGATAGAAATATCTTAGTCGATCAGTCTATTCAACAAGATTTTTCTCCTCTTGAAAAAGTCATTCATAAAATTAACGTAGCCAAGGATGACCCTAGCACGATTACTTCTCATCAGGTCTATTTTTCACTATACCAACAATTAGTTGGAGAGGACGATAAGGAGCATTTTTCTGAGCTTTTTAGACCAGATTTCTTTGACCTCATTATCGTAGATGAGTGTCATCGCGGTTCTGCTAAGGAAGAATCTAGATGGAGAAAAATTTTAGAATACTTTTCTTCTGCTACACAGATAGGAATGACAGCAACACCAAAGGAAACCAAATATGTTTCGAATATCAATTATTTTGGCGATCCGATTTATACCTACTCTCTTAAAAAAGGGATTGAAGATGGCTTTTTAGCACCATTTAAGGTAATCAATATTATAACTGATATTGGTGATGGTTGGAGACCAGTCAAAGGACAAAAAGATAAATTTGGAAACCTCATTGAAGATAGACTATATAACAATACAGACTATGATTACAACATCATCATAGAAGATAGAACCAATCAAGTAGCTAGTGAAATTACAAAATATCTAAAGGCGACAGACCGTATGGCAAAAACGATTGTTTTTTGCCCAACAGAAGAAGCTGCTGAAAGGATGAGAATTGCCCTTGTTAACCATAATGCTGATATGGTAAAAGAAAACTCAGACTACTGTGTTCGTATTACAGGCAGTGATGATTATGGGAAAAGTAAGCTAGATTACTTTATATCTGTGTCTGCAAAATATCCAGTTATTGCCACAACATCTAAACTTCTTTCCACGGGTGCAGACTGTAAGATGACAAAACTGATTGTTTTAGATGAAATGATTGGATCGATGACAGAGTTTAAGCAAATTATTGGTCGTGGTACCAGACTTCGTGAAAAAGAAGGAAAGACTCACTTTGTTGTGATGGACTTTAGAAATGTTTCAAGACTTTTTGCTGATCCAGACTGGGATGGTCCAATTGAAATTGACGATGACTTTGACCCTGAAAACAATCCTAAAGGTGGTAAAACAAAGAAAGGTGGAGATGGTACACCACCGAATCCTCCTGCAATAAAACCAATTGTTGATAGAAATGGTTGCAAAGTTGAAATCATTCATAAAACAGTCTCTGTCTATGATACAAATGGTAAGTTACTGAGACAGGAAAGTATTGTCGATTATACCAAAGAAAATATTAGGGGTGAATACGCGACATTAGATGCCTTTATTCGTGAATGGAGAAAAGACCCCCAAAAAGACAAGATACAAAGTATACTTCTGGAGCGTGGGATTGACATCGAACAGCTCAAAAAAGAACAGGCTATGGAAGAAGTCGATGATTTTGATTTTATCTGCCATATTGCCTTTAATCAAAAACCACTGACTAGAAAAGAACGAGCAGAAAATGTAAAGAAACAGGATTTCTTTAGTCGCTATAATGGAGTTGCTAAAGAAGTGTTAGAAGCACTGCTTGATAAGTATATGAATAAAGGAATTACAGAAATTACGACTACGGAAGTTTTGAGATTAGATCCTTTTATGAAATTAGGTAAGCCATCTAAAATTGCTAGTTACTTTGGAGGAAAAGAAGGCTATAAACATGCTGTAGAAGAACTACAAAATGCAATTTATAACTAGGGAAGGATTTAATAATGAGTAATCTATCAGGATTTATAAAACGATTACGAGATATTATGCGGAACGATGCAGGTATCAATGGAGATGCCCAAAGAATTGAGCAAATCACATGGATGCTCTTTCTAAAAGTATACGACGCAAAAGAAAGTGACTGGGAAATGAACGAGGACGATTACACCTCCATCATTCCCAATGAATGCCGATGGATTAACTGGGCACATGATGATAAAACTGGACTTGCTCTAACGGGAGATGATTTATTGAATTTTGTCAATAACACGCTCTTTCCAACACTAAAAAACTTAGCAGTCACTCGTGAGACACCAATCAAAAAAGCGATTGTTCAGACAGTTTTTCAAGACGCCAATAACTACATGAAAGACGGAGTCCTTCTGAGACAAGTTATCAATGTTATTGATGAAATTGACTTTGGAGATTATCATGAAAGCCATGCCTTTGGAGAAATCTATGAGACTATCCTAAAAGAACTACAAAGTGCAGGATCTAGTGGTGAGTTCTATACACCTCGTGCAGTAACGGACTTTATGGCTAAGATGATAGAGCCAAAGATCGGTGAAACCATGGCGGACTTGGCTTGTGGTACAGGTGGATTTATCACAAGCTGGCTCAAAGAGCTTCATCAAAAGGTAGAGACAGTTGCTGATGAGGAAGCTTATTCTTCTTCAATCTATGGAATTGAAAAGAAACAATTTCCTTATATGCTGGCGGTTACCAATATGCTCCTTCATGATTTGGATGTTCCGCAAATCTATCATGACAATACGCTACTGAGAGATGTACTCGACTATACAGATGATGACAAATTTGATGTTATCCTGATGAACCCTCCTTATGGTGGTTCAGAGAAAGCGGATGTCAAAAGTCATTTTCCGTCAGATTTAGCAAGCTCTGAAACGGCAGACCTTTTCATGTCGGTTATCATGTATCGTCTAAAAGAAAAAAGGACGAGCAGCTGTCATCCTGCCAGATGGATTTTTATTTGGTACTGATAATGCCAAGCTCAATATCAAAAAGAAACTGTTAAATGAGTTTAATCTACATACCATTATCCGTTTGCCGTCCAGTGTCTTTAGTCCCTACACTTCGATTACGACTAATATTCTTTTCTTTGATAAGATAGGACCTACAAAGGAGACTTGGATTTATCAACTAGATAAACCAGAAGGCTACAAGAACTTCTCGAAAACAAAACCTATGAAGTTAGAGCACTTCGAACCAGTCATCTCTTGGTGGCATCAACGACAAGAAATCCTAGAAGACGGTTTTGATAAGGCTAGGAAGTTTACCAGAGAAGAGCTAGAGGAAAAGTACGGCTACAATCTCGATCTATGTGGCTACCCACATGAAGAAGAAGTCATCCTAGCACCACATGATCTGATCCATAACTACCAAGAAGAGAGAGCTAGCCTCAATGCAGAAATTGACCGAGTCCTAGAAGAGATAGAAAAACTATTGGGAGGTAAGATTCAATGACCCCCCAACAGTTAAAAAATGCGATCCTGCAGCAGGCTATCCAAGGAAAACTAGTCGAGCAAAGAGCAGAAGAAGGCACAGGCGAGGAACTTTATAAAGTCATCCAAAACGAAAAGCAAAGCTGATCCAAGAAGGCAAGCTCAAGAAACAAAAAGCCCTTCCTGAAATCACAGAAGAGGAGATCCCCTTTGAGATACCTGAGACTTGGAAGTGGGTGAGTGTAGGCCTAATCAGTAATATTATAAACGGTGACAGGGGGAAAAATTATCCTTCAAAGTCTAAGTTAACAACTAAAGGAATCCCATTCATTAGTGCTGTGAATTTAGATGGAACTACAGTTATAGAAAATGAAAATTTACTATGTTTAACAAATGAACAATATGATAAGTTAGGTAGTGGGAAATTAGAACAAGGGGATATAGTTCTGTGCATAAGAGGTTCAATTGGAAAACATGGTAGATATCCATTTAAGAAAGGTGCAATTGCTTCATCATTAGTTATTTTAAGACCATATTTAATAGATGAAAAACTTATTAACTATCTAATGAAGTATCTAGATTCATCTCTCTTTTTTTCGGAAATTAAAAAATATGATAATGGAACAGCTCAACCAAATTTATCTGCAAAAAATTTAGGGAAATTTCTCATCCCCCTCCCTCCTCTCGCGGAGCAGAAGCGGATTGTTGAGAAAATCGAAGAGCTTTTGCCCCTGGTTGAAAGATATGAGACGGCCTGGGCTAGACTGGAAGAACTAAACAAAAAGTTCCCTCTTGATATGCAAAAAGCCATACTTAGACAAGCCATCCAAGGAAAACTAGTCGAGCAAATAGCAGAAGAAGGTACAGGCGAGGAGCTTTATAAAGTCATCCAAGACGAAAAGCGAAAGCTGATCCAAGAAGGCAAACTCAAGAAACAAAAAGCCCTCCCTGAAATCACAGCAGACGAAATCCCCTTTGAGATACCAGAGACTTGGAAGTGGGTGAGAGCAGGTGATGTTTTATATATAACTATGGGACAATCACCTAAAGCAGAAAATATTAATAATAGTAAATTGGGGTATGAATTTCATCAAGGGAAATCAAACTTTAGTGAAATGTTTTTAAATAAGTCTGAAGTCTATACGACTGCAGATAATAAGGTAATTGAAGCTCCTGCCATAGTAATGTCAGTTAGGGCACCCAGTTGGAGATGTTAATTTACTAAAGAATAAAAATTTATATAGGTCGAGGTTTGGCATCGTTTCAAATATATACTGAATGTAATTTTGTATTATATATATTATTATTTTCTAACAATTAAAAAGTCATTAGAACGAGTTTCTACAGGTTCAACTTTTTAAAGCTATAAATTTTGATATTGTAAATAAAATTATCATCCCCCTCCCCCCTCTCGCGGAGCAAGAGCGGATTGTCGAGAAAATCGAAGAACTTTTGCCCTTGGTTGAAAAACTAAAATAACTCTGACCAAGACATCCAGCTAGTAGGGTGTTTTGTGAAATGATTTCTCCCTATCTATCGGATAAAAGAAATTGTTTTTCATCAATGTTTTTAAAGTCGATCATTTTCTCAAGATTAGAAGTAGAAGGAGCGCCTCTATGTCTAAAAGGAATTTTATGGATATGTCAAATTTCTGTAAAACTAAACAACTTTTGAAGTAAAAATCGCCATCCAAACACCATCCAAGCGTAAAAATAAATAAAAAAAGCTGTGACTTAGAAAGCGGTAGACCAAGTATCGCTTTTCTAGTCGCAGCCTTTAGCTATCCTATAAAAAATAGGTCAGGACAAAATCCCGACCTTTTGAATCTAATATAATTTCTTCTTAATTATCGAACGTTGAATGTTTGATGCTGCTAAACTCAAGGCAATTGCTAGGCTAAAAGCCAGAACTGTATTGAACTTGAGGGCTAAAAAGATAAAACTAAACAAGGCTAAAAAGACGCAAAAACAAGCAATGTTTACAAAGAAAAGAACTTCCTTCAAACTAGCAACGGAAGTGGTTTCTGGAACATAGTCTTGGTATAGCGTTGTTTGAGTTTCCTCTTCTTCAAACTCATACGATTGATATTTTCTTACGGGCATGATTCTCTCCTTAACAGTACTCTTTCATTTTACCATTTTTCAAGAAAAAAATTATTACAGTAAGATTACAAAAAGAATAAAGTCTGTTTTCAAATGATGAAACAAATTTCTTGACACTCTTACCCAAAGATGATAGGATGGGTAAACACTCAAAACATCTTGGCTGTTCAAGTTTTTGTAATGAGGAAGCGAAATAAATATAAGTATCAATTGCTGGTTGTTTCCGTAGATTTAAAACCACTTTGTAGGATGAATGAAAAGATTTGCATGAAAGACAGATTTTTCTGTCTTTTATTTTTGATGCTGAGTGAGCTTTTTCCACTCTTAGAAAAAGTAAAAGGAGATTTGCAGTGTATCTTGCAATCAAGGAAATTTTAAAAAATAAACTTCGTTATAGTTTGATTTTAACGACGATCTTTCTTATAGCGTTTATGGTCTTTTTTATGACAAGTTTAGCTCTGGGGCTTGTTAGAAATAATAGAGCAGCCGTGGATAATTGGCAAGCGACAGGAATTGTTTTATCAGATTATGCAAATGATAATCTGACAGCTTCCTTTATTCCAGAAAAGAATTATAAGGATCAGATTTCCGAAGATGCAGCACCTTTGGGGTATATGTTTGCAGTGACCAATCTCGTCAATGATAGTGAGAAGGTAAACATCTCTATTTTTGCACAGGATTGGGATAGTTTTATCTCTCCTTCCTTGATTGAGGGCCATTACCCAGAAAGTGACAATGAAGTTGTCGTGGATCAGTCTTTAGAAAACTATGGAATTAAACTAGGCGATGTCATTCAACTGAATGGAAGTGAAAATTCTTATACAATCGTTGGACTTACGAAAGGGAATAAATTTTTTACAGAACCTGTAGTATTTACAAATTTGACTAGCTATTGGACCTTGCAAGGTAGTCTGAATGCAGGTCGCTCGATTTCTGCTTTGGTCTTAAAAAATGATGTTCAGTTATCTGCAGAGGGTTTAAGTCAACTAACCATTCAAAACATGATTGCCCATATTCCGGGCTACACACCTCAAGTAAACGTATTTTCAGGCATGATTTTAGCGATGATTATCATATCAGGTCTTATTATTGGTATTTTTATTTATATTATTACCATTCAAAAACTAGGCCTCTATGGGATTATGAGAGCCCAAGGAATTCAGGTTAAAACTATTGTTTGGTCGCTTTTTTGTCAAATTATATTGCTGGCAGGTTTTGGGATCGGTCTAGCCTTATTGGCAATTGTAGCTGTCATCCTTGTTCTACCTGCAACCTTCGTTTTCTATCCAAGTTGGTTAGCATATTTAGGATTGAGTTTGGGAATTTGCTTGATGGCATTACTTGGAGGAGTGATTTCTCTCCCTCGTTTGCTCAAAGTTGATCCAATAACGGCTATTGCAGAATGATATGAGACCTACATGACACCATTGATAGAAATGAAGCAAGTGACGAAAAGCTATGGAGAAGGAAATATGAAAGTCGTTGCACTACACGAGACGAACTTTCAACTAAATGCAGGTGAATTTGTTGCCATAGTTGCTCCTTCTGGATCTGGTAAAACAACCTTTTTGACCACCTTTAGGGCAGTTGCAGGAACCTTCAGGTGGGAAGATTTTTAGTAAAGGGAACAGAAACGGGTAATTTGACTGAAAAAGAGAAAACAGATCTTCGGTTTAAGGAATTTGGTTTTATATTACAGGCTTCAAATTTGATTCCTTTTTTAACCGTTAAGGAACAATTAGACCTAATTGATCGACTAGATAAAGACAAATCTTCGAAAAGTGACCGTCAAGAGTTATTTGATTTGTTGGACCTGAACAAAGTTCAAAATCATTATCCAAAGGCCTTATCTGGGGGAGAACGTCAACGAGCAGCAATTGCCAGAGCACTCTATAACAATCCCAGCATCGTACTTGCTGACGAACCAACGGCTAGTCTTGATACCCAAAGAGCCTACCAAGTGACGGATATGCTGGCTTCAATTGCCCATGAGCAGGGAAGAGGAGTGGTAATGATTACTCATGACACCAGACTTCTCGATAAGGTCGATCGTGTCTTTATCATGAATGATGGTCACCTTGTTGAAGAAATACAAGCATAAAAGAATATAAAGTGAACTCTAGTAAAGGTAGTTCACTTTTCTGTTTCTAAAAGTGAAGGGGATAAAACTAATACTCAATGAAAATCAAAGAGTAAACTAGGAAGCTAGCCGTAGGTTGCTCAAAACAGTGTTTTGAAGTTGTGGATAGAACTGACGAAGTCAGTAACCATACCTACGGCAAGGTGAAGCTGATGTGGTTTGAAGAGATTTTCGAAGAGTATAACTTTTCTTAAAAAATAGATTGCCCATAGCTGATTTTTCAGAAATGTGGTATAATTTTTCTTATGGAAAAGATTATTATTACAGCAACTGCTGAAAGCATTGAACAAGTAAAAGAATTACTAGAGGCGGGAGTTGACCGCATCTATGTCGGTGAGAAAGATTTTGGACTTCGCCTACCAAAGACTTTTTCTTATGATGAACTGAGAACCATCGCTGGTCTGGTTCATGATGCAGGTAAGGAATTGATCGTAGCGGTCAATGCTCTTATGCATCAGGATATGATGGATCGTATCAAACCCTTTCTTGATTTCTTGGAAGAAATTAAAACAGACTACATTACTGTTGGGGATGCGGGTGTCTTTTATGTTGTCAATCGCGATGGTTATTCTTTTAAAACCATCTATGATGCCTCAACGATGGTAACTAGCAGCCGTCAGATCAATTTCTGGGGACAAAAGGCTGGCGCTTCTGAGGCAGTATTGGCTCGTGAAATTCCATCAGCTGAACTCTTTAAAATGCCTGAAATTTTGGAAATTCCTGCTGAAATTTTGGTCTATGGAGCAAGTGTTATCCACCACTCTAAGCGTCCACTCCTGCAGAATTACTATAATTTTACTCAGATTGATGATGAAAAAACACGTCAACGCGACCTCTTCTTAGCAGAGCCTAGTGATCCAGATAGCCATTACTCAATTTTTGAAGACAATCATGGAACTCACATTTTTGCCAATAACGACCTTGATTTGATGACCAAATTACCAGAGTTGGTAGAGCATGGTTTCACTCATTGGAAACTAGAGGGACTTTATACTCCAGGTCAAGATTTTGTTGAGATTGCAAAACTCTTCATCCAAGCCCGTAGCTTGATTCAAGAGGGAAGCTTTACGCATGACCAAGCCTTCTTGTTGGACGAGCAAGTCCGTAAACTACATCCAAAAAATCGTTTCCTTGACACAGGATTTTATGACTACGATCCTGACATGGTTAAATAAGAATCAAAAACCCGAAATAAAATGTTCGGGTTTTTCTAGTGCAAGGATGAATTTAAAGCGTATTCATGTTATAATAAAAGTAGCTTTTTGTTTGGAGGTGTTTAAGTGGAAAATCTGAAAAAAATAGCAGGCATCAAGGCTGCTGAGTTCGTAACCGACGGAATGGTTGTAGGACTTGGAACAGGCTCGACTGCCTATTATTTCGTAGAGGAGATCGGACGTAGAATTAAAGAAGAAGGACTTCAAATTACAGCCGTAACGACCTCGAGTGTAACAACAAAACAGGCACAAGGATTGAATATCCCACTTAAGTCGATTGATGAGGTGGATGAGGTTGATGTGACTGTTGATGGAGCCGATGAGGTAGATCGCCAGTTTAATGGTATCAAAGGAGGCGGTGGTGCGCTTCTAATGGAAAAAGTAGTTGCGACACCAACCAAACAGTATATCTGGGTGGTAGATGAGAGCAAAATGGTTGAGAAACTGGGCGCTTTCAAACTACCTGTCGAAGTTGTCCAATACGGAGCAGAACAGGTTTTCCGTCGTTTTGAAAAAGCTGGTTATAAGCCAAGTTTTCGTGAAAAAGATGGCCAACGCTTTGTGACGGATATGAAAAATTTCATCATTGATCTTGATTTAGGTGTCATTGAAGATCCGATTGCTTTTGGTCATCAACTGGATCTTCAGGTCGGTATTGTTGAGCACGGTTTATTTAATCAAATGGTTGATAAAGTGATTGTTGCAGGGCAAGCTGGCGTTCAGGTTTTAACTTCAACAAAAGGGAAATAATCAAAGTAATCAAAAAAGGAGACACACTATGCCAAAATTTAATCGTATTCACTTGGTGGTACTCGATTCTGTAGGAATCGGTGCAGCACCAGATGCTAATAACTTTGTCAATGCAGGGGTTCCAGATGGAGCTTCTGATACACTAGGCCATATTTCAAAATCAGTTGGTTTGAATGTTCCTAACATGGCTAAGATTGGTCTTGGGACTATTGAACGTGAAACAGCCCTTAAAACGGTTCCCGCAGAGGCAAATCCTAGTGGTTACTACACTAAACTTGAGGAAGTGTCATTAGGGAAAGACACCATGACAGGTCACTGGGAAATCATGGGCCTCAACATCACTGAACCGTTTGATACTTTCTGGAATGGATTCCCAGAAGAAATACTTACAAAGATTGAAGAATTCTCAGGTCGTAAAGTAATCCGTGAAGCAAATAAACCATACTCAGGAACTGCTGTTATCGATGATTTTGGACCACGTCAAATGGAAACAGGCGAGTTGATTATCTATACGTCAGCTGACCCAGTTCTTCAAATCGCGGCCCACGAAGACATTATTCCTTTGGATGAACTCTATCGTATTTGTGAGTACGCTCGTTCGATTACATTGGAACGTCCAGCTCTTCTAGGTCGTATCATTGCACGTCCTTATGTTGGTGAGCCTGGAAACTTCACACGTACTGCAAATCGTCGTGACTTGGCTGTATCCCCATTTGCTCCAACCGTTTTGGACAAACTCAACGAAGCAGGCATTGATACTTACTCAGTAGGTAAGATTAGTGATATCTTTAATGGTGCTGGGGTGAACCATGATATGGGCCACAATAAGTCTAATAGCCATGGAATTGATACGCTTTTGACAACAATGGGCCTTGCTGAGTTTGAAAAGGGGTTCTCATTCACTAACTTGGTCGACTTTTTGATGCACTTTACGGTCACCGCCGTGATCCACATGGTTACCGCGACTGCTTGCATGAGTTTGATGAACGTTTGCCAGAGCTTATCGCTGCTATGAGAGAAGATGATTTACTCATGATTACTGCAGACCATGGTAATGATCCTACTTATGCTGGTACAGACCATACTCGTGAATACATTCCACTTTTGACCTACAGCCCATCACTAAAAGGAAATGGACACCTACCAATCGGTCATTTTGCTGATATTTCTGCGACAATCGCGGATAACTTTGGCGTAGATAAGGCTATGATTGGTGAAAGCTTCTTAGATAAATTGGTTTAAGATGACTCGATTGGCATTACTGGTTAGAGGGATCAATGTCGGTGGGAAACATAAGGTGGTCATGGCCCAGCTTCGTCAAGAATTGACAGAGTTGGGATTGGAAAATGTTGAAACCTACATCAATAGTGGCAATATTTTCTTTGATACTAGTATACCTAGAACTCAGTTGGTTGAGAGGCTACAGGATTTCTTTAACAAGCATTATCCATTTATCCAACATTTTTCCTTATTAAGTCAAGAAGACTACGAAGAGGTGCTTAGAACTCTTCCGGAATGGTGGTTCCAAGAAATGACTCGAAAGGATGTTCTCTTTTATACTGAGGGACTGGATATCAAGCAAGTCATCGAGAAAGTCGAAAGTATGGAACTGGTAGATGAAGTGCTTCATTTCGGGAAACTGGGAATCTTCTGGGGCAAATTCTCAGAAGAAACCTATAGCAAAACAGCCTATCACAAGTACCTGCTTAAGATGCCTTTTCATCGTAATATTACGATTCGAAATGCAAAAAAACCTTTGACAAAAATCGGTCAAATTTTTAAAAACATTATAAAGGAGACAGACAATGACATTATTAGCAAAAAAATCAATGAAACAGCTGCTTTCTTTAAAAGAAAAAGGGAGTAGAAGCACCAGAGTTCGGCTTGATTCTTGGATCAGGACTTGGGAGAACTTGTTGAAGAAATTGAAAAATCCAGTTGTGGTAGACTATGCTGAGATTCCAAACTGGGGACGTTCTACTGTTGTTGGACACGCTGGAAAATTGGTTTACGGTGAGCTTGCAGGACGTAAAGTCTTAGCTCTTCAAGGACGCTTTCCACTTTCTATGAAGGAAACCGCTGGAAGTTGTTACTTCCCAGTTCGTAGTCATGAAAGTTTTGGGCTGTGAAGGTGTGATTGTTACCAATGCTGCTGGTGGTATCGGCTTTGGTCCTGGTACTTTTGATGGCTATCACTGACCACATCAATATGACTAGGTCAAAACCCATAATCGGTGAAAAACTTGATGACTTTTGGTCCACGTTTCCCAGATATGTCGAAAAGCTTACACCCAGAATACCGTGAGGCAGCTCATGCAGTAGCTGACAAGCTTGGTGTTAAAACTTGATGATGGGTGTTTATATCGGTGTGACAGGTCCAACTTATGAAACTCCAGCTGAAATCCGTGCATATAAGACTCTTGGTGCAGACGCTGTCGGTATGTCAACTGTTCCTGAAGTTATTGTGGCAGCCCACTCAGGCTTGAAAGTTCTTGGTATTTCATGTATTACCAACTTTGCGGCTGGTTTCCAAGAAGAACTCAACCACGAAGAAGTAGTAGAAGTGACAGAACGCGTCAAAGGCGACTTCAAAGGCTTGCTGAAAGCGATTCTTGCTGAATTGTAAGACTATGAGAGCACGACTCCAAAGTATTCCCTATGGACTGAGAGTGCTTCTAGCCACTTTATCATTAGGAATAGGGACGGGTTTGGTCGGAATTGCCTGTCATTATCTACTAGAAGGGGATGCAAGGGCTGGCTTTTTGGCCAAGATGAGTCGGATTTACTCCAGCAATTTCAAGAAGCTGGAGGTCTCCGCAGATTTTTTTGGTCTTATGTGTGACTGGGATGCTTGGCAGCTGGTTTTCTGGTATGTCCTGCAAAAGCGTTATAAGATTCTGTCTATTCGCCAGCAAATTGACTTTAGCTGGAGACAGGGCACCAGCGCTCTTAGCCCACCTCCTTTCATGCAGGGATGCAGGTTGCGATTGTCGGAGCAGGTGCATCGGTCGGAAAAGAAGGAGCACCACGTGAGGTCGGGGCTCTTCTAGCTGGTCGCTTGGCGAAAGGTTTTTCTCTAGCCCTCAAAGAGCGAAAAGTCTTGATTGCCTGTGGTGCTGGAGCTGGTTTAGCTGCGGTCTATCAAGTTCCCTTTGCCAGTAGCTTGTTCGTCTTTGAGACCTTAGGACTCGCCTACAGTTGGCAGAACCTTCTACTGGTTTTGACCAGCACTTATCTGGCCACCTGGGTCGCTCAGTCCATCGTTGGTCAGGAGGCTATTTATCACCTGTCCGCAGTCTCATGGTCGGCTAGCAGTTTCTTCCAGGCTATTTTGATTGCTTTCTTGGTCACTCCCTTGGCTCTGGTCTTTGCTTTCCTCGCCAAGCGGGCTAGTCACAAACGGCGGAAGAATGGGTCGATTCTTTGGGCTCTTCCTCTAGCCTTTCTAGTGCTGGGGAGCCTAGTAGCCTTTTTCCCTATCTTTATGGGAAATGGCCAGGTACTAGCGCAAGCCCTCTTGTCTAGCCAGTCGATTCCTTATCTTCCACTGGCTCTTGCAGTGAAGGGGATTCTGGTTTATCTCCTCTTGCGCAATGGTGCTTATGGGGGAACTTTGACACCATCATTTGCCTTAGGGATTGGCTCTGGCTATCTAGTGACCTTGCTTTTGACTGTAGTTGGGATTCATCTGGATCCTGCTCTAGGGATGTTACTAGGAGCGACCGTCTTTTTAGGGACGACCTTAAAAGCTCCTCTGACAGCTATTGCCCTGAGCCTTGATTTACAGGCCAAACTTGGAGTTTGACAACTCCGCTTGTACTTGCAGCTAGTCTGTCTTACGTGATCTCGAAAGAGATGGGAGAAGAAACGATGAAGGTACATTTTGTACTGCATGAAACCTTTGAAGTGCCGGGCGCTTATCTAAAATGGGCGCAGGAGCGTGGCCATCAAGTGACCACGACCAAAGTCTATGAGAATGAAGCCTTACCAGAGACAGTGGATGAGATCGACTTTTTGATCGTAATGGGAGGACCTCAATCGCCAGATGAAGATCGAGAAGCTTTTCCATACTACGATCCTCAGGCAGAGATTGAGCTGATTCAAAAGGCTATGAAGGCAGATCGTTATATTGTTGGTGTCTGTCTTGGTGCTCAACTCTTGTCTGTTGCTTATGGCGCAGAGTATGAACATAGTCCAGAGCGTGAGATTGGTGTTTTTCCAATAACGCTAACTGAAGCTGGATTAAAAGACAATCATGTCAAAGTTTTTGGACAAACTTTAAATACCGGCCACTGGCATGGAGATATGCCAGGTTTGACTAAAGGGATGCTGTCGTCCTTGCGACCAGTCAAGGCTGTCCACGTCAGATTATTCGCTTTTAGTCCCTAAAACACTATGCCTTCCAAGCCCATTTGGAATTTGACCCAGAAGCAGTTAATCTCTTGATTGCTGCGGATGGTGAAGAAGTTTTGGAAGAACAAAGCAAGAATTTGACTTATGTTCAAAAGCCTGAAGCTATTCGTGCATATGATTATCAAGAAATGAATGCCAAACTCTATGCATTTTTTTGGATTCATTAACAAATTAAAAAAATAATAGAAAGGTAGAGCATGTGTTCAGATTTGAACACGAGCGGAAAGCTCGAAAAATAGATAATCTGACTGTGAAACTGCAGATTTCTCGTCAGATTCCTAATTTTCAGTCGCTTTCTGATCGCTCTTTGTATCATAAACTATGTCTATCCATATTGCTGCTAAGCAGGGTGAAATTGCTGATAAAATTCTTCTTCCTGGGGATCCTCTTCGTGCGAAATTTATCGCTGAGAATTTCCTTGAAGATGCTGTTTGCTTTAACGAAGTCCGTAACATGTTTGGTTACACAGGTACCTACAAAGGACACCGTGTTTCTGTCATGGGAACAGGGATGGGAATGCCATCAATCTCCATCTATGCGCGTGAATTGATTGTCGATTACGGTGTGAAAAAATTGATCCGTGTCGGAACTGCTGGTTCTTTGAATGAGGATGTTCACGTCCGTGAATTGGTCTTGGCGCAAGCAGCTGCTACCAACTCAAACATCATCCGTAACGACTGGCCACTATATGATTTTCCACAAATCGCTAGCTTTGATTTACTAGATAAAGCCTACCATATCGCCAAAGATCTCGGTATGACCACTCACGTCGGAAATGTTTTGTCATCAGATGTCTTCTACTCAAACTACTTTGAGAAGAATATCGAACTTGGTAAGTGGGGAGTGAAAGCAGTGGAGATGGAAGCAGCAGCCCTTTACTATCTTGCTGCTCAACACCATGTTGATGCTCTTGCTATCATGACTATTTCAGATAGTTTGGTTAATCCAGATGAAGATACAACTGCAGAAGAACGTCAAAACACCTTCACTGATATGATGAAGGTTGGTTTGGAAACATTGATTGCTGACTAAAGGTAGATTCCATTCATGTGATTTCTCTTGTTCTCAAAATGATAAGCATGTTCATTGCTTCAATCCTATAATAGATGAGAATAAGGAATTTGAAGAAAGTCAAATTGTGTCAAAGGACCAAAAGTAGTCAGTTTAACATTTAAATCATAATCAAATAAAGTTGGAAGCCTAGTTGACAAGAGCTAAAGGTTTTCAACTTTTTTAGAACAAAAACTAAAGGAGGGGTAAAATGGATAAGATTGAACAATTACAGGAACTGATAGATCAAAGTCAAAGAATTGTCTTTTTCGGTGGTGCAGGGGTTTCAACAGAGTCTAATATTCCAGATTTTCGAAGTTCTGATGGTGTTTATAGTCTTAAGTTGGGGCGCCATTTTACTGCCGAGCAACTGGTTTCACGCACCATGTTTGAACGCTATCCAGAGGATTTTTTTGATTTCTACAAAAAGTATCTGGTCTATCCAGATGCCAAGCCAAATTTAGCACATGATTATCTAGCATCGTTTGGAAAAAGACAGGTAAATTAAAGGCGATTGTGACGCAAAATATCGATAGTCTCCATGAAATGGCGGGTTCTGAAAAAGTTTTGAAACTGCATGGTAGTGCAGATCGTAATTACTGTTTGGGCTGTCATCGCTTTTATGATTTGAATGCATTTTTGGCACTTGAAGGTCCAGTTCCCCACTGCTTAGATTGTGGCAAGGTGGTCAAACCTGACGTAACCCTTTATGAGGAATCACTAGATATGGACGTATTTAGTCGAGCAGCTCGAGCCATTCAGCAAGCAGATTTATTGATTATTGGAGGAACTTCCTTAGTCGTTTATCCTGCAGCTAGCCTAATCAATTATTTTTCAGGGTTAAATCTTGTCGTTATCAACAAGTCCAGCACTCCTCAAGACAGCCAAGCTGATTTAGTTATCGAAGGTAAGATCGGAGAAGTTTTTTCTAAATTGAGACAATAAAAAACTGAAAGAAGTGGCTCTCTGTCAACTGTAGTGGGTTGAACAAAAGCTAACATCTGGAGAGGACAATCGTTGTCCTCTCCATTTTTATATTCAGCGCGATGAAAATTCGTTTCTTAAAGTTGTCAAAGTTCCTAAAACCAAAGGCATTTCGCTTGATAAGTTTGATGAGATTGTTAGTCGCTTCCAATTTGGCGTTAGAATAAGGTAATTGAAGGGCATTGTTAATCTTGTCTTTATTTTTGAGAAATGTCTTAAAGACAGTCTGAAAAAGAGGATGAACCTGTTTAAGATTGTCCTCAATGAGTCCGAAAAATTTGTCTGGCTCCTTGTTCTGAAAGTGAAAAAGCAAGAGCTGATAGAGATTATAGTGGTGTCTCAAGTCTTCTGAATAGCTCAAAAGCTTGTCTAGAATCTCCTTATTTATTAAGTGCATGCGAAAAGTAGGGCGATAAAAACGTTTATCACTTAGTTTACGACTATCCTGTTGAATGAGCTTCCAGTAGCGCTTGATAGCTTTGTATTCATGGGATTTTCTATCAAATTGATTCATGATTTGGACACGGACACGACTCATAGCACGGCTGATATGTTGGATACTGTGAAAGCGATCTAGAACGATTTTAGCGCATGGAAAAAGCTGTTTAGCCAAGTCATAGTAAGGGCTAAACATATCCATAGTAATGATTTTTACCTGACAACGAACAGCTCTATCGTAGCGAAGAAAGTGATTTCGGATGACAGCTTGTGTCCTGCCTTCAAGAACAGTGATGATATCGAGTTTTTCAAAGTCCTGAGCAATAAAACTCATCTTTCCCTTAGTGAAGGCATACTCGTCCCAAGACATAATCTCAGGAAGACGAGAAAAATCATGCTTAAAACGGAAGTCATTAAGTTTGCGAATGACAGTTGAAGTTGAAATGGACAGCTGATGTGCAATATCGGTCATAGAGGTCTTTTCAATCAACTTTTGAGCAATCTTTTGATTGATAATACGAGGGATTTGATGATTTTTCTTGACTAGGGAAGTCTCAGCGACCATCATTTTCGAACAATGATAGCACTTGAAACGACGCTTTTTCAGAAGAATTCTAGTAGGCATACCAGTTGTTTCGAGGTAAGGAATTTTCGACGGTTTTTGAAAGTCATATTTCTTCATTTGGCTTCCACACTTAGGACAAGATGGGGCGTCGTAATCTAGTTTAGCAATGATTTCTTTGTGGGTATCCATATTGATGATATATAGAATTTTGATGTTTGGATCTTTAATATCGAGTATTTTTGTGATAAAAATGTAATGGTTCCATATGAATCTTTCTAATGAGGTTGTTTAGTCTTTTCATTATAGGTCATATGGGACTTTTTTTCTACACAAAAATAGGCTCCATAATATCCATAGGGGATTTACCCACTACAAATATTATAGAGCCAAAGAAGTAGGACTATACTTCCTTCAGTTTTTGTATCACGAACTCAGAAACTATGAACACGATTCTCTTCATTTCTAGGAATCTTATATTTGATTTATAAATTGATTGAGTTATTTTAATTGTTGAATGAAAGGAAAAAGGAAGATTTTCTGGATGAAAATCTTCCTTTTTTAGTCAATAAGTACATGCTGATTTTAATGAAATGCTACTATATTGTTTACTTTTTTAAAGATCGCAAAAAACAATCAATCTCTGCTTGAGAATGGAGAATACGTATCTTTTCTGGGTAAGTATTGTTTAAGTATTGGTATCTATCCTTAGCATTTTTTGTTCGTCCATCCCAGAGAATCCAACGGATAAATTCCCAGTTGAATTGCTCGGGGGACATCCTGCTGCCATACTTTCTCTGACTTTGCCTCTGTATTTTAAATAGCGCTTAAAGGCTCTTAGCAAACAATTCCAAGCAGAGAAGTTTAAAAAGATAATCTGGTCAGCTTGCTCCATTCTTTCCTCATAGCAACACCACGAGTAGTTGCCATCAATGACCCAATCTTTGTGTTTGGTAAGGAAAGTCTCCATTTCCTTAAGCATCCAGTCACGGTCACTGTCCTGCCAACCAGGTTGAAATTGGAGAGTATCCATGTGAAGTTTTGGAATGGAGTAGTGCTTAGATAGTTTTTCAGCAAGAGTAGATTTACCTGATCCTGAATATCCGATGATAGCTATTTTCATAATGACCTCCAGAAAAATGTGCACAAAAAAAGCTCCGAAGAGCTCATTTTGTATGCAGTTAAAGATTAACCAAGTTTAGCTGCAAGACGTGCTTTATCACGGCTTGCTTTGTTTTTGTGGATCAAACCTTTAGTTTCTGCTTTATCGATAGCTGAGCTGGCAGCACGGTAAAGTTCTTCAGATGGGTTTGCTTCAAAAGCTTTGATAGCAGTACGCATAGCTGATTTTTGAGCTGAGTTCTTTTCGTTTTGTTTAACGTTCAATTCAGCGCGTTTGATAGCTGATTTAATGTTTGCCAATGTTCTTACCTCCATTTTTACTAACTATACCATTATATCTGAAAACTTACGTTTTGACAAGGGAAAATTATTTTTTTAAGTAAATTTCATCAATTTCGTGATTTTTAGATTTATGGAGAATGACCTCGGCTCGATTTCGTGTCGGTTCAATGTAATTTTGGAGATTGGTGAGGTTGATACTGGTCCAAACTTGGTGAGCAAAATCCTTGACTTCACTAAGAGGAAGTTGAGTGAAACGGTAGTAATAGTTGCCTGGATCATCTTGAGCAAAGCTCAAAAAGTTTTAAGAATCGATCCAAATACCAACTTTCAATATCTTCGACAGCGGCATCTACATAGATTGAAAAGTCAAAGAAATCAGTAATATAGAGACGGGCATTATGAGGGTTTTGGAAAACATTGATTCCCTCAACAATGACAAAATCAGCAGCTTCTACTCGCTGTTTTTGACCTGGGACGATATCATAGATTTCATGGGAATAAACAGGTATATCAACATCCTGCCCATTTTTAAGTTGGTCTAGGAAATTGAGTAAAAAGCTTCCATGTCGTAACTCTCAGGAAAACCCTTGCGGTTGAGAATGTCTTGCTCAATTAAGACACTGTTTGGGTATAAAAAACCATCCGTAGTAACCAGTTCAACACTTGCTCCAGGAAGGATACGAGAAAGCAAAATTTGCAAGAGACGACTAGTAGTTGATTTACCGACAGCGACACTTCCTGAAACTCCGATAATAAAGGGCTGTTTTTTGCTCTCTCTTTGAAGGAAAATGCCTTTTGAGAAGGCAAGGTCTTCTTTGGAACGTTTGTAAATCTGAATCAGATGTGACAGTGGCAGATAGATATCTGTAACGTCTTGAAGGCTAATCTGGTCATTGAAACTCTTAATAGAATCTAACTCTTCCTCGGTCAAGGGAGGAGTTGTTTTGCGATGCAAGGATTGCCAAGTTTCGCGGTTTATCTTTTCAAAATGTAAAAATTCGTTGGTCATACTATATCCTCGTTTGATATCTTAGTATACCATATTTTAGAAAGAATAACCATCTGACCAATTGAGAAAAAGCGCTTTCTTTGTTAAAATATAAGGGGGAAAACCTATAAAGGAGGTGTTAAGATGAAAGCTAGATTAAGAGAAAAGGCTCTGGGTTTGTTCAGTCTATTTGTAGTTGTTTTATGGTTATCACCAAACTGGGTGAATTTCTCCTTTATGATAGGAATTCAGAGCCATAACTGGACCACTTTTGTTTTGTTTATCTTATTGCCCCTCATAGGTCTTGGCTACCTTGTGCTAGCTTTCTTTAAAAGAAAGTGCTGGCTCTTCTTTTTTGGTCTTGCTTGCATTTTTGCTTTTCCGATTACCATGGCAGTCGGGAGCTTTTTACTAGGTCCCTAATGTTAATCCGAATTTATATTATTTTTGAGAAAATACAATGTTATCTAAGGGCTTGATACCTTTGTAAACGATTTACAATTTAAGTCAAATTATGGTAAAATAGTGTCATGAGTAAAATGTATTATGCAGAAAATCCAGATGCAGCCCATGATATTCATGAGCTTAGAGTTGAGCTACTTGGGCAAAAGATGACCTTTTTGACAGATGCTGGTGTCTTTAGTAAAAAAATGATTGACTTTGGAAGTCAGTTGTTGTTAAGATGTTTAGATATTGAAAAAGGTGAAAAAATTCTTGATGTTGGTTGTGGCTATGGTCCGATAGGTTTGTCTTTGGTTAAAGCATATGGTGCCCAAGCAACGATGGTGGATATCAATAATCGTGCCCTGGATTTAGCCCAGCAAAATGCAGTAAAAAACAAGGTTCAAGCGACTATCTTCCAGTCTAATATTTATGAGCAGGTAGAAGGACAATTTGACCATGTCATTTCCAATCCTCCTATACGTGCAGGCAAGCAAGTAGTCCACGAAATCATCGAGAAAAGTATAGACTTTTTAGTAGATGGTGGAGATTTGACGATCGTCATCCAGAAAAAACAAGGAGCTCCTAGTGCCAAAAGTAAGATGGAAGAAGTCTTTGGCAATTGTGAGGTTGTAAAGAAAGATAAGGGATATTATATCCTTAGAAGTGTGAAAGAATGAGAGCAGTAGATCTAATCCAGAAAAAAAGAGACGGCCAAGAACTAAGCTCCAGTGAGATTCAATGGTTGATTGAAGGTTATGTGGCAGAACTGTTCCTGATTACCAGATGGCCGCTTTTGCTATGGCAGTATATTTTCAGGGAATGACTATAGATGAGATTTCTGACTTGACTATGAACATGGTTAAGACAGGTCAGGAATTTAATTTATCGCCAATCGAAGGCATTAAGGTGGATAAACACTCTACTGGTGGAGTTGGTGATAAGGTAACTTTAATCCTAGCACCCTTGGTAGCTAGTTTTGGTGTTCCAGTTGCTAAGATGAGTGGTAGAGGTCTGGGTCATACTGGTGGGACCATTGATAAGCTAGAATCCATCAAAGGTTTTCAGATTGAACGAAATCAGGATGGATTTATCAAACAAGTTCAGGATATTGGTGTCTCAGTCATTGGCCAGTCCGATCAACTGGTTAAGGCTGATAAATTGCTCTATGCCCTTCGTGATGTGACGGCAACGGTTGATACTATTCCCTTGATTGCTAGCTCAGTCATGAGTAAAAAGATTGCAGCTGGAGCTGACGCCATCTTACTTGACGTTACTGTTGGTGAAGGTGCCTTCATGAAAACAGTGGACGAGGCCCGTGAATTGGCTCAAACTATGGTAAATCTTGGAAAGGCTGTAGGTCGTAAGACAGTAGCAGTCATTACGGACATGAGTCAACCCTTGGGACGTGCCATTGGAAACCGCTTGGAAATACTAGAAGCACTAGAAATTCTTCAAGGTAAGGGACGTGAAGATATTAGTCATTTTATCTGCGAGTTAGCCCAGATTATGCTATCTTTAGCTAATGTTGAAAAAACTGTTGAGGAAGTAAGGCAACATCTTGAAAATGGTAAGGCGCTCCAGAAATTCGAAGAGATGGTTGTAGCTCAGGGTGGAGATTTAGAAGACCTCTATCGTCCAGTAAAGGTTGAGCATGTAGTTGATATTCCTGCTCAGGAGGATGGTATTATCGCAGAACTTCCAGCCATGGAGTTTGGTCTTTTTGCCATGAGATTGGGTGCTGGTCGTGCAGTGAAAACAGACGCCCTTGACTATGAGACGGGGATTGTTTTTGAGAAGAAAGTTGGAGACTTTGTCAGAAAGGGTGAAATTGTTGCAAAAGTATATACAAATGGCAAAATTTCTCCGGAACTAGTTACAGATTTCCAAAAATATGTTAAAATTAAAATAAGTGATGAAGTGATAAAATCGCGTGAAATTATCGAAATCATCTCCTAATTTAAGGAAAAACCGAAATGAAATTAAATAAATACATTGATCATACGCTTTTAAAACAAGATGCAACAGAGGAACAAATTGATCGTTTGCTATCTGAAGCAAGAGAGTACGATTTTGCCAGTGTTTGTGTTAATCCTTGCTGGGTTTCTCATGCAAAAGCTGGTCTAGAAAATACTGATGTTAAGGTTTGTACGGTTGTAGGCTTCCCTCTTGGATCCACAACATCTGCTGTTAAAGCCTTCGAAACCAAAGAAGCTATCCAAAATGGTGCTGATGAGATTGATATGGTTATCAATGTTGGAGCACTCAAGTCTGGGAATGCTGATTTAGTTGAGTCAGATATTCGAGCTGTTGTTGAAGCAAGCGGAGACAAACTGGTTAAGGTTATTATCGAGGCTTGTTTGTTGACTGATGAAGAAAAAGTTCTAGCTTGTCAGCTAGCTCAGAAAGCAGGAGCAGACTTTGTCAAGACGTCAACAGGCTTCTCAACAGGTGGTGCAACCCTACCGGATGTTAAATTAATGCGCCAGACAGTTGGACCTGATATGGGGGTTAAAGCTGCTGGTGGTGCTCGTTCTTATGCAGATGCTGTAGCCTTTGTTGAAGCTGGAGCTACTCGTATCGGAACATCTTCTGGTGTAGCAATCTTAAAAGGAGAGTTAGCAGATGGCGACTACTGAGTTGATTGATTTAGCGATTGAGACTAGTAAAAATGCTTACGTTCCCTACTCACATTTTCCGATTGGCGCTGTTTTGGTAGCCAAGGACGGAAGTATCTATACAGGAGTTAATATTGAAAAATGCTAGCTACCCCTTGACCAACTGTGGTAGAGAGAACAGCTATTTTTAAAGCTGTTTCTGAAGGACAACGTGAGTTTTCAGAATTGATTGTTTATGGTCAAACTGAGAAACCTATTTCTCCTTGCGGTGCTTGCCGACAGGTTATGGTCGAATTTTTTGAACCAGATCTAAAGGTGACTTTAGTCGCCAAAGATAAAACGACGGTCGAGATGACGGTCGGGGAATTACTTCCATACTCATTTACAGACTTGCATTGATAGTCTGTGTCACTCTCTGAGTGACAAGGGTCCCTTGTGACCAATCAATTCATACTTGCAACTTCGTTGCGCATCTTATTTAGGAGGTTCAGTAATGAACAAGAAACAATGGCTAGGCCTTGGTCTAGTTGCAGTAGCAGCATTTGGACTTGCTGCATGTGGTAATCGCTCTTCTCGTAACGCAGCATCTTCATCTTCTGATTTGAAGACTAAAGCAGCTATCGTTACAGATACTGGTGGTGTTGATGATAAATCATTCAACCAATCAGCTTGGGAAGGTCTTCAAGCTTGGGGTAAAGAGCACAATCTTGCAAAAGATAAAGGCTACATACTTCCAATCAACAAGTGAAGCTGACTACGCTAACAACTTGAACCAAGCAGCAGGAAGCTACAACTTGATTTATGGTGTTGGTTTTGCCCTTCACAATGCGGTTGAAGAAGCAGCGAAAGAACATGCAGACTTGAACTATGTTTTGATTGATGATGTGATTAAAGATCAAAAGAACGTAGCAAGTGTAACATTTGCTGATAACGAAGCAGCTTACCTTGCAGGTGTAGCAGCAGCTAAAACTACTAAAACAAAACAAGTTGGTTTTGTAGGTGGTATGGAATCTGAAGTTATTTCTCGTTTCGCAGCTGGTTTCAAAGCTGGTGTTGAGTCAGTTGACCCATCTATCAAAGTACAAGTAGACTACGCTGGTTCATTTGGTGATGCCGCTAAAGGTAAAACAATCGCTGCAGCTCAATACGCTGCAGGTGCAGACGTAATCTACCAAGCAGCTGGTGGTACTGGTGCAGGTGTCTTCTCAGAAGCTAAATCTTTGAATGAAAGCAAAAACGAAGGCGAAAAAGTTTGGGTTATCGGTGTAGACCGTGACCAAGTTGAAGAAGGTAAATACACTTCTAAAGATGGTAAAGAATCAAACTTCGTACTTGCTTCTACTTTGAAACAAGTCGGAACAACAGTTCAAGATATCGCAAACAAAACTGAAAAAGGTGAATTCCCTGGCGGTCAAGTGATCGTTTACTCATTGAAGGATAAAGGGGTTGATCTAGTAACAACTAACCTTTCTGAAGAAGGTAAAAAAGCTGTTGAAGATGCAAAAGCTAAAATCCTAGATGGCAGCATCAAAGTTCCTGAAAAATAATAGATAAAAGTCATTTCTTAGGGGAGCGGCCTGTGGCCGCTTCTTTAAGAATTGAGACAAATTGTTTTGTCTCAATAGAGCTTGCTAGATTCTTTAGCAGGTTTTATTGAAACAAAATTAAAACTCTGAAAGGAAGAGCACATGGCACACGAAAATGTCATTGAGATGCGTGAAATTACCAAAGTTTTTGGTGAATTTGTCGCTAACGACAAGATTAACCTTGAACTTCGTAAAGGTGAAATTCATGCACTTTTAGGAGAAAATGGAGCTGGGAAGTCCACTCTTATGAACATGCTAGCAGGGCTTCTAGAACCAACTAGTGGTGAAATTGTGGTTAACGGTCAAGTTGTAAAACTAGACTCGCCATCAAAAGCCGCTAGCCTAGGGATTGGAATGGTTCACCAACACTTTATGTTGGTAGAGGCTTTCACTGTTGCTGAGAATATCATTTTGGGAAGTGAATTAACTAAAAATGGTGTCCTAGATATTGCTCGAGCAAGTCGAGAGATTCTTGAATTATCAGAGCGTTATGGCTAGCTGTAGACCCTTCTGCCAAAGTAGCAGATATCTCTGTTGGGGCTCAACAACGTGTTGAAATTTTGAAGACACTTTATCGTGGTGCCGATATTCTTATCTTTGACGAACCGACTGCTGTTTTAACGCCATCAGAAATCGATGAGTTGATGGCAATCATGAAGAACTTGGTCAAAGAAGGCAAATCAATTATCTTGATTACTCACAAGTTGGATGAAATTCGTGCGGTTTCTGACCGCGTTACAGTTATCCGCCGTGGGAAATCAATCGAAACAGTTGAAATTGTGGGTGCGACTAACGCTGACTTGGCAGAAATGATGGTGGGACGCTCTGTTTCCTTTAAAACTGAGAAGCAAGCACCACAACCTAAAGAAGTCGTTCTTTCCATCAAAGACTTGGTTGTTCATGAAAACCGTGGGGTTCCAGCAGTTAAAAATCTTTCTCTTGATGTTCGAGCTGGTGAGATTGTCGGAATTGCTGGTATTGATGGAAATGGTCAGTCTGAATTGATCCAAGCTATCACAGGACTTCGTAAGATTGAGTCTGGTAGTGTGGAATTGAAAGGCCAGTCCATTGTAGGATTGCATCCACGTCAAATTACCGAACTGAGCGTTGGTCACGTTCCAGAAGACCGTCACCGTGATGGTCTGGTTTTGGAAATGATGATTTCTGAAAATATCGCTCTTCAAACCTACTATAAAGAACCTCTTAGCAAGAAGGGAATTTTAAATTATACGAATATCCTTGACTATGCAAAAAAATTAATGCAGGAGTTTGATGTTCGTGCTGCTAGTGAAATTGTCCCAGCTTCTGCCCTTTCTGGAGGAAATCAACAAAAAGCAATCATCGCTCGGGAGATTGATCGAAATCCGGATCTCCCTCATCGTCAGCCAACCAACTCGTGGATTGGACGTCGGTGCTATTGAGTACATTCACAAACGCTTGATTCAAGAACGTGATAATGGGAAAGCTGTCCTTGTAGTCAGCTTTGAACTAGATGAGATTCTAAATGTCTCAGATAGAATCGCTGTTATCCATGATGGTAAGATTCAAGGGATTGTAACGCCAGAAACAACCAACAAGCAAGAACTTGGTGTCTTGATGGCTGGTGGTGAATTGGAAAAAGGAGAAGAGTGATGTCTAAAAAATTACAACAAATTTCGGTTCCCTTGATTTCTGTTATCCTTGGAATCTTGCTTGGAGCCATCGTCATGTGGATTTTTGGCTACGATGCTATTTGGGGTTATGAAGAGTTGTTCTACACAGCCTTTGGTAGTGTTCGTGGAATCGGTGAAATTTTCCGTGCCATGGGGCCATTAGTCTTGATTGCTCTTGGATTTGCAGTTGCGAGTCGTGCTGGCTTCTTTAACGTTGGTCTTCCAGGACAAGCACTCGCTGGTTGGGTTATGAGTGGCTGGTTCGCTCTTTCAAATCCAGATTTACCACGTCCATTGTTGATTCTTGCGACAGTTGTCATTGCGTTGGTGGCTGGAGGAATCGTTGGTGCCATTCCTGGTATTTTAAGAGCCTATCTGGGAACATCTGAAGTCATCGTAACCATCATGATGAACTACATTGTTCTTTATGTGGGAAATGCCTTTATCCACCACTTCCCTAAAGAAATCATGCAAAGTACAGACTCATCTATCCGAGTAAGTGCAAACGCAACTTATCAAACACCTTGGCTTGCTGAGTTAACTGGAAACTCTCGTATGAATATTGGGATTTTCTTTGCCATCATTGCAGTTGCAGTTATCTGGTTCTTGCTTAAGAAGACAACTCTCGGTTTTGAAATCCGTGCAGTTGGTCTCAATCCAAATGCTTCTGAGTATGCAGGTATTTCAGCTAAACGCACCATTATTCTATCAATGATTATCTCAGGGGCTCTTGCAGGTCTAGGTGGAGCTGTAGAAGGACTTGGTACCTTCCAAAACGTCTATGTTCAAGGTTCATCATTGGCGATCGGATTTAATGGTATGGCGGTCAGTCTACTTGCTGCAAACTCACCAATTGGAATTCTCTTTGCAGCCTTCTTGTTCGGAGTGCTTCAAGTTGGAGCTCCAGGTATGAATGCTGCACAAGTGCCATCTGAGCTTGTAAGTATCGTTACAGCCTCAATTATCTTCTTTGTCAGCGTTCACTACATCATCGAACGCTTTGTCAAACCAAGAAAACAACTTAAAGGAGGTAAATAAGGATGTCGATTACAACAATGCTAACCCTTATGGTTTCTTCAATGTTGATTTACTCAGCACCACTTATTTTCACAAGTATCGGAGGCGTTTTCTCTCTGAACGTGGTGGAGTTGTTAACGTTGGACTTGAAGGAATCATGGTCATGGGTGCCTTCTCTGGAGTTGTTTTTAACCTTGAATTTGCACAAGATTTGGGAGCATTAACTCCTTGGTTGGCTCTTCTAGTTGGTGGATTAGTCGGAGCTATCTTTTCACTGATTCACGCAGTAGCTACAGTTCATTTTCGTGCTGACCATGTTGTCAGTGGTACCGTACTTAATTTGATGGCGCCAGCCTTGGCAGTCTTCTTGGTGAAGGTGCTTTATAACAAGGGACAAACGGATAACTTAACGCAAACTTTTGGACGTTTTGATTTTCCTCTTTTGGCTAATATCCCAGTTATCGGAGATATCTTCTTCAAGTCAACAAGTTTACTTGGTTACCTAGCAATTGCCTTCTCATTCTTAGCATGGTTTATCCTCTTTAAGACTCGCTTTGGACTTCGCCTTCGTTCAGTTGGTGAACACCCACAAGCAGCAGATACTTTGGGGATTAATGTCTACAAGATGAGATATCTTGGAGTTGTGATTTCAGGTTTCCTTGGAGGAATCGGTGGAGCTATTTACGCTCAATCAATCTCTGTTAACTTCTCAGTTACAACCATCGTCGGACCTGGATTCATCGCTCTTGCAGCTATGATCTTCGGTAAATGGAATCCTGTTGGTGCCATGTTGTCAAGTCTATTCTTTGGACTATCACAAAGTTTGGCAGTTATCGGCTCTCAACTTCCTTTCTTGCAAGGAGTTCCAGCCGTTTACTTGCAAATTGCACCATATCTTTTGACCATTGTCGTTCTAGCAGCCTTCTTTGGTAAAGCTGTTGCGCCAAAGGCAGATGGTATCAACTATATCAAATCTAAATAAACAAAAAAAGCGTCAGTTTGAAACTGATGCTTTATTTTTTTAGGTTTTTGATGGGTAAGATTTAGTCCCCAAGGAACTAGGTTCTCAGTTTTGTTTTGAATACGATTGATGTTATCCTTATGGCGAATGATAATTAAGCTTGCGAGGGCTAGGATAATCACTACAAATAATATATCGTAACTTGGCAGTAGGAAACCGATAAGCGGAAAGAGAATCACCCCAAGTACAGCAGCAAGGGCAGCAGTAACACTAGAGAGAGAAATCATACTGCCTAGATAAAGAGTGCCGAAGAAGACAACTGCTAGATAGAGGCAAAATAGAGGAGCAAATCCGAAAATGACTCCAGCACTAGTTGCGACAGCTTTTCCTCCTTTAAAGCTTGCAAATACTGGGAAGGTATGCCCAATCACAGCTAAAAGGCCAAAGACTAGAGGTGAAACACCTTGAACATGAAATATAAGTGGGAGTAAGGTTGCGATGGTTCCTTTGAAAAAGTCAATCACGAAGGTTGCCATACCCGCTTTCTTACCTAAAATACGAAAGGTATTGGTCGTTCCAGTATTACCAGAACCATGTTCTCTTAGATTAATCTTAAAGAAGATTTGCCCGATCCACAGTCCTGAAGGGATAGAACCCAATAAATAAGCTAAAATTAATAATACTATTGTCATCATGCTTCTATTATACCATGAAATAGGAGAGAAACGGAAAGGAATCTCTTCTCAAATTGTGACATCTGATTCTTTATGTAAGTAGAAAATTTTTCTCATGAACACTATTGTTCGGAAATCAAGGTTAAAGTTTTAAAAATTCATGAAAATTTCTGAAATATCTTTTGTTTGTGTTTATTTATGCTATAATGAGAACAATTATTTTTAGGAGGTGGAATATGTCTTACTTATTTGAGATATTACCAAGTTTATTGAGCGGTGCGACCATGACTTTACAAGTTTTTGCACTGGTCTTGCTCTTTTCAATCCCTTTAGGCATTCTGATTGCCTTTTGTTTACAGGTCCATTGGAAACCCCTCCATTACATGATTGATATCTATATCTGGGTGATGCGCGGGACACCCTTGCTCTTGCAGTTGATTTTTATTTATTATGTCCTACCAAGTATTGGGATTCGATTGGATCGTGTGCCTGCAGCGATTATTGCCTTCACGCTTAATTATGCAGCCTATTTTGCTGAAATTTTCCGTGGAGGGATTGCAACCATTCCTCAGGGGCAGTACGAAGCAGCTAAGGTTTTGAAATTTAATCCTATTGATACCGTTCGCTATATCATCTTGCCACAGGTGACCAAGATTGTCTTACCAAGTGTATTTAACGAGGTTATGAGTTTGGTTAAGGATACTTCTCTGGTCTATGCGCTCGGTATTTCTGATTTAATCCTAGCCAGTCGTACCGCAGCCAATCGTGATGCTAGCTTGATTCCAATGTTTCTAGCAGGAGCTATCTATCTTCTCATGATTGGTGTTGTTACGATTATAGCTAAGAAACTTGAGAAAAAGTTTAGCTACTATAGATAGGAGGTTATCCATGTTAGAGTTAAAAAATATCAGCAAAAAATTTGGAAAAAAAGAAATTTTATCCAATTTCAGTTTAACAATTCCTGAAAAGCAAATTTTGGCAATTGTTGGTCCTTCTGGTGGTGGGAAGACAACCTTGCTTAGAATGTTAGCTGGACTTGAAACTATTGATTCAGGAGAGATTTTTTATAACGGAGAATCGTTGCCTCTGGATGAACTTGAAAAGCGCCACTTGTTAGGATTTGTTTTTCAAGATTTTCAGCTTTTTCCTCACTTATCCGTTATGGAGAACTTGATTTTGTCACCCATCAAGACGATGGGGATGTCTGAAGCAGATGCTAAGAAGAAGGCAATCGACTTACTCACTCGTCTAGGTCTTGAAGCTCATGCGGATGCCTATCCATATTCTTTATCTGGTGGTCAAAAGCAACGTGTTGCCTTAGCACGTGCGATGATGATAGATCCTGAAGTGATTGGTTATGACGAACCAACTTCAGCCCTTGACCCAGAGTTGCGTCTCGAAGTTGAAAAACTGATCCTACAAAATCGAGAATTAGGCATGACTCAGATTGTCGTGACCCATGATCTTCAATTTGCAGAGAATATAGCTGACCAGATTCTCAAAGTAGAGCCTAAGTAGGAGGTGTCTATGAATCTAAAGAAAATCAGCCTTCTTTTAGCAATCTTCCTTTCTTTTTTCCTGGTAGGATGCACACAAAAAGCTAGCAATCCTAAAGTAGATAATTGGGACAAATACCAAAAACAAGGAAGTATTACTATTGGATTTGACAATACCTTTGTTCCTATGGGCTTTGAAGAAAAGAATGGGCAATATGCTGGATTTGATATTGATTTAGCCCAATCCGTTTCTGAGAAACTTGGGTTCAAGGTACAGTTTCAACCCATTGATTGGGATATGAAAGAAACAGAGCTTCAAAATGGGACTATTGATGCAATTTGGAACGGCTATTCCGCAACAGATGAACGCCGTGAGAAGGTAGCTTTTACCATTCCTTATATGGAGAATCAGCAGGTTCTCGTCTCTAAAAAAACGCAAAATATCCAGTCGGTTTCGGATATGAAAGATAAGATTTTGGGAGCCCAAGCGGGTTCTTCTGGTTATCTAGATTTCGAAGCTCAACCAGAACTCTTAAAAAATATCGTAAAAGATCAAAAAGCAAACCAATATCAGAGTTTTAATGAAGCCTTGATTGACTTGCAAAATGATCGGATTGATGCTCTTTTAATTGACCGTGTTTATGCCAATTATTATCTTAAAACGGAAGGGATATTAGACCAGTATGAGATTTTCCCAGCTGGTTTTGAGAGTGAGTCGTTTGCAGTTGGAGTAAGACCAGCGGATAAGACCTTGTTAGACAATTTAAACAAAGCTTTTGTGGAATTGTATCAAGAAGGAAAATTCCAAGAAATTAGCCAAAAATGGTTTGGTGAAGATATTGCAACAAGTCAAGTTAAAGGAAAAGAAAACTGAGACTCTCGTCTTGGTTTCTTTTTTTAGGGTGGAAATGAGTGATTTTTTACTAAATAGGACTTGTGAATAGGCTTTTAACTTGAAAATTTTGCAAAATCCTTAGAAAACCTGTAAAATAGAAAAGATGAACAAATAGGAGGTTCCTTGTGTCAAAAAAGGAAATCAATATTAACAATTATAATGATGACGCCATTCAGGTGCTAGAAGGGTTGGATGCGGTTCGTAAACGTCCAGGAATGTATATCGGATCCACCGATGGTGCTGGTCTCCATCACCTAGTCTGGGAAATTGTCGACAATGCAGTCGATGAAGCCTTATCTGGATTTGGTGATCGCATCGATGTGACGATTAATAAAGACGGTAGTTTAACGGTTCAAGACCACGGACGTGGGATGCCGACTGGGATGCACGCTATGGGGATTCCAACGGTTGAGGTCATCTTTACCATTCTTCACGCTGGAGGAAAATTCGGTCAAGGTGGTTACAAGACTTCTGGCGGTCTCCACGGGGTTGGTTCTTCTGTTGTCAATGCCCTCTCTAGCTGGCTCGAAGTAGAAATCACTCGTGATGGTGCAGTCTACAAGCAGCGTTTTGAAAATGGTGGGAAACCAGTAACCACTCTTGAAAAGGTAGGAACAGCACCAAAATCTAAGACAGGTACAAAAGTGACCTTCATGCCTGATGCTAGTATCTTTTCTACGACAGACTTCAAGTACAATACCATTTCAGAGCGTCTCAATGAGTCAGCCTTTCTCTTGAAGAATGTTACCTTGTCATTAACGGATAAGCGAACAGACGAAGCAATTGAATTCCATTATGAGAATGGGGTGCAGGACTTTGTTTCTTACCTCAATGAAGACAAGGAAACCTTGACGCCAGTCCTTTACTTTGAAGGGGAAGATAATGGTTTCCAAGTGGAAGTAGCCCTTCAGTATAACGATGGATTTTCAGATAACATCCTGTCCTTTGTCAATAATGTTCGCACTAAGGACGGTGGAACGCATGAGACAGGACTCAAGTCTGCCATTACCAAAGTTATGAACGACTATGCGCGAAAAACTGGCCTTCTCAAAGAAAAAGATAAAAACCTAGAAGGTTCAGATTACCGTGAAGGGTTGGCGGCAGTTCTTTCCATCCTTGTTCCTGAAGAACATTTGCAGTTTGAAGGACAGACTAAGGATAAACTAGGAAGTCCACTTGCTCGTCCAGTTGTGGATGGGATTGTAGCTGATAAATTAACTTTCTTCCTTATGGAAAATGGTGAGTTAGCTTCAAATCTGATTCGTAAAGCTATCAAGGCTCGTGATGCTCGTGAAGCAGCACGTAAGGCGCGTGACGAGAGTCGTAATGGCAAGAAGAATAAGAAAGACAAGGGCTTGCTTTCTGGGAAATTAACCCCAGCCCAGTCTAAAAATCCAGCTAAGAACGAACTCTACCTAGTCGAGGGAGACTCTGCCGGTGGTTCTGCTAAGCAAGGTCGTGACCGCAAGTTCCAAGCTATCTTGCCTCTTCGAGGTAAGGTTATCAATACAGCCAAGGCCAAGATGGCAGATATCCTCAAAAATGAAGAAATCAATACCATGATTTATACCATCGGTGCTGGTGTTGGAGCAGACTTTTCTCTTGAAGATGCTAACTATGACAAGATTATTATCATGACCGATGCGGATACTGACGGTGCGCACATTCAAACACTTCTCTTAACCTTCTTTTATCGCTATATGCGTCCGCTAGTTGAGGCAGGACATGTCTATATCGCCCTTCCACCTCTTTACAAGATGTCTAAAGGCAAAGGCAAGAAAGAAGAAGTGGCCTATGCATGGACGGATGGTGAGCTAGAAGAACTACGTAAGCAGTTTGGTAAAGGTGCTACCCTCCAACGCTACAAGGGGCTTGGTGAGATGAATGCGGACCAACTCTGGGAAACAACCATGAATCCAGAAACCCGTACCCTCATTCGTGTTACGATTGAAGACTTAGCACGAGCAGAACGTCGCGTCAATGTCCTCATGGGTGACAAGGTCGAACCACGCCGTAAGTGGATTGAGGATAACGTGAAGTTTACGCTGGAAGAGAGTGGGGAAATGGTGTTTTGAGATTCTAGATTGGATTTTTGTAAGAAGAACAATAGTGGTAAAAGAAATTGATATCAAAGCTATTTTAATTCTTTTTACTTTAAAGTTATACGAGGTACGTAACGTATGAAAGATATTTGGTCATTGATTGATACTAGCAGTAAGGGTGAAATTTTTAAAGATTTTCCGGATGAGGAACTTCTTGGTTTGTTGAAAGACTATTATTTAGGAAATAAAAAAATTAGTAGATTTAATAAATATCTATGACCTAGAAACTACTCCTTCACTTATACGAAAAACATTTCCCTAAAAATAATGATAGGTGAAAAATGCGAAAAATGTGACAATGAAAAATATAAAGAGTTACCAACTAAAGCTGGTTTTAAAGATTTTGTCAAAAATATCGACTCTGATTTACATTTTAATGATCCAAGATGTACTATTTGCGGACATATTCAAGATGATGTAGATTGCTTATGCATGGACTGTAGAATTAAGAAACGCGAATTAATTTTGAAATCATTTAGTTTTGAGGAACCTAAAAGACTTGTAAAATTCAAGTTGAAGGAAAGATTAATTCTAGCCGTAATTTTACAAGGATTAAAAATTAGTAACGGGAGTTCAGACTGTAGATACGAGCCTCAAATATTTCCACAGCTTTTCTTTGAAGATGATTACATAGAAGAAATTCGTTATCTTTACAAAAATAATATTTTAGTTGTTTCACCATCAAGTTCTATTGAAGCTTTTGTTAAACCGTCAGAGTCACTAAATTATCCAAATGAATTTTACATACGTAAGGTGAGTTATTCGTTAAAAAATTTAGAACTTGTGTTTGGAAGTGATGAAAAATTGGTTTGAAGATCTTAAGTTTCCTCATAACTTATCTTATTCTTTAGAAGAAAAAAACAAGAATTATGGATGTATATCGTTACTAATGAATTACTCAAACTATTCAATTATCAGTTTTCAAAATTATAATTTTCATTATAAATGGGATAAAGAAGGTTGTGAGAAGCAAATTGATGCTATCAAAACAGAAATTGAACTTTACTTGTCAAAAAAATAGGTATACACCCGCACAAATATATGCAATTTTATGGATAGGTATTAGACATAGTATTGCAAATAGAGAAAAATTAAGGCGAAAGGATATCCACTTCATCATAAAAAAATGATGATGTACAATTTGTTATTTCCTATGGAATTCATAATTTTTTTAAAGTATAACACAGAGATTAAGGAATTTGTGTTCCCAACATCAGGGGAAGTATCTGTAGTCACAAGAATATTTTTTTGAACAAATTTTAAAGCAACAAAATTGGTTCGATACAAAAAATATCCTGATAATTTAGAAGATATAAATCTAGATAAGTTTTTATCTGAATTATCTGATGAGAAAAACAGGAACTAAAAAGAATAAATAGTGAAGAAAACGAAGAATAATTTTTTTCTTAAACTATGAATAATTTCTTGTAGAATAGAGTAAATTAATGAGTTAGATTCAGTATGCTGAAAAAGAGACTTCCCATCGTTAACTAAATAAAGTATATAATTTAAAAATTTTTAAACTACAGAGAGGATAGTTTGGTTATATAAAGTAACTGAAATTCTTTTCTATAAAATCTACTCTCCATTCTTTGAAAGGAGTTGAACACGCCCTAAATGCTGTGTGAAAACTCCTGACGCATCTTTTAAAACGTATTTTAAACTACAGAAAGGATAGTTTAGTTATATAAAGTAACTGAACACGGGACTAATTTCTGTAAAGTATCCTTCACTGTATAAAACCTACTCTACATTCTTTGAAAGGAGTTGAATACGCCCTAAATACGGGGTGAAAAAGATAAATTCTCTTGAGAGCATCGCTCCCTGCAAGAATTTCCTATTTTCACTTTGCATTTTACGGGCTTTGTATCCTATATGAGTAATATCCAAAATATGTCCCTTGAGGACATCATGGGAGAGCGCTTTGGTCGCTACTCCAAATACATCATTCAAGACCGGGCTTTGCCAGACATTCGTGATGGCTTGAAGCCGGTTCAGCGTCGTATTCTTTATTCGATGAATAAGGATGGCAATACTTTTGATAAGAGCTACCGTAAGTCTGCTAAGTCTGTTGGTAACATCATGGGGAATTTCCATCCACACGGGGATTCTTCTATCTATGATGCTATGGTTCGTATGTCTCAGGACTGGAAAAATCGTGAGATTCTAGTTGAAATGCATGGGAATAACGGTTCTATGGACGGAGATCCGCCTGCGGCTATGCGTTATACTGAGGCACGTTTGTCTGAGATTGCAGGCTATCTTCTTCAGGATATCGAGAAAAAGACAGTTCCTTTTGCTTGGAACTTTGACGATACGGAGAAAGAACCAACTGTCTTACCAGCAGCCTTTCCAAACCTCTTAGTCAATGGTTCGACTGGGATTTCGGCTGGATATGCCACAGATATTCCTCCCCATAATTTGGCTGAGGTTATCGATGCGACAGTTTACATGATTGACCACCCAACTGCCAAGGTTGATAAACTCATGGAATTCTTGCCTGGACCAGATTTCCCGACAGGAGCTATCATCCAAGGCCGTGATGAAATCAAGAAGGCCTATGAAACTGGGAAAGGGCGCGTGGTTGTTCGTTCCAAGACTGAAATTGAAAAGCTAAAAGGTGGTAAGGAACAAATCGTTATCACTGAGATTCCTTATGAAATCAATAAGGCTAATCTTGGTCAAGAAAATCGATGATGTTCGTGTCAATAACAAGGTGGCAGGTATTGCTGAGGTTCGTGATGAGTCTGACCGTGACGGTCTTCGCATTGCTATCGAACTCAAGAAAGACGCCAATACGGAGCTTGTTCTCAACTATCTTTTCAAAGTACACTGACCTGCAAATCAACTACAATTTCAACATGGTGGCGATTGACAATTTCACACCTCGTCAGGTTGGGATTGTTCCAATCTTGTCTAGCTATATTGCCCACCGTCGTGAAGTTATTTTGGCACGTTCTCGCTTTGACAAGGAAAAGGCTGAAAAACGTCTCCATATCGTCGAAGGTTTGATTCGTGTTATTTCGATTTTGGATGAAGTCATTGCTCTTATCCGTGCTTCTGAGAATAAGGCTGACGCCAAGGAAAACCTCAAGGTCAGCTATGATTTTACAGAAGAACAGGCTGAGGCTATCGTTACCTTGCAACTGTACCGTTTGACCAATACAGACGTGGTTGTCTTGCAGGAAGAAGAAGCAGAACTTCGTGAAAAGATTGCTATGCTTGCGGCGATCATCGGTGATGAACGAACCATGTACAATCTCATGAAGAAAGAACTTCGTGAGGTCAAGAAGAAATTTGCGACTCCACGTTTGAGTACTTTAGAAGATACAGCAAAAGTGATCGAGATTGATACAGCTAGTCTGATCGCTGAGGAAGATACCTATGTCAGCGTGACTAAGGCAGGTTATATCAAGCGTACCAGCCCACGTTCCTTTGCGGCTTCCACTCTGGAAGAAATTGGCAAACGTGATGATGACCGTTTGATCTTTGTTCAATCTGTCAAGACAACCCAGCATCTCTTGATGTTCACTACTCTTGGAAATGTCATTTATCGACCAATCCATGAATTAGCAGATATTCGTTGGAAGGATATCGGAGAGCATCTGAGCCAGACCATTACAAACTTTGAAACCAATGAAGAAATCCTTTATGTGGAAGTGGTGGATCAGTTTGATGATGCGACAACCTACTTTTGCAGCGACTCGTCTTGGTCAAATCAAACGCGTAGAACGCAAAGAATTCTCTCCATGGCGGACCTATAAATCTAAGTCTGTCAAGTATGCTAAGCTCAAAGATGAGACAGACCAGATTGTAGCAGTAGCTCCGATTAAACTGGATGATGTTCTCTTGATTAGTCAAAACGGTTATGCTCTGCGTTTCAATATCGAAGAGGTTCCTGTTGTCGGTGCCAAGGCTGCAGGTGTCAAGGCTATGAATTTGAAAGAAGATGATATTCTCCAATCCGCCTTTATCTGTAACACCTCCTCCTTCTATCTCTTGACTCAGCGTGGAAGTTTGAAACGTGTTTCTATTGAGGAAATTCCAGCAACCAGCCGTGCCAAACGAGGACTACAAGTCTTGCGTGAGTTGAAAAACAAACCGCATCGTGTCTTCTTAGCAGGAGCAGTTGCAGAGCAAGATTTCGTTGGTGACCTCTTTAGTACAGAAGTGGACGGGAACGATCAAACTCTACTTGTCCAATCCAACAAAGGAACAATCTATCAAAGCCGATTGCAAGACTTGAACTTGTCAGAACGCACTAGCAACGGAAGCTTTATTTCTGACACGATTTCAGATGAAGAAGTTTTTGACGCTTATCTTCAGGAAACTTATAAAGAATTTGAATCTAAGAAATGATAAAAACAATGAAAAGCTTTCCAGTAAGAAATTTCTTAAGTTATAGATTTAAGAGTTGAATTTGATTATATATACAAAAACGAACAGTGCTGATCCCCAACTGATAGAGACGTAAGCCTGATCGTTTTCTTATTTTTAGTGGTATAGACCACCTGGTTTTTGGATGTTGAGATGTTAATGTGTTAGAGACTATATAAGTTGACCTAATAAAAAATAATAGTTTTTTAAGAAAACGATTGCATCTATAATATTTTTATGTTATACTCTTGTTGTTTAAAGAAAGCGCGCTTAAGAAATAATTAGCTCAAATATATTAAAGGAGTTTTTGTATGTCTCAAAAATAAACAAGATAAAGGATTTCGTTTTTTTCTATTCGTAAACGTAGTGTTGAGTATGTGGTGTTGCCATTGCAACATTTTTACTAGATTCTGGACTAATTTTTCAATCAAATGTAGTAAAAGCGACAGAGCCAAGTGTAGCTGCAGTTGCTGGTGAAAATATTGCTGCTCACAAACCTGCAAGTCAAAGTTCAATTGCTTATGGAGGAGAAGCGTCTAGAGCAGTTGATGGAAATCGTGATAACGCATGGAGCCACCGTTCTGTTACCCATACAGATTTTCAAGATCATTCTTGGTGGAAAGTTGATTTAGAGAAAGAAGAATCAGTAGGAACTGTTCGTATTTACAATCGTGGAGATGGGGATGTAGCGAAGCGTTTATCTAATTTTGATGTTATTTTGTTGGATAAAGCTGGAAATGAGGTAACTCGTCAACACATTGATAGCTTGAACAATCAACCAACAGTTGATGTTCAATTCTCAGGAGTTAATGCACGATATGTAAAAATTGAATTAAATAAATCTAAAACTCCTCTTAGTTTGGCAGAAGTCGAAGTGTATCGCGCTATAAAAGAAGAAAAAGTAGTAGCAGATAAGAAAACAGAAAACAAAGCTAAAAAAGATTATACTGCAGAACTAAATAACTATTTATTTGGTTTAAATTACGATAAACTAAATATTTTGACTAGAAAAGGCGAAGCATTAGAAAATTACACGAATACAAGCACAAAACAACAAGGAAATGAATTTGTGGTTGTAGAAAAAGTGAAGAAAAACCTTTCTAATGGTTCTGCAGATGTTGCCATTAATGGTAACGGAGATATCTTCCTAGGTGCTTTGTTTAAAGCAAATCAAGACCTCCTAGAAAATAAACCACAACAAATTAGTTTAGATCGTAGCAAAGGTAGAATCAGTGTTGATTTACCAGGAATGGTAGGCGGAGATAGCTATGTAGATGCTAATCCAACTGTAAGTGGTATGCAGGAAGGTGTGAATACCTTGTTAAATCGTTGGCATGAAAAATATGCTGCGAAAAATCCTGCTCCAGCACGTATGCAGTACGAATCAACTTCTGCTTACAGCATGAATCAATTGAAAGCAAAATTCGGAAGTGATTTTGAAAAAGTCGGTGTTAATTTGAAAATTGATTTTGAAGCTGTCAATAAAGGTGAAAAACAAATTGAGGTAGTTGATTTTAAACAAGTTTACTATACTGCAAACTTTGATGCCCCAAAAAATCCATCAGATGTATTTGCTCCAGGAGTAACAGTTGATCAATTGAAAGCACGTGGAATTGATGAAAATACTCCTCCTGTATATGTATCAAGCGTGTCATACGGACGTCAAATGTATGTTAAGTTTGAAACAACAAGCAAGAGTACAGAATTGAAAGCGGCTATTAATGCTGTAATTAAGGGAGTGCCTATTAAAGCTGAATCTGAATGGGCACGTGTCTTGAAGAATACAACTGTAACAGTTTCAATCGTAGGTGGAAATGCTGATGGCGCTGCACGTGTTGTGACAGGTACAGTAGAAGATTTGAAGAAATTGATTCAAGAAGGAGCTACTTTCAGTACACAAAACCCTGCTGTTCCAATTTCTTATAAGACTGCATTCTTGAAAGATAATCAAGTAGCCACAATTCAAAGTAATACAGACTACATTGAAACGAAAGTGACTTCATACAAAAATGGTTATCTCAATTTACAGCATAAGGGAGCTTATATCGCTCGTTACTATGTTTACTGGGATGAAGTAACTTATGATAAGGATGGAGTTGAAAGCATTCGCTCACGTCAATGGGAAGATAATGGTAAAAACAGAACAGCTGGCTTCCAAACTGAACTTCAATTTAAAGGAAATGTACGTAATATACGCGTGAAGATTCAAGAAAAAACAGGTCTTGTTTGGGAACCATGGCGTACAGTTTATAATCGCACAGACCTTCCTCTTGTTCAAAAACGTACAATTATTAACTCAGGTACAACAATCAGACCAAAATACGATGAAAAAGTTGAAAATAACTAATTTTTCACTTGTAAAAGGAATCAGTTCTAAGAGCTGGTTCTTTTTATTGAAGAAATTTTCTGAAAATTACAAAATATACTTGCTATTTTAGAAAAATAGTGTAGAATAAAAGAAATAGGTTTTTAGAATAAGGAGTGGAATATGACAGTAACGATTGATTGGGAAAACCTTGGTTTTTCCTATATGAAATTACCTTATCGCTATATTGCTCATTTTAAAAATGGACAATGGAATCAAGGAGAGCTTACAGAGGATGCAACCTTGCATATTTCAGAGTCTTCTCCAAGTCTTCACTATGGCCAACAAGCATTTGAAGGTTTGAAAGCTTATCGTACTAAGGATGGCAGTGTTCAACTGTTCCGTCCTGATGAAAATGCTAAACGCTTGCAACGTACATGTGACCGTCTCTTGATGCCACAAGTTCCGACAGAAATGTTTGTAGAAGCTTGTAAGGCAGTTGTTCGTGCCAATGAAGAATACGTACCACCATACGGAACAGGTGGGACCCTATATCTTCGTCCCACTCTTTGATTGGTGTTGGAGATATCATTGGGGTAAAACCAGCTGAGGAGTATATTTTTCACCATCTTTGCTATGCCAGTTGGAAATTACTTTAAAGGGTGGATTGGTTCCAACAAACTTTCTTGATTCAAGATGAGTATGACCGTGCTGCACCAAATGGAACAGGGTGCTGCTAAGGTCGGTGGGAACTATGCAGCTAGTCTCTTTGCCAGGAAAAATGGCTAAATCCCGTCATTTCTCAGATGTTATTTATCTAGACCCATCAACTCACACAAAGATTGAAGAAGTTGGTTCAGCTAAACTTCTTTGGAATTACAGCTGATAATGAGTTTGTAACACCCATTGAGTCCATCTATCTTTGCCATCTATTACCAAGTACTCATTTGCTTTATTTGGCAGAGCATCGTTTGGGCTTGAAACCCTATTGAGGGGATGTACCCAATTGATAGTCTGGATCGATTTTGTAGAGGCAGGTGCCTGTGGTACTGCAGCAGTTATCTCTCCAATTGGAGGAATTCAACACGGTGATGACTTTCCATGTTTTCTATAGTGAGACAGAAGTTGGTCCAGTGACTCGTAAACTATACGATGAATTGACAGGTATTCAATTTGGTGACATTGAAGCACCAGAAGGTTGGATTGTAAAAAGTAGATTAAAAAAATTACTAAAGGAGATTTCTTTATGAAAACGAAAAAAAGTGGATGTTAACAGCAGGAGTGGTCCTGAGTACAGCAGTTCTTCTTGTAGCTTGTGGGAAAAGCTGACAAGGAAGCAGATGCGCCTACAACTTTCTCTTATGTCTATGGAGTAGATCCATCATCTTTTGGACTACAGTATCAGCAACTCGTACTTCAACAACGGATATCATCGGTAACGTCGTTGATGGTTTGTTGGAAAACGATGAATATGGGAAATTTGATTCCTTCCCTGGCTGAAGATTGGAGTGTCTCACAAGACGGTTTGACTTATACTTATAAACTTCGTAAAGGGGTTAAATGGTACACGTCAGAAGGTGAAGAATACGCTGAAGTAACTGCGCATGACTTTGTTACAGGGTTGAAACACGTAGCAGATGGCAAATCAGACGGTGTCACTCTTATTCAAAACTCAATCAAGGGCTTGAATGAATATATGACTGGTGAGACTAATGATTTCTCAACAGTTGGGGTTAAGGCAGTAGATGACTATACTGTTGAGTACACTCTAAACGCACCTGAAACTTTCTGGAATTCAAAAGTAACTTCAGCAACTATGTTGCCAGTAAATGAAGAATTCCTCAAAGCATCAGGTAAGAATTACGGAACGGTCAGCCCAGCTGGTATTCTTTATAACGGTCCATATATTTTGAAGACATTGACTTCAAAATCTTTAATCGAATATGAAAAGAACCCAAATTATTGGGATAAAGAGAAGGTTAAAATCGAGAAAGTTAAATTAACTTACTATGATGGTTCAGACCAAGAATCCTTGATCCGTAGCTTCTCTTCAGGTGTTTACACAACAGCTCGCCTCTTCCCAAGTAGCTCAAACTTTGCTTCTACTTTGGAACAATACGGAGATAAAATTACTTACAGCCCACAAGATTCAACTAGTTACTACTTTACCTTTAACGTAAACCGTCAATCTTTCAATAAGACAGCGAAAACAAGTGAAGAACAGAAAACTTCTACAAAAGAAGCAATGTTGAACAAGGACTTCCGTCAAGCAATCAACTTTGCCTTCAACCGTCATTCTTATGCTGCCCAGCTCAATGGTGAAGATGGTGCGGACAAGATTATTCGTAATAGCTTAGTACCAGACAATTTCGTTCAATCTGGTGGTAAAAACTTTGGTGATATCGCTCAAAAAGAATTGGTCAACTATGGAGACCAATGGAAAGGTGTTGAGCTTGTTGACGGAAAAGATACCATCTACAACCCTGACAAAGCCAAAGCTTCATTTGAAAAAGCTAAGAAAGAATTGGAAGCAAAAGGTGTAACCTTCCCAATTCACTTGGATGTCCCAGTTGAACAGACAGATACAATTGCCGTTCAACAAAGCAATTCCTTCAAACAATCAATCGAATCAACTCTTGGTTCTGAAAATGTCGTGATCGACGTCCTTCAGATGACAGACAATGAAAAGGAAAGCATTACATCTCAAGCACGTGTTCCTGCTCAAAAAGACTATGACTTGAACAGTACTGGATGGGCTCCAAGCTACCAAGATCCAGCAAGTTATCTCAATATCATGGATCCTAAGACCGGTTCTGCTATGAAACACCTTGGTATCACTAAAGGAAAAGACAAGGAAGTAGTAGCTCAACTAGGTTTGGACGAATACAAGAAACTCCTTGATGATGCAGTTTCTGAGACAAACGACTTGGACAAGAGATATGAAAAATATGCTAAAGCTCAAGCATGGCTCACTGATAGTTCTCTCTTGATGCCAACAGCTTCATCAGGTGGTTCACCAGTTGTCAGCAACATTGTTCCTTTCTCTAAACCATACTCACAAGTTGGTATTAAGGGTGATCCATACATCTTCAAGGGAATGAAATTGCAAAAAGAGATTGTATCTGCTAAAGAATATCAAGCAGCTCTTGAAAAATGGCAAAAAGAAAAATTGGAATCAAACAACAAATACCAAAAAGAATTAGAAAGTCATGTCAAATAAACCAGACTAGTACTTTTGAAATAAAGGGGCCTATATGGAATGGATTAAACTAATAGGGATAGTTATCATTGTGGTGGGGTTTATCTATAAATTAGATACCATTGCAACGGTAGTCTTAGCTAGTTTAGTTACAGCACTAGTTTCTGGAGTTTCTCTTGTTGAGTTCTTGGAAATTTTGGGAAAAGAATTTAGTAATCAACGAGTTCTGACGATTTTTATGGTAACCTTGCCACTAGTAGGTTTATCTGAAACTTTTGGCCTCAAGCAACGTTCGATTGACTTGATTCAAAAGATTAAAGGACTGACCGTAGGAAGTTTTTATACCGTGTATTTCTTTTTTCGGGAACTCGATGGTTTCTTTGCCATTCGTCTTGGAGGACATCCGCAGTTTGTAAGGCCTTTGGTTCAACCCATGGGACAAGCAGCAGCAGAGTCTCAATTAGGTAGAAAATTAACGGAGCAGGAGAGCGAAGCGCTAAAAGCGCGTGCAGCAGCAAATGATAATTTCGCAAATTTCTTTGCTCAGAATACTTTCGTTGGTGCAGGTGGTGTCCTCTTAGTTGGGGGCACTCTGGACCAATTAGGTTACGAAAGTAATTATGCAGGGATCGCTTCGGCTTCTCTTATGGTTGCTGGTGTTGCTCTTCTTGTGGTAGGGCTGTACAATTACTTATTTGATAGAGAATTGCTAGCGAATAAGCTTAGTAAAGGAAAAGAAGAATGACCAATCTAGCAAGACAGTTATTAGAGTTAACCTATATTGTGATTGGTTGTCAATTTCTTCACACGGCCTATTGTAGCTATAAAGACAAAACAAACCCAGTTCGATATGGAACAGCTGGGTTTTGGGCTTTATTGGGAATCAGTTTTATTGGTGGTTCCTATCTACCTTCTATCTGTATTGGAATTATCGTAGTGCTATTAGCACTACTAACTCTCTTTAAACAGGTTCGTATCGGAACCTTACCGTCTCTGGATGAAGTCAAGGCAAATATTGAAGCTAAACGGTTGAAGAATAAAATTTTTATTCCAGTCATGTTGATGGCTTTAATCGCTTTAGTATTAGCAAAAATGATCCCTGAGTTTAGTAAAATTGCTATCAGCCTTGCAGCATTTTTTGCAACCATATCTCTGCTACTGATTACCCAAAGTCATCCTAAAAGCTTATTATCAGAAAACAATCGCATGGTTCAACAAGTTTCAACAAGTGGCATTGTTCCCCAACTCTTAGGGGCTTTGGGGGCTATTTTTACTGTAGCTGGAGTTGGAGATTTAATGTCACATCTGATAAGTGGTTTTGTGCCTTCGGGGAGTCGGTTGATGGGTGTAGTGGCTTATGTGTTGGGAATGGTTCTATTTTCAATGATTATGGGAAATGCCTTTGCGGCCTTTACTGTCATTACTGCTGGAATTGGTGCTCCCTTTGTATTTTCCTTGGGAGCCGATCCAATTGTGGCAGGTGCTCTTGCTATGACAGCAGGTTGTTGTGGAACTTTATTAACCCCAATGGCTGCCAATTTCAATACCTTACCTGTAGCACTTTTGGATATGAAAGATCCAAATGGGGTTATCAAAGCGCAAGTAGGAGTAGCTATTGTCATGATTATCATACATGTATTTTTGATGTACTTTTTGGCATTTTAGCAAAGGAAATAAAATGAAAATATTAGTTACAGGTTTTAATCCTTTTGGTGGTGAAAAGGTTAATCCAGCCTTGGAGGCTGTTAAATTATTACCGAAAGAAATCCATGGGGCTGAGGTTAATTGGGCAGAAATCCCAACGGTCTTTTATCAATCAGCAGAGGTTTTAGAAGCAGAAATAGTTCGATATCAACCAGATGTTGTGCTTTGCATAGGACAAGCAGGAGGAAGAGCGAGTTTAACTCCTGAGCGAGTTGCCATCAACCAAGATGATGCTAGAATTCCTGATAACCAAGGGAATCAACCCAATTGATGAACCTATACGCATGGATGGAGAAGTTGCCTATTTTAGCACACTCCCTATTAAAGCGATGGTACAAGCCATAAAAGAGGAAGGGTTACCAGCTACAGTGTCCAATACAGCTGGAACCTTTGTTTGTAATCATTTGATGTACCAGGCTCTCTATTTAGCGGATAAGAAATTTCCCCATATGAGAGCAGGTTTTATGCATATTCCCTATATGACAAAACAAGTGGTAAATAAGCCTAATACTGCATCCATGTGCTTAAGAGATATTGTCCGAGGTATCGAAGTTGCTATTGGTGCTATCGTGGACTATAAAGATAAGGACTTGAAGTTAGTAGGTGGAACAACCCATTAATCACGAGTCATCTCTAGATAAAAAAATATATTTTTTACAAAAACTCTGCATCAAGCTTGGCTTGGTATAGAGTTTTTTCTTGCCAGTTTTCTAAATTTCTTGTACAATAGGAAGAGTGAAAAGAGGTAGAGTATGAGTAAAAAAGATAAAAAAATTGAAATTCAATTAACGGATGCAACTGTTTTAGTTGGGAAAGAAAAGTATGACGGTTACACTTTAACCATTGGTAAAAAGATCATTGGTGAAATTGCCGAATTAGACAATCAATTTGCGATCATAAAGAATGGAAATGTCGATAGTTTTTATAAAAAACTTGAAAAAGCTGTGGAAATTTTGATTGAAAACTATAATTTAGCAAAATAATGCTTGTTTTTTGTAAATTTTCATGATATAATAGACTCTGTTAATTGTCGGAGAGATAGCGAAGAGGCTAAACGCGGCGGACTGTAAATCCGCTCCTTCGGGTTCGGGGGTTCGAATCCCTCTCTCTCCATCTTGTTTTTGGGGTATAGCCAAGCGGTAAGGCAAGGGACTTTGACTCCCTCATGCGTTGGTTCGAATCCAGCTACCCCAGTTCTTAGGTAATAAATTCAAGATAAAAAGAAAAATATCTTAGGGTATTTTATTTTTATAATTGAAAGACGTGAACGATATGAACATGTCCTTGCGGGTGCTTAGGAAAAAAATTATAAGTATGTCAAGCTGAAGAAAAGCTTGATTGTTGGAGGATTTTTTAGATGAACGAATTTGAAGATTTGCTAAATAGCGTTAGCCAAGTTGAGCCTGGTGATGTTGTTAGTGCTGAAGTATTGACAGTCGATGCGACTCAAGCTAACGTTGCAATCTCAGGAACTGGTGTTGAAGGTGTCTTGACTCTTCGCGAATTGACAAACGATCGCGATGCAGATATCAATGACTTTGTTAAAGTAGGAGAAGTATTGGATGTTCTTGTACTTCGTCAAGTAGTTGGTAAAGATACTGATACAGTTACATACCTTGTATCTAAAAAACGCCTTGAAGCTCGCAAAGCATGGGACAAACTTGTTGGTCGCGAAGAAGAAGTTGTTACAGTTAAAGGAACTCGTGCCGTTAAAGGTGGACTTTCAGTAGAATTTGAAGGTGTTCGTGGATTTATCCCAGCTTCAATGTTGGATACTCGTTTCGTACGTAACACTGAGCGTTTTGTAGGTCAAGAATTTGAAGCTAAAATCAAAGAAGTTGACGCTAAAGAAAACCGCTTCATCCTTTCACGTCGTGAAGTTGTAGAAGCAGCTACTGCAGCAGCTCGTGCTGAAGTATTCGGTAAATTGGCTGTTGGTGATGTAGTAACTGGTAAAGTTGCTCGTATCACAAGCTTCGGTGCTTTCATCGACCTTGGTGGTGTTGATGGATTGGTTCACTTGACTGAATTGTCACACGAACGTAACGTTTCACCAAAATCAGTTGTAACTGTTGGTGAAGAAGTTGAAGTGAAAATCCTTGATCTTAACGAAGAAGAAGGACGTGTATCACTTTCACTTAAAGCTACAACACCTGGACCATGGGATGGCGTTGAACAAAAATTGGCTAAAGGTGATGTTGTAGAAGGTACAGTTAAACGTTTGACTGACTTCGGTGCATTTGTTGAAGTATTGCCAGGTATCGATGGACTTGTTCATGTATCACAAATTTCACACAAACGTATTGAAAATCCAAAAGAAGCTCTTACAGTTGGTCAAGAAGTTACTGTTAAAGTTCTTGAAGTTAACGCTGATGCAGAACGCGTTTCACTTTCTATCAAAGCTCTTGAAGAACGTCCAGCTCAAGAAGAAGGACAAAAAGAAGAAAAACGCGCTCCACGTCCACGTCGTCCAAAACGTCAAGAAAAACGTGATTTTGAACTTCCTGAAACTCAAACAGGATTCTCAATGGCTGACTTGTTCGGAGACATCGAACTTTAATCCATTCGAATTTGAATAAAATCCTTTGTTTTTAAAACAAGGGATTTTTCTTTTTTCTACTAGCATTTTTTGATATAATGGTTTTATGTTATATTCAGAAAAAGAATTACTTTATCAAACAATAAATGAACAGCTCTCTTATCTTTTAGAAGGAGAGCCCAATGTGTTGGCTAATCTTTCTAATGCTAGTGCTTTGCTAAAAACAAGCTTTCCCAATACTGTTTTTGCAGGTTTCTATCTATTTGATGGGAATGAACTGATCTTGGGACCCTTTCAAGGTGGAGTTTCATGTGTACGAATCGCTCTTGGAAAAGGTGTTTGTGGCGAATCAGCAGCTAGTCGTCAAACAGTGATTGTTGGTGATGTAAAAACCTATCCAAACTATATTTCTTGCGATAGTAGTGCTCGTAGTGAAATTGTTGTGCCAATGGTTAAAGAGGGACGTCTTTTGGGCGTTCTAGATTTAGATTCATCTCTTGTTGATGATTATGATGACTTGGATCAGAAATATCTAGAAGAGTATGTTGCTATTTTGTTAGAGAAAACCGAATGGAATTTTTTAATGTTTGAGGAGAAAGTGTAATGTATCAGGCCCTTTATAGAAAATATAGAAGTCAAACATTTTCACAGTTAGTAGGCCAAGAAATTGTTGCAAAAACTCTGAAACAAGCTGTAGAGCAGGAAAAGATCAGTCATGCCTATCTTTTTTCAGGCCCTCGTGGAACTGGAAAAACCAGCGTGGCCAAAATTTTTGCTAAGGCCATGAACTGTCCCAATCAAGTAGGGGGAGAACCTTGTAATAACTGTTACGTCTGTCAGGCGGTTACAAATGGTAGTTTGGAGGATGTTATCGAAATGGATGCAGCCTCTAACAATGGGGTTGATGAAATTCGTGATATCCGTGATAAATCGACCTATGCTCCGAGTATAACTCAGTATAAGGTCTATATCATTGATGAGGTTCATATGCTTTCAACAGGTGCCTTTAATGCCCTTTTGAAAACTCTTGAGGAACCAACTCCAAATGTTGTGTTTATTTAGCAACGACAGAGCTTCATAAGATTCCTGCAACCATTTTATCTCGGGTTCAGCGATTTGAATTTAAGTCTATCAAAACTCAGGATATTCGAGACCATATCTTCCATATTTTAGAAAAGGAAGGGATTGATTATGAGTCTGAAGCTGTTGAGATTATTGCTCGCCGAGCTGAGGGTGGTATGCGGGATGCTTTGTCCATTTTAGACCAAGCATTGAGCTTGACTCAAGATGCTAGATTAACAACAGCTGTTTCTGAGGAAATTACGGGGACTATTAGTCTAAGTGCTTTGGATAATTATGTGGCTGCCTTGGCACAAAAAGATGTGACTCGTGCTTTGGAAAATCTTAATTTGATTTTTGATAACGGAAAAAGCATGACACGATTTGTAACGGATTTGTTGCAGTATCTAAGAGATATTTTGATTGTCCAAACTGGTGGGGAGAATACTCACCATAGTGATCTCTTTAAGGATAACCTAGGTCTTTCACAGGCTGTTTTGTTTGAAATGATTGGAATTGCGACAAGTAGTTTAGCTGATATCAAGTCTAGCTTACAGCCTAAGATTTATGCTGAAATGATGACCATTCGTTTGGCAGAGATAGATTCAAAACCAACATTATCAGATGATACAAGTGGAGAATTAGCCTCACTTAGAGAAGAAGTTGCGCGATTGAAACAGGCTCTGGCAAATGTTAACACGAGTCCTAAGCAGACTACACCAACACCGAGTCGTCCAGTTAACAGCAAGTCAGTTTATCGCGTAGATCGTAATAAGGTTCAGTCTATTCTTCAAGAAGCTGTTGAAAATCCTGATTTAGCCCGTCAAAATCTAATACGTCTTCAAAATGCTTGGGGTGAAATTATTGAAAGCTTGTCAGGTCCTGATAAGGCACTTTTAGTTGGTTCTCAACCTGTTGCGGCTAATGAACATCATGCCATTCTTGCATTTGAGTCTAACTTCAATGCTGGCCAGACCATGAAACGTGATAATCTCAACACCATGTTTGGCAATATCCTTAGTCAAGCAGCTGGTTTTTCTCCAGAGATTCTTGCTATTTCCATGGAAGAGTGGAAAGAAGTCAGAGCTGATTTCTCAGCGAAGGCTAAATCGTCTCAAGGTCAACCCGTTAAGGAAGAAGTTGAAGAATCTGTCCTTCCTCAAGGATTTGAATTTCTAGCGGATAAAGTAACTATAGCAGAAGATTAAAAGGATTTTGTAACATAATACGATGAACAGACAACAATTTATAATTATGGCCTTATTTACTGCTGCTGAGACTTATTTTTTTAATGAATCCATCATGGAGCAACGGTATATCGTGGCCTTGCTTTGGGCTATTTTAATCCTAAGAAATTTTAGAGTCAGCTATATTATGGGTAAAATTGTGAGCGCTATAGATGATCATTTTCGTGGAAAGAAGTAACCCTCAGCTTCTAGACAAAATCAAAGCCTTTTAGGCTTTTTTTTGTTATACTATAAAAGTATATTTATTGACCTTTTACCGTATTTTCTAGGGAAATCAAGTATGTTTCCAGTAAGTACTGTAAAGGCATTGAAAAAGAAAGGAACTATCATGTCAGTATTAGAGATCAAAGATCTTCACGTTGAGATTGAAGGAAAAGAAATTTTAAAAGGGGTTAACCTGACCCTTAAAACAGGAGAAATTGCCGCTATCATGGGACCAAATGGTACTGGTAAATCAACTCTTTCAGCCGCTATCATGGGAAATCCAAACTATGAAGTAACCAAAGGTGAAGTTTTGTTTGATGGCGTAAACATCCTTGAGTTGGAAGTGGACGAGCGTGCTCGTATGGGCCTTTCCTTGCCATGCAATATCCATCAGAAATTCCAGGAATTACCAATGCTGAATTTCTTCGTGCAGCCATGAATGCTGGTAAAGAAGATGATGAAAAGATTTCAGTTCGTGAGTTCATTACTAAACTGGACGAGAAGATGGAATTGCTCAACATGAAAGAAGAAATGGCAGAGCGTTACCTCAATGAAGGTTTCTCTGGTGGTGAGAAAAAACGTAATGAAATTCTTCAACTCTTGATGTTAGAACCAACATTTGCACTTTTGGATGAGATTGACTCTGGTCTTGATATTGATGCCCTTAAAGTTGTTTCTAAAGGTGTTAATGCTATGCGTGGTGAAGGCTTCGGTGCTATGATCATTACTCACTACCAACGTCTCTTGAACTACATTACGCCAGATGTGGTACACGTGATGATGGAAGGTCGTGTTGTTCTTTCTGGTGGTCCAGAATTGGCGGCGCGTTTGGAACGTGAAGGATACGCAAAACTAGCTGAAGAACTTGGCTATGACTACAAGGAAGAATTGTAATTCCCTCGTATCTTTTAGGAGAAGTAAATGACTAAAGAAACTATTAAACTTTTTTCAGAAATGCACGCTGAACCAAGCTGGTTGGCTGACCTCCGTCAAAAAGCTTTTGACAAGATTGAGAGCCTAGAATTGCCAGTTATTGAGCGTGTGAAATTCCACCGTTGGAATCTGGGTGATGGAACGATTACAGAAAGTGAACCGTCAGCAAATGTACCTGACTTCACTGCTCTAGACAATCACTTGAAGTTGGTGCAAGTAGGCACCCAAACTGTTTTTGAACAAATTCCAGTTGAATTAGCTGAACAAGGGGTTGTGTTTACAGACTTCCACTCAGCTTTAGAAGAAATTCCAGAGCTGATCGAGGAATTCTTCATGTCATCAGTTAAGTATGACGATGATAAATTAGCAGCCTACCACACAGCTTACTTTAACAGTGGTGCTGTACTCTATATTCCAGATAATGTTGAGATTGCTGAACCAATTGAAGGCATTTTCTACCAAGACAGCGATAGCGATGTGCCATTTAACAAGCATATCCTTATCATAGCTGGTAAGAACAGTAAGATTAGCTACCTTGAACGTCTGGAGTCACGTGGTGAGGGTAGTGCCAAAGCAACTGCCAATATCACAGTCGAAGTGATTGCACGTTCTGGTGCTCAAGTAAAATTTGCTGCTATTGACCGTTTAGGTGAAAATGTTACTGCCTACATTAGCCGTCGTGGTAAATTAGGTAACGATGCAAGCATAGACTGGGCAATTGGTGTTATGAACGAAGGGAATGTTGTTGCTGACTTTGATAGTGACTTGATTGGAAATGGTAGCCATGCCGACCTTAAAGTGGTAGCTCTTTCAAGTGGACGTCAGCTTCAAGGGATTGATACCCGCGTAACCAACTATGGCTGCAACTCAATCGGAAATATCCTCCAACATGGGGTTATTCTTGAAAAAGCAACTTTAACTTTCAACGGTATCGGTCACATCATCAAGGGTGCTAAGGGGGCAGATGCCCAACAAGAAAGCCGTGTTCTCATGCTTTCAGACCAGGCTCGTTCAGATGCTAACCCAATTCTTTTAATTGATGAAAATGACGTAACTGCAGGTCACGCAGCCTCTATCGGTCAAGTGGATCCAGAAGATATGTACTACCTCATGAGCCGTGGCTTGGACAAGGCAACAGCAGAACGTTTGGTTGTTCGTGGTTTCCTTGGATCTGTTATCGTTGAGATTCCAGTCAAGGAAGTTCGTGATGAAATGATTGCAACGATCGAAGAAAAATTGTCAAAACGCTAAGGGGAAGCCTATGTTAGATGTAGAAGTGATTCGTAAGGATTTTCCAATTTTAGACCAGATTGTCAACGATGAACCTCTGGTTTATCTGGATAATGCCGCGACGACACAAACCACTAGCAGTTCTGGAAGCCATTAATCGCTACTATAAGCAGGATAATGCCAATGTTCATCGTGGGGTTCACACTTTGGCTGAACGTGCGACAGCTTCCTATGAGGCTGCTCGTGAAACTATTCGTAAGTTTATCAATGCAGGCTCAACAAAGGAAGTTCTCTTTACCAGAGGTACCACAACTAGTCTCAACTGGGTAGCGCGCTTTGCTGAGGAAGTTCTGACAGAAGGGGATCAGGTCTTGATTTCTGTCATGGAGCACCATTCCAATATCATTCCTTGGCAGGAGGCCTGTCGCAAGACGGGAGCGGAGCTTGTTTATGTCTATCTCAAGGACGGAGCTCTGGATATGGATGACCTGCGGGCTAAATTAACAGATAAAGTTAAGTTTGTCTCGTTAGCTCATGCTTCCAATGTTCTTGGAGTAGTAAATCCTATCAAAGAAATCACTCAAATGGCTCATGAAGTTGGAGCTATTATGGTGGTGGATGGTGCTCAGTCTACACCGCATATGAAGATTGATGTCCAGGACTTGGATGTAGATTTCTTTGCTTTCTCAGGTCACAAGATGTCTGGTCCGACAGGCATCGGTGTTCTTTATGGCAAAGAAAAGTATCTGGAACAAATGTCACCGGTGGAGTTTGGTGGCGAGATGATTGATTTCGTTTATGAACAATCTGCAAGCTGGAAGGAATTGCCTTGGAAATTCGAGGCTGGAACTCCTAACATGGCAGGTGCAATTGGACTTGCTGCTGCAGTAGATTATCTTGAAAATCTTGGGATGGATGCGATTGAAGCCCATGAACAAGAACTGATTGCATATGTCTTTCCAAAAATGCAGGCCATTGAAGGATTGACTATCTATGGTTCACAAGATTTGGCTCAACGTTCAGGTGTCATTGCCTTTAATCTAGGTGATCTTCACCCTCACGACCTCGCGACTGCTCTTGATTACGAAGGAGTAGCAGTTCGTGCCGGTCACCATTGCGCTCAACCTTTGCTCCAGTATTTGGACGTTCCAGCAACAGCTCGTGCAAGTTTTTATATCTATAATACCAAGGCAGATTGTGATAAGTTAGTCGATGCCTTACTAAAGACAAAGGAGTTTTTCAATGGCACTTTCTAAACTAGATAGCCTTTATATGGCAGTGGTAGCGGACCATTCGAAAAATCCCCATCACCAAGGGAAGCTAGAAGATGCTGAGCAAATCAGCCTTAACAATCCAACCTGTGGTGATGTGATTAATCTCTCTGTCAAGTTTGATGCAGATAATCGTTTGGAAGATATCGCTTTTCTAAACTCTGGTTGTACGATTTCAACTGCCTCTGCTAGTATGATGACAGATGCAGTCTTAGGAAAGACCAAGCAAGAAATCCTAGATCTTGCAACCATCTTTTCTGAAATGGTTCAAGGGCAAAAAGATGACAGACAAGATAGTCTTGGAGATGCAGCTTTCTTATCAGGAGTTGCCAAGTTTCCTCAACGAATCAAGTGTGCAACCCTAGCTTGGAACGCCCTGAATAAAACAATTGAAAATCAAGAAAACAAGTAAGACAAGCTTCTTTTGTCTTATGAATTATTAGAAATGAAGAATGAAAGAAAGGATATTATGGCTGAAGAAAGAGTAGAACCAAAACCAATTGACCTTGGTGAATATAAATTTGGTTTTCATGACGATGTAGAGCCTGTCCTATCGACAGGAAAAGGATTGAATGAAGATGTCATTCGTGAACTATCAGCTGCTAAGGGTGAGCCTGAGTGGATGTTAGAATTCCGTTTGAAATCTTATGAAACCTTCAAAAAAATGCCCATGCAAACCTGGGGAGCAGACTTGTCAGAGATTGATTTTGATGACTTGATTTACTACCAAAAACCATCTGATAAACCAGCCCGTTCTTGGGATGAAGTTCCTGAAAAAATTAAAGAAACCTTTGAACGTATTGGGATTCCTGAAGCTGAGCGTGCTTATCTTGCTGGAGCTTCTGCCCAGTATGAGTCAGAAGTGGTTTACCACAACATGAAGGAAGAATTCCAGAAATTGGGTATTATCTTTACTGATACAGATTCTGCCCTCAAGGAATACCCAGACTTGTTTAAACAGTACTTTGCGAAGTTAGTACCTCCGACTGATAACAAGTTGGCTGCCCTCAACTCAGCAGTATGGTCAGGTGGAACTTTTATCTATGTACCAAAAGGAGTTAAAGTGGATATTCCACTTCAAACTTACTTCCGTATCAACAACGAAAATACTGGTCAGTTTGAACGTACCTTGATTATCGTTGATGAAGGAGCAAGTGTCCACTATGTTGAAGGATGTACAGCGCCAACTTATTCAAGTAACAGTTTGCATGCTGCCATTGTAGAAATCTTTGCCTTGGACGGAGCTTACATGCGTTATACAACCATCCAAAACTGGTCTGATAACGTTTATAACTTGGTAACAAAACGTGCCAAAGCCTTGAAAGATGCGACAGTTGAGTGGATCGACGGAAACTTGGGTGCCAAACGACTATGAAATATCCGTCTGTATATCTTGACGGAGAAGGAGCGCGTGGTACCATGCTTTCGATTGCCTTTGCCAATGCAGGGCAACACCAGGATACTGGTGCCAAGATGATCCACAATGCTCCACATACAAGCTCGTCTATCGTATCTAAATCCATCGCTAAAGGCGGAGGGAAGGTTGACTATCGTGGACAAGTGACCTTTAACAAGAACTCTAAGAAATCTGTCTCTCACATCGAGTGTGACACCATTATCATGGATGACTTGTCAGCGTCAGATACTATTCCATTTAATGAAATCCACAACTCACAAGTCGCTTTGGAGCACGAAGCCAAGGTATCTAAGATTTCAGAGGAACAACTCTATTACCTCATGAGTCGTGGTTTGTCAGAATCAGAAGCGACAGAAATGATTGTTATGGGATTTGTAGAGCCCTTCACGAAAGAACTACCAATGGAATATGCAGTTGAGCTTAACCGCTTGATTAGCTATGAAATGGAAGGATCAGTTGGATAAACTTTATGAACAGAAACTGAGGCTGGGACAAAAGTCCTAGCCTCTCAATTGTCTTTGGATTGTTGAGCAAGACGCAGTGGTTGAGTGGGCTCTACTACGCTGATTTCATCAGCTTTTACAGCCCTACTCAACTGTGCGGAGGTGGGACGACGAAATCGTATTCTAACGAATTACCGATTTCTGTCCCACTCTCAGTTTTTTTGATGAAAGATGCTAATAAATATTCACAAAAATCCTTATATATGATAAAATAATACAATCTTATAAATTGGGAGATGAATGATGAATATTTTTAGAACCAAAGACGTTAGTCTAGGTAAGACAGAAATGCATCGCCATTTAAAACTATGGGACTTAATTCTCTTGGGAATTGGTGCCATGGTGGGAACAGGTATTTTTACGATTACAGGAACTGCCGCAGCAACATTAGCAGGACCTGCCCTTGTGGTATCGATTGTAATTTCTGCTATCTGCGTATCCTTATCTGCACTCTTTTTTTGCAGAATTTGCTTCTCGTGTTCCTGCAACGGGTGGAGCCTATAGTTATTTATATGCAATTTTGGGTGAATTTCCAGCCTGGATAGCTGGTTGGTTAACCATTATGGAATTTATGACAGCAGTTTCAGGTGTTGCTTCTGGTTGGGCGGCCTATTTTAAAGGTTTGCTTAGCCATTATGGAATTTCCTTGCCACAAGCCTTGAATGGAACTTTTAATTCTGAACATGGTACTTATATTGATCTTTTACCAATTTTAGTAATTCTACTTGTTACAGGTGTTGTACTTTTAAATTCGAAAGTAGCTCTTCGCTTCAATTCGATTCTTGTTGTTTTAAAATTTTCTGCACTTGCCTTATTTATCCTAGTTGGAATTTGGTACATTAAACCTGAAAATTGGTCCAATTTTGCTCCATTTGGTTTTGGTCAAATTTACGGTGGAAGCACTGGAATTATGGCAGGTGCTTCACTGATGTTTTTTGGATTCTTAGGTTTTGAGTCTATTTCTATGGCAGTTGATGAAATTCAAAGTCCACAAAAGAATATTCCACGTGGGATTGTTTTATCCTTAACCATTGTAACCATTCTGTATGCCTTGGTTACCTTGATATTGACAGGTATCGTTCATTATAGCAAGCTCAATGTTGATGATGCAGTGGCTTTTGCTCTGAGAAGTATCGGTATTGGTTGGGCCGCTAATTATGTTTCACTCGTTGCAATTTTTACTTTGATTACGGTATGTATTTCCATGACTTACGCCTTGTCTCGAATGATTTATAGTTTGGCACGTGATGGGCTCATGCCTCAGAGTTTCAAACAAGTGACTAAGACCAGTCGCGTCCCTAAGAATGCGACCATTTTAACAGGTGTTGTTTCAGCAATTGCAGCGGGAATTTTCCCACTGGCAAGTATCGCAGCTTTTCTCAATATCTGCACCTTAGCCTATCTTATTCTCCTAGCCTATGGGATTATCAAACTGAGAAAAGATAAGGGTATGCCCAAAGAGGGAGAATTTAAAACTCCCCTGGTACCTTTTTTACCAATCTTGTCTATTCTGATTTGCCTTTCATTTATGCTTCAATATACCCTTGAAACATGGATGGCATTTGGACTAGCTTTATTAATAGGCGTTATTATTTACTTTGTTTATGGATATAACCATTCGACTGTAGCTAAAAATGAATAAAGAAAAAAATCGCGAAATTCGCGATTTTCGATTTTTTATAACTTCTCGTTAACAAAACGAACGAAGCGATTCCACCAAACTTTTAAGAAGAAGGCTTTTTCGACATTTTTTTCTGCGACCATCTCAAAACTAGGTTTGTCAGTTGTAATGTATCCTTGACCAACTAGATCCTTGTCTTCATAAGTCAAATGTCCAACGACAGTTCCTGCCTCTAGTGGAGCAGTGTGTTCAGTCGTGTCCGCTGTGTAAGTAATAGTTGATTGTGTACGACTACCCAGACGTTGTACGATTTTGATATCTTCTTTGGCGACAGCTGTAACTGTATCTTCCTTCCCATCTAATACAGGCGATTTACTATCTTCGTAACTTTCCCCTTGTTTGACGATTGTCTGAAGAGCAAAGTTTGATGAGATGTAATCTAAAATAGAAGAAGTAGCTGTGAAGCGTGCATTTGGATTAGTATCTTGGTTGTCAGCGTTTAAGACAACTGTGATGATACGCATTCCTTTTTCTACAGTCGTACCTACAAAGGATGCTCCAGCTTTATCAGTCGTACCAGTTTTAAGTCCATCAACACCACCACGATAGGCAGGCATTCCTTCCAACATATAGTTGGTAGAATGAATTGTCATCCCTGCAAAAGTAGAAGAAGGTTTCTTGGTGATTTCTAAAACTTGAGGATACTTGAGGATGAGGTTGCGAGCAACGACAGCAACATCATAAGCGCTCAATTTGTTTTCATCATCTTTCTTTGAACCAGGATAGATATTAGTGCCAAGAGTTTCATTATTGAGCCCAGTTGTGTTGACGAGTGTAGCATCTTGAATTCCCCATTCTTGTAGTTTGGCCTTCATCATATCTACAAAGTCCTTCTCAGAACCGGCAATTTTTTCAGCTAAAGCGATAGCAGCACTGTTCGCACTAGATACTAAAGTAGCTTCTAATAACTCTTCAACAGTGTAATTTCTAGCTTCCATGGGCACATTACTAGCCGCAGAATTAGTTGTCAACTGGTAGGGGTAATCAGAAATTTCTACAGGAGTGGAAAGAGAGATTTTCCCCTGTTCCAAGGCTTCGTAAACGAGATATACGGTAAGCAATTTGCTAATAGAAGCAATTTCAACAGGTTGAGTAGCATCTTTTTCGTATAAAATCTTACCGCTATTAGCTTCAACAGCAATGGCATGTTTTGCAGCTACATCAAAATCCTGGGCCGAAACAGTTGTAGCCGAACCGAATAAAAATAATGTGATTAGGGTTAAAAATAATTTCTTCATAGTAACTTTATTCTATCACAAAGACAAAAGATATTCTTGTTTTTGTGATGAAAGTTATCAATCTTTTTTGAAATATGGTAAAATAGGGAAAAGAGGAGGTGGCCTATGTTTCGGAGAAACAAACTATTCTTCTGGACAACTGAAATTCTACTAATAACCTTAATTTTCTATCTATGGAAAGAAATGGGTGCTATTATTACACCCTTTGTTAGTGTTGCAAATACAATCATGATTCCTTTTTTACTGGGAGGATTTTTGTATTATCTAACCAACCCAATTGTTATCTTTTTAGAGAAGGAATGCAAAATCAATCGAATCATTGGGATTTTGTTAACCCTTTGTGCCTTAGTTTGTGCACTCGTACTTAGTTTTGTTTATCTACTGCCAATTTTGATTAATCAGTTAAGTAGCTTAATTTACTCGAGTCAAAACATTTACGGTCGTCTTCAAGATTTAGTCATTGAGTTATCAAAACATCCAGCCCTACAAAATCTAGATATCCAACAAACTATTCAGCAACTGAACCTCTCTTATGTTGATATTTTGCAAAATATCTTGAACAGTGTGACAAATAGTGTTGGAAGTGTTCTATCTGCACTCGTAAGCACTGTATTGATTATCATCATGACACCAGTTTTCTTGATTTACTTATTACTTGATGGGCATAAATTTTTACCTATGCTAGAAAGAACTATATTAAAACGAGATAAATTGAACATATCTGGTTTATTGACAAACCTAAATACAACTATTTCTCGTTACATTAGTGGAGTGTCTATAGATGCAGTTATTATTGGATGTTTAGCTTTTATCGGTTATAGTGTGATTGGTCTAAGATATGCCTTGGTCTTCGCCATTTTTTCTGGATTGGCTAATTTGATTCCGTATGTAGGACCAAGCATTGGCTTGATTCCAATGATCATCTCAAATCTCTTCACCGATCCTCATAAAATGATTATTGCTGTCATTTATATGTTGATTATTCAGCAAGTTGATGGAAATATTTATATCCACGTATTGTGGGTGGGGTTATGAAGGTTCACCCGATTACTATTTTAGTCTTGCTTTTATTATCAAGTAATATTTATGGTGTGATTGGAATGATTGTTGCTGTTCCAACCTATTCCATTTTAAAAGAGATTGCTAAATTCTTAGCGCGACTGTATGAAAATCATAAGGAAGCACAAGAAGTTAAGAAACATCTATCAGAATAAAGATGTCGGGATAAAAAATCCCGACCTTTTTTTGATCATAGTATCTTCGGCGCTGTAGTTGATCAAACTTTTTTTGGTTTTAAAACTCTCTAATCTCTTATGATGAAACTTTAATTTTTCTATACATAATTTTTACAAACAACTGAATGATCGAAGTCTTTCGGGGCTGAAAATAGAAAATTCAGACTTGGGTTATCGAATTATGGTCTATCGCCTTTTGCTAAAATAAGCCTATTTATAGATATTTTAAATAAATTGGTAGAGGAAGTAGAGCGAGAATAAGAATAATTCACAAAAACTTTGTAAAACACTTGCAATTTAGCTGAAATTTGATAAAATAGTAAGGAAAGTTAGACTGTATTGCCTACTGTCTATCTATAAAATATATTTTATTGGAGGCTTTTACTCAAATGGCAAAAGAAAAATACGATCGTAGTAAACCACACGTTAACATTGGTACTATCGGACACGTTGACCACGGTAAAACTACCCTAACTGCAGCTATCACAACTGTTTTGGCACGTCGCTTGCCTTCAGCAGTTAACCAACCTAAAGACTATGCGTCTATCGATGCTGCTCCAGAAGAACGCGAACGCGGTATCACAATCAACACTGCGCACGTTGAGTACGAAACTGAAAAACGTCACTACGCTCACATCGACGCTCCAGGACACGCGGACTACGTTAAAAACATGATCACTGGTGCCGCTCAAATGGACGGAGCTATCCTTGTAGTAGCTTCAACTGACGGACCAATGCCACAAACTCGTGAGCACATCCTTCTTTCACGTCAGGTTGGTGTTAAACACCTTATCGTCTTCATGAACAAGATCGACTTGGTTGACGACGAAGAATTGCTTGAATTGGTTGAAATGGAAATCCGTGACCTTCTTTCAGAATACGACTTCCCAGGTGACGATCTTCCAGTTATCCAAGGTTCAGCTCTTAAAGCTCTTGAAGGTGACTCTAAATATGAAGACATCATCATGGAATTGATGAACACTGTTGATGAGTACATTCCAGAACCAGAACGTGACACTGACAAACCATTGCTTCTTCCAGTCGAAGACGTATTCTCAATCACTGGACGTGGTACAGTTGCTTCAGGACGTATCGACCGTGGTACTGTTCGTGTCAACGACGAAATCGAAATCGTTGGTATCAAAGAAGAAACTAAAAAAGCAGTTGTTACTGGTGTTGAAATGTTCCGTAAACAACTTGACGAAGGTCTTGCAGGAGATAACGTAGGTGTCCTTCTTCGTGGTGTTCAACGTGACGAAATCGAACGTGGACAAGTTATCGCTAAACCAGGTTCAATCAACCCACACACTAAATTCAAAGGTGAAGTTTACATCCTTACTAAAGAAGAAGGTGGACGTCACACTCCATTCTTCAACAACTACCGTCCACAATTCTACTTCCGTACTACTGACGTTACAGGTTCAATCGAACTTCCAGCAGGTACTGAAATGGTAATGCCAGGTGATAACGTGACAATCGACGTTGAGTTGATCCACCCAATCGCCGTAGAACAAGGTACTACATTCTCTATCCGTGAGGGTGGACGTACTGTTGGTTCAGGTATGGTTACAGAAATCGAAGCTTAATTCGATTTAGTTCCCAGAAGAACAATTATTTAAGTCAGACACTAAAAGAATCTTGCTATGCAAGGTTCTTTTTTTGCGATCAAAAGTGAGAGAGTTCCTTTTTACAATTTCATAAAAATCATGGTAAAAATGGTTAAATATTAAATTTGGAGAAAAAAATATGAAGTACAAGCGTATCGTATTTAAAGTGGGAACTTCATCCCTGACACATAAAGATGGAAGTTTATCTCGCAGTAAAGTAAAAGCTATCACACAACAGCTTGCAATGCTGCATGAAGCAGGTCATGAGCTGATTTTGGTGTCTTCTGGGGCTGTTGCGGCAGGTTTTGGAGCCTTAGGATTTAAAAAAACGACCAACAAAGATTGCGGATAAGCAAGCTTCAGCGGCGGTTGGTCAAGGATTGCTTCTGGAAGAATATACAACAAATTTGCTCTTAAGACAGATTGTTTCAGCGCAAATCTTGCTAACTCAGGATGATTTTGTCGATAAGCGACGTTATAAAAATGCCCATCAAGCTTTATCAGTCCTTCTCAATCGTGGTGCGATTCCTATTATCAATGAAAATGACAGTGTCGTTATTGATGAGCTCAAGGTCGGGGATAATGATACGCTCAGTGCTCAGGTAGCTGCAATGGTGCAGGCAGATCTTTTGGTCCTCTTAACAGATGTAGACGGTCTTTATACTGGTAATCCTAACTCGGATCCAAGAGCTAAACGTCTGGAGAGAATTGAGACCATCAATCGAGAAATTATAGATATGGCAGGTGGAGCAGGATCTTCAAATGGAACTGGTGGTATGCTGACTAAGATAAAGGCAGCGACCATTGCGACAGAGTCAGGAGTGCCGGTTTATATCTGTTCATCCTTGAAAACTGATGCTATGATTGAGGCGGCAGAAAAGACCAGGGATGGTTCTTACTTTGTTGCACAGGAGAAGGGACTTCGTACCCAGAAACAATGGCTAGCCTTTTATGCCAAAAGTCAGGGAGCAATTTGGGTTGATAAAGGGGCGGCAGAAGCCCTCTCAGAACATGGAAAGAGTCTCCTTTTATCAGGGGTTGTAGATGTTGAGAGCAATTTTTCTTATGGTGATATTGTAACGGTATTTGATAAGGAAACTGGAAAATCACTCGGAAAAGGTAGAGTGCAACTAGGTGCATCGGGACTTAAAGATGTCCTTCGTTCTCAAAAAGCCAAGGGAGTCCTGATTCACCGTGATGACTGGATTTCCATTACTCCTGAAATCCAACTACTCTTTACAGAATTTTAGAGGTAAACTATGGTAAGTACACAAGAACAATTTGAACAGGTACAGGCTGTTAAAAAATCAATTAACACAGCTAGTGAAGAGGTGAAAAACCAAGCCTTGCTAGCTATGGCTGATCACTTATTGGCAGCTACTGAAGAGATTTTAGCAGCTAATGTTCGTGATATGAAAGCGGCCAAGGGGAAAATCTCAGATGTTATGCTGGATCGTCTTTATTTGGATCCAAGTCGTATCCAAGCGATGGCAATAGGCATTCGTGATGTGGTTGCTTTACCAGATCCAATTGGTGAAGTCCTAGAAACAAGTCAGCTTAAAAATGGTTTGATTATTTGCAAGAAGCGAGTTGCAATGGGGGTTATTGGCATTATCTATGAAAGTCGTCCTAATGTGACTTCTGATGCAGCTGCCCTTGCTCTCAAGAGTGGAAATGCGGTTGTTCTTCGTAGCGGTAAGGATGCTTACCAAACAGCTCATGCTATTGTTACAGCCTTGAAGAAGGGCTTGGAGACTACCCCCATTCATCCAGATGTCATTCAATTAGTAGAAGATACTAGCCGTGAAAGTAGTTATGCCATGATGAAGGCTAAGGGTTATCTAGATCTTCTTATTCCTCGCGGAGGGGCTGGTTTGATCAATGCTGTGGTTGAGAATGCTATTGTGCCAGTTATCGAAACAGGAACGGGTATTGTTCATGTCTACGTTGACAAGGATGCAGATGAAGACAAGGCACTGTCTATTATCAATAACGCTAAAACTAGTCGTCCTTCAGTCTGCAATGCCATGGAAGTGCTGCTTGTTCATCAAGACAAGGCGGCAAGCTTCCTTCCTCGTTTGGAGCAAGTTCTGGTTGCCGATCGAAAGGAAGCTGGTCTTGAACCAATTCAATTCCGCCTAGATAGCAAAGCAATGCAGTTTATTTCAGGTCGACCTGCTAAGGATCAAGACTTTGACACTGAGTTTTTGGACTATGTCCTAGCTGTTAAAGTAGTTTCTAGTCTTGACGAAGCTGTAAAGCATATCGAAGCCCACAGCACCCATCATTCGGATGCGATTGTGACGGAAAATGCTGGTGCTGCTGAGTACTTACAAACCAAGTGGACTCAGCAGCGGTTTATGTCAATGCTTCGACTCGTTTCACAGATGGTGGCCAATTTGGTCTGGGTTGTGAAATGGGGATTTCTACTCAGAAATTACATGCGCGTGGTCCAATGGGCTTGAAGGAATTGACCAGCTACAAATATGTGGTTACTGGTGACGGACAGATAAGGGAGTAAAGAGATGAAGATTGGATTTATCGGCTTGGGGAATATGGGAGCTAGTTTGGCTAAGGCTGTCTTGCAGGCAAAAATGAGTCATCAGATTCTCCTTGCTAATCGTAGTCAAGCTAAGGTGGATGCTTTTATTGCCAATTATGGTGGTCAGGTTTCTAGCAATGACGAAATCTTTGCAGAAGCAGATGTGATTTTTCTAGGAGTAAAGCCAGCTCAATTCTCTGAACTGCTTACTCAATATCAGTCAATCCTTGAGAAACGAGAAAGTCTTCTTTTGATTTCGATGGCCGCTGGTTTGACCTTGGAAAAACTTGCTAGTCTTCTTCCAAGTCACCATAGGATTATTCGCATCATGCCTAATACACCTGTTGCTATTGGGCAAGGAGTGATTAGCTATGCCATGTCTGAAAATTGTCATCCAGAAGACAGTGAACTTTTTTGTCAACTTTTAGCCAATGCAGGGCAGTTGGTTGAAATAAGTGATGGTTTAATAGATGCAACAACAGGACTTGCAGGCTGTGGACCAGCCTTTGTCTATCTCTTTATCGAGGCCTTGGCGGATGCAGGAGTTCAAACAGGATTGCCACGAGAAATGGCTCTGAAAATGGCGGCTCAAACAGTAGTTGGTGCAGGTCAAATGGTCCTAGAAAGTCAACAACATCCTGGAGTCTTGAAAGACCAAGTTTGCAGTCCAGGTGGTTCAACCATTGCTGGTGTAGCAAGTTTAGAAAAACATGCTTTCAGAGGAACCGTTGTGGATGCTGTCAATCAAGCCTACATAAGGACTCAAGAATTAGGTAGATAAGAGGTGAGTGTTAAAACTCACCCTCTTTTTTTCTTACAAAGAAGGAAATGAAAAAAGCTTTTCACAAATCCCCATTTTTTTGATAGAATAGAAGAGAGAAAAATAGAAATGAGTCAGACATGTCAAAAGGATTTTTAGTCTCTCTTGAGGGACCAGAGGGAGCAGGAAAAACAAGCGTTCTTGAAGCCCTAATCCCTATATTAGAGGATAGGGGAGTGGAAGTTTTAACAACCCGTGAACCAGGTGGGGTCTTAATTGGAGAAAAAATTCGCGAAGTTATCCTAGATCCTAGTCATACTGAAATGGATCCTAAGACTGAGCTTCTCCTCTATATTGCTAGTCGTCGACAACACTTGGTGGAAAAGGTCTTACCAGCACTTGCAGCTGGAAAACTGGTTATCATGGATCGCTTTATCGATAGTTCTGTTGCTTATCAGGGCTTTGGGCGTGGTTTAGATATCGATGCCATTGATTGGCTTAATGAGTTTGCGACTGATGGACTGAAACCTGATTTGACTCTTTATTTTGATATTGAGGTCGAAGAGGGACTAGCACGTATTGCTGCTAACAGTGATCGGGAGGTCAATCGTTTGGACATGGAAGGTCTGGATCTACACCGAAAAGTTCGTCAGGGTTATCTATCTCTTTTGGAAAAGGACACAGACCGCATTGTAAAAATTGATGCTAGTCTACCTCTTGATCAAGTGATTGAAAATACGCAGCAGCTACTTTTTGACAGGATGGGATTAAGGAGATGAAACAAGAGCAATTAAGAGCTTGTCAACCTCTACAATTTGAACGTTTTGTTCATATCTTGGAGCAAGGGCAACTCAATCACGCCTATCTCTTTTCAGGTAATTTTGGAAGTTTAGAGATGGCCCTTTTCTTGTCTAAAAGTCTCTTTTGTAGTGAGAAAACTGGTATTTTTCCTTGTGAAAAATGTCGGAATTGTAAATTGATTGAGCAGGAAGAGTTTCCTGATGTGACCATAATTAAACCTCTAAATCAAGTCATTAAGACGGAGCGTATTCGAGAATTAGTTGGTCAATTTTCCCAGTCTGGTATTGAAAATCAACGTCAGGTCTTTATTATCGAACAAGCAGAAAAAATGCATGTGAATGCTGCAAATTCACTCTTGAAGGTTATTGAAGAGCCACAAAGTGAGATTTATATTTTCTTTTTGACCGATGATGAGGAACAGATGTTACCAACGGTTCGAAGTCGGACACAGATTTTCCAATTTAAGAAACAAGTCTCTACTTTAATGTCACAGCTTGAAGAGGCTGGTTTAGTAAAAAATAAAGCTAAGCTATTGGCTCAGTTTAGTCAATCGCAGGCAGAGGCTGATAAGCTTGTCCATCAAGCAGGATTTTGGACACTAGTAGATGAAAGTGAACGCCTCTTTTCTTGGCTTTTAGCCCATAAAAAAGAATCCTATTTGCAAGTTGCAAAATTAACGAGTTTGGCTGATGATAAAGAAAAGCAAGATCAAGTGCTCAGGATTTTAGAGGTACTAGCTGGTCAAGAGATTCTCAATGTTTCAGCTCGAAATATTTTGCAAAATCTCGTCCAAACTCGTAAAATGTGGCGGGCCAATGTTAGCTTTCAAAACGCTTTGGAATACCTGGTTTTACAAAAAAATTTAAAGTAAAGATAGATTATAGAAAGGGCTGTAATGAATAAAAAAGAATTATTTGATGCTTTAGATGACTTTTCACAGCAATTGTTGGTAACCTTGGCAGACGTCGAAGCTATCAAGAAAAATCTCAAGAGTTTGGTAGAGGAAAATACAGCTCTTCGTTTAGAAAATGATAAACTGAGAGAACGTTTGGGAGAGGTTGAGGAGACAGCTCCAGCTAAGACTAAACATGTAAGGGAAAATGTCCGTCGCATTTATGAGGATGGTTTTCATGTTTGCCGTGACTTTTATGGTCAACGTCGGGAGCAAGATGCAGAATGTATGTTCTGTGATGAACTGTTGTTTAGGGAGTAAGTATGCAGATTCAAAAGAGTTTTAAGGGACAAACTCCCTACGGCAAGCTTTATCTAGTCGCAACGCCAATTGGTAATCTAGATGATATGACTTTTCGCGCCATTCAGACCTTGAAAGAGGTCGACTGGATCGCGGCAGAAGATACTCGTAATACTGGACTATTTGCTCAAGCATTTTGATATCTCAACCAAGCAAATCAGTTTTTCACGAACATAATGCCAAGGAAAAAATTCCTGATTTGATTGATTTGTTGAAACAAGGTCAAAATCTTGCCCAAGTATCTGATGCAGGGATGCCTAGTATTTCTGACCCAGGGGCATGATTTGGTCAAGGCTGCCATTGAAGAAGATATCGCAGTTGTCACAGTTCCAGGAGCTAGTGCAGGGATTTCTGCCTTGATTGCAAGCGGCTTGGCACCCCAACCCCACATCTTTTATGGTTTTCTACCACGAAAAGTCAGGCCAGCAAAAGCAGTTTTTCGAAGCGAAAAAAGCTTATCCAGAAACTCAGATTTTCTACGAATCTCCTCACCGTGTCGCAGATACGCTGGAAAATATGCTAGAAGTTTATGGTGATCGCTCGAGTGGTCTTGGTTCGAGAATTGACCAAGATTTATGAAGAATACCAACGTGGGAATATTACAGAGTTACTAGATAGTATTTCTGAAACGCCACTCAAGGGTGAATGTCTTCTCATCGTTGAAGGTGCCAGTCAGGATGTGGAGGAAAAGGACGAAGAGGACTTGTTCTTAGAAATCCAAGAACGAATCCAACAAGGAATCAAGAAAAATCAAGCCATTAAGGAAGTTGCAAAGATTTACCAGTGGAATAAAAGCCAGCTCTACGCTGCTTATCACGAATGGGAAGACAATCAAGAAAACAACTAGACAGGGAAGTTTTCCTTCTTCCCTTTTTTTGTTATACTAGTAGAAGAAAAAATAGAAAGATTTGTGGGTGTCAAACAGTCCAGTGACTTTTGATATGGACTTAGGTTTCACCCAAAGAGGTATTAGTGTCGTGTCTCAATCTTATATCAATGTTATCGGTGCTGGTTTGGCAGGTTCGGAAGCAGCCTACCAAATCGCAGAGCGTGGTATTCCAGTTAAACTTTATGAAATGCGTGGTGTCAAGTCAACACCACAACACAAAACTGACAATTTTGCAGAGTTGGTCTGCTCAAACTCTTTACGTGGGGATGCTCTTACAAATGCTGTAGGTCTCCTCAAGGAAGAAATGCGTCGTCTTGGTTCTGTGATTTTAGAATCAGCAGAAGCAACCCGTGTTCCTGCAGGTGGAGCCCTCGCAGTTGACCGTGATGGTTTCTCCCAAATGGTCACTGAAAAAATTGCCAACCACCCTTTGATTGAGGTCGTACGTGACGAAATTACAGAATTGCCAACAGATGCCATTACAGTTGTTGCAACTGGTCCTTTGACTAGTGATGCCCTTGCTGAGAAAATTCATGCTCTAAATGGAGGAGACGGTTTTTATTTCTACGATGCTGCAGCTCTAATCGTAGATGTCAATACCATTGATATGAACAAGGTTTATCTCAAATCACGTTATGATAAGGGAGAAGCAGCCTATCTCAATGCTCCTATGACCAAACAAGAGTTTATGGATTTCCATGAAGCCTTGGTCAATGCAGAAGAAGCTCCGTTGAATTCTTTCGAAAAAGAAAAATACTTCGAAGGTTGTATGCCGATCGAAGTCATGGCTAAACGGGGTATCAAAACCATGCTCTATGGTCCTATGAAACCAGTTGGTCTAGAGTATCCAGACGATTACACAGGTCCTCGTGATGGAGACTTTAAAACTCCTTATGCGGTCGTTCAGCTTCGTCAGGACAATGCTGCAGGTAGTCTTTACAATATTGTTGGTTTCCAAACTCACCTTAAATGGGGAGAACAAAAGCGTGTCTTCCAAATGATTCCAGGTCTTGAAAACGCTGAGTTTGTTCGCTATGGAGTTATGCACCGCAATTCTTACATGGACTCTCCAAATCTTCTTGAGCAGACCTATCGTTCTAAGAAACAGCCAAATCTATTCTTTGCTGGTCAGATGACGGGTGTGGAAGGCTATGTTGAATCTGCTGCATCAGGTCTAGTAGCTGGTATTAACGCAGCTCGTCTTTTCAAGGGCGAAAGCGAGGCTATTTTCCCAGAGACAACAGCAATTGGAAGTCTAGCTCATTACATCACCCATGCTGATAGTAAACACTTCCAACCAATGAACGTCAATTTCGGAATTATCAAGGAATTGGAAGGCGACCGTATTCGTGATAAGAAGGCTCGTTATGAAAAAATTGCAGAGCGTGCCTTGGCTGATTTGGAAAACTTTTTATCCGTTTAAAATTTTCAAAAGAATAACTCATGAGACTATAAAATTCTCAAAAAATGTGATAAAATAGTTTGAATAAAATAAAGGAGCGAAGTCAGGTGGAACCCAAATATAAACGTATTTTGATTAAGTTATCAGGTGAGGCCCTTGCTGGCGAGCGTGGTGTCGGAATTGATATCAAAACTGTTCAAGCAATGGCTCAAGAAATTCAAGAAGTACATAACTTAGGAATTGAGATTGCTCTCGTAATCGGAGGAGGAAATCTCTGGCGTGGAGAGCCTGCTGCAGAAGCTGGAATGGATCGTGTACAAGCAGACTATACAGGAATGCTTGGAACCGTTATGAATGCTCTTGTGATGGCAGATTCATTGCAACAAGTTGGTGTGGATACTCGTGTGCAAACAGCCATTGCCATGCAACAAGTAGCAGAACCTTACGTTCGTGGACGTGCCCTTCGTCATCTTGAAAAAGGACGCATTGTTATCTTTGGTGCTGGAATTGGATCACCATACTTCTCAACAGATACAACAGCCGCCCTTCGTGCAGCAGAGATTGAAGCGGACGCTATCTTGATGGCTAAAAATGGGGTTGATGGTGTCTACAATGCTGATCCCAAAAAAAGGATAAGACAGCCGTTAAATTTGAAGAGTTGACTCACCGTGATGTCATTAATAAAGGTCTCCGTATCATGGACTCAACTGCTTCAACACTTTCAATGGACAATGATATTGACTTGGTAGTTTTCAACATGAACCAACCAGGGAATATTAAACGTGTTGTATTTGGTGAAAATATCGGAACTACAGTTTCAAATAATATCGAAGAAAAGGAATAAGAAATCATTATGGCAAACGCAATCGTAGAAAAAGCAAAAGAGAGAATGACTCAATCTCACCACTCACTTGCTCGTGAGTTTGGAAGTATTCGTGCTGGTCGTGCTAACGCTAGCTTGCTTGACCGCATCCACGTTGAGTACTATGGTGTTGAAACACCACTTAATCAAATTGCTTCTATCACAATCCCAGAAGCACGTGTCTTGTTGGTAACACCATTTGATAAATCTTCATTGAAAGATATCGAGCGTGCTTTGAACGCTTCAGATCTTGGTATTACACCAGCTAACGATGGTTCTGTTATTCGCTTGGTAATCCCAGCTCTTACCGAAGAAACTCGTCGCGATCTCGCTAAAGAAGTGAAAAAAGTTGGTGAGAATGCTAAAGTTGCTATCCGTAATATCCGTCGTGATGCTATGGATGAAGCTAAGAAACAAGAAAAAGCTAAAGAAATCACTGAAGACGAATTGAAGACTCTTGAAAAAGATATTCAAAAAGCAACAGACGATGCTGTAAAACACATCGACGACATGACTGCCAATAAAGAAAAAGAAATCTTGGAAGTCTAAGAAATAAACAGAAAAACTCAGTTGGCATTGCTGGCTGAGTTTTATTCGAAAGAAGGAAATATGAATACAAATCTTGCAAGTTTTATCGTTGGACTAATCATCGATGAAAATGACCGTTTTTACTTTGTTCAAAAAGATGGTCAGACCTACGCTCTTGCCAAGGAAGAAGGTCTGCATAGGGTAGGAGATACAGTTAAAGGATTTGCCTACACAGACATGAAGCAAAAGCTCCGCTTGACAACTCTAGAAGTGACTGCCACTCAGGACCAATTTGGTTGGGGAACCGTAACAGAAGTCCGTAAGGATTTGGGTGTCTTTGTTGACACAGGTCTTCCTGACAAGGAAATCGTTGTGTCACTGGATATTCTACCTGAGCTTAAAGAACTTTGGCCAAAGAAAGGCGATCGCCTATACATTCGTCTAGAAGTGGACAAAAAGGACCGTATCTGGGGCGTATTGGCTTATCAGGAAGACTTCCAACGATTGGCTCGTCCTGCCTACAATAACATGCAGAACCAAAACTGGCCAGCCATTGTTTATCGTCTCAAGTTGTCAGGAACTTTTGTTTACCTGCCAGAAAATAATATGCTTGGCTTCATCCATCCAAGTGAGCGTTATGCAGAACCTCGTTTGGGGCAAGTGTTAGATGTACGTGTTATTGGCTTCCGTGAGGTGGATCGCACACTTAATCTTTCACTTAAAACCACGCTCTTTTGAGATGTTGGAAAATGATGCCCAGATGATTTTTAACTTACTTGGAAAGCAATGGTGGATTTATGACCCTGAAATGACAAATCTTCACCAGATGATATCAAGGCAACCTTTTTGGTATCTCTAAAGGTCAATTTAAAAAAAGCGCTCGGTGGTTTGATGAAAGCTGGCAAAATTAAACAAGACCAGTTTGGTACTGAATTAATTTAGGGAGGCTTATGAGAAAATCATTTTATACTTGGCTCATGACCGAGCGCAATCCTAAAAGCAATAGTTCAAAAGCAATTTTAGCGGATTTGGCTTTTGAGGAGTCTGCCTTCCCAAAGCATACAGATGATTTCGATCAAGTCAGTCGTTTTTTAGAGGAACATGCTAGCTTTTCCTTTAATATGGGAGACTTTGATCGAATTTGGCAAGAATATCTAGAACATTAAGGCTACTAGATGGGGTTGGGGATAGTAATTTCTCAGCCTCTTTGCTATAATATAGTCATTCAGTTTAACTTTTACTAGGTCCTAATCGACTTTTTAACTACTAAAAGCAAACGAAACATTATATAAAATTAAAAGAGTTAGAGAGGTTCTTTGTTTGAAGGAACATTCAATAGACATTCAACTTAGTCATCCAGATGATTTATTTCATCTTTTTGGTTCTAATGAGCGCCATCTTCGTTTGATGGAGGATGAGTTAGATGTCATCATCCATGCTCGTACAGAGATTGTACAAGTCTTGGGGGAGGAGTCAGCTTGTGAGGAAGCCCGACAAGTTATTCAAGCCTTGATGGTTTTGGTCAATCGTGGAATGACCGTTGGAACTCCGGATGTAGTGACAGCTATTACCATGGTTAAGAATAATGAAATCGATAAGTTTGTCGCCCTCTATGAAGAAGAAATTATCAAGGATAATACAGGTAAGCCTATTCGTGTTAAAACCTTGGGTCAAAAGCTTTATGTGGATAGTGTCAAGCAACACGATGTGACCTTTGGTATTGGGCCTGCAGGAACAGGTAAGACCTTCCTAGCAGTGACCTTAGCCGTAACAGCTCTCAAGCGTGGGCAAGTCAAGCGTATCATTTTGACACGTCCTGCGGTAGAAGCAGGGGAGAGCTTAGGATTTCTTCCAGGAGATCTCAAGGAAAAGGTTGATCCTTATCTTCGTCCAGTTTATGATGCTTTATATCAGATTTTAGGGAAAGACCAAACAACTCGTCTCATGGAGCGTGAAATCATCGAGATTGCACCCCTGGCTTATATGCGCGGGCGTACCTTAGATGATGCCTTTGTTATCTTGGATGAAGCGCAAAATACAACCATCATGCAGATGAAGATGTTCTTGACCCGTCTTGGATTTAATTCTAAGATGATTGTCAATGGGGATATTAGTCAGATTGACCTACCGCGTAATGTAAAGTCAGGTTTGATTGATGCCCAAGAAAAACTTAAGAACATTCACCAAATTGACTTTGTTCATTTCTCAGCCAAGGATGTGGTTCGCCACCCAGTTGTCGCTCAAATTATCAGAGCCTATGAACCTCGACCTGTCAAAGCTGAAGAAAATCAAGAAGAAACAGAATAAAGAAAAAGGTTGGCCAAAAACTAGCTTTCCAATAAAACCACACAGTGATTCCAGTCTTGAATCAAATCAAGCTGAAAGAAACACTGTGTGGTTTTTGAATAGTGGATGTTTTAGATGCTAGATTCTTGGCCAATTTGGTGAGATACATGAACATAAAGATGAAATCCTATTTCTGTTGCGACAGCTTGTTTACCTCTGACATGCACTCTGCGCACGCCAAAAACACTCTTCAATCTACCAAAACGGGTTTAACATCAATTTTCCGTTTGGCATAGATCGAGAGCCTTCTTCACTATGTAATGTTTGCTTAAGGAGTTCCTTAAAGTAATTCCTTAAAGTAATTCCAAGTTGGATTATAATGGATTTGTTTCTGATTCCCACTATCTATTTTAGCCAACTGTTCTAACTCAGGAGTATCTTGAACTTTATCCGCCTCATAAATCTTGAAATCACGTTGAAAATCATACTTATCGGTTTGACTAGAGTAGTTCTTAAAGGAATAAACTATGCCATCGGGCTTTATAAACTGGTCCGTGTCCTCAAGATATTCCCAGTTCATTGGGTTATCTGTGCTCGTTTAGTACTTTTTAGTCAATTTTGATTAGGTTGTTGGCATGTTTACTGGAGTGGAAGTTATTAATCGTTTTATAGCTAACATAGGTATATTGCCTCAACCATTTCATAGGAATGACTTCTTCGTTCATTTGAACGATTTTACGTCCAGAGAACACTTGACGAGCATAAGCGAACAGGGTCATCTTCATGAGCATGGCTGGATGAAAGGCAGGGCGGCCAGTGTAGGAGGTCTCTTCCAATAGAATTTGACTAGGAATACTGTCCACATAGAGGCTAATCATTCTCGTTCGTGAATTAGTGGAATATCGTAGGCAAGATTCACTTCCAAACTTAACTGAGTTTTTGGTGGTTTTAGTAGTGGTTCAACTTGATTCCTACTATTCTTGATGGTGTGAATGTACTTATAATGTATTCCAGTTAACCACGAAAGCTTTGGATTTTATAAAATTAACACAGATTAAAAAATAAATTAATGTGTGTTAATTTTTTCTTGACTTAAATTTTTTTAATTGATATACTATTTTTCAGAGAGCTAACAATTATATATAAATGTACTACTCTATTTCCTAGATAATACTTCATAAAACTTTTTATAACAAAGGCTAGCAAAGTTAAAGTTTTCTATCTTTAGGAAGTTAAATAAATATGTAAGGAATTAAAATGAAAAAAAGTACAGTATTGTCATTAACCACAGCTGCAGTTATTTTAGCAGCATATGTCCCTAACGAGGTAGTCTTAGCAGAAACATCTAGTTCTGAAGATGCTGTAACTATCTCTGATAAAGAAAAAGTAGCAGTAGATAAGGAAACAGAAAATAAAGAGAAACATGAAGATATTCATAATGCTATAGAAACTTTAAAGCATACTGAAGAGAAGAAAACAACAATTATTGAGGAAAAAGAAGTTGTTAGTAAAAATCCTGTGATAGACAATAACACTAGCAATGAAGAAGCAAAAATCAAAGAAGAAAATTCCAATCAATCCCAAGGAGAACATGCGGACTCATTTGTAAATAAAAACACAGAAAATCTCAATAAAGAAGATAAAGTTGTATATATTGCCGAATTTAAAGATAAAGAATCTGGTGAAAAAGCAATCAAGCAACTATCCAATCTTAAGGATACAAAAGTTTTATATACTTATGATAGGATTTTTAATGGTAGTGCGATTGAAACTACCCAAGATAATCTGGACAAAATTAAACTAATAGAAGGTATTTCATCTGTTGAAAGATCACAAAAGGTCCAACCCATGATGAATCATGCTAGAAAGGAAATTGGAGTTGAAGAGGCAATTGATTACCTAAAGTCTATCAATGCTCCATTTGGTAAAAATTTTGATGGTAGAGGTATGGTCATTTCAAATATCGATACCGGGACAGATTATAGGCATAAGGCCATGAGGATTGATGATGATGCTAAAGGCTCAATGAGATTCAAAAAAGAAGACTTAAAAGGTACTGATAAAAATTTCTGGTTGAGTGATAAAATCCCTCATGCTTTCAATTATTATAATGGTGGTAAAATTACTGTAGAAAAAGCTGATGATGGAAGCGATTATTTTGATCCACATGGGATGCATATTGCAGGGATTCTTGCAGGAAATGATACTGAAAAAGATATTAAAAACTTTAACGGAATAGATGGAATTGCGCCCAATGCACAGATCTTCTCTTATAAAATGTACTCTGACGCAGGATCTGGCTTCGCAGGGGATGAAACAATGTTTCATGCTATTGAAGATTCGATCAAACACAATGTCGATGTTGTTTCGGTATCATCTGGCTTTACAGGAACAGGTCTTGTAGGTGAGAAATATTGGCAAGCTATTAGAGCGTTAAGAAAAGCAGGCATTCCAATGGTTGTAGCTACGGGTAACTATGCGACTTCTGCTTCAAGTTCTTCATGGGATTTAGTGGCAAATAATAATCTGAAAATGACAGATACTGGAAATGTAACAAGAACTGCAGCACATGAAGATGCGATAGCGGTTGCTTCTGCTAAAAATCAAACAGTTGAGTTTGATAAAGTCAACATAGGTGGAGAAAATTTTAAATACAGAAATATAGGGGCCTTTTTCGATAAGAATAAAATCACAACAAATGAAGACGGTTCAAAAGCTCCTAGTAAATTAAACTTTGTATATATAGGCAAAGGTCAAGACCAAGATTTGATAGGATTGGATCTTAAGGGCAAAATTGCAGTAATGGATCGAATTTATACCAAGGATTTAAAGGATGCTTTTAAAAGAGCAACGGATAAGGGCGCACGCGCCATTATGGTTGTAAATACTGTCAATTACTACAATAGAGATAATTGGACAGAGCTTCCAGCCATGGGATATGAAGCGGATGAAGGGACTAAAAGTCAAGTATTTTCAATTTCAGGAGATGATGGTGTAAAGCTATGGAACATGATTAATCCTGATAAAAAAACTGAGGTTAAAAGAAATAGTAAGGAAGATTTCAAAGATAAATTGGAGCAATACTATCCAATTGATATGGCCAGCTATAATTCTAATAAACCGAATGTAGGTGACGAAAAAGAGATTGACTTTAAGTTTGCACCTGACACAGACAAAGAATTGTATAAAGAAGACATCATCGTTCCAGCAGGATCCACATCTTGGGGACCGAGAACAGATTTGCTTTTAAAACCTGATGTCTCAGCACCAGGTAAAAATATTAAATCCACCCTCAATGTCATTAATGGGAAATCAACTTATGGTTATATGTCAGGGACTAGTATGGCAACTCCAATCGTGGCAGCTTCTACTGTTTTGATTAGACCAAAGTTAAAGGAAATGCTTGAAAGACCTGCTTTGAAAAATCTTAAGGGAGATGACAAAATAGACCTTACAAGTCTTACAAAAATAGCCCTACAAAATACTGCACGGCCTATGATGGATGCAACGTCTTGGAAAGAAAAAAGTCAATACTTTGCATCACCTAGACAACAGGGAGCAGGGCTAATTAATGTTGCCAATGCTTTGAGAAATGAAGTCGTAGCTACTTTTAAAAACACGGATTCTAAAGGTTTGGTAAACTCTTATGGTTCTATTTCTCTTAAAGAAATAAAAGGAGATAAAAAATACTTTACAATTAAGCTTCACAATACATCAAACAGACCTTTGACCTTTAAAGTTTCAGCATCAGCAGTAACTACAGATGCTCTAACTGATAGACTCAAACTGGATGAAACATACAAAGACGAAAAATCTCCAGATGGGAAGCAAATTGTTCCAGAAATCCACCCAGAAAAAGTAAAAGATGCAAATATTACATTTGAGCATGACACTTTCACTATAGGCCCAAATTCTAGCTTTGATTTAAATGCGGTTATAAACGTTGGGGAGGCTAAAAATAAAAATAAATTTGTAGAATCATTTATTCATTTTGAGTCTGTGGAAGAAATGGAAGCTCTAAACTCCAATGGGAAGAAAACAAATTTCCAACCTTCTTTATCGATGCCTCTAATGGGATTTGCTGGGGATTGGAATAAGGAACCAATCCTTGATAAATGGGCCTGGGAAGAAGGTTCAAAATCAAAAACAATGGAAGGTTATGATGATGATGGTAAAACCAAAAAAATTCCAGGAACCTTAAATAAGGGAATTGGTGGAGAACATGGTATAGATAAATTTAATCCAGCAGGAGTTATACAAAATAGAAAAGATAAAAATACAACATCCCTAGATCAAAATCCAGAATTATTTGCTTTCAATAACGAAGGGATCAACGCACCATCATCAAGTGGTTCTAATATTGCTAAAATTTATCCTTTAGATTCAAATGGAAATCCTCAAGATGCTCAACTTGAGAGAGGATTAACACCTTCTCTACTTGTATTAAGAAGTGCAGAAGAAGGAATGATTTCAATAGTAAATACAAATAAAGAGGGAGAAAATCAAATTGACTTAAAAGTCATTTCGAGAGAACACTTTGTTAAAGGAATTTTAAACTCTAAAAGAAATGATGCAAAGGGAATCAAATCTTCTAAGCTAAAAGTTTGGGGCGACTTGAAATGGGATGGACTCATCTATAACCCTAGAGGTAGAGAAGAAAATGCACCAGAGAGTAAGGATAACCAAGATCCAGCTACTAGGATAAGAGGTCAATTTGAACCGATTGCAGAAGGTCAATATTTCTATAAATTTAAATATAGATTAACTAAAGATTACCCATGGCAGGTTTCCTATATTCCTGTAAAAATTGATAACACAGCTCCTAAGATTGTTTCAATTGATTTTTCAAATCCTGAAAAAATTAAGCTGATTACAAAGGATACTTATCACAAGGTAAAAGATCAATACAAGAATGAAACTCTATTTGCGAGAGATCAAAAAGAACATCCTGAAAAATTTGACGAGATTGCAAACGAAGTTTGGTATGCTGGCGCCGCTCTAGTTAATGAAGATGGAGAGGTTGAGAAAAATCTTGAAGTAACTTATGCAGGTGAGGGTCAAGGAAGAAATAGAAAACTTGACAAAGACGGAAATACCATTTATGAAATTAATGGTGCAGGAGATTTAAGAGGAAAAATCATTGAAGTCATTGCATTAGATGGTTCTAGCAATTTCACAAAGATTCATAGAATTAAATTTGCTGATCATGCTGATGAAAAGGGGATGATTTCCTATTATCTAGTAGATCCTGATCAAGATTCATCTAAATACCAAAAGCTTGGAGAGATTGCCGAATCTAAATTTAAAAATTTAGAAAATAGAAAAGAGGATAGTCTTAAAAAAGATACAACTGAAGTAGAACATCATCAAGGGAATGAAGAGTCTATCGAAGAAAAATCTAGCTTGACTATTCATAAAACTATTTCAACAATTAGAGAGTTTGAAAGTAAAGACTTAAAGAAACTCATTAAAAAGAAATTTAGAGAAGTTGATGACTTTACAAGTGAAACTGGTAAGAGAACAGAGGAATACGATTATAAATACGATGATAAGGGAAATATCATTGCTTATGATGATGGTAGTGCCTTAGAATATGAAACTGAAAAACTTGACGAAATCAAATCAAAAATTTATGGTGTTTTAAGCCCATCTAAAGATGGACACTTTGAAATTCTTGGAAAGATAAGTAATGTTTCTAAAAATGCCAAGGTATATTATGGCAATAGCTATAAATCGATAGAAATCAAAACGACCAAGTATGATTCCCACTCAAAAACGATGACATTTGATTTATACGCTAATATTAATGATATTGTGGATGGATTAGCTTTTTCAGGAGATATGAGATTCTTTGTGAAAGATGATGATCAGATAAAAGCTGAAACTAAAATTAGAATGCCTGAAAAAAATAAGGAAACTAAGACAGAATATCCGTATGCATCAAGTTATGGGAATGTAATAGAATTAGGAGAAGGAGATCTTTCAAAAAACAAACCAAACAATTTAACGGACATGGAATCTGGTAAAATCTATTCTGATTCAGAAAAACAACAATATCTGTTAAAAGATAACATTATTCTAAGAAAAGGCTATGCACTAAAAGTGACTACCTATAATCCTGGAAAAACGGATATGTTAGAAGGAAATGGAGTCTATAACAAGGAAGATATAGCAAAAATCCAAAAGACCAATCCTAATCTAAGAGTCCTTTCAGAAAAAATAATTTATGCTGATAGTAGAAATGTTGAAGATGGAAGAAGTACTCAATCCGTATTAATGTCGGCTTTAGACGGCTTTAACATTGTAAAATATCAAGTGTTTACCTTTAAAATGAACGATAAAGGGGAAGCAATCGATAAAGATGGAAATCTTGTAACAGATTCTTCTAAACTTGTATTATTTGGTAAGGATGGTAAAGAGTACACAGGAGAGGATAAGTCCAATGTAGAAGCTATAAAAGAAGATGGCTCTACGTTATTTATTGATGCAAAACCAGTAAATCTTTCAATGGACAAGAACTACTTTAATCCATCTAAATCTAATAAAATTTATGTACGAAATCCAGAATTTTATTTAAGAGGTAAGATTTCTGATAAGGGTGGTTTTAACTGGGAGTTGAGAGTTAATGAATCGGTTGTAGATAATTATTTAATCTACGGAGATTTACACATTGATAACACTAGAGATTTTAACATTAGGCTTAATGTTAAAGACGGTGACATCATGGACTGGGGGATGAAAGACTATAAAGCAAACGGATTTCCAGATAAGGTAACAGATATGGATGGAAATGTTTATCTTCAAACTGGCTATAGCGATTTGAATGCGAAAGCGGTTGGAGTACACTATCAATTTTTATATGATAATGTAAAACCTGAAGTAAGCATTGATCCTAAGGGAAATACTAGTATCGAATATGCTAACGGAAAATCTGTAGTCTTTAACATCAATGATAAAAGAAATAATGGATTCGATGGTGAGATTCAAGAACAACATATTTATGTAAATGGAAAAGAATATAAATCATTTGATGATATTAAACAACTAACAGACAAGACACTAAACATTAAGATTGTTGTAAAAGATTTCGCAAGAAATACAACCGTAAAAGAATTCATTTTAAACAAAGATACGGGAGAGGTAAGCGAACTAAAACCTCATACTGTAACTGTGACCATTCAAAATGGGAAAGAAATGAGTTCTAAGATAGTGTCGGAAGAAGATTTCGTTTTACCTGTCTATAAGGGTGAATTAGAAAAAGGATATCAATTTAATGGCTGGGAAATTTCTGGTTTCGAAGGGAAAAAAGACGCTGGCTATGTTATTAATGTATTAAAAGATACCCTTATAAAACCTGTATTCAAGAAAATAGAGGAGAAAAAGGAGGAGGAAAATAAACCTACTTTTGATGTATCGAAAAAGAAAGAAAACCCACAGGTAAATCATAGTCAATTAGATGGAAATCACAGAAAAGAGGATTTGCAAAGAGAAAATCAATCACAAAAATCTGATTCAACTAAGGATGTCACAGCTACAGTTCCTGATAGAAATGATAAAAACTTTGAAAATAAGACTGAAGTTTATCTTAATGAACAAAACAGCATAACTAATAAACAGACTAATATCGATAGTAAATCAACTATTAGCAATCCTAATAAGTTACCAAAAACCGGAACAGTTAGCAGAGTCTTTACATTATTTGTTGCTGGAATAATGTTTACCGTAGGCGCATTTCTTGGATTGAAGAAAAAAGATCAAGATTAAGACAAAAGGCATGGATAAAAAATGGTTTATGTATTGAGATTAGATAGTGTGATGATGAAACAGTTTTGTGAAAATAGCCATTTATAACTCAATTATTTAGTTTGCTTTGATAGTGATACTCTTTTTGGATTTATTAATGGATTTAGTTTAGATAACTAATGAATTGATTGAAAGGGTTAATATTGACAAATAGTGATCACATTGATTAGAAACTAGAGTCTATCAAAATTTAAATTATAAACCATGACATGAGAAAACGAGCATTTCCAAGAACGGAAATGCTCGTTTTTGAGATTTAGAAGCTAGTTTTTATGTAGCTTCTTATTTTTGTAGTTTAAATTTATAAATCATTTTAGACAAGTTCACTAATTGAAGTGAAGTCACGATCCAAGCCTTCTGCAACTGGTTGGCTAGTGAGGATACCTTGATAAGTTGTAACTCCTTCACGTAAACCAGCATCATCAGAAATAGCTTTCTTAAATCCTTTTCTGCCAAGGCTTCGATATATGGAAGAGTCACATTTGTAAGGGCAATCGTAGATGTGCGAGCAACTGCTCCAGGAATGTTAGCAACGGCATAGTGAAGAACACCGTGTTTTTCATAGACTGGTTCATCGTGAGTTGTCACTCGGTCAGCTGTCGCTATAACACCACCTTGGTCAACAGCAACGTCAACGATGACAGAACCAGGACGCATTTGTTGAACCATGTCATCTGTTACCAATTTTGGTGCTTTGGCACCAGGAATCAATACTGCACCGATAACAACGTCTGCTTCACGTACACTTGCTTCGATATTAAATGGGTTAGACATCAGAGTTTGGATTTGGTGACCAAAGACATCTTCTAGGACAGCGAGACGTTTAGCGCTGATATCAAGAATAGTTACTTGAGCTCCCAAACCTAGCGCAATGCGAGCAGCGTGTGTACCAACGACACCACCACCGATAATGGTTACTTTTCCTTTAGGAACACCAGGGACACCACCGAGTAGAACTCCTGAACCGCCAGCTTGTTTCGTCAAGAAGTGGGCTCCGATTTGGACAGCCATACGACCTGCAACCTCACTCATTGGAACCAATAGAGGGAGTTGTCCTTGAGTATCACGGACTGTCTCATAAGCAACACCAGTTGTTTTAGCTGCAAGCATAGCATCAGCCAATTCTGGAGCAGCTGCCATGTGCAAGTAGGTGAAGAGAAGTAAATCCTCACGCAAGAACTGGTACTCACTAGCAAGCGGTTCCTTGACTTTAACAACTAATTCTGCAGCCCAGGCTTCAGCAGCAGTTGCGACAATTTCAGCTCCTTGCTTTTCATAGTCAGCATCAGTAAAACCAGATCCAAGTCCAGCATTCGTTTCGATGAGGACACGGTGGCCACGACCAACGAGACTTTGTACACCAGCAGGTGTCAGAGCAACACGATTTTCATTATTTTTAATTTCCTTTGGAATTCCAATTAGCATAGAGATAACTCACTTTCTATTAAGCTGTTTCGATTTATGTATCACATCATTCTTCAGAGTTTTTGTGATGACTTTATTGTATATGAAACCGCTTTAAATTGCAAGAAAAACTTGTAAACCTATTTCTTTTATGTTATTCTTTTAGCAACCTATTTTGGGAGGTGCAATCATGGAATCACTATTTATCAAACTAGCGAAGTATCCAATTATCGAAACAGAACGCTTAGTACTTAGACCTGTAACACTTGATGATGCAGAAGCCATGTTTGAATATGCTTCAGACAAGGAAAATACGCGCTACACTTTCCCGACCAATCAAAGTCTGGAGGAAACCAAGAATAATATTGCTCAGTTTTATCTAGCCAATCCATTGGGCCGATGGGGAATTGAACTAAAAAGTACTGGAGAGTTTATCGGAACTATTGACCTGCACAAGATGGATACTGTTCTTAAGAAGGCAGCCATTGGTTATATTATCCATCAAAAATATTGGAATCAAGGTTTGACAACTGAAGCCAATCGTGCTGTAATTGAACTAGCTTTTGAAAAGATAGGAATGAATAAGTTGACCGCCCTTCACGATAAAGACAATCCCGCATCAGGAAAGGTTATGGAGAAATCAGGCATGCGCTTTTCTCACGAAGAACCATATGCATGTATGGACCAGCATGAAAAAGGTCGTATCGTGACAAGAGTGCATTATGTCTTGACCAAAGAAGAATATTTTGCAAATAAGTAAGCAGTTGAAAAGTTTTTTCAGCTGTTTTTTCTTTCTCTTACGAATAAGCTAAGAGAGGAGAAAATATGGAAGAACTTATTGAGAAAATCAAAGAATATAAAATTATTGTTATCTGTGTTAGTTTGGGTTTGGTCTTGGGTGGATTTTTCCTCCTAAAACCAGTCGCTCAAACACCTGCTAAAGAAACAAAGGTGCAAACAGAAGTTACCACTGTTTCAAAGGATTCGACGGATGTAAAGGAAGATGGAAATCAGAAGGAAGAGGTGGTGGAGCAAGATCTGATTACTGTCGATGTCAAAGGGGCTGTCAAAACACCAGGGATTTATGATTTGCCAGTTGGAAGTCGTATCAATGATGCTGTTCAAAAAGCTGGTGGCTTGGCAGATAATGCAGACAGTAAGTCTATCAATCTTGCTCAGAAAATTAGTGACGAAGCACTTGTCTATGTTCCGACTAAGGAAGAAGCTATCAGTCAAGATACACATTCAAATGCTTCCAACACCAAAGAAAATAAGAAAGTCAATCTTAATAAAGCCAGTTTAGAGGAACTGAAACAAGTCAAAGGCTTAGGTGCTAAACGTGCTCAAGATATTATCGACCATCGTGAGTCCAACGGTAAGTTTAAGTCAGTTGATGAGCTCAAAAAGGTTTCTGGTATTGGCGCAAAAACGATAGAAAAGTTAAAAGAGTATGTTACAGTGGATTAGTCGCTTTCCTTTCCCAAAAATCTATCTCAGTTTTCTTTTGCTATGGCTCTACTATGCTATCTTTTCAGCAAGTGTCTTAGCACTTTTGGGCTTTGTCTTTTTACTAGTCTGCCTCTTTTTCCAATTTCCATGGAAAACTGTGACCAAGGTCCTCTTGATTTGTGGACTTTTTGGGAGTTGGTTTGTATTTCAAAAATGGCAGCAAGACGAAGCCAGTCGGAATCTTGTTGACTCGGTAGCTACAGTGCGACTCTTACCGGATACCATCAAAGTAAATGGTGATAGCTTGTCTTTTCGTGGCAAGGCTGAGGGCAGACTCTTTCAGGTCTATTATAAACTCCAGTCAGAAGCTGAAAAGGAAAAATTTCAAGAGTTGTCTGAACTACATGAAATGGTTGTGAAAGGCAAGCTAGCTAGTCCTCAAGGAGCCAGTAATTTTGCGGGTTTTGATTATCGAAACTATCTCAAAACGCAAGGAATTTATCAGACCTTAACCATATCCGAAATTGTGGAATTAAAGCAAATTTCCAGTTGGGATATTGGAGAAAATCTATCAAGTTTGCGGAGAAAAGCAGTTGTCTGGATTAAACGGAATTTTCCCGATCCCATGCGCAATTATATGACAGGTCTTTTATTGGGACATTTAGATACAGATTTTGAGGAAATGAATGAACTCTACTCTAGTCTAGGAATTATTCATCTTTTTGCTTTATCAGGAATGCAAGTCGGATTTTTCATGAATGCTTTTAAGAAGTTACTTTTGCGTTTGGGTTTGACTCAAGAGAAGTTCAAATGGTTAGCCTATCCATTCTCCTTAGTCTATGCAGGCTTGACAGGATTTTCAGCTTCAGTTATTCGTAGTCTTCTACAAAAGCTATTGGCTCAGCATGGCTTTAAGTCACTGGATAATTTTGCTTTGACAATTCTTATTCTATTTTTAATCATGCCGAACTTTTTCTTAACTGCTGGGGGAGTTCTTTCCTGTGCTTATGCCTTTATCCTGACAATGACTGGTGAGGAGGTAGCAGGGGTAAAAGGTCTGGTTAGAGAGAGTTGCATTATTTCCTTGGGAATTCTGCCAATTTTATCATTTTATTTTTCAGAATTTCAACCGTGGTCCATTCTCTTGACCTTTGTCTTTTCATTCTTGTTTGACATGATTTTGTTGCCACTCTTATCCATTCTCTTCTGTCTGTCATTTATATATTCCATCACCCAGTTCAACTTTCTCTTTGAATGGCTAGAAAATATCATACGCTATATTTCTCAGCTATCTACGAGGCCACTTGTTTTTGGACAGCCGAGTCTTTGGATTTTAATCCTTCTTTTGATTACTTTAGCTCTCATCTACGACTATCGAAAGAATTTGAAAAAAATATCTATGCTTGTCATAGTTGCCATCTCACTCTTTTTAGTAACCAAGCATCCACTGGAAAATGAAATCACAGTCCTAGATATGGAACAGGGACGAAGCATTTTCCTAAGAGACATGACAGGAAAGACCATACTACTGGATGTTGGTGAAAAACTAGCAGTTGAAAAGAAAGAAGTCTGGCAGGAGAAAGCTATTACCAGCAATGCCAAACGTAGTTTAATTCCTTATCTGAAAAGTCGAGGAGTGGCCAAGATTGATCAGCTTGTTTTGACGAAAAGTGAACCTAAGCAACTAGATCATGTGTTAGAAATTAGTAAAGCCGTCGAGCTTGGAGAGATTCTAGTAACTGAAGAAACTTTATCTAAGAGAGAATTTATGGATAAGCTGAAGGAAAGCAAAGTCAAGGTAGGGGCTATCAAAACAGGACAGCAGTTACCTATTTTTGGGAATAGTTTGGAAGTAATCGCAACTCAAAATAAGGATAAAAGTGATTCAATTACAATGTATGGAAAGTTACTAAACCAAACCTTTCTAGTTACTGGAAATATAGAGGAGAAGTTTTTAACGAGTCATTATCCAAAAATCCAATCAGATGTAGTGATAAGTCATCTGCAAGCATCGAAGAAAAAGACAGATATCGAAATCTTCAAAAATGTACACCCTAAAATCACGGTCATTTCGGTAGACAAGAAGAAAAAATTCAAAGAAAAAAATGGGGAAAGTAACCGAGAACTTGAGAATTCGATTTACCAAACGGACCAAAAGGGAGCTATTCGTTTTAAAGGTTGGCGTTCTTGGCAAATAGAAACAGTTCGCTGAACTCATGAGTGAGAATAACATTAAAATTGTCTAAACAATCATTCAAGGCTTGATTTTGAACCCTGTTTACTATAAAATAGTTAAGATTGGTGTCAAACTTTTATATTGCAAATAGGAGAAAAAATGACAAAAACTTTGAAACGTCCTGAGGTTCTATCACCTGCAGGAACACTAGAAAAACTAAAAGTAGCTGTTCAATACGGAGCAGATGCTGTCTTTATTGGTGGTCAGGCCTATGGTCTACGTAGTCGTGCGGGAAACTTCACTTTCGAACAAATGGAAGAAGGAGTTCAGTTCGCGGCTAAGTATGGAGCTAAGGTATATGTGGCTGCTAATATGGTTATGCACGAAGGAAATGAAGAAGGTGCCGGAGAATGGTTCCGTAAGTTGCGTGATATTGGTATTGCAGCGGTTATTGTTTCTGACCCTGCCTTAATCATGATTGCAGCAACAGAAGCACCAGGACTTGAAATCCACCTTTCAACACAAGCTAGTGCGACCAACTATGAAACTCTTGAATTCTGGAAAGAACTTGGATTGACGCGTGTCGTTTTGGCGCGTGAGGTTTCTATGGAAGAGTTAGCAGAAATTCGCAAACGTACAGATGTAGAAATTGAAGCCTTCGTACATGGAGCTATGTGTATTTCCTACTCTGGCCGTTGTACCCTTTCTAACCACATGAGTATGCGTGACGCCAACCGTGGTGGATGTTCACAGTCTTGTCGCTGGAAATATGACCTTTATGATATGCCATTTGGTAAAGAACGTAAGAGCCTCAAGGGAGAAATTCCTGAAGAATTCTCCATGTCTGCGGTTGATATGTCTATGATTGACCATATTCCAGATATGATTGAAAATGGTGTGGATAGTTTGAAGATTGAAGGTCGTATGAAGTCTATCCACTATGTTTCAACAGTGACAAACTGCTACAAGGCTGCCGTTGATGCCTACCTCGAAAGTCCTGAAAAGTTTGAAGCGATCAAGCAAGACTTGATTGATGAAATGTGGAAGGTGGCCCAACGTGAATTGGCTACAGGTTTCTACTATGGAACACCAACTGAAAATGAACAACTGTTTGGTGCTCGTCGTAAGATTCCAGAATACAAGTTTGTTGCTGAAGTAGTAGCTTATGATGATGCGACACAAACAGCAACTATTCGTCAACGTAACGTTATCAACGAAGGTGACCAAGTTGAGTTTTATGGACCAGGCTTCCGTCATTTGAAACTTACATCGAAGATCTTCATGACTCTAAAGGAAATAAAATTGACCGTGCACCAAACCCAATGGAACTCTTGACTATCAAGGTTCCTCAACCAGTACAAGCCGGTGATATGGTCCGTGCTTTGAAAGAAGGCTTGATCAATCTTTACAAAGAAGATGGAACCAGCGTCACAGTTCGTGCTTAGATAAGGAAAAATCATGGTTCAAGCTCAGGGATTACTAGTAGACGATGAAAGCAGATGTGTTCATTACCATAGTGATAAAGATATCGTTGCGCTCCAGTGTTATGAGTGTCAGAAATACTATGCTTGTTATCAATGCCACAATGCATTAGAAACACACATATTTTCTCCCTACCCTTTAAGACTTAAACAGGATAAACCTATCTTATGTGGTTCCTGTAAGAAGACCCTAACTTATGAGGAGTATAAAGAGAAGGGGAGCTGTCCTTATTGTGCAGCACTCTTTAATCCAGCTTGCCAGAGCCACCATTCAATTTATTTCAAATAAGAAACGATAAATCCAGGTTTTGAAACTTGGATTTTTCTTTTCAGAAAAATAGGAAAGATAAGAAAAATAATCTGAAAAGACATTAAAATTTTCTATATAAATTGTCTTGAAAATCGTAAAAATAGAAATAAATGATTAGAAACGCTTTCAATGCTAGTAAAGAGTTGACAAAAGCAAATTTTAGGACTAAACTAGGGAAGTAAATTTAATTTAAAAAAGGAGAATTCGTCATGAATTTAACATTTTTCGGTCTATGTCTTGCCTGTATGGGTGTATCTCTTGCAGAAGGATTTTTGATGAACGGTTTGTTCAAATCTGCAGCACGCCAACCAGATATCATCCCACAATTGCGTAGTTTGATGATCATGGGGATTGCCTTTATCGAAGGAACATTCTTTGTAACTCTCGTATTTTCATTTATCATCAAATAAAGAGAAGTATAAAATGGAAAAGGGAGGATTCTAGATGGAAGAAAGTATCAATCCAACCATCAATATTGGTCCTGTTACCTTTGATTTAACCTTGGCAGCATTGACTTTGTTGTCTGTGGCACTTATTTTTGGCTTTATCTATTGGGCGAGTCGCAATATGACAGTAAACCCAAAGGAAAGCAAAATGTACTAGAGTATCTCTATGACTTTGTAGTCGGATTTACTGAACCTAACGTAGGTTCACGGTACATGAAAGATTACTCACTCTTTTACTTGTGTTTATTTCTTTTTATGGTTATCGCAAATAATCTTGGTTTGATGGCGAAACTTCAAACTACAGATGGGACAAATCTTTGGACATCGCCAACAGCAAATCTCCAGTTTGACTTGGCCTTGTCATTCGGAATTATCCTGATGACCCATATTGAAGGAATTCGTCGTCGCGGTGTTAAAAAATATCTAAAAGGTTTTGTAACCCCAGGTTTCATGACACCGATGAATCTCCTTGAAGAAGTCACGAATTTCCTATCACTTGCTTTGCGGGTGTTCGGGAATATCTTTGCCGGAGAAGTGATGGCAAGCTTGCTGATTACTCTCTCTCATCAGGCACTTTATTGGTATCCAGTCGCATTTGTTACCAATCTTGTCTGGACGGCATTTTCTGTGTTTATTTCCTGTGTTCAGGCCTATGTATTCACAGTCTTGTCTTCTATGTATCTAGGAAATAAAATTAATGATGAAGAGTAGAAAGGAGTAAATGATGCACGTTACAGTAGGTGAATTGATTGGTAACTTTATTTTAATTGCTGGCTCTTTTATCCTTTTGATTTTCTTAGTCAAAAAATACGCATGGTCAAACTTGACAAGTGTCTTCGAAGAACGCGCAGAAAAGATTGCTGCTGATATTGATGGTGCTGAACAAGCTCGTCAAAAAGCAGAAACTCTTGCTCAAAAGCGTGAAGATGAATTAGCAGGTAGCCGTACCGAAGCTAAAACGATTATCGAGAATGCAAAGGAAACAGCTGAAAAGAGCAAATCAGATATTCTGGCTGAAGCTAAGCTAGAAGCTGGTCGCTTGAAAGAAAAAGCTAACCAAGAAATTGCGCAAAATAAAGCTGAGGCTTTACAAAGCGTTAAAGGTGAGGTAGCAGATTTGACAGTTAGTCTAGCTGGAAAAATCATCTCACAAAACCTTGACGGTCATGCCCATAAAGAACTCATTGATCAGTATATTGATCAGCTAGGAGAAGCTTAATGGACAAAAAGACAGTAAAGGTAATTGAAAAATACAGCATGCCTTTTGTCCAATTGGTGATTGAAAAAGGAGAAGAAGATTCTATCTTCTCAGACTTGACCCAGATTAAGCAAGTCGCTGAAGAAACAGACTTGCCTTCTTTTTTGGCTCAGGTAGATGTTGATGAGTCTGACAAGGAAAAAACAGTCAGTTATTTCCAAGATTCTGCATCGCCATTATTACAAAACTTCATTCAAGTTCTGTTGTACAATCATCGATCAAATCTTTTTTATGAAGTGATTGTAGATTGTTTAAACCGTCTTGAGAGAGAAACGAATCGTTTTGAAGTAACGATTATGTCTGCTCATCCTCTAACAGATGAACAAAAAGAACGTTTGCTTCCAATTATAGAGAAAAAGATGTCTTTAAAAGTGCGTAGCATTAAAGAAGAAATCGACGATAGTTTAATCGGTGGTTTTGTTATTATCGCCAATCACAAGACAATTGATGTTAGTATTAAACAACAACTTAAAGTTGTTAAGGAAAATTTGAAATAGAAAGTGGTGTTCTTTTGGCAATTAACGCACAAGAAATCAGCGCTTTAATTAAGCAACAAATTGAAAATTTCAAACCCAATTTTGATGTGACTGAAACTGGTGTTGTAACATACATCGGGGACGGAATTGCGCGTGCTCATGGCCTAGAAAATGCCATGAGTGGAGAGTTGTTGATTTTTGAAAACGGCTCTTATGGTATGGCGCAAAACTTAGAATCAACTGATGTTGGTATTATCATCCTTGGAGATTTTACAGATATCCGCGAAGGCGATACCATTCGTCGTACAGGAAAAATCATGGAAGTTCCAGTTGGTGATAGCTTGATTGGACGTGTCGTGGATCCACTTGGTCGTCCAGTAGATGGGCTTGGTCCAATCGACACAAACAAAACTCGTCCAGTTGAAGCGCCAGCTCCTGGGGTTATGCAACGTAAATCAGTATCACAACCATTGCAAACTGGTTTGAAAGCTATTGATGCCCTTGTTCCAATCGGTCGTGGACAACGTGAGTTGATTATCGGTGACCGTCAAACAGGGAAAACTACCATTGCTATCGATGCAATCTTGAACCAAAGGTCAAGATATGATTTGTATCTATGTAGCGATTGGTCAAAAAGAATCAACAGTTCGTACACAAGTAGAAACACTTCGTCAGTACGGAGCCTTGGATTACACAATCGTTGTGACAGCGTCAGCTTCACAACCTTCTCCATTGCTTTTCCTTGCACCTTATGCAGGGGTTGCTATGGCCGAAGAATTTATGTACCAAGGTAAGCATGTCTTGATCGTTTATGATGACTTATCTAAACAAGCGGTAGCTTATCGTGAACTTTCTCTCTTGCTCCGTCGTCCACCAGGTCGTGAAGCCTTCCCAGGGGATGTATTCTACCTTCATAGCCGTCTACTTGAACGTTCAGCTAAAGTTTCGGATGAATTGGGTGGAGGATCTATCACAGCCCTTCCGTTTATCGAGACACAAGCCGGAGATATCTCAGCCTATATCGCTACAAACGTAATCTCTATTACGGATGGACAAATCTTCCTAAGTGATAGTCTCTTTAATGCAGGTATCCGTCCAGCTATTGATGCGGGTTCTTCCGTATCTCGTGTTGGTGGTTCTGCACAGATTAAGGCCATGAAGAAAGTTGCTGGTACACTCCGTATCGACCTTGCTTCATACCGTGAGTTGGAAGCCTTCACTAAATTTGGTTCTGACTTGGATGCGGCTACTCAGGCTAAATTGAACCGTGGTCGTCGTACTGTAGAAGTATTGAAACAACCTGTTCACAAACCATTACCTGTTGAGAAACAAGTTACTATTCTCTATGCTTTGACCCATGGTTTCTTGGATACAATTCCTGTAGACGATATCGTTCGTTTCGAAGAAGAGTTCCATACGTTCTTTGATGCTCAACATCCTGAAATTTTGGAAACCATTCGTGAAACAAAAGACTTGCCAGATGAAGCAGTCTTGGATGCTGCGATTACTGAGTTTCTCAATCAATCAAGCTTCCAATAAGAATAGAGGTGTCAGATGGCAGTATCTCTAAATGATATTAAAACAAAAATCGCCTCAACAAAAAATACTAGTCAAATTACTAACGCTATGCAGATGGTTTCTGCAGCTAAGTTAGGTCGTTCTGAAGAAGCAGCACGTAACTTCCAAGTTTATGCACAAAAAGTACGTAAACTGGTTACAGATATCCTTCACGGAGATGGCGCTGGCGGATCAACTAACCCTATGTTGATCAGTCGCCCCGTCAAAAAAACAGGGTATATCGTCATTACATCTGACCGTGGTCTTGTTGGAGGATATAATTCTTCAATCTTAAAGCTGTCATGGAAATCCAGCAAGAATATCATCCTTCAGGTGATGACTTTGAGGTCATTTGTATCGGTGGTATGGGAGCCGATTTCTTCAAATCACGCGGTATTCAGCCAATCTATGAATTGCGTGGACTTGCAAGTCAACCAAGTTTTGATGAAGTTCGTAAAATTATCACAAAAACGATTGAAATGTATCAAAATGAACTTTTCGATGAGCTCTATGTTTGCTACAACCACCACGTGAATACATTGACAAGTCAAATGCGTGTAGAACAGATGCTTCCAATCGTGGACTTGGATCCAAATGAAGCAGATGATAACTATAGCTTGACCTTTGACCTTGAAACAAGTCGTGAAGAAATCTTGGATCAATTGCTGCCACAGTTTGCAGAAAGTATGATTTATGGTGCTATTATTGATGCCAAGACAGCTGAAAATGCTGCCGGTATGACAGCCATGCAAACAGCAACTGATAATGCGAAAAAAGTGATTAATGATTTGACAATCCAGTATAACCGTGCCAGACAGGCGGCGATTACACAAGAAATCACAGAAATCGTGGCAGGAGCTAGTGCTTTAGAATAAAGCCATCCTGCTCATATCAATGAACTTAGGACCTAGCAAAACTAGGAACCGACAGTATCTTATATAGAATAGGAGAAGGAGATGAGTTCAGGTAAAATTGCTCAGGTTATCGGACCCGTTGTAGACGTTTTGTTTGCAGCAGGGGAAAAACTTCCTGAGATTAACAATGCACTTGTCGTCTACAAAAATGACGAAAAGAAAACAAAAATCGTCCTTGAAGTAGCCTTAGAGTTGGGGGATGGTATGATTCGTACCATCGCCATGGAATCAACAGATGGTTTGACTCGTGGAATGGAAGTATTGGACACAGGTCGTCCAATCTCTGTACCAGTAGGTAAAGAAACCTTGGGACGTGTCTTCAACGTTTTGGGAGATACCATTGACTTGGAAGCTCCTTTTTGGAGAAGACGCAGAACGCCAGCCAATTCATAAAAAAGCACCTACTTTTGATGAGTTGTCTACCTCTTCAGAAATCCTCGAAACAGGGATTAAGGTTATCGACCTTCTTGCCCCTTATCTTAAAGGTGGTAAAGTCGGACTCTTCGGTGGTGCCGGAGTCGGTAAAACTGTCTTGATCCAAGAATTGATTCACAACATTGCCCAAGAACACGGTGGTATCTCAGTATTTACTGGTGTTGGGGAACGTACTCGTGAAGGGAACGACCTATATTGGGAAATGAAAGAATCAGGCGTTATTGAGAAAACAGCCATGGTATTTGGTCAGATGAATGAGCCACCAGGAGCACGTATGCGTGTTGCCCTTACTGGTTTGACAATTGCTGAATACTTCCGTGATGTAGAAGGCCAAGACGTTCTTCTCTTCATTGACAACATCTTCCGTTTTACACAAGCTGGTTCAGAAGTATCTGCCCTTTTGGGTCGTATGCCATCAGCCGTTGGTTACCAACCAACCCTCGCAACAGAAATGGGTCAATTACAAGAACGTATCACTTCAACTAAGAAAGGTTCTGTAACCTCTATCCAGGCTATCTACGTGCCAGCGGATGACTATACTGACCCAGCGCCGGCAACAGCCTTTGCCCACTTGGATTCAACAACAAACTTGGAACGTAAATTGGTTCAATTGGGTATCTACCCAGCCGTTGATCCACTTGCTTCAAGCTCTCGTGCTTTGGCACCTGAAATTGTTGGAGAAGAGCACTACGCAGTTGCGGCTGAGGTTAAACGTGTTCTTCAACGTTACCATGAGTTGCAAGATATCATCGCCATCCTTGGTATGGATGAACTTTCTGATGAAGAAAAGACTTTGGTTGCTCGTGCCCGTCGTATTCAGTTCTTCCTTTCACAAAACTTCAACGTTGCGGAACAATTTACTGGTCAACCAGGTTCTTATGTTCCAGTAGCTGAAACAGTTCGTGGATTTAAGGAAATTCTTGACGGAAAACACGATCATCTCCCAGAAGATGCCTTCCGTGGAGTAGGTTCAATCGAAGATGTTATCGCTAAGGCTGAAAAAATGGGATTTTAAGAGGTGATCTATGGCTCAGTTAACTGTCCAGATCGTGACACCAGATGGCCTCGTCTATGATCACCATGCCAGCTTTGTATCGGTTCGAACTCTGGATGGTGAGATGGGGATCTTGCCACGACATCAAAATATGATTGCGGTATTAGCAGTTGATGAAGTTAAAGTCAAACGTATTGATGATGATTCTCATGTCAACTGGATAGCAGTAAACGGAGGAATCATTGAGATTGCTAATGATGTCATTACCATTATTGCAGACTCAGCTGAGCGTGCTCGTGATATCGATATTAGCCGTGCAGAACGTGCCAAACTTCGTGCAGAACGTGAAATCGAAGAAGCACAAGACAAACACTTGATTGACCAAGAGCGTCGTGCTAAGATTGCATTACAACGTGCTATTAACCGAATCAATGTCGGAAATAAATTATAAAAAAATGAACTTGATTTGAGAATCAAGTTCATTTTTTATGTTTAAAATGTGACGCAAACCGCTTCGGGAACGTGGAAATCATTGGAAAGTTCTGCAAGACGACCAGTCTCTGGATTACGTTTAAAGACAGTTGCATTATCAGAATCCTGGTGAACGACGATGAGGAATTCTTGGTCTGGTGAGAGAATAAAGTCACGAGGAGTTTTCCCGTTTGTAGGAACGAATTCCAACAATTCTAAACTACCATCAGCGAGAATAGTGTAAACTATAATAGAATCGTGACCACGGTTTGATGCGTACAGGTATTTTCCATCTTGTGAGAGACGAATAGCAGCAGTTCCATTAAAGTCATTAAATCCTTCAGGAAGAGTAGAAATAACTTGCATTTTTTCAAATGCACCAACACCATCATAAATCAATACTTCAATTGTACTATTGAGTTCACAGATGAGATAGGCAATCTTGTAGTGGTTGTGAAACAAGGTGACGTGCACCAGCACCAGGACTACAATTGTAGGTAGTTAGCTTATTTAGTTTTCCTTCTGGATTGACATCATAAGTAGTAACCTCATCAGTACCTAAGTCGCAAGTGACTAAATACTGATCTGGTGTTAAATCTGTAAAGTGTACATGTGGAGAAGCTTGATTTTCATGAGGACCATGACCGCTATGCTGAACTGTATCAGCCAATTCTAGACTACCATCTTCTTTACGTTTGTATACCAGAATTTGTCCCTTGTGATAGTTTGCACCATAGACTAGGCTACGATTCTCATCAACTGCAACATAACAGTGAGGAGCACCTTCTGTCACAACATGGTTTAGCAAAGTACCATCAGTTTGATAGGCAGCAATTCCCCCTTGACCATCTTTGCTACCGACAGTGTAGAGGTGATTTTCTTTATCAAATGCAAGATAGGTAGGACTTGGCTCAGCAGCAAATAGTTTAAGATTGGATAGTTGCCCAGTTTCTGTATCAAAATCAGCTTGATAAATCCCTTGGGATAAACGACGTGTGTAGGTTCCGAAATAAATTGTTTCAATCATAGCTATACCTCTAAATAAAGATGTTTCTATTATATCATAAATTGGGAGACCTGAAGAAAATAGTGAAAAAAGTATGAAACATCTAAGTATAAAATTAGTAAAAAGCAAGGTCGCTTTGTTAAAGTTCTCAATCGTCACCTCAACACTTTAAAAACAGTTTATTCCCTATAAAAATGGTATAATGAAAGGACAAAGGAAAGGAAGTAGATATGGAACAAAAAGAGAAACATTTTAATTTATCTTGGTTTTTTAAATGGTTTTTAGATAATAAGGCTGTTACAGTTTTTTTGGTAGCCTTGTTACTAGGTCTGAATATTTTTATTTTAAGTAAGATTAGTTTTTTATTTATCCCTGTCGTTGATTTTTTATCAGTGGTTATGTTGCCTGTTATTTTATCAGGATTACTTTTTTATCTCTTAAATCCACTGGTGGATTTGATGGAGAAGTACAAGATAAATCGTGTCTTAGCCATTAGTATTATCTTTGTCATTATTGCCATACTCTTGATTATTGGTCTGGCCGTTGCGATTCCAAATCTTCAACGTCAAGTAGTTATTTTTGCGAAAAATGTACCAAATTATCTCGAAGATGCTGACAGAGTTATTGATGATCTTGTAACTAAGCGGTTACCAGATGACTTTAGACCTCAACTAGAACAGGTTCTGGCTCAATTCTCAACACAAGCAACTGCTTGGGCAAGTAATATTTCATCAAAAGCTGTGAACTGGGTGAGTGCTCTTATTAGTGGAACGTCACAAGTCATTGTTGCTTTGATTATCATGCCCTTTATGCTCTTTTATCTCCTTAGAGATGGAAAGGTTTGAGAGATCATATCACTCAATTCTTACCAAATAAATTGAGAGAACCAGTAGGTAAGGTTCTAACGGATGTGAACCAACAACTTTCTAACTATGTTAGAGGACAAATTACTGTTGCTGTTATTGTAGCGATTATGTTTATCATCTTCTTTAAGATTATTGGTTTGAGATATGCAGTGACTCTTGGAATTACTGCTGGGGTTTTAAATCTTATCCCTTATCTTGGAAGTTTCCCTTGCCATGCTACCAGCTCTGGTCTTAGGTTTAATTGCTGGACCAGTTATGCTCTTGAAAGTTATTATCGTTTTTATCGTAGAGCAGACAATTGAAGGTCGTTTTGTATCTCCATTGATTCTAGGTAGTCAATTAAACATCCATCCAATCACGATTCTATTTGTTTTGTTGACGTCTGGTTCTATGTTTGGTGTTTGGGGAGTCCTATTAGGAATTCCTGTTTATGCTTCAGCAAAAGTTGTTATTTCAGCGATTTTTGAATGGTATAAAAAAGTTAGTGGTTTGTATGAGTTAGAAGAGGAGGTTGAAGGTGAGCAATAGTCAAGAAATGCTTGAAGCTTTGGATCAGCAAGATTTAACAAAAGCTGATCACTATTTTCAAAAAGCCTTGGTAGAAGACCCTGATGATCTTCTTCTGGAACTGGCTTATTATCTAGAAGGTATTGGTTTTTATCCACAAGCTCGTCAAAACTATGAAAAACTAGCTCCAATATTTTCAGAAGTAAATCTCAATCTAGCTAGTATTGCAAGCGAAGACGGACAAATTGAAGAAGCGTTTGCCTATCTAGAAGAAATTCAACCCAATAGCGATTCTTATGTATCTGCGCTTGTTTTAAAGGCTGATTTCTATCAAATGGAAGGATTGACGGATGTAGCTCGTGAGAAGCTCTTAGAAGCTCTTAATTACTCTGATGATCCTCTATTGATTTGGGCTAGCAGAGTTAGATAGTGAACTTGGAAATGATTTAGAAGCGATTAAGAGCTATGCTCAACTGGATAATCGTGAAATATATGAGCAGACAGGGATTTCGACCTATCAACGAATTGGAACTGCCTATGCTCGACTTGGAAAGTTTGAATCAGCTATAGAGTTTTTAGAAAAAGCTTTAGAGTTAGAGTATGACGATCAGACTGCTTTTGAATTAGCAAGTCTTTACTTTGATCAAGAGGAATATCAAAAGGCAGTTTTATATTTTAAACAGCTGGATACTATTTCTCCAGATTTTGAAGGGTATGAATATGGTTATAGTCAGGCTCTACATAAGGAACACCAGACTGAGCAAGCCTTACTGGTAACTCAACAAGGTTTGGAAAAAAATCCTTTCGAGACACGTTTACTACTCCTTGCTTCACAATTATCTTACGAATTGCATCAACCTGAACAGGCGGAAGCTTATCTTCTTCAAGCCCAAGAAGATGCGGAAGACCAAGAAGAAATCCTCTTGCGACTAGCAACCATGTATCAGGAGCAAGAACGGTATGAGGATATTCTAGCCTTAGAAGTATATGAGCCAGAAAATCTCTTGACTAAGTGGATGATTGCACGGAGTTACCAAGAAACTGAAGATTTGGATGTTGCCTATGAATCTTATCAGGCATTGGTTTCAGAACTCAAGGAAAATCCTGAGTTTTTAGAGCAATACATTCATCTATTACGCGAACTTGGAAGGTTTGAAGAAGCAAAAGAACAGATCCAACACTATCTCAAGTTGGTTCCTGATGACATACAGATGCAAGATTTGTATGAACGTTTATGATGATACCAAAATAGTCGTCTTAGCAGGCGACTATTTTTATAAAATGAAAGATTTAAAAATCTATAAATTCCATCATAAAAATGAATAAGTACAGTATGAATTTTTAGCTTTTTTTGATATAATTGTTATAGTTAAATTGAAAAAACTCACTCAAAAAGTGAAACATAGAAAGATTTGAATTATGACACAAGTAAAAATCGTAACAGATTCTTCTGTTACCATTGAACCAGAAGTGGTCAAAGAATTAAATATTACCGTCGTTCCGCTCTCTGTAATGATTGATAGTGTTCTTTATTCGGATGCTGATCTTGAAGAAGGGGAGTTTCTTCGCTTGATGAAAGAGTGTAAAAATCTGCCTAAAACAAGTCAACCTCCAGTTGGACTCTTTGCTGAGATTTTTGATGAGTTAAGTAAAGACGGTAGTCAAATTTTAGCCATTCATATGTCTCATGCCTTATCAGGAACTGTCGAAGCAGCTCGTCAGGGTGCAAGTTTGTCAACGGCTAATGTGACCGTATTGGATAGTTCTTTTACAGATCAAGCCCTAAAATTTCAAGTGGTTGAAGCAGCTAAGTTAGCTCAAGAAGGACAAAACATAGAAACAATTGTGGCTCATGTTGAAGAAGTCAAGAAAAATACAGAGCTCTACATCGGTGTTTCTACCTTAGAAAACCTTGTTAAAGGTGGCCGTATTGGCAGAGTGACAGGTCTTTTAAGCTCTCTATTAAATATCCGAGTAGTCATGCAGATGAAGGATGACGAATTACAACCAATCGTGAAAGGACGTGGAGCAAAAAAACCTTTAAGAAATGGTTGGATGAACTAGTTTCAAAACTGTCAGAGCGTTCTGTTTCTGAGATTGGTATTTCCTATTCTGGAACTAGGGACTGGGCAGAAGAGATGAAAGAAATCCTACAACCATTCGTTGAAAAACCAATCTCTGTACTTGAAACAGGTTCGATTATTCAGACACATACAGGTGAAAAATGCTTGGGCTATTTTTAGTCAGATATGAGTCCTAAAAAAATAAAGAAAAATAGCAAGAAATAGCGTTTTTGACTTGACCTACAAGAGAATTTAGGATATGATTGTAATTGTTAATTAGAAAATATTTGGAGGAATTATTAACATGGCAAACAAACAAGATTTGATCGCTAAAGTAGCAGAAGCTACAGAATTGACAAAGAAAGACTCAGCAGCAGCAGTTGATGCTGTATTTGCAGCAGTAGCTGATTACCTTGCAGCTGGTGAAAAAGTTCAATTGATTGGTTTTGGTAATTTCGAAGTTCGTGAGCGTGCAGCACGTAAAGGTCGCAACCCACAAACTGGTAAAGAAATCACTATCGCAGCTTCAAAAGTTCCAGCATTCAAAGCTGGTAAAGCTCTTAAAGACGCTGTTAAATAATGAATTTAGAAAAAGTCTATTGTATCAAGCTTTTTAGCTTGGTCGATAGGCTTTTTTTGTAGTTTTGGGGCAAAAAAGGGGCAGGAAAGAACAGTATTTTCTATATCAGTCATAGATTTTAAGCTCTACTCTTGGTAAGAATAGGGAGGCTGAGAAGCCTATCTCAAGTTAGGCTTGCAGACCCTCATCTATACAATTGGCACTAAATGGATAGCCAACAAGGATGGTGAGAAGAGTTTGCTTTCAAGCACTGAGCCCTTTATAGAATTTCTTGACAAAAATTATGAAAGGGAATAGAATCTTGTCAAAGAAGTAAGGAGGAAATGAATATGATTATTTCAACTACGGGAATTGAAGGCAAGAAAATCCTAGCCTACAAAGGAATCGTCTTTGGTGAAGTGGTTGCTGGCGTTAATATGTTCAAAGATATGGCCTGCTGGCTTCCGTAATTTTTTTGGAGGACGAGCTAGTAGTTATGAAGGCGAGTTGACTCAAGCAAGAGAAGAAGCTCTAGCGGAAATGATGGAGCGTGCAAGTGAACGTGGAGCAAATGCTATTATAGGTATAAAAATGGACTATGAAACTTTAGGTGCTGAAAATGGTATGCTAATGGTCACTTGTAGTGGTACAGCAGTTGTGGTTGACTCCTAATTTGAAGAAACAAAAAAAGAACAGTCGGAACTGTTCTTTTTATGATTATTTGAGACCGTATTTTTTGTTGAAACGATCCACGCGTCCATCTGCTTGAGTGAACTTTTGACGTCCAGTGTAGAATGGGTGTGAGTCTGATGAAATTTCCACACGGATCAATGGGTAAGTTTCGCCTTCGAACTCAACAGTTTCATTAGAGCGTTTTGTTGAACCGCTAAGGAATTGGTAACCAGTAGTTGTGTCCATGAAGACAACTGGGCGATATTCTGGATGGATATCTTTTTTCATTTTGCAATATTTCCTTTCTGCCATGGTCTCTTTGCGAGCCATAGATTGTTACCATACTAGTCTATCAGATTCTGATAAGTTTGGCAAGCTTTTTATCTATTTTTTCAGTAAGTTTTTTAATTTTTGATAGATAACTTCATTTTCCTCTAGGCTATAGGAGTTAGCACCACTTGCAAGTGGGTGACCTCCACCATCATGTTCTTTTGCAACACCATTGATTGGAACGAATTTACTGCGAAGTCGAACGCGATAGTGGCCATCTGCTTGTTCCACAAATATTCCCCAAAGATTAACTGTATCGATACGGCCTGGAGCTCCAACAATGGCTGCTGTTTCAGAATCTGTTACTTGATATGTTTTTAGAATTTCTTGAGTCAGTAAGACACGTGCGACACCATTTTCATCAACTTCTAGGTGATCATAGACATAACCTTGAAGTTTAGCGATTTTAAAGCTCATGGTATCCATTTTACGTGTTAATTCAGCATAGTCAAAGTTATGTTCTCTAAGTTGACTTGCTATACGAAGGGTACGAGCAGAAGTAGATGGATAAAGGAAACGACCGGTATCGCCAATAATTCCAGCACAGAGCATTTTAGCAGCGTAGTCAGATAATTCTAGGTTAGTTGCTTCAGCAAAGAGAGCAATCATCTCACTGGCACTGCTAGAGTTGGTATCTACCCAAACAAGATCTCCATAGACTTCGTCATTTGGATGGTGATCAATTTTAATAATGGTTTCAGCATTAGTATAACGTTTATCATCGATACGAGCGGTATTTGCTGTATCACATATGATAGCAAGCGCCCCTTGATAATCCTTGTCTTCTACCTGATCCATCTTTGTAAGCCATGTTAGGGTTGGCTCATCATAACCGACTACCTTGATAGTTTTTTCTGGGAAATGGTGTTCCAGAAGTGCTTTGAGTCCAACTTGACTTCCTAAGGCATCAGGATCTGGTTTCATGTGACGGTGAATGATGATGGTATCGTATGCTTTAATTTTTTCTAAAATTTGATGGCAAATTTCCATAAGTGACCTCAATTCTTTCTTATTTCATTGTAGCACAAGAGTTTTTATTTTTAAAATGAAAAAGATGTGATATAATGGAGAAAGATAAATGGAGGAGGACGATATGGCATTAGCAAAAATTGTATTTGCCAGTATGACCGGTAATACCGAAGAAATTGCAGATATTGTAGCAGATAAATTGCGTGAATTGGGCTTAGAGGTGGATGTTGATGAGTGTACAACTGTTGACGCATCTGACTTTCTTGAAGCAGATATCGCGATCGTTGCAACCTACACTTACGGTGATGGAGAGTTACCAGATGAGATGATGGACTTCTACGAGGACCTAGCAGATCTTAATTTGAGTGGTAAAATCTACGGTGTAGTAGGATCAGGTGATACTTTCTACGATGAGTTCTGTAAAGCTGTTGATGACTTTGATCGTGTATTTGTGGCAACAGGAGCTGAAAAGGGATCAGAGTGTGTCAAAGTGGATCTCTCTGCAGAAGAAGAAGATATCGAACGCTTGGAACAATTTGCAGAAGAATTGGCTGCTAAAGTAGGATAAGCATGAAGTTGCACTGATGAAAGTTGTCAGTGCAGTTTTTGTTAGTTGTCCCTAAGAATGTACTAGCCCATTTAGAAGCTTTTTGATACAATCATTCAAATAATGAAGGAGATTCTATGGATTTAGATATTATTAGACGAGAAATCGATCAAATTGATGACCAAATTGTAAAACTCTTAGAAGAAAGAATGCATCTAGTTGAGGGGGTAGTTGCTTATAAAAAAGCTTCAGGAAAAGCTATTCTAGATACTAAAAGAGAAGAAGCCATCTTTGAGAAGGTCAGAAGTCATGTCAGCAATAAAAAATACGAAGAGACAATCGTTGAGACTTTTTCTGATATTCTCAAACGTTCGCGCGATTATCAGGATAAAAACATCAAATGAAAAAGAACAATTTTACCCATTAGGAATCTTTCTAGCTGCCATGCTGGGAGGACTTGTCCGATATCAGATTTCGAGATGGTTGCCAGCTAGTCCAGACTTTCCATGGGGAACTCTCTTTGCTAACTATCTAGGAATTTTCTGCTTAGTCTATCTTGTCAAAGGTTATTTGGTTTATAAGGGAAGCAGTAAAGGTGTCATTTTAGCGCTTGGAACTGGATTCTGTGGAGGATTAACGACTTTTTCAAGCCTCATGTTAGATGGCGTAAAATTGCTGGATACAGGTTCTTACCTAAGTCTAGTAATCTATCTAGTTCTGAGCATTGGTGGTGGACTTTTATTGGCTTATTGTTTAGGGAGGAAGAAATGGTAGTATTATATCTAGCGCTTGCTTGTGGACTAGGTGCCCTTGTGCGTTATTTCTTTTCACGTTATAATCAGGGTTCAGTACTGCCTCTAGGAACTCTCATAGCTAATCTACTGGGCTGTTTTTTGATTGGTTTATTTTACAATCATGTGGAGTCTAAAGAAGTCTATCTTATCCTTGCCACAGGATTTTGTGGGGGTCTAACCACTTTTTCAACCTTGAATGATGAACTCCAAAAACTCTTAGCTGATAAGAAAGTCTTTTACAGATATTTTCTCTTGACCTACTTAGGTGGTTTGCTTGCTATTTTTTTAGGAATTTTACTGTAAATTTCTTTACTTTTTCTAGGAAATTTGGTAAACTGTATCTTGTGTGTAATGGACGCACAAAAATACAGTTTATCCGCTGAGGAAGCTTCCTCAAGATTGACAAAGATAGGAGAATAAAATGAATCCATTAATCCAAAGCTTGACAGAAGGTCAACTTCGTACTGATATCCCATCATTCCGTCCTGGTGACACTGTCCGTGTACACGCGAAAGTTGTCGAAGGTAACCGTGAACGTATCCAGATTTTTGAAGGTGTTGTTATTGCACGTAAAGGTGCTGGCATCTCAGAAAACTACACAGTTCGTAAAATCTCTAACGGTGTAGGTGTTGAACGTATCTTCCCAATTCACACTCCACGTGTTGAAAAGATCGAAGTTGTTCGTTACGGTAAAGTACGTCGTGCGAAATTGTACTACTTGCGTGCTCTTCAAGGTAAAGCAGCTCGTATCAAAGAAATCCGTCGTTAATTCGACCAAAAAACTCTGCTCATTCGGCAGAGTTTTTCTCTAGCTCCCTTAGTTCAATGGATATAACAACTCCCTCCTAAGGAGTAGTTGCAGGTTCGATTCCTGCAGGGGGCATTTTTACTAATGTAAAGAAAGACAAAGAATATGCAAAGTGTTTATTTGAAGGCAATTATCACAAAGTTCATTTTTAAAAAAATAATTTAGTAGATTTTGTCTTTTTGACCAAATCTTTGATCAAATTTTGACCAAAAAAATTATATTTTGGTCAATGATTATAGAATAAAGTGGATCATGAAAAAATGTCTTTGATTTATAGTAGTGTTAAAAAAAGGACTTCTTTTATTGGAATGTCCTTATTTTTATTATGGAATTGACAGATGAGGTTAAGATTCAGTTCTATGAACTCAAAAAAAGCAAAGTATAAAAGATTCAAACAAGTTTCAAAAAAGATTTTGTGTTGATTTTTCTAGACTAAAGTACACGACAAAAACTAATTGATTGTTATGGAACATAGAGCTTTAAAAAAATGGGAAGAATGCTTACTATTCCACTGTATTAAAAACAAGAAATAAATCAACAAAAAGCCTATATAATGACAAATGTATTAAAAAAATAAAAAGACTTTAGCTTAGTGTAATGCAGAACCAAATCTTATAGATAAATTATTTGTCTAATTTTTTTAGGAATTACATCTTTAAACGATATCATATAACAATTATATTGTTAAATCTAGCTTAAATCTCTGCTTTAATTTATTTATTGTAATACTGTCATTATATTTCTTAAATATTCTCATAGCTTTTAGAACATTCTTTTTTTACCTAACTCTATTTGATTAGTTTTTTTATAAGATAAATACCTCTTAGAAAGAGCAAATAATTCTTTTTCAAAACAATATCCTTGCCTAGTAAGTAAATTTTTCTAAATCATCTATAAAAAAATTGAGCACTACCTAACAAATTATTTTTCTAATAACATTTCTAGGTTAAATAAATATAGAGGAATTACTTTATATGTTCTGGTATCAGTTTTTAAAAAATGTCGTGTTTTTCTTGATCACTATTCTATATAGTAAGCTTATGGTCTTTGTATTCAAAAAAACACCGAATTATAGAAAAATCTTTAGTTCATACTCCATCCAAGTATCTACAGAAAGCAGATATTTTATTAATTCATTGCATTTAGATGAATTATAAGGAAGGTTTGCAAGACGGTTGATTTGTTGTTCAGCAATCAATTTTATGTGATAATTGCATATACTTTTTTTTCATGCTTTTCTTTTTAACTCTATTTTCTCCACTAATTCTTGAAGTAAAAATATATCTGAAGACTCTACAGCATGTTCTAATTCATCAAAAAGACATTCTTTTTTAGAATAATAACAATGAATCAATTTTTCAAATTCTGAAAATGATATTCCAAGACGATTTAACAGAATATAAAAATGGAGAGGATATCATTTGTCCTCTCCAGATGTTAGCTTTTATTCACCCCACTACAGTTGACCAAGAGCCATCTTAGTTACTTGCACCTGAAGTAGCATCCGCATCTCCATGGCCGCCATCAGCTGAGTCAGAAGCACCAGAAGTAGCATCTGCATCACCGTGGCCTCCAGCAGCAGGAGCAAAAGGACCGCTTCCTCCTACCAAACGTTGGCCAGTTTCTTTCAAGTACCAGTCAAGCCATGGTTGGAAGTTAAAGACAATTTCATTGATACCAGCATATGATCCGTCAGGATAGTACATAGCTTGGTAGTTGTGAGTGTTGATAACACCGGCAGGAGAACCAGGAACAATTGTACGTACGTATTCTTGGTTACCATTGCGAAGTGTTCCAATAACCCACTCAACATTTTTCATACGTGCTGGTGGAAGTGAACCGTGAACTGTTGACATACGGCTACCAGATTGAGATGGTACACGTTTTGCAAACATTGTATCAGGATCTTGGTGAGCATTGTTGTAGTAGAGGAATTGGTTGTTATCGTCAGCGTATGTCAATTCAAAAGGCATAGCTTTCAAGAACATATCAATTTGGTTAACAGTCAAGATACCATGGTCAAGTTTAACATATGTATCACCTGAAACAGCACCTGTAATTTCAGCGACTTTTTCTACCCAGTTTGGATCGTCAGGATCAACTTCTGTAATAGTTGTAGCGATTGGTTTTCCACAATCCAAGTCTTCTGGTTCAATTGGTTTTGGTTTTTTCAATTTAGAAACGACTCCTACGTATTTGACAAAGTTATCTAAGCAAGTTTCAAGGAATTTAACAGTTCCTTCGTTGATAATATTTCCGTTAGCATCAAAAGCTTCTTTAGCTTTTCCAAGAAGGAATTCATTCCCTGGAAGAGTATAGGCATTTACACCTGGAGCATCAAGAATCTTACGAAGGTGAACTTGCGCACGAGAAGTTCCTTGGTCGTAGTAAGAAGCACCCACGATCATCACTGGTTTATTTTCGAATGGATGTACTTCATATGAAAGCCATTCAAGAACTGACTTGAGTGAAGCAGAAATTGTATGGTTGTGCTCAGGAGTAGCAATAATCACACCATCAGCACGAGTAATTTTATTGTAAAGAAGGCGTAATTGGAAGCTTTCGTCCCATTTCGTCTTGGTTAAACATTGGAACTTCATCGATTTCAAGAACTTCTAATTCAAATTTCAGTTTGAAGTTACGACGGATGAATTCCAAGAGTTTGCGGTTATATGATTGGTCGTAGTTTGATCCAACAAGTCCAACAAATTTCATTCTTTCGATCTCCTATCTTACAAATTTTCCCAGTCAAATTCTTCTGCATCTTTACGAAGAAGTTCTTGTGCATTACGCAATTTTTCAGTAATCTTGACAAAGATACGGAAGTCATCAAAGATGGCATCCAATTTCTTGATGACATCAAGATCTACCAAGTCACCATTCTTATCGAATGCTTGAAGAGAATGAGAGAGCAAGAACTCATCTGGGAGAACATTTGCTTTAATTTCTGGTGCATTTAAGATTTGACGGAGTTGCAATTGAGCACGTGATGAACCGAGTGTACCGTATGAAGCGCCTGTAATCATCACTGGTTTGTTAAGAAGTGGAAATACTCCATAAGAAATCCAAGCAAGAGCGCTCATAAGAACAGCAGGAATTGAGTGATCGTATTCAGGAGTACCGATAATCACACCATCAGCTGCTTCAATTTTTGAAACAATTTCTAAGGCTTCTGCAGGAATAAGTTTATCTGCAGGTTTGTTGAAGACTGGTAGGTCTTTAATTTCTACCAATTCGATTTCTGCTTTATCAGCAAAGTGTTTTTGCATATATTGAAGCAGTTGGCGGTTGTGGAACGTTTAGAGTTAGTTCCTACAATAGCAATAAGTTTTAGCATGAGCTTTCCTTTCTCTTTTTGCATTATTTATTATTTATCTTTGGATACCGGATGAACAAGCGATATGTCCATCTTTATCAATAAGGATGGCTTCGATTCCATCGATATTTTCGATTTGCCACATGATAGAAGCGCTACGTTGGCCAAACAATCGTGTGGTCCATATCTCACCATCAACTGAGCGGTCAGATATAATCGTTAAACTAGCCAAATCCGTCTCAATAGGATAGCCAGTTTCACTATCGAAAATGTGATGATAATCCTTTCCATCGATTTCAAGATGCCGTTCATAAATTCCAGAAGTAACAACAGATTTCCCAGTAATAGATAAGGTCATCAGGTGATTGCCACGTGGATGATTAGGGTCTTGAATACCAATTTGCCAAGGTTGTCCATTTCTGGCTTGGTTATTACCAATGGTAAGGATATTTCCCCCAAGATTGATAAGAGCAGAAGTGACACCATTTTCTTTTAAGAAAGTAGCAACCTTATCTGCGCTATAGCCCTTGGCTAAACAACCTAAATCAATTTTCATTCCTTTCTTTTCTAAGAAAACAGTAGAAGCAATTGAATCAAGTTTGATAAAACGGGGATCTATCAATGGTAAAACCGAAGAAATTTCTTCAGGACTAGCAACTTTTGCATCGGAAAAACCAATACGCCAGGTTTGTACTAAGGGACCAATGCTGATATTGAGATTGCTTCCAGAGGCTAGACTGTGTTCTAATCCTAAAGAAATCAGTTCAAACAGATCGGGGTGGACCTTAACTGGGGCAATTCCTGCCTGATAGTTAATTTCCATCAATTCCGATTCGGTGCTATTCGCATTAAATCGAAATTCAAGTTCCTTGAGCAAATCAAAAGCTTGACGGAGAAGATTATCCGCTTGTTCATGTATCAAGGAAATAGTAATCGTAGTTCCCATTAACCGTTCAGATAATGAACTGAGAGGCAAAAAATCAACTCCCTTCAAATCAATTGGAAATAGTTGTAAATCCAGACATGAAAGCAATCTGAAGATTTATATTTCATTTCCATATAAATAGAATATCATAAAGTCAGCGTTTTCACAAATTATTTTTTACAAAAAGTCAAGAAATATGCTTGGATAATTAAAAAAATGTGCAAAAAAACTTTGAAAAAGTTAAAAATAAATTAATATATATTTCAAAAAAATTTCAAAAAAACAGCAAACCAGTCAAAAAGCTTGTAAACGCTCACAGATAATGATATACTAGAAAGGTAAATAAAAAATTAAAGGTAGGAATTATCTTATGAGTAAAATCGTAGTCGTGGGTGCTAACCACGCTGGAACTGCTTGTATCAACACTATGTTGGACAATTTTGGAAGTGAAAATGAAATCGTTGTCTTTGACCAAAACTCAAACATTTCATTCCTAGGATGTGGAATGGCTCTTTGGATCGGTGAACAAATCGATGGTCCAGAAGGTCTCTTCTATTCTGACAAAGAAAAATTGGAAGCTAAAGGTGCTAAAGTTTACATGAACTCACCAGTTCTTTCAATTGACTATGATAATAAAGTTGTAACTGCTGAAGTAGATGGAAAAGAACACAAAGAATCATACGAAAAATTGATCTTTGCTACAGGTTCAACTCCAATCTTGCCACCAATCGAAGGTGTTGAAATTGTTAAGGGGAATCGCGAATTCAAAGCAACTCTTGAAAATGTACAATTCGTTAAATTGTACCAAAATGCTGAAGAAGTGATCAACAAACTTGCTGATAAGAGCAAACATCTTGAGCGTATCGCTGTTGTCGGTGGTGGATACATCGGTGTTGAGCTTGCTGAAGCATTCGAACGTCTTGGAAAAGAAGTTGTCCTTGTTGATATCGTAGATACAGTCTTGAACGGATACTACGATAAAGACTTCACGCAATTGATGGCTAAGAACTTGGAAGACCACAACATCCGCTTGGCACTTGGACAAACTGTTAAAGCTATCGAAGGTGACGGTAAAGTTGAACGCTTGATCACTGACAAAGAAACATTCGATGTTGACATGGTTGTTCTTGCAGTTGGTTTCCGTCCTAACACAGCTCTTGCTGATGGCAAGATTGAACTTTTCCGCAACGGTGCCTTCCTTGTAGACAAGAAACAAGAAACATCACTTCCAGGAGTATTCGCTGTGGGTGACTGTGCGACTGTTTATGACAACGCTCGTAAAGACACTAGCTACATCGCTCTTGCATCAAATGCTGTACGTACTGGTATCGTAGGTGCTTACAATGCTTGTGGACATGAACTTGAAGGAATCGGTGTTCAAGGATCAAACGGTATCTCTATCTATGGTCTTCACATGGTATCAACTGGTTTGACTCTTGAAAAAGCTAAAGCTGCAGGATACAATGCTGTTGAAACAGGCTTCAACGATCTTCAAAAACCAGAATTTATGAAACATGACAACTATGAAGTAGCAATCAAGATTGTCTTTGATAAAGATAGCCGTGAAATCCTTGGTGCTCAAATGGTATCACGTGATTCAGCAATCAGCATGGGAATTCACATGTTCTCATTGGCTATCCAAGAACATGTTACAATTGAAAAATTGGCATTGACAGACCTATTCTTCTTGCCACACTTCAACAAACCATACAACTACATCACAATGGCTGCACTTACAGCTGAAAAATAATAATTTGTAAAACGGAAGATTTGCTTCTTCCGTTTTTATCATCAAAAAAATAGTAACTTCAAATTCGAAGTTACTATTTTTGTTGCCTATGTATTAGGAATTTTCTTCATTCACAAATGTGAAGCCTTCCCCAAGAATTTCGTGAGCTTCAGTGATGGTGATAAAGGCTTTAGGATCGATTGTATGAATTAATTCTTTCATTTTGATCATTTCATTTCTTGCTACGATACAGTAGATAATTTTTAAATCTTTTTGACTGTAGTAACCTTGTCCAGATATGAAAGTGACACCTCGACCTAATTCTTCATTGATTTTATCTGCTATTTCCAAAGGCTTTTGAGTGATAATCATAAAACCTTTTCCAGCATATCCGCCTTCACCAATCAAGTCGATAACTCTTGAGACGATGAAGTCAAATAGAAGTGTATAAGTAACGAGACGAAGGTCTTGGAAGATAATTAAAATGAGCATTAAGATGAGGAAGTCTAGTGCAAAGAGTAATTTCCCCACGGAGATATTGGTGTACTTGTTCAGGATTCGGGCGACGATATCTGTTCCTCCAGTGGTACCACCAGCATTGAAGATAATACCTAGACCAAGTCCCAAAAGAACACCCGCAACTAAAGCAACGATGACAAGATCTCCCTCAAGATTAAAGCTGAGAGGAATCTTCTCAAAGATTGCTAGCCAAATAGATAAGGAAATAGTACCAAGCAGGCTGCTGTATAGGGTCTTTGCACCAAATATTTTCCAGGCTAAAATGAATAATGGGATATTGATGATGAGGTTCATCGCGGAGATAGGGATGTTAAAGAGATAATAGGTAATCAAGGTGATTCCCGTTGCTCCACCCTCGAATAAGTGGTGGGGCACAACAAAATACGTGAGTCCGAAGGCATAAATGGCAGCTCCGAATATAATGGTTAAAATAGATTTGATATGCCGTAGCATTGAACGCACCTTCCATTTTTATTTGAGTCTATAGCAGTAACAGCCCACCAGTATACAAGACCTATTTGATTTTCATGGACTGAATTTTTTCAGGGTCGGGTGTAACACGGAGGGTCTTTTGTCCAGTATAGGTGACAAAACCAGGTTTTCCACCAGTTGGTTTGTTGAGTTTTTTAACTTCAATCATATCCACCTGAACGAGGTTTGAGAGACGTCCCTTAGAGAAGTAGGCTGCAAGTTCTGCAGCGTCTGTTTTAACCTCATCAGTAGGATTGAGATTGCCTGAGATAACAACGTGACTTCCAGGGATATCCTTAGCGTGGAACCAGAGTTCTTCTTTACGGGCCATTTTAAAGGTCAATTCCTCGTTTTGTAGGTTATTGCGCCCCACGTAGATGATCGTTTTTCCATCACTAGCTAGATATTGTTCTGGTTTCTGTCGTTTCTGGATTTTTTCCCTTTGTCTTCGACGGATAAATCCTGTTTGGATCAATTCTTCGCGAATTTCAGCAATCTCATCAAGTCCGGCTTGATTGAGGACAGTTTCGACACTTTCTAGATAGAGAATGGTTGCCTTGGTTTCTTCAATCAGGTCAGTCAGGTATTTAACAGCTTCTTTTAATTTCTGATAGCGTTTGAAGTAGCGTTGAGCATTTTGGTTTGGGGTTAAAGCCTTATCAAGTGCAATCGTGATAGGCTGGTTGGTGTAGTAGTTTTCTAAAATGACCTGATCTTGGTCATTGGGAACTTGATGGAGGAAAGTGGTTAGTAACTCACCTTTTTGACGAAATTCTTCTGCATTTTCGGTAGCCAGAAGTTCTTTTTCTTGTTTCTTTAGTTTTTGACGATTCTTTTGTAGCTCGTTTTCGACGCGACGTATGAGTTCGCTAGCCTGTTGTTTCACACGGTCACGTTCGGCTTTATCCTTGTAATAGACATCAAGTAATTGTGAAAGACTGTCAAAATTCTCTGCTGTTTTACTAGAAAAAGGCACACAAGAAAAGGATTTATCTGTTAGGCAAGGGTTGGTTTCTTGTCCAAAGAAGTTCCGGAAAGTGGCTAGTTTATCATTAAGCAGTTGTCTTTCTAACTCGGTTGCTGTATCTCTTCCCAAACCTTGAAAGAGGTTTTGAAGATTTTTAGCAGTTAACTCTTGGGTTTGTAGAATCTCAAAGAGTTTTTCGTCCTTGACCATAAAAGGATTGAGAGCTTCTGTACTTGGAGGAGCGATATAAGTAGCACCTGGTAATAAGGTACGGTAGCTATTTTGAGAGAAACCGATATGCTTGATAACTTCAAGGATTTTGTGACTAGACTTATCTACAAGGAGAATATTGCTATGTTTGCCCATAATCTCGATAATAAGCGTGGCCTGGATATGGTCCCCAATCTCGTTTTTATTGGAAACCGTGATTTCCACGATACGATCGTTTTCAATTTGCTCGATTGACTCGATAACTGCTCCTTGAAGATACTTTCTCAATACCATAATAAAAGTAGATGGCTGAGCAGGGTTTTCAAAGGTGGACTCTGTTAACTGGATGCGTCCAAAAACTGGATGGGCAGACAGGAGCAAACGATGACTTTTACGATTGCTACGGATTTGCAGGACCAATTCTTGGTCAAAGGGTTGATTTATCTTTTGGATGCGACCATTTAGTAGTTCAGTTCGCAATTCCTCAACCATGTGGTGTAAAAAAAATCCATCAAATGACATGGTTCTCTCCTTGTGAATGTATTCCATAGTATTATATCAAAAAGGTAGAATAAAATCATAGAAATGTGATATAATAAAGCCAAGTAAAGAGAATCGAGAAGCACATGTATATTGAAATGGTAGATGAAACTGGACAAGTTTCAAAAGAAATTTTAGAACAAACACAGGAAATTTTAGAATTTGCTGCAAAAAAAATTGGAAAAGAAGACAAGGAAATGGCGGTCACATTTGTGACCAACGAACGAAGCCATGAACTCAATCTAGAGTTTCGTGATACCGATCGTCCAACAGATGTTATCAGTCTTGAATATAAGCCGGAGTTAGAGATTGCCTTTGATGAGGAAGATCTGGAAAATGATCCCGACTTGGCAGAGATGATGTCTGAGTTTGATGCTTATATCGGTGAGCTTTTCATTTCCATTGATAAGGCACATGAGCAAGCTGAGGAGTACGGTCATAGTTTTGAACGTGAAATGGGCTTCTTGGCAGTGCACGGCTTTTTACACATTAACGGCTATGATCACTACACTCCCGAGGAAGAAGCGGAGATGTTCGGTTTACAAGAAGAAATTTTGACAGCCTATGGACTCACAAGACAATAAACGAAAATGGAAAAATCGTGACCTAATCTCCAGTTTAGAATTTGCCATTACTGGGATTTTTACTGCGATTAAGGAAGAACGTAACATGAGAAAGCATGCAGTGACGGCTCTAATAGTTGTCCTTGCAGGTTTTGTTTTTCAGGTGTCACGAATCGAATGGTTATTTCTACTTTTGAGCATTTTCATGGTAGTAGCTTTTGAGATTATTAATTCAGCTATTGAAAATGTAGTAGATTTGGCTAGTCACTATCACTTTTCTATGTTGGCAAAAAAAGCTAAAGACATGGCAGCTGGTGCCGTGCTTGTGGTCTCTCTTTTTGCCGCTTTGACAGGTGCACTTATCTTTCTCCCACGGATTTGGGATTTATTATTTTAAACAGTAAGAGGAAATTATGACATTTAAATCAGGCTTTGTAGCCATTTTAGGACGTCCAAATGTAGGGAAGTCAACTTTTTTGAATCATGTTATGGGGCAAAAGATTGCTATCATGAGTGATAAGGCGCAGACAACGCGCAATAAAATCATGGGGATTCCCGTGGAGAACCGTCATCCTTTCCATCAAGTACAGATGTCACCAAGCCTAAGACCCAGCTCGGAGATTTGCTATGGTGGAGTCTGCCTGTGGTGCTGGGTGCACCGCTGGATGGGGCTCAGTGGGTGGTGATGTGATTATCGACGTCTGGCCTAAAGTTCCTGTTTGGTGATTCAGCCAGATTGACAGGGTTCTTCAGACCAATCGCTCAGTGAATTTCATCGATGGTGGATTTCAAGGAAATTGTTCCGTTCGTACCGAAACCAACGTTTATTGGTCAGTGTTCTAAACAAAATCTTGGTTTAATGTTTCTTAGGATCAATTACATATCCAGACAGTTCCTTGGTTCCAGATGATTGGTGGTCTTGCTAACAATGAAGAAGTTCCTCAGTTGACTTCGTAGAAAGGACAGAGATGGAACAAAGGTTCATATTCAGGCAGCTGTCATGGTCGAACATGTTTAAACCTTTCACAGTTAAGTTTTGTATTTATTCTCTAAAGGAGTTATTTATTAGATAATAGAAAGAAGTTAGTAATAATAATGATTTATGATAATTTAAGTATAGTAGATGTAGATTTGTCTAAAGAATCTATTGAAAAAAATTTAGTGAATTTGCTAAAAAAAGTTAGAGAAGCAAGTATATATCATAAAAAAACCCTTGATAAAGAGTGATGCAGAATACGATTATGATGATGCCTTCATTATCTTAATACCAGAATATAAAAATATTTATTGTAAATAAAGGGGAAGATAATGAAGATTTTTTTATGATTTTAAAGATGATTTCATAGCTGATTTAGGATTTTTTTATCTGATAAATATGAATACATTAAAAAAATTAGGTAGGCCGAGAAAATGGAAAGATCAACAAATTCAAGTCATAGATCAAAGATTTGAAATTAACAGTTTTATAGATGACATTGAACAATTTAGGTTAAGTAATTCCAAAGAAAAAAAGAATATCTGAGTTGCTCATTTCATTATTAACTGGTAGCATAAATCAAATTGATGAAATAAATTTAGAAGAACCTGATACTTTATTAGATAAAGTTAAACAAAAAAATTGTACTTTTTTTGATGGTGAACAGACTCGCTTTATTTTTTTGAAGATATTAAACAAAAAAACAGTATATATACAAGGCTTAGCAGGTACAGGAAAAACTGAACTTCTTTTACATAAATTAAAAGAATTGTACACGCATCCCAATAAATACAAAATAGCTTTTACGTGTTACAATAAGGTTTTAGCTAATAATTTAAATCAACGAATTCCTGACTTTTTTACATTTATGAAGGTTGATGAGCAAATTGAGTGGAATAGTAGATTGTTTGTGAGTCATAGTTGGGGATCGGCTAGAGATAAATATTCAGGTTTTTATTCTCAAATTTGTTCTGAATATGAAATTCCATTTCATGGATTAAGGTATGGTAGTTTCGAGGATGTTTGTAGACAAGCAATTAATGATTTAAAATCTTTAGAAAATATTAATCCTATATTTGATTTTGTGTTAATTGATGAAAGTCAAGATTTTGGTAAATCTTTTGTTGAATTGTGTGAACTTATAACTGCTAAGACAGTATATGTTGCTGGTGATATTTTTCAAAATATCTTTCAAAGGGATATCAGTAACAAAACACCGGATTTTTTACTAAATAAAGTTTATCGTACTGATCCAAGAACACTAATGTTTGCACAAGCTATAGGTTTAGGACTTTATGAAAGACCAGTTGTAAATTGGCTTGATGATGATGATTGGAAAGCATGTGGTTATAATATTGTTACAAAAGGGGATGAGTATACCTTATCAAGAGAAAAAATAAGGAGATTCAATAACGATGATATTGACGAAGAATATAATCCACTATCTTTAAAATTATTTACTCAGAAAGACGGGTGTGTTATTCAAATTGTTAACACTATTAAAGAGATTATAGAGCATCATCCTACAGTTACACCAGATGATATTGGTGTCGTCTTTATGGATAGCAATAAATCTACTTATGGATACATAGATGAGTTGGAATATATCATTCTGAAAGAATTAAATTGGAAAATAATAAGAGGTTATGATTTTAAAGAGAAGATTAAAAATACACTATTTGTTAGTAATAGAAATAATGTAAAAAGGATTAGAATTCCTTTTTATAATTTGTATTACAAACTCTTCGGTAACAAAAAAAGTAAAGATGTTCGTAATACAATTTATATGTCACTTACAAGATCATTCATAAGCTCATATTTGATTATCTCTGATATAAATTCTGAATTATATAAAAATTTGGAAAGATGCGAGAGATTTTATTATTCAAAAATAATTGTTTGAAAGTTATAAAAACCAACACCAGAAGAAATTTTTATCAGAAGAACAATTAAAAGTTGAGTCAGCATCTTATCAAAGCTATGAAGAGATGAAAGATGAACTATATAGTAAATTAGGTATCCCACAATATCAATATATAAAAATATGATCAAATTTTATCTGCGCATTTTATTGATAAATCATTAGATAAGGAAGTAATGGAAAACATTATAATTGCGAACCGAAGAATAGATGATGATTTTTTTGAAGGTTTAAAAAAATAACGGATATTGAGATGGAAATATATTATAATCAACATGTAAAGGATTACGTTTCGAGAATTAATTTAAAAAATCGGGTTAAACTAATCAATTTAGTGTTATTTATTAGCAAATTTTTATTAGTTAATCCTTACCCTATAGATGAGAAGGATAGAGTGGGACAGCTAAATTATGATAAAAATACGAAACGTTTAATGTTCACTGAGAACAATTTAGAAACAAGTGAATGGAGACATTTTAGTTTACAATACCCATTCAATATCAAGTGTGATGAAGAAAATTATCGAATTAGTCTTCAGTCAACTTCAAATGAGTTTGAAATATATTCTGTACATATACAGATTTTGCAAATGTTGCTAGATGAAGGTGTGTTGGACTATCAAAAAGCGAAGTATGGTATCTCAATGGAAACTCATTTAAAGATTGAAGATATAGTGAAGACTGACTTAGATATGATAACTTCTGATAATCTTATTAATGAGGTGCTGGATATCTTTTTAGATTTATTAGTATTTGAACCTGCATATATTCGATTTGACGAAGATGCAAAACGTCAAGATGGAGATATTCATCCATTATATCATTTTGATATTTTTTATTCTAATGCTCCATCTCTTAAAATTGGAAGTAAAGCTAAGATTGATTTCGAGGAATTTAATAGAATGTTGGGAAAAAATGGTCAATCTTGTAAATATTTACACTAATTAAATACCAATCCAAAGAATGTATATTTATGTAGTATTTAAATTAAAAAAGAGGTGGGCGCTAGCCTGCTTCTTGTTTTTAGAGAAGGAGGAGCTATGCCTGAATTACCTGAAGTCGAAACGGTTCGACGAGGTCTTGAAAAACTGATTCTAGGGAAGAAAATTTCAAACATTGAGATTCACTATCCTAAGATGATTAAGACAGATTTGGAGCAATTTCAGAAGGAAATGTCTGGTCAAGTTATTCAAACAATGGGACGTCGTGGAAAATATTTGCTTTTTTATCTAACAGACAAGATCTTAATTTCCCATCTGCGAATGGAGGGCAAGTATTTTTATTACCCAGACCAAGTCCCTGAACGCAAGCATGCTCATGTTTTGATTCATTTTGAAGATGGTGGGACTTTAGTCTACGAGGATGTCCGTAAGTTTGGAACTATGGAGTTACTTGCTCCGGAGCTTTTAGAAGCATACTTTGTATCTAAAAAGTTGGGTCCAGAACCTACAGTACAGGACTTTGATTTAGAGAATTTTATAGGTGCCCTGAAGAGATCTAAGAAACCTATCAAATCGCATCTTCTCGACCAGACTTTGGTAGCTGGATTGGGTAATATCTATGTGGATGAGGTTCTCTGGAGAGCTCAGGTTCATCCAGCTAGACCTTCTCAGAGTTTGACAAGAGTTGAAGCGTCAGCTATTCATGACCAGACTATTTCAGTCTTGGGGCAGGCTGTTGAAAAAGGTGGTTCCACCATTCGCACCTATACCAATGCTTTTGGTGAAGATGGGACCATGCAGGACTTTCATCAGGTCTATGATAAAGCTGGACAAGCTTGTTCACGTTGTGGATCCATCATCGAAAAAATTCAACTCGGTGGTCGTGGAACTCATTTTTGTCCAAAATGTCAAAGGAGAAAGTGATGGGAAAAATAATCGGAATCACTGGTGGTATTGCGTCAGGTAAGTCCACTGTCACAAATTTTCTAAGACAAAAAGGGTTTGAAGTGGTAGATGCGGATGCAGTCGTCCACCAACTACAAAAACCTGGTGGAAGACTCTATCAGATTTTAGTAGAATATTTTGGAGAGGAAGTTCTATTAGAAAATGGTGAACTGAATCGCCCCATTCTTGCTAGCCTTATTTTTTCAAAGCCCGAAGAGCAGGAATGGTCTAAACAAACCCAGGGACAAATTATCCGTGAAGAGTTGGGCTTTGTGAGAGATAAGTTAGCTCAGACTGAAGATCTATTTTTCATGGATATTCCCTTGCTCTTTGAACAGGAATATGCTTCTTGGTTTGATGAAACTTGGCTAGTTTATGTAAGTCGAGATACCCAGCTGGATCGCTTAATGAAAAGAGATTATCTGACTATAGAGGCAGCACAAGCCCGTCTGGCCTCCCAGTGGCCCTTAGAAGAAAAGAAAAGATTGGCTAGTCATATTTTAGACAATAATGGAAGTCGAGAGCAACTGTTGAGTCAAGTGGCCAGCCTACTTCAAGGAGGCGATACTCTTGAAAGAGATTAGTTGGAAGGACAACCTTCGTATTGCTTGGTTAGGATCTTTCTTGACAGGTGCTTGTATCTCTTTGGTGGTTCCTTTTATGCCAATCTTTGTTGAGCAATTAGGGGTTGAACCAAGTCAAGTTACCTTTTATTCAGGTTTAGCTATCTCAGTTTCGGCTATTTCTGCAGCCTGTGTTTCACCTCTTTGGGGGATTCTGGCGGACAGATATGGTCGCAAACCTATGATGATACGAGCAGGGCTTGCCATGACAATTACAATGGGTGGTTTAGCTTTTGTTCCAAATGTTTATTGGCTCTTAGCCTTGCGATTGTTAAATGGTGTTTTCACTGGATTTGTACCCAATGCGACAGCTTTGATTGCCAGTCAAGTTCCCAAGGATAAGTCAGGCTATGCTTTAGGAACTCTTTCATCTGGTGTCGTAGCAGGGACTCTTACAGGCCCTTTTGTTGGTGGAATGATTGCAGAAGTCTTTTGGGATTCGCAATGTTTTCTTGATGGTTGGTGGTTTTTTATTTCTGGCTGCTATCTTAACTATTTTTTTTATCAAGGAAGACTTTCAACCAGTGCCAAAAGAAAAAGCACTCCCTACCAAAGAGCTCTTTACTTCTGTTAAGTATCCATATCTCTTGTTTAATTTATTTGCAACAAGTTTTGTCATTCAAGTTGCTGCACAATCAGTCGGTCCCATCCTTGCTCTCTATATCCGTGACTTAGGTCAGAAGGAAATCTCCTCTTTGTATCAGGCTTAATAGTTTCCAGTATGGGCTTATCAAGTATGATGAGTTCAGGTGTGATGGGGCGTTTGGGAGATAAAGTTGGTAATCACCGTTTATTAATCGTAGCGCAAGCTTATTCAGCTCTCATTTATCTTTTGTGCGCCAATGCATCCACACCTCTAGAATTAGGGATTTATCGCTTTCTCTTTGGTTTAGGAACAGGAGCTCTTGTTCCAGGGATCAATGCTCTCCTTAGCAGGATGACTCCCAAAGCAGGTATTTCAAGAGTATTTGCCTTTAATCAAGTCTTCTTTTATCTAGGTGGAGTGATAGGTCCCTTAGCAGGATCAGCAGTAGCGGGACAATTTGGCTATCACTCAGTATTTTATGCAACAGCTCTTTGTGTAGCTCTCAGTTGTTTATTTAACCTTATCCAATTTAGAACATTATTAAAAGTGAAGGAAATCTAGTGCGAGTAAAAATCAATCTCAAATGCTCCTCTTGTGGCAGCATCAATTATCTAACCAGTAAGAACTCCAAAACCCATCCAGACAAGATTGAGGTCTTAAAGTATTGTCCTAAAGAAAGAAAAGTGACTCTACATCTTGAATCTAAGTAGAAATTATGGTAGAATAATAGGGATTTTAAGGAGTTTGATATGTATAACCTATTATTAACCATTTTATTAGTATTATCTGTTGTGATTGTGATTGCAATTTTTATGCAACCAACTAAAAACCAATCTAGCAATGTATTTGATGCCAGTGCAGGTGATTTGTTTGAACGTAGCAAAGCGCGCGGTTTTGAAGCTGTGATGCAACGTTTGACAGGAATTTTAGTCTTTTTCTGGCTAGCCATTGCCTTAGCATTGACGGTATTATCAAGTAGATAAGAAAATAATGGGCGGGACTAGGTCTTTGCCTATTTTTATTTTTAAAAGAAATAAGGTTTTACACCAAAAAGAAAATATTATAAATCTAGAAAGTAAACATGAAAGATAAAATAAAAGAATATTTACAAGAGAAGGGGAGTGTCACAGTCAATGACTTGGCCAGTGCTCTCGGGAAGGATGGTTCAAAGGACTTCCGTGAGTTAATCAAAACTCTTTCCTTGATGGAACGTAAGCACCAGATTCGCTTTGAAGAAGATGGTAGTTTAACCCTAGACCAGAAGAAAAAACATGAGATTACTCTAAAAGGAATTTTCCATGCCCATAAAAATGGGTTCGGTTTTGTAAGTCTTGAAGGCGAAGAAGACGATCTTTTTGTTGGAAAGTGATGTTAATTATGCCATTGATGGTGATACTGTTGAAGTTGTCATTAAGAAAGTTGCTGACCGTAACAAAGGAACTGCTGCAGAAGCAAAGATTATCGACATCCTAGAGCACAGTCTCACGACAGTTGTCGGGCAAATTATTCTTGATGAAGAGAAACCAAAGTATGCGGGTTATATCCGTTCTAAAAATCAAAAGATTAGTCAACCGATTTATGTGAAAAAGCCATCTCTCAAACTAGAAGGGACAGAAGTACTCAAGGTCTTTATTGACAAGTACCCAAGTAAGAAACACGACTTCTTTGTGGCGAGTGTCCTAGATGTTGTGGGACATTCAACAGATGCAGGAATTGACGTTCTTGAGGTCTTGGAATCAATGGACATTGTCTCAGAATTTCCAGAGGCTGTTATTAAAGAAGCAGAAAGTGTACCAGATGCTCCATCAGAGAAGGATATAGAAGGACGATTGGACCTAAGAGATGAAATTACCTTTACGATTGACGGTGCTGATGCTAAGGACTTGGACGACGCAGTTCACATCAAGCCCTTGAAGAATGGAAATTTTGAACTTGGAGTTCATATCGCGGATGTTTCTTATTATGTAAAGGAAGGTTCTGCTCTTGATAAGGAAGCCCTTAATCGTGCGACTTCTGTCTATGTGACAGATCGTGTAGTTCCAATGCTACCAGAACGCCTTTCAAATGGCATCTGTTCTCTTAATCCTCAAGTGGACCGCTTGACTCAGTCTGCTATTATGGAGATTGATAAACATGGTCGGGTTCGTAATTACACCATTACGCAGACAGTTATCAAGACAAGTTTCCGTATGACTTATAGTGATGTGAATGATATCCTAGCAGGTGATGAGGAGAAGAGACAAGAGTATAAGAAAATTGTTCCTAGCATTGAACTCATGGCCAAGCTTCATGAAATTCTTGAAGGTATGCGGATTAAGCGTGGAGCTCTTAATTTTGATACCAATGAAGCTAAGATCCTAGTTGACAAGCAAGGGAAACCAGTAGATATTGTTCTTCGTCATCGTGGGACTGCAGAACGTATGATTGAGTCCTTTATGTTGATTGCGAACGAAACAGTTGCCGAGCATTTTAGCAAGCTTGATTTACCTTTTATCTATCGTATCCATGAGGAACCTAAAGCTGAAAGTTCAGAAATTTATTGATTATGCTTCAAGTTTTGGTTTGAGAATTTATGGGAGTGCCAGTGAGATTAGTCAGGAAGCCCTCCAAGACATCATGAGTGCTGTTGAAGGTGAGCCTTATGCGGATGTTCTCTCCATGATGCTTCTGCGTTCTATGCAACAGGCTCGTTATTCTGAGCATAACCATGGGCACTATGGCCTGGCAGCGGAATATTATACCCACTTTACCAGTCCGATTCGCCGTTATCCGGACCTCTTGGTTCACCGAATGATTCGTGACTATGGACGTTCCAAGGAAATAGCAGAACATTTTGAACAGGTCATTCCAGAGATTGCGACTCAATCATCCAATCGCGAGCGCCGTGCCATCGAGGCTGAGCGTGAAGTTGAAGCTATGAAAAAAGCTGAGTATATGGAAGCATTTGTGGGCGAAGAGTATGATGCAGTCGTTTCAAGTATCGTCAAATTTGGTCTTTTTGTTGAATTGCCAAATACAGTTGAGGGCTTGATTCACATTACTAATTTACCTGAGTTCTATCATTTTAACGAACGTGATTTGACTCTTCGTGGGGAGAAATCAGGGACAACCTTCCGTGTGGGACAACAGATACGTATTCGTGTTGAAAGAGCCGATAAGATGACTGGTGAGATTGATTTCTCCTTTATTCCAAGTGAATTTGATGTCATTGAGAAAGGCTTGAAACCGTCTGGCCGTAAGGATAGAGGTCGTCGTTCGGATAAGAAAGAAGACAAGAGAAAAGCTAGTCGCTCAAATGATAAGCGTAAGCATTCTTCAAAAGACAAGAAGAAAAAAAGTAAGAAACCTTTTTATAAGGAAGTAGCAAAGAAAGGAGCTAAGCATGGCAAAGGGCGAGGGAAAGGTCGTCGCGCAAAATAAAAAAGCGCACCACGACTATACTATCGTAGATACGCTAGAAGCAGGAATGGTCCTGACAGGAACTGAAATCAAGAGTGTTCGAGCAGCCCGCATCAATCTGAAAGATGGGTTTGCTCAGGTTAAGAATGGGGAAGTTTGGCTGAGCAATGTCCATATCGCTCCTTATGAGGAGGGCAATATCTGGAATCAGGAACCAGAACGTCGTCGTAAACTTCTCCTTCATAAAAAGCAAATCCAGAAATTGGAGCAAGAAACCAAAGGGACAGGGATGACTCTGGTTCCACTTAAAGTCTACATCAAAGATGGATATGCCAAGCTTCTTTTAGGGCTTGCTAAAGGAAAACATGACTACGATAAACGTGAGTCAATCAAACGTCGTGAGCAAGATCGCGATATCGCGCGTGTTATGAAAGCAGTTAACCATCGATAGAAAGAGTGAAGTAAATGGAAAAACTAGTTGCCTATAAACGCATGCCTGTCTGGAATAAAAACACCATGCCAGAGGCTGTTCAAAGAAAACACAATACTAAGGTCGGAACCTGGGGCAAGATTACCGTATTAAAAGGGGCTCTTAAGTTTATTGAATTGACTGAGGAGGGGGAAGTTATAGCTGAGCACCTCTTTGAAGCAGGTGCTGATAATCCCTATGGCGCAACCTCAAGCTTGGCACAGAGTGGAAGCTGCCACAAATGATGTAGAATGGTATCTGGAATTTTATTGTAAACCAGAGGATTATTTCCCAAAGAAATACAATACCAATCCAGTTCATTCGGAGGTTTTTAGAAGCTATGCAGACGGTCAAGCCATGTAAGGCACTGGACCCTAGGATGTGGTCAAGGAAGAAACGCCCTCTTTCTCGCTCAACATGGATTCGATGTCACAGCAGTGGACCAAAATGAGCTTTCCCTTGAAATGTTGCAAAGCATTGTGGAGCAAGAAGATTTAGAAATGCCTGTTGGTCTCTACGACATCAATTCAGCTAGCATAGGCCAAACTTACGATTTTATCGTATCAACGGTTGTGCTCATGTTTTTACAAGCAGAACGTATTCCTGCTATTATCCAAAACATGCAAGAACAAACCTCTATCGGTAGCTACAATCTTATCGTTTGTGCTATGGACACGGAGGATTATCCTTGCTCAGTGAACTTCCCATTCACCTTTAAAGAGGGAGAATTGGCCAATTACTACAAGGATTGGGAGTTAGTGAAGTACAATGAAAACCCTGGTCATTTACACCGTCGTGATGAAAATGGCAATCGTATTCAACTACGCTTTGCAACAATGTTGGCTAAAAAAGTAAAATAAACATACATGAAGCTTGGGCTATCTTGAAAAAGAAAGTGACAGAGTTATCAAGGGAAGTCCCCAATATCTTTGAATGTTTAGAGTGATTTTTTAAAACTAATACTCTTCGAAAATCAAATTCAAACCACGTCAGCGTCGCCTTACCATACTCAAGTACAGCTTTCGGTTAGCTTCCTAGTTTGCTCTTTGATTTTCATTGAGTATAAATAACTATAACAAGAAATTAATGAAGAACTAAAAGAGAGAGTCACAAGAAACGTGACTCTCTCTCAGATTGAAGACAAAGTCCTTAGAACCCAAGTTTCTAAGGGCTTTTCTTTTTGTAAAGTCGTATAATAGAGGTAAGAAAAGTTGTGAGGTGTTCCCTATGTTTCACAAAGAAAAACCTGATTATAACCGTAAGCAATATGGTTTCTATACAATAGACGAATTGGTCCCCAAAGATCACTTTCTTCGACAAGTAGATTCAAAGGTTGATTTTGACTTTATTTATGATTTGGTAGAAAATACCTATAGCCCAGATAATGGTCGTCCTAGTCTTGATCCCGTCATGCTAGTCAAAATTCCTTTGATTAAATGTTTTTATGGTATTCGTTCCATGCGCCAAACCATGAAAGATATTGAAGTAAATGTGGCCTATCGTTGGTTTCTTGGACTAACTTTAGATGATAAGGTCCCTCATTTTACTACCTATGGAAAGAATTACAGCCGTCGTTTTCAAGATAAAGAACTCATTTCTGAGATTTTTTCCCAAGTTCTCAGCCAAGCTTTGTATGCTGGCTTAATTGATCCTTCTGAAATATTTGTGGATGGTACCCATATCAAAGCGGCGGCTAATAGTCACAAGTATCGTAAGGAAATGGTAGACCAACAAGCTAAATTTATGAGTGAACAATTGGCAGTTGAGATTGATTTAGATAGGAAAAAACACGAAAAAAAGTCCTTAAAGCCCGCAAAAGAAAGTGAGGCTAAGGAAAAGAAAATCTCAACGACAGATCCCGAGTGTGGTTGGTTTCACAAGGGCGAACATAAGGAAGTATTTGCCTATTCTGCTCAAGTTGCTTGTGATAAGCATGGTTGGGCCTTGGCTTATACGGTTGAGGCAGGAAATGTTCATGATAGTCAGGCTTTCCCTGCTCTTTTTTCAAAGTTAGAGCCATTCTCGCCCCACTATATTATTGCGGATTCAGGTTACAAGACCCCAGCTATTGCCCATTATTTATTAGAGCGAAATATCATTCCTGTTTTTCCTTATACTCGTCCAAAGGGAGTAAAGGGGAACTTAAGGCCTAGTAATTTTGTTTATGATGCAAGTTATGATCATTATGTTTGTCCAGAGAATCAAGTGTTAAGCTATCGCACAACCACTCGAGAAGGCTACCGTGAGTATAAGAGTAATCCTAAAGTATGTGTTTCCTGTCCTTTATTATCCATTTGTACCCAAAGCAAGAATTTTCAAAAAGTAGTAACGAGACATGTCTGGAAAGATGCCCTTGAATTTTGTGAGGAGATTCGTCATCAAATAGAAATGAAGAGCTCTATAAGAAACGCAAAGAAACAATTGAACGGCTCTTTGGAACGGCTAAGGAATACCATAATTTGAGATACACTAGAGAGAAAGGAAAGTCCAAAATGGAGGATCAGGTTGGGCTTACTTTGGCGTGTTTAAATATCAAAAAATTAGTGAAATGGATAGGGAATATCCCTTTTTATTTTTCTCAAATTCAGATTTTTGGATAGATTAGTAGATGATGAGATAAACTATTTTTGAAAACAGAAAAAGACAAACGTCATTTTTGGCGTTTGTCTTCGTTCTGAGAGAGAGTCACAAGAAACGTGACTCTCTCTTTTACTAGCTGAGAAATCATTTTGTCTTAAACTCAATGATAGTTTTTCTTCACCCCACTACAGATGATAAAGTGCCGTTTATTCTAGCTCTTTTTCGTTTATTCAACACCCAAGATTTCTTTAATATCATCAACGCTCAGATTGCTTCTGCTTTCTTGTCCTTCAAGGACGGTGTTGAAGAGTTCTTTTTTACTTTCTTGGAGTTCTTGGATTTTTTCCTCTATGGTTCCAAGGGTGATGAGGCGATAGACATCGACTTGTTTGGTCTGGCCAAGGCGGTGGCTTCGTCCGATGGCTTGCATCTCGACTGCTGGATTCCACCAGAGGTCACAGAGGATGACGGTATCAGCTCCTGTTAGATTCAGTCCTGTTCCACCTGCTTTTAGGGAAATGAGGAAGCAGTCTTTTTCTCCCTGATTGAAGAGATTGACCATCTCTTGCCGTTTATCTGAAGGGGTTTGTCCTGTTATTTTAAAGTGAGACAATCCCTTTTTCTCTAGTTCTTGCTCAATGAGATCAAGTATAGAGGTAAATTGCGAAAAGATAAGTGGTCGAGATCCTTTTTTACGAATGGTGTCCAGAAGCTCGAATAAGCTGTCCATTTTTCCACTATCTCCTTCGTAGTCTTCTAAAAAGAGAGCTGGTGTATTACAGATTTGTCTAAGTCGGGTCAGTCCTGCTAAAATTTCAATTTTATGACGTTTAATCTCATCAGCGCTGGCTCCTGCAACCATTTCTTGCATACGTCGAAGTTGAGCTAGATAGAGCGTTTTTTGTGAACTGGTGAGTTCATTGCTGTAGAGGTGCTCGCTCAGTTCAGGCAATTCTGTCAGAACTTCGTCTTTTTTCCTACGCAGAACAAAAGGTTGGATCAGTTTACCAACGAGTTGAGGCGACAATTTTGAAAATTCCTTTTTACTTGGTAGGAGTCCAGGTAATACTATCTGGAAAATAGACCAAATCTCTTCAAGACGGTTTTCTATAGGAGTTCCAGATAGGGCATGGCAGATTTTGACATCAAATTCTCTTAAAGCTTGTGCTATTTTTGTCTGGCTATTTTTTATCATCTGTGCTTCATCTAAGATGAGGTAGTCATAAGACTGTTTTTGATAGTGTTCAAGGTCAGATCGAAAAGATGGATAGCTTGTGATAGTGATAGTAGCAGATTTATCAATTTGTTTGATACGCTCAGTTTTTGTGCCATAGGCTACTTCAACCTGTTTGTGAGGTACAAATTTTCGGAATTCTTCTTTCCAATTGTAAAGAAGGCTGGCTGGAGCTAGGATAAGAGCTTTCTGTTCTGGTTTAAGATTAGCTTCCAGAAGAGTGATGGTTTACAAGGTTTTCCCTAGTCCCATATCGTCTGCTAGGATTCCCCCAAAATGATAATGATCTAACATACTCAACCACTTGACTCCTTCTTTCTGATAGTAGCGGAGTTTTGCGTTGATTTCATAAGGTTTGATATCAAATTCTTCAGGGTGGGTCAGATCATAAGCCATCTTTTTGAAATCACGAGAAAAATTGACATGTTCATTGTCTTTGAAGGTTTCAGAAAGGCTATAGGCACGAGATTTGTGCATCTTGATTTTTCCGTCTGAAAATTTAGCACGAAGATCTTGGAGACTTTGGGCAACCTTGAGACTTTCATCGTCAAAGACTAGAACCTTTCCTTGCTTGGTTTGGTAGTGGCTTTCTTGATTCCATAAAGCTTGGATAGCTTTTTCAACCTCATCTTCTGAAATCATAGAAAAATCAAACTGAATTGAAAGGAAACCTTCGTCGTCAAAAATGTCAATGACAGCAGGATCTTCTACTAAGAGTTTTTCAAGCGATTCATCTAGTTGAACTTGCCCCAGAGTACGAAAACGAGGTAGTTCTTTTAGGAAGAAATCAACGACTTTGATTTTGGAAAGACTATGAAAATCCTCTTTGAAACCAGCAGAAAGGAGTTGATGATAGATTTTTCTAGCTTTACTAGCTTGGTAAGTATAGGGGAGGGATAGGAGATCTTGTTTAGAGTGGGCTTGCTTTTCTCCAAACGACCACACCATGTTGACGGCAATTTCATTTCTAGTCTTGGAGAAGGCAAAGATGGAGATGAAGTCATGGATTTGTAATTCATCTGGGATACTGATAGGAACATAGTTTGAGATAATATTACATATTTGCATGAGTTCAGCCTTATTTTCCTTTGAAAAGATAAGAGGAGAACTTTCCTGATAATGGTAGATCCAAGTAGCTAATTTATCTAAAAAGTAACGGTGCTCTTTTTTGATGATGTGGAAGTGATTGTGCCGAATCCAAAGTTTGTTTTGAATAATGAAACCAAAATAAGCTGTATTGATGATTTCATAATGGTTATCAGATTTGACAACTTTAAAAATTTCTTCTTCTGGGATAAAGGGACTATCATCTAAGAATATAAGAGGGTATTCGGCTTTTGAGGTTACATATTGAAACACGTCCAAAGCTTGAAAAAGTGGGACAAGGTCGTTTAAATAGCTAACAGGAGTCTCTAAATAGCGTCCACAATCTCTAGGGCTAATGCCATAACTGAAGTTGGAATAAGAATGTTCATTTCTATCGATGAAATATTTTTTGATATAGAGGATTAGATTTTGAGAAGCTTTATTAAACTGGTCTAATGATAAGTTGATTGTCCCGATTTTCTGTGAAACAAAGTAATCTTCCTGTTGGAAAATGAGAAAAATGAAGTGAGCTATATCCTTGATAACATAGGCACGAGGAGCCTGTTACACCTTTAGTTTTAAGGTCCAGGATAGGCTATGATTTCGGATTTCGAATTGTCCATGAAGTGCAAGTGAAGGCGCCTCTGCTTTTTCTTCTAGCAGTTCGTTTTGGAGCTCTTCAGATGGCAAGGTAGGAATCAGTTGGCTGGCAAAACTTGGTTTATGACTAGATTTACGAATGCGTTTTTGAATAACTTGGGGGAGACTATGAAAGTAGTGATCCATTGCAACCCAGTGTTTACAGACTCCTTGATTTTGGAAGTCATTACATTCACAATGAAAATCAGTCAAATCGAAGTATTTCATACTGGTCAGAATGTTGGGTTCCAGATACATGGAAATACCATTATAGGTATTGGGATGCTTAAAATATTCTTTGTTTTCAGTATCAAAATAGCTTTTTATCTGTTGGAAAATAGCTTGTCCATCCATTCTCATACGAGCAGGTAGTCTATCGGGAACAGTCATTGAAGTAACCTCATTTCTGATCATTCTTTCCTCTATCTTATGAGATTTTATAGGAAAAGAATAGACTTATCTTACATAAATTGCATCTTGATAAGGATTGGCAAAAAAAGTGTTTCTTGAGTGTGAATCTTTTAATTGAATCCATCTATTGTGTTAGGCAATTGAAACTTCTTTCGCTCTTACTGGAAAGTTGAGGTTTGAAATATGGTATAATAAAGGAAAATAGACTTTTGGAAAGTGAGAGAAGATGATTTCAAAGAGATTAGAAACGGTAGCTTCTTTTGTACCTCAAGGAGGTGTTTTACTGGACGTCGGGAGCGATCATGCCTATTTACCTATTGAATTAGTTGAAAAAGGACATATTGAAGCTGCCATCGCGGGTGAAGTTGTAGAGGGGCCCTATCAATCTGCAGTTACAAATGTTGAGAGTCATGGTTTGACTGAGAAAATCCAGGTCCGCCTAGCAAATGGTTTGGCTGCTTTTGAAGAGGCTGACCAGGTCTCTGTTATCACTATTGCTGGAATGGGTGGTCGCTTGATTGCTACGATTTTAGAAGAGGGTCTGGACAAACTTGCCAATGTTGAGCGTTTGATTCTTCAACCCAATAATCGTGAAGATGAGTTGCGTTCTTGGTTACAAGAGCATGGTTTTCAAATCATAGCAGAAAGTATCCTAGAAGAAGCTGGAAAATTCTACGAGATTATAGTTACAGAAGCTGGCGAAATGAATCTATCAGCAACTGATGTCCGCTTTGGCCTATTCTTGTCCAAAGAAGTTAGTCCAGTCTTCATCCAAAAATGGCAAAAAGAAGCTGCTAAGCTTGAGTTTGCCCTTAGTCAAATTCCAGAAAAAAATCAAGAAGAACGTCAGGTTCTGGCAGATAAAATTCAAGCCATCAAGGAGGTGCTCCATGAAAGCAAGTGAAGTGATAAAGCGTTATGAAGCCTATTGCCCACAAGAATTTTCTATGGAAGGTGATAGTCGTGGTCTACAAATTGGCACCCTAGACAAGGAAATTCAAAAGGTCATGGTTGCTCTTGATATCCGTGAAGAGACAGTCGCTGAAGCTATTGACAAGGGTGTTGATCTGATTATCGTTAAGCACGTACCTATCTTTCGTCCGATTAAGGACTTGGTAGCTAGTCGTCCTCAAAATCAGATTTATATCAATCTCATCAAGCATGATATCGCAGTCTATGTCAGTCATACTAATATTGATATTGTTGAAAATGGTCTCAATGATTGGTTCTGCCAACTATTGGGTATTGAGGACACAACTTATCTACAGGAAACAGGTCCTGAACGTGGGATTGGCCGTATTGGAACTATTAGACCTCAAACCTTTAAGGAATTTGCCAATCATGTTAAGGAAGTCTTTGGTCTAGATAGCCTTCGTATGGTGTATTATCAAGAGACTGATTTGCAAAAGACCATTTCAAGAGTGGCCATTTGTGGCGGCAGTGGGCAGTCTTTCTACTCTGACGCTTTAGCAAAAGGAGCAGATCTTTATATCACTGGTGATATTTATTATCATACTGCCCAAGATATGTTGTCAGATGGTTTGTTAGCTCTGGATCCGGGACACTATATCGAAGTGCTTTTTGTGGAAAAAATTGCAGCGCTCTTGAACGAATGGAAGGAAGAGAATGCTTGGTCGCTAGAAGTAGTCGCAAGTCAGGCTTCTACCAATCCATTCCATCATATCTAGTTAGAAGGTAAAGACAATGAAAAAAGTTGCCATTGTAGGAGCAGGAATTGTAGGGGCAACAGCTGCCTACTATCTCTCTAAGGAAGCAGATGTCGCAGTAACTGTCTTTGATCATGGGTACGGACAAGCTACCAAGGCAGCGGCAGGAATCATCAGTCCTTGGTTCTCTAAACGACGTAATAAAGCTTGGTACAAGATGGCTCGCCTAGGAGCAGACTTTTATGTAGATTTATTAGCTGATTTAGAAAAAACTGGTCAAAAGGTTGATTTCTACCAGCGCTCAGGAGTCTTCCTTCTCAAAAAAGATGATTCCAAGCTCGAGGAACTCTATCAACTAGCCTTGCAACGTAGAGATGAATCTCCCTTAATTGGCGAATTAGCCATTTTGGACCAAGCTGCTGCAAGCAGCCTATTCCCTGGTCTAAAGGGATTTGAGAGATTGCTCTATGCTTCTGGAGGAGCTCGAGTAGATGGGGAACTCCTAGTGAGTCGTTTACTGGATGCCAGTCAAGTGAAGGTCGTTAAAAAAGAGGTCAGTCTAACTCCTCTAGCACCGGGTTATCAGATAGACAATCAAATGTTTGACCAAGTTATCTTGCCCACAGGAGCTTGGCTTGGACACATTTTGGAACCTTTAGGCTATGAAGTTGATGTTCGTCCTCAAAAGGGGCAACTCCGAGATTACCAAGTGGGACAAGACATGGGAGCTTACCCTGTAGTTATGCCTGAAGGGGAGTGGGATTTGATTCCATTTCCTGGAGGCAAGTTGTCTCTAGGGGCTACTCATGAAAATGATATGGGCTTTGACTTGACAGTGGATGAAACCTTGCTCGATCAAATGGCTGAGGCAGCGAGTCCATTTTATCCAGCCCTGGTTGAGGCAATTTTATCTGGAGAACGTGTGGGGATTCGTGCTTATACAAGTGATTTCTCTCCATTTTTCGGACAGGTTCCAAACTTGTAAGGAGTTTATACAGCAAGTGGTCTAGGTTCTTCAGGCTTAACGACTGGTTCTATTATCGGTTATCATCTAGCTCAAATGGTTCAAGGGAGAAGTGGAGTATTAAATCCAGCAGATTATCCGACTGAAAGATACATTAAAAAGAAACAATAGTAAATCTTTTACTTAGATTTTACGATAGTGTTAGGAAAGTAAATGACTTTCCCTATCAAAAATGGTAAAATGAAAAAAATAATCCAAGAATTGAGGAAATGAAATGCAAGAAAAAATTCTGGTAACAGGTGGAGCTGGTTTTATCGGAACTCACACTGTCATCGAACTGGTCCAAGCTGGACACCAAGTAGTTGTCGTGGATAATTTGGTAAACAGTAGCCGTAAAAGTCTTGAAGTAGTCGAAAGAATCACAGGCGTAGAAATTCCTTTCTACGAAGCAGATATTCGTGATACAGATACACTTCGTGATATTTCAAACATGAAGAACCAACAGGAGTCATCCATTTTGCTGGTTTGAAGGCTGTAGGGGAATCTACACGTATCCCACTTGCCTACTATGATAACAATATTGCTGGAACAGTTAGTCTCTTGAAAGTTATGGAAGAGACTAACTGTAAGAATATCATCTTCAGCTCTTCAGCAACTGTTTATGGAGATCCGCATACAGTTCCAATCCTCGAAGATTTCCCTCTTTCAGCTACTAACCCTTATGGTCGTACTAAGTTGATGCTTGAAGAAATCTTGACAGATATCTATAAAGCTGATTCAGAGTGGAACGTTGTTTTACTTCGTTATTTCAACCCAATTGGAGCACATAAGAGTGGTGATTTGGGTGAAAATCCAAACGGTATTCCAAATAACCTTCTACCATATGTTACACAAGTCGCAGTTGGTAAGTTGGAACAAGTTCAGGTCTTTGGAGATGACTACGATACAGAAGATGGAACAGGTGTTCGTGACTATATCCACGTCGTTGACTTAGCAAAAGGGCACGTTGCGGCCCTTAAGAAGCTTCAAAAAGGTTCAGGACTAAACATTTACAACCTTGGTACAGGGAAAGGCTATTCTGTCCTTGAAATTATCCAAAATATGGAAAAAGCAGTCGGACGCCCGATTCCTTATCGTATTGTGGAGCGCCGTCCTGGTGATATTGCAGAATGTTACTCAGACCCAGCCAAAGCTAAGGAAGAACTTGGATGGGAAGCAGGACTTGGTATTACAGAAATGTGTGAAGATGCATGGCGTTGGCAAAGTAAGCATCCAAATGGATTTGAAGACTAAAATGATGATTTCAATCATAGTCCCATGTTTAAACGAAGAGGAAGTACTTCCTCTTTTTTATCAAACTCTTGAAGTACTGATTCCAGATTTGGGAACAGAAATCGAATACATTTTTGTAGATGATGGTTCGACTGATAAGACTTTGGACCTTTTAAAGGTTTATCGAGAGAAAAATTCTGCAGTACATTATATCTCTTTCTCGCGAAATTTTGGGAAGGAAGCAGCCTTATATGCAGGTTTACAACAAGCTAGAGGAGATTTGGTGGTAGTTATGGATGCAGACCTTCAGGATCCACCAAGCCTCTTGCTTGAGATGAAGGAACTACTAGATCAGAATCCAGACTTGGACTGCGTTGGAACACGCAGAACCAGTCGAGAAGGAGAACCTTTTTTACGTAGTTTCTGCGCAGATTTTTTTTATCGTTTTATGCAAAAAATTAGCCCAGTAGCCCTTCCATCGGGTGTCCGTGATTTTCGGATGATGAGAAGATCAGTTGTGGATGCAGTGTTAGAATTGACAGAATACAATCGCTTTTCCAAAGGACTCTTTGCCTGGGTTGGTTTCCGTACTCACTATTTAGAATACCCTAATGTTGAAAGGCAGGCAGGTAAGACAAGTTGGAGTTTTAGACAACTCTTTTTCTACTCTATTGAAGGGATTGTGAATTTTTCAGATTTCCCTTTAATATTAGCCTTTGTTGCTGGCCTTTCGTCGTGTTTTCTGGCTTTAGTGATGACATTGTTTGTAGTTGTCCGTACTCTCGTACTGGGCAATCCAACTTCTGGTTGGACCTCTCTGATGGCTGTCATTCTATTTCTTGGTGGTGTCCAATTATTGACGATTGGGATTCTCGGAAAATATATCAGTAAAATTTATATGGAAACGAAAAAAAGACCCCTCTATCTGATAAAAGAACAGAGTGAGTCATGATAAGATTTACTAAAAATAAGTCCTTCAAAAGACTATAATTTTCTGGAAAAATATGCTAAACTAGAGGAAGTGGGATTTGGAAATCGAATCACCGCTGATGACAAATTAATCTTTGATGAGCGCGCGAGTGGGACACTGTTTCACAGCTTCCAGTAGCTCTTCACTAGCTGGGACGTCTCTCTCTAGTAGATTAGGATCATCATAGAAACGCACAATACCATTATCATGGTAATCAAATAAATCAGAATAGGTTTGGCATAGCCCACAGGCAATGCATCGTTCAGGTATAAGTGTGATTTTCATATTTATATTGTAATAAGAAATTAGAAAAAAAACAAGGAGTAAGGTATGGAAAGGAACCATGGCAAGAAGATATTTACGACATCGAGGAAAGTCGTTCGGAACGAAGAAGTAGAGGAAATAAGGGAACAGGAGTGGTAGCCAACCGTATTCTAACCATTTTGGCTTGTATTTTCTTTGTTATCGTTGTCGGTATGATTGCTGTTTTAATCTACCTGTCATCTGGTGGAAGTGATCGTACAGCAGCCTTGAAAGATTTTCATGATTCTTCTGCGCCTAAGGTAGAGGAAGTTTCTTCAACATCATCAAGTAGTTCAGTTGAAGTATCAAGTTCTGAAGCAGGATCAACTTCTTCAAGTAGTTCAGAGGAACATACAAATGCTGAGGGAACCATTACTGTCCTTGCAGGTGAAGGTGAAGCAGCTATTGCAGCTAGAGCAGGCATTTCTATTGCCCAGCTTGAAGCCTTGAACCCTGGTCATATGTCTTCAGGAACTTGGTTTGCAAATCCTGGTGATGTCCTTAAGACAAGATAGGAGTTAGAATGAAAACAATTCAGATCGCTATTGATGGACCAGCATCCAGTGGTAAAAGTACAGTAGCTAAGATTATCGCTAAGGACTTTGGCTATACTTATCTGGATACAGGTGCCATGTATCGTGCTGCGACTTACATCGCTTTGAACAACCAAGTAAGTCCAGAAGAGTCTTCTCGACTTCTTGAATTATTGGAACAATATCCGATTAGCTTTGGTCGTGCTGAAACAGGGGAACAGCTTGTTTTTGTTGGAGACGTTGATGTTACCAATCCAATCCGTGAAAATGAAGTAACCAATGCTGTATCTGCTTTTGCAGCCATTCCAGCTATTCGTGAAAAATTGGTAGCCCTTCAACAAGAAATTGCCCAACAAGGCGGAATCGTCATGGATGGTCGAGATATTGGTACAGTTGTATTACCTCAAGCTGAATTGAAGATTTTTCTTGTTGCTTCAGTGGATGAACGTGCAGAACGACGTTATAAGGAAAATCTTTCAAAGGGGATCGAAACAGATTTGGAAACTTTGAAAGAAGAGATTGCTGCGCGTGATTATAAAGATAGTCATCGTGAAACTTCTCCTCTTAAGCAGGCAGATGATGCAATCTATTTGGACACAACAGGGCTAAGTATTTTAGAAGTTGTCGAAAAAATTAAATCAGAAGCAGTCAAACATTTTTAATTGAAATTTTAACCGATTGACCACGATAGTGGTGAGTCGGTTTTTTAGCAATTTGTCAAATTTTTAATTTTAAGGTATAATAGTCTTTGTTAACGAAAATTTGACATTCAAACCATCATGAAAATAGAAGGAGATAAGATGAACAATCTACCAAATTGCCCAAAATGTAATTCAGAATATGTCTATGAAGACGGAGCCTTGCTAGTCTGCCCAGAGTGTGCTTATGAATGGAATCCTGCTGAGCAAGCTGAGGTTGAAGAAGGCCTTGTTGCTATCGACGCTAATGGAAATAAATTGGCTGACGGTGATACAGTAACCTTGATCAAAGACCTTAAGGTAAAAGGTGCTCCAAAAGACCTTAAGCAAGGGACACGTGTTAAAAATATCCGTATTGTTGAAGGTGACCACAACATCGATTGTAAGATTGATGGTTTTGGTGCTATGAAATTGAAATCAGAATTTGTTAAAAAGATCTAATCATGACTGCTTGGAATAAAATAATTTTTTTCAGTCGGGCTTTTATGTTTTTAGCAGCATTTACAGGTATTTATCTGGAAATTACCAAGCACGGTGGTTTCGGAATGTTGCTCTACTATACAGTGCTTTCCAACCTCTTGGTGATGATTTTTACAGGTTATCTTTTATGGAAGATGCGACGTGAGGGTGATTATTGGCAAAGTTCAAGTCTTTTGCGACTCAAGGGTGGTATCACCATGAGTATCATGATTACCTGTGTCATCTATCATTTCATGTTGGCTCCCTTGACAAAAGATTTTTACCGTTTGGAAAACTTCCTTTGCCATTATATCGTACCCCTCTGGTTTCTAGTTGATACCATCATTTTTGATAAGAGTCGTCAATATAAGTGGTTTGATCCTATTGTATGGACAGTTTTACCACTGCTCTATATGGGATTTGCAATCTTAAACGGCTTTGTTCTAAAGATGGACGTTCCTAACGCTAAGGATAGTCCCTTCCCTTATTTCTTCTTGAATGCCAATAAATATGGTTGGGGATTTGTCTTTAGATGGGCAGCCATTATCTTTGTTGCCTACATGGTTTCAGGATATCTGTTTTATCTTGTTAAAAACATTAAAAAATCTAAGAAATAAAAGTACCCTCTGTGGGTACTTTTTTTGATGATTGATATAATTGTACCCGGACAAATCAATTTTTTTTATCTTGTTCTTGAGTCATTTCTACCTTACAATAAAACTGTAGCTACCAATACAACTATTGAGGAAGAGAAAATGACTGAAAATCGTTATGAATTAAATAAAAATTTGGCACAGATGCTTAAAGGTGGCGTCATTATGGATGTTCAAAATCCTGAACAAGCAAGAATTGCAGAGGCTGCAGGTGCAGCAGCGGTTATGGCCTTGGAGCGAATCCCAGCGGATATTCGTGCAGCTGGTGGTGTCTCTCGTATGAGCGATCCAAAGATGATCAAGGAAATCCAAGAAGCAGTCAGCATTCCAGTTATGGCCAAGGTTCGAATTGGGCATTTTGTTGAAGCACAGATTTTAGAAGCCATCGAGATTGACTATATCGATGAGAGTGAGGTGTTATCTCCAGCTGACGATCGTTTCCATGTGGACAAGAAAGAATTCCAAGTTCCTTTGTTTGTGGTGCAAAAGACTTGGGTGAAGCCTTGCGTCGTATTGCTGAAGGAGCATCGATGATCCGTACAAAAGGAGAGCCAGGAACAGGAGACATCGTTCAGGCTGTTCGTCATATGCGCATGATGAATCAAGAAATCCGTCGCATCCAAAATCTCCGTGAAGATGAACTCTATGTCGCAGCAAAAGAACTCCAAGTTCCGGTAGAATTAGTTCAATACGTCCACGAACATGGGAAATTACCAGTTGTCAACTTTGCAGCTGGAGGAGTTGCAACACCAGCAGATGCTGCTCTCATGATGCAGCTAGGTGCAGAAGGTGTCTTTGTTGGTTCAGGGATTTTCAAGTCAGGTGATCCTGTTAAACGTGCAGCAGCCATTGTCAAAGCAGTCACAAACTATCAAAATCCTCAAATTTTAGCTCAAATCTCAGAAGATTTGGGAGAAGCCATGGTTGGTATCAATGAGAATGAAATCCAAATTCTCATGGCTGAGCGAGGAAAATAGATGAAAATTGGAATATTGGCCTTGCAAGGTGCCTTTGTAGAGCATGAGAAAGTCCTTGCAAACTAGGAGTAGAAAGTATTGAACTGCGAAACCTAGAAGATTTTCAGCAGCATCAGAGTACTCTGTCAGGATTGATTTTACCTGGAGGTGAGTCGACAGCTATGGGAAAACTCCTACGTGACCAGAATATGCTACTCCCTCTAAGAGAGGCTATTCTCAATGGTTTACCAGTCTTTGGGACTTGTGCCGGTTTGATTTTGCTAGCGAGTCAAATCACTTCTCAAGAGGAAAGTCATCTAGCGACTATGGATATAATAGTTGAGCGCAATGCCTATGGACGTCAGCTAGGAAGCTTTTATACCGAAGCAGACTGTAAGGGTGTTGGCAAAATTCCCATGACCTTTATCCGTGGACCTATTATTAGTGAAGTTGGTAAGGGTGTTGATGTTCTTGCAGTAGTGAACAATCAAATCGTTGCTGCTCAAGAAAAGAATATGCTAGTGACCTCCTTTCATCCTGAATTGACAAATGATCTTCGCTTGTATCAATACTTTATCAATATGTGCAAATAAAAATAGGTCGGGATTTTCCCGGCCTATTTTTACATGTAATAAACAATGGCAATGTATTGGAGAGCTGAAGCTGCTAGGATGAAGAGGTGCCAAATCATATGGAAGTATGGTTTCTTCTTAGCGTAAAATCCAGCACCAACTGTATAGCAAAGCCCACCTGATACCATAAGAGTCCAAAAGATTGGATTTGTTTGACTGATGATTGCTGGTAGGATAGCCACAACTAACCAACCCATGATGAGGTAGAGCAACAGACTAAATTTTTCATTGACTTTTTTGGCAAAGATTTTATAAAGAATACCAAAAATAGTTGTTCCCCACTGAATGGCGATAATCAGATAACCAAACCAGTTATTCATCAAGGTTAAACAACTGGTGTATAAGAACCTGCAATCGCAACATAAATCATGGAATGGTCGATAATGCGTAAGACATACTTATGAGTGGAACCATAAGCCATAGAATGATAGATGGTTGATGAAAGGAACATGAGAAAGAGGCTAATAACGAAAATCGACACACCAATCGATGATAAAAATCCATGAGCTTCATAACTATATGTCGATGAGATAGGGAGCAAAATCAGCATGATAAGTGCCCCTACAGCATGGGTGACACTGTTTGCTATCTCTTCTCCAAAACTAAGGCGCTTGCTAAGTTTAAAACTAGTATTCATTTGTTTCCTCCTCTTCATTTTCTGTATAGACAAGAGCAAGTGTCTGATGATAGAGTTTAACCGTTTGGCAACTTGCTTGGATAATAGGATTGGCTGGGTCTAGGTCTTCATTCATATAGTTTACAAAAGCATTGTAAAGTTCTTCTGAGTTAGTCTCTGTGTGTAGGCTATTCAGGGTTTGAGCAATTTCCTGGATTGAAAAAACAGACTTGAGCGTTGTGATAGCAATCAATCGGGCGATTTGTTTGCGTTGGTATTTTTTCTTTTCAGGTTTGCTGATATAGCCGTGTTTGACATAATTGTTCACCATTGATGCAGTTAAACCTTTCTCTTTAGCAAGAGAAATTGGGGAACAAACTTTATTTACATAAAGTAGGACCTGATCCAAATAGAGATCAATGTTTGGAATTTCGTCCCATTCTGGGTAGGAAAAAGTAGATTTCATTTCCAACTCCTGTTTATCTAGTTTTGATAACTAGATTATAAAATAATAAAAATAAAAAGTCAAGTTTTAACTGCTTGTAGAAAGCCTTAAATTATGCTATGATGAGAGAAACTAGTCAGAAAAGAGGAGATAAGATGGAAATTCGTTTAGCCTTTCCGAACGAAGTAGATGCAATTATGCAGGTGATTGAGGAAGCTAAAAAATGCTTGGCGGAAGCTGATAGCACCCAGTGGCAAAATGGTTACCCAAATGCCGACACGGTTATTGAAGATATCATCTCTGGTCAGGCTTATGTAGCCCTGGAAGAAGGAGAGCTCTTAGCTTATGCAGCAGTAACCAAGAGTCCAGAAAAAGCCTATGAAACCATTTATGATGGAAGCTGGGAAGGAAGAGAGTCAGAGTATCTAGTTTTTCACCGTATTGCTGTCGCTAGTGATGTGCAAGGACAAGGTGTTGCCCAGACCTTCTTGGAAGGCTTGATTGAAGGCTTTGATTACTTGGATTTTCGTTCAGATACGCACGCTAAGAATAAAGCTATGCAACATATTTTTGAGAAGCTAGGTTTTAAACAAGTTGGTAAAGTTCCAGTAGATGGGGAACGCTTGGCCTACCAAAAATTAAAATCGAATGTCTAAAAAGTATGCAAAGATGCTCTATGTCTCTCCCATAGGAGAGCTCTCGCTTGTTGCTGATGACCACTACTTGCTAGGCATTTGGTTTCAAGGTCAGAAACATTTTGAGAGAGGTATGGAAGCTGGGTGTATCTTTGAGGTTCCAAGCCATCCAGTTTTGAACCCAATTGCTTCTTATCTGGATAGTTATTTTTCAGGACAAGTCCAAGACCTGTCTGAGCTTCCTCTGGCTCCGATTGGTAGTGACTTTGAAAAAGAGTCTGGAACTACTTGCGGGAAATTCCTTTTGGTCAGACAGTTACTTATGGACAGATGGCTAAGGACTTGCAGATAGCTTCGGCTCAGGCAATCGGAGGTGCTGTGGGGCGCAACCCATGGTCTATCCTAGTACCTTGTCACCGCGTACTCGGTGCTGGTAATCGTCTAACAGGCTATGCTTCAGGAATTGACAAGAAGGCTTGGCTCTTAAAGCATGAAGGTGCAGCATTTCAAGAAAATAAGAAATAGAAAGTAAAGAAAATGTTAGAATTTATCGAATATCCAAAATGTACAACTTGTAAAAAAGCCAAAAAAGAGTTAGATCATCTTGGACTAGAATATAAAGATGTTCATATTGTAGAAGAAACTCCAAGTGAAATGGTCATTCTGAACTGGCTTGAAACTTCAGGATTTGAGTTGAAGCAATTTTTCAATACCAGTGGAATTAAATACCGTGAACTGGGCTTAAAAGATAAGGTTGGGACTTTATCCAATAAAGAAGCAGCCAAACTCTTGGCCAGTGATGGTATGTTATTAAAACGTCCAATATTAGTGGAGAATGGTGTTGTTAAACAAATTGGCTATCGTAAAACCTACGATAACTTGGATTTGAAATAGTTTTTTTCTATCTCCTTGATAGGTAAAATATATAACCTCACACTTTTAAAGTATGATAAACTAGTAGGTAGACAAAGTCTCTTCTGCACGTAGCAAATATTTTAAATCTAGGCAGAAGTATGATAGAATGATTCATTATCAGGAGAGGATGTTTCTATGAATGTTACAACAATTTTAGCATCGGATTGGTACCAAAACTTGATGCAGTATATTCCAGACGGTAAACTGTTTAGTTTTCGTTCTGTCTTTGATGGGATTCCAAGAATTGTGCAACAATTGCCAACAACATTGATGTTGACAGTATTTGGTGCTTTTTTTGGTATCATCTTGGCCTTGGTTTTTGCTATTGTAAAAATTAATCGCGTTAGAATTCTTTATCCATTACAAGCAATCTTTGTTAGTTTCTTAAAAGGGACACCAATCCTAGTGCAGCTGATGTTGACTTACTATGGAATTCCTCTGGCATTAAAAGCCTTGAATCAACAATGGGGGACTGCTTTTAATATCAATGCTATTCCGGCAGCAGCTTTTGCCATTGTAGCTTTGCTTTTAACGAAGCAGCTTACGCTAGTGAAACTATCCGTGCCGCTATTCTTTCTGTCAATCCTGGAGAGATTGAAGCCGCTCGTAGTCTTGGGATGACACGTGCACAAGTTTACCGTCGTGTGATTATTCCAAATGCAGCGGTAGTAGCAACTCCAACCTTGATTAACTCCCTAATCGGTTTGACTAAGGGTACTTCCCTAGCTTTTAGTGCTGGTGTTGTAGAAGTCTTTGCCCAAGCTCAGATTTTGGGTGGTGCCGACTACCGTTACTTCGAACGTTTCATCTCAGTTGCCCTTGTATACTGGGTGGTAAATATCGCTATTGAAAATCTTGGTCGCTTCATTGAGAGAAAAATGGCCATAGAAGCACCAGATAATGTGAAAACAGATGTGAAAGGAGACCTTCGCTAATGATTAAGATTTCAAATTTAAGCAAATCCTTTTCAGGTCAAACCGTCTTGGATCATCTGAATTTAGATATTCAAAAAGGGGAAGTAGTTGCTTTGATTGGTTCATCAGGAGCAGGGAAATCAACCTTTCTTCGTAGCTTAAATTATCTGGAAACACCTGATAGCGGAAGTATTCAGATTGATGATTTCAAAGTGGATTTTTCTCAAATTACTCAAGATGAAATCTTGACTCTTCGTCGCAAGTTGTCCATGGTATTTCAACAATTTAATTTATTCGAGCGTAGAACAGCCTTAGATAATGTCAAGGAAGGTTTGGTAGTTGTTAAAAAACTTACCGACGAAGAAGCAACTAAGATTGCCAAAGAAGAGTTGGCTAAGGTTGGTCTTTCTGATCGCCAACAGCACTATCCTCGCCACTTATCAGGTGGACAAAAACAACGGGTAGCTTTGGCGCGTGCTTTAGCCATGAAGCCAGCAATCTTGCTCTTGGATGAACCTACTTCAGCCCTTGATCCAGAATTGGTTGGTGAGGTAGAACGATCTATCGCTAATGCAGCTAAATCAGGTCAAACCATGATTTTAGTCAGTCACGATATGTCCTTTGTTTCTCAGGTAGCTGATAAGGTTTTGTTCTTGGATAAAGGAAAGATTATTGAGTCTGGAACACCAGATGAGATTATCAATCATCCTAAAGAAGAACGAACAAAAGAATTCTTTGCTAGTTACAAACGGACCTATATTTGATATAATAGAAGATAAGAAAGACTCAGTTGGCTAGGCTAACTGGGTTTGCTCTTTAAAATTAATAGAAACGAGAGAGAGCATGCTAGTTCAGCTATTTGCTTTGTATTTAGAGAGTTTAGTGTTGACAATTTTACTGGTCTTGATTATTTTGGGACTCTGGATTGGACTTAGAGCTCTGTCGGGGGTTGACAAAACTGCTAAAGCACGTCAAGCCCATCTCTACGATATGATTATGATTGGAGTTTTAACAATTCCAGTATTGTCATTTGCAACCATGAGCATCTTGTTGGTTCTCAAGGCTTAATAGTTGTAAAATGGGATTTAATCCGTTAGAATAAAAATAGTTACAACAAGAAAGAAGGAAAGAGAATGTACGATACGATTATTATCGGTGCAGGCCCTGCTGGGATGACTGCAGCCTTGTATGCAGCACGCAGTAATCTGAAAGTGGCTTTGATTGAAGGGGGCCTTCCAGGAGGTCAGATGAATAATACTTCTGACATTGAAAACTATCCAGGTTATGCCAATATCAGTGGTCCAGAATTAGCAGAAAAGATGTTTGAACCTCTTGAAAATCTAGGTGTTGAGCATCTCTATGGCTTTGTTGAAAATGTTGAGGATCATGGTGAATTCAAAAAAGTCGTAACAGACGACCAAGTTTATGAAACGCGCACAGTTATCGTAGCGACTGGTTCCAAGCACCGTCTATTGGATGTTCCAGGCGAAGAAGAACTAAATAGCCGTGGTGTTTCTTACTGTGCGGTTTGTGATGGAGCCTTTTTCCGCGATCAAGATTTGTTGGTCGTAGGTGGAGGTGACTCAGCAGTTGAAGAGGCTATCTTCTTAACACGGTTTGCCAAGTCTGTAACCATCGTTCACCGTCGAGATGAACTACGTGCCCAAAAGGTCTTGCAAGATCGTGCTTTTGCCAATGAAAAAATCAACTTCATTTGGGATTCGGTTGTCAAAGAAATCAAGGGTGAAAACCGTGTGGAGTCAGTTGTCATTGAAAATGTTAAAACAAATCAAGTGACTGAACATGCCTTTGGTGGAGTCTTCATCTATGTTGGATTGGACCCTGTTAGTGATTTCGTCCAAGAGTTGCAGATTCGAGACCAAGCGGGTTGGATTGTGACAGACGACCACATGAAAACAAGCGTTGCAGGGGTCTTCGCAGTTGGGGATGTTCGCCAGAAAGACCTTCGACAAGTTACAACAGCTGTTGGAGATGGTGCTATTGCAGGTCAAGAGGCCTATAAATATATTACTGAACATAGTTAAAAAGGCGGTGGGATAGAAATCGATAGACAAAGTCTCGATTTCGTAGTCCCAGCCCCTCGAGGATGATTAGGAGCTTTTTGGAGTCCAAAAGACGAACAAAAAGTTCAATCAGCTACCGCGTCAAAGTTTGATTGCTAATAAAAAGTGAGGTCGGGATCTTATGTCCCAGCCTCACTTTTTATTAGAGTCGATTTCTAAAGACTTCGTACATGATTATGGCAGCAGCAACGCTGGCATTGAGGCTCTGTACGTGACCATTCATAGGAATAGTAATCATTTCATCTACTTGTTTTTTAATGTTACTAGAGATACCTTTGCCTTCATTTCCGATGATGAGAGCAATCTTTCCTTTGGTATTCCATTTGTGGCAAGGAGTTCCGTTCATATCAGTACCAAATGTCCAGAAGCCTTCATCCTTGAGTTTGTCCAAGGTTTGGCTGAGATTAGTGACTCGGGCAATAGGAACGTGTTCAATCGCACCTGTTGCTGTTTTGGCTACGACAGGAGTAACACCGACAGCTCGATGTTTGGGAATAATGACACCTGAAACATTGGTTGCATCCGCTGTTCTCAAGATAGAACCAAGATTATGTGGGTCCGTTAAACCATCAAGGATTAGTAGTAGTGGGTTTTCTTCCTGGCGTGTCTTAGTAAGAATTTGCTCAAGTTCAGTGTAGGCAAATTCAGAAACGCGCAAGACAAAACCTTGGTGAACAGCTCCTTCAGTCATCTCAGAAAGTGATTTTTTAGAAGTCCAAGAAATGGATACTTTCTTTTCAGTAGCCAATTCCTTAACTTTTTCCACATTCTTTCCTCGTAAATCTTCCTGAAGGTAGAGTTTGTTTCCAGTATTTGCTAAAAGAGCTTCTGTGACGGCATGAACGCCATAGACAATATCGTTTGTTTTCATATCTTCATTATAACACAAAATCCCGCCTTGCAACGGGATTTTTTTTATTCAAGAATGAGCAAACCATCTTTAACTTCAAATGGATCTTTTTCATTGATACGATCGTAGAACATAATGCCATTTAAGTGGTCAATTTCGTGTTGAACTACAATAGAGTTATAGCCCTTAAGTTTGATGCGGTGCTTTTCTCCATTCTTATCAAATAGTCGACAGTTACTCGAGCGTGGCGGATAACATAACCTGGAACAGCACGGTCAACAGATAAGCAACCTTCCCCTTCGCCTAGGGCAGCATCTTGGACTGAGTGAGAGACGATTTTAGGATTGTACATAACAGCTTGTAAGTCATAGGCTTCTTGAGGAGTTTCACCTTCCTCAGTGATATTTGGTACCAGTACGGCGATGATGCGTTTTGAGATATCCAGCTGTGGTGCAGCAAGCCCAACACCTCCACGTAGCCCTAATTTTTCAGCCATAACGGGATCTTGCGAGTGTTTCAAAAATTGCATCATTTTTTCTCCAAGAATGATATCTTGGTCGCTCAATGGGAAAGAGACCTCTTCGGCAACGGCACGAAGAGTAGGGTTCCCTTCGCGGATAATATCTTTCATATTGATTAAATGAGCAGCTTTGGTAATTCGTTCTATAGCAGACATATTCTTTCCTTTCCTTCTATTACAATTACATGATAACACAAAACAGATGAGAAAGAAAGTCACAGAAGCTGTTAAAAAATTATAGAATAAAAGGAAATACCTATTTGTCTGTGGTATAATAGAGTAAGAAAAATGACTTTAAAATCATGGGAGAAAAATGATGGAACAACGTAGTAGAAAAAGAAAAAATGGTCCTGTTTTACAAGCTATTAGAAATACTGTTCGATTTTTCAGGAGCTATAAACAGTGGAACAATCGCACTTTTATTGTGGTCCTGTTAGCTTCGGTAGCTACCTCGATGATGCTGACTTTATTAGTGGAAGGAGCTCGAGGGATCTCTTTAAGCAGTAGTGATCCAAGTGCCCTGCAGAAAAAGTCAAATTCTCAGGAGAAGAATGCAGAGTCGGAACAGGAAACAAGTGCGCGTATCATGGCAAATGGTGATTTGCTTTATCATGATATTATCTACATTTCAGCTAAAAAATCAGACGGTACCTATGATTTCCATGAAAATTTGAATATGTGAAACCCTGGCTGAAGCAAGCTGACTTAGTCATTGGTGATTTTGAAGGAACTGTAAATAAAGATCACTATCTTGCAGGTTATCCCTTATTTAATGCACCTGGTGAAGTCATGGACGCTATAAAAGATGCAGGCTATCAAGTGCTAGACTTGGCTCATAATCATATCTTGGATTCTCAAATTGAGGGAGTAGTTTCAACCGCAGATGCGATTGAAAAAGCTGGAATGACACCAATCGGAGTCTACACTCATGAACCACGAGATAAAGCACCTATTGTCATCAAGGAAGTCAATGGGATTAAAGTTGCCCTTTTAGCTTATTCCTATGGTTTTAACGGAATTGAACAAAGCATTTCTCAAGAGGATTATAATCGTTATCTTTCAGACTTAGACGAAGATAAAATGAAGGCTGAAATTGAACGAGCAGAGAAGGAGGCGGATATTACAATTATCATGCCTCAGATGGGAGTTGAGTATCAAATTGAGCCGACTGAGGAGCAAAAGAAACTTTACCATAAAATGATTGATTGGGGAGCTGATATTATCTTTGGTGGTCACCCTCACGTTGTTGAACCAGCTGAAACGGTTGAAAAAGACGGTGATAAAAAGCTTATCATCTACTCTATGGGGAATTTTATCTCAAATCAACGGATTGAAACCATGCAGGATGTTGAAAATGCTAAGTGGACGGAACGTGGAGTCCTCATGGATGTGACTATTAAGAAGAAATCCGGAAAAACGACTATTGAGACGGCTCAAGCACATCCAAGTTGGGTGAGTCGGACTCCTAAGGGAGGTTATTCTCCAGAAGGATACCCACTCTATCTATACCAAACCTATATCTTGGAAGATTTTATAGAGGGTGGGAAATACCGTAGTCAGTTAGACGAGGCGACCAAGGAACGGATTGATACAGCCTATAAAGAAATGAATGAGCATGTAGGTTTGAAATGGTAGTGACTAAAAAAGAGGAGCAAGATGGATATTAAGATAATAGCAACAGATATGGATGGAACCTTGTTAGATCCTCAAGGACAACTGGACCTACCTCGTCTAGAGAAAATTTTGGATCAGCTGGATCAACGTGGTATTCGTTTTGTTATTGCAACGGGAAATGAAGTTCATCGCATGCGACAATTACTGAAGTATCTTGTAGAAAGAGTCGTTCTCGTAGTTGCTAATGGTGCTCGTATATTCGAAAATGATGAATTGCTACAAGCACAAACTTGGGATGATGCCATGGTTGATAGGGCTTTGGACCATTTTAAAGGTAGAGAATGTCAGGATCAGTTTGTCGTAACTGGTATGAATGGTGGCTTTGTAAAGGAAGGTACTGTTTTTACAGAACTAGATAAATTTATGACTCCGGAGATGATTGAGAAGCTCTATCAACGAATGAATTTTGTTAATGAATTTGACTCTAATCTCTTCGGTGGTGTTCTCAAGATGAGTATGGTAGTTGGTGAAGAACGATCCGATTCGGTTTTACAGGAAATTAATGACTTATTTGATGGGCATGTGCGAGCTGTTTCCAGCGGTTATGGTTGTATTGATATTTTACAAGATGGGATTCATAAGGCATGGGGCTTAGAAGAATTGCTCAAGCGTTGGAACTTAAAATCTGAACAAATCATGGCTTTTGGAGACAGTGAAAATGACATTGAAATGTTGAAACTTGCAGGAATTTCTTATGCCATGGAGAATGCAGAAGAGACTGTCAAAGAAGTAGCTACCAAAATAGCGCCAGCTAACAGTCAAGAAGGGGTTTACCAAGTTTTAGAAAGTTGGCTAGAAGAAGGAGAATAACTTGGCAGTACAACTATTAGAGAACTGGCTCTTAAAAGAGCAAGAGAAAATTCAAACCAAGTATCGTGAACTCAATCAAATCTCGGTAATTGAACCAGATATCATTTTTATCGGGGATTCTATTGTTGAGTATTATCCCTTGCAAGAACTACTTGGTACATCAAAGACAATTGTGAACCGAGGGATTCGAGGCTACCAGACGGGACTTTTACGAGAAAATCTTGATGCTCATCTCTATGGCGATGCAGTGGATCAAATTGTACTTTTGATTGGGACAAATGACATTGGAAAAGATGTTCCAATGAATGAAGCGCTAAACAATCTTGAGAGCGTGATTCAAACCATTTCTCGCGACTATCCACTGTCACAGATAAAGCTAGTTTCCATTTTGCCGGTCAATGAGAGTACGGACTTCAAGCAGACAGTTTATATTCGTACCAATGAGAAATCAAGGCCTGGAATCAAGCCTATCAAGACCTTGCCTCTGCATATATGCAGGTTGAATATGTATCTGTTTTCGAGAACTTACTAGATCAGGAAGGGCAGCTCAAGGCAGACTATACAACGGATGGTCTTCACCTCAGTATCCCTGGCTACCAGGCTTTATCAAGTACTCTAAAAAAATATATTTTCTAGATTGATTCACTAATGTGAGATATTTTTAAGAGTCATAAAAATTATAAAAATTCTTCTTGTAGATGTTAAAAAGTGATAAACATTCACTGTAATCTATAAGTTGAATTTTTTGTTTTTATCATAAATTTGCTCTAAAAACAGAGTGTTTTTCCTGTATAGAGCACTAATTAGAAATAAAAACAAATATTTAAATATATAAAATTCAAATGTCTTGATACTAAATATTCTTTATAAATGCATATTATACAATGTAAAGCTGAGGCTTGGAGCATCTTTTTTCTTGCTATAAATCTTACACTATGTTATACTGTTAGCGTTACTAGTAATGTGGAGAAAATATTTTCTTTTAAGGAAAAAATCAATAATCTTACATGTTATTAGTCAAAATGTAAAAAAAGGAGAACTTATCACATGATAAGAAGAGAGCAACAACGATTTTCTTTAAGAAAATACAAAGTTGGTGTCGCATCAGTTTTCTTAGGAACGACCCTTAGCTTTATGCTAGCTAACGGTAGTGCTGTAAATGCTGCTGAGATTGTAGCACAAAAAGCACCTTCTGCTGAGAAGGCTGAACTAGTCGATAAGGAAAGTTGACAGAGCCATCCACGGATGTAGCAAATTCGGCTGTTTCTGAAGCTTCTGAAGAAAAGGTAGAAACTTCAACACCTGAGGTTAAGCCTGAAGAAGCAAAAACAGAGACAACGGAAGTTAAGTCTGAAGAAGCAAAAACAGACTCAACAGAAGTGAAGGCTGAAGAGGCAAAAACAGAGTCGACGGAAGTTAAGTCTGAAGAGAAAAAAGCAGAGTCGACAGAAGTGAAGGCTGAGAAGGCAAAAACAGAGTCAACTGAGGTCAAAGCTGAAGTATCTGCGCCAGCAATTACAGAAAGCAAAAGTGAACAACCAAAGGTAGGACTTTCTGAAGTGAAGGCTGAGCCTTTAAAACCAGCAGGAGCTACTTCAGCAACTGAAGAGTCTGTACCAACAGAGTCAAACGATCAAAAGTCTGAACAACAGACAGAAGTTTCAGCAGTAGCTGAGGCAACTAGCCTTGATGCAAATGCAGGAACAAAAAAGGTTGAAGAAAAACCACTAGTTGATACTGAAACACTAACTTTGGCAGCTGAAAACACTGTAAACGCAGGTGCTTTAGCTACAAATGGTGGTCGTCGCCGTAGTCGTCGTGCTGTTACAAACGAAGCTGTAACTGGAGACCACAACTCTAACCCAGTAGCAGTAAGTACTTACTTAAAAGATGGGGAAAAAGTAACTCCAGAAATCAGAGATGCTAACGGTGCAACTGTTAGTTCTCAACCTGTACCAGCAGGATATGCAAGAAAAGAAGGAGATTGGTATACATACGCTATTTGGGATCTTACTAAATTCAATGAACGTTATGGTACAAAATACTATGCGCGTGCCTATAAGAGATTTGATAACTCTACAGATACAACTGTTGATTTAATTGATAAAACGACTGGTAATGTAGTAGAGACAAGAACTATCACTTCATCTAGTGGTGTTCAAAAATTCACGACTACGACAGCTGCGTCTAATAGCCAATTAACTTTCCAAGTAGACTATAAAGCAGGTACTGCTGAAAGAGGTAAAGAACCTCAACCATTTATTCAAAATGGTTATGAAGTTGGAAAGAGTATCACAGACCTAGTAGCTGCTGGACACCAACTTACACCAGCTGAGCAAAAGCTTTATAGTGATGTTTATAATGCTCGTACTACAACTGATATTATCAACGTTGTTGAACCAGCTTACAATGGTCGTACAATTACTGATTCAAACGCTAAAATACCAGAGGCAATTAATAAAACAACTTACTATAAAGTAGTTGATAAAAATAATCCAACATTTAATGCAAATAAAACAGATAAAACTGTTCAAGATTATAAAGAAAATGGTAATGAAGTTGACTTAGCTAGATATTCAACTAAAGCTATGGAAGGACAAAGTTTCACAGCATCTGGTGAGCGTCAATTTGATGGTTATAAACTTTACCAAACAGCTGACGCAAATGACAAATCAGGTTATGTAAGCCGTCCTTACAAAGTTGGAACTAAATTCATGGATGCTGACCGTTATGGCATTAAACGTATTAAAGAAGTAGTTGGAGAAGACGGGTCAGTCGTTATTCGTGTTTACTTACTAGATCCAAAACAACAAAGTAAACGTTCTGATGGTACATTAAGCACAGATGGTTATATGTTACTAGCAGAAACTAAACCTATTAAACCAGGTGAATGGAATTCACAGGAATTAGCTGTTAAGAAATCACCTCTTCACACTATTGCACATACTGTAACTGATCCAAAAACTGGAGCAAAAACTAACTATCCAAACGGTAAAGAAGTTGAATTTGACTTCCAAAAAGCTGATGGATATATACCATATCATACTGTATTTGTACCATTCTTAGGAGACGGGATTGGACACGGTTCAGCTAACGCACAATTAGAACGTGGAGTTGGTGGTATTGGTACAAACGTTGACTTACAAAATACGTTAGTACCATATAAACAACCTGTTTATTACTATGTGAAACAAGAACCAGTTGAAGTCACTCCAGAAGTTGAAAAACAATTGGGGGGTCGTGTCTTAACAGACGGTGAGTTTACATTTAAACTTAAAGAGGTTCAACCTAACAAATCAATTCAAGCATATGAAGAAACTGCAACTAACAAACGGTAAAGCTACATTCAGCAAATTAACATTTAACAAAGTTGGTACTTACACTTACACAATCACTGAGACTCCAGGTTCAGATGCAAATGTTGATTACGATGACATGACAGTTACTATGACCGTTACTGTAACTGAAAATGATAAAGGTGAATTAGTAGCTACGACTAAATATAGTGCCGAAGGTGGATTCAAATCAAGTGCTGACGATAAAGTCTTCAACAACTATGTTGTAGCACCAGTTAAGACTAAGTTTGACTTCAGTAAGAAATTAGCTGGACGTGAACTTAAAGACGGAGAATTCAAATTCGTTCTTAAAGATGCAAACGGACAAGAAGTTGAAACTGTTACCAACAAAAAAGATGGAACTGTAACATTTAAAGAAATAGCATTCGATAACTCTAAAGTTGGTACTCACACTTATACTGTTGAAGAAGTGATTCCAGCTTTAAAAGAGCTTGGAATGACCTATGACGCCATGAAAGCAACAATTACAGTTGAAGTTTCTAAAAATGGTCACACATTAACAACAGTAACTAACGTAGTTTCTGCTGGTGGGGTAGACGCTAATGGTAAAGCAACTGATGGAACAGCGGATAAAGAGTTCAATAACAAAATAACTCCTCCAGAAACACCTGTATTCCAACCAGAGAAATTTGTCCTTAATAAAGAAAAAGTTGATCTAACAGGTGAAAAACTGTTAGATGATGACAAAGAGTTAACAAACAAATATACAGAAACTGATGCGAATCCATATGCTGACTTAACGAACAATAACGAAGCAGAAAACATCAACACTAAGACTGTTAAACGTGGTGAAAAATTAGTCTATCAAGTATGGTTGGATACTAAGAACTTCACTGACAAAAACAATATTCAATCTGTAGGTGTTTCTGATACCTATGATGCAGATAAATTAACAGTAAACGCTGCTGATATTAAAGCATACGATGGTGTTACTGGAGTTGATGTTACATCTAAATTTGACATTAAAGTTGAAAATGGTGTAATTACAGCTACATCCAAAGCGTCAATGAACAAATCTTTAGGAGATGTTGATAATACTCAAGTTATCGACACAACTAAATTTGCATTTGGACGTTACTACAAATTTGATATCCCAGCAACAGTTAAAGCTGACGTTCCTGGTGGAGCAGATATCGAAAACAAAGCAAACCAAATCGTTCATGTTTACAACCCAGTAAGTAAGTCTGTTGTGAAACCAAATAAACCTACTCAAAAACGTGTCAACAGCGTACCAGTACAAGTAGAGTTCAACTTCACTAAACGCTTGGAAGGCCGTGAGCTTAAAGCTAACGAATTCAGCTTCGTCCTTAAAGATTCAACAGGTAAAGTTGTTGAGACTGTAAGTAACGATGCATCTGGAAACGTTAAGTTCTCAGCTATCGAATTCAAGAAAGAACAAGCTGGCGTTCACAACTACACAGTAGAAGAAGTTAAAGGAAGCGACGCAACCGTTACATACGATACCATGAAAGCGAATGTAACAGTCACTGTTTCTCACGATGGAACAGCTAAAGTTCTTGTGGCAACTGTTGGCGACATTGCGGATAAAGAATTTCAACAACAAGGTAACTCCACCACGAAACTCTGAGTTCCAAATCCAGAGAAATATATTCTTAATGAAGAGAAATTTGATATCACTGGAAATAAACTCCTTGATGATGATAAAGAGTTGACTGATAAAGTAGCTGATACCAACAAAGATCCATATGTGGACAAAGTTGATAATAATGAAAAGCAAAATATCAATACTCAAACACTCCATAAAGGGTGATAAGGTTGGTTTTACCAAGTATGGTTAGATACAACTAAATTCACTGAAAGCTCACAATATTCAATCTGTTGGTATTACAGATAAATATGATAGCGAAAACTTGGATGTTAACGTATCTGAAATTAAGGCTTATGATTCAGTAACTGGTGAAGATGTAACAGCTAAGTTTGATATCTCAATTGTGGATGGTGTCATTACTGCTACATCTAAGGCTGACTTGACTAAGTCTCTTGGAGATGCAGAAAATACTCAAGTAATCGACACTGCTAAATTAGCCTTTGGACGTTACTACAAGTTTGATATTCCAGCACGTATCAAGAGAACTGCTAAAGAAGGTGTAGATATTGAAAATACAGCTTCTCAAATTGTTCACCAATACGATCCGACTAGCAAGTCAGTGAACAAGCCAAACAAACCAACTGAAAAACGTGTCGTCAACGTTCCAATCTCAGTAGAGTTCAACTTTACTAAGAGACTTGAAGGCCGTGAATTGAAAGCTGGTGAGTTCAGCTTCACATTGAAGGATCAAAATGGAAACGTGATTGAAACAGTTACAAACGATGCTTCTGGTAATGTTAAGTTCTCAGCAATTGAGTACAAGAAAGGCCAAGAAGGCACTTACACTTACACAGTTGAAGAAGTTCAAGGTACTGATTCTAAAGTTATCTATGACACTATGAAAGCTGTTGTAACTGTTGAAGTGAAACGTGATGGTAGCGCTAAAGCTCTTGTTACCAAAGTAACAGATCCAGTGGACAAAGAGTTCAACAACAAAGTTGTTCCGCCAACACCACCAACACCACCAACACCACCAACACCGCCAACACCGCCAACACCAGTAACACCACCAACACCGGTAACACCACCAACACCGGTAACACCACCAAAACCAGAAAAACCTAAAGGTCGTGAGTTGCCAAATACTGGTGAACAATCTACAATTGCAATGACTGCACTTGGTGCTACAATTGGTTTGATTGGACTTGGTCTAGTTGGACTTGGTTTAGTTGCGCAACGTAAAAAAAGAAGATAAAACTTAAAATTTCTAATTTTTAGAATGAATCAAGATTTGTCTTGGAATATCTGGTCATAGGTGTTCTAGAAGCGGTAGTACATTTATTAAATAAATAAATGTAATTCCAAAAAGAGAGGTTAAGTCCTCTCTTTTTTGGCTCATTTCTACCATTTGTCAAGTATATCAAGGGTCTTAAGTAAAAAACGAGATAAGACAGTAGCTATTCTGAGGTTACTGTCTTATTTTACCACTTATTGATCCATAAAAGGGCATGCTAAAAAACACCTCATCTGGTATTTTTTGAAACAAGGTGTTATAGTTACTTAGTTTATAAAATACATGTTATAATAAAGCTATGGCATATAGTACAGATTTTAAACAACGAGCATTAAATTACATCAAAGAGGGACACAGCCATGTCGAGGCATCCAAAGTTTTTGATGTTGGCGTCAGAACTCTCTTTACATGGGAAAAGAAATTACGTGAACAAGGGCACTTAGAGCGGAAAAAGAGAGTTGCCAAAAGCCGAAAGATTCCTTTGGAGGAGTTGAAGGCCTTTGTAGAGGCTCATCCAGATGCTTTTTTACGGGAAATTGCGGCACATTTTGATTGTGCTGTTCCTTCAGTATGGGCAGCTTTAAAGCAGATCAATGTCACTTTAAAAAAAGACGACTAGCTTTAAGGAACAAGATCCAGAGAAAGTCGCTGAATTTCTTGATATTTTGGATAATCTAAAAGATTTACCAGTCGTATATATTGACGAAACAGGAATCGACCGCTACCTCTATCGTTCTCATGCACGGGCTCCTAGAGGAGAGAAAGTCTATGAAAAGATTAATGGACGGCGTTTTGAGCGGACTTCAATTGTTGCAGGACAAGTAGATGGAGAGTTTATAGCTCCTATGATTTACAAGGAAAGCATGACGAGCGACTTCTTTGTTAAGTGGTTCAAAACGCAACTCCTGCCTGCTTTGAAGACACCTCATGTCATTGTCATGGACAATGCTAGTTTTCATCCCAAGAAGATTTTGGATGAACTTTGCGTCAAAGATAAACACTTTTTCTTACCTCTACCACCTTATTCACCAGATTTGAATCCCATTGAGCAAGCTTGGGCTGTCTTGAAAAAGAAAGTAACAAATTTATTAAGGGAAGTCCCAAATATCTTTGAATGTTTAGAGTGCTTTTTTAAAACTAAATAACTATATAATAATACGGCATAGATGACCTTATCGATTTTGGGTCAAAGAGTAATCGTAAAGTTTGTTATGCGTAATGAGGTAATACATTGTTCTAATGAGACGATGTATAGAGGCAATCGCATGTGGCTTGGTTGAAGCTATTGTCGATTGTCTTTTTCGTTTCTCATAAAAGTCGGCGATATGGCAGGGATTGGTATGACTAGCTGAAGCGATGTTATGAATGCACTTGAACAAGATTTTTCTGGCATAGGGATTACCTCGCTTAGTAATGTGTTCCTTGGCGAGAAAGTTCCCAGATTCATAGTGTCTGAGGTCAATGCCAATAAAGCGTTGATTTGATTGGTAGACTGAAAGCGACGAATATCTCCCAATTCGCCAATGATAGATGTCGCTGTGATTTCTGCGATGCCAGGAATTGATCGTAAGATGTCATACTCTGGTAAAGGCTGAGCTAGAGCTACCATGTCGTCTAAGACAACCTGTCTGTGCTCAGAAAGACGAAGCAATTCTTGAGCATAGTAACGAACCTCTTCAAGCATTGGGGAGATTTTCTTGACCGCACAAAAAGATTGTTTAGCGAGTTTTATAAGTTTATCAGTCAGGTAAGCAATACGCTTTTCAGAGATTCGTTTGGAGGTAGATTGACGGATAATCTTACATAATTCATTTTGAGATAGGTTTAATACAAACTCTTTGCATGGAAAAGCCATCACTAAATTCCAATATTGCTCTCCAGTTGGTGTGGATAAGAGATTTTCCAATTCAGGAAAGGTGACTTGTAAGACCTTGTGTAGACGATTTTTTTAGCTCTAACAATGTCTTCTGTAAGATTTTGATAGAAACGGCTTAAATCACGCAGATGTTGATAAACTTCTTCCTGCGCATAAGTTGGTTTACGATTGAGTATAAACTGAGAATGAGCCAACTTTTCAGCATCAATTTTGTCTGTTTTACGAACTCGCAGACTGTCCAGTTGCTTCTTAGCTTCCAGAGGATTCAGCTGCGTATAAGCGTAGCCGTATTCCTCAAGAAAGGCTCGAAGACGCCGAGAATAGACACCAGTAGTTTCAAATATAATCTCAGGATTATGAACAGTTTTCAAGTCATTCAAAAGACGATTGAAGCCAATGGCGTCATTGAGCATAGTGTATCCATGAATCTTTTCACCGTTGACTAAAATTGCCACCTCAGAACTTGCCTTACTCACATCAATCCCAAATACTGTACGCATGATATTACCTCTTTTGTCTTGAATAATTCCGTGTTTTAGTGATTTTATTTTCAATACGCGACGTCTAGCGTCCCACATACTTTGATCAAATTCCACCTAAAATAAGGTGTCTTGCCAGTTTGTCAAGCGACGTCTAGCGCCAAAGAGCCCTACGACTTTACAAGACACCTCTACTTTAACATAAAGAAAAAGTAGTGAGTACTCTCTCCCGTCGGAGATTTTCTCACTACTAATCTTAGTATGTTTGTCAACTGTAGTGGGGTGAATACAAGCTATAATGGATTGAATCTAGAATAGTACGCAAAGGATTCTAAAGCGTTTTTAGAAATTAATTTGACTTCCATAATCTCTTTTTTCATATTTTATTTCAATCCGCTATGACACTCTTCGAAAATCAAATTCAAACTGAGTCAGCGTCGCCTTGCTGTAGTCAAGTACAGCCTGCGGCTAGTTTCCTAGTATGCTCTTTGATTTTCATTGAGTATAAGGTCTGGAAGAAGCTGGGGAAAAAATTACTTTTAAATAATCATGAGGCTAGGATCACTATAACTTCTCTATTTTTTAATAAAAAACAAAAAATCCGAACGTTATAAATTTTAGGTTTCAAAATATTTGACAAAAACTTTACCTTAGTTTATAATCGTTAGAGGAAACGTCGGAAAAGGCGTAGTGATGCGAAAGCATAGGTAGGTCATTATAAAAGAAACGAGACATCGAAATGTTAAACGAATTTCCGATCTTTGACTATGAAGATATTCAGCTAATCCCTAACAAGTGTGTTCTTAAAAGTCGTGCAGAGGCTGACACGCAGGTAATTTTAGGGAAGCATACCTTTAAATTACCAGTTGTTCCTTCCAATATGCAAACAATCCTAGATGAAAATGTTGCTGAACAACTTGCTAAGGGTGGATATTTCTATATTATGCATCGTTTTGATGAAGAAGGACGCATTCCTTTTGTCAAACGTATGCACGATCAGGGCTTGATTGCTTCAATCTCAGTAGGTGTTAAAGACTACGAGTATGATTTTGTGAGTCAATTAAAGGCTGATGCACCAGAGTACATCACCATTGATATTGCTCATGGTCATGCAGACAGCGTGATTTCAATGATTCAGCACATCAAGAAAGAATTACCTGATACTTTTGTCATCGCTGGTAATGTTGGTACTCCAGAAGCCGTTCGTGAACTTGAAAATGCTGGTGCAGATGCTACTAAGGTCGGAATCGGTCCAGGTAAGGTATGTATTACTAAGGTCAAAACTGGTTTTGGTACTGGGGGTTGGCAGTTAGCAGCCCTTCGCTGGTGTGCTAAAGCTGCGCGTAAACCAATTATTGCTGATGGTGGTATCCGTACACATGGTGATATCGCCAAATCAATTCGTTTCGGTGCGAGCATGGTCATGATTGGTTCACTGTTTGCAGGGCATATCGAAAGTCCTGGTAAAACAGTTGAAGTTGATGGTAAACAATTTAAAGAATACTATGGTTCAGCTTCAGAATACCAAAAAGGTGCTTATAAGAATGTCGAAGGTAAGAAAATCCTTCTTCCTGCTAAAGGACATTTGCAAGATACCTTGACTGAGATGGAACAGGATTTGCAAAGTTCGATTTCTTATGCTGGAGGTCGTAAGGTTGCCGATCTTCGTCACGTTGACTATGTCATTGTGAAGAACTCTATCTGGAATGGTGACGCTCACTAATATTACTATTACTTATTTATGCCACGAATTGGCGTGGCGTTTCTACAAGGTACCGTAAATACCTAACAATGAGTAAGCTGCAGAGATATAAGGATAGGTGTTAAATCTATTTCTTTGTTTCCCAGAGGCTTACTTGGTAAGTCTCTTTTTATTTCGGAGGTTATTGTGAAATTATTAGAAGAACGAATTTTAAAGGACGGAAACGTTCTTGGTGAGAATATTCTTAAGGTGGATTCTTTTTTGACCCACCAAGTTGATTATTCCTTGATGCGCGAGATTGGTCTCACTTTTGCAGAACATTTTAAAAATGCGAGCATTACTAAGGTTGTGACCATTGAAGCGTCAGGAATTGCCCCAGCGCTTTATGTTGCAGAACAGTTAGATGTTCCCATGATTTTTGCTAAAAAGGCAAAAAATATTACTATGAATGAGGGAATTTTAACTGCTGAAGTTTATTCTTTCACGAAACAAGTAACAAGTACCGTATCTATTGCAGGGAAGTTCTTATCTCCTCAAGATAAAGTATTGATTATTGATGATTTTTTGGCAAATGGCCAAGCAGCTAAAGGTTTGATTCAGATCATTGAACAGGCTGGTGCTACAGTTGAAGCTATCGGAATTGTGATTGAAAAATCCTTCCAAGATGGTCGTGAACTGTTAGAAAAATCAGGTCATCAAGTAGTATCACTTGCGCGATTAGAGCGTTTTGAAAATGGAAAAGTTATCTTCAAGGAGGCAGATATCTAATGAAACAACAAGAAAACCACTCACAAGCAGCCGTTCTTGGTTGCAACACTTGCTAGCCATGTACTCAGGTTCAATCCTAGTACCAATCATGATTGCAAGTGCTTTAGGGTATTCAGCTCAACAGTTGACCTACCTTATCTCAACAGATATCTTTATGTGTGGGGTTGCAACTCTTTTACAATTGCAACTCAATAAACATTTTGGTGTCGGTTTGCCTATTGTTCTTGGGGTAGCCTTCCAGTCTGTTGCTCCTCTTATCATGATCGGTCAGAGTCATGGTAGTGGTGCTATGTTCGGAGCTTTGATTGCTTCAGGGATTTATGTTATCCTGATTTCAGGTATCTTCTCTAAGGTTGCCAATCTGTTCCCTTCAATCGTAACGGGTTCTGTCATTACAACAATCGGATTGACCTTGATTCCAGTTGCCATCGGAAATATGGGAAATAACGTTGAAAAACCTACTGGGCAAAGTTTAGCTTTGGCAATGATTACTGTTCTCATTATTCTTTTAGTTAATATTCTTACAAAAGGATTTATCAAATCTATTTCCATTTTGATCGGTTTGATTGCAGGTACCATTATTGCTGCTACTATGGGCTTGGTTGACTTCTCTCCAGTAGCAGAAGCTCCACTAGTTCATATCCCGACTCCATTCTACTTCGGTGCTCCACAATTTGAGATTTCTTCTATTGTAATGATGTGTATCATCGCTACTGTATCAATGGTAGAATCAACTGGTGTGTATCTTGCCCTTTCTGATATTACCAAGGATCCAATCGATAGCACTCGTCTCCGCAATGGTTATCGTGCTGAAGGTCTTGCTGTCTTACTTGGTGGACTTTTCAATACCTTCCCTTATACAGGATTTTCACAAACGTAGGCTTGGTGAAACTTTCAGGTATTCGTACTCGTTTGCCAATCTATTACGCAGCTGGTTTCCTTATCTTGCTCGGTCTCTTACCTAAGTTTGGTGCCTTGGCTCAGATTATTCCAAGCCCTGTTCTTGGTGGAGCCATGCTCGTCATGTTCGGTTTCGTGTCTCTCCAAGGGATGCAAATCTTGGCGCGTGTAGACTTCGAACACAATGAACACAACTTCCTCATTGCGGCAGTTTCTATCTCTGCTGGGGTGGGATTAAACGGAAGCAATCTCTTCAATACTTTACCGACTGAATTACAAATGTTCTTCTCAAATGGTATTGTCATTGCAAGTACAGTAGCCATCGTCTTGAACGCTATTTTGAATCGTAAAAAATAACTAAAAGTGAGAAGCGATAGAAATATCCTTCTCATTTTCTTTTTTAGAGCTTGAGTATTGTTTATAGAGTCCTTTTTATGGTAAAATGGTTCTATGAATGAAAGAATGAAAGAGCTCGTTGAACTGCTCAATCGCTATGCGACAGAGTATTATACAAGTGATAATCCATCTGTATCTGATAGTGAGTATGACCGTCTTTATCGTGAATTGGTAGAGTTAGAAAAAGCTCATCCTGACCAAGTTTTACCAGAAAGTCCGACACATCGTGTTGGTGGAAAGATTCTTGATGGATTTGAGAAATATAGTCATCAGTATCCTCTTTATAGTTTGCAGGATGCTTTTTCACGTGAAGAACTCGACGCCTTTGATGAGCGTGTTCGTAAAGAATTGGATGATGTCACTTATATTTGTGAGTTGAAGATTGATGGTTTATCGATTTCCTTGACTTATGAGCAGGGAATTTTTGTTGCTGGGGCAACTCGAGGTGATGGCTCCATCGGTGAAAACATCACTGAAAATCTTAAACGAGTGAAAGACATTCCGTTATCATTACCAGAAATTAGATATTACTGTTCGTGGTGAATGTTATATGCCGAGAGCTTCTTTTGACCAGGTCAATCAATCTCGTCAAGAAAATGGGGAGCCAGAATTTGCCAACCCAAGAAATGCTGCTGCAGGTACTCTTCGCCAGTTAGATACAGCAGTAGTATCCAAACGTAATCTTGCAACCTTCCTCTATCAAGAAGCAAGCCCTTCAACTCGGGATAGTCAAGAGAAGGTTTTGAAACATTTGGAACAATTAGGCTTTGTGGTTAATCAAAGACGTCTATTAGCTCATAGTATGGATGAGGTTTGGGCGTTTATTCAAGAAATTGGTCGAGAAAGAGATCAGTTGCCTTATGATATCGATGGAGTTGTGATTAAGGTCAATGATCTAGCTGGTCAGGAGCAACTCGGATTTACAGTCAAAGCACCAAAGTGGGCAGTCGCTTATAAATTCCCAGCAGAAGAAAAAGAAGCGAAACTTCTTTCTGTTGACTGGACAGTAGGGCGTACAGGAGTTGTGACTCCTACTGCTAATCTTACTCCAGTGCAACTTGCAGGTACAACTGTAAGTCGTGCAACTCTTCATAATGTTGACTATATCGCTGAAAAGGATATCCGTAAGGATGACACAGTCATTGTCTATAAGGCAGGGGATATCATTCCAGCTGTTCTACGAGTGGTAGAATCCAAGCGAGTGTCAGAGGAAAGACTAGATATTCCAACAAACTGTCCAAGTTGTGACAGTAAGCTTTTGCATTTTGAAGATGAGGTGGCCCTTCGTTGTATCAATCCGCGATGCCCTGCTCAAATCAAGGAAGGCTTGACGCACTTCGCATCGCGTGATGCTATGAATATTTCTGGCCTTGGTCCATCAATCGTTGAGAAATTATTTGCAGCCGATTTGGTTAAGGATGTTGCAGATATTTATCGTTTGACTGTGGAAGATTTCCTTTTATTAGATGGTATCAAGGAAAAAAATCTGCTCAAAAAGCTCTACCAAGCTATTCAAGCATCTAAAGAAAAATTCTGCTGAAAAACTCTTGTTTGGTTTGGGGATTCGTCATGTAGGAAGTAAGGCAAGTCAGTTGCTTTTACAAAACTTCCACTCAATCGAATCGCTAGCACAAGCCAATCCTGAAGAAATTGCAAGTATCGAAAGTTTGGGAAGTGTCATTGCCCAAAGCCTTCAGACCTATTTTGCTACAGAGGGTTCTGAAATCCTTTTAAGGGAATTGAAAGAATCAGGTGTTAATCTAGACTACAAAGGACAGACAGTTGCAGCAAATGCAGCCTTGTCTGGTTTAACTGTCGTATTGACAGGAAAGCTAGAGCGTTTGAATCGCTCAGAAGCTAAAAATAAATTAGAAAGTCTAGGAGCCAAGGTTACTGGTAGTGTGTCGAAAAAAACAGACCTTGTGGTAGCAGGAGCAGATGCAGGAAGCAAGCTCCAAAAAGCACAAGAACTGGGAATAGAGATTCGTGATGAAGCTTGGCTTGAGAGTTTGTAAGCTATGAAAGAAGAAAAAAAACGCGCTCGTCTCATTTATAATCCGACATCAGGCCAGGAAATGATCAAGCAAAATATCGCAGAAGTCCTAGAAGTGTTAGAGAGCATAGGCTATGAAACCAGTGCTTTTCAGACCAAACCGGAACACTTATCAGCCCAGAAAGAAGCAGAAAGAGCTGCAAAAGCTGGCTTTGATTTGGTTTTAGTAGCTGGTGGTGATGGCACCATCAATGAAGTGGTTAATGGAATTGCACCTCTGGTACATCGTCCAAAGATAGCCATCATTCCTACTGGGACTACCAATGACTATGCAAGAGCATTGAAAATCCCTATGGGGGATCCAGTTGCTGCAGCGAAGATCATTGCTAAAAATGAAACCAAGCAAATTGATATTGGTCGTGCCTTTGGCGATAAGTATTTCATCAATATTGCTGCGGCAGGAGCTCTTACAGAGTTAACCTTTAGTGTTCCGAGTGAACTGAAGACGCGTCTGGGTTATCTGGCCTACGTTGCTAAAGGCATCGAGATGTTCCCAAAATCCAAAGCCCGTCCTGTTCGGATTTACCATGATTGGGGCATTTTTACAGGAGAAGTTTCTCTTGTCTTTGTTGCCTTGACCAATTCTATTGGTGGATTTGAGCAATTAGCACCTGATACTAAACTGGATGATGGCAATTTCACGCTTATTCTAGTAAAGACAGATAAAATCCTAGATATGTTGAGTCTGCTAGTTCAGGCCATGAACGGAGGCCAACACGTGTCAGATGTCAATGTTGAATATCTGAAAACTAGTAAACTCCGAATTGAAACTTTGGATCAGGAAGAGCCGTTTATGCTTAATCTTGATGGAGAATACGGTGGCGACACACCAGTAGATTTGGAAGTATGCCATAATCACATTGAGTTTTTTGTGAATCCTGAGGCACTTGATCAAGAAATTATTAGTAACATATAAAATCAAATTTAATTTAGAAATTAGGGAGAACCATGTACAATTATCCTGTACTTATTCATTACCATCGCAAGGATGAAGCCTACGACGCTTGCAGTTTCAGCAAAAAGCCTCTAGATTCAGTAGAGCTTATCAAAGAAGAAGAATACTTTGGAGCCAATTTTTCACTGACTCAATCGAGTGAAGTAGCCCTTGAGACCATGACTTTTACTGTTGAAAAAGATGGTGTCAGCAAAGAATATCCTATTCGCTTCAATTACTATCCACTTTTGACAGAGGTTTGGATTTTGGATGGAGACGATACCGTTTATTATTCTGAAAATCCTGCCATTGCAAGTCCCCACTATAAAGACCAAAATCCTTTTGCCTTTGACAAGGCAATCAATAGTGCGAGTTTCGACCACCACTGGGGTTATCAAGGAGAGTTGGGATGTCAAGTTTCTGAAAATGAAACAAGTTTTAGCTTATGGGCACCAACAGCTACATCTGTCCAAGTAGTTGTATATGAATCAGCGAGCAATGACGCTCCTATCCTTAAAATCTTTGAAATGGAGCGAGGAAATAGTTATTCCTATAGCCACAAGTATAATACCATTGGTGTTTGGAGTTTAACAGTTCCAGAAAACTTAGCAGGTCGTGCTTACCACTACCAAATTGACTTTCCTCATCACCAGTCATTAACTCGTGATCCATATACAATAGCGACAAGTCCTGATGGAAAACGTTCAGCCATTGTCTCAAATCAAGATCGACAGGTTGAAGGCTTTGAGGTCAAGCATGGTACAGAAGCAACTTGGCGTTTGGAAAATCCTTGCCAAGCAGTCATTTATGAAATGCACATCCGTGATTTGACTAAGTCTAAAACATCTGGTGTTGCGCCAGAATTAAGAGGAACATTCTTAGGTGCAGCGCAAACTGGAACAGTTAACCAATATGGTCAGTCGACTGCATTTGATTACATTAAAGAACTTGGTGTCAACTATGTTCAGCTGCAACCAATTGCTGACCGTCATAAAGAATACGACGCTGATGGAAATGTAACTTATAACTGGGGATATGATCCACAAAACTACAATGCTCCAGAAACTAGCATGTCTACAAATCCAAATGATCCAGGTCAAGCTATCCGTGATTTGAAAGCCATGGTCCAAGCTTATCATGATGCTGGTATTGGTGTTATTATGGACGTTGTTTACAATCATACCTTCTCAACAGTGGATGCGTCATTCCAAACAACGGTTCCTGATTATTATTATCGAATGAACCATGACGGAACCTATCAAAATGGAACAGGAGTCGGTAACGAAACTGCCAGTGAGCATGAAATGTTCCGTAAATATATGATTGATTCTCTTCTCTACTGGGTAAAAGAATTCAATATTGACGGTTTCCGCTTTGACTTGATGGGAATCCATGATGTCAAAACTATGCAGATGATTCGTTGGGCTATGGACGAAGTCGATCCTAAAATCATCCTTTATGGAGAAGGATGGGATATGGGAACTGGTCTTGCTCCTTATGATAAGGCTAAGAAAGATAATGCCTACCAGTTGCCAAACATTGGATTCTTTAATGATAATCAACGTGATGCGGTTAAAGGTTGTGAAGTCTATGGTTCTATCAAATCTGGTTTTGTCAGTGGTGCAGGTACTGAGCCGATCGTCGCAAAGGCTATCCTTGGAAGCCGAGAGCTGGGTTCTTACCTCAGCCCCAATCAGGTTCTTAACTATGTAGAAGCCCACGATAACTACAATTTGCATGATTTGCTTAAAACCCTTCATCCAACGGAGAGTGAAAAACGTATCATGAAGAAAGTAGAAACAGCGACAGCCATGAACCTTCTCATGCAAGGGATGGCCTTCATGGAGTTGGGGCAAGAGTTTGGCCGTACCAAGCTTGTAGCTACAGGAGAAAATGGCGAGTTGACTCACGCAGATCGTGAGCGAGCTATGAATAGTTACAATGCTCCTGATAGCGTCAACCAAGTCAACTGGGATTTGATCAATGAGCGTCAAGATAGTATCGAGTTTGTCCGTCAAATTATCCGACTCAAAACACAAACCAGTGCCTTTTCATACCCAACATATGAAGAAGTCTACCGTCATGTCTTTGTACATACAGCCATTGAAATAGTGGTTGGATTGTCTACGAGATTCATGGTGGCGAAGAGCACTTCTTGGTTGTATTCAATGCTAAAGGAGCTTCCTATTACTATGAAAATGCAGGAAACCTAGAAATGTTGGTAACCAATAGCCGTTCTAACCAAGAAAATGCCATTGACGATGTCAGTGTGGCGGTTATGAATATTTTATAGTTACTTAGTTTATAAAATACATGTTATAATAAAGCTATGGCATATAGTACAGATTTTAAACAACGAGCATTAAATTACATCAAAGAGGGACACAGCCATGTCGAGGCATCCAAAGTTTTTGATGTTGGCGTCAGAACTCTCTTCACATGGGAAAAGAAATTACGTGAACAAGGGCACTTAGAGCGGAAAAAGAGAGTTGCCAAAAGCCGAAAGATTCCTTTGGAGGAGTTGAAGGCCTTTGTAGAGGCTCATCCAGATGCTTTTTTACGGGAAATTGCGGCACATTTTGATTGTGCTGTTCCTTCAGTATGGGCAGCTTTAAAGCAGATCAATGTCACTTTAAAAAAAGACGACTAGCTTTAAGGAACAAGATCCAGAGAAAGTCGCTGAATTTCTTGATATTTTGGATAATCTAAAAGATTTACCAGTCGTATATATTGACGAAACAGGAATCGACCGCTACCTCTATCGTTCTCATGCACGGGCTCCTAGAGGAGAGAAAGTCTATGAAAAGATTAATGGACGGCGTTTTGAGCGGACTTCAATTGTTGCAGGACAAGTAGATGGAGAGTTTATAGCTCCTATGATTTACAAGGAAAGCATGACGAGCGACTTCTTTGTTAAGTGGTTCAAAACGCAACTCCTGCCTGCTTTGAAGACACCTCATGTCATTGTCATGGACAATGCTAGTTTTCATCCCAAGAAGATTTTGGATGAACTTTGCGTCAAAGATAAACACTTTTTCTTACCTCTACCACCTTATTCACCAGATTTGAATCCCATTGAGCAAGCTTGGGCTGTCTTGAAAAAGAAAGTAACAAATTTATTAAGGGAAGTCCCAAATATCTTTGAATGTTTAGAGTGCTTTTTTTAAAAACTAAATAACTATATCTTAAAAAAATTACCCAAAAAACTCAGGATTTACTCTTGAGTTTTTTTATATTTCTAGTCATAAAAAAATAAAAAAATGGAACTATTACTAAAAAAATGATTGAAAAATTTCAGAAAAATTTGGTAAAATTATAAAAAAAGAGTTATCTACGAATATTATGGTATCAAAAATCTAAAAATGTTCAGTTTTTTTAAGCAATCTATTTTATATATAGATAATGAGGGTTATTATTGTAATAGTAGCTGATAGAAAATTCCACTGCTTATCATCATTTATGAAAATTTTAGAAATGTTAAGATGAATATATGAAGATTTTCGAAAAAAATTTTAGAAGAATTCGGAAATTGGTTGAAAGTTTTCTTAAAAGATAGTATAATAGAAACATAGAAAACGCTTACAATAAAAGGGGGATTCAATGAATAAATTTGAGGCTTTAAGAACTTTTACTAGTGGCGAAAATTTCCATCTTCAACACTATTTAGGTGCGCATCGTGAAGAAAGAGACGGTGAGTATGGCTATACATTCCGTGTCTGGGCGCCAAATGCGCAGGCTGTCCATCTAGTTGGTGATTTTACTAACTGGGTTGAAAATCAAATCCCCATGGTTCGTAATGAATCTGGAGTTTGGGAAGTTTTTACAACTTTAGCTCAAGAGGGACATATTTATAAATATCATATTACTCGTGCTAATGGCCATCAGCTCATGAAGATTGATCCCTTGGCTGTTCGCTATGAAGCACGTCCGGGTACAGGAGCTGTTTTAACAGAAATTCCTGAGAAAAAATGGAAGGACGGTCTCTGGTTAGCTCGCAGAAAACGTTGGGGATTTTTTGAGAGACCGGTCAACATTTATGAGGTGCATGCAGGATCTTGGAAGAGAAATCCTGATGGAAGACCTTATAGCTTTGCTCAACTCAAAGAAGAGCTCATTCCTTATCTCGTTGAGATGAACTATACTCACATCGAGTTTATGCCTTTGATGGCTCACCCACTTGGTTTGAGTTGGGGTTATCAGCTCATGGGTTACTTCGCTTTAGAGCATGCCTATGGTCGTCCAGAAGAATTTCAAGACTTTGTTGAGGAATGTCACATCAACAATATTGGTGTAATTGTGGACTGGGTGCCAGGTCACTTTACAATCAATGATGATGCTTTAGCATACTATGATGGCACACCAACTTTTGAATACCAAGATCATAATAAGGCTAACAACTACGGTTGGGGAGCACTCAACTTTGACTTAGGTAAATGAAGTCCAATCCTTCTTGATTTCTAGTATTAAGTTCTGGATTGATTTCTATCACCTAGATGGTATTCGTGTAGATGCCGTAAGTAATATTCTCTATCTAGATTATGACAATGCTCCATGGACACCAAATAAAGACGGTGGCAATCTCAACTATGAAGGATATTATTTCCTACAACGTTTGAATGATGTTATTAAGCTAGCGCATCCGGATGTTATGATGATTGCAGAGGAGTCTTCTTCAGGTACCAAGATTACTGGTATGAAGGAAATGGGTGGACTTGGATTTGACTACAAGTGGAACATGGGTTGGATGAATGATATCCTACGTTTCTACGAAGAAGATCCCATTTACCGCAAGTATGACTTTAATCTTGTGACCTTCAGCTTCATGTATGTCTTTAATGAAAATTATCTCCTACCATTCTCACATGATGAGGTTGTCCACGGTAAGAAGAGTATGATGCATAAGATGTGGGGTGATCGTTACAATCAGTTCGCTGGTTTGAGAAACCTCTACACTTATCAAATTTGTCACCCTGGTAAGAAATTACTCTTCATGGGTAGCGAATTTGGTCAATTCTTAGAGTGGAAGTCAGAAGAGCAATTAGAGTGGTCTAACCTAGAAGATCCGATGAATGCCAAGATGAAGTACTTTACATCACAGTTGAATCAGCTTTATAAAGACCACCGTTGTCTTTGGGAAATTGATACAAGTTATGATGGTATTGAAATCATTGATGCGGATAATAGAGATCAGAGTGTTCTTTCCTTTATCCGTAAGGGCAAGAAAGGCGAGATGCTAGTCTGTGTCTTCAATATGGCACCAGTTGAACGTCCTGATTTTACAATTGGTCTTCCAGTTGCAGGCATTTATGAAGAAATTTGGAATACAGAGTTAGAACAATGGGGTGGTGTGTGGAAAGAGCATAACCAAACAGTTCAAACTCAAGAAGGATTGTGGAAGGATTATGAGCAGACTTTGACATTTACCTTGCCAGCTATGGGAGCAAGTATTTGGAAAATCAAACGTCGCATCAAACCTACTAAAAAAGTCGCTAATAAAACTCAAAAAGGAGTAGAAAATGAAGAATGAAATGCTAGCTTTAATCCTTGCTGGTGGGCAAGGAACTCGTCTCGGAAAACTCACTCAAAGCATTGCGAAACCAGCTGTGCAATTTGGTGGGCGCTACCGTATCATTGACTTCGCTCTTTCAAACTGTGCCAACTCTGGTATCCATAATGTTGGGGTTATTACACAGTATCAACCACTAGCTCTCAACAGCCACATTGGTAATGGTTCTAGTTGGGGTCTAGACGGTATTGACACAGGTGTTTCTATCCTTCAACCCTACTCTGCTAGTGAAGGAAACCGTTGGTTTGAAGGTACAAGTCATGCCATTTACCAAACATCGACTATATCGACAGCATCAATCCTGAGTATGTTTTGATTCTTTCAGGTGACCATATCTACAAGATGGACTACGATGATATGCTCCAATCACACAAGGATAACAATGCCAGCTTGACAGTTGCTGTCTTAGATGTGCCACTTAAAGAAGCTAGCCGTTTTGGTATCATGAATACAGATGCTAATAATCGTATTGTTGAATTCGAAGAAAAACCTTCCCAACCAAAATCAACTAAGGCATCAATGGGTATTTATATCTTTGATTGGAAACGACTTCGCAATATGCTAGTTGCAGCTGAAAAGGCTAATATTGACATGTCAGATTTTGGTAAAAACGTTATTCCAAACTATCTTGAAACTGGTGAAAGTGTCTATGCTTATGAATTTAATGGATACTGGAAGGACGTTGGTACTATCGAATCACTCTGGGAAGCAAATATGGAATACATCTCTCCAGAAAATGCTCTAGATAGCCGTAACCGTCAATGGAAAATTTATTCTCGTAACCTTATAGCTCCACCAAACTTTATTGGAGAACATGCTCATGTAGAAGATTCTCTAGTAGTAGATGGATGTTATGTAAATGGTACTGTGAAACACTCTATCCTTTCTACAGCTGCTCAAGTTCGTAAGGGAGCAGAAGTGGTTGATTCTGTTATCATGAGTGGAGCAGTTATCGGTAGAGGTGCTAAAATTACACGTGCAATCATCGGTGAAGGAGCAGTCATTGCCGATGGTGTAGAAATTGATGGTACAGAAGAAGTACAAGTAGTCGGATATAACGAAGTAGTGGGGGTAGCAACAGATGAAGATTGATAAATATTCAGCGATTTTAGGAAACACTGTTGGTTTTCATGATATGTCAACCTTGACGAGTAATCGTCCTGTGGCGAGTTTGCCATTCGGAGGAAAGTATCGCTTGATTGACTTCCCACTCTCAAGTTTAGCAAATGCTGGTGTTCGTAGTGTCTTTGGAATCTTCCAACAAGATAATATCAGCTCAGTTTTCGACCACATTCGTTCAGGTCGTGAGTGGGGCTTGAATACACTACTTAGTCACTACTATTTAGGTATTTACAATACACGTGTAGAAAGTAGCACAGTCGGTAAAGAGTATTATCAACAACTCTTGACTTATTTAAAACGTTCTGGATCTAACCAAACTGTTTCCTTGAACTGTGATGTTTTGGTAAATATTGATCTTGCTCAGGTTTTCCATTTGCATAATACAACAAAATCACCAATTACAGTTGTTTATAAGAAATTGCCTAAGAAGGTCATTTCAGAAGTAAATGCAATCCTTGATATTGATGAAACTGACCACGTGCTCTCTCACAAACTCTTTGATAAAAAATCAAACCAAGAATATTACAACATGTCAACAGATATCTTTGTTGTAGACACTCAATGGTTGATTAAACGTTTGGAAGAAGAAGCCCAAAAAGAATATCCAGAAAAATTACGTTATGTTCTTCGTGATTTGGCAGCCAAAGAAGGTGCTTTTGCATATGAATATACAGGTTACCTAGCCAATATTCATTCAGTAGAAACATATTACCAAGCTAATTTAGATATGCTTGATCAGCATAAATTCTACTCTTTGTTCTCACCAAATCAAAAGATTCATACAAAGGTTAAAAACGAGGAACCAACTTATTATGCACCTGGTTGTGAAGTAAATACTTCGCAGTTTGCTTCTGGTAGTATTGTCGAAGGTAAAGTTGTTCGTTCGGTTATTTCTCGTAATGTTCAAATTCATAAAGATAGCTTAGTTAAAGAATCTATTGTTTTCCCTCGTGTTGTCATTGGTGAAGGTGCTCAAGTTGAGAATGCAATTATTGATAAGGGTGCTGAAGTAGCTGATGGAGTTGTTATTCGAGGTACAGCAGAAAACCCTGTTGTCATCAAAAAAGGCGAAAAAGTAACAGAGGATGTCCTTTCATGAAAATTTTATTTGTAGCAGCAGAGGGCGCTCCCTTTTCAAAAACAGGTGGATTGGGAGACGTTATCGGAGCACTTCCAAAATCATTAGTAAAAGCTGGGCATGAAGTTGCTGTTATCTTACCCTACTATGACATGGTTGAAGCCAAGTTTGGTGATCAGATTGAAGATGTCCTTCAATTCGAAGTCTATGTTGGTTGGCGGAGACAATTTTGTGGAATTAAGAAAACTGTTTTAAACGGTGTTACCTTCTACTTCATCGACAATCAATTTTATTTCTTCCGTGGTCATGTGTATGGTGATTTCGATGACGGTGAACGCTTTGCTTTCTTCCAACTTGCAGCCTTAGAAGCTATGGAGCGTATTGGATTTATCCCTGATGTCCTCCACGCTCATGACTATCATACAGCGATGATTCCGTTCTTGCTGAAAGAAATACAGATGGATACAAGCTTACCAAGGAATCAAAACTGTTTTGACCATTCATAACTTGGAATTTCAGGGTCAATTCTCTGAAAGTATGCTTTGGGACTTGTTCAGGGTTGGATTTGAGCGCTACGCTGATGGAACAGTTCGTTGGAATGATTGTCTTAACTGGATGAAGGCTGGTATTCTCTATGCAGACCGTGTATCAACCGTGTCACCGAGCTATGCTTATGAGATCATGACTACAGAGTTTGGTTGCGGTATTGATCAGATTCTTCGTATGGAATCTGGTAAGGTTTCTGGTATTGTAAACGGAATTGATACTGATTTATACAATCCAGAGACGGATCCTTTACTTGAGTATCATTTTAATAAAACTGATCTGTCAGGTAAGGCTCAAAATAAAGCGAAACTTCAAGAAAGAGTTGGTCTTCCAGTACGTTCTGATGTGCCAATGATTGGTATCGTGTCACGTTTGACTCGTCAGAAGGGCTTTGATGTGGTGGTTGAAAGCCTGCATCGTATGCTTCAAGAGGATATTCAAATTGTTCTCTTGGGAACTGGAGATCCAGGATTTGAACAAGCCTTCTCTTGGTTTAGTCAAGTATTCCCAGAAAAACTTTCTGCCAATATTACTTTCGACGTGAAATTAGCTCAAGAGATTTATGCAGCATGTGATATTTTCCTCATGCCAAGTCGCTTTGAACCATGTGGACTATCTCAAATGATGGCTATGCGTTATGGTACTTTACCTCTTGTTAACGAAGTAGGGGGCTTGAGAGATACTGTTCAACCGTTCAACCCAATTGAAGGAACAGGTACAGGCTTTAGCTTTAACAACCTAACTCCATACTGGCTCAACTGGGCATTGCAAACAGCTTTGGATGTTTATCATAACCATCCTGATGTTTGGAAATATGCAAGTTCAAGCTATGGAATGTGATTTCTCTTGGGATACAGCCTGTCAGTCTTACCTAGATTTATATCACAGTTTAACAAACTAAATAGTTAAAATCGTATGAAGTTTTCATACGATTTTTTAAGATAATGAAAGTATGAAAAAAATATGAATAAAGCTAGAGGTCTCTGTGTCCTTGATGTTGATGGGACACTGATAGAAGAAGAAGTCATTGATTTATTAGGAAAAGAGGCGGGTTGTGAAAAAGAAGTAGCTCAGCTAACAGCTCAAGCGATGAGAGGGGAATTAGACTTTGAATCAAGTTTGAAAAAACGTGTCTCTCTTTTAAAAGGAATTTCTACAGATGTTTTTGACAAGATATACTCTGAATTACACTTAAGTAAAAATGCTTCACAATTTATTAAAATTTTACAAGAAAATCAGATAGAAGTTGGTTTGGTTTCAGGTGGATTTACTACAATTGTTGAAAGATTAGCAAAGGATTTAGGAATATCATTATTTGCTGCTAATCAACTAGAAACCAAAGATGGGTATTTAACTGGAAATCTGTCTAGTCCAGTCATCACTAGAGAAGTTAAAGAAGAAACTCTAGTAAGATGGGCTGATCAATTAGAGGTGCCAATCGAGAGAACAATTGCAGTTGGCGATGGGGCTAATGACTTAAAAATGCTTAAAAGAGCAGGAATTGGTATCGGCTTTTGTGCCAAAGAAATCGTCAAAAAAGAAATTCCTCTTCAAATTGATGAGAGAGATTTGATAAAAGTAATAGATAAAATCAACTTCCTTTAGTTAGATAGAAAGCGAAATTAAGATGAAAATTATCATAGCACCGGACTCTTTTAAGGAGAGTCTACCTGCAAACCAAGTGGCTGAAGCTATTAAACGAGGCTTTAAAAAGGCACTACCTGATTCGGAATGTTTACTTTTACCAGTTGGAGATGGAGGTGAAGGAACAGTAGACGCCATTAAAAGTTCTTTAGGTTTGGAGGAGAAAACAGTCCAGGTAACTGGACCTTTTGGTGATGAGGTACAAATGCCCTATTTTCAAAAAGGTCAACTAGCTCTATTTGAAGTTGCTGATTTGGTAGGCCTTGCTAAAATTCCTATTGAAAAACGAAATCCACTGAAGATTCAAACAAAGGGGATTGGTCAACTGATCCTTTATTTAATCGAACAAGGAATGAAAGAGATCTATATCGGAGTTGGTGGGACATCCAGTAACGATGGTGGAATTGGGATTGCTGCAGGACTCGGATATCAGTTTTATAATGAAAACGGAATGGAACTTGAGGCTTGTGGCCAGTCCTTATTTGAAGTAAGTAAGATATTGGACAAAAGTGTCGTTACCATCCCTGCAGATGTGCATATCAAAATCTTAGCAGATGTGACCAATCCACTCTGTGGAACTCACGGTGCTACCTATACATTTGGAAAGCAAAAAGGATTAAATCCAGCTCAATTTCAAAAAGTTGATAATGCTATTGAAAGCTTTTACAACAAAGTTGCACCTGAAATGTTAAAATTGGATGGTGCTGGAGCAGGTGGGGGTATTGCAGCTGGCTTATGTGCTTTTGCTGGAGCAGAGATCGTATCTGGTATCCAAACTTGTTTAGATTTAATAAACTTTGATGAACAGGTTGTAGATGCAGATCTAGTTATCGTTGGTGAAGGTAGATTGGATGCTCAAAGTTTTTCAGGCAAGGCGCCAATCGGGGTAGCAAAAAGAACACCAAATGGTGTTCCAGTTATTGCTATTTGTGGTAGTTTAGCTGAGGATTTACCTCCTTTACCATTTGAGAATGTCATCGCTGCTTTTTCTATATTAGAAAAAAGTGAACCACTGGAAGACAATCTAAAAAATGCCGCTATCTATTTAGAATATACGGCTACAAATATTGGTCAAGTCTTAGCTTTGAAGAAAAATTAACCAAACCACTTTTTCCAAAGAGAAGTAGGAGCTTTTTCCATCTCTTTTTCCTGCCACAAGTCTGAAAATGCCTTTCTGAGGTCTTTTTCACTTGCTTGAACAGGAGCATCGCTATGGATAATGAGCCCAAAAGGAGAAGAGTTATGATCTTCAGAAACGATGGTCGCTTGGCAGTCAGCATCTTTGGATTGTTTTAGATAAAAAACTTGTTTATCAAACTCTACCTGAGGAGAAATTTTGACAAATAGAGGTTGAGTCTCTTTTTTAAAGGTTTCTATAATTGTTAAAAATCCATTTTTAAATTTATCATCATTAGCTGTTTCAAGGTCTGCATAGCCAAGGACACGTTCCTCGAAAGTTCCGAGAAAACGTCTCTGTTCATCTGGATTTAGTTTAAGCCCACCATGAGCTTTTTCTAGGATTTGTTTTGATACATCAGTCATAAAAATAGTATATCATAAAATAAAGGAGAAAACAGATGAAAGAAAGCGATTACTTTATAAACTTAAGGAAAATTTGCACAAAGATAACGTTTTTCCTTGAAAAAGGAGTCTTTTTAAGGTATCATAGAGGTGTAAAAAATTTAACTCAATAAGGAGAGTAAAAAATGTCAATTATTACTGATGTTTACGCTCGCGAAGTCCTAGACTCACGCGGTAACCCAACACTTGAAGTAGAAGTTTACACTGAATCAGGTGCTTTCGGACGTGGTATGGTTCCATCAGGAGCTTCTACTGGTGAACACGAAGCAGTTGAACTTCGTGATGGTGACAAATCTCGTTACGGTGGTCTTGGTACACAAAAAGCTGTTGACAACGTAAACAACATCATCGCTGAAGCAATCATCGGCTACGATGTACGTGACCAACAAGCTATCGACCGTGCTATGATCGCACTTGACGGTACTCCTAACAAAGGTAAATTGGGTGCTAACGCAATCCTTGGTGTGTCAATCGCTGTAGCTCGTGCTGCTGCTGACTACCTTGAAATCCCACTTTACAGCTACCTTGGTGGATTCAACACTAAAGTTCTTCCAACTCCAATGATGAACATCATCAACGGTGGTTCTCACTCAGATGCTCCAATCGCTTTCCAAGAATTCATGATCGTACCTGCTGGTGCACCAACATTCAAAGAAGCTCTTCGTTGGGGTGCTGAAATCTTCCACGCTCTTAAGAAAATCCTTAAATCTCGTGGCCTTGAAACAGCCGTAGGTGACGAAGGTGGATTCGCTCCTCGTTTCGAAGGAACTGAAGACGGTGTTGAAACTATCCTTGCTGCTATCGAAGCTGCTGGTTATGTTCCAGGTAAAGACGTATTTATCGGATTTGACTGTGCATCATCAGAATTCTACGATAAAGAACGTAAAGTTTACGACTACACTAAATTCGAAGGTGAAGGAGCTGCTGTTCGTACTTCTGCAGAACAAATCGACTACCTTGAAGAATTGGTAAACAAATACCCAATCATCACTATCGAAGATGGTATGGACGAAAACGACTGGGATGGATGGAAAGCTCTTACTGAACGTCTTGGTGGTAAAGTTCAATTGGTTGGTGACGACTTCTTCGTAACAAACACTGCTTACCTTGAAAGAGGTATCGCTGAAGGCGCTGCTAACTCAATCCTTATCAAAGTTAACCAAATCGGTACTCTTACTGAAACATTCGACGCTATCGAAATGGCTAAAGAAGCTGGTTACACTGCCGTTGTATCACACCGTTCAGGTGAAACTGAAGATTCAACAATCGCTGACATCGCAGTTGCAACTAACGCAGGACAAATCAAGACTGGTTCACTTTCACGTACAGACCGTATCGCTAAATACAACCAATTGCTTCGTATCGAAGACCAACTTGGTGAAGTAGCTGAATACCGTGGATTGAAATCATTCTACAACTTGAAAAAATAAAATAGTTCAGTGAACTATTTTATCCCGAACCTTGAAACTCAAAAGTTCGGCTCTTGATTTAACAAGATTTAAGCCCCTCGGATTTTATCCGAAGGGTTTTTTTTGTATTCGAAGGGCATAAAAGGGGCAAAACTTTTTTATAGTGGATTGAAATAAGATGTGAACAAAGAGATTAGGAAAGTCAAATTAATTTCTAAAAACGTCTTAGAATCCTTAGCGTACTATTCTAGGTTCAATCAACTATAAAAAATATTATTCATCACTTTGTCCACTATACATTGATTGCTTCATCTTTTATTATTTTTTGTAACGTGGCGATTTTATAGTCATTTGGTTTTAAAAAAGCACTCTAAACATTCAAAGATATTTGGGACTTCCCTTAATAAATCTGTCACTTTCTTTTTCAAGACAGCCCAAGCTTGCTCAATGGGATTCAAATCTGGTGAATAAGGTGGTAAAGGTAAGAAAAAGTGTTTATCTTTGACGCAAAGTTCATCCAAAATCTTCTTGGGATGAAAATTAGCATTGTCCATGATAATGACATGAGGTGTCTTCAAAGCAGGCAGGAGTTGCGTTTTGAACCATTTAACAAAGAAGTCGCTCGTCATGCTTTCCTTGTAAATCATAGGAGCTATAAACTCTCCATCTACTTGTCCTGCAACAATTGAAGTCCGCTCAAAACGTCGTCCATTAATCTTTTCATAGACTTTCTCTCCTCTAGGAGCCCGTGCATGAGAACGATAGAGGTAGCGGTCGATTCCTGTTTCGTCAATATATACGACTGGTAAATCTTTTAGATTATCCAAAATATCAAGAAATTCAGCGACTTTCTCTGGATCTTGTTCCTTAAAGCTAGTCGTCTTTTTTTAAAGTGACATTGATCTGCTTTAAAGCTGCCCATACTGAAGGAACAGCACAATCAAAATGTGCCGCAATTTCCCGTAAAAAAGCATCTGGATGAGCCTCTACAAAGGCCTTTAACTCCTCCAAAGGAATCTTTCGGCTTTTGGCGACTCTCTTTTTCCGCTCTAAGTGCCCTTGTTCACGTAATTTCTTTTCCCATGTGAAGAGAGTTCTGACGCCAACATCAAAAACTTTAGATGCCTCGACATGGCTGTGTCCCTCTTTGATGTAATTTAATGCTCGTTGTTTAAAATCTGTACTATATGCCATAGCTTTATTATAACATGTATTTTATAAACTAAGTGACTATAGAATCTTTAGCGTACGATTATAGCTTCAATCCACTATAGAACTGGGCAAACCACTGGAAAAGCAAAACCAATTTCTAACAATTTTTTAGAAGTTACAGTGTATTATTTTATATTCGATCTACTATATTGAAAAGTACCTCAACAAAGGTATTGACAAGTTGCAATACTTTTTTACGATGCTCTTTCGTCTTGTTCTTGTTTAAATTAACCTGATAATGCTAGGGAAACCCCCAATTTTTAATATTAGGTTTTGTCAAATTTGCTCTTAAAAAAGGGTGTAATAAATAAGGAGCTAAGTCTAAAACCTTTTCTAAAACTCTTAAAAATAAAGAATACTTTTTTCAGAAGATGTTTCAGAAAACGGAGTACTTTAAAGAAAAGACTAAACATCGCTATAAGAACAGAGGCTAAAAATGTTGAACTTAAACACAGATACGTTCTTGATGAAGCTAGGGAATCAGTTTTTTTACACGAAGTTACAAGCGTGTATAGTAAGTATGAAGAGAATTTTAGCTCTACTAAACCAAAAATAAGTAAACAAAAGGTGAAATCTATCGCATATTTGGGTAGATTCCTCTTTTTTGGAGTAGGTAGACCTATCAATTGATTTCTTTAGTATATTTATATTTTCAACAAAAATAAACCGTTTTCACTTGACAAAAATTGGTCTATACCATATAATAAAATAAAGAATATGGAGGACAAAATTATGAAAGTTATTCAAGTGGAAAATCCAATTGAAGGTGGAAAAGTTGCTTTTGATATCTTAAAAGAAAAATTGGAAAACGGTGCACAAACATTGGGACTTGCAACAGGAAGCAGTCCTTTGGAATTTTACCAACAAATCGTTGAGAGCGATCTTGATTTTTCAAATCTTACAAGTGTGAACTTGGATGAGTACGTAGGTCTTGATGGGGACAATCCTCAATCATATCGTTACTTCATGCAAGAAAATCTTTTCAATAAGAAACCATTTAAAGAAAGTTTCTTGCCACGTGGTGTCAAGGATAATGCAGAAGCAGAAGTAGAGCTCTACAACCAAATTCTTGCTGACCATCCAGTTGACCTACAAATCTTAGGAATTGGTCGTAATGGACACATTGGATTTAACGAGCCAGGGACTCCATTTGATAGCCAAACACATCTTGTAGAGCTTGACCAGTCTACTATCGAAGCTAACGCACGTTTCTTTGATAAGATTGAAGATGTTCCAACACAAGCTATTTCTATGGGAATTAAAAACATTTTGGACGCTAAGTCTATCCTTCTCTTTGCTTATGGTGAATCAAAAGCCGAAGCTATAGCTGGAACTGTTGAAGGTCCTGTGACAGAAAGTCTTCCAGCAAGTAGCCTGCAAAACCATCCAGATGTGACCATTATCGCCGATGCAGCAGCACTCAGCTTGTTAAAGAAATAAGATTTTAATCATTAAAGACCATTCGATCCTATGGATTGGGTGGTTTTTTGGTCTGGATATGTTCAAAAAATGAATACAGTTTGTCTGAAAGTGGCACAATAGTTCTAATAGAAGAGTGCGTGATAGATTTTCCCTTGAAAAGAAGAATATATAATTCTCATTTTTTAAAAATTAAATGGAATGATTTGGGAGAATTTCATTTTTTTCTTGACAATTTTCTTCATTACGTGTAAAATAGAGTAGATCTTGAACTTGAAGGGAGTGAAAAAAATGTCTAAAACAGTAGTACGTAAGAATGAATCTCTTGACGATGCTCTTCGTCGTTTCAAACGTGCAGTTACTAAAGCTGGTACTCTTCAAGAAACACGCAAACGTGAATTCTATGAAAAACCTTCTGTAAAACGTAAACGTAAATCAGAAGCAGCTCGTAAACGTAAAAAATTCTAATTAATAAGAAAGGCTAGACTTGTCTAGTCTTTTTTGTTATGTGACTATTAGTCCGTCTCGCTCCGTGAGGTGCGAGACAAATAAACCACCCGCTATGCGGGTGCGCGTCGAAGGTTATACCAAAAAAACTCCAAACGCGATACAATAAAGGTGTTCAAGCCAATTGTAAAGCGAAAGGAGAAAACCATGGTACAAAAGTCTCATAGTTTATCACACACAAAGTGGCACTGTAAGTATCACATTGTGTTCACCCCTAAGTATAGACGAAAAGTCATCTATAATCAATATCGGAGTAGTTTAGGTGAAATATTTCATCGCTTGTGTAGTTATAAAGGAGTTGAAATTATCGAAGGACACTTGATGCCAGATCATGTACATATGTTAGTAAGTATTCCACCGAGGATAAGTGTTTCAAGTTTTATGGGGTATTTAAAAGGTAAGAGTGCACTCATGATGTTTGACAAACACGCCAATTTGAAATATAAGTTTGGAAATCGGCATTTCTGGGCGGAAGGTTATTATGTGAGTACAGTATGGCTTAATGAAGCCACAATTAAGAAATATATTCAAGAGCAGGAAAAGCATGATATAGCACTAGATAAATTGAGTATAAAAGAATATGAGGATCCCTTTAGGGATAGTGGTAAGTAATACTAAAGCCTCTTTAAGAGGCAAGTGACGAGTCAAGAGCAATAGGGCTTGAACAACGTGAAAGCCAGCGTCTTTAGGCGCTGGCTGGTAATTTGGACTTATAGCCCTGGTGCAAACCACCCGTTTGACGGGTGGTTCAGAACGAAGACAAACGCCAAAAATGACGTTTGTCTTTTTCTGTTTTCAAAAATAGTTTATCTCATCATCTACTAATCTATCCAAAAATCTGAATTTGAGAAAAATAAAAAGGGATATTCCCTATCCATTTCACTAATTTTTTGATATTTAAACACGCCAAAGTAAGCCCAACCTGATCCTCCATTTTGGACTTTCCTTTCTCTCTCGTGTATCTCAAATTATGGTATTCCTTAGCCGTTCCAAAGAGTCGTTCAATTGTTTCTTTGCGTTTCTTATAGAGCTCTTTCATTTCTATTTGATGACGAATCTCCTCACAAAATTCAAGGGCATCTTTCCAGACATGTCTCGTTACTACTTTTTGAAAATTCTTGCTTTGGGTACAAACGGATAATAGGGGGCAGTTAACACATACTTTAGGATTACTCTTATACTCACGGTAGCCTTCTCGAGTGGTTGTGCGATAGCTTAACACTTGATTCTCTGGACAGACATAACAGTCATAACTTGCATCATAAACAAAATTACTAGGGCCTTTAAGTTCCCTTTACTCCTTTTTGGACGAGTATAAGGGAAGACAGGAATGATGTTTCGCTCTAATAAATAATGGGCAATAGCTGGAGTCTTGTAACCTGAATCCGCAATAATATAGCGGGGCGAGAATGGCTCTAACTTTGAAAAAAGAGCAGGGAAAGCCTGACTATCATGAACATTTCCTGCCTCAACCGTATAAGCCAAGGCCCAACCATGCTTATCACAAGCAACTTGAGCAGAATAGGCAAATACTTCCTTATGTTCGCCCTTGTGAAACCAACCACACTCGGGATCTGTCGTTGAGATTTTCTTTTCCTTAGCCTCACTTTCTTTTGCGGGCTTTAAGGACTTTTTTTCGTGTTTTTTCCTATCTAAATCAATCTCAACTGCCAATTGTTCACTCATAAATTTAGCTTGTTGGTCTACCATTTCCTTACGATACTTGTGACTATTAGCCGCCGCTTTGATATGGGTACCATCCACAAATATTTCAGAAGGATCAATTAAGCCAGCATACAAAGCTTGGCTGAGAACTTGGGAAAAAATCTCAGAAATGAGTTCTTTATCTTGAAAACGACGGCTGTAATTCTTTCCATAGGTAGTAAAATGAGGGACCTTATCATCTAAAGTTAGTCCAAGAAACCAACGATAGGCCACATTTACTTCAATATCTTTCATGGTTTGGCGCATGGAACGAATACCATAAAAACATTTAATCAAAGGAATTTTGACTAGCATGACGGGATCAAGACTAGGACGACCATTATCTGGACTATAGGTATCTTCTACCAAGTTATAAATAAAGTCAAAATCAACCTTTGAATCTACTTGTCGAAGAAAGTGATTTTCTGGGACCAATTCGTCTATTGTATAGAAACCATATTGCTTACGGTTATAATCAGGTTTTTCTTTGTGAAACATAGGGATTACCTCACAACTCTTCTTACCTCTATTATACGACTTTACACAAAGAAAAGCCCTTGGAAACTTGACTTCCAAGGACTTTGTCTTCAATCATAACCACCCGTTTGACGGGTGGTTATGATTAGCTTCTAAGAGTGAAATCTTAGAGAGGATAGTTAATTCAGTGTTAAATAGATATAATGATATTAATTATAGCTGATTTTTTAAGATAGTGTTAAAAGATTAGAGTCAAGAAAGTATTTTTGCAGAGAAGATTATAAACAAGCAGATAGAAGTCTAGGAAAAAATTATCAGAAACAGTTACTGAAGAAAAGCTATGGAGTACTATGATTACAGATAAAGAGTACGAAAGTTCATCTTTCATATTTAAATACTATTGCAGAAGTCATTTTGGGTAGTAAAAATGACATTTTACATTTTTGCCCCCCTTTTTTCATGTTTTTTTGGTATAATTGTATATGTTAGTAGAAAAATCTGAGAGGCTTTATCATGAAAAAAACAAAAGTTGCAGTCGCTTTAGGAGCATTTTTGTTTCTTAGTGTCAGTGCAAGAGTTGAGGCGGACACAAGTTCGCAGTCTGACGTGAATCGGATTCATTTCATTAATACCAAAGGAAGTCCAGGTACAGATGCCATTTTGCTTGAAAGTAATGGGCATTATGCGCTGATAGATATGGGTGAAGACTATGACTTTCCGGATGGGAGCGATCCCCTTTATCCATTAAGATCAGGGATTATTACGTCAAATTTCTACGCAATTGAAGATCGACTTTTCCGTCATCTTGACCATATAGGTGTTCAGAAGTTAGACTTTATGCTTGGAACTCATGTTCATAGTGACCATATCGGTGGAGCTGATGAAGTTCTAAAAAAATATAAGGTTGATAAATTTTATCTAAAACGATATTCGGATGATCGAATTGCCACTCAATGGGGCTTGTGGGATAATCTTTTCAACTACAATAATGCTCTGAATGCCGCTAGAAAATATGGAGTCAATCTTATCCAAGATATCTCTGATAATGATAGTCATTTCAAATTAGGGGATATGGACATTCAGTTGTATAACTACAAGAATGAATACGGTCCAGATGGAAAATTAAAGAAAGTATACGATGATAACCCCAATTCGATTGTTGCTGTAGTTACAGTAAATGGAAAGAAAATTTATCTAGGTGGGGATCTTGATAATGTTTATGGAGCTGAAGATCGCTTAGGACCACAAATTGGGAAAGTCGATTTGATGAAATGGAACCATCACCTCGATGGAAAAGTTTCAAACAGCATTAATTTCCTCAATAACCTCTCTCCATCTATCGTTGTGCAAACAACAGGTTTGGATATCAATGTTCAAGCAACAAGAGATAAATTGAAAGAGATGAATGTTCAAGTCGTTCATGCTTCAAGTGATAAAAAAGATGCTACTGTCTTTGATATAAAAACAGATGGCATTAATAATATTTCTCAAGACTACCCAGATATTCCGAATACTACTGCACGTTGGATTACTGAAGATGGATATAAGAAGTATTATTTCGCTGATGATCAGATGGCAACTGGTTGGCATACAATTAATGGAGAAAAATACTTCTTCAATGGTAAAGGACATCTGCAACAAGATAAATGGCTTCAAGATTTTGATGATGAAGGTACTCTTAAATCTTTATATATGGATAAAGATGGGAAGTTACAAACTTCTAAATGGCTTCAAATCGACAAGCATTGGTATTATGTGGATTCTAAAGGATATCGAAAAGAATCCGAGTTAGCAATCATTGATGGTAAGACCTATTACTTTGACGAAAAAGGGATTATGCAAACTGGTACCAGAACAGTGAATGGAGCAACTCTGGTCTTTGATGATACAGGTGCGCTTTCAAATGAAGTAAGAGCATCATCCTGGAATAAAATCGGTAATAAATGGTATTACCTAGATGAAAATAAAAAAATGACCATTGGTTTCAAAGAAATTGACGGAAAGTTGTACTATTTCAATGAAGCCGGAGAAATGGGAACTTATTGGCAATATACGCACCAAAAATGGTATTACTTTAGCGCTTCAGGTGAAATGAAACGTGGTTGGCTCAATGATGCAGGTAAATGGTATTATCTAGATCCTAAAACTGGAGAAATGTTCACTGGCTTAAATAAGATTGACGGCAAACTCTATCGCTTCAATGATGGAGGCGTCATGGCAACTGGTTGGGAACAGTTTGATGGCAAATGGTACTATTATACATCTAGTGGTGATCAGAAAAAAGGCTGGCTTAAATACAACAATGACTGGTACTATCTCGAACTGAAAGATGGAGAGATGGTTACAGGAACCAAAGAAATCGATGGGCAACAATATAGCTTTAAAGATAGTGGTGCTATGGTTACTGGCTGGAAACAAACAGATGACAAATGGTACTATTATGCATCAAGTGGTGAACTGAAAAAAGGCTGGATTAAATATGCTGGTGATTGGTACTATCTTGATTCGAAAGATGGAGAGATGGTTACAGGAACCAAAGAAATCGATGGGCAACAATATAGCTTTAAGGCTAGCGGTGCTATGGTTACTGGCTGGAAACAAGAAGATGATAAATGGTACTATTATGCATCAAGCGGTGAGCAGAAAAAAGGTTGGATAAAATCTGCAGGTAAATGGTACTACTTGAATCAAAATGACGGCGTAATGGTGATCGGCAGACAGGAAATTGATGGTGTCAAATATAGCTTTAACCAATCTGGAGCTATGGAAACCGGATGGGTATTTGACGGCAAAGATTGGTACTATCATAAAGAATCTGGAGCTGCAGAGACTGGTTGGTTCAAGTACTCTGGTAAATGGTATTACTTAGACAATGAGACTGGTAAAATGGTCACAGGTATCCATGAGGTCTCTGGAGATTACTATTACTTTAATAAGTCTGGTGAAATGCAAGTTGGTTGGATTCAAGAAAAAGGAGACTGGTATTACTTCAAACCAAGTGGAGAAATGCTTCGAAATGCAACTACACCTGATGGTTATAAAGTAGGTAGTGATGGTAGAATGCTTTCTAATGGAGTAACAACTACCACAAGCACTACAACTACGACTCCAAACACAACAACAACTGTAGAGGAACCAACTTCAACAGAACCAACTCTAAGAGAACCAGCTGAACATACAACCGAATCTACACCAAGTAGTGAAGAAAAATCAGTACCAGCTAGCAGTGATAAAGTGTCTGACTAGTCTAGTACTGTTGAATAGTTGAATAACTAAAGAGAAGGGATTAAACACTAACCTATTGTTTAATCCCTTTTGACTGTTAAAATTATAAAGGTTACTTTCTTAAATAAATACCCCAAACACTGTTAAAAACATAAACTTCCTACTACAATTTGATATAATAGTAGGGAGAACTCGATTGAAGGAGAAAATTATGTCGGTTTTAGTCAAAGAAGTGATTGATAAGCTCAGGCTAGACATTGTCTATGGTGAGCCAGAATTACTTGAAAAGGAAATCAATACAGGCGATATTTGTCGTCCAGGTCTCGAAATGACAGGCTATTTTGATTACTATACCCCAGAGCGGATTCAACTATTGGGGATGAAAGAGTGGTCTTATCTGATTAGCATGTCTTCTCATAACCGCTACCAGGTATTGAGAAAATTGTTCCAACCGGAAACACCTGCAGTTATTGTTGCGCGTGGTTTAGTGGTTCCAGAGGAAATGCTAAAGGCCGCTAGAGAATGTAAAATCGCTATTTTAACGAGTCGTACAGCAACAAGTCGTCTGTCTGGAGAATTGTCAAGTTACCTAGATTCTCGTTTGGCTGAGCGTGAAAGTGTACATGGTGTCTTGATGGATATCTATGGTATGGGTGTGTTAATCCAGGGCGACAGTGGTATTGGTAAGAGTGAGACAGGTCTAGAACTCGTGAAACGAGGACACCGTTTGGTAGCGGATGACCGTGTAGATATCTTTGCTAAGGATGAAATGACTCTCTGGGGTGAACCAGCTGAAATCTTGAAGCATTTACTTGAGATTCGTGGTGTTGGTATTATAGATGTGATGAGTCTTTATGGTGCCAGTGCAGTGAAGGATTCTTCACAAGTTCAGTTGGCTGTCTATCTAGAAAATTATGACACGCAAAAGACTTTTGATCGCCTAGGCAATAATGCTGAGGAATTGGAGATTTCTGGAGTAGCTATTCCACGTATCCGCATTCCTGTAAAAACAGGACGTAATATTTCTGTCGTTATCGAAGCAGCAGCGATGAATTATCGTGCTAAGGAAATGGGCTTTGATGCTACTCGACTATTTGAAGAAAGATTGACAAATCTGATTGCAAAGAACGAGGTGAAAAATGATTGATCCAATCGCTTTTCAAATTGGTCCTTTAGCTGTTAGATGGTATGCGCTCTGCATCGTTACAGGTCTTGTTTTAGCGGTATATCTTGCCAGTAAAGAAGCACCGAAAAAGAAGATTTTATCTGATGATATTTTGGACTTCATCTTAATTGCCTTTCCTTTATCCATCATTGGTGCTAGACTCTACTATGTTATTTTTAGATTTGATTACTATAGCCAACATCTGGGAGAGATTTTTGCTATTTGGAATGGTGGTCTTGCCATATACGGTGGTTTAATTACTGGCGCGATTGTACTCTATATCTTTGCTGACCGCAAATTAATCAATACTTGGGATTTCTTAGATATTGCAGCTCCTAGCGTCATGATTGCTCAGAGTCTAGGGCGTTGGGGAAACTTCTTTAACCAAGAAGCTTATGGAGCAGTCGTTGACAATCTTGATTACTTACCTGGTTTTATTAAGAATCAGATGTATATTGATGGCTCATATCGACAACCAACCTTCTTATACGAATCTATCTGGAATCTGATCGGTTTTGCCTTGATTGTCGTTTTTAGACGTCGATTAAAGAATATCCGTCGTGGTCATATCACTGCCTTTTATCTAATTTGGTACGGATTTGGACGTATGATTATCGAGGGTATGCGTACGGATAGTCTCATGTTCTTTGGACTCCGAGTATCCCAGTGGTTGTCTGCACTATTGATTGCCCTTGGTATTTATATCATCTTTTATCAAAATCGGAAAAAAGCACCATTTTATAATGTAAAAAAGGAGAATTAAAATGTTAGAAGTTGCTTATATTATTGTGGCAATTGCCTTGGTTGTATTTTTAGTTTATCTGATTATTACCCTTCAAAAAGTTGGTCGTGTAATCGATGAAACTGAAAAAACTGTTAAAACTTTAACATCAGATGTAGATGTAACTCTTCATCAAACAAATGAATTGCTTACAAAGGTCAACGTTCTTGTTGATGATATCAATGTCAAAGTTGCTACAATTGATCCCCTCTTTACAGCAGTTGCAGACCTCTCTGTTTCTGTTTCTGACCTAAATGAGCAAGCACGTGTTTTGAGTAAAAAGGCATCATCTGCTGGATCAAAAACTATAAAAACTGGGGCAGGTTTGTCTGCTATTCGTGTTGCAAGTAAATTTTTTAAAAAATAAAAAAGGAGTTGACTAATGGGAAAACTATCATCTATCCTTTTAGGAACTGTTTCAGGTGTTGCAGCTGCCTTGTTTCTAACTAGTGACAAAGGAAAACAAGTTAGAAGCCAAGCACAAGAATTTTTAGAAGATCTAAAAGAAGATCCTGAGTATGCGAAAGAGCAGGTTTGTGAAAAATTAACGGATGTCAAAGAACAAACCAAAGAATTCGTTCTTAAAACAAAAGAGCAGATTGAATCTGGGGAAATTACTCTTGACACTGTCTTAGATAAAGCAAAATACCATGCTCAACAAGCGACTGAAGCTTCAAAAGAAACCTTGAATCATTTTAAATCACAACTGGAAGAAAAAGTAATTGTGGAAGAAAATGAGAATGGTCAAGAAATCGTCATTGAGCTTCAAGAAAATTAACATAGAGTCACCATTTCCTGGTTTTCTAGAAATCAAGAATGGTGATTTTTTTCTTGAGTGAACTCTTTGTGGTATAATAAATACTATGCAGAAGAAACCGACATCAGCCTACGTGCACATACCATTTTGCACACAGATTTGTTATTATTGTGACTTTTCCAAGGTCTTTATCAAAAATCAGCCAGTAGACAGTTATCTAGAGCATCTACTGCAAGAATTTCATTCTTATGACATTCACAAATTGCGTACACTCTATATTGGTGGTGGGACACCGACAGCCTTGTCCGCTTCTCAATTGGAAGTTTTGTTAGAAGGATTGACTAAAAACCTGGACTTATCAATGTTGGAAGAATTGACCATCGAGGCTAATCCTGGTGACCTGGATGCGGATAAGATTGCTGTTCTGCAAAATTCTGCAGTTAATCGTGTTTCACTAGGTGTTCAGACCTTTGATGATAAAATGCTGAAAAAGATAGGGCGTAGTCATACGGAAAAGGATATTTATGAAAATATCGATCGTCTCAAACTGGCTGGTTTTGACAATATTTCCATTGACTTGATCTACGCACTTCCTGGGCAGACCATGGATCAGGTAAAGGACAATGTCGCTAAGGCAATTGCCCTTGATATTCCTCATATGAGCCTCTACAGCTTAATTTTAGAAAATCATACGGTTTTTATGAATCGTATGAGACGAGGAAAATTACCACTTCCTAAGGAAGAATTAGAAGCAGAGATGTTTGAGTATATCATTGCAGAGCTAGAAAAAGCTGGCTTCGAGCATTATGAGATTTCTAATTTTTCAAAACCAGGATTTGAGAGTCGTCACAATCTTATGTACTGGGACAATGCTGAGTATTATGGAATTGGTGCTGGTGCGTCTGGCTATGTAGACGGTGTTCGCTATAAAAACCATGGGCCAATCCGCCATTATTTAAAGGCGGTAGAAGAGGGAAATGCTCGTATTACTGAAGAACACCTGAGTCAAAGGGAAAAAATGGAAGAAGAGATGTTTCTCGGCCTTCGCAAGAAGTCAGGAGTTTCCATGGCACGCTTTGAAGAAAAATTTGGACGGTCTTTCCAGGAACTTTATGGGGATATTGTCAAAGACTTGATTCAACAAGGTCTTATGCAACTTGATGGCGATCATGTTCGTATGACTAAGAGAGGGCTCTTCTTAGGTGATACAGTAGCAGAACGATTTATATTGGAGTAAAATTATGGGCTTAACTTATCAAATGAAGATGAAAATTCCTTTTGATATGGCTGACATGAATGGTCATATCAAACTACCAGACGTTATCTTGTTGTCCTTACAGGTATCAGGGATGCAGTCAATTGAACTGGGAGTGAGTGACAAGGATGTTTTAGAACAGTATAATCTGGTCTGGATTATCACGGATTATGATATCGATGTGGTACGTTTACCTCAATTTGCTGAGGAAATCACCATTGAAACAGAAGCTTTGACCTATAATCGTCTTTTTTGCTACCGCCGATTTACTATTTATGATGAAGATGGTCAAGAAATCATTCATATGGTAGCTACCTTTGTCCTTATGGATCGTGAGAGTCGAAAGGTTCATCCTGTAGTACCAGAAATTGTCGCCCCTTACCAATCTGAGTTTTCTAAGAAACTGGTCCGTGGGCCAAAATATACAGAGCTGGAAGAAGCGATAAGCAAGGACTACCACGTTCGTTTCTATGACTTAGATATGAATGGTCACGTCAATAACAGTAAATACCTAGACTGGATTTTTGAGGTCATGGGAGCAGATTTTCTTATCAACCATATCCCTAAAAAAATCAACCTCAAATATGTCAAGGAAGTTCGACCAGGAGGCATGATCACTTCTAGTTATGAATTGAATGAACTAGAAAGTAATCACCAAGTCTCAAGTGATGGCGATATCAATGCTCAAGCAAAGATAACTTGGCAAGAAATTAACAAAGATTAGAAAGAAAGATATGACTTATAAAGGATATTTAATTGATTTAGACGGAACAATCTATAAGGGGAAAGATAGAATCCCAGCAGGTGAAGCTTTTGTTCATGAGTTACAAAAAAGAGAGATTCCTTATCTTTTTGTGACAAACAACACCACTCGTACACCTGAAAGTGTTCAGGAGATGTTAGCCAATCAGTTTAACATCGACACACCTGTGTCGACCATCTATACTGCAACCTTAGCGACTATTGATTACATGAATGACCTAGGACTTGATAAAACAGTCTATGTCATCGGAGAAGCAGGGCTCAAGGAAGCCATTCAAGAAGCAGGGTATGTGGAAGATAAAGAAAATCCAGCCTATGTGGTTGTTGGTTTGGACTGGCAAGTAGACTATGAAAAATTTGCTACAGCAACCCTAACTATTCATAAAGGTGCTCACTTTATCGGTACCAACCCTGATTTGAACATTCCAACTGAACGTGGACTTTTGCCTGGTGCTGGTTCACTGATTACTCTTCTTGAAGCAGCAACTCGCGTAAAACCAGTTTATATTGGAAAACCTAATGCGATTATTATGGACAAGGCTGTTGAACACCTAGGACTTGAGCGTCAAGAAATTGTCATGGTGGGGGACAACTATCTAACAGATATTCGCGCAGGAATCGATAATGGAATTCCCAGTCTATTAGTAACAACTGGTTTTACCAAACCAGAAGAAGTAGAGGATTTGCCAATTGCACCAACTCATGTCCTTTCAAGTCTAGCGGAGTGGGATTTCGATGAAAACTAAGTTTACTTTTGTAGGAAGTATTCTCTTTCTACTCTCGCTTGCTATTTTATTGACCATTTACCTGGCTTGGTTGGTCTATCCTCAGGAAATTTCTTGGTTAAACTTGACAAATCGTGTTCATCTGCAACCTCAGACCATCCAGCATAATTTTAATGTTTTGATGGATTATTTGACCAATCCATTAAATCAAGCAGTGGGAATGCCAGATTTTCCTTCATCAGCTTCTGGCATCCATCATTTTGCAGTTGTGAAGGGACTCTTCCATCTAGCGCAAGGAGTAGCGATAGTTACCCTACCGATTTTCTATCTTTTTTGGAAGCAGGTCATTCAGAAAGGATTTCTATCTCTATACCGTAGAGGTCTCTTAATCATGCTCTCGTTACCTTTGGTTCTTGGTTTAATTGGAGTTTTCATTGGATTTGAGCAGTTCTTTACTTTGTTTCATCAAATTCTTTTTGTAGGTGATGATACCTGGCTATTTGATCCGGCAAAGGATCCAGTCATTCTTATCCTACCAGAGGACTTTTTCTTCCATGCCTTTCTTCTATTTTTCTGCTTGTATGAATTGATTTTTGGATTTCTGTACCTACAGAGTAGAAAAACAAATAGATAAGTGAAGAAAAGTATTACTGATTCCAAATAAAATCTAGGAAAAAACTATCGTTTGTAACATGAATATTTCTACATTTAAGCAAAACATTCACATTTGATTCTAAAAAACCTATTTTTCTTGAAAAAGTAGGTTTTTTTACGGAAATAACTAGTCAAGCGCTTTATTTTTTTGTATAATAGGAATAGAAAAGTATGTAAAGAAGAGGAAAGCATGATTACACTATTTTTATCACCGAGTTGTACATCATGTCGTAAAGCAAAGGCCTGGCTCGAGAATCATAAAGTGCCCTTCCAAGAGCATAATATTATGACCAGCCCTTTAACGAGAAAAGAACTGCAACACATTCTTTCCTTGACCGAAAATGGTACTGATGACATCATCTCGACTCGTTCAAAGATTTTTTTCAAAAAAATTGAATATTGATGTAGAGAGTATCTCAGTATCGGAGTTGCTTCATTTAATTGAGCAGTATCCGAGTCTTTTGCGTCGTCCGATTATTATTGATGCAAAGCGGATGCAAATCGGTTTTAATGAAGATGAGATTCGTGCTTTTCTCCCTCGTAGTTACCGTAAACAAGAACTGAAAGAAGCTACATTGAGAGCTGGTATTAATTAGATGAATAAACAGTATAGTTACCCACTAGATTTGTCGTGGAGCACTGAAGAACTTGCTTCAGTGCTTTCTTTTTAATGATGTTGAAGCTGCCTATGAGACTAAGGTAGAGGCAAAAACTACTAGATTCCTATAAGGAATTCAAAGCAGTTGTTCCAAGTAAGAGTGAAGAAAAAAACGCTTGGGCCGTGAATTTGAAACTGCGAGTGGTTACTCCTTCTATCGAGCTGTCCAATTGGCCAAAGAACAAGGGGAAGGGAAGATTTCGCTTGGAAAATAAATTTATGTTTGCCAAAGAGATTGTCAAGGAAGCAGGAGACTATATTCTAGCTCATATGCAGGAAGAATTGCATATTGAGAGAAAATCATCCCCTACAGACTTGGTGACTCGTTTGGACAAGGAAGTTCAGAATTTTTTGATTGATAAGATTCGTTCGCGTTATCCTGATGACCAATTTTGTGCAGAAGAGGGATGTCTACGTGCTTCAGTTGGACATGGATCTGTTTGGGTCATTGATCCCATTGATGGTACCAACAACTTTGTCGCACAAGGTGATGATTTTGCCATTATGGTAGCGTATTTTGAAAACGGTGTGGGCCAGTTTGGGATCATTTATGATGTCATGAAAGGTCATTGTTATCATGGAGGAGGTACTTTTCAGGCCTGTCTCAATGAAGAACCCTTGCCTAGTTTTAAGGATAAGCCCTTGCGAGATTTTCTAATTGCGAGTAACGCTGGCATGTTGGAAACAAATGCCTGGGGTGTCGCAGAATTGGCTAATGCTTCACTTGGTGTACGTATCTATGGAAGTGCAGCTATCAGCTTTTCAAAAATATTATCTGGTCAGCTATTGACCTATATCACCTATCTCCAACCTTGGGACTATGCTGCAGCTGGTATCATTGGAAAAAGTTTAGGTTATCAGATTGTAACCTTAACTGGAGAACCGGTGGATTTTCAGACACGACAACCAATTATGATGGTTCCAACAGACAAGTTGGCAGAAATTCAATCCTATATCTACGAAAGGAAATAAACTTACATGCAATTTCCAGAAGGATTTGTAAAAAAATATGAAACAATATTGGGAGATGAGGCAAGAGCTTTTCTTGCCTCTTTTGATGATGAGGCAGTTTCCGCCTTTCGCATCAATCCCTTAAAGAAAGCCAAGTTTCTTTTTCAGATGCTATTCCAAATACACCCTGGGGCTACTATGGAAAGGTTTCTGGGAAATCTCCTGAGCATGTAACAGGCTTGGTCTATTCCCAAGAACCTGCTGCACAAATGGTTGCACAAGTAGCTCAACCAAAACCAGGCATGAAGGTCTTGGATTTGGCAGCGGCTCCCGGTGGGAAATCAACTCAACTGGCAGCTTATCTTGCAGGCGAAGGACTACTTGTTTCCAATGAAATTTCTAGCAAGCGAGCTAAGATTTTGGTTGAAAATATGGAGCGTTTTGGTGCAACAAATGTTGTTGTAACCAATGAATCTGCCGATCGTTTGGCTAAAGTATTTAAGGGATATTTTGACCTAATTGTCCTAGATGCACCATGCTCTGGAGAAGGGATGTTCCGAAAACAGCCAGATGCCATGGATTATTGGAGTGTGGAATATCCAAGCCAATGTGCTGACTTGCAGCGTGAAATTCTAGAGGATGCGGTCACCATGTTAGCTGATGGTGGTCGTTTGGTCTATTCGACTTGTACATGGGCTCCAGAAGAAAACGAAGAAATTGTCAAATGGTTATTGGATAGTTATGATTTTGAATTGATTCCAGTTACACATATCAATGAAATGGTTCCTGGGATTGACTTGCCTGAAACAGCTCGTATGTATCCTCACCGTTTTAAGGGAGAAGGTCAGTTCGTGGCCCATCTTCAGTTTAAAGGTCAAAACAAGTCAGGGAAGTTCAAGCCATCTAAGTCTAATCTCTCTCGAGAGCAGCTTTCTTTATGGCAAGACTTTGAAAAAAAACATCTAAAGATAAATTTGCCAGGAATTTTGCAGACTTTTGGGGATCAACTGTATCTCTTACCAGAAGTTTTACCAGATTTGGGTAAGCTTAAGATTGCTCGAAACGGACTCCATCTTGGAACCTTTAAGAAAAAACGTTTTGAACCAAGCTTTGCACTTGGCCTAGCCTTAAACCAAGCCAAGTCAAACAATCAATTGAAATTCATCAAGAAGACTTCGTTAAATACGTGGCCGGTGAAACAGTTCAGCTGTCTGAAACTTTGTCAAATGGCTGGTATCAAGTTTTGGTTGGTGGGAATGGTTTAGGCTTTGCAAAAGTGACCGGAAATACCTTGAAGAATTATTTCCCTAAGGGCTTGAGGTTTAAGGTAAAAAACTAGTCAAAATCAGTATTCTATGTTATAGTGGAAGTATGGATTTTTTGCATAAAACATTAGAAAAATAGGGCGAAATTCCAAGCTATTCATCATTATTTTCAAGGAGACAAATAGTGAAAAAATTTAAAAAACTCACCCTCTTTCTTGTAACCCTTTTACTTGCTGGTTCACTAGCAGGGTGTGCAAGTTGGATTGATCGTGGGGAGTCAATGACGGCTGTTGGCTCAACTGCCCTCCAACCTTTAGTCGAAGCAGCAGCAGATGAATTCGCATCAGCTCATATCGGTAAAACGGTCAATGTTCAAGGTGGAGGTTCTGGTACAGGACTATCGCAGGTTCAGTCAGGAGCAGTAGATGTCGGAAACTCGGACGTATTTGCTGAGGAAAAAGACGGTATTGATGCTTCAGCCTTGGTCGACCATAAGGTAGCTGTTGCAGGTTTGGCTGTTATTATCAATAAAGAAGTAGATGTTGATAATCTAACGACAGATCAACTCCGACAAATCTTCACAGGAGAAATAACCAACTGGAAAGAAGTCGGCGGGAAAGATTTAGCCATCTCTATAATCAACCGTGCTGCTAGTTCAGGTTCTCGTGCAACCTTTGATAGTGTGATCATGAATGGTCAATCAGCAATGCAAAGTCAGGAACAAGATTCAAACGGGATGGTCAAATCAATCGTTTCTCAAACCCCTGGAGCTATTTCCTATCTAGCATTTGCCTATGTTGATGATTCTGTTGGGACAATCAAACTCAACGGCTATGAGCCAACTTCAGAGAATGTAACCACGAATAATTGGCCTTTGTGGTCTTATGAACACATGTATACACTTGGTGAACCAAATGAATTGGTTGCCGAATTCTTAAACTTTATCCTTTCAGACGAAGTTCAGAACGGAATCGTTAAAGGAATGGGCTATATTTCTGTTAAGGAAATGAAGGTTGAAAAAGATGCTACAGGGACTGTAACAGCGCTAGAAGGGAGTCAATAATGAATCAAGAAGAATTATCTAAAAAATTGCTCTCTCCGTCAAAGAACTCTCGTCTTGAGAAATTAGGGAAAAGTCTGACTTTTGCCTGTCTCTCTTTGATTGTTATCATTGTGGCTATGATTTTAATCTTTGTAGCCCAAAAAGGTTTGTCAACCTTCTTTGTCAATGGTGTGAATATCTTTGATTTTCTCTTTGGTGCAACTTGGAATCCATCAGGTAAACAGTTTGGCGCCCTTCCAATGATTTTAGGTTCCTTTATTGTTACAATCCTATCTGCTCTGATCGCAACACCATTTGCAATTAGTGCTGCAGTCTTTATGACAGAAGTATCGCCAAAAGGAGCTAAGATTTTGCAACCAGCTATCGAACTTCTAGTTGGGATTCCTTCAGTAGTTTATGGATTTATCGGTTTGCAGGTCGTGGTACCATTTGTACGTAGTGTCTTTGGTGGAACAGGTTTTGGTATTTTATCGGGGATTTTCGTTCTCTTTGTTATGATCTTGCCGACTGTAACCTTTATGACAACTGATAGCTTAAGGGCAGTTCCTCGTCACTACCGTGAAGCTAGTTTAGCTATGGGAGCAACTCGTTGGCAAACAATCTGGCGTGTTACTTTGAAGGCTGCTCGTTCAGGTATTTTTACAGCAGTGGTCTTTGGTATGGCACGTGCTTTCGGTGAAGCCCTTGCGATTCAGATGGTTGTTGGTAACTCAGCAGTTGTTCCAACTTCATTGACGACACCAGCAGCGACTTTAACATCTGTATTGACCATGGGAATTGGTAATACCGTTATGGGAACTGTTGATAATAATGTTCTTTGGTCACTGGCCCTAGTATTGCTCTTGATGAGCTTGGCCTTTAACAGTGTGATTAAATTGATTACGAAAGAAAGAGGAAAGAAAAAAACTATGCACGCTAAGAAATTAGATAAACTTGCAACAGCTGTCCTCTATACCATCGCAGGAATCATTGTGACCATTCTTGCTTCCTTGATTCTCTATATCTTGGTTCGAGGCTTACCGCATGTTTCATGGTCATTCTTGACTGGAAAAATCATCTTCTTACCAAGCAGGTGGAGGTATTGGAATTCAGCTTTATAATTCCTTCTTCCTTTTTGGTCATCACTTTATTCATTTCTGTACCATTATCCATGGGTGCTGGAATTTACTTGGCTGAGTATGCCAAAAAAGGTCGTGTTACCAACTTCGTTCGTACCTGTATTGAGATTTTGTCTTCACTGCCATCAGTCGTAGTCGGTCTCTTTGGTTACCTTATCTTTGTAGTTCAGTTTGAATATGGATTTTCAATTATTTCAGGTGCCTTGGCTTTGACCGTCTTTAACCTTCCACAGATGACGCGTAATGTTGAAGACAGTTTGAAACACGTTCACCATACGCAACGTGAAGCTGGTTTAGCACTTGGACTTTCTCGTTGGGAAACAGTTCTTCATGTTGTTATCCCCGAAGCCCTACCTGGTATCGTGACAGGTATCGTCCTTGCATCCGGTCGTATCTTTGGTGAAGCTGCGGCTCTTATCTATACGGCAGGACAATCAGCACCAGCTCTTGATTGGTCAAACTGGAATGTCCTCAGCGTAACCAGTCCAATCTCAATCTTCCGTCAAGCAGAAACCTTGGCTGTTCATATCTGGAAAGTCAACAGTGAAGGAACTATTCCTGATGGAACCCTTGTTTCAGCAGGTTCTGCTGCGGTGCTCCTAATCTTTATCTTAATCTTTAACTTTGGAGCTCGCAAACTCGGAAGCTACCTACACAAGAAATTAACCGCTGCCTAAAGGAGAAGCCATGTCAAAATATAATTGGGATGAAAAGCATATCATTACCTTTCCAGAAGAAAAAGTGGCCCTCTCTACTAAGGATTTACATGTTTACTACGGTAAAAACGAATCCATTAAGGGCGTCGATATGCAATTCGAAAAAAATAAAATCACGGCCTTGATTGGTCCGTCTGGATCAGGAAAATCAACCTACTTACGCAGTCTCAACCGTATGAATGATACCATTGATATTGCCAAGGTTACAGGACAGATTCTCTATCGAGGTATTGACGTTAACCGTCCAGAAATCAATGTTTATGAAATGCGTAAACATATTGGAATGGTGTTCCAACGTCCAAATCCATTTGCTAAATCAATCTATCGTAATATTACTTTGCACATGAACGTGCAGGAGTCAAGGACAAGAAAGTCCTAGATGAAATTGTAGAAACATCACTTCGTCAGGCTGCCCTCTGGGATCAGGTCAAAGACGACCTTCATAAGTCTGCCTTGACCCTATCAGGTGGTCAGCAGCAACGTCTTTGTATCGCTCGTGCAATCTCTGTGAAACCGGATATTCTCTTGATGGATGAACCAGCATCAGCTTTGGATCCGATTGCGACAGCTCAACTTGAAGAAACCATGCTTGAGTTGAAGAAGGACTTTACCATTATCATCGTAACTCACAGTATGCAACAGGCTGCTCGTGCTAGTGATTATACCGGATTTTTCTACTTGGGTGACTTGATTGAGTATGATAAAACTTCAAATATTTTCCAAAATGCTAAGCTACAGTCTACTAATGACTATGTAACTGGACACTTTGGTTAGAAAGGGAAACAGTATGACAGAACCGATTTTTGCAGGTTTCAGACCTGTCAGTCTATTACAATAAAAAGAAGGCCTTGAATAGTGTTTCCTTATCATTCCAACCCAAGGAAATTACAGCCCTTATCGGTCCGTCTGGATCAGGGAAATCAACACTTCTAAAGGCTATTAACCGAATGGGTGACCTTAATCCTGAAGTGACGACAACTGGATCAGTGGTTTATAATGGGCACAATATATATAGTCCTCGTACCGATACAGTTGAATTGCGTAAGGAAATTGGAATGGTTTTCCAACAACCCAATCCTTTCCCCATGTCTATCTATGAAAATGTCGTTTATGGTCTCCGCATAAATGGAGAAAAGGACAAGCAGGTCTTAGATGAAGCAGTGGAGAAAGCTTTACAGCGTGCTTCAATCTGGGATGAGGTTAAGGACCGTTTGCATGACTCTGCCATTGGTCTTTCAGGTGGGCAACAGCAACGTGTTTGTGTAGCCCGTGTATTGGCGACTAGTCCTAAAATCATCCTCTTGGATGAACCAACGTCAGCCTTGGACCCTATTTCTGCTGGTAAGATTGAGGAAACCTTGTATGGTCTAAAAGACAAATACACCATGCTCTTGGTCACTCGTTCTATGCAGCAAGCATCTCGAATCTCTGATAAGACAGGATTTTTCCTCAATGGAGATTTAATTGAATTTAACGATACCAAGGATATGTTCCTCTATCCTCAACATAAGGAAACAGAGGACTACATTTCAGGTAAATTTGGATAAGGAGTGAGAAGATGTTACGATCTCAATTTGAAGAAGATTTAGAGAAATTGCATAATCAGTTTTATGCTATGGGACAAGAAGTTCTTTCCCAAATCAATCGTACCGTACGTGCTTTGTAACGCATGACCGTGACATGGCCAAAGAAGTCATAGAGGAAGATGCAGAAGTAAACGAATACGAAGTGAAACTTGAAAAGAAATCATTTGAAATGATTGCCCTACAACAGCCAGTTTCACAAGACTTACGTACAGTTTTGACAGTTTTAAAAGCTGTCTCAGACCTAGAACGTATGGGAGACCATGCAGTATCTATCGCAAAAGCAACGATTCGTATGAAGGGTGAGCAACGTATCCCTGCAGTTGAAGAAGAAATTAAAAAAATGGGTCGTGAAGTAAAAAACTTTGTTGAAGCCGCTTTAGAACTTTACTTGAATGGTTCTGTGGATCAAGCCTATGAAGTTGCAACTATGGATGAAAATATCAACCATTACTTTGATAACATTCGAGACCTAGCTACAGAGGAAATCAAGAAGCATCCTGAAGTCATCATCACGGGTCGTGATTATTTCCAAGTTATTTCCTACTTGGAACGCATTGGTGACTATGCAAAAAATATCTGTGAATGGGTTGTTTACTTTGAAGCAGGTAAGATTGTTGAATTGTAAGATTGATTAATTATGCAAAAAAAGGAGCTTGTTAGTAAGTAAAAGCTCTTTTTTGAAACAAAAATTGAAAATATTTCATAAAAATTTAGAATATGCTTGACAAACAAAGTTTATAGAGTTATAATTATACAAAATTAACAGAGAGGTTGTTTATTTATGAAGTTTAAAAAATGGATATTTGTCTTATGTAGTTTTCTTGCAAGCTTCTTTTTAGTAGCTTGCCAATCGTCTAGCTCAAGCTCACAGTCTGCAGTGGAGGCCATCAAGCAAAAAGGGAAATTAGTGGTCGCAACTAGTCCAGACTATGCTCCCTTTGAGTTTCAAGCCCTTGTAGATGGTAAGAACCAAGTCGTAGGTGCTGATATTGACATGGCGCAAGCAATAGCTGATGAACTTGGAGTGAAATTGGAAGTTTCAAGCATGAGTTTTGATAATGTCTTGACTAGTCTTCAGACAGGAAAAGCAGACCTAGCCATTGCGGGAATCAGTGCAACTGAAGAAAGACAAGAAGTCTTTGATTTCTCAATTCCTTACTATGAGAATAAAATTAGCTTCCTTATCAGAAAGTCTGATCTTGAAAAATACAAGGATTTAGATTCTCTAGCAAGTGCTAATATTGCAGCTCAAAAAGGAACTGTTCCTGAATCAATGGTTAAAGAGCAACTTCCAAAGGCACAGTTGACTTCTTTGACAAACATGGGCGAAGCAGTCAATGAGCTTCAATCAGGTAAGGTTGATGCTGTTCATATGGATGAACCAGTTGCTCTAAGCTATGCTGCTAAGAACTCAGATTTGGCAGTAGCTACAGTAAGCTTGACTATGAAAGAAGGCGAAGCAAATGCTGTAGCTATCAAAAAAGGTAACTCAGATTTGAAGGAAGTGGTTGATAAGGTCATCCAAAAACTGAAAGATGACGGAACTTACCAAACTTATCTTGAAAAAGCTGCTAAACTAACAGAAGTAGAACAATAAAAAATAACAGAGTTGGATTTCAGTCCAGCTCTGTTTTTAAATAGCTTAGTGTTTCTTCAATATTTTCTAGGGGGACTTTTGCAAAGTGATAAGGGCAGTTCGCTAGATAGGAAGATTCAAAGAAGTCGAGTTCTAGAGGACTATGTTTAAGACTAGCGATGCTAGGATAGTTCCTGAGATCAAGCAAGAGCCCATCATGAAGTGGATAGCTCGGTAGGGAAATAGGATAGCTTTGTAAGAGCTGTTGGATGTGCTCCTGACTTTTTTCTTGCAGTGCCAATCGTGCTAGTCTATTTTTCTCAAAGAGTTGACTATCAATATAGAGTGACAGGGCCTTTTGCATGATAAGGTTGTTGTCATAGTCGAGAATGTTTTTATAGGTTACAAAAGCTTTCTTGATCGCATTAGGAAGAAGTAGGGCAGTAATCCGAAGGGCAGGAAATAGACTGGTAGAAAAGGACTTGATATAGATGACCAAATCATGTTGGTCTAAATAATGAAAGGTTTGTCCCATTTTAGGATCCAAGTCCCCCAGATAGTCATCCTCAACGATATAAATCTGATATTTTGCAGCTAAGTCAAGGATAGCAAGTTTTTCCTCTTCAGAATAAGAATGGCCCAGAGGATAGTGGAAACGGGGAATGGTATAGAAGAACTTAATCTTTCCGCTTTTAAACTGTTCCTCAAGTTCTTTCAGGTCAATGCCGTCCACTCGACGTTCAATGGTTTGAAAGGGAAGATTTTGAGCTAGTAGCAGCTGGTTCATTCGATGATAGGTCGGTTGTTCGACCAGTATTTCCTGAGCTTGACCTGGAAAATCAATCTGAGAAAGAATAAACAGTGCTTGTTGGGTTCCAGATGTCATGACCAACTGGTCTGCCTTACTATAAATGGCTTGATCAAAGAGCAATGTCTGTACAGACTGACGTAATTCTTCTAAACCTTCTTGATGTTCATAGTAGTTGTAGAGATAATTTTCTCGCCCAATCAAGCTCTCATTGACACACAGACGAAAATCATCATAGGCAGCTAGATGCTCATCGTTGACTGAAATAATTAGATCTTCATGACTGGTTTGTTGCTCCAATACATAATAACCACTTTGAGGTTTGGAGTAGATGTATTTCTCGTATCGAAGTTCTAAGAGTGCGCGCTGTATGGTGTCTTTGCTACAGTGAAAATCTTGACTGAGTTTTCGGATAGCTGGTAGGCGACTTCCAGTGGGAAATCTACCTGATTCTATCTCATTTTTTAGATAGTGAACGACTTGTTCATATTTGCTTTCTTGCTTCATTCCAGACCTCTCATGATTTTGTTACATTGTACCTTTTTATTAAACGTTTGGCAATGTTATACTCTTCGAAAATCTCTTTAAACCGCGTCAACGTCGCCTTGCCGTATATATGTTACTGACTTCGTCAGTTCTATCCACAACCTCAAAACAGTGTTTTGAGCTGACTTCGTCAGTTCCATCTACAACCTCAAAACAGTGCTTTGAGCAACCTGCGGTTAGTTTCCTAGTTTGCTCTTTGATTTTCATTGAGTATTAAAAGGCAGTCTAGCATTCAATTCTAATCAGAAATGTGATATACTTAGTAAGTAAAAATTTCAAAGAAGAGTGAGATGATAAAGGTGCAAGAACCAGTTAAATTATTCCAATATAATACTTTGGGAGCCTTGATGGCGGGACTTTACGGTGGAACCATGACCGTTGGTGAATTGCTTGAACATGGAGATTTAGGACTAGGAACCCTAGATTCCATTGACGGGGAATTGATTGTCTTAGATGGAAAGGCTTATCAAGCTAAGGGGTCAGGTGAGAAACCTGAAATCGTTGAAGTGTCGCCAGATGCTCTGATTCCTTATGCGGCAGTTGTACCCCATCAGGCAGAAGTTATTTTCCGTCAGCGTTTTGAAATGACTGATCAGGAACTTGAAAAACGTATTGAATCCTATTATGATGGAGAGAATCTTTTCCGTTCCATCAAGATTCATGGTGATTTTAAGCATATGCATGTTCGTATGATTCCAAAATCAACAACTGAAACGAAGTTTGCTGAGGTTGCGACGCATCAGCCTGAATATAGCTGCGACAATGTCTCAGGAACTATCGTTGGTTTTTGGACACCTGAAATTTTCCATGGAGTTAGTGTTGCTGGTTATCATTTGCACTTTATCTCAGATGACCTAACCTTTGGTGGCCACGTTATGGACTTTGTTATCAAGGAAGGAATTGTAGAGGTGGGAGCTGTTGACCAGTTGGATCAACGTTTTCCTGTGCAAGACCGTCAGTATCTATTTGCTAAGTTTAATGTTGACGAGATGAAAAAAGATATCGAACAGGCAGAATAAAAGGAGTCATATATGAAAATTCATGTAATAATAACGATGCTGGCCTTATTTGCTATCCTCATTGCAGCAGTTTGGTACGCAAGAAAGAAATACAAGATTAATTTTGCAGTTTTAGGACTTGGGGCAGTTGCATTTTTTGCCTCTTCTCAAGTCTTGGAGAAAATCGTTCATCTCTTGGTTCTCCACCCACAAAAGGATGGGACAGTTCCACTCATGTCAGAAAATCCTCTTCTCTATGTGATTTATGGCATTTCTATGGCTGCTTTATTTGAAGAAACAGCTCGACTTATTTTCTTTAAATGGTTGGAGAAGAAAAGAACTTTGGAAGATTCAGATGCTCTTGCTTATGGATTGGGGCATGGTGGTTTAGAGTTGATCTATATCGGGATTGCAAGTTTACTCAATCTCTTCATCCTCTTTTCAGCAGTAGAATCTCAAAATCCAAACATTATGCAACTCTTGCCTGAAAGCACGCTTGCTACGATTAACAATCTAGCAGCATGGCAGATTTACCTTTTGGGACTAGAGAGAATCCTGGCCTTGCTTCTTCAAGTTGGTTTGACCTTCTGGGTTTATCAAGCAGTTCGCCAAAGAAATGGATATACCTAGTAGCGGCTTATGGTTTGCACGCCCTATTTGATTTGGCTCCGAGCCTATCTCAAGTTGGTTGGTTGTCAAATCCACTTCTCGTAGAAGGATTGTTAGCAGTGGAAGTTATTATTTTTATTTACTTTACAAAAACGATCTTTTATAAAAAGCAATAATACAAAAAAGAGGTTCATCCTCTTTTTAGTTTGAGCTTTTGAAAAAGCTAACCAAATCATCGAAAAATAACGCTAAAAATGGTATAATGGAATGAATTTTATAAAAGGATTAGAAAAATGACCGTATTAGATAAACTAAAAGAAACCTTAGAAGGAATCGATATTCGATTCGATGAACCGTTAAAAACTTATACCTATACCAAAGTTGGAGGGAAGGCAGATTATTTAGTATTTCCTCGTAATCGCTACGAGATGGCTCGTGTGGTAAAATTTGCCAATCAGGAAAATATTCCTTGGATGGTTCTTGGAAATGCAAGTAACATTATCGTCCGTGAGGGTGGAGTACGTGGCTTTGTAATCATGTGTGACAAGCTCAATAATGTTTCTGTTGATGGTTACACTATTGAGGCTGAAGCTGGAGCTAACTTGATTGAAACCACTCGTATTGCCCTCCGTCATAGTTTGACTGGTTTTGAGTTTGCTTGTGGAATTCCAGGAAGCGTCGGTGGTGCTGTCTTTATGAATGCCGGGGCTTATGGTGGTGAGATTGCTCATGTTCTACAGTCTTGTCAGATCTTGACCAAGGAAGGTGAAATCGAAACCCTATCTGCTAAGGACCTGGCCTTTGGTTATCGTCATTCAGCCATTCAAGCATCAGGAGCAGTTGTCCTATCTGCTAAGTTTGCCTTAGCTCCGGGTAATCACCAAGTCATCAAGCAAGAAATGGACCGCTTGACTCACCTTCGTGAACTCAAGCAACCTTTAGAGTATCCTTCATGTGGATCAGTCTTTAAACGTCCAGTGGGTCATTTTGCTGGGCAATTGATTGCTGAAGCTGGTTTAAAGGGATATCGTATTGGTGGCGTAGAAGTTTCAGAAAAGCATGCAGGCTTTATGGTCAATATTGCTGATGGAACTGCCAGAGATTATGAAGACTTGATTGAGTCTGTCATTGAAAAGGTTGAAGAACACTCAGGTGTTACTCTTGAGCGAGAAGTTCGTATCTTGGGTGAACATGAGTAAATACTAGAAATAGCTTAGCAGCTACTAACTAGAATGTAGAGGGGGTGAAAGCCTATCGTTAGTGCAGAAGAATGTAGGCAGTTCAATCTCCTACAAGAGGTAGTAGCGGCCTGACAGAGCCCTGATCTGTTAATCTATGAAAAAGAAGGAATTTATGACAATTGAAAAAACCAATTATCGAATTCAAAAACGTTTCTAAAGTTTTTGAAGATAGCAACACCAAGATTCTCAAAGATATTAATTTTGAGTTGGAAGAAGGAAAGTTCTACACGCTTTTAGGAGCGTCTGGTTCAGGAAAATCAACCATCCTAAATATCATTGCAGGTTTGCTAGACGCAACGACTGGAGATATTTTACTGGATGGCGTGCGAATCAATGATATCCCAACTAATAAGCGCGATGTTCATACAGTCTTCCAATCATATGCCTTGTTTCCGCATATGAATGTCTTTGAAAATGTTGCCTTTCCATTGCGTTTGCGTAAGGTCGATAAAAAAGAAATCGAACAACGTGTATTAGAAGTTCTAAAGATGGTACAGTTGGAAGGTTTCGAAAAACGTTCTATTCGTAAGCTTTCTGGAGGACAACGCCAGCGTGTAGCGATTGCGCGTGCGATTATCAACCAACCCCGTGTGGTACTCTTGGATGAGCCTTTGTCAGCCTTGGACTTGAAATTGCGAACAGACATGCAGTACGAACTGCGTGAACTGCAACAGCGATTGGGTATTACCTTTGTTTTCGTTACCCACGATCAGGAAGAAGCTCTGGCTATGAGTGACTGGATTTTTGTCATGAATGATGGTGAAATTGTTCAGTCAGGTACACCAGTGGACATCTACGATGAGCCAATCAACCACTTTGTTGCGACCTTTATCGGTGAATCAAACATCTTGCCAGGAACTATGATTGAGGACTACTTGGTCGAGTTTAACGGCAAACGCTTTGAAGCGGTCGACGGTGGTATGAAACCAAATGAACCGGTCGAAGTCGTGATTCGTCCAGAAGACTTGCGCATTACCCTTCCAGAAGAAGGGAAGCTCCAAGTGAAGGTTGATACCCAACTTTCCGTGGGGTTCACTATGAGATTATCGCCTATGATGAACTCGGCAATGAATGGATGATTCACTCAACTCGTAAGGCCATTGTTGGTGAGGAAATCGGTTTGGACTTTGAACCAGAAGATATCCATATCATGCGTCTCAATGAAACAGAAGAAGAGTTTGATGCTCGTATCGAAGAGTACGTAGAAATCGAAGAGCATGAAGCAGGTTTGATTAACGCTATTGAGGAGGAAAGAGATGAAGAAAACAACCTCTAAACTCTTTGTAGTGCCCTACATGCTTTGGATTGCACTCTTTGTATTGGCACCTTTGATCTTGATTTTTGGACAATCCTTTTTCAACATCGAAGGCCAGTTCAGTTTAGAAAACTATAAATCCTACTTTGCGTCACAAAATTTAACCTATCTCAAAATGAGTTTTAACTCAGTTCTCTATGCTGGGAATGTAACTCTGGTGACGCTTCTTATCAGCTATCCAACAGCCCTCTTCTTGACTCGTCTCAAGCACCGTCAACTCTGGCTTATGCTGATTATTTTGCCAACATGGATCAACCTTCTCCTCAAGGCCTATGCCTTTATCGGGATTTTTGGGCAAAATGGCTCTATTAACCAATTCCTGGAATTTATCGGAATCGGTTCGCAGCAGTTGCTCTTTACGGATTTCTCATTTATTTGTAGCGAGTTACATCGAGCTTCCATTTATGATTTTGCCTATCTTCAATGTCTTGGATGATATGGATAATAACCTTATCAATGCTAGCTATGACCTTGGTGCAACCAAGTGGGAGACTTTCCGTCATGTCATCTTCCCTCTGTCTATGAATGGAGTGCGAAGTGGTGTCCAATCTGTCTTTATCCCAAGTTTGAGTCTTTTCATGTTGACCCGTTTGATTGGGGGGAACCGAGTGATTACCTTGGGGACTGCCATTGAGCAGAACTTCCTGACAAACGATAATTACGGTATGGGTTCAACTATCGGTGTTGTTCTTATCCTGACCATGTTTATCACCATGTGGGTGACTAAGGAAAGGAGAGAACGATGAAAAAATTATCAAATCTTTACCTAGCCTTTGTCTTTATCGTCCTCTATCTGCCAATCTTTTACTTGATTGGTTATGCCTTCAATGCTGGGGATGATATGAATAGCTTTACAGGCTTTAGTTTGTCTCACTTTGAAACCATGTTTGGCGATGGAAGACTCATGCTAATCTTGGTTCAGACCTTTTTACTAGCCTTCCTATCAGCCCTGATTGCGACTGTTATTGGGACTTTTGGTGCCATTTACATCTACCAATCACGAAAAAAATATCAAGAAGCCTTCTTATCTCTTAATAACATTTTGATGGTTGCACCAGACGTTATGATTGGTGCCAGCTTCTTGATTCTCTTTACCCAACTCAAGTTTTCACTTGGTTTTCTGACTGTTCTGTCTAGTCACGTGGCCTTCTCCATTCCAATCGTAGTGCTTATGGTCTTGCCTCGATTAAAAGAGATGAATGGAGATATGATCCATGCAGCCTATGACCTTGGAGCCAGTCAGTTCCAGATGTTCAAGGAAATTATGCTTCCTTACCTAACGCCATCTATCATTGCAGGCTATTTTATGGCTTTCACCTATTCATTAGATGACTTTGCCGTGACCTTCTTTGTAACGGGGAATGGATTTTCAACCCTCTCAGTCGAGATCTACTCTCGGGCTCGTAAGGGAATTTCTCTGGAAATCAATGCACTCTCAGCCTTGGTCTTTCTTTTTAGTATTATCCTAGTTGTCGGATATTACTTCATTTCACGTGAGAAGGAGGAGCAAGCATGAAACGACTCTATTCATTTTTAGCAGGAATTTTAGCGATTATCCTTGTCTTATGGGGAATTTCTTATCATCTTGACAGTAAAATCAATAGCCGTGATAGTCAAAAATTGGTTATCTACAACTGGGGAGACTATATCGATCCTGAACTTCTGGAGAAATTTACAGAAGAAACAGGAATCCAAGTCCAATATGAGACTTTTGATTCCAACGAAGCTATGTACACGAAAATCAAGCAGGGTGGAACGACTTATGATATTGCCATCCCAAGTGAGTACATGATTAACAAGATGAAGGATGAAGACCTTCTAGTTCCACTGGATTATAGTAAGATTGAGGGCATTGAGAATATCGGTTCTGAATTTCTCAACCAGTCCTTTGACCCAAACAACCAGTACTCTATCCCATACTTCTGGGGGACCTTGGGAATCGTCTACAATGAGACTATGGTGGAAGAAGCGCCTGAACATTGGGACGACCTTTGGAAGCCAGAGTATAAGAACTCCATTATGCTTTTTGATGGGGCGCGTGAAGTACTTGGTTTAGGTCTTAACTCGCTAGGCTATAGCCTCAACTCAAAAGATCCAGAGCAACTGTCACAAACGGTCGATAAACTTTATGAGCTAACTCCTAATATCAAGGCTATTGTAGCCGATGAGATGAAGGGGTACATGATTCAAAATAATGCTGCTATCGGTGTGACTTTCTCAGGGGAAGCCAGCCAGATGTTGGAAAAGAATCCTAACCTCAAATACGTCGTTCCGACAGAAGCAAGTAACCTCTGGTTTGACAATATGGTCATTCCTAAAACTGTCAAGAACCAGGATGCAGCTTATGCATTTATCAACTTTATGCTGAAGCCTGAAAATGCTCTGAAAAATGCAGAGTATGTCGGTTACTCAACACCAAACACAGCTGCTAAGGAAATGCTCCCTGAGGAGACAAAAGAGGACAAGTCCTTCTATCCAGATGCGGATACAATGAAACACCTAGAAGTTTATGAAAAATTTGACCATAAATGGACAGGAATCTACAGTGACCTCTTCCTACAGTTTAAGATGTACCGGAAGTAGGAGTAAATATAAAAAAACGAATTAGTCAATCTAGTTCGTTTTTTGAATAGTTGTATAGCTGTGTATTTTTATACTCAATTAATTTCAAAAAGCAACCTCGTCCATTGTCTGCTGACAGTTGACTTTAAAACATTTTTTTCCAGTCCTAGAATAACTTCTTGAAGCTTATTAATGACGGCTTCCAATGTTTGGAAAGCCTTATTTTTAAAACCTCGTTTTCGAATTTCTTTCCAGACTTGTTCAATAGGGTTCATTTCTGGTGTATAAGGTGGGATAAAAGCCAATTCAATATTACTTGGAATCTCTAAGGTACTTGATTTATGCCATATAGCATTATCCATGACAAGTAAAATATAGTCATCTGGATAAGCTTGTGAGACTTGCCGTAGAAATTCATTCGTCCACTCAGTATTACATCCTCCAGCAATAAGGAAGAAGGAATCTCCTGTCTGAGCATCTACTGCCCCATAACAATAGCGATATTCTCGCATATAATGACTCGGAATGCTAGGTCGGATTCCTTGAGGAGCCCAACAAGAACTCATCTTACTGATCCTCCCGAAACCAGCTTCATCTTGGTACATCAATCGTACTTTGTTATAAGTCCCCTCCTCTTTAAAGCGCTTACTTAAGGTCTCGAATGTAGATTTTATTTTTAGACGTCTCAATTGTCTGAGCGTCTGCCTTCTTGGGATGTTCAGGTCGAGGAGTGACCGTTCGCCAACCATGGCGTTTCAGGAGATAATAGAAACCATCACGTGTGGAAGTGCGACCAATCTCTTTTTGATAGGCTTCAAATAACTGATTGACAGTTACAAATTCCCCAGCCTGAGCAGCTTCTATATGACGTTTTAGGAATGCTTGTTCCTCTTCGTAAGTCATATATTCTCGATGACGTCCACCACGGGTTTCTTGAAGAAGAGCTTCTAAACCAAACTCCTTATATTTTTTCAAATTCCTCCAAACAGTTGTTTTATTACAATCTAGCAGATCCATGATTTCCTTATAACTCTTTCCTTTTGAGCGAAAATAAATAATCTGTAGACGTTTGTGATATTTGGCGTACGATGAATCTCTTAGGAGTTGTTCAATTTTTTGTGTTTCTTCGTTTGTAAGTTTCATAACTACTATTATAAGATGTTTTTTTGATTTTAGTCCAGTATAAATCAATCTCAACTGCCAATTGTTCACTCATAAATTTAGCTTGTTGGTCTACCATTTCCTTACGATACTTGTGACTATTAGCCGCCGCTTTGATATGGGTACCATCCACAAATATTTCAGAAGGATCAATTAAGCCAGCATACAAAGCTTGGTTGAGAACTTAGGAAAAAATCTCAGAAATGAGTTCTTTATCTTGAAAACGACGGCTGTAATTCTTTCCATAGGTAGTAAAATGAGGGACCTTATCATCTAAAGTTAGTCCAAGAAACCAACGATAGGCCACATTTACTTCAATATCTTTCATGGTTTGGCGCATGGAACGAATGCCATAAAAACATTTAATCAAAGGAATTTTGACTAGCATGACGGGATCAAGACTAGGACGACCATTATCTGGGCTATAGGTATTTTCTACCAAATCATAAATAAAGTCAAAATCAACCTTTGAATCTACTTGTCGAAGAAAGTGATCTTTGGGGACCAATTCGTCTATTGTATAGAAACTATATTGCTTACGGTTATAATCAGGTTTTTCTTTTGTGAAACATAGGGAACACCTCACAACTTTTCTTACCTCTATTATACGACTTTACAAAAAGAAAAGCCCTTAGAAACTTGGGTTCTAAGGACTTTGTCTTCAATCTGAAGAAGGCATAAGCCTTCTTTTTTTATAGACTATTTTACAAGCCAGCAAATTCTTTGATTTCTTGAGCTGACATTGAAGAGTCGCAACGGACATTTATTTGTCCATTTGCAACATGGACGAATCCTGGTACAGTAGGGATTTCATAGCGTGAGCGGAAGTCTTGTAAAGCTTCAAGTTGACTTGGCTCTTCGCTATTGATGAAGTAGATGTGCGCTTTGGTTTCAGCTACCACACCAGCCAATGTACCAGCAAATTTACGGCAATAAGGACAAGTTTTGCGTCCGATGAAGAAAGTTGCTGTTTCTTGCTTGTCAAGTGCTTCTTGAGCACGTGCTACAGTTGTAACTTCAAGATCTTTGATGTTTTCTAAAAATTGTTCCATGAGATTACCTCGCTTTCATTGATATGTCTAGTATGCCATAAAGTTTCTAAAATTGCTCAGTTTTGATACGTGAATAGATGGTGGTGCAGAAATTAGTAAACTAAGTCTGATTTTCTAGTCCTATATTCCTGTATCTTTAAAGAAATAGCAACTAAAGTTCTGGTCAAAAGAGATAGAAGAAGACATAAATTACAGTCAGTTTTTACTTTAACATCAAAAATAAAGGTCAGGATTTTTCCCGACCTTTAAATAGTTGATTATTTTACAAAGGCATTGATTTCAGCTTCGATGTTAGCAATCTTAGCTTGTGAATCTTCGTTGCTTTCACCAACAACTGCAATGTAGAACTTGATTTTTGGTTCAGTACCTGAAGGGCGAACTGCAATCCATGAACCATCTGCAAGTGTGTATTTCAACACATCACTTGGAGGAGTAGTTAAAGCTGTAACTGTTCCATCAGCGGCAGTAGATGTTTGTGCTTTAAAGTCTTCAGTAATTGAAATTGCTGTTGCGTTAAATTCTTTTGGACCATTTTCACGGAATTTAGCCATAATTGCTTTGATTTGTTCAGCACCGTCAACACCAGAGAGGGTAACAGAGATTGTCTTTCAGCATAGTAGCCGTACTCTTTGTAGATTTCTTCGATACCATCTGCAAGAGTCAAACCACGTGAACGGTAGTAAGCTGCAAGTTCAGCAACAACAAGAACAGCTTGGATAGCGTCTTTATCACGCACGAATGGTTTAATCAAGTAACCGAAGCTTTCTTCAAATCCCATCATATAAGTGTGATTGTGTTTTTCTTCGAATTCTTGGATTTTTTCAGCGATAAATTTGAAACCAGTCAAGACGTTGAACATAGTTGCGCCGTAGCTTTCAGCAATCTTAGTTACCAAGTCAGTTGATACGATAGATTTGCAAAGAGCTGCGTTTTCTGGAAGTGTTCCAGCATTTTTGTGGGCTTCCAAGATGTACTTAGCCATGATAGCACCGATTTGGTTACCTGAAAGGTTGAGGTAGCTACCGTCTTTTTGAAGGACTTCAACACCGACACGGTCAGCGTCAGGGTCAGTTGCAACAAGAACATCAGCTCCTACTTGGCGACCAAGTTCTTCTGCAAGAGCAAAGGCTGCTTGACTTTCTGGGTTTGGAGATTTAACAGTTGAGAAGTCTGGGTCTGGAGTTGCTTGAGCTTCAACGACTTGAACAGAGTCAAATCCTGCTTGAGCAAGAGCACGACGAGCCAACATTTCACCAGTACCGTGAAGAGGAGTGTAGACAATCTTCATGTCCTTACCAAACTCTTCAATCAAAGCTGGGTTGATGTTAACATCTTTAACTTCTTTGAGGTATTCAGTATCGACAGCTTCTCCGATAACTTCAATCAAACCAGAAGCTTTTTCAGCTTCTACATCAGCAACTTCAACAGCAAATGGATTTTCAATAGCACGGATGTAAGTTGTCAAAGCATCAGCATCGTGTGGAGGCATTTGACCACCGTCTTCTCCGTAAACCTTGTAACCATTAAATGGAGCAGGGTTGTGGCTAGCAGTAATCATGATACCTGCGAAGCAGTTGAGGTGACGAACAGCAAATGAAAGCTCTGGAGTAGGACGGAGACTTTCAAAGACATATGATTTAATACCGTGTTTAGCAAGAACTGCCGCAGATTCAAAGGCAAATTCTGGAGAGAAGTGACGGCTATCATAAGCGATGGCCACACCGCGTTCTTTTTCATTTCCACCTTTTGACTCAATCAAACGAGCCAAACCTTCAGTTGCTTGACGAACAACGTAGATATTAATGCGGTTAGTACCAGCACCAATCAGTCCACGCATACCTGCAGTACCAAACTCAAGATTGGTATAGAATGCGTCTTCTTTAGTTTTCTCGTCCATGTTTTTCAAATCTTGACGAAGGTAATCTGGAAGTTCTGCGAAATCAACCCATTTTTGGTAGTTTTCTTGATAAGCCATAGGAAATCTCCTTTAATATATAATCTAATCGCTTACATTATACCACGATTTGAAGTTTTAGTAAAACGTTAGCATGAGTTTCTGAAAAGTTAGGAATGGAGCTAAACAACAAGTCTTGAACGGCTTACCGAAACATGCTATACTAACTGTATGATTATTTTACAAGCTAATAAAATTGAACGTTCTTTTGCAGGAGAGGTTCTTTTTGATAATATAAACCTACAAGTAGATGAAAGAGACCGTATTGCCCTCGTTGGGAAAAATGGTTCTGGAAAGTCTACTTTGCTCAAGATATTGGTTGGAGAAGAGGAGCCAACCACTGGTGAAATCAATAAGAAAAAAGATATTTCTCTCTCATATCTAGCACAGGATAGCCGTTTTGAGTCTGAGAATACCATTTACAATGAAATGCTACATGTATTTGATGACTTGCGTCGTACTGAAAGACAACTTCGCCAGATGGAGTTGGAGATGGGGGAAAAGACTGGAGCAGATCTAGATAAACTCATGTCTGACTATGATCGCCTATCAGAAAATTTTCGTCAGGCTGGAGGATTTACCTATGAAGCCGATATTCGTGCTATCTTAAATGGCTTCAAGTTTGACAAGTCTATGTGGCAGATGAAAATTGCAGAGTTATCTGGTGGTCAAAATACTCGTCTAGCTCTTGCTAAAATGCTCCTTGAAAAGCCTAATCTCTTGGTTTTGGATGAGCCGACTAACCACCTAGATATTGAAACCATTGCCTGGTTAGAAAACTACCTTGTAAACTATAGCGGTGCCCTCATTATCGTCAGTCACGACCGGTATTTTTTGGATAAGGTAGCAACAATTACATTGGACTTAACCAAACATTCTTTGGACAGATATGTAGGAAACTACTCGAGCTTTGTGGAGCAGAAGGAGCAGAAGCTCGCAACTGAGGCAAAAAAACTACGAAAAACAACAGAAGGAAATTGCTGCCTTAGAAGACTTTGTTAACCGAAATCTTGTCCGAGCATCGACAACCAAACGTGCTCAATCTCGACGCAAGCAACTAGAGAAAATGGAGCGCTTGGACAAGCCTGAAGTTGGCAAGAAATCAGCTAATATGACCTTCCATTCTGATAGAGTATCTGGTAATGTCGTTTTGACAGTTGAAAATGCTGCCATTGGCTATGATGGTGAAATCTTATCAGAACCCATCAACCTCGACCTTCGTAAGATGAACGCTATTGCTATTGTTGGTCCTAACGGCATTGGTAAGTCAACCTTTATTAAGTCCATTGTGGACCAGATTCCCTTTATCAAGGGTGAAAAGCGCTTTGGTGCTAATGTTGAGGTTGGTTATTATGACCAAACTCAAAGTAAGTTAACACCGAGCAATACAGTCTTAGACGAACTCTGGAATGATTTTAAATTGACGCCAGAAGTAGAAATCCGTAATCGTTTGGGGGCATTCCTATTCTCAGGTGATGATGTTAAGAAATCTGTTGGGATGCTGTCAGGTGGAGAGAAAGCTCGTTTGCTTCTGGCTAAACTTTCCATGGAAAACAACAACTTCTTGATCCTCGATGAGCCGACAAACCACTTAGATATCGATAGCAAGGAAGTCTTGGAAAATGCCCTGATTGACTTTGATGGTACTCTTCTATTTGTCAGCCATGACCGTTATTTCATCAACCGTGTAGCCACTCATGTGCTGGAATTATCTGAGAATGGATCAACACTTTATCTGGGTGATTATGACTATTATGTTGATAAAAAAGCAGAGCTAGCAGCTAGTCAAGCGGAAGAAGCGTCAGCTGTTAACCAAGAAAAAGAAGTTTCTCCAGTTAATGACTACCAAGCGCAAAAAGAGAGTCAAAAAGAACTTCGTAAGTTAATGAGACAAATCGAAAGTCTTGAGACAGAAATCGAAGAGCTGGAAACTCAAGCCCAAGCTATATCTGAACAAATGCATACCACCAATGATGCGGATGAACTCATGCAATTACAAGCGGAACTGGATAAAATTAGCCATCGTCAGGAAGAAGCTATGTTGGAGTGGGAAGAATTGTCGGAGCAGGTGTAAGATGGAAAATCTTGGAAAAGTCTTTCGTGAATTTCGAATCAGTAAAAATTACTCTCTAAAAGAAGCTGCAGGAGAGGCCTGTTCGACCTCTCAATTATCCCGCTTTGAATTGGGGGAGTCGGATCTAGCTGCATCTCGTTTCTTTGAAATATTAGATAATATTCATGTGACGATTGAGAATTTTATGGATAAGACTAGAAATTTTCAACATCATGAACATGTCGGTTTGATGGCTCAGATTATTCCGCTTTACTACTCAAATAATATTGCAGGTTTTCAAAAACTTCAAGAAGAACAACTTGAAAAAGCTAAGAGTTCAACAAATCCCCTCTATTTTGAACTGAACTGGATTTTGTTACAAGGTCTGATTTGTCAAAGAGATGCTAGCTTCACTATGAAGCAAGATGATCTGGATAAGGTGGCAGATTATCTTTTCCAAACAGACGAATGGACCATGTATGAGTTGATTCTGTTTGGCAATCTCTACAGCTTTTATGATGTGGACTATGTTGCTCGCCTTGGTAGAGAAGTGATGGAGAGGGAAGATTTCTACAAAGAAATTGGTCGCCATCGAAAACTGGTCTTGATTTTAGCTCTTAATTGTTACCAGCATTGTTTAGAACATCTTGCTTTTGAAAATGCCACCTACTTTGAAACTTATATAGAGAGGATTATAGGTAAGAGCATCAAACTCTATGAGCGTAATGTATTCCACTTTCTTAAAGGATTTGCTCTTTATCAGAAGGGGCAAAAAGAAGAAGGTTGTAAACAAATGCAGGAAGCCATGCATATTTTTGATGTGCTAGTTCTTCCGGAGCAGGTAGCTTACTATCAGGAACATTACGATAAATTTGTAAAAGATTAATTTCCCAAATACGGGAAAAAATAAGAAACTCCTTCAAGTTTTGATACAATAGTTTCAAAATTTGAGAGGAGTTTTTATGAATCGATATGCAGTACAGTTGATTAGTCGTGGAGCTATTAACAAACTAGGAAATATGCTCTATGATTATGGGAATAGTGTTTGGCTGGCATCGATGGGAACGATTGGGCAAACCGTTCTAGGGATTTATCAGATCTCTGAACTCGTTACATCCATACTAGTTAATCCCTTTGGAGGCGTGATTTCAGACCGTTTTTCGCGTCGCAAGATTTTGATGACAACAGACTTGGTTTGTGGAATTCTCTGTCTGGTCATTTCTTTTATCAGAAATGATAGCTGGATGATTGGAGCTTTGATCTTTGCTAATATTGTCCAGGCCATTGCATTTGCATTTTCTCGCACTGCCAATAAAGCTATTATCACAGAGGTAGTAGAAAAAGACGAGATTGTGACCTATAACTCTCGCTTGGAGTTAGTTTTACAGGTTGTAGGAGTCAGTTCTCCGGTGTTTTCTTTCCTTGTTTTACAATTTGCTAGTCTCCATCTGACGCTCTTATTAGATGCTTTGACCTTTTTCATGGCCTTTGCCCTAGTCGCTTTACTTCCCAAAGAAGAACCAAAGGTTCAAGAGCAGAAGAGTTTTACAGGGAAAGATATTTTTGCAGATATCAAAGATGGCTTGCACTATATCTGGCATCAAAAAGAAATTTTCTTTCTCTTGGTAGTGGCTTCCAGTGTGAATTTCTTTTTTGCAGCTTTTGAGTTTTTGCTCCCTTTTTCAAATAAACTCTATGGTGTAGAAGGAGCCTATGCAACTATCTTAACCATGGGTGCAATTGGCTCAATCATCGGAGCATTGATTGCAAATAAATTTAAATCCAGTATGAATACACTTTTGTTCTTATTGATCCTCACAGGAGTAGGAGTTTTCATGATGGGACTGCCACTGCCTAATTTTCTCACTTTTTCAGGAAACCTAGTTTGTGAATTATTTATGACAATTTAATATTCACTTCTTTACACAAGTACAGACCAAGGTTGACGGAGACTATCTGGGGAGGGTATTGAGTACCATTTTTACACTGGCAATTCTCTTTATGCCGATTGCGAAGGGGTTAATGACCTTTCTACCAAGTGTTCATTTAGGTTCCTTTTTAATTATCGGTCTTGGAGTTATTTTTCTTTCTTTAGTATCAATCTTCTATATTCAAAGGCAAGGGTAACACAGAAAAAAAGCAACAGTGCCGTTGCTTTTTTGTTTACATCTATCCACCCTGAGGGAATCGAACCCCCATCTCAAGAACCGGAATCTTACGTGATATCCATTACACTAAGGGTGGAAACTTTAATTATTATATCAAAAAAGAGAGCTGAACTCAAGTTTTTTCTAAACTCAGCAAAAGGAGAAGTAAAAAAGGATTCAGTATGAACCGAATCCTCAAGACGATTATTTTTTCTCAAGAAGAGCTTTGATTTCTTGAAGAACTTCCAACTCAGTTGGACCAGCAGGTGCTTCTTCAACAACCTCTTCTTTTTTAGTAAGGCTTTGAGCTTTTTCCATTGCTTTAATCACAAAGAATAGAACAGTACCAACTACAAGGAAGTTGATAACAGCACTCAAGAATTTACCATATGTAACACCATTCCATGCAAGCTCAGCGATGTTTTGTACTTTCGCAGCTTCCAAGGCTGGGTTCAATAGGAGTGGAGTGATGATATCATTAACAAATGAAGTAACGATAGCACCAAAAGCAGAAGCGATGATCACACCGACAGCAAGGTCTACAACGTTACCGCGGAGCAAAAATTCTTTAAGATCTTTTAACATTTTCTTTTTCCTTTCGAAATTTTTACAATCTAAATTATAACTTAATCATCTGTTGAATGCAAGAAATATGCTTAGTGTTTTTTAAAAACAAAAACTTTACTGAAGATATAGTTGAGGACTATGATGGTGACCTGTGCAAAAATAGTCTCAATTGTATTTATAGTATTGAGATTATCACCTACAAATTGACCGATAATATGAGGGTAACTTGTCACAAAAATAAAGGTCAGGAGCAGGTCTAATAAGAAAGTTATGAATCTTGCGGTCGTAAATTTTATCAGACGCTTGAACCAATTTTTTCGTTTCTGTTTAAAAACAATGGTATCATTGGTGAAAAAAGCAAACAGAATTCCAGCTATATTTCCCAGAGCAGTCGCCCATAATTCTTGTTGGAAAAAGTAAAAAATACTGATACGAACAATGATAGAAACAAGAGTGGTTGCAACTCCAAAAAATAAGTAGGAGAGGATTTCATTATCGAAAAAATTTTTTATGCATGTTTTCATAAAAATAGTATAGCATAAAGGACATAAATGTGCTATACTTGAAAGGTTGACTTGTTCAACCCTTGGTGCTTAGCTTCTTTCACCAAGCATATTATACGCGGATTAATCGCTAAAGGAGAATAATAGATGAAAAAACTTACTGTCCGTGATTTGGCAGATATTGCCATTGTCGCAGCAATTTATGTGGTTTTGACAATCACACCACCCCTTAATGCTATCAGTTACGGTGCTTATCAGTTCCGTATCTCTGAAATGATGAATTTTCTTGCCTTTTACAATCCTAAGTACATTATCGGTGTTACTCTTGGCTGTATGATTGCTAATTTCTTCAGTTTTGGAATCATCGATGTCGCGGTTGGTGGAGGATCAACTCTTGTCTTCCTAAGTTTAGGCGTATGGTTGTTTAGCAAATATAAAAAAGACTATCTTTTTAATGGATTGATTCGTAAAGATCATTTCTTCTTTTCAATTCTTTTTTCGATTTCAATGATCACCATTGCTGCTGAATTGAACATCGTAGCAGAAGCACCTTTCTTCTTAACTTGGTTTACAACTGCTATCGGAGAATTCGCTTCACTCATTGTTGGTGCTATTCTTATCGGAAAAATCGGTAAACGTCTTGATTTGACTAGATAAAGATATCACATGAAATATTATTGAAAATGGCTGAACATTGTTCAGTCTTTTTCTTTGTCCATAAAACTAGTTGTTCAATAAAAGTGATATAATAAGGTAAAAAGGAGGTTTAATTATGATTGATTATTTTTTGATTGGGCTAAAATCGATGATGAAAAGCTCGGTTTTGACTTTTGCTATTTGCTTTGTATCCTTCCTTCTTTTACTGATTCTATGGCGCCGTTATATCATTGTGCGTCAAAGTGGTGGAAACTTTTTTTGCCCCATTTCATATTGCTAAGGGAAGATTTTATATCCATAATGCTTATGTTTTTAGAAAGCGAATTATACCACTGAATAATATTAAAAAGATTGAGGTCTATTTTAATTCAAGTGTTAAATTGAATGGAGCTAGATATTTTTTGAGTATCCAACAAAAGAACGGAAAAGCTCTAGCCTTTTTCTTTGGCCAATCAAAAGAGAATGATAAGCTTGTCATAAATCTAAAAAATGAAACGAAAAAGTATCATATCAAAGTCATCATTCACTGACAATTCCAAATATTGGAGAGGAATAAAGATGGAAAGGCTACAAATAATCAGAAATAATCAGCATTTAAGAAGATTACTTTTAGATGAGTGTGATATTTATTTTTATGATGAAATAAGAGAAGTACAATTTTCTTATAACAATGAGGAATATTCTCTAGCTTGTCAGGCATTTGCCCAGGATGGTAGCGGGGGAGAATATGTAATTCTTGAGGATGAGAGTATTGGCTTTATAGGGAGTGAAGGCCAAGTTGGTCGGGTAGCAGAAAGCCTTGATGACTTGCTTATACTCAATTAATTTCAAAAAGCAACCTCGTCCATTGTCTGCTGACAGTAGACTTTAAAACGCTTTTTTCCAGTCCTTGAATAATTTCTTGAAGCTTATCAATGACAGCTTCCAATGTTTGGAAAGCCTTATTTTTAAAACCTCGTTTTCGAATTTCTTTCCAGACTTGTTCAATAGGGTTCATTTCTGGTGTATAAGGTGGGATAAAAGCCAATTCAATATTACTTGGAATCTCTAAGGTACTTGATTTATGCCATATAGCATTATCCATGACAAGTAAAATATAGTCATCTGGATAAGCTTGTGAGACTTGCCGTAGAAATTCATTCGTCCACTCAGTATTACATCCTCCAGCAATAAGGAAGAAGGAATCTCCTGTCTGAGCATCTACTGCCCCATAACAATAGCGATATTCTCGCATATAATGACAGGGAATGCTAGGTCGAATTCCTTGAGGAGCCCAACAAGAACTCATCTTACTGATCCTCCCGAAACCAGCTTCATCTTGGTACATCAATCGTACTTTGTTATAAGTCCCCTCCTCTTTAAAGCGCTTACTTAAGGTCTCGAATGTAGATTTTATTTTTAGACGTCTCAATTGTCTGAGCGTCTGCCTTCTTGGGATGTTCAGGTCGAGGAGTGACCGTTCGCCAACCATGGCGTTTCAGGAGATAATAGAAACCATCACGTGTGGAAGTGCGACCAATCTCTTTTTGATAGGCTTCAAATAACTGATTGACAGTTACAAATTCTCCAGCCTGAGCAGCTTCTATATGACGTTTTAGGAATGCTTGTTCCTCTTCGTAAGTCATATATTCTCGATGACGTCCACCACGGGTTTCTTGAAGAAGAGCTTCTAAACCAAACTCCTTATATTTTTTCAAATTCCTCCAAACAGTTGTTTTATTACAATCTAGCAGATCCATGATTTCCTTATAACTCTTTCCTTTTGAGCGAAAATAAATAATCTGTAGACGTTTGTGATATTTGGCGTACGATGAATCTCTTAGGAGTTGTTCAATTTTTTTTATTTCTTCGTTTGTAAGTTTCATAACTACTATTATAAGATGTTTTTTGATTTTAGTCCAGTATTACTTTCTTAATTCATGCTGGTTCTATCTCAGACTTTTCTTGTCAGTTACTCTACCAAAACAAGGATTTGTTGGCAAAATTCTGTCAGGGATTTATTAATAAAGCACGAGAAAACTCCCAGTCAAAAGGTGAAATGTGGGATAAAGTGAGAGCTGGACTCGCACAAGAGTTGGGACTTGAATTTCAGCCAGAGAAACTGCAAGATTTAGCCTTCAATTTTTATCAATCAGCGATAAGAACCCCACGATTCACTTGTAAATATGGTCATGGTGAGAATGAATATGTCTGCGATTCTGTTTTGTCTGATATTGTCGGCTTGTGGGTTTTAGAGCTGCTAGGGTTGACCGCAGAAGAAATTGAAGCTTTTGCTAGCACTAAAAACAATCAAATGTAAAGGACAAAAATTCATTTCTACTTAAAATATTTTATGTTATAATATTAACAATGATATTTTAAGGAGTTTATATGGGTTCGGCAGAATTTATTTCAAAGATTGATTATTATTGCCATAAGAAAGAGAGTCTATTTGACCAAAGTAAGTTTAAATATTCCATTCGCTCGATGTTTGCAGGTGCTTTCTTAACCTTTAGTACAGCCGCTGGGGCCATAGGTGCTGATCTACTCAATAGCATCGTTCCAAGTGCTGGATATTTCCTATTTCCCTTTGTATTTGCATGGGGACTTGCTTATATCGTTTTCTTAAATGCTGAATTGGTGACCTCAAATATGATGTACTTGACAGCTGGAACATTTTTGAAGAAGATTGATTGGAAAAAAGCCTTTATCATTTTACTCTATTGTGCCTTTTTCAACTTAGTTGGCGCTCTGTTAGCAGGTTGGTGCTTTGCTAATTCATCGGCTTTTTCACACCTGACACACGACAGTTATCTTCCAAAGATTGTAGCCAAGAAGTTAGCACGACCTAGTGAGTTGGTCTTGTTGGAGGGAATTTTGGCAAATATGTTCGTAAATATTGCCATTCTGTCTTCAATTTTGGTTAAGGATAGCAATGCCAAACTCTGGATTATCTTGTCAGCTATTTCTATGTTTGTCTTCTTATCTAACGAGCATATTGCAGCCAATTTTTCGTCTTTTAGTATTATTAAATTTAGTATTGTAGCTGATCAGATTGCTAACTTTGATATTCCCAATATCCTCCGTCATTGGAGTGTTACTTTCATTGCTAACTTGATTGGTGGAGGATTCCTGATAGGTTTACCATACGCTTATCTTAATAGAAATGAAGAGACCTATGTTGATTAGGACAAGCTTTTGAAAATAAAATGAATATTAATAATTGAGGAGGTCGGGGAAAAAATCCAGACCTCGATTTTTTTTCAAAAGAATCTGTTGATAAAAATGTTATTTTCTCTGTCTATAAATTCAAACAAATTATTAGTACATGGACTTTATACTGGACTAAAATCAAAAAACATCTTATAATAGTAGTTATGAAACTTACAAACGAAGAAACACAAAAAATTGAACAACTTTTAAAAGATTCATCGTACGCCAAATATCACAAACGTCTACAGATTATTTATTTTCGCTCAAAAGGAAAGAGTTATAAGGAAATCATGGATCTGCTAGATTGTAATAAAACAACTGTTTGGAGGAATTTGAAAAAATATAAGGAGTTTGGTTTAGAAGCTCTTCTTCAAGAAACCCGTGGTGGACGTCATCGAGAATATATGACTTACGAAGAGGAACAAGCATTCCTAAAACGTCATATAGAAGCTGCTCAGGCTGGGGAATTTGTAACTGTCAATCAGTTATTTGAAGCCTATCAAAAAGAGATTGGTCGCACTTCCACACGTGATGGTTTCTATTATCTCCTGAAACGCCATGGTTGGCGAACGGTCACTCCTCGACCTGAACATCCCAAGAAGGCAGACGCTCAGACAATTGAGACGTCTAAAAATAAAATCTACATTCGAGACCTTAAGTAAGCGCTTTAAAGAGGAGGGGACTTATAACAAAGTACGATTGATGTACCAAGATGAAGCTGGTTTCGGGAGGATCAGTAAGATGAGTTCTTGTTGGGCTCCTCAAGGAATCCGACCTAGCATTCCGAGTCATTATATGCGAGAATATCGCTATTGTTATGGGGCAGTAGATGCTCAGACAGGAGATTCCTTCTTCCTTATTGCTGGAGGATGTAATACTGAGTGTACGAATGAATTTCTACGGCAAGTCTCACAAGCTTATCCAGATGACTATATTTTACTTGTCATGGATAATGCTATATGGCATAAATCAAGTACCTTAGAGATTCCAAGTAATATTGAATTGGCTTTTATCCCACCTTATACACCAGAAATGAACCCTATTGAACAAGTCTGGAAAGAAATTCGAAAACGAGGTTTTAAAAATAAGGCTTTCCAAACATTGGAAGCTGTCATTGATAAGCTTCAAGAAATTATTCAAGGACTGGAAAAAAGCGTTTTAAAGTCTACTGTCAGCAGACAATGGACGAGGTTGCTTTTTGAAAATAATTGAGTATTAGCTGAAAACTAAAGAGTCTCTTTTGTATATTCAATATAGAACAAAACGAAAACATATATTAAATATATAGAATAGAGAATTTGAAAATAAAGAGTTGAAAACATTAAATATGCTGATACAAAGCAAATGGAAACGATTGCTAAAAATGATAAAAATATTGTAAATAGAATTAAGAAAGCCTTCCCATAATTTCGATTTTATGTTATAATATTCACAAATAAAAGTTTTAGGAGTTTATATGGTTTCTTCAGAATTTATCTCAAAAATTGAGTTTGCTTGTAAGAAAAAGGAAAGTCTTTACAGTCAAAGTAAATTCAAGTACGCTATCCGTTCAATGTTTGCTGGTGCATTCTTAACATTTAGTACAGCAGCTGGTGCAGTTGGAGCTGACTTGATTAATAAGATTGCTCCAGGTAGTGGACGTTTCCTCTTCCCATTTGTTTTCGCTTGGGGATTGGCTTACATTGTCTTCTTAAATGCTGAATTGGTAACATCTAACATGATGTTCTTGACAGCTGGTAGCTTTTTGAAAAAGATTAGCTGGAGAAAAACAGCCGAAATCCTTCTATATTGTACACTCTTTAATTTGATTGGTGCGCTTATAGCAGGTTGGGGCTTCGCCCATTCAGCAGCTTATGCAAACCTAACACATGATAGCTTTATTTCTGGAGTTGTGGAAATGAAGTTGGGCCGTTCAAATGAACTAGTCTTGCTTGAAGCTATCTTGGCTAATGTCTTTGTAAATATCGCAATTCTTTCATTTGTTTTAGTCAAAGATGGGGGAGCTAAACTTTGGTTAGTTCTTTCAGCTATTTACATGTTTGTATTCTTAACAAATGAACACATCGCCGCAAACTTTGCATCATTTGCTATCGTGAAATTCAGTGTTGCTGCTGATTCAATCGCAAACTTCGGTATTGGAAATATTCTTCGTCACTGGGGTGTAACCTTTATTGGTAACTTTATTGGTGGTGGTCTACTGATGGGATTACCTTACGCCTTCTTAAATAAAAACGAAGATACATACGTAGATTAAAAGTTGGATTCATTCCAACTTTTTCTTTTTGTTTTTCCATGCTATAATGAATGTAGAATAGATAAATATAGAGGAATAACATGAACGAGATTAAATGTCCCAATTGTGGCGAAGTATTTACAGTCAATGAAAGTCAATATGCAGAACTGCTTTCTCAAGTTCGAACTGTAGAGTTTGACAAAGAATTACATGAGCGGATCAAGCAAGAATTGACTTTAGTAGAGCAAAAAGCCTTAAATGAACAACAGGCAAAACTGGCTCAAAAAGACCAAGAAATTGCCCAGCTCCAAAGTCAAATTAACAACTTTGATACAGAAAAAGAATTGGCTAAGAAAGAAGTGGAGCAAACTGCTAGTCAAAGCCTGCTAGAGAAAGAAAAAGAAGTCCAAGCACTTGAAAATCAGTTAGCTACTTTGCGCTTAGAGCATGAAAATCAACTACAAAAGACACTATCTGACTTAGAAAAAGAACGTGATCAGGTCAAAAATCAGCTCCTCTTACAAGAAAAAGAAAACGAACTCTCTCTTGCTTCGGTGAAACAAAATTATGAAGCACAGCTCAAGGCAGCTAGTGAGCAGGTTGAATTTTACAAGAATTTCAAGGCGCAACAATCAACCAAGGCAATCGGTGAAAGTTTGGAACACTATGCAGAAAGTGAGTTTAACAAAGTTCGAAGCTTTGCCTTTCCAAATGCCTACTTTGAAAAAGACAACAAGGTTTCAGCACGTGGTTCTAAGGGCGATTTTATCTTCCGTGATTTTGATGAAAATGGACTAGAATTCATTTCCATCATGTTTGAGATGAAAAATGAAGCAGACGGGACAGAGAAGAAACATAAGAATGCGGATTTTTACAAAGAGTTGGATAAGGACCGCCGTGAGAAAAACTGTGAGTATGCAGTTTTGGTAAGTATGCTTGAGGCTGATAACGACTACTTCAATACAGGGATTGTCGATGTCAGCCACGAATATGAGAAGATGTATGTCATTCGTCCTCAATTCTTTATTCAATTGATTGGACTTTTGCGCAACGCTGCACTGAATTCTCTCAAATACAAGCAGGAATTGGCGCTTGTTCGTGAACAAAATATTGATATTACGCATTTCGAGGAAGACTTGGATGCCTTCAAAGTAGCTTTTGCAAAGAACTATAACTCCGCTTCGACCAACTTTGGTAAAGCAATCGATGAAATTGATAAAGCCATTAAGCGTATGGAAGAGGTTAAGAAATTCCTAACCACATCCGAAAACCAACTCCGCCTCGCTAATAACAAATTGGAAGATGTTTCAGTAAAAAAATTGACCCGAAAAAATCCAACCATGAAAGCTAAATTTGATGCCTTGAAGGGGGAATAGGAGGATCCTATGCAGATACGAAAAGCAACCATGAAAGATGCTGAAGCCCTACTGTCTTTATACGAAGACTTGTGCTATCCAACGACCGCTTCTAAGCTGTCTCGACGTTTAGAAATAATTCTTTCTCAACCACATTATGGCTGTCTTCTAGCTGAAAGAAACGGAGAAATTTTAGGTTTCTTAGGTTATGCAAAGATCTTCTTTTTTGAAGCAGATGGATCTTACTATCGTATTTTAGCTTTGTCAGTTGCAAAAGAAACAAGACGACAAGGAATTGCTAGTAGGCTAATCGATGAATTGAAAAAACAAGCGGTAAAAGAAGGAGTTAAGGCACTGGCTCTAAATAGTGGATTAACCGCTGAACGAAATGCTGCACATCAGTTTTATCAGGCAGTTGGATTTGAAAAAGTGACTGCCGGCTTTGCCTTGCATTTAAAAACTCAACACAAATCATGAAAAAATAGTAGAGGGAACGAAGTAATGTCTTCAACAAAAGGGAAAACCTTATATTTTAACGATAAGAGCATGGATTATGTGACCTTTGGTAAAGGAAAGAAGTCTCTCGTTATCATACCAGGGTTGGGGGATGGGCTTCAGACGGTTAAAGGTATGGATATGTCTTTTTCAATCACATACCGTATTCTTGCTGAACGTTACAAAATTTATGTTTTTTCTCGAATCAATGAGTTGAGGAGGGGTTATACGACACGGGATATGGCATCAGATGTTGCAGAAGCAATGGAGGTGTTAAATATTACCAGTGCCTATGTTATGGGGATTTCGCAAGGTGGAATGATTGCCCAATGGCTAGCTGTAAACTTTCCAGAAAAGGTTGAAAAGTTAGTTTTGGCTGTTACAACTGCAAAACTAAGTAATCTAGGTAGGGATAGAATTAGTTGTTGGCTGAACCTGAGTCAAACAGGAAATTATAAAGATCTGATGATTGATATCGCTCGTCATTCTTACACGACTAAATCCTTTGGAAAATTTAAATACCTTTATCGAATAATGGGAATTTTTGGTCATATTAAAGATAAACAACGTATTGATATTCAGTCTGTATCTTGTTTGAAACATGATAGTCTAGATTTTTTGGAAAAAATCAACTGCCCTACGTTAATCATTGGAGCAGAAAAAGATGATGTTCTTGGCGTAGATGGTCCGTTTGGATTGCATCATCATATCAGAGGTAGCCAACTGATTATTTTACCAGGGTGTGGACATGCACTCTATGAACAGAATAAGGATTTCCAAAAAAGAGTTTTAATATTTTTAGAAAGTTAATCAATGAACGGTATTATCAACTTAAAAAAAGAGGCGGGGATGACCTCGCATGATGCAGTTTTCAAGCTGCGTAGGATTTTAGGAACTAAGAAGATTGGTCATGGAGGGACTTTAGACCCTGATGTTGTCGGTGTTTTGCCGATTGCCGTCGGTAAGGCAACCCGCATGGTTGAGTTTATGCAGGACGAGGGTAAAGTCTATGAAGGTGAAATCACCCTAGGCTATTCAACAACAACCGAGGATGCTAGTGGTGAGGTAGTTGCAGAGACACCAGTTTTATCACCTCTGGATGAGGATCTTGTTGATCAAGCAATCGCTAGTCTGACAGGTCCTATCACTCAGATTCCACCTATGTACTCTGCTGTCAAGGTCAATGGTCGCAAACTCTATGAATATGCGCGTGCTAGTCAGGAAGTGGAGCGTCCAGAACGTCAGGTGACGATTTATAGTTTCGAAAGAACCAGTCCTATTTCCTATGTGGAGAATCTTGCTCGATTTAGTTTCCGTGTAAAATGTAGCAAAGGGACTTATATCCGTACCTTGTCAGTTGACTTGGGAGAAAAACTTGGCTATGCAGCTCATATGTCTCAGTTAACACGAACAAGTGCAGCGGGCTTGCAGTTAGATGATGCTTTGACTTTGAATGAAATTGAGGAAAAGGTTCAAGCTGGTGAGTTAGACTTTCTTCATCCCTTAGAGATTGGTACAGGTGACTTAGTTAAGGTGTATTTGACCCCAGAGCAGGCTGAAGAAGTGCGTTTTGGTCGCTTTATTGAATTGGAGCAAACTGAGAAGGAATTGGCTGGTTTTGAAGGTGATAAGTTATTAGCCATTTTAGAGAAACGAGATCATCTTTATAAACCAAGAAAGGTTTTCAATTGATTAGAGCTGGTGGTAAAATTGCAAACTGATCTTTAGTTTTAAAAAGCTGATAGACAGTTTAGTTTAGAAGAAAAATTATTTTGAAAAAGGGTTGAAAATACGGTGATATTTGACAGTTTTGCTTGCTTATGATAATATTTAAATAAAGAAAAGCTAGAAAACTTTCAGAGGATATTATGAGTATTGAGATGACTGTTAGTGAGATTGCTGAGGTCTTGGGCTTGTCCCGCCAAGCAATCAATAACCGTGTCAAGGAATTACCTGAAGAAGATACGACTAAAAATGATAAAGGAGTCACTGTGGTAACTCGCAGTGGCTTGATTAAGCTTGAAGAAATCTACAAAAAAACCATTTTTGAAGATGAACCTGTTAGTGATGATGTGAAGCAACGTGAGTTAATGGAGATTCTTGTTGATGAAAAGAACGCTGAAATCATCCGTCTTTATGAGCAGTTAAAGGCTAAAGACAAACAGTTAGCTGAAAAAGATGAACAGATGCGTGTCAAAGACCGTCAAATCGCAGAAAAAGATAAGCAATTGGATCAACAACAACAGTTAACCCTACAAGCCATGAAGGACCAAGAAAACCTTCAGTTGGAGTTGGATCAGGCTAAGCAAGAAGTTCAAGCAACGAAGAAAGGCTTCTTTGCTCGCTTATTTGGAGGATAAGAAAAAACTGCTTGGTTTCTAGGTATAACCAAGTAGTTTCTTTTTACACAAACAGTAAGGAATGGATAAGATGGAAAAATTAAGAGATTACATTTCATTTGATTTGGAATTTAATGAACACCAAGATAAAACTCACTTGATTCAGGTATCTGCAGTCCGTTTTAAAGATGGTAAAGAAGTAGGAGCATTTGACTCATATGTTCATACAGATGTACCATTGAAAAGTTTTATCAATGGTTTAACGGGTATCACTTCTGAAACCTTGAAAGATGCTCCGATGGTGGAGGAAGTTCTTAAGAATTTTCAAGATTTTGTCGGTGAGTTACCCCTTATTGGTTATAATGCAGCCAAGAGTGATTTACCGATTTTGTTGGAGCATGGTTTGGATTATAGTAGCCAATATCTAGTTGATCTCTATGATGAAGCTTTGAGCGACGTAGTTCTGATCTTCATGGTATTGCCAATCTCAAGTTACAGACTGTGGCTGAATTTCTAGGATTCAAGGGCCAATCTCATAACAGTTTAGAGGATGCGCGAATGACTGCGCGTGTTTATGAAGCTTTCCTAGAATCTGATGAAAGTAGAATCTTACTGGACTCCAAGAGTAGTCTAAACTCTAATCCTTTCGGTGGTTTAGATTTATCACAGCTGTTTGATTAGGAGGTTTTATGAAACCTGAAAAACCTAAAAAATTGGGTTTTAAAAAGATTTACCTGAATCTGGATAAAATCCTCTTTCTATTTTTTCTAATCTTCATGCTGGTAGATTATATTTGGTTGCCACTGAACTCATTGATAGCAGGCTTTTTACTAAGTCAGACGGGCTATTTGTTTATTTCCTATAACAATGTTTTTGAAATTTTAAAACATGCGCCTTTAGTTAGCTTTGGTTTTTTAATCTTAATAGCCCTTAACCTTTTAGTAGCCTATTTTCAAATTAGTCTTCTCTTCATTGGGGCTCGACACCTTCTCTATCATGAAAAACGAACCTTGATTGAGTATAGTCGCAAAGTCTTTCGTGAAAGTATAGCCTTCATGAAACGTCTGACTCTTTCCAAGGCCTTGTTTATCTTCGTATATATTGCTATGATTTTTCCTTTTATCAGGAAGATTTTTAAAATTTATTATTTTAATAAAATAGTGATTCCTGAGTTTATTCAGACCTATATGGAAGACAAATACTGGATGTGGTGGTTATCTATTTTTATCTTAACCATCCTATTTCTCTACATCTCGGTAAGAGTGATGTTTGCCCTTCCTAAAATTTTTTATGACAAGATGACAGTTAAGGATTCTGTGGTCTACAGTCTAGAAAAAACCAGGAATCATTTTTGGTTTTACGCTTGGCATCTCTTTCTAATCCTTGTCAAAACGAATCTTTTCTTCTATTTGCTTTTAATACCTCTATTGTTGATACAGTCTTTAGTGGATGGTCTTACACATCGAGAATCTTTGATTCTTGCTATTTCGAACTATATTTTGATTAAAAATATCCACTATATGGCTTTGACTTACTTCTTGGTTAAGTTTACCTCCTTTTTAACTGGTGAGGAGTTGGATATTATGCCAAGACGAAAGAAAGATCATATTATGAGATGGGGCGTAATGGGGTGCGCAAGTGTCTTCTTTGCGATTGAGGGTTATGTTTATCTAGAAGCACCCGTAGTCAATCCTCCACTTGTTATCTCTCACAGAGGAGTTTCTAATGGAAATGGTGTCCAAAATACAGTTGAATCCTTAGAAAAAACAGCTCAGTTAAAACCGGATTTAGTTGAGATGGATGTGCAGGAAACCAAGGATGGTCAGTTTGTCATGATGCATGATGCTAATCTAAAAAGTTTAGCGGGATTAAATGTAACACCGCAAGACTTAACTTTAGATGAGTTGAAGCAATTAGATATTTATGAAAATGGTTATCAGACCAAAATATCCAGCTTTGATGATTATATAAATCGTGCCAATGACCTTCATCAGAAATTGCTGATTGAAATTAAAACAAGTCGAAAAGATAGTGCTCAAATGATGGATCATTTTCTAGATCAATATGGGGCAAAGATCAAAGTCTATGGACATCAGATGCAATCTTTGGATTATCATGTTATTGAAAAAGTAACTCAGTATGATAAGGAAATTCCGGTCTATTTCATTCTGCCCTATAATTCCGTTTTTCCAAGAACAAATGCTACAGGTTATACCATGGAATATTCTACCTTAGATGAATATTTTGTAACCAAGCTTTGGAATACAAAACAAAAACTCTATGTATGGACAATCAATAGTTCGGAATCCTTTGATAAGTCCCTACGTTTGGGAGTTGATGGTATGATAACAGATGATCTAGAAAGAATTAAAGAAGAGCTTGAAACCGCTCAGGAAGATCCTGAATATACGGACTTGCTTCTCAAGAAAGCAGCAGAAATATTTACTTTCTAGGTAAGACAAAAGAGGCTGAATTGAACATCAGCCTCTTTTTATGCTATTAGAATGGTAATTTACCAGCAAAAGCACCTAATTTCTTTTTAGTTGCTTCATCAATTTGTTCAAGAGCAGCATTGACTGCTTGAACAGTCATATCTGATAGAGTTTCAATATCTTCTGGGTCAACAATCGCTGGATTGAAATCAATTTTTGTAACTTTCTTGTCTCCTGTTAGTGTAGCAGTTACAAGGTTTTGGGCAGAAGTTCCAACAAATTCTGTAGCAGCAAGTTCAGCCTGACTTTGCTCCATTTGTTTTTGAAGTTTTTGAGCTTGACGCATCATGTTTTGCATATTCATCATGGTGGTAAATAGCTTCCTTTTCTTTTATTTTCCCTATTATTTTAACAATTTTAACTAGAAAAGTCTATTCAAACTTTAACGACAAAACATTAAATTTTCTGACAATTTATTGAATGATTAGAAAAACTATGATATAATAAATTTAAAAAATGGGATTCCCATGATTTAATAGGAGCGTTATATGAAAAAACTTGGTTTTATCCTTTTATCTTCGGCATTGTTGTTATCTGCTTGTGCAGTTCGTTTTGAACAATCGTCAACTACAAGTAATTCCTCTCAGGTTACAAAATTGTCAGAAGATAACCAAAAACTATTGGATAAGGCAACTAGTGACTACAAAACATTTGTAGAAGAACAGATTGATAAACTATTGACGGATACAGAAGGTTTTGTTCAACTTTTGAAGGATGGTAAGTTAGAAGAAGCTAAAAAGGCCTACCCTTTAATTCGTATGTCTTATGAACGTTCAGAGCCGATTGCAGAAAGCTTCGGAGAATCTGATGTGAAGATTGATTTTCGATTAGCAGACTATCTAGATGAAAACAAGACCGAAGAAGGTTGGTCCGGTTTCCACCGTATCGAGCGCATTCTTTGGGAGGAAAACACAACCAAAGGAACTGAGTCTTATGGTGACCAACTGGTAAATGATATCAAGGAATTAAAGGCTAAGATTGCGACCGTTGATGTTGATTACAAGATTATGCTAACTGGTGCTGTTGACCTTCTTAATGAAGTAGCGACAAGTAAGATTACTGGAGAAGAGGAGATTTATTCTCATACTGACTTGTATGATTTTCGTGCCAATATCCAAGGTGCTGAAAAGATTTTCCAACTCTTTAAACCCTTACTTGAAAAATCAGATGCATCCTTGGTCAAGGAGTTAGAGGAAGATTTCAAATCTGTCAATAGTTTGTTAGACAAACACATGACGGACAAGGAACACTATAAGCTCTATACAGACTTAACGAAAGAAGACACTAAAGAATTGTCTGAAGCAGTCACAAAACTTGGTGAACCATTATCACAAATGGGTAAATTTCTAGGTGGAGAATAAGTAATATGACAAACAAAGGCGAAAAATTTTTTGAACAAAAAATGGACCGTCGAGAATTTCTGAAAAAAGCAGGTATTGGAGGTGCTGGTCTCGCACTTGGTCTCTCCGGTGCTTCTGCTTTTTTCGCACCTAAGCTTGATGGTCAGGAGAAAATCTCGTACGGGGATGAAAAAATAGCCTTCTATGGCAAGCACCAAGCTGGTATTACAACTGTCATGCAGAAAAACATTTATTTTGTGGTTTTAGATTTGCATACAACCGACAAAGAGAAAATCATTCGGTTATTTAAAGATTGGACGGATTATAGTGCCAAACTTGTAGAGGGAGAATTAGTTAAAAAAGATGGTAACAATAGCCTTCTGCCTCCAAGTGATACTGGAGAAACAGTTGGGCTTAATCCTCATCGATTAACCCTGACCTTTGGTGTTTCGGCTAGTTTCCTTGAGAAGATGAAGTTAGAGGATAAACGTCCAACACTCTTTTAGAGATTTGCCTCCTTTTCCAAAGGAACAATTACGAGAAAAGTACACGGGTGGAGATATAGTTATCCAAGCTTGTGCTGATGATGAGCAAGTTGCCTTTCATGCTATTCGTAACCTTATTCGTAAGGGTAGAAATGCCGTTACTCTTCGTTGGAGTCAATCTGGTTTTGCGGCTATCGGTAATCGTATGGAAACTCCTCGGAATCTCTTTGGCTTTAAAGACGGGACTGCTAATGTTACCACTGAGAAAGAATTTGATCAGGTTGTGTGGGCAGATAGTAAGGATTGGATGGAAAATGGTTCCTACATGGCCGTTCGTCGTATCCAGATGTTCCTTGATACTTGGGACCGAACCAATCTGGAGGAGCAAGAAAATACCTTTGGGCGCTATAAGGAAAGTGGAGCTCCTTTTGGTAAGAAAAACGAATTTGATGAGGTGGACTTGAGTCTTCTTCCTGACGATTCTCATGTTCGCTTAGCAAAAGAAGTGGACAAACCTCTCCTGCGTCGCTCTTATTCTTATTCTGATGGCACTGATGAAAAGACTGGTCAGTTTGACACTGGTTTGCTCTTTATCTCCTTCCAAAAGGACCCAGATAGTTTTGTTAAAGTTCAGACCAATCTGGGGGCTACGGATAAAATGAATGAATACGTTACCCATATAGGCAGTGGACTTTTTGCCTGCTTTGGTGGAGTAGAGAAGGGAGGTTACATTGGGCAGAAATTATTGGAATCCTAAAAGTATTATCCTCCTATTTGCTTGTTTCTTCCTGTTAATTTTTCCGGTAGGAGCTAAGGAAAATTTGAGTCCCTACTTTGTGAAAATAACTGATGCGACTAAAGCTGTTAAAGAAGGAAAACAAGATCAGGCAAGAAAACTAATCGATGAAATGACCAAAGATTTCGAGAAAGTCGAGAATTCTAACTCTGAAGCAGGACGTCAAGTTCAAGAAAAGTTGGCCTTAACTGGTGATATTACTGAGGAACAGTTAACTCAGATTTCTTTAGCCCTTTTGACATTTGAGAAAGAGCAAAATCCAGTCGACCTAGATGCAGAAAAAGAGAAACTTGTTTCACGATTAGAACCTCGTTTTGAAGCCTTAGACAAGGCAATCGCTTCTCAAGATCTGGAAGCAGTAAGAGAAGCCTATAAAAAAATGAATTCAACCTGGACCATCAATGAAGCAGTGGTTCGAGACCATAGCACAGCTCATTATGGGCAAGTGGAAACCGCAATTTCCTTCCTGCGTAGTAGCATTGAGACTGAACCAACGAACTTTGATACTATTCAGGCATCGTTTGATGATTTGAAAAAAGCCATTTCTAACTTTGTTGAAGGTACAGAAATAGCGACGACATCTTCGAATCTGACCCTTAAGGATGGAATTGATCTTTTAAAAAAGGCTTTGACCCAATTTCAAGCTGGTCAAGATAGTGAAGCAGCTGCAACGATGAAGGAGTTTATTACTATTTGGCCCACTATCGAGGGTTCTGTAAGTACAACCAATCCTTCGCTTTATACCAAGGTTGAAAGTGAAAGTCCTGTAATCATGGTTAAGGGAAAGGAAAGTGACTATCAAGAAAAGCTTTCTGGCTTGATTGCAGAGCTATCTCAAATTGATACTAGCGCTTCCTATAATGCATTTGACGCCATGCTCATCTTGCTCCGAGAAGGTGTAGAAGCACTCTTGATTGTCATGGCGCTTGTGACAACTTTGAAAGCTGCCAAGATGAGACAGGGCCTCAAGTGGGTCTATGGTGGTGCATTTGCTGGTATAGTGGCCAGTCTTTTGATTGCCTATATCCTACAGATTGCCTTTCCAGCAGTTGCCTCAGGAACTAACCGTGAAATCATCGAAGGAGCAGTCGGGATTTTTGCAGTTATCATGATGATTTTAATCGGTATTTGGCTTCATAGCAAATCTTCTGTTAAAAAATGGAATGCTTTTATGGAATCACAAATGCAAACTGTCACGAAAACAGGATCTTTCCTTTCTATGTTTGCTCTGAGTTTTCTAGCCGTATTCCGTGAAGGTGCTGAGACGATTTTATTCTATGTGGGGATTCTGCCAAGGATTTCTAGTTTTGATTTTGTCCTAGGAATTTCTCTAGCCCTCTCAGTTTTAGTCGTGATTGCCTTTGTGATGAACAAGGCTAGTCAATTTTTCCTGCCTCATAAGGTTTTCTTTATCCTGACTTGGATGATTTATGCCTTAGCCTTTAAGATGACGGGAGTCAGTATCCATGCCTTGCAGTTGACAAATATGATTCCAAACCATCTGATCTCAGGAATACCAAGTATTGATATATTGGGAATTTACCCTAGTTGGGAAGGGTTAGCAGGTCAGATTCTCTTTATCCTCATAGTTTTTCTAATTACTATTAGACAGGGTGAAAAATGATGGATCAAAAGGAATTGACAATTATTGAACATTTGGTAGAATTTAGAAAGAGATTGCTAGCAGTAGTTGTTTGCTTCTTTCTAGTATTCTGCGTTTCACTATTATTTGCCGATCAGGTTTATCAGTATATCACACAAGGTTTTAGTCAGAAGTTAATCGTCTTGGGGCCAAATGATATTTTATGGATTTATCTTCGTTTGGCAAGTTTGATGGCCTTTAGCCTTACCTTACCTTTTACGGTCTATCAAGTCTGGAGTTTTGTTCGACCAGCCCTTAAAACTGAAGAAGCAGGGGCGATTTTTGCTTATATACCTGCAACATTTCTTTGTTTTATCTTGGGATTAGCCTTTGGCTTTTATTTTGTCACACCAGCTATACTTCAGGTCTTACTGGGACTAGGTGAAAACTTATTTGAAACGCAGTTAACGGCGCAAAATTATCTAGCTTTTGTCTTTCAAACTACTGTACCACTAGCGTTTATCTTTGAATTGCCAGTTATCATTGCTTTTTTAACCTCAATTGGTTTGATTGGGCCTGGACGACTCATTGCTTATAGACGTTATGCATACTTTATTTTATTGGTTCTGGCCGTCATACTGACACCAGCAGATTTTGTTAGCGACTTGGCAATGACGGTACCCCTGATTCTTTTGTACGAGATTAGTATTGCCTTAAGTAAAAGAATTGAAAAAAGAAAAATGAAAGGAGAAGAGAATGGGAATCTTACGTGATATTGGTGCCCCTGGCTTGATCATCATCATCCTTGGTGCTTTGTTGATTTTTGGACCAAAACGCTTACCAGAGCTAGGCGAATCAGTAGGAAAAATGCTTGCTGAGTTTAAAAAAGCCGTTAAAGGCCTTGGGGATTCGGAAGAAAAATAAAGAAACTTACTAAAAGAGTTGAAAAATTGGTACAAGATTATTATCTTGTCTAAATTCTCAGCTCTTTTTCAATTACCTATTTAAACAGTTTAAGGTTTCTTTAAGGTTTTTTTATAATATTCTAAAGAACTCTATATTATCCGAACAAATATCTTTAGTTTCATAAATAGAGAAAGTTTTCTTGGATAATTGTTTACTTTAAATAAATGATTAATCCTAAAAGTTCAGATTATTATTTGAATACAAATTCATTATAGCTTTGCTTTCTCGCTATTTATTTCAAGATACCAGTAGATTGTGATATAATAGTAAACAATGAGTTTTTAAAACACACCAAAGGAGTATTAAAATGATCTACGCTGGAATTTTAGCAGGTGGAACTGGCACGCGCATGGGGATTAGTAATTTACCCAAACAATTTCTTGAGTTGGGAGATCGCCCAATCTTGATTCATACTATTGAAAAATTTGTTTTGGAACCAAGTATTGAAAAGATTGTAGTTGGAGTTCATGGGGACTGGGTGACACACGCAGAAGATTTAGTTGAAAAATTCCTTCCACTCCACAAGGATCGTATCATCATCACAAAAGGTGGTGCAGACCGTAATTCTAGTATTAAAAAGATTATTGAGGCTATTGATGCATACCGTCCACTGACAGCAGATGATATTGTGGTGACGCATGATTCAGTTCGTCCTTTCATCGCTCTTCGAATGATTCAAGATAACATTGCTCTTGCACAAAATCATGATGCTGTTGATACTGTAGTTGAAGCCGTGGATACCATTGTTGAAAGTACAAATGGTCAGTTCATCACAGATATTCCAAATCGCGCTCATCTATACCAAGGACAGACTCCACAAACCTTCCGTTGTAAAGACTTTATTGATTTGTATGGTTCTTTATCAGCAGAAGAAAAAGAAATTTTGACAGATGCATGTAAAATCTTTGTTATCAAGGGGAAAGATGTAGCCTTGGCTAAGGGTGAATACTCAAATTTAAAAATCACAACAGTTACAGACTTGAAAATTGCTAAAAGCATGATTGAGAAAGACTAAAAACATGATTAATCAAATTTATCAATTGACAAAACCAAAGTTTATCAATATCAAATACCAAGAAGAAGAGATTGATCAAGAGAATCATATCCTTATTCGACCAAACTTTATGGCGGTTTGTCATGCGGATCAACGTTACTATCAAGGAAAACGTGATCCCAAAATATTATCTAAAAAGCTTCCAATGGCTATGATTCATGAATCTTGTGGGACTGTCATTTCTGATCCCACAGGGACCTACAAAGTTGGACAGAAGGTTGTCATGATTCCCAATCAACCACCTATGCAGAGTGACGAGGAATTTTATGAAAACTACATGACTGGAACATATTTCCTTTCAAGTGGTTACGATGGATTCATGCGAGAATTCGTTTCTCTGCCTAAGGATCGTGTGGTAGCTTATGAAGATATAGAAGATACAGTTGCTGCCATTACAGAGTTTGTCAGTGTTGGCATGCATGCTATGAATCGTTTCATGACGGTATCTCACAGCAGACGTCAACGCATCGCTGTCATTGGTGATGGAAGTTTAGCTTTTGTCATGGCCAATATTATCAACTATACTTTGCCTGAAGCTGAGATTATTGTTATCGGACGTCATTGGGAGAAATTAGAATTATTCTCATTTGCCAAAGAGCTCTACATTACTGATAGCATTCCAGAGGATCTTAGTTTTGACCATGGTTTCGAATGCTGTGGTGGTGATGGATGTGGACCTGCTATTAATGACTTGATTCGCTACATTAAACCACAAGGTACCATTTTGATGATGGGAGTTAGTGAGTATAAAGTTAATATCAATACTCGTGATTCATTGGAAAAAGGCTTGTTATTAGTTGGATCTTCTCGTTCTGGAAGAGTTGACTTTGAAAATGCCATCCAAATGATGGAAATTAAGAAGTTTACCAATCGTTTGAAGAATATCATTTATCTGGAAGAACCAGTACGAGAAATTAAGGATATTCACCGAGTTTTTGCAACAGACCTTAATACTGCCTTCAAGACAGTATTTAAGTGGGAAGTCTAATGGAGGAAGATTGTGGAAAAAATCATTAAGGAAAAACTTACCTCTTTACTATCAACTGATGAGGATATTCTGAGTGTTGAACAGTTGGGTGGGATGACCAATCAAAACTATTTGGTTAAAACATCCGCAAACCAGTATATTGTTAAGTTTTTCGGTAAAGGAACGGATAAATTAATCGACCGCAAGAATGAGAAGTTCAATCTTGAATTGTTGAAAGTTTTGAAATTAGATGTAGAAAATTATCTTTTCGATATTGAAGCAGGAATTAAGGTTAATCAATACATTGAAAATGCTGAGACACTTGATTCAGCTACCATTAAAACCAAATTTGAAAAGATTGCACCAATTCTACAAACCATACACGCTTCTGGTAAAGAATTAAAAGGAGAGTTTGCTCCTTTTGAGGAAATCAAAAAATATGAAACCTTGATTCAAGGGGAGATTTCCTATCCAAACTATGAAGTTGTCAGAAAGTCTGTATTTTCTTTGAAAGATCAACTTGAAGAAATCGGAATTGAGAAAAAATCTTGTCACATTGACTTGGTTCCGGAAAACTTTATTGAAGGACCAGACGGACATCTTTATCTGATTGATTGGGAATATTCTTCTATGAATGACCCCATGTGGGACCTGGCAGCCCTCTTCTTAGAATCTGAGTTTACTAGTGCGGAAGAAGAAGACTTTTTAAGTCATTATAAGAGTGACAAGACTCCCGTTTCAAGAGAGAAAATTCGTATTTACAAGATCTTGCAAGATATCATCTGGAGTCTTTGGACTATTTACAAAGAAGAAAATGGTGCAGATTTTGGAAATTATGGTATTTCTCGCTACAATAGAGCTGTAAAAGAATTAGAGTCTGAAGGAGATTTAGATGAAAACTAAAAACGGAGTTTCTTTTGGACTTATTTCAGGTATTTTTTGGGGATTAGGGCTAACCATTAGTGCTTATATCTTTTCTATATTTACTGACTTGTCACCTTTTGTAGTAGCAGCAGCGCACGACTTTCTGAGTATTTTTATCTTGCTAGGATATCTTCTAGTTAAAGAAGGAAAGGTACGTTTTTCAATCTTCTTGAACATTCGAAATGTCAGTGTTATTATCGGAGCACTATTGGCTGGGCCAATTGGCATGCAGGCTAACCTCTATGCGGTCAAATATATCGGTAGTTCATTAGCATCCTCAGTTTCAGCTATTTATCCTGCAGTATCTGTCCTTCTCGCTTTCTTTTTCTTAAAGCATAAGGTGTCTAAGAATACAGTATTTGGAATCTTGTTAATCATTGCAGGCATTATTGCTCAGACTTACAAGGTTGAACAAGTTAATTCCTTCTATATCGGAATTCTATGTGCCTTGATTTGTGCTCTTGCTTGGGGAAGCGAAAGTGTTCTAAGCTCTTTTGCTATGGAAAGTGAACTTAGTGAAATTGAAGCCCTCTTGATTCGGCAAGTTACATCCTTCTTGTCTTATCTTGTTATTGTGCTCTTCTCGCATCATTCATTTGCAGAAGTGGCTAATGGGCAATTGTTTGGTTTATTGATAGTCTTTGCAGCATTTAATATGATTTCTTACTTTGCCTACTACATTGCTATCAATCGATTGCAACCAGCAAAAGCAACTGGTCTAAATGTCAGTTATGTTGTATGGACTGTTTTGTTTGCAGCAATGTTCTTGGGAACACCTCTGACTGTCTTAACAATCATTACTTCATTTGTTGTAATGGCTGGTGTTTACATTATTATTAAAGAATAAAGGAGAAAGCGCGTGAAAGCGATTATCTTAGCAGCTGGCTTGGGAACTCGTTTGAGACCCATGACAGAAAATACTCCCAAAGCCTTGGTTAAAGTTAATCAAAAACCTTTGGTTGAATATCAAATTGAATTTTTAAAAGAACGTGGTATTGATGATATTATCATCGTTGTAGGTTACTTGAAAGAACAATTCGACTACCTTAAAGAGAAGTATGGAGTTCGTTTGGTTTTCAACGATAAGTATGCTGATTACAATAATTTTTACTCACTTTACTTGGTAAAAGAAGAGTTGGCTAATAGCTACGTTATCGATGCGGATAACTATCTTTTCAAAAATATGTTCCGTAATGATATCGAGCGTTCAACATATTTCAGTGTTTATCGTGAAGACTGTGACAATGAATGGTTCCTAGTTTACGGAGAGGATTACAAAGTTCAAGATATCATCGTTGATAGCAAGAATGGACGTATCTTAAGTGGAGTTTCATTCTGGGATGCTCCAACAGCTGAAAAGATTGTTGGATTTATCGATGAAGCTTATGCAAGCGGTGAATTTGTAGATCTCTACTGGGACAACATGGTTAAAGATAATATCAAAGAACTGGATGTTTACGTAGAGGAATTGGAAGAAAATTCTATCTACGAAATCGACAGTGTCAAAGATTATCAAAAATTGGAGAAGATTCTCTCTTCACAAAAATAAGTAAACTAAAATACGTCAGACACCTTACCTATTTTTGCTTGACTTTTTAGGGTTGATACAGTATACTAGTAAAAATTTAACCTTTAAGGGAAGTCCAGAGAGGCTCACAAGGTGTCAGATAGAAAATAGATTACACAAACTTCGAATAAACACAGTTTATTTGATTCTTTTCTGTAAGTATCTTACTGAAACCTTGCGATTGCAAGGTTTTTCTTTTTCTGAACCCCTTAAAATTTAAGGAGGAAACGGTATGAATCCAAATTGTAAAAAACGCATGGGTGCTATTCGCTTGGAAACTATGAAAGTAGTGTCTCAAAAGGAAATCGCACCAGCAATCTTTGAACTCGTACTTCAAGGAGAAATGGTTGAAGCTATGAAAGCTGGACAATTTCTACATTTACGTGTACCTGATGATGCCCATCTCTTGCGTCGTCCGATTTCAATCTCGTCTATAGATAAGGCTAATAAACAATGTCGTCTTATCTATCGTATCGAAGGTTCTGGTACGGCAATCTTTTCAACCTTAAAAACAGGTGATAGCATAGACGTTATGGGACCTCAAGGAAATGGTTTTGACTTATCTGATTTAGACAAGCAGAGTCATGTTCTCATAGTCGGTGGTGGAATCGGAGTGCCACCCTTACTCGAAGTAGCTAGACAACTGCATGATCGTGGTGTAGAAATAACAACTGTCCTTGGATTTGCTACTAAAGAAGCTGTCATTTTAGAAGACGAATTATCCCAATACAGCAAAGTCTTTGTGACTACTGATGATGGCTCCTATGGTATCAAGGGAAATGTATCAGTTGTGATTAAGGAATTGGACAGTGAATTTGATGCTGTATACTCTTGTGGGGCACCTGGTATGATGAAATACATCAATCAAACTTTTTACAACCACCCAAGAGCTTATCTATCTTTAGAATCACGTATGGCCTGTGGCATGGGGGCTTGCTATGCTTGTGTCCTAAAAGTTCCAGATAGTGAAACAGTTAGTCAGCGTGTCTGTGAAGATGGGCCTGTATTTAAAACAGGAACAGTTGTTTTATAAGGAGAGTATCATGACTACAAATCGATTACAAGTTTCACTGCCAGGCTTAGAGTTAAAGAATCCTATCATTCCCGCATCAGGTTGTTTTGGTTTTGGTCAAGAGTATGCTAAATACTATGATTTAGACCTATTAGGTTCTATCATGATAAAGGCTACTACGCTTGAACCAAGATTTGGTAATCCAACACCTCGAGTGGCTGAAACACCTGCAGGAATGCTCAATGCCATTGGTTTGCAGAATCCTGGTTTAGATGTCGTTCTCTCTGAGAAATTACCTTGGCTTGAAAGAGAATACCCAAATCTCCCTATTATCGCCAATGTTGCTGGATTTTCAAAACAAGAATACGCAGCAGTTTCTCATGGAATTTCAAAGGCAACTAATGTAAAAGCCATCGAACTCAATATCTCTTGTCCAAACGTTGATCATGGCAATCATGGACTTTTAATTGGACAGGACCCTGAGTTGGCTTATGATGTGGTAAAGGCAGCTGTTGAGGCTTCTGATGTACCCGTTTACGTTAAATTAACACCAAGTGTGACAGATATCGTAACTATTGCAAAAGCAGTAGAAGATGCTGGAGCTAGTGGTCTCACCATGATTAATACTCTTGTTGGGATGCGTTTTGACCTCAAAACTAGAAAGCCAATCATTGCAAACGGGACAGGGGGCATGTCTGGACCAGCAGTCTTTCCGGTAGCTCTCAAATTGATCCGTCAAGTAGCTCAATCTACTAATCTACCAATCATTGGTATGGGAGGAGTTGATTCAGCTGAAGCTGCCTTAGAAATGTATCTGGCTGGTGCTTCAGCAATCGGTGTCGGAACAGCCAACTTTACCAATCCCTATGCTTGTCCAGATATTATCGAAAATCTACCAAAAGTCTTGGATAAGTACGGGATCCAAAGTCTAGAAATGTTGCGAAAAGAAGTCAGAGAAAGTTTGATCTAAGTTTTATGTACTGAATTCAGTCTAAATTGTTTTGAAAGCGCCATTTTTTTGGTATAATAAACATTATGATTATTACAGTACCTATTAAAACAGAAAAAGATATTGCAACACCAGGACCAAACGTCCTTGTACTAGGTTATTTTGATGGAGTTCACCTTGGACATCAAAAATTATTTGATATAGCTTCTAACATTGCTGCTGAAAAGCGCCAAGGAGTAGCTTTAGTAACTTTTAACGAATCACCAAAGCTAACTCTGAATCAATACTCACCTGAACACTTATTGCATATTTTGAATGCTAGTGAACGTGAACGTCGATTGAAGCGAGCTGGAGTTGAGAGCTTGTATTTGATGGATTTCACTAGTCGAGTAGCAAATATGACTGCGCAAGAATTCATTGATACCTACGTCAAGGAAGCAAAGGCAGATACGATTGTAGTTGGTTTTGACTATACTCTTGGTTCAGATAGAAAAACAGCTGAGGATTTAAAAGAACTATTCCATGGTGAAGTAGTTGTTGTTCCACCAGTTGAGGACGAGAAGGGGAAAATTAGTTCAACACGCATTCGCCAAGCCATTCTAGAAGGAGATGTAAAAGAGGCAGGCAAACTTCTGGGATTCCCTTTACCAACGAGAGGTGTAGTGGTTCACGGAAATGCTCGAGGTCGAACTATTGGCTTCCCAACAGCTAATCTAGTCAACTTGGATCGGACATATATGCCAGCTGATGGTGTTTATGCTGTTGACGTTGAAATTCAAAGAAAAGTCTATCGTGGTATGGCGAGTCTAGGTAAAAATGAAACCTTTGATGGCGAAGAAGAGCGTTTTGAAGTTCATATCTTTGATTTTTCCGACGATATCTATGGGGAAACTGTCATCGTTTCCTGGTTGGACCGTATCCGTGATATGGTAAAATTTGATAGCGTTGATCAATTGGTTAAGCAACTAGAAGAAGATGAAAAGATAGCTAGAAAATAAAATCAAAAAATAGTAGAGTTTGGGATTTTCTCAAACTCTTTTTTAGATAGGGAATTAGCAATCTAAAAAATGTATTTTAAAAACTGATCAATTTTGATATAGTCATTTAGTTTTAAAAAATCACTCTAAACATTCAAGATATTTGGGACTTCCCTTAATAAATTTGTCACTTTCTTTTTCAAGACAGCCCAAGCTTGCTCAATGGGATTCAAATCTGGTGAATAAGGTGGTAGAGGTAAGAAAAAGTGTTTATCTTTGACGCAAAGTTCATCCAAAATCTTCTTGGGATGAAAACTAGCATTGTCCATGACAATGACATGAGGTGTCTTCAAAGCAGGCAGGAGTTGCGTTTTGAACCACTTAACAAAGAAGTCGCTTGTCATGCTTTCCTTGTAAATCATAGGAGCTATAAACTCTCCATCTACTTGTCCTGCAACAATTGAAGTCCGCTCAAAACGCCGTCCATTAATCTTTTCATAGACTTTCTCTCCTCTAGGAGCCCGTGCATGAGAACGATAGAGGTAGCGGTCGATTCCTGTTTCGTCAATATATACGACTGGTAAATCTTTTAGATTATCCAAAATATCAAGAAATTCAGCGACTTTCTCTGGCTCTTGTTCCTTAAAGCTAGTCGTCTTTTTTTAAAGTGACATTGATCTGCTTTAAAGCTGCCCATACTGAAGGAACAGCACAATCAAAATGTGCCGCAATTTCCCGTAAAAAAGCATCTGGATGAGCCTCTACAAAGGCCTTCAACTCCTCCAAAGGAATCTTTCGGCTTTTGGCGACTCTCTTTTTCCGTTCTAAGTGCCCTTGTTCACGTAATTTCTTTTCCCATGTGAAAAGAGTTCTGACGCCAACGTCAAAAACTTTGGATGCCTCGACATGGCTGTGTCCCTCTTTGATGTAATTTAATGCTCGTTGTTTAAAATCTGTACTATATGTCATAGCTTTATTATAACATGTATTTTATAAACTAAGTAACTATATAATTTAATTAACAAACTAAAGGAGACACTTATGTTTAAGGAAAAAAGAAATAAAGGATTTATTTCTGCCCTAGTCATTGCGCTGATTTTCTTGGCTTTGGCAGGATTGATGGGATTTTTGGGGAGTAAGCATAAAAATCCCACAAAAGAATTTGCCAGTGATAGTTATTCAGGAGTTGAAGTACGAATGCCGGTTTATGATATCTATCCAGAAGTGGTAGGGGAAGTTGAAGGCGGAAGTGTACTTTATCTTGTCCAATATAGTAAGGACGGAGATGGGAAATATGCAGTGATTGAAGCTAGCGAGAATGATGCCACAATTAAGAGTATCATGGAGCAAGCAGAGGCTGGAACGCTTTACGATCATCCAGCAACCATAATTGGAACTCAACTACAACCACTTGCTACCAAAAAGAATAAGTCTAGAAATAATCGTATTGTCGATTTATCAGGCTTTTTAAAGTTTATCCTTGAACCATCATCAGTTCTTTATCAAAATATGAATAGCAATCTTTATTTAAGTACGACTGAACACGCCAATGATGGCTGGATATTTATCATTGGGGTGATTTTCTTTGGAGGAACAGGAGTATTTTTAGTAGTAAGTGCCTTTCTTATTCGAAAAAAAACGATTGCCCTGTTGTAAAATGAAGTGCAACACAAAAGACATGTTCATCTGATATACTAGAGTTGCGAAAAACAGTATAAAGGAAGATGAACATGTCCACTAATTATTCTACCACAAATCAATCATACAAGCACTTATCTGAAGCTGAGCGAGGGAAAATTGAAGCTTATTTAAGCATAGGACTCAAACCTGCTGAAATTGCTCGTAGACTAGGGAGAAATCGCTCTACTATTACTCGTGAAATTAATCGTGGTTCCATAACACAAGTGAAAAAAGTAAATGGGCAGAAGGTCTATTACCAACGCTATTATGCAGATGCTGCTCATAATCGTTATCGTCATGTTAGAGAAGCCAGCTATTATCTGAAACTGGATTGTATATCGGATGACTTTCTGAGAGAGTTCACAGAATCAATGAGAGAGAAACCAAGGGTGCATAGCGTGGATACCTTTTGTTCATACCTATAAATTCCAACATGTAGATGCAGTTGTACCTTCAACCAAGACGCTCTATAACTATATCCATCAAGGATTGTTAGAGATTAAGGTCATTGATTTACCAAGAGCAGTGCGGATCCGTAAGAAATTTACCAAGCGCCCCTCTACCAAGAAACATCTAGGAAAGTCAATTGAAGAAAGACCAGAAGAAATCAATAATCGTTCCCGTTTTGGAGATTGGGAAATTGATTCTGTTCTGGGTGGAAAGACAGTAGGAGAACCTTCTATTCTGACCTTGGTAGAACGACAAACACGCTATGCTGTCACGGAAAAGAAAGCAGAGTATGTCAATCAAGCAGTCTTAGAGTGTATGAAACTTTATCCCATTAAGTCAATCACTGCAGATAATGGAAACGAATTTTCATCATTGAGTGAGATAGAGGGCTTAGATGTTTATTTTGCTCATGCCTATTCATCTTATGAACGAGGTACAAATGAAAATTTCAATGGACTACTAAGAGAGTTTATTCCGAAGGGGTGTTCGTTAAAGGAACTAAATCAGAATCTTTTAGAGGACTATACAAAGGCTATCAATGAAAGACCTAGACGAATTCATGGCTATCAGCCCGCAAAAAAGCTGTTTGAGCTAACTCAAACAGCTTGAAAGGTACTCACTTAATCAGAGGAACAACTTTGTTGCACTTGACTTGACAATTGGGGATAAATAAATTTTTTAAAAAATAAGAAAAAAAACTCTTGCACTAAACAAAGTAGTGTGGTATACTTATATACGGTTTGGAAAAACTGCCTAAGACAGTAGGGGAGCTCGACTCATAAATATCCTACCGAGGACAAAACGTATCATGTAAAAAGAAGCGTATTGTACTTTCGTGTCTAGGTTTGGGCGCGTTTTTCTTTTGGAAAAATTCCCCAAGCAAAATAATTACGGAGGTGAACACACTAATGAGTGAAGCAATTATTGCTAAAAAAGCGGAACTAGTTGACGTAGTAGCTGAAAAAATGAAAGCTGCTGCATCAATCGTCGTTGTAGACGCTCGTGGTTTGACAGTTGAACAAGATACAGTTCTTCGTCGTGAGCTTCGTGGAAGCGAAGTTGAGTATAAAGTTATTAAAAACTCAATCTTACGTCGTGCAGCTGAAAAAGCTGGCCTTGCAGAACTTGCATCTGTATTTGTTGGACCATCTGCTGTGGCATTTTCTAACGAAGATGTTATCGCTCCAGCGAAAATCTTGAACGACTTTGCTAAAAACGCTGACGCACTTGAAATCAAAGGTGGTGCAATCGAAGGCGCTGTCGCATCAAAAGAAGAAATCGTTGCTCTTGCAACTCTTCCAAATCGCGAAGGACTTCTTTCTATGCTCCTTTCTGTACTTCAAGCGCCAGTGCGCAACGTTGCTCTTGCAGTCAAAGCGGTTGCAGACAACAAAGAAGACGCAGCTTAATCTTAAGCTACGCAGCGTAGCCTAGCTACAAAAATATAAACATAAAATATAAACTTATTTGGAGGAAATAACAATGGCATTGAACATTGAAAACATTATTGCTGAAATTAAAGAAGCTTCAATCCTTGAATTGAACGACCTTGTAAAAGCTATCGAAGAAGAATTTGGTGTAACTGCAGCTGCTCCTGTAGCTGTAGCTGCTGCTGGTGGTGCTGAAGAAGCTGCTAAAGATTCATTTGACGTTGAATTGACAGCTGCAGGCGACAAGAAGTCGGCGTTATCAAAGTTGTACGTGAAATCACAGGTCTTGGTCTTAAAGAAGCTAAAGAACTTGTTGATGGTGCGCCAGGTGTCATCAAAGAAGGCGTTGCAGCTACAGAAGCTGAAGAAATCAAAGCTAAATTGGAAGAAGCTGGAGCTTCAGTTACTCTTAAATAATAGAGCAACTACATTCGTAGCTTAAAAACATACCGCTATTCTTAGGAATAGCGGTTTTTTTTTATGTTCCATGGGGCACAAATGGGGCAGTTAAATCAATTTGGCTAAGAAATATATAGGACTAGTGATAAAATAATTTTACTTTTTCATTCCTTTTTGTTATAATTGATGACAAGAAAGAATATCTTATCAGTAAATCCCAAGCGAGCCTGTGGTAGTGAGAGTCAGGTGATTGAGAGATGAGTGTGGCGCTTTTGGTAAATTTTAAAAAATAATGAAGTAATAAATTAGGGTGGAACCGCGTTTCTGACGCCCCTAGGTCACTTGACTTAGGAGCAAAGACACGGTTCTTTTTGTATTCTAGGTCGCAAGAATTTATAATAAAGGAGTAAATAATGTCTAAAAAATTGACTTTCCACTGCGTCAGTGTCAGATACCTCCTTACAGTCGGGCTGCCCCACGCTCAGCACTAGGGTGCCTGAGCTAGACGCAGTACTAACTCGTCTTGCCTCGTATAATCGACGAGGCAGACTCATGTCGCAATAATTTATAATAAAGGAGTAAATAATGTCTAAAAAACTAACCTTTCAAGAGATTATCTTGACTTTGCAACAATACTGGAATGATCAGGGTTGTATGCTCATGCAGGCTTATGATAATGAAAAGGGTGCGGGAACTATGAGCCCTTATACTTTCCTTCGTGCTATTGGTCCTGAGCCATGGAATGCGGCTTATGTAGAGCCATCACGTCGTCCAGCAGACGGTCGTTACGGGGAAAATCCAAACCGTCTTTACCAACACCATCAATTCCAAGTGGTCATGAAACCATCACCTTCAAACATCCAAGAGCTCTACCTTGAGTCATTGGAAAAATTGGGAATCAATCCTTTGGAACACGATATTCGTTTCGTTGAAGATAACTGGGAAAACCCATCAACTGGTTCAGCTGGTCTTGGATGGGAAGTGTGGCTTGATGGTATGGAAATCACTCAGTTCACTTACTTCCAACAAGTCGGTGGTTTGGCAACAGGTCCTGTCACAGCTGAGGTCACTTATGGTTTGGAGCGTTTGGCTTCCTATATCCAAGAAGTAGACTCAGTTTATGATATCGAGTGGGCTCCAGGTGTTAAATACGGAGAAATCTTCCTTCAACCAGAATATGAGCATTCAAAATACAGCTTTGAAGTTTCTGACCAAGATATGCTTCTTGAAAACTTTGAAAAGTTTGAAAAAGAAGCAGGACGTGCTTTGGAATTGGGTCTTGTTCACCCTGCCTATGACTACGTTTTGAAATGTTCACACACCTTCAACTTGCTTGATGCTCGTGGAGCAGTATCCGTTACAGAACGTGCAGGTTACATTGCTCGCATCCGTAACTTGGCCCGTGTCGTAGCTAAGACCTTCGTCGCAGAACGCAAAAAACTCGGTTACCCCCTTCTCGATGAAGCCACACGCGCTCAACTTCTAGCAGAAGAGGAATAATAAAAAGAGTTACAAGAATAGAAAAAGGGCGAACAAAGTGAGCCCGTATGGCACTCAGAGGCAAGTCGAAGACTTGCTAAAGGGATAGGCACCGCCGTACTGATATCTGGGGATTTTTGAAACTTTAGGTTCAAAAATCAGTTGGCTAAATCCACTTTGATGAGACTGTTGGAAATCTTTGTCAAGAAGACAGAAGATTTTCCCACAGACTCACAAAGTTAGTTAGCAACGTCCCCAGTACCTAAGGTGCCTATCAAAAAGAAGAAATTTTGTAAAGGAAAAAACATGGCAAAAAACTTATTAGTAGAACTAGGACTTGAAGAGTTACCAGCCTACGTTGTTACACCAAGTGAAAAACAACTAGGTGAAAAAATGGCAGCCTTTTTGGATAATAACCGCCTTTCATACGAAGGAATTCAAACTTTTTCAACTCCACGTCGTTTGGCTGTTCGCGTACTTGGCTTGGCAGACCAACAAACGGATTTGACTGAAGATTTTAAAGGACCTTCTAAAAAAATTGCTTTGGATGCAGAAGGAAATTTCTCTAAAGCAGCGCAAGGGTTTGTCCGTGGTAAAGGCTTGACTGTAGATGATATCGAATTCCGTGAAATCAAAGGTGAAGAATATGTCTACGTAACTAAGCATGAAGCTGGAAAACCAGCTGAGGAAGTTTTGACTGGAATTCCAGAAGTATTGGCTAGCTTAAGCTTCCCGGTAAGTATGCACTGGGCAAACAATACCTTTGAATATATCCGTCCAGTCCATACGTTGACAGTTCTTTTGGATGATGTGTTACTCGATATGGATTTCTTAGATATTCATTCAGGAAGAGTTAGCCGTGGACATCGTTTCCTTGGTCACGAAGTAGAAATTCAGCATGCTGACAGCTATCAAGAAGACCTGCGCAAAGTTTATGTTATTGCAGATAGCATTGAACGCGAAAATATGATTCGTGAGCAAATTAAGGCTATCGAAGCTACAGAAGGTGTTCAGGTACAAATTGATGAAGGACTCTTAAATGAAGTTTTGAATTTGGTTGAATATCCAACTGCCTTTATGGGGAATTTTGATCCTAAGTACCTAGAGGTTCCAGAAGAAGTTTTGGTCACTTCAATGGAGACTCATCAACGTTACTTTGTAGTTCGTGACCTTGATGGAAATCTAAAACCAAACTTTATTTCTGTTCGTAACGGAAATGCGGAGTATTTGGATAATGTCATCCGAGGAAATGAGAAAGTCTTGGTGGCACGTCTTGAAGATGGTGAATTCTTCTGGCGTGAAGACCAAAAACTCAAGATTGAAGATCTTGTAGCTAAATTATCACACGTAACCTTCCATGAAAAGATTGGTTCACTTCGTGAGCACATGATTCGTACAGGGCAAATTGCTATTCTTTTGGCAGAAAGCAGGTTTATCAGTTGATGAAACTGTTGACCTTGCTCGTGCTGCAGCCATTTATAAGTTTGACCTCTTGACTGGTATGGTTGGTGAATTTGATGAGCTTCAAGGGATCATGGGTGAGAAATATGCTCTTCTCGCTGGTGAGAATGCAGCAGTAGCACAAGCTATTCGTGAACACTACCTTCCAGATTCTGCAGATGGGGCTCTTCCTGAGTCTAAAGTCGGAGCTATCCTTGCACTAGCTGATAAATTGGATACTCTCTTGTCCTTCTTCTCTGTTGGTTTGATTCCATCTGGTTCAAATGACCCTTATGCTCTTCGTCGTGCAACACAAGGGATTGTCCGTATCTTGGAAGACTTCGGATGGAATATTCCAATGGACGAATTGATTGCTAGCCTTTATGCTTTATCATTTGATAGCCTAACTTACGATAATCAAGAAGAAGTGCTTAACTTCATCAAAGCTCGTGTTGATAAGATGATGGGTTCTACTGCAAAAGATATTAAGGAAGCTGTTCTTGCAAGTTCAAACTTTGTTATTGTAGATATGATTGAAGCAGCAGAAGCCTTAACTGAAGCTGCAAAAACTGAAGATTACAAATCATCAGTTGAATCATTATCTCGTGCCTTTAACCTAGCAGAAAAAGCAGAAGGTTCGGTTAAAGTTGATTCAAGTCTCTTTGAAAATGAACAGGAAAAAGAACTAGCTCAAGCAGTAGAAAATCTAGAATTGAAAGGTTCAGCTAGTGATAAATTAACGCAGTTATTTGCTCTTAGTCCAGTGATTGATGCTTTCTTTGACAATACCATGGTTATGGCAGAGGATGTTGATGTTAAGAATAATCGCCTAGCTATCCTAACTGAACTTGTGAATAAAGCAAAAACTGTCGCTGCTTTTAATCTTCTTAATACAAAATAGAAATTAAAAAGTAGATTGGAGGTTCAAATATGACACCAGAAAAAATCGCTCGTATTAATGAGCTTGCGAAAAAGAAAAAAACTGAAGGCTTGACTGCAGAAGAAAGTAGAACAAGCTAAACTTCGTGAGGAATATATCGAAGGATATCGTCGTTCAGTTCGTCATCACATTGAAGGGATCAAAATCGTAGATGAAGATGGAAATGATGTGACTCCTGAGAAACTTCGTCAGGTACAACGTGAAAAAGGCTTGCATGGTCGTAGTCTTGACGATCCAAATTCATAATTTTGAGATATAGAAAGATAATGCGCAAAAACTCAATTTGAAAATAAAATTGAGCAAATCTTTCCACTATAAAACGCATGGTATCAAGCAAGTTTTTGTGAACACCTGATATTGTGCGTTTTTCTTATTTTTAAAGATTTTTGCCAGACTCTTTTGGTACGACTTGTCCAGCAGTGAGGTCTCATGAAATCTCCGTAGTAACCATGAATCGTAAGAAGTCAGCCAAGCCCATAGTATAATGTATTGAATCTGGAATAGTACACCAAGGATTCTAAAGCGTTTTTAGAAATTAATTTGACTTTCCTAATCTCTTTGTTCATATCTTATTTCAATCCAATATAGTGATGAAACTCCTGTAATGGAAGTGGAACTAAGGGTTGAACAACTGAAAGAGTTTCTCTCGAATTAGAATTATCTATTCTGACTTTTGGACTGATAAGACTGTGGCTTGAAAACTAAAATGATTGCTATTGTGCATAAAAATAGAAAATCCCTGATGGAACGATCCTGCAGAATGAGAAATGATAGGGGATAAACTCTCTTTAAAGTTTAGTTGAACCGCCGATGCTGAACGGCACGTGAGGTGGTGTTAGATAGGTTAGAAATTAGCCTCTACTCGATTTATGCTAAATGATGACAATGAGAGGGATTTGAATATAAGTTTACTAAAGAAAAATATTCTCGATAATTGCAGATAATGATTTGATTTTTTAGGAAGGAAAGAGTAAAATTTAATTAATATAATGATTGATTAGGAGTGTAATGATGAATGGTTTAGTTTTAGGTTTGGATATAGGTATTGCCTCAGTTGGAGTGGGTATACTAAAAAAAGATAATGGTGAGATTATCCATGCGAGTTCTCGTCTTTTTCCAGCTGCAACGGCTGATAATAATGTTGTAAGAAGAGGTAGTAGACAGGCTAGACGATTAACTCGTCGAAAAAGACATCGTGCTGTTCGTCTTCATGATTTATTTGAAGACTATGGTTTATTAACTGATTTTTCCAAGGTTTCTATTAATTTTAATCCTTATAAACTTCGTGTAGAAGGAATGAATATACAACTGACAACCGAAGAGTTATTTATCGCCCTCAAGAATATTATTAAGAGAAGGGGAATTAGCTACTTAGATGATGCTTCTGAGGATGGTGGTGTAGTTTCGTCTGATTATGGTAAGGCCGTTGAAGAAAATAGAAAATTACTTTCGGAACAGACACCAGGCCAAATTCAACTAGAACGATTCGAAAAATATGGTCAGGTTAGAGGAGATTTTACTGTTGTAGAAAATGGTGAAAAACGCAGACTGATCAATGTTTTTTCAACATCTGCTTATAGAAAAGAAGCTGAAAGAATTCTTAGAAAACAACAAGAATTCAATAATAAGATTACGGATGACTTTATAGAGGATTATTTGACAATCCTTACAGGTAAAAGAAAATACTATCATGGGCCAGGAAATAAAAAATCACGGACTGATTACGGACGTTTTAGAACAGATGGTACTACCTTAGATAATATTTTTGGTGTTTTAATTGGTAAATGTACATTTTATCCTAATGAATATCGTGCTTCAAAAGCTTCCTATACTGCTCAAGAGTTTAATTTACTTAATGATTTAAATAATTTAACCGTTCCAACAGAAACTAAGAAACTTAGTGAGGAACAAAAGAAAACTATTATTGAATATGCGAAGTCGGCTAAAACATTAGGAGCTTCAACTTTACTGAAATATATTGCTAAGATGATTGATGCTTCAGTAGATCAGATACGTGGTTTTCGAGTTGATGTAAACAATAAACCTGAAATGCATACTTTTGAAGTCTACCGAAAAATGCAATCGCTAGAAACAATTCCAGTTGGGAAATTATCTAGAGAAGTTCTAGATGATCTTGCTCATATTTTAACTCTAAATACTGAACGAGAAGGTATAGAAGAAGCGATTAATACGAAGTTAATGGATGTATTTAGTCAAGATCAAGTGCTGGAATTGATTCAATTTAGAAAAAATAATAGCAGTTTATTTAGTAAGGGTTGGCATAATTTTTCTCTAAAACTTATGATGGAGTTGATTCCAGAATTGTATGAGACTTCAGAAGAACAAATGACAATTCTCACACGACTAGGTAAACAAAAATCTAAAGAGACATCAAAACGAACCAAGTATATTGATGAAAAAGAAATAACAGAGGAAATTTATAACCCTGTAGTAGCAAAATCTGTTAGACAAGCCATAAAGATAATCAACGAAGCGACTAAACAGTATGGAATCTTTGATCATATCGTTATCGAAATGGCGCGTGAAAATAATGAAGAAGAGGCTAAGAAGGACTATATTAAGCGACAAAAAGCAAACCTAGATGAAAAAAATGTCGCAATGGAAAAAGCGGCTTTCCAATACAATGGGAAAAAAGAGTTACCGGATAGTATTTTTCATGGACATAAGGAATTAGCCACTAAGATTCGTTTATGGCATCAACAAGGAGAAAAGTGTCTTTACACTGGAAAGAATATCCCAATTTCAGATTTGATTCAAAATCAATACAAGTACGAAATTGATCATATTCTGCCTCTATCTTTATCTTTTGATGATAGTTTATCTAATAAAGTCTTGGCACTTGCTACAGCAAACCAAGAAAAGGGACAACGTACACCGTTTCAGGCTTTAGATAGTATGGATGATGCTTGGCCTTACCGTGAGTTTAAATCATATGTAAAAGATTCTAAATTATTAGGTAATAAAAAGAAAGATTATCTATTAACGGAAGAAGATATTAGTAAGATAGAGGTTAAACAGAAGTTTATCGAACGAAATTTAGTAGATACTCGGTATTCTTCTCGAGTTGTTTTAAATGCTCTACAAGATTTTTATAAAAATCATCATTTCGATACAACAATTTCTGTGGTACGTGGGCAGTTCACTTCTCAGCTAAGAAGAAAGTGGGGGCTTGAAAAATCTCGTGAGACTTATCACCATCATGCTGTTGATGCCTTAATTATTGCTTCTTCTAGCCAATTAAGATTATGGAAGAAACAGAATAATCCTCTGATTTTTTATAAAGAAGGACAATTCGTTGATTCAGAAACTGGAGAAATTCTCTCATTAAATGACGATGAATATAAAGAATTAGTATTTAAAGCGCCATATGATCATTTCGTTGATACATTGCGTAGCAAGACATTTGAGGATAGTATACTATTTTCTTATCAAGTAGATTCAAAATATAATCGAAAAATTTCAGACGCTACCATTTACGCAACAAGAAAAGCAAAATTGGATAAAGATAAATCTAAAGAAACGTATGTTTTAAGTAAGATTAAAGATATTTATAGCCAAGCAGGTTATGATGCTTTCATTAAAATTTACAATAAAGATAAGAGTAAATTCTTGATGTATCACAAAGATTTACAAACATTTGAGAAGGTAATTGAAGAGATTTTAAGAACCTATCCTTCTAAAGAATTTAATGATAAGAATAAAGAGGTTCCATGTAATCCTTTTGAGAAATATAGACAAGAAAATGGACCTATCCGTAAGTACAGTAAAAAAGGCAATGGTCCAGAAATTAAAAGTCTGAAATACTATGATAAAAAAATATTCCTGAATCATTTATTAACATAACTCCTTCTAATAGTAAAAAAATAAAGTAATACTACGTCAATTAAATCCTTGGAGAACAGATGTCTATTTTAATCATCAGACGGAGAAGTATGAGTTGCTAGGATTAAAATATGCAGATTTACAATTTGAAAAGAAGACTGGGACTTATTCTATAACTATTGATAAATATAATGAAATTAAAGAAAAAGAAGGAGTGGGCGAGCAGTCAGAATTCAAATTCACCTTATATAAAAATGACTTGCTTTTAATTAAGGATACGAAAAATAACGAGAAACAGATTTTTAGATTCTTATCTAGAACAATGCCAAATGTGAAACATTATGTAGAACTAAAACCTTATGATAAAGCCAAATTTGATGGTAACCAGCCATTGATAACAATCTTTGGAAATGTTGCGAAGGGAGGTCAGTGTTTGAAAGGATTAAATAAACCTAATATTTCTATATATAAAATTAAAGCAGATGTTTTAGGTAATAAACATTTCATCAAAAAAGAGGGTGATGAACCAAAACTCAAATTTAAAAAATTTTAAAATAGAGTTGCAAATGCTTTTACAATGTATTATAATAGTAACTGTAAGGGACGCCTTACACAGTTACTTAAATCTTGCAGAAGCTACAAAGATAAGGCTTCATGCCGAATTCAACACCCTGTCAATTATGGCGGGGTGTTTTCGTTTTGTAAAGAGGACAGGATTATGACTTGGAGAATTGTACATGTTTGTCAGAGTGAAAAAATGCAATTAAAGTTGGATAATATTTTAATCAAGAAAATGGGTCAAGACTATGTGATCCCACTGAGTGATATTTCGATAATCGTAGCAGAAGGAGGGGAGACTGTTGTAACTCTGAGGTTATTAAGTGCTTTAAGTAAGTATAATATTGCCTTGATTGTCTGTGATAATGAGCACTTACCTACAGGGATTTACCATTCACAAAATGGTCATTTCAGAGCTTATAAAAAATTACAAGAGCAATTATTGTGGACGCAAGAACAAAAAGATAAATTATGGCAGATAGTAACCTATTTCAAAATAAATAATCAGCAAGATGTTCTTGCAATGTTTGAGAAAAACCTTGATTGTATCCAATTATTGGCAGATTATAAAGATCATATTGAGTTTGGTGATAAAACTAATCGCGAAGGACATGCGGCCAAAGTTTATTTCAATGAATTATTTGGAAAGAAATTTGTTCGCCTTACTCAACAGGAAACTGATGTCATCAATGCAGGACTAAATTACGGCTACGCAATTATGAGAGCGCAGATGGCACGGATTGTTGCGGGTTACGGTTTAAATCCCTTAATCGGGATTTTCCATAAGAATGAATATAACCAATTTAACTTGGTTGATGACTTAATGGAACCTTTTAGACAGATTGTCGATGTTTGGGTCTATCAGAATTTACGAGATGAAGAATATTTAAAATATGAGTTCAGATTAGCCTTAACAGATACACTAAATGCAAAGATTCGTTATGGGAAAGAAACGTGTTCGGTAACAGTAGCAATGGATAAATATGTCAAAGGTTTTCTAAAATGTATTTCTGATAAGGATACGAGTAAATTTTACTGTCCTGTGGTATCGAGCATAGAATGGAGTTAAAGAAATGAGGTACGAAGCATTGAGATTATTGTGTTTTTTTGATCTACCAATGGAAACAAATCAAGAAAAAAGAGTCTATCGTAATTTTCGGAAAGATTTAATTGCCAATGGTTTTGAGATGTTGCAGTTTTCTGTTTATTATAGAACCTGTCCGAATCGAAGTTTTGCTAGTAAATTCTATAAAAAATTAAGTCAGAGTAATTTACCAAGTGGGAATGTCCGTTTACTTGCAGTAACAGAGAAACAATTTTCTGAAATGGTTTTAATTATTGGTGGAAAAACAAAGCAAGAAGAAGTGGTCAGTGATCATAAGTTGGTAGTTATATGAAAATGAACGTCAGTCATCCATACAAGGATAATATTACATTGAGTTTTGGTCAATTTACCCAAGTTGTAGGTCAAGATCAACAAGTAAAGTACTATATTTGGCAGATCCTGTTATGGTATTTTGGAGGTAAAAAATATAGTGAGGAAGATTTAGTCCTATTCGAACAAAATGAACCTAAAATCTTAATAGACGATACGGTGGTTTCACGTTCGGAATTCAGAGTGATTCAACTATCGAACATTAACGATCTAATTGAACAAATGGAATATAAAAAGGATCAGTAGCTTATGATTATTTAAAGAAAAAGATTAATTCTACAGAAATAATAGAGCAAATTGAAAATATCAATGATAATCTCGATAGGATTTCATTGCTATTAAATCAAAATTTGAATCTTCAACTAGATGAAATTAATTATCATACAGAAGCGAAATATTTTAATACAGACCAATTGATTCAAAAAAATTTTTTTGCCCTATTTTGGACAAAACGATAAAAAAATATCCTTTGAATTTATAGACAATAAGAAAAAAAGTTTTTTTATTATTTCTTTCCATGTTAGAAGTTGTAGTTACGAATAGTTCTGAAAAGATCTTACTTGTCTTACGAAATTTAGATGATTATCTATCCTACAAGGAATTTGTTGAGTGTTGCGAGAAAATGGAACTTTTAACAAATCATAGTAACTTGCTTTATATTATTTCGTTTCCTTCAAATGAAGGCTATCTTCATGTCACTAAAGAAGTAATGGAGGAGATTAATATCGTTTCTGATTACGTTGATCATTTTTATTCTTTAGTATTTATGTACGAACGATTTAGCAATCAATACCCAATAAATCAAATACCAGATGAGAAAGAATTTTTAAACTCTTTAAGAAAGATTGCTTCCTATTTATTTAGTGTAGACATTCTTCATATGAGTTTATCCATAGAGGATCAAGTAGTATTAAAGATTTTAAATAATTTGTATCAGTATGAAATGAAAACAAAATTCTCTATTGGATCAATCAATCCTATGTTATTGAAATATTTGGAAGAATAGTATTGACGAGTGGGATTTAAGAATTTATAATATCTTTGAGGGCACAAAAATCAAAATTGACGAATTTGAGGGTTTTTGTACTCTCAAGATTTAAGTAACTGTACAACTACCTTTCTTAAGAATGTAAAGAGCACCTAGTTTTTGTACTCTCAAGATTTAAGTAACTGTACAACAATAGAAAGAGATTAGCTAGATAGGAGAGGTTTTTGTACTCTCAAGATTTAAGTAACTGTACAACTTGTTTTTTCGGAGAACTTTCTCTATTCCTGTTTTTGTACTCTCAAGATTTAAGTAACTGTACAACTAGATGATCTTTTACCTTTAATTTCAGGAAGTTTTTTTGTACTCTCAAGATTTAAGTAACTGTACAACCTTCTAACTTTGAATCCATACCTATGTTACGGTTTTTTTGTACTCTCAAGATTTAAGTAACTGTACAACCCAGAACCTACATTCTACGAATTTACTATGGTTTTTTTGTACTCTCAAGATTTAAGTAACTGTACAACATAGGCCCTTAAAGGCCAAGGAGAACCACTGTTTTTTTGTACTCTCAAGATTTAAGTAACTGTACAACAACTGATTTAGATGAAGTTCTTTCATTAGAGTTTTTTTGTACTCTCAAGATTTAAGTAACTGTACAACAACTGATTTAGATGAAGTTCTTTCATTAGAGTTTTTTTGTACTCTCAAGATTTAAGTAACTGTACAACCTATTGGAGCCGTCTGGCCGTCAGGAGTTCAGTTTTTGTACTCTCAAGATTTAAGTAACTGTACAACTATCAAAGAGGACACTCAAAGCGGATGGGCGTTTTTGTACTCTCAAGATTTAAGTAACTGTACAACACATCACACAAGAAACCAAGTATTGACTGGTGTTTTTGTACTCTCAAGATTTAAGTAACTGTACAACCTGTTTAAACGACAGGGCATTCATTGATTAGTTTTTGTACTCTCAAGATTTAAGTAACTGTACAACTATCCCGAATGCCGTGAGGTCGCAACTTTGTTTTTGTACTCTCAAGATTTAAGTAACTGTACAACTAGAGAGCTTTTTAGGGGTAACGTACCAGGGTTTTTTTGTACTCTCAAGATTTAAGTAACTGTACAACCTCGAATTCTTTTTAGCTTGTGGCCAAATAAGTTTTTTTGTACTCTCAAGATTTAAGTAACTGTACAACAGGGAATCTTGACTTATTAACTCATTCATGGTTTTTGTACTCTCAAGATTTAAGTAACTGTACAACACAAGAAAATAAAATTGAACTAGATTAAAAGTTTTTGTACTCTCAAGATTTAAGTAACTGTACAACTGATGTTATGGCTCCGATATTGAATTATAGGTTTTTGTACTCTCAAGATTTAAGTAACTGTACAACTGCAATTCAATTTATTGATTTACTTTCATTGTGATATAATCATACTAAAAACCGCTCTGCTGAGCGGTTTTTTGGGCTATTCTATCTATTCTTTCTACAAGACCCAAGTTCGTATAGCATGGGCAACGCCAGATTCGTCATTAGATTTAGTGATGTATTTGGCGATTTTTTTGAGTTCTGGATTTCCGTTTTCCATAACAACGGGGTTACCAACAACTTCAAGCATGGCACGGTCATTTTCCTCGTCACCGATAGCCATAGTTTCATCCTTGTTCAAACCGAGTTTCTCAGCTAAGTGAGTGATAGCTGAACCCTTGTCTACATTCTTTTTAAGGAGTTCGAGGTAGAAAGGAGCAGATTTGTTGATGGAGTAGCGTTCGTAAAATTCGGCTGGTATTTTTTCAATCGCAGCATCGAGAATTTCTGGTTCATCGATAAACATACACTTGACGATTTCCTTATCAGCCATTTCTTCAGGTGTACGGTAGAAGATGGGCATGCTGACGAGGGTTGATTCGTGCACCGTATATTTTCCGATATTACGATTGGATGTGTAGATGCCATCCTTGGTAATGGCATGCATGTGGACACCAAGTTTACGGCTGAGAAATTCCATATCTAGATAATCCTCATAAGTCAAGGATTCACTAATAATTTCATGTCCTGTAGCAGTTTCTTGAACAAGGGCACCGTTGAAGGTCACTACATAGTCACCCTCATCTCTTAATTTCAAGTCATCTAAAAGTTTGGCAACTCCTGCGATAGGGCGACCAGTTGCAATCATAACTTTGACACCAGCTTGTTTGGCATCTTGAATAGCGGCAAATACCTCAGGAGTGATTTCCTTTTGACTGTTGACAAGGGTTCCATCGATATCAACGGCGATTAGTTTAATACTCATATAGTTCCTCATTTAGTTATTATTTGGTTTAAAATGATCGTTTTCAATCAAGTGTAAAAATTGCTGAGTGATGCTTGCGAAGATGCTGTTTTGGTCCAACATTTCTTTTGGGAAATAGAAACGATTATCTCCGTGGCGACTGCCAGCAAGGGATTGAACGATAGGAGAAAGGCTAGAGAGTTCTGCTAGTTCTCCATTTTTCTGTAAAATCTCAATCTGCGTTCTTGGATTTTCAGATTCAGGACGATAGATATCATAAGGAAGGTCAAAGTTCTTATGAATAGCTGTGTAGTAGTCGGGATCAAAGCCGATGTCTTCTACTAATTTTCTCATAGATGCAAGCTGTTCTTGATCTTCTTGTGAAAAGGTGATGGATTTAAAGACCTTGCGATTGACAAAGCGTTGCGATAAGTCTGCGAGAATCTTGTCAGGACTGGTCATCCAGAGTTGGAAATAGGTATTCATAACTCCGTCATCCAGAGCCAGATAGTCAGTCAAGCTAACATTCTTTTCGAAAAATGGGAGTAGATGCGGGGATGTAAGAGTAAAGAAGTCCTTATTGTCTGGATAAAGTTCTTTAGCACGTTTCAAAAGATTCTGCAGAAGGACTTCCATAGCACGTGTGGCAGGATGGAAATAAACCTGCATATACATTTGATAGCGACTAAGAACATAGTCTTCGATGGCATGCATCCCGTTTCGTTGAAAGGCAATTCCGTTCTCGATAGGGCGAATAACTCGTAAGATACGTGTTAGGTCAAATTCCCCATAAGAAGCACCTGTAAAATAGGAGTCGCGCAAGAGATAGTCCATGCGATCTGCGTCAATCTGACTCGAAATCAGTTGCACGACCTGCTTATTAGGATAGGTATGGTCAATGACACTGGCAACCTTTTCTGGAAAATCTGGCGCTACTTGTAGCAGGACTTGATGAATTTCCGTCTCAGGACTTTGGATAATTTCCTGCGTAATCGCCTCATGATCGGTATCAAAGAGATTTTCAAAGGTATGCGAGTAGGCACCATGTCCTAAGTCATGAAGGAGGGCTGCAGTCATGGTTAGTAAGGACTCAGAAGGATCCCATTCCTTAGGATACTTTTCCTCAAAAATATCGGTGATGCGACGTGCAATCTCGTAAACACCTAGACAGTGAGAGAAACGACTATGTTCTCCACCATGAAGGTATAACTGGATGTTCCGAGCTGCTTGATACGACGAAGCCGTTGAAATTCTTTGGTATTGATTAAGTCATAGATAATCTGATTATCAACATGGATATAATTGTGAACAGGGTCACGAAATACTTTTTCATTCATAAAACCATTATAGCAAAAAGCTACAGTTTTTGGTAAAATAGTAGGATAAGAGTGTAGAAAGAGGACTTGAAGTGAAGATTCTAATGAGAAATACCATCCAATTTGATGAACAATTGGAAGTGATTGACCAACTTTATGACGTTGAGTTACGTGAGAAAGGTGATTTTTCCTATCTCCTTTTTTACAATGAGGAGAAGGAAAAAGTAGTGCTCAAGTTTAATGATACAGAGTTGGTGATGTCTCGATTTTCCAATCCTAAGACCATCATGCGTTTTCTGAAAGAAGCTGATAGTTTAGCCTATATTCCTACACCAATGGGGATACAGGAGTTTATCATCCAAACAAGCCATTATCAAGTTGAACAGCAAAAGATTGAACTAGCCTATCAACTACAAAACAAAGAAGGAACTCCATTTGCGAACTATCGCTTAGAAATTACCTGGAGGTAAGAAAGCCGGTGGAGGAGAAATCAGTAGATAAAGTTTCGATTTCGAAGTTCCAAATCAGATAGTAGGCAAAGTTTTTTTGCTAATAAAAAATGAGGTTGGGATTTTTTATACGAAAACTCAAAAGAGCGCAAAAAGACTCCCCTTGTGATATAATGAAGGTGAAAAAATTGTATTAGGCTACTGGCTCGTCTCTAGTAGCCTTTTTTGTAGCACAAACTCCTGATAAGTGAGATTTTCTTTCAAAAGGATATAAGCTATTTTAAGAAGTTGATGTGCGAGTGCAATAGTTGCTTTTTGCGGTCCTCTCCTACTTTGAATTTGGTAATAACGCTCTGCTAGTGGACTTCCTTTTTGTCTTTTTGCCGCAAAAACTGCTTGACAGAGACACCTTTTTAAATAGGAATTGCCATGTCTGATTTTTGTGCTCCTCTTTTTACAAGCACTTTCATTATTTCCAGGACACAAACCAGCCCAGGAAGCGAGATGTCCAGCTGTTGGAAACTGGCTCATGTCTACCCCAATTTCCGCTATGATCACAGAGGCTGTAATAAGATCCATACCAGGAATAGAATCTAGGATTTCCACTGGTCTCTCATAGAGATTTAGATAGCCGTTTATACGCTCTTCCAAACAATCGATTTGTTTTTGATAAAAATCGTAAATCTCTAAGGACTGACCTAACATAAAACGATGATGAGCCGAAAAGTACCCATCAAGTGCCTCAAGGAGTTGGGGAACTTTTCTTTTCAAACTGGTATAAACAGATTGATGGATCATTCTTGGGGTAAGGGGCGTCTCATCAATAAGCAGCTGCAGTAAGTTTCGACCAGAAGCACCCATGATATCTTCTATGTAGGTTGTCAGCTTAATACCTCCTGATTGGAGGATTTTATGGATCCGATTGGTCTCACGATTACGGCTCTCTACATAGTGTTTCCGTTGTCGTGTTAGCTCTCTCAATTCTTGAATGGTTTCATCAGGAACGAAACTGCGAGGGAGCAGGCCGATTCGTGTTAATTGGGCAATCCAGTGAGCATCTTTCTTATCTGTTTTTGACCTGGAATAGCTTTCATATGAGCAGGCTGTGCTAGGATGAGTTCAAAGTCATCACAGAGTTCATGCCAGACAGGTCTCCAGTAAACTCCTGTGCTTTCCATGCCGACGGCTTCTACATGAAATTGAGTGAGAAAATCATGACAGGCTTTTAATCCTTTTGTCGTTGTATCAAACTGAGCCATTTCACGCTTTGGACGAGTAGAAGTGAGCGGCCCATGTAGAATACAAACCACAACAGTAGCTTGATGGACATCAATACCTGCACAAGATTGATAGAGAACATCCATTGTGATTCCCTCCATTTATAAAGTCAGAGAGCTTGTCTACCGATAACGTTGTCGTATTTTTATACTCATGCTCAAGGCGATATTTTGGGGTACTCGTCGGTAGAGTGGATTAGTTTGTCCCGCGAAAGTGATATTCAAGAAATTATCAACCACAAAGCCCTCACTTAGATTATACTTCTAAATGAGGGCTCTTGTCTTTATTTTCGTGTTTCTGTGGGTGACGGCTATGTCGTCATGGCTGTCTGTCCCAACCTTATTTGATATAGAGTTCTTGATTTTTCAAGACAATTTCACGTACACTTGCAAATTTCTTCAGCTTTTTGATTTCTTCTGGATGCGTTACAAGTGTGATTACATAGCCCTCTTTGCCCATACGTCCAGTACGGCCAGCGCGGTGAGTGTAAGTTTCCATATCTCTAGGAACGTCATAGTTAACCACGCATTCCAAGCTATCAATGTCGATACCACGAGCTAGAAGGTCTGTTGCAAGAAGCAGTGTTAGTTGCTTGTCTTTGAATTTTTTATACGAAAACTCAAAAGAGCGCAAAAAGACTCCCCTTGTGATATAATGAAGGTGAAAAAATTGTATTAGGCTACTGGCTCGTCTCTAGTAGCCTTTTTTGTAGCACAAACTCCTGATAAGTGAGATTTTCTTTCAAAAGGATATAAGCTATTTTAAGAAGTTGATGTGCGAGTGCAATAGTTGCTTTTTGCGGTCCTCTCCTACTTTGAATTTGGTAATAACGCTCTGCTAGTGGACTTCCTTTTTGTCTTTTTGCCGCAAAAACTGCTTGACAGAGACACCTTTTTAAATAGGAATTGCCATGTCTGATTTTTGTGCTCCTCTTTTTACAAGCACTTTCATTATTTCCAGGACACAAACCAGCCCAGGAAGCGAGATGTCCAGCTGTTGGAAACTGGCTCATGTCTACCCCAATTTCCGCTATGATCACAGAGGCTGTAATAAGATCCATACCAGGAATAGAATCTAGGATTTCCACTGGTCTCTCATAGAGATTTAGATAGCCGTTTATACGCTCTTCCAAACAATCGATTTGTTTTTTTGATAAAAATCGTAAATCTCTAAGGACTGACCTAACATAAAACGATGATGAGCCGAAAAGTACCCATCAAGTGCCTCAAGGAGTTGGGGAACTTTTCTTTTCAAACTGGTATAAACAGATTGATGGATCATTCTTGGGGTAAGGGGCGTCTCATCAATAAGCAGCTGCAGTAAGTTTCGACCAGAAGCACCCATGATATCTTCTATGTAGGTTGTCAGCTTAATACCTCCTGATTGGAGGATTTTATGGATCCGATTGGTCTCACGATTACGGCTCTCTACATAGTGTTTCCGTTGTCGTGTTAGCTCTCTCAATTCTTGAATGGTTTCATCAGGAACGAAACTGCGAGGGAGCAGGCCGATTCGTGTTAATTGGGCAATCCAGTGAGCATCTTTCTTATCTGTTTTTTGACCTGGAATAGCTTTCATATGAGCAGGCTGTGCTAGGATGAGTTCAAAGTCATCACAGAGTTCATGCCAGACAGGTCTCCAGTAAACTCCTGTGCTTTCCATGCCGACGGCTTCTACATGAAATTGAGTGAGAAAATCATGACAGGCTTTTAATCCTTTTGTCGTTGTATCAAACTGAGCCATTTCACGCTTTGGACGAGTAGAAGTGAGCGGCCCATGTAGAATACAAACCACAACAGTAGCTTGATGGACATCAATACCTGCACAAGATTGATAGAGAACATCCATTGTGATTCCCTCCATTTATAAAGTCAGAGAGCTTGTCTACCGATAACGTTGTCGTATTTTTATACTCATGCTCAAGGCGATATTTTGGGGTACTCGTCGGTAGAGTGGATTAGTTTGTCCCGCGAAAGTGATATTCAAGAAATTATCAACCACAAAGCCCTCACTTAGATTATACTTCTAAATGAGGGCTCTTGTCTTTATTTTCGTGTTTCTGTGGGTGACGGCTATGTCGTCATGGCTGTCTGTCCCAACCTTATTTGATATAGAGTTCTTGATTTTTCAAGACAATTTCACGTACACTTGCAAATTTCTTCAGCTTTGATTTCTTCTGGATGCGTTACAAGTGTGATTACATAGCCCTCTTTGCCCATACGTCCAGTACGGCCAGCGCGGTGAGTGTAAGTTTCCATATCTCTAGGAACGTCATAGTTAACCACGCATTCCAAGCTATCAATGTCGATACCACGAGCTAGAAGGTCTGTTGCAAGAAGCAGTGTTAGTTGCTTGTCTTTGAATTTTTCGAGAATAACTTTTCTGAACTTAACGTTGACATCGCTAGCTAGAGAAACAGCTAGGACATCACGATATTGCAATTTTTCTTCAGCGCTTCCGAGGTCTGACAAACTATTAAAGAATACCAGTCCACGGAAGTCATCGACATGTGCTAGTTTACGAAGCATATCTACTCTGTGTCGTTGGTCCACTTGCATGTAGAAGTGTTGAATGTTGTCCAACTTTTGATCAGAGAGGTCGATGGTGCGCGTGTTGGGCGCAATCTTATCTTGGTCAAACTTGGTAGTGGCACTCATATAGATGAGTTGGTGGTCACGAGGTGCGTAGTGAGTGATTTTCTCAACAAAGTGAATTTGAGAATCATCTAGCAACTGGTCAAACTCATCAAGAATGATCGTTTCCACATTCATCATCTTGATTTTTTTCAATTTGATCAGTTCAAAGATACGCCCAGGAGTTCCAATAAGGATTTCTGGGCCTTTTTTCAGTCGTTCGATTTGACGTTTCTGACTCGAACCAGAAAGGAATAGTTGAGCAGTCAAGCCAATTGCTTCACCCCAGGTTTTAGTTACCTCAAAAATCTGACCAGCCAGTTCAGTATTTGGTGCTAAAATCAATAGTTGCTGCGCTTTTTTCTTTTGGAGACGGAGAAGACTTGGCAGGAGATAAGCTAAAGTTTTTCCTGTACCAGTTGGACTGACTCCAAGGAGGGTTTGACCGTCTAAAATCGGATAAAAAAGCTGAGTTTGAATGGGGGTGAATTCTTGAAAGCCGAGTTGTTCGGTTAGCTCTAGCCATTCTGTAGGTAGTTTGGTTTTCATTTTTCTGCCTCAAATCTAATGCCAGCAGTCTGGCGCATGGTGTAAATTAGGTTATGGACGTGTGATGCATCCTCTAACCAAGCTTGGTAAAGTTCTGGGTTTGGCTGCTTGATCATGTTAGCAAAAGCAGCGACCTCCTCAGTCATGGTATGAGGTGCCTGCTGAATAGGTAGATGTGTTTCATTACCTTGATGATCTGTAAAAATAGCTGATCGAACATGTTCAATAGTGTTGAGTGTCAAGGTTCCATCTGTTGTATATATTTCACAAGGCAGATTAGAAGTAATATTTACCAGCCTTGATATGGACTTGATAACCGGGATAAGATAAGATACCATCTCCATTTAAATCAATGGTGTTGTCAAGTTGTTGAGCTTGATAGGACGCATCAAGTACCTTTCCAAACAAGCGAACCGCAGCATAGATCGGATAAATTCCTAAGTCCATGAGAGCCCCACCAGCAAAACGGTCTGAAAATACATTCGGAGTGTTTCCAGAAAGAAGGTTTGGCATCTTAGAAGAATACTTGGCATAGTTAAAATCCGCCCCTAAAACTTGCTTGTCTGCTAAAAAGTTTTTAATAACGGTGAAGGCTTCCTCATGATAGTTTCTTGCTGCTTCAAAGATAAAACATTGATTTTCTTGAGCTATTTCAACTAAATCCTGCCATTCTTGTGGTTGAGTCACCGCTGGTTTTTCAAGGATAACATGCTTGCCAGCAGATAAAGCAGCCTTAGCTTGAGTAAAGTGTAGAGAATTTGGACTTGCGATATAGACAACATCAAATTCAGACTGGAAGAAATCCTCTAAATTATCAAATAGACTAACATCTGTATAGGAACTAGCAAATTGCTGAGCAGTCGTGAGCTTTCTTGAATAAACAGCCACTAACTGGAATTCCTGACTAGTATGAGCAGCTTCTATAAAGTGGTGACTGATTGCACCAGTACCGATAATACCGAGTTTAAGCATGAAATCTCCTTTTCTACAAGTAATGACTGCTTTCATTATATCACAGATAGACTAAACTAGCCAAAGGGAGACAATTCTTTTATTTGACACTTCGAATTTTCCTCAAAAAATGGTACAATAGATTCAGAAAAATTAGGAGTGTAGTATGAGATTATTACCTATGAGAAAAATTTCTCGTCATTCAAAAAGATTGGCGCTTTTTTTGACTTTTTGTGCGGGTTATGTAGATGCCTATACCTTTATCATACGTGGGAATACTCTAGTTGCAGGTCAAACAGGGAATGTCGTTTTCCTTTCCGTTGGTCTCATTCAAGACAATGTTTCAGATGCCAGCGCCAAGGTAATGACCTTGATTTCCTTCATGGTGGGTGTCTTCCTTTTGACAGTCTATAAAGAAAAGTTGAGGATTGTAAGAAAACCAATTCTATCCCTGATTCCACTAGCAATTTTATCTTTAATAATAGGATTTGTTCCCTTGACGGTTGATAATATATACATAGTACCACCGTTAGCATTTTGTATGGGACTTGTAACAACAGCTTTCGGAGAAGTTTCAGGCATTGCATACAATAATGCTTTTATGACCGGAAATATCAAACGAACCATGTTAGCATTTGGCGAATATGTTCGCACAAAACATACACCTTTTTTAAGAGAAGGTCTCATCTTTGTTAGCTTGCTGTCGAGTTTTGTGCTTGGGGTTGTTGTATCAGCTTATCTGAGTATTTTTTATGAAGAAAAAACAATTTTAGGGATTCCAATCATGATGAGTATTTTTTATCTAAGTATGCTTTTTGCATCTTGGAGGAAAAAAATAAGAGAAAAAGTTTAAATTCGATGATAAATACTTGTCAAAAACTAGGAATCATGCTATACTTGAAGAGTTGACTATGCACAGTCCTGTGCAACCGCACGAACATCGTTGCTCGTCGTATAACAAATTTAAACTTCGTCATTATCGCCTTGTCTAACATAAGTTATGTCTTCGGCTCAATTCCTAGTTTATTCTTTGTTATACTTAGAGCTCTTCTTTTAAGTGGTTCGTCCCACGATGCTAGGCGAGTCTTCACAAAAATACGGGGAAACCCTAAAAAATCATAGGAGGTGCATAATGAGCACATACGCAATTATCAAAACTGGCGGAAAACAAGTTAAAGTTGAAGTTGGTCAAGCAATCTACGTTGAAAAATTGAACGTTGAAGCTGGTCAAGAAGTTACTTTTAACGAAGTTGTTCTTGTTGGTGGTGAAAACACTGTTGTCGGAACTCCACTTGTTGCTGGAGCTACTGTAGTTGGAACTGTTGAAAAACAAGGAAAACAAAAGAAAGTTGTTACTTACAAGTACAAACCTAAAAAAGGTAGCCACCGTAAACAAGGTCACCGTCAACCATATACAAAAGTTGTCATCAACGCAATCAACGCTTAATTTTAAGGAGAACACATGATACAAGCAGTCTTTGAGAGAGCCGAAGATGGCGAGCTGAGGAGTGCGGAAATTACTGGACACGCCGAGAGTGGCGAATACGGCTTTGATGTCGTGTGTGCATCGGTTTCTACGCTTGCCATTAACTTTATCAATTCGATTGAGAAATTTGCAGGCTATGAACCAATCTTAGAATTAAACGAAGATGAAGGTGGCTATCTGATGGTTGAAATTCCTAGAGACCTTCCTTCACACCAGAGAGAAATGACGCAGTTATTTTTTGAATCATTTTTCTTAGGTATGGCAACCTTATCGGAGGACTCTTCTGAGTTCGTCCAAACCAGAGTTATCACAGAAAACTAACACGGAGGAAAACATTATGTTAAAAATGACTCTTAACAACTTGCAACTTTTCGCCCACAAAAAAGGTGGAGGTTCTACATCAAACGGACGCGATTCACAAGCAAAACGTCTTGGAGCTAAAGCAGCTGACGGACAAACTGTAACAGGTGGATCAATCCTTTACCGTCAACGTGGTACACACATCTATCCAGGTGTAAACGTTGGACGTGGTGGAGACGATACTTTGTTCGCTAAAGTTGAAGGCGTAGTACGCTTTGAACGCAAAGGTCGCGATAAAAAACAAGTTTCTGTTTACCCAATCGCAAAATAAAAAGGTCCAGTGAACCTTTTTATCCCGAGCCTTGAAATGAAAAGGCGAGGAAGCTAGAAGTAGCATTAAATAAGGCTTTCCGAGTTTTCGGAGAGCCTATTTTTTTGTTTTGGTACCCATTTTGGTACCCAGAATGATTTTTATGTAAAATTTTTGTACAATATAATCGGATTAATTTCTTATTTTATAAAAGTTTAAATAACTAACGCATATACTTATTAAGCCAGTTTTTCTTTAACAAATCGCTAACTAAAATTGTGTAGTAAAAATTTTTTTGCAAGCTTTAAAAATACAGGTGAGGAAGATTTTTACTAGCTTTGAAAAGTATGATAATTCTAACTGATATAACCATAGTTATCGTATTAAATATCAAGAGAGTTCTGTCCTTAATGCTAAATTCCCAAACTAACTTCCATCGCCAATAAAAGTGGAAGTTAGTCTGATAAAAATCGTAAAAACCAGTGGAAATCCGTGTCAGGGTAAGTTCCACTGGTTTTATTAATGCTTGATTTCATCGTTTTTGTAGCCGAAAAGAATCGAAAAAAAGAGCGCACAAAATCCCCACATCTGAAAGCGTTTCAGATTAAGTTCCGCTATGGTGGAAGTTAGTGTGAGACGTTTGAATGGGGTTGAAGGTTAGTTTTTAGATCTTATGTTGGAGTAATTTAGACGACTGGCAGACGTCTTCTGCAGGTATTTTAGAAATGCCGAGAAGCTTAGGAATCTCCTCTCCGTAAGTAAAGGCAAAGAGTTCATAGGCTGACTTTCCATTCAAAGCAGCGCGCTTGACGCTATTGACATGTGAACAAACGAGATTGATATCCTCTTGAGTTAAATTGTCAAAGGAAGTTCCCTTAGGTAGAATGTCGCGAATCAGCGTGTGATTTTTCTCAATTCTCCCTTTCTGGTCAGAGCGATTAGGGTCACAAAAGAAGAGTTTTATTTCACCACGAATATCCATTTCGATGTCCTTAACCCTGGCAAACTCTCCTCCATTATCTGTCAGAATAACAGGAAAGAGTTGGAAGAAATCTTTATCAGCTTCGTGAAGAGTGTTTTTGATGTCATAGAGGTTCTTGATAACTTCAAGGGCAGTTTTATTCTCCAGAAGCCTAGCGAAGATAAAGTTACAGAAAGAGAGGTTGAAGGTGAGTAGGACTTTGCCTCCAGTCCTCCCCATAACTGTATCCATTTCCAGCCAAGAGTCTAGTTGATTAAGGACTAAATAGTTTTGGAAATCCACATAGGAACGGCCTTTTTTCGCTTCTTTAGGGATGGAAGGTAGCTTACTTTTTCGTCTTTCTTTGAATTTAACGGCTCTTGCTAGGTCAATAGGAGCGATAGATAGGTATCCTTTTCGGATGTATCGATAGACAGTTGGGGAGCTGACATCAAGGTTATGAGTTTTGAGGATATGATAGATGTGTTGTCCTTTTTTAACACCATCAGAAATGACTTTATCCATGTCCCAGAAAGTTTGAGAATTGAGAGGAGTTCCTTCACGAGCTTCGACAAGAGTTTGTTCGTACTGCTTTTGAGCTTGCTTAGCGAGGTAGAAGATTTTCTGATAGCCACAGTTTTGTCTTCTTTTAGGACATCCATTACAGACAAAGGGAGCTTTATCAAGTAGAGGGCAAGGAAGGTTGTTAGAGGTAGAGTCTCTAATTTGTTTGTTTCGTTTGACTTCTTTAGAAACAGTAGTCGGGTCTTTTAGAATAAAGTTGCCCGATAGCTTTGAATGTTTCACCGCGCTCTAAACCTAATTGGATATCATTACGGTCTGAAAGGGTAAGGTGTTTATGTTTGGTCATAGTAGGCCTCATTTCTACCACAAACGTCTCACACTTAATTCCACCATAAAAATCCGTTTTAGACTAATTTCCACTTTGGTCAGGAAAGTGGAAGTTACTTTGAGAAGTTACCCTCTGTCCTTAATTTTTTTATAGGATTGGCTATTAGTAAGAAATATGGTATAATATAGGGCGAGACCTTCTTAATAAATAGTGAAAGAGTATAAAATGAAAAAAATTGTCATTAACGGTGGGAGACCATTGAAAGGTGAAATTACGATTAGTGGTGCTAAAAATAGTGTCGTTGCCTTGATTCCTGCCATTATTTTATCAGATGATGTTGTGATTTTGGATTGTGTTCCAGACATCTCTGATGTAGCTAGTCTTATTGAGATTATGGAAATCATGGGAGCTAGTGTCAAGCGTTATGACGATGTTCTTGAGATTGATCCTCGTGGTGTTCAAAATAAACCAATGCCTTATGGTAAAATTAATAGCTTGCGTGCGTCTTATTATTTCTACGGTAGTCTTTTAGGACGTTTTGGTGAAGCAACTGTAGGTTTGCCTGGAGGGTGTGACCTAGGACCACGTCCGATTGATTTGCATTTAAAAGCATTTGAAGCTATGGGAGCTAAGACAACCTACGAGGGAGATAATATGAATCTCTCAACCCAGGGATCAAGCCTATATGGTGCGCATATCTATATGGATACTGTTAGTGTTGGTGCAACAATCAATACGATGCTAGCAGCAGTAAAAGCCAAAGGTCGAACAGTTATTGAAAATGCTGCTCGCGAACCTGAAATCATTGATGTGGCTACATTATTAAACAATATGGGAGCTCACATTCGTGGTGCAGGTACGGATATGATTACTATTGATGGTGTAGATAGCCTTCATGGAACACGTCACCAAGTCATCCCAGATCGTATTGAAGCAGGAACTTATATTTCAATGGCTGCTGCAGTGGGTCATGGGATTCGAATTAATAATGTACTTTATGAGCATTTAGAAGGATTTATTGCTAAACTTGAAGAAATGGGTGTTCACATGACTGTTTCTGAAGACAGTATTTTCGTCGAAGAGCAAACAAATCTAAAGGCTGTTAATATCAAGACAGCTCCTTATCCAGGTTTCGCAACAGATCTTCAACAGCCTATTACTCCTTTGCTATTAAAAGCAGAAGGTCGTGGCACATTGATTGATACAATCTATGAAAAACGTGTCAACCATGTTTTTGAATTAGCCAAAATGAATGCAGATATTTCAACAACAAACGACCACATCCTTTATAAGGGTGGAAATCCTTTGCAGGGTGCAAAAGTTAAGGCGACAGACCTACGTGCTGGAGCTGCCTTGGTTATTGCTGGCTTGATGGCTGAAGGAAAAACAGAGATTACCAATGTTGAATTCATCCTTCGAGGCTACTCGAATATTATCGAAAAATTGCGTAATCTTGGAGCAGATATTGAGCTAATCGAAGATTAGCACTTTGAGGATTGCAATGAATATCTGGACTAAATTAGCAAAATTTTCTTTCTATGAGACGGAACGTTTATATTTCCGTCCCTTCTTTTTTACAGATGTAGATGATTTTCATCAACTTGCATCAGATCCTGAAAATCTTCAATTTATCTTTCCTGCACAAGCAAGTATTGAAGAAAGTCAGTATGCTCTTGCCAATTATTTTATGAAATCACCTTTGGGGATTTGGGCTATTTGTGATAAAAAAGTGCAAAGAATGATTGGAGCTATCAAGTTTGAAAAGCTTGATGAAATTAAGAAAGAAGCAGAAATTGGCTATTTTTTAAAGAAAAACTATTGGTCTCAGGGTTATATGACTGAAGCAGTTACCAAATTACGAACTTTATCCATGAACGAGTTTGGATTGAAGCAACTTTCGATTGTGACACATCTAGAAAATGTTGCTAGTCAGAAAGTAGCAGAAAAATCAGATTTTGTTCTTTATCGTCGTTTTAAAGGTAGCGATCGTTATACCCGAAAGATGCGGGATTATCTAGAATTCCGTTATACAAAAGGAAATCTAAATGAGTAAACACCAAGAAATATTAGCCTACTTGGAAGAATTACCAGTTGGGAAGCGTGTCAGTGTTCGTAGTATTTCAAATCGGCTGGGAGTAAGTGATGGTACGGCATATCGGGCTATCAAAGAAGCTGAAAATAGGGGACTTGTTGAAACACGTCCTCGAAGTGGAACAGTACGTGTAAAGTCAAAAAAAGTAGCTATTGAGAAATTAACGTTCGCAGAAATTGCAGAAGTTACAGGCTCGGAAGTTTTAGCTGGTCAAGCTGGATTGGATAGAGAATTTAGTAAATTCTCCATTGGAGCGATGACTGAAAAGAATATTCTTTCTTATCTTCATGATGGCGGCTTACTTATCGTAGGAGATCGAACACGTATTCAGTTATTAGCACTTGAAAATGAAAATGCTGTCTTGGTAACAGGTGGATTTGAAGTTCATGAAGATGTTTTTAGAATCTGCCAATAAGAAAAAAATATTCCAGTATTACGCAGTAAGCATGATACATTTACAATTGCGACTATGATCAACAGAGCTTTGTCTAACGTTCAGATCAAGACAGATATTTTTGACGGTTGAAAAAATCTATCGTACTAGTCATGAATATGGATTTCTACAGGAAACGGATACTGTCAAAGACTATCTAGACTTGGTTCGTAAGAATAGAACGAGCCGTTTCCCTGTCATAAATCAGCATCAGGTTGTTGTAGGTGTAGTTACTATGCGTGATGCTGGGGATAAATCACCTGGTACAACGATAGATAAGGTCATGACAAGGACAGTCTATATGACTGGTTTAGCGACGAATATCGCTAACGTTAGCCAGAGAATGATTGCTGAAGACTTTGAAATGGTACCTGTTGTGAGAAGCAATCAAACCTTACTTGGTGTCATTACTAGACGGGATGTCATGGAAAAGATGAGTCGCTCTCAAGTTTCAGCTTTACCAACATTTTCAGAACAGGTTGGTCAGAAGTTATCTTACCACCATGACGAAGTTGTCATTACGGTTGAACCATTTATGTTGGAAAAAAATGGAGTCCTTGCAAATGGAGTTCTTTCAGAAATATTGACCCATATGACGCAAGATCTGGTTGTGAATAGCGGACGTAACCTCATCATTGAACAAATGTTGATTTATTTCTTACAAGCTGTTCAGATTGATGATATCTTGCGGATTCAGGCCAGAATTATTCATCATACGAGAAGATCAGCTATTATTGACTATGACATTTATATCAATCATCAAATCGTATCAAAAGCAAATGTTACTGTAAAAATTAATTAAAACTAGGAGAAAACATGATTACATTAAAATCAGCTAGAGAAATCGAAGCAATGGATAAAGCTGGCGATTTTCTTGCCAGTATTCACATCGGTTTGCGTGACATCATCAAACCAGGTGTAGATATGTGGGAAGTAGAAGAATATGTGCGTCGTCGTTGTAAAGAAGAAAATTTCCTTCCACTACAAATCGGTGTTGATGGGGCAATGATGGATTATCCTTATGCTACTTGCTGTTCACTCAATGACGAAGTAGCCCATGCTTTTCCACGCCACTATATTTGAAGGAAGGCGATTTGCTGAAAGTAGATATGGTTCTTGGTGGGCCAATCGCTAAGTCTGACCTCAATGTTTCTAAACTCAACTTTAACAACGTTGAGCAGATGAAAAAATATACTCAAAACTTTACGGGCGGCTTGGCAGATTCTTGTTGGGCATACGCTGTTGGAAAACCGTCAGAAGAAGTTAAAAACTTAATGGACGTGACCAAGGAAGCTATGTACATTGGTATTGAAAAAGCTGTTGTAGGAAACCGTATTGGAGATATTGGAGCTGCTATTCAGGAATATGCTGAAAGTCGTGGTTACGGCGTTGTTCGTGATCTTGTAGGACACGGTGTTGGTCCAACTATGCATGAAGAACCAATGGTTCCTAACTATGGTATCGCAGGACGCGGTCTCCGCCTTCGTGAAGGCATGGTTTTGACAATCGAACCTATGATCAATACAGGTGATTGGGAAATCGATACAGATATGAAAACAGGTTGGGCACATAAAACAATCGATGGTGGACTATCGTGTCAGTACGAGCATCAGTTTGTTATTACTAAAGATGGGCCTGTAATCTTGACAAGTCAAGGTGAAGAGGGAACTTATTAATCAAAAAAGGAGATGAGCTCCTTTTTTGATTCTTTCAAGTTGAAAATAAATTTGCGTAGCGGATTTCTTACAAACGTTTTCTTTTATAGTAAAATAAAATAAGACTATATGAAAGAAGGTTCTTAATTGGAAAGTATTTTATTTTTTATTTCTGTCTTTATAGCTGGAGTCTTGTCATTCTTTTCTCCCTGTGTCTTTCCCTTGCTACCAGTCTATGCAGGTGTTCTGCTAGATGATCAAGAGGAGTCAAGGACATTTCGTTTTTTGGGTAAAGATGTTGCCTGGTCAGGATTGATTCGGACACTCTGTTTCATTGCGGGTATCTCTCTCATCTTCTTTATTCTTGGATTTGGAGCAGGATTCCTTGGGAATTTACTTTATGCTGACTGGTTCCGTTATGTCATGGGAATCATGATTATTATACTGGGTTTGCATCAGATGGAAATACTTCATTTACAAAAATTAGAGGTACAAAAAACAGTAACATTAAATCAAAAACAGTCTAGCAAATATTTGTCGGCCTTTTTACTGGGTATCAGCTTCAGCTTTGGCTGGACTCCATGTATAGGCCCAGTTTTAAGTTCTGTTTTAGCACTGGCTGCCTCAGGAGGAAATGGAGCTCTTCAGGGAGCCTTATTAACCCTCATTTACACTCTCGGAATGGCGCTTCCATTTTTAGTTCTGGCCTTGGCATCAGGTCTTGTCATGCCTTATTTTAGTAGAATCAAATCCCACATACTTTTATTAAAGAAAATTGGTGGTTTATTGATCATTCTCATGGGAATTTTATTAATGTTGGGACAGTTAAATGTCTTATCTGGAATATTAGGATAAAAGGAGTTATCTATGAAAAAAATTATCTATTTTGGGCTTAGTTTCTTGTCTCTCTTTCTTCTGATTGCTTGTGGCAAGGAAGAGAAAAAATCAAGTCAAGAAAATCAACCGACTCAGACACAGCAGCAAGCAACTGTGAAGCAAGTGGCTGTAGGAGCAGAAGCACCTGATTTTACGCTTCAATCAATGGATGGAAAAGAAGTGAAATTATCTGATTTTAAAGGTAAAAAAGTTTATCTTAAATTTTGGGCATCTTGGTGTGGACCATGTAAGAAGAGTATGCCAGAATTGATGGAGCTTGCTGCTAAGGAAGATCGTGATTTCGAAATTTTATCTGTCATTGCGCCAGGGCTTCAAGGTGAAAAAACGATAGACCAATTTCCAAAGTGGTTTGAAGAACAAGGTTATAAAGACATCCCAGTTTTATATGATACAAAAGGAGCTGTTTTTCAAGATTATCAAATTCGTAGCATCCCTACAGAGTATCTAATTGATTCACAGGGTAAAATTGCTAAGATTCAATTAGGTGCGATTAGTAACGCAGATGCAGAAGCAGCTTTTGCTCAAATGAAATAAAGTAATGAAATATAATACTCTTCAAAAATCAAATTCAAACCACGTCAGCTTCGCCTTGCCGTACTTGAGTACAGCCTTCGGCTAGCTTCCTAGTTTGCTCTTTAATTTTCATTGAGTATAAAAATGTCTAGACAAACTGTCTAGACATTTTTTCTAACTTAAATTAGTTTTTTGAAGCTACTTGGAATTCAGGGTTTTTCCAAGCTTCATCAATAATAGCTTGCAATTCTTTTGCTGAAGCCTGCATTTTTTGAGTTTCAGCGTCGTTCAATGGGATGTTAACTGGGCGAACGATACCGTGCGCACCAACGATAGCTGGTTGACCGATAAAGACGTTTTCAACTCCGTATTGACCTTCTTGGAAGACTGAAAGTGGAAGAACCGCATTTTCATCGTCAAGGATAGCTTTTGTGATACGAGCTAGTGCAACCGCGATACCGTAGTAAGTAGCACCTTTTTTGTTGATGATTGAGTAAGCAGCGTCACGAACTGAGATGAAGAGTTCAACAAGGTCTGCTTCATTCAAGTCACGGTTAGCTTGCAACCATTGTTCCAATTTAACACCGGCAACGTTAGCGTGTGACCAAACGGCAAATTCTGAGTCACCGTGCTCACCCATGATGTAGGCGTGAACTGAACGAGCATCAACACCAATAGTTTCAGCAAGTGCTTGACGGAAACGAGCTGAGTCAAGAGAAGTACCTGAACCGATAACACGTTCTTTAGGGAATCCTGAGAATTTCCAAGTTGAGTAAGTTAAAATGTCAACTGGGTTAGCAGCAACAAGGAAGATACCGTCAAAACCAGACGCAACAACTTGTTCAACGATTGATTTGTTGATAGCAAGGTTTTTACCAACAAGGTCAAGACGAGTTTCACCTGGTTTTTGTGGAGCACCAGCAGTGATAACTACAAGGTCAGCGTCCGCACAATCTTCATACTTAGCCGCATAAATTTTCTTAGGTGAAGTAAAAGCAAGCGCGTGGCTAAGGTCTTCAGCATCACCAACAGCTTTTTCAAACAATTGAGGAATTTCAATGATACCGAGTTCTTGTGCAATTCCTTGGTTAACAAGAGCAAAAGCGTATGATGATCCTACGGCACCGTCACCGACAAGGATAACTTTTTTGTGTTGTTTAGTTAATGTCATTTGTCTAAACATCTCCTTCATTTTTTAAGGGGTTCCCCCGTTTAGTTCAATTCTATCACTTTTAAATAGCTTTGTCACGGATATAACATCCACTTGGCTATGTAAACGTTTTAGTCAGATTGGAACACTGAAATAAGAGACAAACTATGGTATAATATATCTAGTTACTAATAGTGAAATGAGGCATTTGTTAATGCAAGATAAAAATTTAGTGAATGTCAATCTGACAAAGGAGATGAAGACCAGCTTTATCGACTACGCCATGAGTGTTATCGTATCGCGGGCCCTTCCTGATGTTCGAGATGGGTTGAAACCAGTTCATCGTCGTATTTGTACGGTATGAACGAATTGGGTGTGACACCAGATAAACCTCATAAGAAATCTGCTCGTATTACAGGGGATGTCATGGGTAAATACCATCCGCACGGTGACTCATCTATCTATGAAGCTATGGTTCGTATGGCTCAATGGTGGAGTTACCGTTACATGCTTGTAGATGGGCATGGGAATTTTGGTTCCATGGATGGTGATGGTGCCGCAGCTCAGCGTTATACTGAAGCGCGCATGAGCAAGATTGCACTTGAGATGCTTCGTGATATCAATAAAAACACTGTTGATTTTGTAGATAACTATGATGCCAATGAACGTGAACCTGTTGTTCTACCAGCTCGTTTCCCAAACCTTTTGGTCAATGGTGCTACAGGTATTGCCGTTGGTATGGCGACCAATATTCCGCCACATAACTTGGGTGAAACCATTGATGCGGTTAAGTTGGTTATGGATAATCCAGAAGTTACGACCAAGGACTTGATGGAAGTACTCCCTGGGCCTGACTTCCCAACTGGTGCCCTTGTTATGGGGAGATCAGGGATTCATAAGGCCTATGAAACAGGGAAAGCTCCATTGTTCTTCGTTCCCGTACAGAAATTGAGGAAACAAAAACTGATCGCGAACGTATCGTTGTAACAGAATTTCCATACATGGTTAATAAGACTAAAGTCCATGAGCATATTGTGCGTCTAGTTCAAGAAAAACGTATCGAAGGAATCACAGCTGTTCGTGACGAATCTAACCGTGAGGGTGTTCGCTTTGTTATCGAAGTGAAGCGTGATGCCTCTGCCAATGTTATCTTGAACAACTTGTTCAAGATGACTCAAATGCAAACTAGCTTTGGATTTAACATGCTGGCTATCCAGAATGGTGTACCAAAGATTCTCTCTCTTCGTCAAATCTTGGATGCTTATATTGAGCACCAAAAAGAAGTGGTGACTCGTCGTACTCAATTTGACAAAGAGAAAGCTGAAGCGCGTGCACACATCTTAGAAGGTTTGTTAATTGCTCTGGACCATATTGATGAAGTTATTCGTATCATTCGTGCTAGTGAAACGGATGCAGAAGCCCAAGCTGAATTGATGAGCAAGTTCAAGTTATCTGAACGTCAAAGTCAAGCAATTCTCGATATGCGTCTACGTCGTTTAACAGGTTTGGAACGTGACAAGATTCAGTCGGAATATGATGAGCTTATTGCTTTGATTGCTGACTTGGCAGACATTCTTGCAAAACCAGAACGCGTAGCGCAAATCATCAAGGAAGAATTGGATGAGGTCAAACGTAAGTTTGGCGATCCACGTCGTACTGAGTTGATGGTTGGTGAAGTCTTGACGCTTGAAGATGAAGACTTGATTGAAGAGTCTGATGTTCTCATCACTCTATCAAATAAAGGTTATATCAAACGTTTGGACCAAGACGAATTTACAGCTCAAAAACGTGGTGGACGTGGCGTTCAAGGAACTGGAGTTAAGGACGATGACTTTGTGCGTGAATTGGTTTCAACCAGCACTCACGATCATTTGCTATTCTTTACTAATAAAGGGCGTGTGTATCGTCTTAAGGGGTATGAAATTCCAGAGTATGGTCGCACTGCTAAGGGCTTGCCAGTCGTCAATCTTTTGAAACTGGATGAGGGAGAAAGCATTCAAACTATTATCAATGTTGAATCAGAACGCAGTGATGATGCTTACCTCTTCTTTACAACTCGTGCTGGTATTGTTAAGAGAACCAGCGTTAAAGAATTCGCAAACATTCGTCAAAATGGTCTCAAAGCCTTGAATCTGAAAGATGAGGATGAGTTGATTAATGTCTTACTAACTGAAAGACACAGATATCATCATCGGAACCAAATTAGGTTATGCAGTTCGTTTCAATCAGTCTTCAGTTCGTAGTATGAGTCGTATTGCCACTGGTGTTAAAGGGGTAAACCTTCGTGAAGGTGATGCAGTAGTAGGAGCGAGAGTGATCACTGACCAAGATGAAGTCCTCATTATCACCGAAAAAGGATACGGTAAGCGTACAGTTGCCACTGAATATCCAACTAAAGGTCGTGCTGGTAAAGGAATGAAAACAGCTAATGTCACTGAGAAAAATGGTCCTCTGGCTGGTCTCTTAACAGTAAACGGTGACGAAGACTTGATGATTATCACTGACACAGGTGTCATGATTCGAACAAATGTAGCCAATATTTCACAAACGGGGCGTTCAACTATGGGAGTAAAAGTGATGCGTCTAGATCAAGATGCTAAGATTGTGACTTTTACAAGTGTTGCAGCAGCAGAAAAAGAAGAAGTTGGGGCAGAACAGGAAACAGAAAGTGAAGCATAATGTCTCAAAAAAAGAATAAAAGTAAAAAAAATAAACGTAAGAATCTACTGATTAACATACTGGCAGGATTCCTAATCTTGTTATCTATCGCTTTAATCTTCAATGCCAATATTCGTGATATGTTCATGATTTGGAACACTAATAAGTATCAGGTCAGTCAAGTAACTAAGGAAGAGATTGAGGAGAATAAAGAAACAGAAGGAAATTTCGATTTTGATTCTGTAAAATCACTTTCCTCGGAGGCAGTCTTATCAGCTCAGTGGAATTCTCAGCAACTTCCGGTTATTGGAGGTATTGCCATTCCAGAGCTTGAAATGAATCTGCCAATATTTAAGGGACTCGATAATGTTAACCTCTTTTATGGTGCTGGGACAATGAAAGCCAATCAGGTAATGGGGGAAGGAAATTATTCTTTAGCAAGTCACCGTATCTTTGCAGGTGAAAATGCAGATAAGAAATTATTCTCTCCTCTTGCTCGCGCTGAGAAAGGGATGAAAATTTATCTCACTGATAAAGAGAAAGTCTATACATACGAGATTGAAGAAGTTAAAATTGTAACTCCTGATCGCGTAGATGTAATTGACGAACGTGATGGGATTAAAGAGATTACCTTGGTAACCTGTGAAGATGCTAATGCAGTTGAGAGAATTATCGTTAAAGGGAATTTGACAGAGATAAAATCTTATGCAGAAACTCCATCAGATATCTTAGAAGCCTTTAATAAACCCTATAAACAATTTTATGAATAGTAGAAGAGGTTGGGACAAAAGAGCCCGACCTCACTTTTTATTAGCAATCAAACTTTGACGCGGTAGCTGATTGAACTTTTTGTTCGTCTTTTAGACTCCAAAAAGCTCCAAATCATCCTCGCGGGGCTGGGACTACGAAATCGAGACTTTGTCTATCGATTTCTGTCCCACCGCCTTTTCTTGTCAATTTCAGAAAATAGATAGGAAAAAGACTTTTCAATTTTGGTAAAAAGTAGTATAATGTTTCTATTATAGAAATTTTTAGAAAATTCCGAAAGAGGTTTGTTATGGGATACACAGTTGCTGTTGTTGGCGCTACAGGTGCCGTTGGTGCTCAAATGATCAAAATGTTGGAAGAATCAACTCTTCCGATCGATAAGATTCGTTACCTTGCGTCTGCACGTTCTGCAGGAAAGGTCTTGCAATTCAAAGGTCAAGATGTGACCATCGAAGAAACAACAGAAGACGCTTTTGAAGGGGTTGATATTGCTCTTTTCTCAGCTGGTGGATCAACTTCTGCAAAATACGCACCTTATGCTGTTAAGGCAGGCGCAGTCGTCGTAGATAACACTTCTTACTTCCGTCAAAATCCAGATGTACCATTGGTTGTTCCTGAAGTGAATGCTCACGCCCTTGATGCTCATAACGGAATCATCTCTTGTCCTAACTGTTCAACTATTCAAATGATGGTAGCTCTTGAACCAGTTCGTCATAAATGGGGCTTGGACCGTATCATCGTATCAACTTATCAAGCAGTTTCAGGTGCTGGTATGGGAGCAATTCTTGAAACCCAACGTGAGCTTCGTGAAGTCTTGAATGACGGTGTGAATCCACGTGATGTGCATGCGGAAATCTTGCCATCAGGTGGTGATAAGAAACACTATCCAATTGCCTTTAATGCTCTTCCACAAATTGATGTTTTTACTGATAATGACTACACTTACGAAGAAATGAAGATGACCAATGAAACCAAGAAAATCATGGAAGACGATAGCATTGCCGTATCAGCAACATGTGTACGTATTCCAGTTTTGTCAGCTCACTCTGAGTCAGTCTATATTGAAACAAAAGAAGTAGCACCAATCGAAGAAGTGAAAGCAGCTATTGCTGCCTTCCCAGGTGCGGTTCTTGAAGATGATGTTGCTCACCAAATCTATCCTCAAGCAGTAAATGCTGTTGGTTCACGTGATACATTCGTTGGACGTATCCGTAAAGACTTGGATGCAGAAAAAGGTATTCATATGTGGGTAGTATCTGATAATCTTCTTAAAGGTGCAGCTTGGAACTCAGTTCAAATCGCAGAAACACTTCACGAACGTGGTCTAGTACACCCAACAGCTGAATTAAAATTTGAATTGAAATAATGTGTAGGAGTTCATTTGAACTCCTTCTTTAAAATAGAGAGGTGTTTTGTATGTCTTATCAAGATTTAAAAGATTGTAAAATTATCACGGCCTTTATTACTCCTTTCATGAAGATGGGTCAATCAATTTCGATGCCATTCCAAAGTTGATTGAACATTTATTAGCACATCATACAGACGGAATTCTCCTAGCAGGAACAACTGCTGAGAGTCCGACTCTAACTCACGATGAGGAGTTGCAGTTGTTTGCGGCTGTTCAAAAAGTTGTCAATGGCCGTGTTCCTTTAATCGCTGGTGTTGGTACCAATGATACACGAGACTCTATTGAGTTCGTCAAAGAGGTAGCAGAGTTTGGCGGTTTTGCGGCTGGTCTTGCGATTGTTCCTTACTACAATAAACCATCCCAAGAAGGTATGTATCAACACTTTAAAGCTATTGCAGATGCTTCTGATTTGCCAATTATTATTTATAACATTCCAGGTCGTGTAGTTGTAGAAATGACTCCAGATACCTTACTTCGTTTGGCGGAACATCCAAATATTATCGGTGTCAAAGAATGTACCAGTCTTGCCAATATGGCTTACTTGATTGAGCATAAACCAGAAGAATTCTTGGTTTATACTGGTGAAGATGGAGATGCCTTCCATGCTATGAATCTAGGTGCAGACGGAGTTATCTCTGTTGCTTCCCATACGAATGGGGATGAGATGCATGAAATGTTTACTGCAATCGAAGAAAGTGATATGAAGAAAGCGGCAGCTATTCAGCGTAAATTTATTCCTAAAGTCAATGCTCTCTTCTCTTACCCAAGTCCAGCACCTGTTAAGGCAGTACTCAACTATATGGGATTCGAAGCTGGGCCAACTCGTCTACCTTTGGTTCCTGCGCCTGAAGAGGATGCTAAACGCATTATCAAGGTTGTTATTGATGGGGATTACGAAGCAACCAAGGCAACTGTCACTGGAGTCCTTCGTCCTGATTACTAAGATAACTAATATAAAAAACTTTCTAAACAAGTAAAATTGTTGGGAAGTTTTTTTCTTTTTCTACGAATAAATAGATAAAGAGAAAAACAAGGAGTCTATCATGAAAATTAAGATTGATAATTTTGAGATTTATAAGTTGAAACAAGCAGGTTTAAGTAATCAACAGGTTTTAAAGGTACTTCAATATGGAGAAATCTATGATCAAGAATTAAGCTTAGAAACGATAGCAGAAGCATCTGAGTGTCGAAACCCAGTGGTTTTTATGGAACGTTACCATAAACTCACCTTCGAAAGTATGGAGCGATTAAGAAGGGACTTTGAAAAATTTCCCTCATTTTCCATCCTAGACGATGTCTATCCCTTTGCTCTCAGTGAAATCTATGATGCTCCAGTATTGTTATTTTATAAGGGCGATTTAAATCTCTTAAAGTTACCTAAGATTGCAGTTGTGGGCAGTCGCTCTTGTAGTCAGACAGGAACAAAATCAGTTCGTAAGGTTATTGAAGAACTAGAGAATGAGCTGGTGATTGTGAGCGGGCTTGCTAGAGGTATTGATACTGCAGCACATATGTCAATTCTTCAAGGTGGTGGAAAAACTATTGCAGTCATTGGGACTGGCTTGGATGTCTATTATCCGCGATCCAATAAACGACTGCAGGACTACATCGGTGAATATCATTTGCTACTGAGTGAATATGGACCGGGTGAAGAACCCTTGAAATATCACTTTCCAGCACGAAATCGGATTATTGCTGGCCTATGTATGGGTGTCATCGTTGCTGAGGCAAAGATGAGATCTGGTAGTTTGATTACTTGTGAGCGAGCTATGGAAGAAGGAAGAGATGTTTTTGCTATTCCAGGGAGCATTTTAGATGGTCGTTCAGATGGTTGTCATCACTTGGTTCAAGAAGGTGCAAAACTTGTTTCAAGTGGTCAGGATGTGCTAGCAGAATTTGAATTTTAAGAACTAAAAAGGTTTTATCAGTTAAACTTTTCTTCTATATATAGGAGTTAAGTCTTGACAGGTTTTTTTAAAAAAATGGTTTACACTTTATAAAGTTTATTACTTTGAAAAGGTGTGATACTGTGGCTACGGCAACAAAGAAGAAAAAAATCAACAGTTAAAAAAATCTAGTAATCGTGGAGTCGCCTGCAAAGGCTAAAACGATTGAAAAAAATACCTGGGTAGAAATTATAAGGTTTTTAGCCAGTGTCGGTCATATCCGTGATTTGAAAAAAATCCAGTATGTCAGTCGATGTAGAAAAATAATTATGAACCCCAATATATAAATATTCGTGGGAAAGGTCCTCTGATCAATGACTTGAAAAAAAGAGGCTAAAAAAGCCAATAAAGTCTTTCTCGCAAGTGACCCGGACCGCGAAGGAGAAGCAATTTCTTGGCATTTAGCTCATATTCTCAATCTAGATGAAAATGATGCTAACCGTGTTGTTTTCAACGAGATTACCAAGGATGCGGTAAAAAATGCTTTTAAAGAACCTCGTAAGATTGACATGGATTTGGTGGATGCCCAACAAGCCCGTCGTGTCTTGGACCGTTTGGTAGGTTATTCCATTTCACCAATTTTATGGAAAAAGGTCAAAAAGGGCTTGTCAGCTGGCCGTGTTCAGTCTGTTGCTCTCAAGTTAATCATTGACCGTGAAAATGAGATTAATGCATTTCAACCAGAAGAATATTGGACTATTGATGGAGTCTTCAAAAAGGGGACTAAGCAATTCCAAGCATCCTTCTATGGAATGAATGGCAAGAAGATGAAATTGACAAGCAATGAAGAGGTTAAAGAAGTCTTGTCTCATCTATCCAGCAAAGACTTTACAGTTGATCAGGTAGATAAAAAAGAACGCAAGCGTAACGCTCCACTACCTTATACTACCTCAACTATGCAGATGGATGCAGCTAATAAAATCAATTTCCGTACTCGAAAGACCATGATGGTTGCCCAGCAACTCTATGAAGGGATTAATATTGGTACGGGAGTCCAAGGTTTGATCACCTATATGCGTACAGACTCGACTCGTATCAGTCCAGTTGCTCAAAATGAAGCTGCAAACTACATTAACGAACGTTTTGGCAGTAAGTATTCTAAGCATGGCAGCAAGGTAAAGAATGCGACTGGTGCTCAGGATGCCCATGAGGCTATTCGCCCATCAAGTGTCTTTAATACACCTGAAAAGATCGCTAAATACTTAGACAAAGACCAACTTAAGCTTTATACACTTATCTGGAATCGCTTTGTAGCGAGTCAGATGACGGGTGCTATCTTTGATACCATGGCTGTGAAGCTCTCTCAAAATGGAGTTCAATTTGCAGCGAATGGTAGTCAGGTCAAATTTGATGGTTACTTGGCTATTTACAATGATTCAGATAAGAATAAGATGTTGCCGGATATGGTAGTTGGTGATGTCGTCAAGCAGGTCAATAGTAAACCTGAGCAGCACTTCACTCAACCACCAGCCCGATATTCGGAAGCAACACTGATTAAGACTTTGGAAGAAAATGGTGTCGGACGTCCATCAACTTATGCACCTACCATTGAAACTATTCAAAAGCGCTATTATGTGCGTTTGGCAGCTAAGCGTTTTGAACCGACAGAGTTGGGAGAAATTGTCAATAAACTGATTGTTGAATATTTCCCTGATATCGTCAATGTAACCTTTACAGCTGAAATGGAAGGTAAACTGGATGATGTCGAAGTTGGAAAGAGCAGTGGCAACGAGTCATTGATGAATTTTATAAACCCTTCTCTAAAGAGGTTGCCAAAGCCGAAGAGGAAATGGAAAAAATCCAAATCAGGGATGAGCCAGCAGGATTTGATTGTGAAGAGTGTGGCAGTCCGATGGTCATTAAACTTGGTCGTTTTGGTAAGTTCTATGCTTGTAGCAATTTCCCAGATTGCCGTCATACACAGGCTATCGTGAAAGAGATTGGTGTTGAGTGTCCAAGCTGTCATCAAGGTCAAATTATTGAACGAAAAACCAAGCGTAATCGTATCTTCTATGGTTGCAATCGCTATCCAGAATGTGAATTTACTTCTTGGGACAAGCCTGTTGGCCGAGATTGTCCAAAATGTGGAAACTTCCTCATGGAGAAAAAAGTCCGTGGTGGCGGTAAGCAGATCGTTTGTAGCAATGGTGATTACGAAGAAGAAAAAATCAAATAAAAAAATGAGTCCTGAAAGTAAATTTCAGGCTCTTTTTAGTAAAGGCTTGACAAAATTCATCACTGTATGCGAAACTAGAAGAAGATTATTTTATACTCAATGAAAATCAAAGAGCAAACTAGGAAGCTAGCCGCAGGCTGCTCAAAGCACTGCTTTGAGGTTGTAGATAGAACTGACGAAGTCAGTAACATATATACGGTAAGGCGACGCTGACGTGGTTTGAAGAGATTTTCGAAGAGTATTAACTAGGAGAAGTTATGCGTATTATCTATCTGATTATTGGATTTCTGTCATTAGCTCTGGCTATTGTTGGAGTTGTCTTGCCCTTGTTGCCCACGACTCCTTTTCTTTTGTTGTCTATTGCTTGTTTCCAGAAGTTCCAAGCGTTTTGAAGATTGGCTTTATCATACCAAACTTTATCAGACTTACGTGGCGGACTTTCGTGAGACGAAGTCTATCGCGCGTGAACGTAAGAAAAAAATTATTGTATCGATTTATATCTTGATGGGAATTTCCATTTATTTTGCGCCTCTTTTACCAGTCAAAATCGGTCTGGGATGTTTAACCATCTTTATCACCTACTATCTTTTCAAGGTGATTCCTGATAAAGAATAACTTTAATAAGTAACGATTTTCCTTGATAAAAACAAAAACATATTCGAAATAATATGATATAATAAATTTAAACTAATCTTCAAGGAGAATCAAATGATTTACGAATTTTGTGCTGAAAATGTAACTTTGCTTGAAAAAGCTATGCAGGCAGGAGCTCGCCGCATCGAGCTCTGTGATAATCTAGCAGTTGGTGGAACAACTCCAAGCTACGGAGTGACCAAGGCAGCTGTGGAACTGGCTGCCGACTACGATACGACCATTATGACTATGATTCGACCACGTGGTGGTGATTTTGTCTACAATGACCTCGAGATTGCTATTATGCTCGAGGATATTCGTCTAACTGCTCAGGCAGGAAGCCAAGGCGTTGTCTTTGGTGCATTGACTGCTGATAAGAAGTTGGACAAGGCCAATCTTGAAAAGTTGATTGCTGCATCTAAAGGTATGGAAATTGTTTTCCATATGGCATTTGATGAATTGAGCGAACAAGATCAGTTAGAAGCTATTGATTGGCTCAGCCAAGCTGGAGTGACACGCATTCTGACTCGTGCTGGTGTATCTGGCGACTCGTTAGAGAAACGTTTTGCGCACTATCAAAGAATCCTAGAACACGCTGCAGGAAAGATTGAAATTTTACCTGGTGGAGGGATTGACATGGACAACCGTCAAACCTTTATTGACCAACTGGGTGTGACACAATTACATGGAACTAAGGTCGTCTTTTAATAAATAGAAAGGAACTGCTAGCTTTTGGTAGCAGTTTTCGCTTATGTTTGAAATTTTTAAAGCTTATCAGTTTAATAGTAAAAAGGCTAAAGAGTATGGATTTGTAGAAAATCAAGGCGTATGGAACCATAGTTCGACTATCTTGCACGGAGATTTTCTCATGAGAGTTATAGTTGTGGACGGAGACTTATCTTTTCAAGTTTTTGACAAGGAAACTGGTGATCTTTATCCTCAAGTTCATATGACCAGTATGAGAGGGGCATTTGTAGGAAGTGTCCGTGAAGCCTGCTTAGAAGTTCTTTATGAAATCCGAAAGTCTTGTTTTGATGTGCAGGATTTTATCTGTCCTCAGACCAAGAGAATCATGGCACTCGTTCAAGAAAAGTATGGAAATCAATTGGAATATCTATGGGAGAAATCCCCTGATACAGCTGTTTTGCGCCATGAGGGCAATCAAAAGTGGTATGCTGTTTTGATGAGAATCTCTTGGGATAAGCTTGAAAAGGGCAGAGAAGGACTAGTGGAAGCAGTCAATCTCAAACATGATCAAGTATCTGATTTGTTGGTAAAAAAAGGGATTTATCCAGCCTTTCATATGAACAAGCGCTATTGGATAAGTGTGCCACTTGATGACAGTTTATCAGATGAAGAGGTGCTTGAATTGATCGAAAAAAGTTGGAACTTGACCTTGAAAAAGTAATTAGATTTACTTGATTTTTCAAATATTTTCAATTAGCAAAATATTCTTTACTGAAGAAATTTTCAGAAAATATTGGATTTTTTCTTGACATGTGTTTTTTCCTATGCTAAAATACTAAACAAGATATCAAACGAAGGAGAAAGTCAAACATGAAAACAGCTAAGTTTAATCAATTTGCTTTGTTGTTGAGGTACTCGGACTAGTGCAAAAGCATTAGTCCTGTTTGGCTTACCAAGCGGGAGTAAATCAACATCTCGCTTGGAACTCCGAGCGAGATGTTTTTTTAAAACTGAATTTAGAAAAGGGGAAATCTTATGAGAACAGTTGAATTTCTAGATACTAGCCTTCGAGATGGTGAGCAGACACCAGGTGTTAATTTTTCGATCAAGGAAAAGATTGCCATTGCAAGACAACTGGAAAAATGGGGAATTTCGGCAATTGAAGCTGGTTTTCCAGCAGCTAGTCCAGACTCATTTACTGCAGTTCAGGAAATCGCAAAAGTCTTGAAGAAAACAGTGGTGACTGGTTTAGCTCGCTCTGTTAAATCAGATATTGACGCTTGTTATGAAGCACTTAAGGATGCTAAGTATCCACAAATCCATGTTTTTATCGCTACTAGTCCTATTCATCGTGAATTTAAGTTGAATAAAAGCAAAGAGGAAATATTGGAAGCTATTAAAGAGCATGTTTCCTATGCACGTAGTAAATTTGAAGTGGTAGAATTCTCTCCTGAAGATGCGACTAGAACTGAGCTGGATTTCCTCTTACAAGTCGTTCAAACAGCGGTAGACGCAGGTGCGACTTATATCAATATTCCTGATACAGTAGGTTTTACAACTCCAGAGGAATATGGAAGTATCTTTAAATATCTGATTGAAAAAGTTCAAACGGATCGTCAGATCATTTATTCTCCTCACTGTCATGATGATTTAGGTATGGCAGTGGCTAATAGCCTTGCAGCTGTAAAGAATGGAGCAGGACGTGTCGAAGGAACCATTAACGGAATCGGAGAACGAGCTGGAAATGCTGCTTTAGAAGAAATAGCAGTAGCTCTCAATATTCGCCAAGATTATTACCAAGCAGAGACAAGTATTGTCCTAAACGAAACGATTAATACGTCTGAAATGGTTTCTCGTTTCTCAGGAATTCCAGTTCCAAAAAATAAGGCGGTTGTTGGAGGAAATGCCTTCTCTCACGAATCAGGTATTCACCAAGATGGTGTTCTTAAAAATCCTCTCACTTATGAAATCATTACACCTGAATTGGTTGGTGTCAAGAGTAATAGTCTTCCGCTCGGTAAATTGTCTGGTCGCCATGCTTTTGTAGAAAAACTGAGAGACTTAGCACTAGAATTTACAGACGAAGACATCAAGCCACTTTTTGCTAAGTTCAAGGCCTTAGCAGATAAGAAGCAAGAAATCACAGATGCTGATATTCGAGCTCTGGTAGCTGGCACCATGGTTGAAAATCCAGAAGGCTTCCACTTTGATGATTTGCAACTTCAAACCCATTCTGAAAATGACATTGAAGCGACAGTTAGATTAGCTAATTTTGATGGTGAGAAAGTTGAATTTAATGCGACAGGTCAAGGTTCTGTTGAAGCTATTTTCAATGCTATTGATAAATTCTTTAATCAATCTGTTCGCTTGGTATCCTATACGATTGATGCGGTAACTGATGGTATTGATGCCCAGGCACGTGTATTGGTCACTGTTGAAAACAGAGATACAGAGACTATCTTTAACGCAGCTGGACTTGATTTCGATGTGTTGAAGGCTTCGGCTATTGCCTACATCAATGCTAATACCTTTGTTCAAAAAGAGAATGCTGGTGAGATGGGAACAACAGTTTCCTATCGCGACATGCCTAGCGTGTAAAGGAGAATGCTATGACGAAGAAAATAGTGGCTCTAGCAGGTGATGGTATCGGCCCAGAAATCATGGAAGCTGGTTTAGAAGTTTTGGAGGCTCTAGCTGAAAAAACAGGTTTTGACTATGAGATTGACAGACGACCTTTTGGAGGAGCTGGTATTGATGCTGCAGGACATCCCTTGCCAGACGAAACGCTCAAGGCTGCTAGAGAAGCGAATGCTATTCTACTCGCTGCAATCGGTAGTCCTCAGTATGATGATGCTCCAGTTCGACCCGAACAAGGGCTTCTGGCCCTTCGAAAGGAACTTAATCTCTATGCCAATATTCGTCCGGTTAAAATCTTTGAGAGTCTCAAGCATTTGTCACCACTCAAGCAAGAACGAATTTCTGGAGTTGACTTTGTAGTAGCACGTGAGTTGACAGGAGGAATTTACTTTGGTGATCATATCCTTGAAGAAAAATCGGCACGTGATATCAACGATTATAGCTATGAGGAAGTAGAACGGATTATACGTAAGGCTTTTGAAATTGCAAGAAGTCGGAGAAAAATCCTTACCAGTATTGATAAGCAAAATGTTTTGGCAACATCAAAACTATGGCGGAGAGTTGCTGATGAAGTCGCAAAAGATTTTCCGGATGTAACTTTGGAACATCAGCTAGTCGACTCGGCTGCCATGCTCATGATTACAAATCCAGCTAAGTTCGATGTTATCGTGACAGAGAATCTTTTCGGAGATATCTTATCTGATGAATCAAGCGTTCTATCTGGTACACTTGGGGTTATGCCATCAGCCAGCCACTCTGAAGATGGTCCGAGTCTCTATGAACCGATTCACGGTTCGGCACCTGATATTGCTGGACAAGGCATTGCCAATCCTATTTCTATGATTTTATCAGTTGCTATGATGTTGCGTGACAGTTTTGGACGATATGAGGATGCGGAGCGTATCGAGCGTGCTGTTGAACAAACTTTAGCAGCAGGAATTTTAACGAGAGATATAGGAGGACAGGCTTCTACCAAGGAAATGACGGAAGCCATCATTGAAAGATTATGAAGATAAATCAAGGAATTACTTTTGCTATTTTGATTTGGAATCTATTGGTATTTATGATTTATGGTATTGATAAATCTAAAGCAAAAAGAGGTGCTTGGCGCATCCCTGAAAAATATTTATTATCATTTGCATTCTTGTGTGGTGGTTTTGGTGCTTGGTTGGCAGGTGTTACCTTTCACCACAAGACTAGAAAATGGTATTTTAAAACGGTTTGGTTCCTAGGAATAGTGACTACACTAGTAGCTTTGTATTTGATATGGAGGTGATGAATGGCAGGAAAATCGATTTTTGATAAATTATGGGACCTCCATGTGATTACAGGAGAAGAAGGACAGCCTCAACTCATGTATGTAGATCAGCACTATATTCACGAGGTGACCAGTCCTCAAGCTTTCAAGGATTGCGAGATGCAGGACGTAGATTGAGACGACCAGATTTAACATTTGGTACCTTTGACCACAATGTTCCGACGGTCAATATATATGATATTCGAGATGTAATCTCCAAAGCACAGATTGATAAGTTGGCTGAAAATGTTGAAGAGTTTGGAATCGAACATGCTGCCCACGGTTCAGAAAAACAAGGTATCGTTCATATGGTTGGTCCAGAAACAGGAAGAACACAACCTGGGAAATTCATTGTCTGTGGTGATAGCCATACGGCTACTCACGGAGCTTTCGGAGCCATCGCATTTGGGATTGGGACTAGTGAGGTTGAGCATGTCTTTGCTACCCAGACACTCTGGCAGGTTAAACCTAAGAAAATGTTGGTGGAATTCACAGGAGTTCCTCAAAAAGGGGTTTATGCCAAAGATTTTATTCTAGCCTTAATTGCCAAATACGGTGTTGCTTGTGGTGTTGGCTACGTGGTGGAGTATCGAGGTCAAGCCATTGATGCACTTAGCATGGAAGAGCGTATGACTATCTGCAATATGTCCATCGAATTTGGTTCCAAAATGGGAATCATGAATCCAGATCAGACCACTTATGACTATTTAAAGGGTCGAGAGTGTGTTCCCAAGGATTTTGATGCAGCAGTAGCTGATTGGAAAAGACTGGTTAGTGATGAAGATGCCGTTTATGATAAGGTTATTCGTTTGGATGTCTCAGAATTGGCTCCTATGGTGACTTGGGGTACTAATCCCGCTATGGGTGTTGACTTTGATTCTAGCTTCCCAGAAATAAAGGATATGAATGATGAACGTGCTTATCATTACATGGATTTACAACCAGGTCAGAAACCAGCAGATATCGAACTTGGCTATGTCTTTATCGGTTCTTGTACCAATGCTCGATTTAGCGATTTACAATTGGCTGCTCGATTTGTTGAAGGGAAGAAAATTGCCCCTAACTTAACAGCTATTGTGGTACCTGGTTCTCGACCAGTCAAGCGAGCTGCTGAAAAGTTGGGCTTGGATAAGGTTTTCCAAGATGCCGGCTTTGAGTGGAGAGACCCAGGTTGCTCCATGTGTCTAGGGATGAATCCTGACAAGGTACCAGATGGTGTTCACTGCGCCTCAACTAGCAATCGTAACTTTGAAGATCGCCAGGGATTTGGTGCTAAAACTCATCTTTGCAGTCCAGCCATGGCTGCTGCGGCAGCAATTGCAGGGCGCTTCGTAGATGTTCGGAAAATGCCAGAGGCACAGTAAGGAGAGGATATGGAAAAATTTACAGTTTATACAGGAACAACAGTTCCTCTTATGAATGATAATATCGATACCGACCAAATCCTACCCAAACAGTTTCTGAAGTTGATTGACAAGAAAGGCTTTGGAAAATACCTCATGTATGCTTGGCGTTATGTTGATGATCAGTATACTGAGGATCCAGACTTTGTCTTTAACCGACCTGAATATCGCAAAGCCAGTATTCTCATCACAGGAGATAATTTCGGGGCTGGTTCCTCGAGGGAACACGCAGCTTGGGCATTAGCAGACTACGGCTTTAAGGTCGTGATTGCAGGTTCTTTTGGAGATATTCATTACAATAATGAACTCAATAATGGCATGTTGCCTATTGTTCAGCCTAGGGAGGTTAGAGAAAAGCTAGCCCAACTTAAACCGACCGACCAGGTAACTGTGGACTTGGAACAACAAACAATCATCTCACCAGTTGGAGAATTTACCTTTGAAATAGATAGTGAGTGGAAACACAAGCTCTTAAATGGTTTAGATGATATCGGTGTTACATTGCAGTATGAAGACTTAATTGCTGCTTATGAAAAACAACGACCAGTCTACTGGCAAGAATAAAAAATAAAAAGGAAATAGAACTATGACAAAACACATTCAATGGAACGGAACACTTTCACAAGAAGGCTATGAGATTTTAAAAGGTGAGGGCGGATGTATCGTTTGCCCTACAAAAGTTGGTTACATTATCATGACTAGCGACAAGGCAGGACTCGAGCGCAAGTTTGAAGCCAAAGAACGTAATCGTAATAAACCAGGAGTAGTTCTCTGTGGTAGCATGGATGAGCTTCGCGCTTTAGCACAACTCAACCCAGAAATTGAAGCTTTCTATCAAAAACATTGGGATGAAGACATTCTCCTTGGTTGTATCCTTCCGTGGAAACCAGAAGCCTTTGAAAAATTAAAAGCATACGGTGATGGTCGTGAAGAACTCATGACCGATGTGCGTGGAACGAGCTGTTTCGTTATCAAGTTTGGGAAAGCTGGTGAACAATTGGCTGCCAAACTTTGGGAAGAAGGTAAGATGGTCTACGCCTCATCAGCTAACCCATCTGGAAAAGGAAATCGTGGTAAGGTAGAAGGTATCGGAGAACGTATCGAAGGAGCAGTGGATCTTGTCATTGAAGCAGACGACTATGTGGCATCTATCCAACCTGACAAAACGATTGAAACTCGCTACGAGCAAGGTGTGATGGTGTCTATGGTCGATAAAGACGGCAAACTCATTCCAGAACAAGGAGGAGCACGTTCAACTTCTCCGGCACCAGTTGTGATTCGTAAAGGCCTTGACATTGATAAGATTATGATGCACCTGTCAGATACCTTTAACTCATGGGATTACCGTCAAGGTGAGTATTACTAAAATAAGAAAGAAGTCTAGTGTTAAGAGGGGAGAAACCCTCTACGCTGGGCTTTTTGGGGCTCTTTTCTACCATTTGTCAAGTATATCAAGGGCCTTAAGTAAAAAAAGAGATAAGACAGTAGCTATTCTGAGGTTACTGTCTTATTTTTACCACTTATTGATCCATAAAAGAGCATGCTAAAAAACACCTCGTCTGGTATTTTTTGCAACAAGGTGTTATAATAATACGGCATAGATAACCTTATCGATTTTGGGTCAAAGAGTAATCGTAAAGTTTGTTATGCGTAATGAGGTAATACATTGTTCGAATGAGACGATGTATAGAGGCAATCGCATGTGGCTTGGTTGAAGCTATTGTCGATTGTCTTTTTCGTTTCTCATAAAAGTCGGCGATATGGCAGGGATTGGTATGACTAGCTGAAGCGATGTTATGAATGCACTTGAACAAGATTTTTCTGGCATAGGGATTACCTCGCTTAGTAATGTGTTCCTTGGCGAGAAAGTTCCCAGATTCATAGTGTCTCAGGTCAATGCCAATAAAAGCGTTGATTTGATTGGTAGACTGAAAGCGACGAATGTCATCAAGTTCGCCAATAATACTTGTCGCTGTGGTTCAGCTATTCAAGGAATAGAGAGAAAAATCTCTAATTCTGGTAAAGATTGAGCCAATGTTACCATCTTCTCCAAAACACCTTATCTGTGTTCATAAAGCCTAAGTAACGCCCCTGCATAGTTTTTGACCTCTTCTATCACTGGTGAGGTTTTCTTGAATGCATAATAAGACTAATTAGCTAGTTTTGTAAGTAAGTAAGTCCCACGTTTCTCAGAGATGCGTTTTGCCGTAATCTGAAGGATGATAGCTATTATATTTGATTAAATCTAGAAACGTACACTAAGAATTCTAAAACGTTTTTAGAAATTAATTTGACTTCCATAATCTTTTTGTTCATATCCTATTTCAATCTGCTATGATGTGTCGTCATCTGACTCCAGTACAAAACTATTACATGGAAAAGTCATGACCAAGTTCCAATATTGTTCCCCAGTTGGTGCCGACAAGATGTTTTCCAATTCAGAAAAAGTTACCTGTAAAACCTTGTGCAGACAGTTTTTAGAGCAGACGATATCCTTAGTAAGATTCTGATAGAAACAGCTGAGATCGCGTAATTCTTGATAAAGCGCTTCTTGGACATAGTTCGGTTTACGATTGAGGATGAACTGAGACTCAGCTAGTTTTTCAGCGACAATCTTATCGAATTTATAGTCACTTAGTTTATAAAATACATGTTATAATAAAGCTATGGCATATAGTACAGATTTTAAACAACGAGCATTAAATTACATCAAAGAGGGACACAGCCATGTCGAGGCATCCAAAGTTTTTGATGTTGGCGTCAGAACTCTCTTCACATGGGAAAAGAAATTACGTGAACAAGGGCACTTAGAGCGGAAAAAGAGAGTCGCCAAAAGCCGAAAGATTCCTTTGGAGGAGTTGAAGGCCTTTGTAGAGGCTCATCCAGATGCTTTTTTACGGGAAATTGCGGCACATTTTGATTGTGCTGTTCCTTCAGTATGGGCAGCTTTAAAGCAGATCAATGTCACTTTAAAAAAAGACGACTAGCTTTAAGGAACAAGAGCCAGAGAAAGTCGCTGAATTTCTTGATATTTTGGATAATCTAAAAGATTTACCAGTCGTATATATTGACGAAACAGGAATCGACCGCTACCTCTATCGTTCTCATGCACGGGCTCCTAGAGGAGAGAAAGTCTATGAAAAGATTAATGGACGGCGTTTTGAGCGGACTTCAATTGTTGCAGGACAAGTAGATGGAGAGTTTATAGCTCCTATGATCTACAAGGAAAGCATGACGAGCGACTTCTTTGTTAAGTGGTTCAAAACGCAACTCCTGCCTGCTTTGAAGACACCTCATGTCATTGTCATGGACAATGCTAGTTTTCATCCCAAGAAGATTTTGGATGAACTTTGCGTCAAAGATAAACACTTCTTCTTACCTCTACCACCTTATTCACCAGATTTGAATCCCATTGAGCAAGCTTGGGCTGTCTTGAAAAAGAAAGTGACAGATTTATTAAGGGAAGTCCCAAATATCTTTGAATGTTTAGAGTGATTTTTATAACTAAATAACTATAAGAGGCAAGTGACGAGTCAATAGCAATGAGGTTTGAACAACGTGAAAGCCAGCGTCTTTAGGCGCTGGCTGGTAATTTGGGCTTATAGCTCTGGTGCAAATCATCCGTTAGACGGGTGGTTATGATTTTTTGATTTTTTCAAGTCTCGGAACAATAACTAGGGTAAGTATTGCTGAGATTATGAGTTCTGCGATAGAGTTTGTTGAGATAACAGTAGCTAATAGTTTTTGGATATTTCCGTCAAAAACATTTCCAAAGAGGAAGAAGATTCCGCCTAGTACAAATACAGTATTTGTGAGGGAACCGAGTGCTCCCGCGAAGATGAGCCCTGCCTTGTTTTTGAGGAGTTTGTAGACAAAGTATGGAGTTAAACCAATAAGGACACGTGGTACAATCGCAATAACTAGGGAGTAGATGTTACCGTTTGGTACAAATGGAGAGAAAAGGTAGCTGGTTGGGAGAATTGTGATTGTATTGACTGTCAAGCTAATCATCCCCATCAAGAAACCTAAGATGGCTCCAATCCGTGGCCCGTAGATGATACTAGCAATGATGACTGGAATATGGACAATGGTCGGTTTAATTGGAAATGGCAAGACATTAAAGACAATAGAGCTCAGCAAATGAATGACAATCATGCTGGCAAAAAAGATAGCAATAGGAGCAATATTAGAGCGTTTGTTCATGAAGTTTTTCCTTTATCTGTTGTAAAATAGTATCAAGATCAGCAAGAGCACCACGTCCTACATCGCCACAGGCCAGTAGGGATTCTTTAGGAGAAATAATTGTATAACCATAAGTTTCTAAAGTTTTTAGGTTTGTTTGAGTTGCTGGATGGTCATACATTTTGGTATTCATAGCAGGTGCTACTAGTTTTGGAACATAGTGTGGCAAGGCAAGAGCAGTAGCAGTCACCATATTGTCGGCAAAACCGTGCGCGACTTTCGCAATCGTATTAGCGGTCGCAGGGGCAAGGATAAACAAGTCTGTTTTTTTGCCAAGCTCGATATGATTGACTTTATCAGGATAAGGTTCCTGCATAAGATCGAGATGTACGGTATTTTGAGATAAGACTTGAAGGGTTAAAGGTTGGATAAAGGCAGTCGCAGCCTGGGTCATAAGTACAGTAACAGAATGTCCCTGTTTCTTTAAGTTACTAACCAAATCAGCAGCCTTGTAAGAGGCGATAGAGCCTGTCACAGCGAGTGTAATACGAGCCATAACTTTCCTTTCTAACAGTCAAATCCTTGAATTCTTTCCACTAACAAGTCAGCAATTTCTTGTTTGCTAGCAGCAATCTGATAATCTTTTTCTTCTACTAGATAAGCCAGGTGTTGATCAGCATTAATCTGAGTGAGGTCATTAGCGACAATCAAGTCAGCTTGATTCTTTTCAAGACTTTCTCTAGCGATTTGAATCAGATGCTCCTTAGTAACATCGACAAGCAGTTTAAAGCCAATGAGATGGATACTTGGATTCCATTCTTTAACAAGAGAGATGATCTTTGGGTTTTTCTTGAGAAATAGGACTTGCACCTCATCCTCAGAGGAGATCTTTGTTTCCGTATTTTTCTTATGTAAAAATTCACTTAAATCTTGGCTCGCTTGAACTTGGTCAAGACCTGTCATGTAAACTGGGCTGTAGTCAGAAACAGCCATTGAATGGATCAAGACTTGATAATCAGGGACAATCCGTTTCATCTCTTGGAGTAAATCGGAAGTGTTTTTGATTTCAATCATAGTCAAATTCGGGTGTAGTTCTGGTTTTAGTGCTTGTTGCGTAGTAATCAGACAAACTTGGTGACCAGCTTTTAGTAAAGTCTCAGTTATAACTTTACCAAGTCTACCAGTAGAGTGGTTGGTAATGGAGCGAACTCGGTCTATTGTCTCGCTTGTACCACCAGATGTAACTAAAATTTTCATAGAACTATTGTACAAAAAAATGAACAGTAAGTAAAATGAAAGCGATAAAATATTATGTAAAATCTAAGCTTTCAACTATAGTTAAAACCTATAAAGGCATATAAAAATTTAAAAAGAAGCCAAGAAAGTCTGAAGTGTTGTGATATTTACGAACGTTATCAAGCTTTATGACTGTTAAAAATCTTATTTTATGATATAATGAATTAACACATTTGAGGTAGAGGAGTTTGTTATGAAAACAGATATTGAAATTGCACAAAGTATCGAATTAAAACCAATAGTTGATGTTGTTGAGAAACTTGGTATTTCATACGATGATTTGGAGTTGTATGGAAAATATAAGGCTAAACTAAGCTTTGATAAAATCCGTGAGGTTGAAAGTAATCCAGTCGGTAAATTGATCCTGGTTACTGCTATCAATCCAACACCTGCTGGTGAAGGAAAATCAACTATCACTATCGGACTTGCTGATGCTTTGAATAAGATTGGTAAGAAAACCATGATTGCTATCCGCGAACCTTCTCTTGGACCTGTTATGGGGATCAAAGGTGGTGCTGCTGGTGGTGGTTATGCACAAGTTTTACCAATGGAAGACATCAACCTTCACTTTACTGGAGATATGCATGCAATAACAACTGCAAATAATGCTCTCTCTGCCTTGATTGACAACCACTTGCACCAAGGAAACGAGCTAGGAATCGATCAACGTCGTATTCTTTGGAAACGTGTGGTGGACTTGAACGATCGCGCTCTTCGTCACGTAACTGTTGGTCTTGGTGGTCCACTTAATGGTATTCCACGCGAAGATGGCTTTGACATCACTGTGGCTTCAGAAATCATGGCTATCCTTTGCTTGGCAACTGATATTGAAGATTTGAAACGTCGTTTGGCCAATATCGTCATCGGTTACCGTTATGACCGTACACCTGTTTTAGTGGGTGATCTACAGGTTGAAGGTGCCTTGGCATTGATTTTGAAAGATGCTATCAAACCGAACTTGGTTCAAACCATCTATGGAACACCTGCCTTTGTACATGGTGGCCCATTTGCCAATATCGCACACGGATGTAACTCTGTCTTGGCTACAACTACAGCCCTTCACTTGGCAGATTACACAGTGACAGAAGCAGGTTTTGGTGCAGACCTTGGTGCTGAGAAATTCCTGGATATCAAAACTCCAAACTTGCCAACTTCACCAGATGCAGTAGTCATTGTTGCAACTCTTCGTGCTCTTAAGATGAATGGTGGGGTTGCTAAGGATGCTTTGACAGAAGAGAATGTAGAAGCAGTTCGTGCAGGATTTGCAAACTTGAAACGTCACGTTGAGAATATCCGTAAGTTCGGTATTCCAGCAGTTGTTGCTATTAACGAGTTCGTATCTGATACAGAAGCTGAAATCGCAGCTTTGAAAGAACTTTGTGCTTCAATCGATGTTCCAGTTGAATTGGCTAGCGTATGGGCTGATGGAGCAGAAGGAGGAGTGGCTTTGGCTGAAACTCTCGTCAAAACAATTGACGAAAACCCAGCTAACTATACACGTCTCTATGATAACAAACTTTCTGTACAAGAAAAGATTGAAAAGATTGTCACTGAAATCTATCGTGGAAGCAAAGTAAACTTCGAGAAGAAAGCTCAAACTCAAATCGCACAAATCGTACAAAACGGTTGGGACAAATTGCCAATCTGTATGGCTAAAACTCAATACAGTTTCTCAGATAATCCAAATGCTCTTGGAGCCCCTGAAAACTTTGAAATTACTATTCGTGAATTGGTACCAAAATTGGGTGCAGGCTTCATCGTTGCTCTTACTGGTGACGTTATGACCATGCCTGGACTTCCAAAACGACCAGCTGCTCTCAACATGGATGTTGAAAGTGATGGTACAGTTCTTGGATTATTCTAATATATTGAGAGATATAGAATTATGGAAAAAAATTTGAAAGAAATATTGTCACAATTTGATTCAACTAAAAAAATAATTACGAGAGACTTTTAGAATATATTGAAGCCACAATTAAAAAGTCTTATGGAAAATGAAAAAAATACAAATTCATGAAATTAAAGGAAGGATTAAAGATAGAGAAAGTTTAAGCAAAAAAATTGAAACTAAAGACTATAAATATTCCAGTTTGTCAGAAATAACTGATATTTGTGGAATTAGAATTATCACATATTTTTTTCGGACGATGTAGATAAAAATTGCTTCTTTACTTGAAGAGGAATTTGATTTAGATCAGGACAATTCTATTGATAAACGAAAAACTCAAGATCCTACTAAATTTGGCTATGTATCTTTACACTATATTTTTAAAAATTAGGAGGAAGTAGAGCAGAATTAACTGAAAAATATTAATTATAAAGAATTAAAATTTGAAGTTCAGATCAGGACTATTTTTGCAGCATGCTTGGGCGGAGATAGAACATGACTTTGGATATAAATCTGATCAGGATGTTCCTGAAAAAATTAGAAGAAGATTTTCAAGATTAGCTGGTTTAATTGAGTTAGCTGACGATGAATTCATGGAAATTAAACGATATGAAAAAGGAATATACTAATAGAGTTGAAGAAGGATTCAAAGAGAATTCTAAAAAGTATAAAAATTGATTCTATAAGTATTTCAGCCTTATTAGAAAGTGAATCTTATATCGATTTTATTAAAGAAAAATTATGATCAACATAATATAGAAATTAGGTATCCTGGTGGAAAAATTTAAAGATGATAGAATTTCTAAAATTGTCAATTATTGTGAACAATTAGGTATTAAAAACGATTGATGAATTGGAAAGTAAGTTCAAAAAGTGAATTTCCAAATTACTTTAGTAGATGGATTGAAGAAAAAAATAACTATTTTTTTATACTTGGAATATTACACCTTTACTAGAAGTTCTTTATGATTTAAAAATACGAAGTAGTTAATTTTTTTAATATATAGTCAATTATGATAGTTTAGAAAAAAATTTAAATTAATCATATAAGAAAATTTAAAGACAAGCCCAACATTGAGTTTGTCTTTTTGTTATTATTAAAAAATCTCCTAGATAGAGATAACTAGGAGATTTGAGTTTTTATTTCATAGTTGGGAAGAGCAATACATCACGGATAGTAGTAGTATCTGTGAGTAACATGCAGAGACGGTCAATACCGATTCCCAAACCACCTGTTGGCGGCATACCGTATTCAAGTGCTTCGATGTAGTCGTAGTCAATGCCTGTTGCTTCGTCGTCACCAAGCTCTTTGGCTTTGGCTTGAGCTTCGAAACGGCTAAGCTGGTCGATTGGGTCGTTGAGCTCAGTAAAGGCATTTCCGTATTCTTTAGTCATGATGAAGAGTTCGAAACGGTCAGTAAAGCGTTCATCTTCAGGATTTTTCTTAGCAAGTGGTGATACAGCTACTGGGTGACCGTATACAAATGTTGGTTGAATCAATGTTTCTTCAACGTACTCTTCAAAGAAGGCATTGATAATGTGTCCAACTTCAGTATAGTGTTTTTCAACAGGAACATTCTTTTCAGCTGCGATAGCTTTAGCTTCTTCGAAAGTCATATCTTTCCAGAAATCAACACCTGTAATTTCCTTGATTGCATCCACCATGTGTACACGTTTAAATGGTTCATTGATCTTGATTTCAGTTCCTTGATAGATAACTGGACCGTCGCCTTTAACAGCCTTAGCAACGTGTTGAATAATGCCTTCAGTCAAGTCCATGATATCCTGGAAGTCTGCGTATGCTTGGTAAACTTCGATAGAAGTGAACTCAGGATTATGTGTAGCATCCATTCCCTCGTTACGGAAGATACGACCAATTTCATAAACACGCTCCATACCACCAACGATAAGGCGTTTCAAGTGAAGCTCAGTCGCGATACGAAGCACCATGTCAATGTTTTGAGCATTGTGGTGAGTGATGAATGGGCGAGCAGCAGCACCGCCAGCTTCGTTGTGAAGAACTGGTGTTTCAACTTCAAGGAATCCTTTTTGGTCTAGGTAACGACGGATTTCAGAAATGATTTTTGAACGAGTAACAAAACGTTCGAAGCTTTCGCGGTTAGAAATCAAGTCAAGATAACGTTTACGGTAGATTGTTTCAACGTCAGTTAGTCCATGGAATTTCTCAGGAAGTGGACGAAGCGCCTTAGATAAGTGAGTGATATGTGTCGCCTTGATAGAGAGTTCTCCCATATCTGTACGCATCACTTCCCCTTCGACACCAAGGAAGTCTCCCAAGTCAGCCTTTAAAGATTTCGTAGTTTTCTTCACCAACAGCATCTTTACGAACGTAGATTTGGATTTGGCCTTCGCGGTCTTGAAGGTGGGCAAATCCAACTTTACCCTTACCACGCTTTGTTACCAAACGTCCAGCGATAGTAGCAGTCTCGTTTAATTCGTGTAATTGTTCTTTATCAAGGTCAGCATATTTATCTTTTAATACTTGTGAGTTTGCAGTGCGTTCAAATCGTTTACCGAATGGATCGATTCCTTGTTCGCGGAGCGCAGCCATTTTTTCACGGCGAACGATCTGCTGGTCATTTAGTTCTTCCATATGTTCTGTTGACATTTTTTCCTCCTAGTTTTTACTCAATTCTTGATACGATGAGTCTTTTTTGCGATACTCCCATTTTATCATAAAAGTCAAATAAATTCACGGATATTCTACAAAATCTAAAAAGAACTTAACAGTGATTGTTAAGTTCAGTTCTAATTTTGATAAGAAGTGTCGTTCCAGACTAAGAGGTTAAAGTTTTTAAAGTCTTCCGTTTCGACAATAGTCACACTGGCATTTGCTAGACCACCATCTTTTCTAAGTAGTGGAGTATCATAGCCTAAAAGAGTTCGAATACTGGCTGTGAGATTGGCCCCGTGACCAACAATTAAAACATGTTCAAAATCTTGATCTTGAAGTGATTTAACAAAATTGATAGTTCGTTGTGTTGTTTGATAAACAGACTCAGCACCAAACATAGTCGAATCAAATTTCGCTAGATTGCTACGGAGAGCATTCATTTGCTCAGGATAGATTGCTTTAAAGTTGCAAATTTTGCTCCTTCAAGTTTTCCAAGTTGCCATTCTCTTAGTGAGGGGATTTCTTCTAATGGACACCTGTCTTTCAGTTGACTTTGGATAATTTGAGCAGAAGTTTTAGCCCGAGGAAGATCACTAGAATAAATCACATCAAATGGAGTTTCCTGGAGATACTGACCTAGTTTTTTTAAGATTTCAATGGATTCATCTAAGAGTGGAGAATCCCCACTCGCTCCTTGAAAACGTCCCTCCAGATTCCAAAGTGTTTTACCGTGACGAATAAAATAGAATTTCATGTGTTACTTGCCTCCAAGATATCTGCAAATTCAGCGTTAACAAAGGATGCTAGATCTTGAGGATTGATAATGATACTATGACCAACTTCCCCAGCGGAAACAATCATTTCATTCAGTTGAAGAGCAGTTTGGTCGATAAAGATAGGATAGTTATGTTTTTGACGGATTCCAACTGGATTATTGGCACCGTGGATATAGCCTGTTGTTTTTTCTAGGTCTTTTTGTGGAATCATGCTGACTTTCTTATTACCAGAAATCTTAGCCAGTTTCTTTTCAGAAAGATATTCAGTGATAGGAAGGATACCGATAATGGGTCCAGTCTTATCTCCCAGAAGTGCTAGAGTCTTGAAAATCTGACTCTTTTCATAACCTTGAGGCATCTCACCTTCCAGGGCATTAATTTGAATACCTGTATGGCTTATTCCTGCCTTGGTTAAAATTTGTTGAACCAAGGTTTTCTTGACTTTTACTTTTTTTGCCATTATTTATACTTATCCTCCAATTGACTCATCCAGATTCCCAACCAAATCCCTAGGGCAAAGAAGAAAGCAATCAGTACATATGAAACTAGTGACAAACCACTGTAACTAATACTTTCAGCATTTCCAGCGTTTGGAATAAGGATTAAGAGTGTACTTGATAGTACGATCCCAATGATAAAATGATACACACGTGAGTGATAAAGGCGAAGAGCACAGTCCATGAATTTAGAGAAAATAATCAGAGTGATAAGAAGCCCAATCCCAATTGGTAAGAAGGTTCCAAACAAATCAAAAGTCTTGAACCCTGTTAACATAGGGCCATAAAGGCCAAGAATCAAGAGAAGATTGGAAGGACTAAGTCCCGGAACCAAAATACCAAGCGCCAACAAACAACCAGCAAGTGTGAAGTTAAGGAAACTTGCAGATAGAGAACCAACTACAAAATTCAAAGCATAGAGGGCGATACCTGAGATGATGAAGGTTGCCCAAAACCATATGTGGTCAACCTTGTCTCTATCAGAGTCACGAGTTGATTCTTTGACAAGACTTGGGATGGTACCAATGATAGCTCCAGCAAAACTCCACAATACAAACACTTGATAGTTCTCTAAAAGATACTCGATTGGATAGGAGAAAAGTCCGATACCTAGAAGCATTCCAATGCCGACAGGAAGGAAAAAGAGCACATCTTCTTTTAAATTCTTAAAAGGATGGGCAAGAAATCGAATCATTCTCTCATAAATTCCCAAGATAGCAGCCAGAACGCCACCAGAAATCCCTGGTAGAATGAAACCTAGGGCGATTACAATTCCCTTAATAATTTTTGATAACCATGATAACATAGAGGTCCTCCGAGATTCATATTCTATAAAAATAAAACGAAAAATAAAGAAAAGCAAGCAGAAAGCAATGTCTGACTTGCTTATTGTGATAGTGATTAAGGATTTAAAAACAATTTTCTAAAGGTTTCTTCCTTGTTCTTTGATGAAGAAATAAGGTTCAAATCGAGGTGATGTTCAAATCCGCCAAGATTTCCATGTGAAGTGTATTGGTGAAGGTCATAGCTAAGATCTGTTTTCGGAGCACTTTCATAGTAACCTGAGTTGGTTCCATAGGAAGGTATCCAGATAGCTGAGTAATTATCAACGCTGATACTATGTTCCTCCATAAAGTAAACACCAACATAGATACCGATATTTTTTGCACCCAATGAAGCTAATTTAGCACGAAAGGCCTCAACACCCTGGTTCATGTCAGACATAGTCTTTTCTTCAACATCCAACCAATAGTAGCTCGGGTTGTAAGGGGAAGCGGCGTTATAGAAGGCTTCAGCAGCTTTTTCCATTTCTTCGACATTTTTTCCAGCTACATAGGCATAAACAGCAACAGGAATATTTCGTTTTTGGAATTCAGTGATATGCTCTTTATAAGCCTTGTCGACCCCATTTTTGAAAGAAGCATCATTTTCAACAGAAACTTGAGCTCCACTATGAACCCGAACGATTACACCTGAAATATTTTGAGCTAAGGTGTCATAATTGATCTCTGAAGGTCTTTGCCAGCCAGACACATCAATAATCGGCTTGTTGATATTATGTAAAGCTTGAGTTTCTACTTGAACTGGATTTTGCTTTGTTTTGACTGGATGGTCTTCAAACTTGGGTCTGTTAATGATTAAAATACCCACGATAGTCGCCAATACAGTAAAAATAAAAACAGGATTTATTTTCTTTCTCATACCTTTATAGTGTATCGTAAATGGTGAAAAAAATCAAAAAAAAATACTCAAAATCCTCTAGGAAATGCGATGTTTTAGCCCACTTGACTTCTTTTGTGTTTGAAAGAGCAAAAATATGATATAATTAAAAGGAATTTCTATAGAAAAGAGAAAATTATGGCAAATTATGCAGTTATTTTAGCAGCGGGTAAAGGTACTCGTATGAAATCAGATCTACCAAAAGTCATGCACAAGGTTGCAGGCATTTCAATGCTTGAGCATGTTTTTCGTAGTGTAGGGGCCATCAATCCTGAAAAAACAGTAACGGTTGTTGGACATAAGGCAGAACTTGTGGAGCAAGTTTTAGCTGGTCAAACGGATTTTGTAAGACAGTCTGAGCAATTAGGAACTGGTCATGCGGTTATGATGGCTGAGCCAATTCTTGAAGGACTTTCTGGACAAACATTGGTTATTGCTGGTGACACACCACTCATTACTGGTGAAAGTCTTAAGAACTTGATTGATTTCCACGTTAATCACAAGAACGTAGCTACAATCCTAACTGCAGAAGCTGAAGATCCGTTTGGTTATGGTCGTATTGTTCGTAACGAGAATGCTGAAGTCCTTCGTATCGTGGAGCAGAAGGATGCAACTGATTTTGAAAAACAAATCAAGGAAATCAATACAGGAACCTATGTATTTGATAATGCTCGTCTCTTTGAAGCTTTGAAGAATATCAACACCAACAATGCCCAAGGCGAATACTACATTACTGATGTCATCGGCATTTTCCGTGAAGCTGGAGAAAAAGTCGGAGCCTATACTCTGAAAGACTTTGATGAAAGTCTCGGAGTTAATGACCGTGTTGCCCTTGCGACAGCTGAAGGCATCATGCGTCGCCGTATTAACCAAGCGCATATGGTTAATGGTGTAAGTTTTGTGAATCCCGAAGCGACTTACATTGACATTGATGTTGAAATCGCTCCAGAAGTTCAAATCGAAGCAAATGTAACCCTCAAAGGTTCTAGTAAGATTGGTGCAGGAACTATTTTGACCAATGGAACTTATATTCTTGATAGTACTATCGGATCAAGTGCAGTGATTACAAACTCGATGATTGAGGAAAGCACGGTTGCTGATGGTGTTACAGTTGGACCATATGCTCATATTCGTCCAGGCTCAAGCCTTGCAAAAGATGTACATATCGGTAACTTTGTTGAAGTCAAAGGTTCAAGTATTGGGGAGAATACTAAGGCTGGTCATTTGACTTATATTGGTAACTGTGAAGTTGGTAGCGATGTTAACTTTGGTGCAGGAACCATCACTGTAAATTACGATGGTCAACACAAGTTTAAAACAACCATTGGTAACAATGTTTTCGTTGGTTCAAATTCAACCATCATTGCTCCAGTAGAACTTGGAGATAACTCTCTTGTTGGAGCTGGTTCAACCATTACTAAGGATGTTCCAGCTGATGCCATTGCTATTGGACGAGGTCGCCAAATTAATAAGGACGAATATGCAACTCGCCTCCCTCACCATCCTAACAATAAATAGGAGCTAACGATGGAATTTGAAGAAAAGACGCTTAGTCGTAAAGAAATCTATAAAGGACCAATCTTCCAATTGGTTCAAGACCAGGTTGAACTACCTTCTGGAAAAGGTACTGCGCAACGTGATTTGATTTTCCACAATGGAGCAGTTTGTGTCCTTGCAGTTACTCCAGATAATAAGGTTGTCCTTGTTAAACAATATCGCAAGGCGATTGAAAAAGTCTCTTATGAAATTCCTGCAGGTAAACTGGAAATTGGGGAGAATGCAGATCCAGAAGCTGCAGCACTTCGTGAATTAGAAGAAGAAGCGGCCTATACTGGTAAATTAAGCCTTCTCTATGATTTTTACTCAGCGATTGGATTTTGTAACGAGCGCTTAAAACTTTACTTGGCAAGTGATTTGATAAAAGTTGAAAATCCTCGTCCTCAGGATGAAGATGAGACTTTAGAGTTACTTGAAGTCAGTCTTGACCAAGCTAAAGAACTGATCCAGTCAGGTGATATTTGTGATGCCAAGACTATCATGGCTATTCAGTACTGGGAATTACAAAAAAATAGTGGAGGAACCCATGGGTAAACCTTTATTAACAGATGAAATGATCGAACGTGCCAATCGAGGAGAGGACATCTCAGGTCCTCCCTTGCTAGATGATGAGGAAACTAAGATTTTACCGACTTCTTCGCAAATTTTGGCTATTCGCGAACCAGAGATCATGGTTTTAGCCAGGATACCCTGACCATAGAAGTTGAACCTTCTATTCACAAAAGTCGTCGGATTGAAAATACTAAGAGAAATGTCTTTAATTCTAAATTAAACAAGATTCTTTTTGCAGTTATTTTTCTCTTGATTTTGTTAATTTTAGCAATGAGATTTATTTAAGGAGGCTATCATGAAAATTGGAATTATTGCAGCTATGCCAGAAGAGCTAGTTTACTTGATTCAACACCTGGATGATGCCAGTGAAGAAAAGGTTCTGGGAAATAGCTATCATACTGGTAAGATTGGTTCTGTTGAGCTTGTACTTGTAGAGAGTGGCATTGGTAAAGTCATGTCTGCGATGAGTGTCGCTATCTTAGCGGATCACTTTCAAGTCGATGCAGTGATTAATACTGGTTCTGCTGGTGCAGTGGCAAGTGGAATCGCAGTAGGGGATGTAGTGATTGCAGACAAGCTTGCCTACCACGATGTTGATGTGACTGCCTTTGGCTATGATTACGGTCAAATGGCTCAACAGCCTCTCTATTTTGAATCAGACAAAAAGTTTATCAGCTTGATTCAAGAGAGTTTGTCTAAACTGGACCAAACTTGGCATTTAGGTTTGATTGCGACAGGAGACAGTTTTATTGCTGGAGAAGATAAAATCAAAGCGATAAAAGAACATTTTCCTCAAGTTCTTGCTGTAGAGATGGAAGGGGCAGCTATTGCTCAAGCAGCTTATGCTTTGAACCTTCCTTTCTTAGTCGTTCGTGCCATGAGTGACAATGCCAACCATGAAGCATCCGTTTCCTTTGATGAATTTATCGTAGAAGCAGGACGTCGTTCTGCCCAAGCCCTAATGACGCTTTTGCAGTCTATAAAGGACTAATAGAAGAATTACTGAGAGTGGGACAGACAGCCATGACGACATAGCCGTCACCCACAGAAACACGAAAATAAAGACAAGAGCCCTCATTTAGAAGTATAATCTAAGTGAGGGCTTTGTGGTTGATAATTTCTTGAATATCACTTTCGCGGGACAAACTAATCCACTCTACCGACGAGTACCCCAAAATATCGCCTTGAGCATGAGTATAAAAATACGACAACGTTATCGGTAGACAAGCTCTCTGACTTTATAAATGGAGGGAATCACAATGGATGTTCTCTATCAATCTTGTGCAGGTATTGATGTCCATCAAGCTACTGTTGTGGTTTGTATTCTACATGGGCCGCTCACTTCTACTCGTCCAAAGCGTGAAATGGCTCAGTTTGATACAACGACAAAAGGATTAAAAGCCTGTCATGATTTTCTCACTCAATTTCATGTAGAAGCCGTCGGCATGGAAAGCACAGGAGTTTACTGGAGACCTGTCTGGCATGAACTCTGTGATGACTTTGAACTCATCCTAGCACAGCCTGCTCATATGAAAGCTATTCCAGGTCAAAAAACAGATAAGAAAGATGCTCACTGGATTGCCCAATTAACACGAATCGGCCTGCTCCCTCGCAGTTTCGTTCCTGATGAAACCATTCAAGAATTGAGAGAGCTAACACGACAACGGAAACACTATGTAGAGAGCCGTAATCGTGAGACCAATCGGATCCATAAAATCCTCCAATCAGGAGGTATTAAGCTGACAACCTACATAGAAGATATCATGGGTGCTTCTGGTCGAAACTTACTGCAGCTGCTTATTGATGAGACGCCCCTTACCCCAAGAATGATCCATCAATCTGTTTATACCAGTTTGAAAAGAAAAGTTCCCCAACTCCTTGAGGCACTTGATGGGTACTTTTCGGCTCATCATCGTTTTATGTTAGGTCAGTCCTTAGAGATTTACGATTTTTTTATCAAAAAAACAAATCGATTGTTTGGAAGAGCGTATAAACGGCTATCTAAATCTCTATGAGAGACCAGTGGAAATCCTAGATTCTATTCCTGGTATGGATCTTATTACAGCCTCTGTGATCATAGCGGAAATTGGGGTAGACATGAGCCAGTTTCCAACAGCTGGACATCTCGCTTCCTGGGCTGGTTTGTGTCCTGGAAATAATGAAAGTGCTTGTAAAAAGAGGAGCACAAAAATCAGACATGGCAATTCCTATTTAAAAAGGTGTCTCTGTCAAGCAGTTTTTGCGGCAAAAAGACAAAAAGGAAGTCCACTAGCAGAGCGTTATTACCAAATTCAAAGTAGGAGAGGACCGCAAAAAGCAACTATTGCACTCGCACATCAACTTCTTAAAATAGCTTATATCCTTTTGAAAGAAAATCTCACTTATCAGGAGTTTGTGCTACAAAAAAGGCTACTAGAGACGAGCCAGTAGCCTAATACAATTTTTTCACCTTAATTATATCACAAGGGGAGTCTTTTTGCGCTCTTTTGAGTTTTCGTATAAGAAATCGGTAATTCGTTAGAATTTGATTTCGTCGTCCCACCTCCGCAAAGTTGAGTAGGGCTGTAAAAGCTGATGAAATCAGCGTAGTAGAGCCCACTCAACCACTGCGTCTTGCTCGATAATCAAAAGAGAATTAAGAGGCTAGGACTTTTTGTCCCAGCCTTTTCTTGTCTTGCCAACTAAAATAATCAGAAGGCTCCTAAGAAAAGTTATTTTCAAACTTTTTTGATATAATAGAAACATTGACTTGAAGAATAAGGAAGAGAAAATGAACGAATTATTAAAGGGGATGAATGACCGTCAATCCGAGGCCGTTCAAACCACAGAAGGACCCTTGCTGATCATGGCGGGGGCGGGTTCTGGTAAGACTCGTGTTTTAACCCACCGTATTGCCTACTTAATTGATGAAAAGATGGTCAATCCATGGAATATCTTAGCGATTACCTTTACCAATAAGGCTGCACGTGAAATGAAGGAGCGTGCTTATGGACTCAATCCAGCTACTCAGGATTGTTTGATTGCGACCTTCCACTCTATGTGCGTGCGTATCCTACGACGCGATGCGGACCACATTGGCTATAATCGCAATTTCACGATTGTGGATCCTGGAGAACAGCGAACGCTCATGAAACGCATTCTCAAGCAGTTGAACTTGGATCCTAAAAAATGGAATGAACGCACTATTTTGGGAACCATCTCCAATGCTAAGAATGATCTGATTGACGATGTTGCTTATGCTGCCCAGGCAGGAGATATGTACACGCAAATTGTAGCTAAGTGTTATACGGCCTATCAGAAAGAACTTCGTCAGTCAGAGTCGGTGGACTTTGATGACTTGATTATGTTGACTCTGCGTCTCTTTGATCAAAATCCCGATGTTTTGACTTATTACCAACAGAAGTTCCAGTATATCCACGTTGATGAGTATCAAGATACTAACCACGCCCAGTATCAACTCGTTAAACTCTTGGCTTCTCGTTTCCAAAATATCTGCGTAGTAGGGGATGCTGACCAGTCTATCTACGGTTGGCGTGGTGCTGATATGCAGAATATCTTGGATTTTGAGAAGGATTATCCTCAAGCCAAGGTTGTTTTATTGGAGGAAAATTACCGCTCAACCAAAACCATCCTACAAGCTGCTAATGACGTTATCAAAAACAATAAAAATCGTCGTCCTAAGAATCTCTGGACTCAAAATGCGGATGGGGAACAAATTGTCTACTACCGTGCTAATGATGAATTGGACGAGGCTGTCTTTGTCGCCAAGACCATTGATGAACTTGGTCGTAGTCAAAACTTCCTTCACAAGGACTTTGCAGTTCTTTACCGTACCAATGCCCAGTCTCGTACCATTGAAGAAGCTCTGCTCAAGTCCAATATTCCTTATACTATGGTCGGTGGAACTAAGTTCTATAGCCGTAAGGAAATCCGTGATATTATCGCATATCTTAATCTCATCGCCAATTTGAGTGATAATATCAGTTTTGAGCGGATTATTAATGAACCTAAACGTGGCATTGGACCAGGAACAGTAGAGAAAATCCGTGACTTTGCCAACCTACAAAATATGTCAATGCTAGATGCTTCAGCTAACATCATGTTATCAGGGATTAAAGGTAAGGCAGCCCAGTCAATCTGGGATTTTGCCAATATGATTCTTGATTTGCGGGAGCAACTGGATCAATTAATCATTACTGAGTTAGTGGAAGCAGTCTTGGAAAAGACAGGCTACGTAGATATTCTCAATGCCCAGGCGACTTTGGAAAGCAAGGCTCGTGTTGAAAATATCGAAGAGTTCCTTTCTGTTACCAAGAACTTCGATGATAATCCAGATAATCAGGAAGAGGAAACTGGCTTGGATAAGCTCAGTCGTTTCCTCAATGACTTGGCCTTGATTGCAGATACAGACTCTGGCAGTCAGGAAACATCAGAAGTAACCTTGATGACACTCCATGCGGCCAAGGGACTCGAGTTTCCAGTTGTATTCTTGATTGGGATGGAAGAAAATGTCTTTCCACTTAGTCGTGCAACAGAAGACATGGATGAACTAGAAGAGGAACGCCGTCTAGCCTATGTCGGTATCACGCGCGCAGAGAAAATCCTTTATCTAACCAATGCTAACTCACGCTTGCTGTTTGGTCGAACGAACTATAATCGCCCAACACGCTTTATCAATGAGATTAGTTCAGATTTGTTAACTTATCAAGGTTTGGCGCGTCCTGCTAATAGTAGCTTCAAAGCATCCTATAGTAGTGGAGGTGTCGCCTTTGGTCAAGGCATGAGCCTAGCTCAAGCTCTACAAGATCGTAAACGCAACGCAGCACCAAGATCAATTGAATCAAAAGGACTACCTTTTGGACAGTTTTCAGCTGGTTCTACATCGACTTCTAGTGAGACAAGCTGGTCTATTGGTGATATTGCCCTTCATAAGAAGTGGGGCGAAGGAACTGTGCTGGAAGTTTCAGGCAGTGGATCTACTCAGGAATTGAAAATCAATTTCCCAGAAGTCGGCCTCAAAAAACTCCTAGCCAGTGTAGCACCGATTGAGAAGAAGTAAGTTTTCTAAATGAATAAGATTCCCTCTTGAAATAGCAAGAGGGAATTTTTTTAATTCTCTTATCACAAGATTGTGATAGTTTACATTTCCTTAACAAATAAGTTTTTTGCTTACACGATTAATACAAATAGTGTATAATTGATACTGTTTTTTGAAAGGAGAAGAAAATGACTGAAAAACAAATGAAAACATTAGGTTGGATTGCAACCTTTATGTCTGTAATGATGTATATCTCATATATTCCACAAATTATGAACAACCTTGCGGGTCAAAAAGGAAACTTTATCCAACCAGCAGTAGCTGCACTTAACTGCAGTCTTTGGGTTTACTACGGACTCTTTAAAAAAGAACGTGATATTCCTTTGGCAGCAGCTAATGCACCAGGTATTGTTTTTGGGATTATCACCGCTTTGACAGCTTTATTCTAAAACATAAAGTAAACTCTTCTTCGTATCTAGTTATGAGGTAGAGTTTTTCTTTATCCGAAATTCCTAAAAAAACATGATATAATACTATTAGAAAGGTTGGTGTTTATGGCTAGAATACTTATCATTGAAGATAATAATGAGATCCAGGAAATTTTGAAAACTCTTCTTTCTAAGGAACATGAGGTGATTCAAGCTTTTTCTGGTACTGAAGGAATGATTCGATTTGAGCAAGGCAACATTGATCTAATCTTGCTAGATATTATGCTTCCAGGCAAAAATGGCGATCAAGTTTTAAAAGCCGTTAGAAAAGATAGCTCAGTTCCCGTCATCATGCTAACTGCCCTAAGTGATAAGAAGCTCATCAGCCAATATCTCTTAGATGGTGCCAATGATTATATTGTAAAGCCTTTTGATTTAGATGAAGTTTTTGCGAGAGTTACGGTACAATTACGTCAAAATATTGATAAGCAACCAGTTGAAATCGAGAATCCTGACAAGTTGATTCAACAGTTAAAAAATATTCAATTTGATGCAGATAGTTTTGAAATCAAAAATAGCCAGGAAACTATTCGCCTAGCTAAGAAAGAATGTTTGATTCTCCAAACCTTACTGGGACATCCTAAGAAAATTTCACGAAAGAAGAACTCTATGAATTGGTCTGGGAGGATACTTATTTACCAGGCGACAATACTCTCAACACTCATTTAAGTAATCTCCGAAAAAAATTAGGTCAACTAGATCCAGAGCAAGAGTATATTGAAACTATCTGGGGAGTTGGTGTTCGGTTAAAAGGAGAAGAGCAATGATCTACATTTTACTATCTTTGCTAGTGCTGGTTATTTTCCTATTGACGATATGGTTGATTCGCTACCATCTAGCACTTGTAAATTTGAGCCAAGAAATCGAAGATAAGATTCTTACTGGAAGCATGAAAAGAATTGGAGTATTAACGTTCTCCAAGGATTTTTTACATCTTTACCAGCAAATCAATCATCTCTTTCAAGAAGTTGAGCAGTCACGCTTGATTATGAAACGTGAAAAGCAGACTTTAGACATGGCTATTAGCAATATTGCACATGATATTCGGACGCCTTTAACGATTGCGTCCGGTTATACTCAGCAATTGCTTAAAACAGAAAATCCTGAGTCTGAGAGTTTGAAAAAAATTGCCCATCATCTCAATCAAGTTTCAAAACGTCTAGAGGCTCTTTTGGACTATCGTCGGTTAATGGAAGGAGCAGTTAAACCTGACTTATCTGAGTTAGAAGTCTCGACATTTATGACGCAAAAATTGCTGACCTATTATGATTCTTTTCAGACGGCAAAGATTGACCTTGATTTACAAGTAGAACCTGGTTTGTATTTACTGACAGATTCAGATTTATTAGACCGTATGTTGCAAAATCTCGTTGGCAATGTTTTAAAACATGGTAAGGATGAAGCGAGATTTTCTTTGAAGGAAGTGGACAATCACATTTGTTTGGAAATTGCTAATCTTGTCAAACAACCCATTCGCAAAATTGAAAATCTTAGTCAGCGATTTTACTCTGAAAATCTCTCAGATACAGAAGAATCCTCTGGTTTAGGTCTTTATATTACTGAAGAACTATCCCATCTCCTTGGTGCAGAACTACAACTAAGTACAGATGGTTCTTGGTTTACAGTTAGAGTTCTCTTTTAAAGCAAAGAACCTCCTCTTTTTGAATAGAGGAGGTTGTTTTTATAGGCTTTTCTTCTTGAAAATTATCAGTCCACTGAAAGAGAAGAAAAGTATGACCGTTACGCAAACCGTTATGGTATAGAGAATAGCTTGACTATTAGTAGTCATGGCATAGGCAACATTCAAGGATAAATAGCGTAAAATCTCGATATCTGGAAAGATAAGCATCGGCGTTGAAAGCAAGGTAGAGCTGATTAAATAGCCAATGAAAACAGCCAAATAGGAATGAGTCACATAGAGAATGAAGGAAATAATGGAAAGCCAAGCAAGAAGGCATAGGAATTGAAGGCCGATCGTTAGAAGGAGATTACCAATAAATCCTTCTGGCATCGTTCCTACCCCGTTTAGGATAGTTGCTGGTACGAAAGCAATAACTAGGCTAATAAGAATTTGCATTAGAGCGATACTGGCTAATACAACAGATTTGGCTAGAAAGAATTCTGTACGAGAAACCCCTACTGTCAAACTGTTTTTATAGAGTTTTCCGATAAGGTCAACTCCCAGAACGAGGCAAGCAAGGATAATACAGAGAAAAACAAGGTTTGAACCTTGACTAGATGCGTTAATCAGGGCTTGCACACCATTCCAACCTTGGGTTGGAATTTCTGATTCTGGGGGCGTTGTATTAACTGACATTAGATGTCCTGTAGCCCCAATAGTAGCTCCCATTAACATGAGTGCAAAGAGAACAATCTCTGTAATCCAAAAACCTTTGGAACGGAAAAGACGGTAAAAGTCTGCTTGAATTGTATGAATCATGATCTTTCTCCTATTTTACTAATTGTGTGAAGTATTCTTCAAGATTTTGACGAGCATAGTAAATCTCATCAACAGCGACATCTGCTAGAGTAAGTTCTTTGAGAATTCGTTTGACATCTTGTTCATGACTAAAAATATGAATCTCATTATCTGAATTAACAACTTTAAATTCAAGTTTCACTTTGTCTTTTAAGATTTGACTAGCTTTTTCTTTTTCACTTGTTTTCAGAACAATATAGTCTTCATTGAGTGTCTCAAATTCGGCCTTACTGATTTCTCGAATGATTTTTCCTTGGTCCAGAATTCCAAAGCGATTGGCAACCAGATAGAGTTCTGACAAGATATGACTAGAGATGAGAATGGTCATTCCTTTCTCTTGATTCAGACGTTGAATCATTTTACGAAACTCTTTGATACCGATTGGGTCGAGACCATTGATGGGTTCATCAAGGATGAGAAAGTCTGGTTTTGATAGAAGAGCAATAGCAATGCCTAGACGTTGTTTCATCCCAAGAGAGAAATCTCGAAAAACTTTTCTACCTGTATCTGTTAACCCTACATACTTTAACGTTTCCTGAATGACTTGATCAGCATTTGGGATATGTCGAATAGTACAATAGTATCTTAGATTTTGATAGGCTGTTAAATGATTGTGAGCTACTGGGGATTCAATGACTGAACCTACTCGAGATAGGGCTTTGGTGCACTCCTTATACCCTTGACTAGAAAAGAGGGAAATAGTTCCATGGTCAGCAGATAATAATTGGGTAATGATTTAATCAGAGTTGTTTTACCAGCACCATTCTTTCCGATAAGCCCATAGATATCTCCTTCTTTTACTGAGAGATTAAGATCTTGTAAAATGGGTTGTTTGCCAAATTGTTTGGACAAGCCATGGATTTCGAGGACTGTTTTCATAGTTTTCTCCTTTAACCTTTAAGATGTTTTATTTTTATAATTCTAGTATAAAGCATAGATATCAAAGAATCGTCAAGCATTTCTAAAGTGTTTCTAAAGTTTTTAAGTTTCTAAAAATAAAAAGCCCAGTTGGCTAGAAATACTAGTTGACTGGGCTCATTTTCTACAAAATATATTTCTCAATGGCGCGTGCAACACCATCTTCTTCATTGCTGGCAGTTACGGCATCCGCGAGAGATTTGACATAGTCGCTAGCATTTCCCATGGCAATCCCAAGACCAGCAAACTCTAGCATCTCAATGTCGTTATTGGCATCACCCATTGCCATGATTTCAGAAGGTTGGATATCCAAAATCTCAGCCAAACGAGAAAGAGCAGAAGCCTTGGTTGTACCGAGTGGCATTGCTTCATAGATAACTGGTTGTGAACGAACTCCGCTAAATCTCTGACAAAGTTCATCAGCAAATCGTTGTTCAAAATCATCTGTTTGTTCTTTTGTACCTAAGAACATACCCTGGAACATACGATATTTACCACTGGTAGCTACCTCTAGTGAAATTTCAGTCAGATCAGAAAAGACAAGTGTCGCATCGTATTTTACGATAGGATTTGGTTTACCTCCGAGAACGAAGTAGTGTTCCTCGTCAAAGAGAGTCAACTGGACCTCACTTTTTTCTGCAAGTTCATTCAGGTATTCAATGTCTGATTTGCTAAGTTCTCGCCAGTCAACAAGGCCCCAATCACTAGTTTGGTGGGTAGAACATCCATTGTTGACGATGACGTATTCATTCTGCAAATCAAGACCGAGTTTCTTGTAGTAGGGAAGAACTCCAAAGAGAGGTCGACCAGTACAGAGAACCAGTTTAACTCCTTTGTCGATAGCCTTATGAATGGCATCAATATGAGCCTGAGGGATTTCCTTGGCTTCGTTGAGTAGAGTTCCATCCATATCAAGAGCAAGTAATTTAATCATAGTATTTCCTTTTCACGTATTTTGTCTATATTATAGCATATTTTGGATGAAATAAGGATTACTATGTCAATTTAGGACGTTTCAATTACAATTCATGATTTGAAGAAGCTTTTTTGCAAATATATGCTATACTAAACTCGCCATATACTGATAGTGGATAAAAAAGCAGAGGGTTTATCATGAAAAGAAGAACAGTACAGATTTTACTAGCTTTATTAGTAATTATTTATAGAAAGACATGGTTTTGGTGGATTTTTAATCACTTTACAGCTAGATTTGTAGCTGCTAGTCGAGAATTTTTTCAAATTCTTGCTTTTTTAGAGTTTATCGTTATTCTTCTAGCTATGCTATATTTACTAGTATTCGAAGGTAGAAAAATGCTTGAGTTGAAGTGGAAATGGAGATATCTAGTTTATTTGCTTCTTGCTTATGGAGTCAGTTATCTTTCAGATATTGTGTTTTCTTTTTTAACCCCAGCAACGTCCAATCAAATCGCTTTAAATGAATTGACTGAGATGACAGGGCGACAAGAGTTACCTTATCTTTTACTTATTGTTTGTCTACTAGGACCAATTACAGAAGAATTGGTTTACCGAGGAGTTCTGATGAATACATTTTTGAAAGATTCGCCTTGGTATGGAGATGTTTTACTATCAGCCTGCGTCTTTGGCTATGTGCATGTCAGTTCAGGTTTAACACCACTCGCCTTTTTCACCTATGCAAGTGGAGGAACGATTTTAGCATTGCTCTACCGAAAAACTCACTCTCTCTATTATCCCATTTTACTCCATATCATGATTAACATTACAGCATTTTGGGAATTATGGGTAAATCTATTTTCATGAAGTTAGTGCTTATCGATCAATGCCGGAAATTTCTGGCATTTTACTTTTTATCAGTAGTTTAAGAACTCTCTATTTATAGGATTAGCAGTCAAAAAATGGTATAATGAAAGGTAATGAAAAAATCAAATGAGGCAGAGATGAAACTACTTTATACCGATACTCGGACTTCTTTGACAGAAATCCTAACCAAGGAGGCTCAAGGACTAGTTGCCCAAGGCAAACGAGTCTTTTATATCGCCCCTAACTCTCTTTCTTTTGAAAAGGAACGTGCCGTGCTGGAGTGCTTGAGTCAGCAGGCTTCTTTTGCGATCACAGTCACGCGCTTTGCTCAAATGGCTCGTTATCTGGTTTTAAACGATATACCAGCGAAGTCTAGTCTCGATGATATTGGTCTGGGCATGGTTTTCTATAAATGTCTATCTGAGATAGACCCTAAGGATTTACGTGTTTATGGGGCTATTAAGCAAGATCCACAATTCATCCAGCAACTGATTGAGATTTATCATGAAATTTCAACTGCAAAGATGAGTTTTTTGGACTTGGAAAGTTTGACAGATGCTGATAAACGCTCTGATTTACTCTTAATTTTTGAAAAAGTAACAGCTTATCTGAATCAAGGTCAAGTTTCGCAAGGGAGTCAATTATCATATCTGATCAATGCTATCGAAGAAAATAAAGTAAGTAGTGATTTTAGTCAGATTGCCCTAGTCATTGATGGTTTTACCCGATTTTCTGCAGAAGAAGAACACCTAGTGGATTTGCTCCATCGTAAGGGTGTTGAGATTATCATTGGTGTATATGCAACTAAAAAATCCTACACCAGTCCATTTAGTGAAGGTAACCTCTATCAAGCCAGTGTTGAGTTTTTGAGACATTTGGCCTTTAAATATCAGACCAAGGCAGAAGATGCCTGTCGAGAACATGAAAAACAAGATGCCTTTGCTAAAGCCTCAAAACTTCTCGAAAGTGCCTATGATTATTCTGAAATCAGTTTAGACGTGACTGATGAGGATAGAGAAGATTTACAAATCTGGTCTTGTCTGACCCAAAAAGAAGAGTTGGAGTTAGTTGCTCGTAGTATTCGTCAGAAATTGCACCAAGAGCCAAAACTTAGCTATAAGAATTTTCGAATCCTACTTGGTGACGTAGAGTCCTATAAACTGTCCTTGCAGACAATTTAATCAATATCAGATTCCTTTTTATCTGGGCAAGAGTGATTCCATGGCTCATCATCCTCTAACTCAATTCGTAGAATCCATCGGGCGTTTGAAACGATACAATTTCCGTCAAGAAGATTTGATTAATCTCTTACGCACTGGCTTGTATACTGACCTTAACCAAGAGGAAATCGATAGCTTTGAACAATATCTTCGTTATCTAGGTATTGATGGTCTTTCTAGTTTTAAACAAGAATTCACAAAAAATCATCATGGGAAATTTGATTTAGAAAAATTAAATAAGCTTCGTGTTCGTGTTCTAGATCCATTAGAAACGTTATTAACCAGTCGTAAGCAAAAAGCTGAGAATCTTCTTTCAAAATGGAACAACTTTTTGAAAGATGCTCATTTGACCAAGCAGTTACAAACCTTATCTGCAACGATGGAAGTGGCAGAGCAAGAAAGACAAGAGGAGGTCTGGAAAGCATTTTGCCACGTAATGGAGCAATTTGCAACCGTGTTTGAAGGTTCCCAGGTCACTTTGGATGATTTCTTGGCACTTCTTCATTCAGGTATGAGCTTGTCCAATTATCGTACAATCCCAGCAACAGTAGATACTGTCCTGGTGCAAAGTTATGATTTGATTGCACCTTTGACATCTGATTACATCTATGCACTTGGCTTAACTCAAGATCACTTGCCTAAAATTGCTCAAAACACCAGTTTGTTGAGCGATGAAGAAAGAGAAGTGCTGAACCGAGCAACTCAAGAAGGTTCACAATTGCTGATTGCTAGCCAAGAAAATCTTAAGAAGAACCGATATACCATGCTTTCTTTGGTCAATTCTGCTAGGAAGCAATTAGTCTTATCAGCACCAAGTTTACTCAATGAAAATGAGAGTAAAGAGTCAGTTTATCTGAAAGAATTGCAGGACTTTGGTTTTAGCAAGGTTGAAAAGAGAATTGATCGAAAAAATCTATCGAAAGATGACATTGGTTCTTATCACAGTCTTTTGTCTAGTCTGGTTGCCTATCATCAGCAAGGTGAGATGGAGACAAGTGACCAAGACTTAACTTTTGTAAAAGTTCTGGCTCGTGTGATGGGTAAAAAGTTGGAAGACCAAGGTTTAGAAAATCCAGTCCTACCGAAAAGTCCAAAAAGTAAAACTCTAGATACTGAAACTTTGAAAGCCTTGTATCCTGAAGATCAAGATTTCTATCTATCTACTTCTGGACTAACGGAGTTTTACCGTAATGAATACAGTTATTACCTTCGTTATGTATTAGGCTTGCAAGAAGAATTGCGTCTGAAACCTGATGCTCGAAGCCATGGGAATTTCTTGCATCGTATCTTTGAGCGGGCATTGAAAATGCCGAGCGATGAATCCTTTGATCGTCGTTTAGAACAAGCTATCTCTGAAACCAGTCAAGAACGTGAGTTTCAAGCTATTTATCAGGAAAGTTTGGAGGCTCAATTTACTAAGGAAGTCCTCTTAGATGTCGCACGCGCTACTGGACATATTCTTCGACATAATGCGGATGTTGAAACGATTCAGGAAGAGGCAGTCTTTGGTGGCAAGGAACAAGCCTTTATTCAGCTAGATAATGGTCGAAATCTCTATGTTCGTGGGAAGGTTGACCGAATTGACCGTCTAAAATCAGATGGAGCTATCGGTGTTGTAGATTATAAGTCTTCTTTGACTCAGTTCAAGTTCCCTATGTTTTATAATGGTCTTAACTCGCAATTACCAACCTATCTAGCTGCCCTCAAGCAAGAAGGGAATACGGATTTCTTTGGTGCTATGTACCTAGAAATGGCTGAACCAATTCAGTCATTACAAACTGCAAAAACTCTTTCTAAAGCAGTAGCAGAAACGAATAAGACTATGAAATACCAAGGCCTCTTTCTTGAAAAAGAGATAAAAAACCTTGGAGAGTTTTACAATAAAAACAAGACTTATCAGTTGTCTGATGAGGAATTCCAGTTATTGTTGGACTATAATGCCCTTCTCTACAAAAAAGCGGCAGAGAAGATTTTATCTGGTGAATTTGCGATCAACCCTTACACAGAAAACGGTAGAAGCATTGCACCCTATGTTCAACAATATCAAGCTATTACAGGTTTCGAAGCCAATTATCATTTAGGTCAAGCGAGATTTTTAGAGAAAGTTGCCAAGAGCAATGCCAAGGAAACTTGGTTTAATAAAATCAGAGAGGAGTTGGAGCGATGAAATTTTTAACCCAAGAAGAGATTGCAGCCTTGCAAGTAGCAGAAGCTCAGTCTAACAAAAAACCTAAGAAAACAGCTGAACAAATTCAAGCTATTTATAGCTCTGGTCAAAATATTCTGGTCTCAGCTTCAGCTGGTTCAGGGAAAACCTTTGTCATGGCTGAACGAATTCTTGACCAACTAGCACGTGGTGTTGAGATTCGCCAACTCTTTATCTCAACCTTTACAGTCAAGGCAGCAACCGAGTTAAAAGAACGCTTGGAAAAGAAAATTAGCCAACAAATTCAAGAAACGCAAGATCTTGAACTAAAAAAACACCTCGGCAGACAATTAGCTGATTTACCCAACGCTGCTATTGGAACCATGGACTCTTTTACGCAAAAATTCCTGACCAAGCATGGTTATCTCCTTGACCTCTCTCCAAATTTTCGTATTCTTCAGAATGAAAGTGAGCAACTTCTCTTAAAAAATGAGGTCTTTCGTCAAGTTTTTGAAAGTCACTATCAAGGTAAAGAACAAGGCAAGTTTAGTCAGCTAGTTAAGAACTTTGCAGGAAGAAGCAAGGATGCGCGTGGACTGCGTAAACAGGTCTATATGATTTATGACTTTTTACAATCTACCAGCAATCCTCAGGCTTGGCTAGAAGATTCCTTTCTTAAAGGTTTTGAAAAGGCTGATTTTACGGTTGCCAAAGAAAATCTTGTAGACGATATAAAGGAGAAACTCTGGGATTTAGAAAGCTTTTTCCGTTACCATTTGGATAATGATGCCAAGGAATTTGGTAAAGCAGCTTATTTAGAATCTGTTCAAAAAGTTCTTGTCAAAATTGCTTCTTTAACGCATGATTCAACCTTTGACAATATCCAAAAAGTGCTAGAGCGAGTTGTTAGTATCTCTAAGGATAAGGGAGGTCGTGCTCTTACAAATGCTAGTCGTAAGGCCGAACTGCAAGACTTGAAAGAAGCATACAACCAAGAGAGAAAAGCAAAGTTTGAAAAATTGATTGCACTCAATGACCAAATCACCTTATTGAAATTTCAAGAAGATTATCATCAAGCTTCTTGGGACTTGGCAAAGACTTTCCAAGTCTTCATGAGGGATTTTGTTGATGCCTACCGACAACGTAAACGCGAAGAAAATGCCTTTGAATTTGCTGATATTAGCCACTATACCATTGAGATTTTAGAAAACTTCCCTCAGGTTCGACAAGAATATCAGGAACGCTTCCACGAAGTTATGGTCGATGAATATCAGGATACCAACCACATCCAGGAGAGAATGCTGGAACTCCTCTCAAACGGTCATAATCGTTTTATGGTAGGAGATATTAAGCAGTCTATTTATCGTTTTAGACAGGCAGATCCCCAAATCTTCAACGAAAAATTTCATAGATTTGCTCAAGATGACAAAGAAGGTCAATTAATTCTACTTAAAGAAAATTTTCGGAGCAGTTCAGAGGTTCTAGATGCTACGAATGATGTCTTTAAGCATCTCATGGACGAGGAAGTAGGAGATATATCTTATGACGGTATGCATCAACTTGTTTTTGGAAATACTGATATTCAAGTAAATCCTGAAAACAAGGCAGAAGTTCTCTTATATCATAAGGATGATAGTGATTCTGATGATGAGGAACTTGCAACCAACAAATTAACTGGTGAAATGCGCATGGTGCTTAAGGAGATACTGCATCTCCACAATGATAAAGGTGTACCTTTCAAGGATATTGCACTCTTAACTGCCAGCAGAAGTCGCAATGACCAAGTCCTACTTGCCTTGTCTGAGTATGGTATTCCAGTCAAGACAGATGGCGCCCAAAACAACTATCTACAATCTTTGGAAGTCCAGGTGCTGTTGGATACTCTTCGTGTCATCCATAACCCTCTTCAAGATTTCGCTTTAGTTGCTCTCATGAAGTCTCCTATGTTTAGTTTTGATGAAGATGAATTGGCTCGATTAGCTCTTCAGAAATCCGAGGATAAGGTTCAAGAAAATTTTTATGAAAAACTTGTTAACGCTCAAGCAAAAACTGGTCTTCAAAAGGATTTAATCAAAGCTGAATTACAAAAGAAACTAAACTTCTTCATGGAAACAGTCCAGGCTTGGCGCTTGTATTCTAAAACGCACTCACTTTATGATCTCATTTGGAAAATCTATAGCGACCGTTTTTACTATGACTATGTCGGTGCTTTGCCAAATGGTCAAGCTAGACAGGCAAATCTCTATGCCCTTGCTTTAAGAGCAGATCAGTTTGAAAAGAGTAATTTCAAGGGATTATCTCGCTTTATTCGAATGATAGATCAGGTCTTGGAAGCCCAGCATGATCTTGCCAATGTGGCTGTAGCACCACCCAAGGATGCTGTAGAACTTATGAGTATTCATAAAGTAAGGGCCTTGAGTTTCCTTATGTCTTTATCCTTAACATTGATCAGCAATTTAACAAGCAAGATTCCATGTCTGAGGTCATCCTAAGTCGTAAAAATGGCCTTGGTCTCAAGTATGTTGCTAGAGTTGCTACAGATGCCAAAGAGAAATACGTTCCATCTACTATTAAATTATCTATCCCTAGCTTGACCTATACGCAAAACGAAGAAGAACTTCAGTTAGCCAGTTATTCTGAACTCATGCGTTTGCTTTATGTGGCTATGACGCGAGCTGAGAAAAAATTATATTTAGTCGGAAAAGGTTCTAGAGAAAAGTTGGAGTCTAAAGAATATCCGACAAATGGGAAAGGTCTTTTGACTCGAGAAACTAGACTAGATGCTAGTAATTTCCAAGATTGGATTTGGGCCATTTATCAAGCATTTTCTAAAGAGGATTTACACTTCACTGTGCGCTTTGAGGGTGAAGAAGATTTAACCAAAGAAGCTATCGGAGAATTGGAAAATAAAAGCCAGCTCCAAGACCAATCCCAAGCAGACAACCGACAGTCAGAAACCATCAAAGATGCGTTGGAAATGCTAAAAGAAGTTGAAGTCTATAACCAAACCCACCGTGCAGCAATCAATCTTCCAAGTGTACAAACCCCTAGTCAGCTTAAAAAATTCTATGAACCTGTCATGGATATGGAAGGAGTCGTAGTTGCTGGTCAAAGTCAACTAAAAGAAAGTACGGTTCAATTCAAACTTCCTGATTTCTCTAAAACTAAGAAAGTTACTGGTGCTGAGATTGGTAGTGCTACCCATGAACTCATGCAGAGAATTAATCTAGCTAAGAAACCCACTTTAGAGACTTTAACAGAGGCTTTAGAGCAAGTTCAAGTAAGCTCGGATGTCAAATCCAAAATCAATCTAGGAAAAATTTTGTCCTTCTTTGATACAGCTCTCGGTCAAGAGATTCTTGCAAATCAAGATAAACTCTATCGAGAACAACCTTTCTCAATGTTAAAAAGAGACGAGAAGAGCCAAGAAAATTTTGTTGTCCGTGGAATCTTAGATGGTTATCTCCTCTACGATGATAAGATTGCTCTCTTTGACTACAAGACAGACCGTTATGAGCATGCTAGTCAGCTTATTGAACGTTATCGTGGTCAATTAGACCTCTATGCAGAGGCTCTATCTCGTTCATATCAGATAGAAACAGTTGAGAAATATTTGATTCTTCTTAGTAAAGACCAAGTAGAAGTCGTTAAACTTTAAAAAGAAAGGAGACATCATGTCCATTCCTGTTAGAAAAAACTTATATGATGCAGTTTTAGAGGCCTCTAAAGCCGATACTTGGGAACAAGCTACCAAAGAATGGAGTGAAGTTTCCTTGATTTTTAATGGAATCGGTCGAAGCAATTGTGTCTGCGGTAATGCTATTAAGTATGCTTATGAACTTTTTAACGGAGTTACTGGCAAACGACTTTTTCCCATTGGGAGTGACTGTGTGCGTCATTTCCAAAGAATTAGCCTAGATCAACAGATAGAAGAGGAAGAAAAACTTCTCAGAAAGCTTGAAAATCTAACCAGAAAGGTCCAGAAAAAAGAAGCCATTCGAGTTAATAAAACGGATTTTGATGAGCGACTAATCAACTGGCTATGGGAAAAGGGAGCTTTTAAGTCAAATCGAGGTAATCAATTTTCACCAGAAAAGGATTATCAACTCTTTTTGGAAGTTTTTCAAGGTGGAAGTTGGAGTAAGGCAGAGCCTTTGAAGAAAGCTCGTATGGAGGAAGTCCTTGAAAAATTTATCAAACCCTTTCTACTTGGAAAATCTGACGATCAGCTCTATCTTGTTAAACTAGGAAAAGAAAAAATTGACTATGAGCAGGAACTTCGCATCAAGGCTGAAAAGGAGCGAAAGAAGCGAGACAAGATTGCTAAACAATATGCGGATAACCTGGTTCTAGCAATGGGACCAGCTGAACGTGCCTATCAGGATTACTTTGGACTGAGCGAAACACTGACACTAGAAGAGCGCCAGTGGGAAAAGATTCTCTTCGGTAAAAATCGGACAGAACGTTCTATAAAATCAAAACAGTACCAAAGAGAACTCGAAAAGGATCAACGCATTGCTAGTCAAGATCCTCTTGAAAGAAAACAAAAGCAAGTCTGGTTGCTTAACTCTTATTTTAAGGATATACCCGAAGAAAAAGCTCGCTTTTCCCGACTTCTAATCATGTATCGAAAAACTGGAGAAATTCCATTTTCAACTGACTATCTCTCTAACACTTTGTTTGACTTTTTCTACAAAATGAAGGCTTTTGAATTTGAAATAGCACCTGATCAGGTACGTGATTTTCTTAAGGAATGTTTAGATGCAGAAAATCTATCGTCCGCTCAAAAATCTTGGATAGAAGGCATTTTAACCAACTGAATCAAACCTTTTTTAGAAAGAATGTTAGTATAGCAGTAGTTTTCGTCCTGCATGGAGAGAGTCATTATTGTTAAAATTATGTCTCTAAATCATTTTACATAATTTTATTTATGTATAAAATAAAAATGTTTGTATCAACATTAAAAATTAGAAAGAAACTATGTCAAAAGAAATCGATATCGAATATTATCACCAACTAGCCTTGCAAAAACAAAAAGAGCATCGTAAGTTTTTAGGAAATCTAAAGAAGAAAGCTCCTAAAAATTTAGATAAAATTGCGCTTGAAATCCATCAAGAAGTTTTTAATGAAATTGATTGTACAGCCTGCGCTAACTGCTGCAAAAGTCTTGGTCCAGACCTTAAAGAAGCAGATATCACACGTATTGCCAAGTATTTTAAAATGAAATTGCCAGCCTTTGAAGCTGAGTTTTTGCAGGTAGACGAGGATGGAGATAAGGTCTTCAAATCTATGCCCTGTCCATTTTTAGGTGGCGATAATCTCTGTTCTATCTACGATGTCCGTCCCAAAGCCTGTCGTGAATTTCCACATACTGACCGTAAGAAGATTTACCAAATCAATAATCTAACGATCAAAAACACTTTAACTTGTCCTGCAGCCTATCTCTTTGTTGAAAGATTAAGAGAGAAAATAGACTAAGTACTTTCATTGTATGATAAGATTCATCCTCAAATACAGTTGCTATTTGAGGATTTTTGTATATTTATTTTTATCTGAAAATTCAAACTAAATTTCTTATTAGGTGATAAGCCCTTTTTTAAGCTTAAAGTTTTTTAAACTTTTTCTTAAAGAAAACTGATATAAGGTATCTTTAAGCGATGTTCTGTATAGTTATACCATCATCAAAGAAAGAGGTATCGATATGAACTACATAGTCATTCCAGCTTATCAACCAGATAATAAACTTATCAAACTCATCGAAAAAATTCACGAAAAGAGTGATTTTCATATCTTAGTAATAGACGACGGCAGTTCATCAGAGTGCCAAAAAATCTTTGATAAAGCAAAACAATTTGCTACTGTCATCCGTCACCAAGTGAACCAAGGTAAAGGGCAGGCTCTAAAAACAGCCTTTACTTATATCCAAGAACAAAACATTTATGGTACGGTTGTCACAGCAGATGCGGATGGACAGCACAAGGTATGGGATATTTTCCGCACGGCTAATAAAGCTTCCGAAAATCCAAACAAGCTAATCTTGGGTGTACGTGCCTTTTCTGGAAAAGTTCCCCTTCGTAGCCGTTTTGGTAACAGCTTAACCAAAGCTCTCTTTAAGCTTCAAACAGGAGTAGGAGTAACAGATACGCAGACAGGTCTTCGTGCTTTTACGACAAACTTGATTCCTTTTATGTTAAAAATAGAAGGCCAACGTTATGAATATGAAATGAATATGTTGCTCGAAGCAACGAAAGAATACGAGATTCTAGAAGTGCCTATTGAAACTGTCTATATCAATGATAATGAGGCTTCACACTTCCGTCCAATCCAAGACGGGCTCATGATTTATAAAAATATCTTTAAATTTGCCTTATCATCTCTTAGTAGCTTTGTTGTAGACTATGTCGTTTACGCCCTAGCAATCTTGATTTTGCCGACAGTTCCGACGAGTCTACGAATCTTTCTAGCAAACGGAGTCGCTCGTGTGACTAGCTCTATTTTCAACTATTCTACAAATAAGAAACTAGTCTTTAAAAATGACGATAGCCTTGTGAAAACAGGGATGGGATACTTTGGTCTAGCAGTCGGACTCTTTATCTTAGACACACTACTGATTCGTCTCTTCTTTACAGTCTTTGGTATCAACCTTCTGATTGCTAAAGTTATCGTCGGCATCCTTCTCTTCGCTGTTTCTTGGACAGTTCAGAAGAAATTCATCTTTAAGGAAAGGACATCAACTGTATTATGAAATTTTTAAAGAAACGCTATGCTTACGCCTCAGTTCTTGGCCTACTCTTGACATGATCCTTTAGTTACTCAATGCTAAAGACCTTTGTCCTCGCTGAAACTATCTCGACAGTTGCCACAACTAGCACAAGTTCCAATGCAGCAGCAGCAAGTCAAGATTCTAAAACAGCTACTATCACTGACTCTAGTTATAAAGATGACAATATTACTGTCAATTTGTCTGAAACGACGGTCAATAATACACAAGTTTACGTTGCTGATATTACTCTGAGCTCATCAGATTATCTGAAAACTGCCTTTGCTCAAAATGCTTATGGAACTAATGTAACTGCAAAAACCTCCGTAACTGCAGCTGACAACAATGCCATTTTAGCGGTAAACGGGGACTACTATGGTGCTAACTCTACAGGTTATGTTATCCGTAATGGAGTAGTTTATCGTGATACTGTTCGTGAAAATTCTAGTAATGGCGACCTAGCTATTTATAAAGACGGCTCTTTCAAGGTTATTTATGAAGATCAGATTTCAGCTGAGCAACTAGTAAATGACGGTGTCGTCAATCTCTTGGCTTTTGGACCAGCCTTGGTTGAAAATGGTGAGATTGCAGTTGATACCAATACAGAAGTAGGACAGGCCATGGCTTCAAATCCACGTACAGCTATTGGTATTATCGATGAAAATCACTATATCATCGTGGTTTCAGATGGACGTACCTCTGAAAGTGAAGGTCTATCTCTTTATCAGCTAGCTGAGGTCATGAAATCTTATGGAGCAAAAACAGCCTACAACCTTGATGGTGGTGGATCATCTACACTTTACTTCAACGGTCAGGTTATCAATAAACCAACGACTGGTGGAAATAAAATTTCAGAAAGGGCGGTGAGTGACATTGTCTACATTGGTTACTAATTTTGGAAAAAAACGATTTAAAAAAACGGTCATTTCTTATACACTAATCACTATTTTCTTCTTTGCATTTTCTAGAATTTACGAAGCTTTTAGTTTTGGAGAAACTTCTGTTCATATGCACTATTTATTTGCAGCACCTCTTGTAGGGGGGATTCTACTAGCAAGCTTTCTCAAGGTTCTCCCTCATTTCTCTCGTATTAGTCTAAATCTATGGAATTCGGCAGTAGCGATTATTACGGCAGGTACACTTTTCCGTGGGATTGTCAACCTTTCAGGACGCTCAACAACCTTGGATGCACCCTACTGGTATGTTGGGATTGGTTTTGCAGTACTAGCGATCGTCACTATTTTCATCAATCCAAACCTTTGGAAGAATTCTGCTAAAGCAACTAAAATAAATCGCAAAAAAGTCTATGGTCAGGCATAATGTTATAAAAAAGTAGTCGTACAGCTGATGTTCGACTACTTTTTATTGACTTTTATTTCTAAAATATTTTAATAATATTACAAGTTCTTTTCTTCTGAAAGATACTACTTTTATATTTAACAGAATATTGTATAATATAGTGGATAAATACTGTTTTTTACACAATATATAGAAACACCAAATACACTATTTAGGTATTTGTAAGGAGAAAAGAATGAAAAAAATATTGCTGGCAAGTACAGTTGCCCTCTCTATGGCGGGTTTTGCAAAAACGACCGTCTATGCCGAGGATTCTCAAGCTACCAATAATGTTCAATCATCAGAAAAGATTGCTACCAAAACAGTAAGCAATGAGAAGAAAAATCAAAGCGAAGCTGAAAAAGCAGCTTCTCAAACTCCAGAAACCAAAGAACAACCTTCAAAAGAAACAGTGGTAGAGGTAGTTAACAAAGAAGGTTGGCAAAAAGAAAATAACCAATGGCGTTATTATGAGGATAATCAGCCAGTTTCAAATTGGAAAAAAATAGCTGGAGTCTGGTACTATTTTAATCAAGATGGCATCATGCTTAGTAATACTATTTTTAATGATTACCTATTGAATAATAGCGGTGCTTTGGCAGAATCTTCTTGGGTAAAAATTGACAACCAATGGTATTATGCCACTGAGGACGGGAAAGTTACTCGTAATAATTGGAAAAAGATAGCTGGTGTTTGGTATCGATTTGATGAATCTGGTGCCATGCTAAGTGCTACTATTTATAAAGACTATCTTCTCAAGACTAGTGGAGCTATGACAGAAAATGCTTGGGCAAAACTCGAAGATAAGTGGTATTATGCTACCACATCAGGAAAAATTATTCGCGACAAGTGGGAGAAAATCAGTGGTTCATGGTACTATTTTAATAAAGACGGTGTCATGTTAAGTAGCCAATGGAAAGAGAAATACTATCTAAAAGATAGTGGGGCCATGGCTCAAAGTGAATGGTTCTTTGATAAGAAGTACGATAGTTGGTTCTACTTAAAATCTGATGGTGCTTATGCTGAAAACCAATGGCAAGGCTCTTACTATCTCAAATCTTTTGGTTATATGGCTAAAAATGAATGGGTTTTCGATAAGGACTACAATGCTTGGTATTATCTAAAAGAAGACGGAGCTTATGTAACTGGTAACTTTACCATTAACGGGAAAGACTATACTTTCCAAAGCAATGGAAAATGGATTTCTGATACAGCAGCATACTATAAGGTAAAACCAATTACAGCAAATGTATATAGCGCTTCTGGTGAGAAACTCAGCTATATTTCGCAAGGAAGTATTGTAGCGATTGATGGAGCAAAAGCCAAAGACGGTAGACTTCCAGTCAAAATTTCAGGCCTTTCAGGATATATGAACAAGAGTGATCTAGTAGCGGTCAGCTCTGATAGTGACTTTATTCCTCACTATGCCACTGATGGTAACTATCTCTACCACGAATTGTCCCCATACGCAAGTATCCGTGTAGCACCTCATAGTTCATCAATGGCAATTGGCAAAAAATACTATTCAGCTGATGGTATTAACTTTGAAAACTTTACAGTTGAAAATCCTTTCTTATTTAGAGATTTAAGAAAACCAAGCAATTACACAGCTGAAGAATTAGATAAAGTCTATTCTCTTATGAATATCAAGGGAAGTCGTCTGGCAGGTAAGGGGGCAATCTTTAAAGAAGCTGAAGAACGCTATCAGATCAATGCTCTCTATCTAATCGCCCAAAGTGCCTTAGAAAGTTCATGGGGACGTAGCCAAATTGCCAAGGATAAGAATAACTTCTTTGGTATCGGAGCTTATGATACAACACCATATGATTCAGCTAAAAGCTTTGACGATGTTGATAAGGGGATCTTAGCTGCGGCTAAGTGGATTCGCGAAAATTACATTGATAATGGCAGAACATACCTAGGAAATAAATCATCAGGTATGAATGTCCTCTATGCTTCAGATCCATATTGGGGAGAAAAAATTGCAAGCATCATGATGTCAATTAACAGCAAGCTTGGTGAAAAAGATTAAAATTCATTAAAATCGATAACGACTGTATAGTGGTTATCGATTTTGCTTATCAAGAGAAACTTAAGAACTTAACTTTATGAAGCAGAATTTTGAGAATACAAATAAAAGAGGAATTGATCTACGTGACTTAGGGATTGATGTATACGCTTATGATTATTCAGCAATCCCAGACTTACTTGATAATCTCAAAGCCAATAATCAAATTATACTAGGTGGGGATGTTTTTTGCTACAAGAATGGCCAACTGACACATACTTATGATAATTGGTATTACGAGAAACAAGATCAAAGCATTGATAGCAGTAAATCCATTTTCCAAACAGAAAGGTATATCAGCAACTATGTAAAAAATCATGGTGAACATTATTATTTTTCAATCGTTTTAGACAATAAAGAATTTCATTTGTGACTGATTTACTTAGAAAACTTTTTACAATCGTATTGAATCAAGCGTCAAATACGAGAAATCATGTTATAATAAAAGATAGTGATTTATTTTAGAAAAAGGATTTGTATTTAATTTTTGAAACTGGAAAAATAGATACAAATCAAATAAGAGAAAGGAATTATACTCTCATGGCAACTATTCAATGGTTTCCTGGACACATGTCCAAGGCGCGTCGTCAGGTTCAAGAAAATTTAAAATTCGTTGATTTTGTGACAGTTTTAGTAGATGCACGTTTGCCTTTGTCTAGTCAAAATCCGATGCTGACTAAAATCATCGGAGATAAACCAAGACTATTGATTTTGAACAAGGCAGACCTAGCAGACCCAATATTAACAAAAGAATGGCGTCAGCACTTTGAATCACAAGGCATTCAAACACTAGCAATCAATTCTAAAGAGCAAATTACAGTTAAAGTCGTTACAGATGCCGCCAAGAAACTCATGGCAGATAAGATTGCTCGTCAAAAGGAACGTGGGATTCAAATCGAAACCTTGCGCACCATGATTATCGGAATTCCAAACGCTGGAAAATCAACCCTGATGAATCGTTTGGCTGGTAAGAAAATTGCTGTAGTTGGTAATAAGCCAGGTGTGACAAAGGGTCAACAATGGCTCAAAACAAATAAAGATTTGGAAATCTTGGACACTCCAGGGATTCTCTGGCCAAAATTTGAAGATGAAACCGTAGCACTCAAGCTTGCATTAACTGGAGCTATCAAAGATCAGTTGCTTCCAATGGATGAAGTGACGATTTTCGGTCTCAATTACTTTAAAACCCATTATCCTGATAAGCTTCAAGAACGTTTTAAACAAATGAATCTGGACGATGAAGCTCCTGAAATTATCATGGACATGACCCGTATCCTTGGTTTCCGTGATGATTATGATCGCTTTTACAATCTTTTCGTCAAAGAAGTTCGTGATGGAAAACTAGGTAACTATACATTAGATACATTGGAAGACCTCGATGGCAACGATTAAAGAAATAAAAGAAGAATTAGCAAAGATAACTGAACTTGAAAGTCCCTTGTTTAAGGAATTTGAAAAAGATTCTCGTTCAGGTGTACAAAAGGAAATTGAAAAGCGTAAGAAAGCCATTCAAGCTGAAATTGATGAAAATCTCCGCTTAGAAGCCATGCTTAGCTATGAAAAAGAGCTTTATGCTCAAGGTATTAGCTTAATTGCAGGTGTAGATGAAGTTGGACGTGGGCCTTTAGCTGGGCCTGTTGTTGCTGTAGCAGTCATTCTGCCCAAAAATTGTAAGATAAAAGGCTTGAATGACAGTAAGAAGATTCCTAAGAGAAAACATGAGGAGATTTTTCAAGCCGTTAAAGATAAGGCTCTTGCAATCAGTATTGGCATTATGGATAATCAAGTCATTGATCAAGTCAATATCTATGAAGCAACTAAACTAGCTATGAAAGAAGCTATTTCACAGCTTCAGCCTCAACCAGAACACCTTTTGATTGATGCTATGAAGTTGGATCTGCCGATTTCTCAGACATCCATCATCAAAGGAGATGCCAATTCCCTATCCATTGCAGCTGCATCCATCATTGCTAAGGTTACCAGAGATAAAATCATGGCAAACTATGATCAGGAATTTCCAGGTTATGATTTTTCTCAAAATGCTGGTTATGGAACGGCTAAACATTTAGAAGGTTTAGAAAAGCACGGTGTTACACCCATTCATCGCACAAGCTTTGAACCGATTAAAACGATCGTTTCAGAAGCTGAAAAAGATAATTAAAGGAGAAAATTATGGAGGAACAGTCGGAAACACTTAGTTCCAAGAAAGAATTTGCCTTTGCGTCAAGTACAATTCTATCTCAAGTAGGGCGAGGAATTATCGTTGGATTAGTCGTAGGCCTTATTGTTGGGTCTTTTCGGTTTTTGATTGAAAAAGGCTTTCATGTCGTTCAAGGACTATATCTAGACCAAGAAAATCTACTTCGAAATCTATTGATCATTTTATTGTTTTATATTCTAATTTGCTGGCTTAGCGCCAAATTAACACGCTCAGAAAGATATCAAAGGTTCTGGTATTCCACAAGTCGAAGCAGAGTTAAAAGGTCTCATGTCACTCAACTGGTGGAGTGTGCTATGGAAGAAATATGTTCTTGGTATTCTCGCAATTGCTAGTGGACTCATGCTCGGTCGTGAAGGTCCAAGTATTCAACTAGGCGCTGTTGGAGGTAAAGGAATTGCTAAGTGGCTCAAATCTAGCCCTGTCGAAGAACGTTCTTTAATCGCGAGTGGAGCTGCTGCTGGACTTGCTGCAGCCTTTAATGCACCGATTGCAGGGTTATTATTTGTAGTAGAAGAAGTCTACCATCACTTTTCACGATTCTTCTGGGTTTCTACCTTGGCAGCCAGTCTGGTAGCAAACTTCGTCTCTCTTCTGATCTTCGGCTTAACACCTGTTTTGGATATGCCAGATGATATTCCTCTTATGAGTCTTAGTCAATATTGGATTTATCTGGTGATGGGAATTTTTCTTGGGCTCTCAGGTTTTCTTTATGAAAAAGCCGTTCTGAATGTCGGAAAAGTTTATGATTGGATTGGCCAAAAGGTTCATCTGGATAAGGCCTATTATCCTATTCTAGCTTTTCTTCTTATCATTCCAATAGGAATCTTCCTGCCACAGATACTTGGTGGGGGAAATCAAATTGTTTTATCTTTAACAGAACAGGATTTCAGTTTTCAAATTCTCTTAATTTACTTTATCATTCGCTTTATCTGGAGCATGATTAGTTACGGAAGTGGACTGCCAGGTGGTATTTTCTTACCGATTTAGCTTTAGGATCCTTACTTGGTGCTCTAGTAGGTGTTATTTGTGTCAATCTTGGACTTGTTAGCCAGCAGCAATTTCCTATCTTTGTTATCCTTGGAATGAGTGGTTATTTTGGGGCTATCTCAAAAGCACCTTTGACAGCTATGATACTTGTGACGGAGATGGTTGGTGACATCCGCAATCTCATGCCTTTAGGTATGGTGACACTAGTTGCCTACATCGTCATGGATTTGCTAAAAGGAGCGCCTGTCTATGAAGCCATGTTGGAGAAAATGCTACCTGAATCAGCAGCTGATGATGGAGAAGTTACACTGATAGAAATTCCGGTTTCAGACAAAATAGCTGGTAAACAAGTACACGAACTCAATTTACCACATAACGTACTTATCACAACCCAAGTACATAATGGTAAAAGTAAGACAGTTAATGGTTCTACAAGAATGTATCTAGGTGATATGATTCATCTCGTGATTCCAAAAAGTGAAATTGGAAAAGTAAAAGATTTGCTTTTATAGCAGTATTAATTTACATAATTTATGTTATGTAGTATCAGATAATGATTTAAGAAAAAGATTTTTCAGATTTATTTGATCGACAGATTCTTATAGATGAAAACAATATAAAAATAAAAACTCGGTCCCTAAAAGTGTACTGACCCCAAAAAGTTAGACAAATAATTATTGAAAGGATTTAGTTCTGTACTGCACAGGACTAAGTCCTTTTAGTTTTACCTTAATTCGTTTGTTGTTGTAATAATCAATATAGTCTACAATAGCCTGTTCCAATTGGTTAAGTGATTGGAAGGTCTTCTCATAGCCATAAAACATTTCGGATTTCAAAATGCCAAAGAAAGATTCCATCATGCCATTGTCTGTGCTGTTCCCCTTACGTGACATGGATGGCTGAATCCCCCTACTCTCTAAGAACTGATGATAAGAATTGTGTTGGTATTGCCAGCCCTGGTCACTATGGAGAATAGTATTCTCGTAGTATTCCTCTGAGAAGGCTTGTTCTAACATCGTCTTTACTTGTGCTAAGTTCGGTGACCTAGAAAGATTATAGGCGATAATTTCGCTATTAAAGCCATCCAAAACTGGCGATAAATAGAGCTTTTGACTGCTTGATGGAATGGCAAACTCTGTCACATCTGTGTAGCACTTTTCCATTGGTTTAGAGCCTTCAAATTGACGTTGAATGAGGTTATCTGCTTTCTTGCCAACGTCTCCTTTATGAGAAGAATACTTGCGTTTCTGTCGCATTTTTAGCTTGTAAATTGAGTACTTTCATCAAGCGTTGAACTCTTTTTATGATTGACCAGATAACCACAATTTCTTAGTTCTAAATGAATCCGACGATAACCATAATTTCCCTTGTGTTCGGTAAAAATGGATTGAATTTTATCTTTAAGCTCTTGGTCCTTATCTGGTTTGTTTAGCTGTTTCAAGTGATAGTAGTAGGTAGAACGAGCGAGTTTAATGGCTTTTAGAAGAATATCTAACGAAAAATCAGCGATTAATTCTCGAACAATTTCCGTCTTTCTTCTTTCTCTTTTTCCTCCTTCAATCGGAGTTCTCTCAACTTTTTTTAGAATGGCATTCTCCGCTCTTAGGTATTGCAGCTCTTCTTGTAGACGCTCTAACTCTGTCAATTCCTCAGGCTTTTTCTTCGGTTTACGTCCCATTTTAGATGGTCTCCCTCTTGTTTTCTCAACAATAGTATACCCGTTTTTCTTATATTGTGCCAGCCAATTTGAAAGCATTCCTTGGTTTGGGAGAGCATAATCAAGGCTGACACTTCTACGTGAACGACCTTCAAGTAAGACTTTATCAATCATTTCTTGTTTTAGTTCTGGAGAATAATAACAATTCTTACCTTTCTTGACAATCTCTATTCCATAACGGTCAATTAATTTCACCATGTACTTTAGCCCAGAAAAAAATCTACATCAAATCTTTTTGAAAGCTCCTTGAAGCTATGACCTTGATTCCTAAGTGAATAGATCTGAACTTTATCCTCATAAGTTAATTTCATAATAAAATACCCCCAAAGTTAGATTTTTTCTGTCTAACTTTGGGGGTGCAGTTCATCATTAAATTGATATTAGAGTGTTTTTTTATTTTCAAAATGTACATTTGAAAAATTTTTAGTTTTTCACTTAAATAAAGTACATAATCGAGTATAATTGGCTTAAAAAAATTTTTTTGGTAAAACTAAAAAGTTTATGTACAATTGACTTAACATGAGCTAAACCATTGATACAACTGAATTAGAAGCATAAAGTACATTCTTTAAAAAAAGTGTACTTTATTTTTTTATTTTGTACATTATTCTAGAGTGGTATTTTTGTATGTTTTATAGTGCATCATATAATCAAATCTAAGAAATTGATTTGTACATTTTTTACTCAAGTAACAGTAGAAGGAGTGACGGTTCAATTGTACATTTTATTTAAAATATTTATGGCTATAATAATAGTATTTGAAGCATAGATAAAGTAGATACAGTGGTATAATAGTGTCAAAAGACTTTCAGGAGAAATGAGATGAGATCGCATACAGTTATTCTAGGCGCTGGTGCTACTATTGCAGCAATTCCAGATGGTGATAAAAATGGGAAAAGCTCTTCAGTTATGAATGGATTGCTAAAAAAACTTAATTTAGAAGAAATTCTTGCCGATATTGAATTACAGACAAAGAGCGAAAATTTGGAAGATATCTATTCAGAATTATTTGAGAGAGAAGAGTGCTCTGAAATAGTTAGGAAGCTAGAAGAAAGACTCTATGATTATTTTGCTTCGTTGGAGTTACCTGATGAACCAACAATTTATGATCTTTTAATATTAAGTTTAACTAATAAAGATTGCATAGCTACGTTTAATTGGGACCCTTTACTTATACAAGCTTATGTTCGCTGTTCAAAAATTACTCTGAACCTGCCACAAATTCTTTGTTTACATGGGAATGTAGCTGTCGGTTTTTGTGAAGAACATACTGAGTTTGGAACAGTAGATTACTATTGCCCAACATGTCATAAAAAATTAAATCCAACAAAATTATTGTATCCCGTAAAAAACAAAGACTATTCTTCCGATGGATACATAAATTGGTGTTGGAAAGCATTAGATTACTTTGTTGATCATTCATATATGTTAACTATTTTTGGATACAGTGCTCCTAAAAGTGATGTAGATGCTGTTAATTTAATGAAAAAAGCATGGGGAAATATTGAAGACAGACCACTTGAAGAAGTTTCCGTAATAGATATTGTAGACGAAGCGACTATGCTAAATACATGGAAAGACTTTATTCATAGCCATCATTATAGGTATTCAAATTCATTTTTTGATTCTTACTTAGCAAAATTTCCAAGAAGAACTTGTGAAACCGTATTTGCAACATTTTCATTAAATGTTCCTTCTGATGGAAGTAGAGGATTTAAAGAGAATTTTAATTGGGACATGATAAAGGAATTTTTATCTGATATGTTAGTTGAAGAACAGGAAAAATAAAGGAAAAATCAAATTTAAAAATCGAAATATTTAGTTTGGAAATGAAGATGTTAACAAATAATCCAATTAATCATAGTGTACTTAAATTGTCAATGGATTTCGATAATGCTTTTTAAAGATAAAAAAATATAGAGGAAATCCATAGACTAATAGAATTTGGAAAAAAATATGGAAAAATACTATTGATGATATTTCCAAAAATTCATTTATTTTTATTCTATTGGGACAGCATATGGTGATATATTTGAACTAAGTGATAACCTAGTATTCAACATAGATACCGATTGTATAGTTCAACAAATTTATTACTTTAGAAAAAGCTATCGAAATTTCAAATAATATTGATATAAATCCTGAGAACAATAGATTTGTTTACCCATCATTATGTTCACTATACACCAATTACGCAAATCTATTAGATGCTTGTGGTAGAAAACAGTTAGCTATTAAGATGTATTGTAAATGTATACAAATCAATCCAAAATTCACAATGGCTAGTGGTAACTTGTCTATTTGTTTACATCATTATCGTAATTTTTTGAGTGATAACGAACACCTTCACTTTATTAAAAAAATTAAAAATTTAATAGAAACAAGCATAACTGTTTCAGATCCAAACAGAGTTGATAATGCAGAAAAGCAATTTATTAAACTTTACGAACAATATCTTGATTATAAAGATTTAGATGAATGTTCTTGTAAAACAATCGATTATAATCCTAATTCACAAAAGTATCGTGAATGGTGTTGGAACAACGGGCTGTATCTTAATCCACTTAATGACTTACAAGCTGACGATATAAATAGATATGATGACAATCTTTTACTACCAAGTTTATTATTTCAATCGGATAAAGATTTAAACAAATATATTTCTATGTTTAATCAAATTAAGCAAGAATATGTTTATGCGCGTTACCTCTGTTTTAATAGCAATGAGGTTGATTCGGTTCATTATGCTGATGAGAATGTTTATCTTATTGATTGTCTAGACTATGTACAATACTCTATCCGAGTTGAAGGATTAAAAGCATCTTTTAAAAACACTATATTCATTATTAGATAAAGTTGCAATGTTTATAAATGAATATTATTCTCTAAAAATTGAGACTAGACAAGTAAGTTTTCATTCAATTTGGAGGTCTAATAGCGATTTAAATAAATGTTTGGATAAGAACATTGGTCTGTCATCTATATTTTGGATAGCGAAAGATTTTTGATAATGGTAATAATTCTTTAACAGCTAATCCAAACTCAAAGCGATTGAAAATTATTAGAAATTATTTAGAGCATAGATTTACTAATATAACATTGAATATTTTTTTAATGGAAGTGAAGATAATGAAGATAATAATGAAACCAGACTGTATCTAACTGAATCTGAACTTCAAGAGTTTGCATTAGATTTATTAAATCTTGTAAGAGAAGTTATTTTTTCACTCAAAAATGCCATTCAAATAAGTGAAAATGAAAAACAATCTACTCTAAGCAGTGAAGTTGCTTTAATTCCGATAAATTATGAAGAAGTAGATTTGGAAGATAAATTATAGCATTGAGCATACAATTTATAGTCGTTATAAAAAGCAATAGTCTAAATTCATTTAACTAATCGACTTAACTAGAGCTAAACCATTGATAAAACTGAATTAGAAGGATAAAGTACACTCATTAAGCAGTGTACTTTATTTTTGTTTTGTACATTATTTGTTGATTGCTTAATCAATACTACATCTCTATCAGGCAATTCAGACTCCATTTAGTCCTTCAAAACCCATGTTGAGGCGGTAAGTTTGCTAGTCAAGGAGTAAAACGACGAAGATTAGCATTTACTTCCGCCCATGCGATAGCTGTCCGTGATTGACAAGTGCTAGCACGCAGACAGAACGGAGATAGCGAACCGCTGAGTGTGTCGCTCTGCTCGTAAAAGCTTAGAAACCTTTGAACGAAAGGGATAATGAAAGCCTTGATTGCAAGGCTTTTTGCTTTATGGTGGGTAAGTATCAGAGTGAGAAAATTTTTGGAATGAGTAGAAGTGATAGCTAGAAATTATCAGTTTCTATTTCCATTTACCCTGTGGGTACGTGTTTGTTTCCATTGACAAGGAGTTTGTGGGAATAGAAATGTACCCACCTTGTTTGAATCAAGTGAAGTGTAGTTGAAGGAAATCTGTTGAAAGCAATACTTCATTTTACCGAATAAGTAATAATTTAGGCAACTTCAAATCGATTAAAAAAAACTATTTTAAAGGTTAAGAGTAGACAAAAATTGTCCACTCTTTTTTGCAAACTCAATTTATCAATAAATGAAATGAGGGAATGTAAAATGAAATATTTTGAGGTTGAGTTAGAAAATCCTGATGAATTTTTAAAACTACAAACAGAAGATTTTGTGAAAGCTAATCGCTTGCTACTAAGGAAGATAATCCAGAGCGTTACAGTCTATGAAGAAAAACTTCGTCATATCCTTTAAATCTGGCATCGAATTGGAAGTATGAGTCTCATTCCATAACTTTTATATTGAACATATCATCTTGTTGTGTTATACTATAAATTGATATAAACAAAGATGTAGGAGGAACCGAAACTATGACAGCCTCAATGCGTTTAAGATAAGCTGGCAATAAAAAAAGCAGAATCTATACCCGATGATAGGCTTTTTTGTTGTGCTTATTTATACGATATTGAGCATTCATTAGTTACGGTGAGGATATTGGTTATTTAACTATACCTTTATTTAACTATGTCTTTAATATGAATGTTTCCAAATTGTATGTATGCAGACCAAAAAGCCACATTGTGGGGTTTTGGCCTGCATTTTTTTATTGCCTAGAATGCTATTCAAAAATAGAAATTCAAGCAAAAATAATATGCAGGAGATAATATAAATGGAAAAAAATACAACAATTGGAAACGAAAAATTTTATGCAATATGGGCAGGGCAAGCAGTATCATTAATCACTAGTGCCATCCTGCAAATGGCGATTATTTTTTTACCTTACAGAAAAAACAGGATCTGCGATGGTCTTGTCTATGGCTTCATTAGTAGGTTTTTTACCCTATGCGATTTTGGGACCTGCCATTGGTGTGCTAGTGGATCGTCATGATAGGAAGAAGATAATGATTGGTGCCGATTTAATTATCGCAGCAGCTGGTGCAGTGCTTGCTATTGTTGCATTCTGTATGGAGCTACCTGTCTGGATGATTATGATAGTATTGTTTATCCGTAGCATTGGAACAGCTTTTTCATACCCCAGCACTCAATGCGGTTACACCACTTTTTAGTACCAGAAGAACAGCTAACGAAATGCGCAGGCTATAGTCAGTCTTTTGCAGTCTATAAGCTATATTGTTAGTCCGGCAGTTGCAGCACTCTTATACTCCGTTTGGGATTTAAATGCTATTATTGCCATCGACGTATTGGGTGCTGTGATTGCATCTATTACGGTAGCAATTGTACGTATACCTAAGCTGGGTAATCAAGTGCAAAAGTTTAGAACCAAATTTCATAAGGGAGATGAAAGAAGGAGTTGTGGTTCTGAGACAAAAACAAAGGATTGTTTGCCTTATTACTCTTAGGAACACTATATACTTTTTGTTTATATGCCAATCAATGCACTATTTCCTTTTAATAAGCATGGAACACTTTAATGGAACGCCTGTGCATATTTCTATTACGGAAATTTCCTTTGCATTTGGGATGCTAGCAGGAGGCTTATTATTAGGAAGATTAGGGGGCTTCGAAAAAGCATGTATTACTAATAACAAGTTCATTTTTTTTATAATGGGGACCAGTTTAGCTGTTTCGGGAATACTTCCTCCAAATGGATTTGTAATATTCGTAGTTTGCTGTGCAATAATGGGGCTTTCGGTGCCATTTTATAGCGGTGTGCAAACAGCTCTTTTTTTCAGGAGAAAAATTAAGCCTGAATATTTAGGACGTGTATTTTTCTTTGATCGGAAGTATCATGTCACTTGCTATGCCAATTGGGTTAATTCTTTTCTGGATTCTTTGCTGATAAAATCGGTGTAAATCATTGGTTTTTTTACTATCAGGTATTTTAATTATTGGCATTGCTATAGTTTGCCAAATGATAACTGAGGTTAGAAAATTAGATTTAAAATAAACAATATTGGAGGAATATTTATGTATCTTATTTTCATGTAACTCTTCCTGCTAAAATCGCAGGGTTTTCCCTGCATACAAGCAAATGAAAGCATGCGATTATAGACAGGAGGAAATGTTATGGAATTAATATTAAAAGCAAAAGACATTCGTGTGGAATTCAAAGGACGCGATGTTTTAGATATAAATGAATTAGAAGTATATGATTATGACCGTATTGGTTTAGTAGGAGCAAATGGTGCTGGAAAAAGCACTTTACTCAGGGTACTTTTAGGAGAATTAACTCCCCCAGGATGTAAAATGAATCGTCTGGGTGAACTTGCCTATATTCCCCAGTTGGACGAAGTAACTCTGCAGGAGGAAAAAGATTTTGCACTTGTAGGCAAGCTAGGTGTTGAGCAATTAAATATACAGACTATGAGCGGTGGTGAAGAAACAAGGCTTAAAATAGCACAGGCCTTATCGGCACAGGTTCATGGTATTTTAGCGGATGAACCTACGAGCCATTTAGACCGTGAAGGAATTGATTTTCTAATAGGACAGCTAAAATATTTTACAGGTGCACTGTTAGTTATTAGCCATGACCGCTATTTTCTTGATGAAATAGTAGATAAAATATGGGAACTGAAAGATGGCAAAATCACTGAGTATTGGGGAAACTATTCTGATTATCTTCGTCAGAAAGAGGAAGAACGTAAGAGCCAAGCTGCAGAATACGAACAATTTATTGCGGAACGTGCCCGATTGGAAAGGGCTGCGGAGGAAAAGCGAAAACAGGCTCGTAAAATAGAACAGAAGGCAAAAGGTTCTTCAAAGAAAAAAAGTACTGAAGACGGAGGGCGTTTAGCTCATCAAAAATCAATAGGAAGTAAGGAAAAAAAGATGTATAATGCTGCTAAAACCCTAGAGCACAGGATTGCGGCCTTAGGAAAAAGTAGAAGCTCGGAAGGCATTCGCAGAATTCGTTTCAGGCAAAAGTAAAGCATTGGAGCTCCATAATCCATACCCTATAGTCGGTGCAGAAATTAATAAAGTATTTGGGGATAAGGCTCTGTTTGAAAATGCATCTTTTCAAATTCCGTTAGGAGCAAAAGTGGCGTTAACTGGTGGTAATGGAATCGGAAAAACAACTTTAATCCAAATGATCTTAAACCATGAAGAAGGAATTTCTATTTCGCCTAAGGCAAAAATAGGTTACTTTGCACAGAATGGTTACAAGTACAACAGTAATCAGAATGTTATGGAGTTTATGCAGAAGGATTGTGACTACAATATATCAGAAATTCGTTCAGTGCTAGCATCTATGGGGTTCAAACAGAACGATATTGGAAAAAAAGTTTATCTGTTTTAAGCGGTGGAGAAATTATAAAATTGTTGCTTGCTAAAAATGCTCATGGGTAGATATAACATCCTAATAATGGATGAACCCAGTAACTTCCTTGACATACCAAGTTTAGAGGCTTTGGAAATACTAATGAAGGAGTACACTGAACTATCGTGTTTATCACCCACGATAAACGATTACTCGAAAAATGTAGCAGATGTAGTTTATGAAATTAGAGATAAGAAAAATAAATCTGAAACATTAAATTTAAGGTAGTCGCTGGTCAGTATAGTCTGTTCTGGTTGGCGACTCCATTGTTAAAGAGTATAAAGACTTTAGATTTTATGAATATTAAAAAAATAGGAACAGTCAATTGAACTGCTCCTATTTTTTTCTGCTAAATATATTGTAGTTTTCTTTATATGTATAATGATAGATTAGCGGATTCTCATCTACGGTACTTACTTCAAATATGAAGAAGTGATCGCGGTTATCTCTGGACTTTTTCCTTATTGAGGACAAAGTAATTCTTACGTGAAGTCGCCATTGTTTTTTTAGGATATCATCAGTTAGGAAGGTCAATGGAATATTCATGTTAGAGTAGCGGTAGAAGTCACGTTCAAAAATCTTGGTAGCTCTCGCTATAATAGTCCATTTGTAGGTGATTACGCTGAAACTCAAGCTGATTCATAGAGCACCTCCTCGACAAGTTCAATACTAATAATGTCTTTTAATTTCAAATTGATGTGACCTGTTGTAGTTTTTTTATCAAAAATGAAATCTTTGGTCAGACTTGGTATTGTTCCAGTGTAGGAAACACGCTTGTTTTTTTCAATCACTTGAATGCGTGTGCGTAGCTGCCCGGCGTATACTTGACTGAGGAGTAATAATTTCTTCTCTAGTGATAAGTCAGACATGTACGTTACTTTTGTTTGTATCATCAGAGAGTGCTGATGCATGTTCAGATAGGAAAAAAAGCCCATCCATTTTTTTGCATCTTTGTATCCTGGTACTCTCTTGCTGATTGAAATGGTAAATATGAACGGTCAATCATATCAAATCCTTTTCTATGCAGAGGCAAGGGTATTTTTTTATCAAATTGAATCGTAAAACCTTGAATTCCCCCACCTGTGTAACATTCTTTAAAGCGATTGATTACCTCAGTATAGATTATCACAGATGAGCTTTGTTGGCTTAATGCTAAAATGTAAATTCCAATGGTAATCGGTTTTCAGATTTAGCATGTACTAGTCGTATCGATATTTCAGTTGTTTTGAGTTTTCTCTGACGAAGTTTTTGAAGTTGCTGTTTCAACGATTCCATGTAAAAAAATCTTTCAAGCATTTCAATATCATTACATCCTTTGCTACGGATTTCTGAAAAATTGTACTGTATTTTTTTCTTGTTTCATTTTAATCCCTCCAATCCACCCGCGGAATGACCACCGATAAGTTTACTGCTGTTCAATATTTCTGGAACCTTCAGTTAGGACGGTTCCTTTTTGTATGGCTAAAAAACCAAACTGTTCTCTGACAACATCAATAGCTGTCTGAAGTCTATTATCTTTTTCAATTTGTTCTACATCATCAAAGAGTGATAGTAGAGTATAGCTTTCATCTACGAAGCCACTATAAGATACACCAATTTGTCTCACTGCACCAGAGGTGTATTTTTTCGGAATAATACAAGTACATGACTCACCATTGTTTTGGGGAGATTTGCGGGTTCAATTTTATTCTGAGCATTTATAGATTTTTTCATCTCAGTCCTAGAATAGCCAATATGAATAGAAACGACAGTAGTCAATACTAGGGCTACTGTTCCGTTCCACAGTATCATTTAAAAATCATTTTCACACCCTTTCGTCTATTAGTATAGAAGAAAGCTCTCAGCACATGTTGAGTGTGTATCTTTGCTGGTAAAAGCTTAGAAACCTTGTAGCGAAGTAATAATGAAAAGCCTTTATTGTAAAGGTTTTTCATATTCCAATAAAGAACTTGACATTATTAGTTACTTCCACTACAATAGAATTACATACCATCGGTATGATAGAAAGGAACAAAAATGGCAAGGAATAGAAACTCACATGAAACTAGAAAAAAAATACTAGAGGTCTCTAAAAATCTATTTTTAGAAAAAGGATTTGATAATACATCAATACAAGATATCATAGATGGATTAGGTGGATTAACAAAAGGTGTTATCTATCATCATTTTGAGTCTAAATATGATATACTGCAAACAATCATTAGCGAAAATAATCAAGAAATTTTAAATTATAATTGGAGAGGAAATACTGGATTAGAAAAGATACAAAATTCTTTGATGGACTCTTTCTCTAATTTTGAACACCAAAGGCTCGTTTACTCTGCCTCAATCATGCTAAGAAGTCCACGTTTGTTAGGAGAGCAGTATCTAGGTCTATTTTCTGATTTTTTACCCGAAATTAGAGAAAAGGTTTACGAAGGAGTTGAAGATGGGTCTATTAAAACAGAATATCCAGAAGAGCTAGCAGATTTAATTGTTTTATCTCTAAATATTTGGATTGGTTTTCAGATTTCCGTTTTTTCATTAGTAGAATTAAAGCGTAAAATGAATTTCATTAAACTTACTTTTGAAGGTCTAGGAGTACAGTTGATTTCTGATGAAATGATGGAGGTGATTTTCAACTTATTTGATCACTTAAAAAAATAGTAAATAAGTAGTCGCATGACATTCATGTTAATACTAATTTCTATTTATGTGTTATCAATTCAATAAATTAAATTACATAATTTATAGTTAAAAAAATAACATACTTTAAGTGTGTTATTAAAAAATCTATTATACATACCGAAGGTATGTTTGTTTTTAGTACATACATACCGATAGTATGTATAGTAACATTGTCTGAAGAATAAGCTTATTTTTTTAAATATTTGTCGAGATTAGTCTGAATAGTTTATTCTTTATTTACGCTTTGGAGGAAATAATCTATGTTGTCGCTTATTAAAAATTGAATTAAATAAAGTTTCTAAATCTAAATTATTTTTTTAGCCTGGTTGTGTACTATATTTATAGTGTTAGGTATTACAGCAATCATTATTATGGGTTTAGGTACTGACAATAAACTAGGAGAATTTACTGGACAGGATTCTAATGTTATTAGAATTACTGGTAAATGGGAAGGTTGGGCAATTGTAGCTTCATTGTTTTCATCTTTATTTACAAAAGCAGCATTTTTGATTTTCGAATCTTATTTATTATCTACGATTATTATTGATGAATTTAAACGAAAAAAACAATTTTTTTCAGTTGTTTTCTTACCCTATTTCTAAAATAAAGTTACTTTTGGGAAAAATTCTTTCAGTCATTCTAATAGCATTTATTGCACATTTTTCTGCACATTTAGTGATTCAATTATTCATTAGATTCATGGCTGTTGTAACTGAATCTAGTTATATCCCTATAGCTAGTCAATTAATTAACTTAGCTGGAATAACGTTTGCAACAGTACTAATAGGGTTACTACCATTTGTTTTAGGTATGATTAAACATTCAACAGCTATAACAATGCTTTCAGGACTTGGTTTAGCAGCATTACTTTCAAATGTAAGTCCAGGAAGTTTATCTAATAATATTGCTGATAACTTATTCTTTTTGATATTTGCAAGTTTCATAAGTTTAATGATTACTTCATTTTCAATTTTTAATATTTCAAGACAAGATATTAGTATCAAGTAGCATACCTAAGTTTAATTGAAGGAAAGTGATAATTCCTTAATGATTTCTATAAAAAAAGAGACTGTATAAATTAGTATTTATGCTCTGGGAGAAAAATTCTTGCATTTAAAACTGGATATAGAAAGAGAGATAGAAATGAGAAATATTGTTGAAATAAAAGAAGTTTTTAAAACAATTGATAAAGAAGAAATTTTAAGTGGTATCAACCTTCAAATTGCTGAAGGAGAAATCTATGGTTTTTTAGGACCGAATGGTGCTGGAAAAACAACGTTAATGAAATGTATGTTATCCTTATCAACAATTACATCAGGTAGTATTGAAATTTTTGGGAAAAATCTACAAGAACACAGAGAAGAGATATTAAGTCAGATTGGAAGTATTATTGAATCACCAATTTTTTATGATAATTACACTGCAAAAGAAATTTTGGAAATTCACGCTCAGTATATGGGGAAAAATATTATTGAATCAGATATAATAAGAGCCTTAAGAATGGTCGGATTAAAGAATACGACTAAAAAAGTAAAAGATTTTTCGTTAGGAATGAGGCAAAGGCTTGGTTTAGCTCGTGCCTTTCTAACAAAACCTAAATTGTTAATTTTAGATGAGCCAATCAATGGTTTAGATCCAATAGGAATTCAAGAAATTCGAAATCTTTTGTTGTCGCTTTCTAAGGAGCATGGAATTACAATACTAATATCGAGTCATATATTATCGGAAATTTCACAGATAGCAGATAAAATTGGTTTTATCAAAAAAATGGAGAAATTGTAGAACAGGTCTCTATGAAAGAGATTAGGAGAGAGAATATTAACTTAGAAGAATATTTTATGTCTCATTTTCTAAATGAAATTAAGAATTATGAGGTAGATTAAGGATGAAACAATTGATAAAGAATCATCAGAAGGCTTTTTATGCTTTCATGATATTTAATATACTAGTCCCTTTAACTAATATTGCTTTTGCTTATTCTATTAAAGGTATTATTGATAGTGGTATGTCCCAAAATGAAGATGCCTTAACTCAAGCGGTACTAGTAGGAGCTAGTGTTATTTTCATATATGCAGGGCTCAACTTTATATCTCTTCGATTGAAAAATAGACTTGTTAGGCAAATCATGTCAAGATATAAAAATACAAGGTGTTCCAATCTATTTTAGATAGGGATTATAGAGACTTTTCTAAAGAAAAATCAGGGAAATTTATTTCTGTATTAACCGAAAATATGAAGAAAATTGAGCAAGATTATCTACACCAGTATTTTAATATTTCAAAAAACCTTTCCTTAATGATTTTTTCGCTCCTAGCTATGTTTATAGGTAATTGGTATTTGACCTTATTGGTTATCATTGCTAGCATTATTCCAATGATGATTTCTGGATTCATTGGACAAAAATCAGCTTATCTTCAAAAGAGTGCCATGATTGCCGATCAGAAGTATTTAGCTAAGGTTAAAGATATTTTAGCAGGGTTCCTAGTTATAAAAAGTTTTAATGTGAAAGAGGCTATCCGTCAAGATTACAGAAATGAAAGCGAAAAATTGGATGAGATATATTTTATGAAAGGAAAATTTGATGTCTTAGCTAATGTTATTTCGCAGCTTTCGGGGATGATTGTTTTTTTAGTAGCCTTTGGTGGAGGAATGTATCTTGTTTTTAATGGCTATACCACAATTGGAAGTGTAACAGCTATTGTTCAACTGGTCAATTTTGTAGTAATGCCACTAAATGAAGTTGGTATGGGAATGAGTAAATTCCGTGAAGGTCAGGCAACACTAGATGCATTTGAGGTAAAAGATGTAATCGAACTTCAAACTGGTAAAACGAAAGAATATTTCGATGATGTTATTTCTTTTTCAAATATAGATTTTTCTTATCCTAATACTGAAGAAAAGATTTTTAATCATTTATCTTTGAAGATTCAAAAAGGGGAAAAAATTGCAATTGTAGGAATGTCAGGGAGTGGAAAATCAACTTTGCTCAATCTATTGCTGCGTTTTTATGATGTAACAAGTGGACATATTTCGATTGATAATCAAGATATACAAGCTATTTCAGCAGAGAGTCTTTATAACTTGATGACGATTGTTCAGCAAGATGTTTATATCTTTGATGATACTTTAAGAGCAAATATTACTCTTAATCAATCCTTCACTGATGAGGAAATAAAGAAAGCTGTACAGCAGTCAGGTTTAGAAAGTTATGTTTTAGAAAATGAATTAGGTCTACAAGCTTTATGTGGAGAGAATGGATCAAATTTATCTGGCGGACAAAAACAAAGAGTTAGTATTGCGCGCGCCTTGATTCGAAAAACACCAATCTTATTATTGGATGAGGCTACTTCATCTTTGGATAATCAAGTAACTACTGAAATTGAAAGTTCAATCTTGGATATTCAAAATTTGACTGCACTTGTAGTAACCCACAAGTTGAATGAGAACATTTTGAAAAAATACGATAGAATTCTCTTTATGAAAGATGGCGTTATTGTTGAAGATGGTTCTTTCAGTGATTTGATGGATAGGAGAGGTGAGTTTTATAAGTTGTTTGAGTTGAGTGTGTAATTCTCTTTCATTTTATTTTATAGTATAATTTTATAAAACACTTTATCACTTTCGTTCTATAATATAGAAGCTTGCTAGCACCACATGAGGAGAAATCATGAGGGATATTATCAGTTGAATAAGTAAGAGTATAATCTACATCTGCAAAGTAGGAGTGGCTAGTTCCAGCAGAAAGACCTTCATAGGTTTTATAACTGAATAGATCGACTTACTTTGTTGTCGAATTTTTCCTGTTCTTCAAGTAATTCTAAGGAATAGACGAAAACTTTAAAATCAAATAAGCTAAAAACGCTCTAAAAATCATTAAATTGACATAAAAGTGTTTTTTATTGTCAAAATATATAATTGAAAAAATTTCCAGTTTTTTTAAAATCACTTTCTTAGATGACAATTTAATCAAAATATGATATAATACAGAAAAAGTAAAAATAACAAAAGTAACTTACAGAAGTAAAAGAAAAAAAGTAAATAGATAGCCACGGCGGATATTCCTTTCATCGTTTAGAAGGAGTTGCTGTGGTTATCGTTGTTGCTGAGCTAATTAATTGCTCTTATTACTTAGATGAAGTTACTTTTATTATTGAATTAATTTGAATAATAATAACGATCAATGAAAGTACTCATCGATATTCCCTTTATGCAGTTTAGAGCACAAAGGAAAATAGTACTGATTTGATCGTTTTTTCTGTATTGACATCATAAAACACAGTAAGAACCTTCAGTCATAATAAACAAGGAGGTAACATGAGATTTGTTGTATATAAACATTCGCTGATTCTAGGTGATAATAATATCGTTACAAAGCAATTGATTGCACTCAAACATGATGATGGCACATTACAATTCACTCATTTTCATAGATATGTAAAATCTTCCGCAAAAATTAAGTCTATCTCAGACAATGGCAACAAACGTTTTTCATACGTTGTTAAGTTTTTGAACTATATATTTGGAACAGTTGGGGTAAATAATCTTGATCAACTAACTTTTGAAATGGTCAAGGAATTTTTTACGCTTTATGGTTTAGCACAATTACCTGAAGATAGAACAAATAGAAAGAAAAGTACAGTCGAAAAATGTGTAAATGCAGTTCTTGATTTTTTAACTCTATACTTGAATGAACGAAAAGGGAAGGCTAAATTGAAGCCAAAAGACCTTTATTCTATCAATACGTTCACTAATAGACGAGGTAGAGTCATCAAAAGAAAAGAGTTGAATTTTGAGGTATTTGTTGATGGAAGCAACACACAGAAGTCAATTTTTAGGGATATGCCAAACAGCGCCTTTGAAATGCTTTTTGCTCACATTGCTCAATATCACAAGGATTTACTTATGGTTGTTGCTTTGGGAGCATTTGTTGGTTTAAGACCATCAGAAGCTTGTAATGTAAGGCGTGAAGATAGCCCTTTGGGGGCAGGTATCATATTTCACCAAAGTGATAATCAAGTATTTAAAATTGAGATTGATCTGCGAAAAGAAATGCCCCTTAGAAGCGATTTAAAGCCAACTGGACGAATTAAAAAGGAAAGACTTCAAGCTGTACCTTATATCTTCTTAGAGGTCTTTTTAGACACCTACAATGACTATATGAGCTACCTAGAAGGTAAAGGTATGAGAGAGATTATGGTCCATTAAACCTTAACAAGCAAGGGAAAGCATTGTCATACGATGTGTACTATCAACGATTTCGTAAGATTATTCGCGAAGAAATGATTCCAATATTTCTTAAATCTGATGACCCAGAGGTTGTCTTTTTTGGTCAACTCTTGCAAGAAAATAATATTTCACCCCATATCTTTAGGCACTGGTACACTACACAATTGGTTTTGTCAGGTGTTAATGAAGTTAGCGAACTGATGTCTGCTAGAGGGGACAATTCACCAGAAAGTGCTTGGCTTTATTTACAAAATAAAGGAGAAATTGCAAAACAATATGGTCAGGTTAATAATGGTGTTTTTGAATATATGAACTGGCAAGCAGAAAAATTGTTTGGAGAAGATTAAAAGGAGTAGCTATTGGTAGTAGATTTAAAAAATTATCTTGAAAGAATATTAGTCGAGTTAGGTGCTGCTACAATAAAACACCGTGAGAAAATCAGTGGATTCTTACTAGACAATGAATGGTTTGGTGTGTCTATAAATCTTGATGATTATACTATTTCTGAAGAAGATGCTGAAGTTCTTAAAACTCGCATCAAAGACTATCTAACAACACCTCCAGGAATTAAAAGTATGGAAGAAATCTTTTCAAAAAAATTTCCTTCTACAAGTGAATTATTCGTACAATTTGCTGAAGAAGAAAAGCTGAGTGAAACAAATCGTTTCTATCTACTTGATTTTTTAGCATACTACTTAACAAAGGATTTGTTTCTATATAGTGATGCTGAAGTAGAGACCTTAGTAGAAGTAGCAACAGAAGTTCTTACGAAGTCACAAGGCAATATCCTCATTCAATTTATTAAATGGCTACTCAATAAAGGCGTTACTCGTTATCGAGTAAGTTTTGAAATGACAAAGCGTTACACGATTGAGAGTGCAAATGGAGCGTATGAATTAGATGAATACCTTGAATTAATGTACTACCTATTCAACGAAAACTACATCATAAAAAATGATATGTTGTGTAAAGCAGCAAATTCAAAAAACTATGCAGATACATGGTTGTATCTAGGGTTACATTTTATTTGCGCACTAAGATCAACAGACTTAGAAAGATTAGGACATCCTAAATTAACAAGAGAACCATTAGAAGTTTTAGAAGCAGTAGTAGATGGAACTTGGAGTAGTAGTGAAGCTAGAAGGACTTTACTAAGTATTACAACAAGATTGACTTATTTAAACTTAACACCTAATAAAACCAAAAATGCTTCTAATGTTGCTCAGCTAAAGTTTCATGTCCCAGAAAGTTGTCAGGTTCTTATTGGAACGTTATTGGCTATCTGTGAGGCACATTTCCAACTTCAAATACCATACAATGCAGAAAATCCATTGATCAGACAAATTAAAACTTATGAAAAGATTACTAGTTATATGGGGGAGGAAATCGGAAATTTATTTTTAGAGCGTAACTTTAGTAGTCGTTCTGCAAACAAGTCCTACTTACAATCTGTCGCAATGTTAGCAGATGATGTTCTTGAAGAAAAGTCAGAACTGAATATTAAAGGTTATTTTCTAGCAGCATTAGCTCGTAGCCATAAAGGGGATTTTAATGAATTTGCACAAACTACAACAACGTATCTAAAAGATGCCCAACTCGGACAACTAAAACCTGAAATGGTTGCAAAAGAGCTATTTGAACGAGGCGTATTATCCATGATTCCGTCTATGCTCTTGACCATTGTAACTAGAGGAAAGTATAAAAAATTAAGTCCAAGCCAACAAACTCAAATGATTAAAAGTTTAGATTTAACGCCAATTGAAATTGAAAAAACGTTGGAATTGAGTATTAGGGCTGATTCACGTTCGCAACAAGCATTAAAAACTCTAGTTGAAAATAATGTTGATCCTGAACAATTACTGACGATCTGTCATCGAATTGGTAACGGAGAAGCTTTTTCTAAGCAAGGAGAGAGTATGTGTCTTTTATCTGCACTAGGGAAACTATGTCCCTATGATGACCGTCAGCATTGCGTCGGCTGTCAGTATGAATTACAAACAAAATCTACCTTGCTTTTGTTAATTGGTGAGTTTAATCGACTCAATAAACAATATCAAAAATTAAAGAATGAACTTGAACGAGGAAAGGTTCGAGCCATTCTTGAGAAGCAGATTAAACCATGTCTTACAGAAATGTTGCAAGCTTTATCAGAACAGTATGGCGAAGCTGTATTGTCTGATTATGAGGATATTATTAAGGAGTTAGTCAGTTGAATAATCAATCAAAATTATTTCGTAAAGTAAATGAAATTATCCTGTTTGATGACAATATGATTGAGAGCGCAAAAGAATGTTTTCAAGACTATGTTGAAAAAGGGATTATTCTAACCACCAATTTTGAAGAAAATAAATGGGAAACGACTAATGAATATTCTAACGTTAGCTTCATTTTTAACTTGAATAAATTCCAATATAAAAGGTTTTATGAACAAGTATTTCAATTATCTTTTGATGATTTTGTTACCTACTTAAAGAGTTTTATAGTGCTATCTATGGAACATCATGTTTTAATCACTCTCCAAGCCTTTTTAAGAGATATAAAGAAATTAGTCAAAGAACTAAAAGTGAACGAAGTCTTCTCATTAGCAAATATGAAGATTTCCAACCCCTCAGTATGTATAGATTTTCTTTCTACACTACCATGTTTAGAGAGTAACGAATTAACCCAACTGATTGAGCAACTAGACGAACTTTTAAATGTTAGTTATCAACTGAACACTAAAAAACAGCGAAAGTTAGCCCAATTTCAATCCTATTTTTTATTTAATGATATTTAAACGACTATTGGGTTAAATCATTATTAGATGAGGAAAGATTGTTTTACTACCCTCTTTACTTATGGTGGCAAATAACAGCAGTAGTACCACTTAGACCAAGGGAGTTTTTGCTCACTCAGAGAAATTGTCTCACAGAAAAAGACGGAAAATATTACTTAACTCTCAGACGAAATAACTTAAAAGGAAAAGACAAGGGAGTATCCCATAAAATTTCAGAGGATTATTATTTAACAACTTACGAAGTACCATTTAAGCTTGCGAGTGAGATTTTAAATTATTTAGAACTAACCAAAGATTTATCATCAACTCAGTTGGATACTCTATTTGTGACAGACTCTCATTATCGGAAATGGAAACGTATTTCTGGTACTAAAAACCGTTTCTTGACATACAGTAACTTAAATACAATTTTAAAATATTTCTTTAATGAGATTGTATCTCAACAGTATGGGTATTTTGTCCATCATATCAATTCCCCAAAGCAATTAGACGATCATGAGATTAATTTCATTCATATTGGAGATACTAGACACATTGCAATGATCAATTTGATAGCAGAAGGAGCTAGTCCAGTAACAGCAATGCTCTTAGCTGGACATGATAGTATCACAACATCTTCACATTATTTTTCAAATCTGAGTCAGTTTATTGAATGTAGGAGCTATCAGCTTTATCGTAAATTAACAAACTCTCAAACGTCTTACGCTATAAGTAAAACTCAACATAAATACACCATTAATAAAAACTATGTTCCTCTTGATAATAAGGGCAGATGTTATTCACCTCGATTTGCGGAAGGTGATTATTCAGACTGTCTTAAAGTCATTAGCTCACATGCAGAGCTTGGTGCTTGTACTAGTTGTCCATTTTACAGAAAAAGCTGGAAAAAGATTATTTCTCTATGGATAAATCCTTTAAGAAATCAATCGACGAGGAAGCTTTTAATTGTAGATGAGGCTATAAAAAAAGAGTTCGACAAGGAAAGGGGAATATAGAAGATATTGGTGAGGCATTATTAAAACTTAAAACAGTTAGTCATTCTTATCAAGAATATCTAACTGAAAAACATTTATCCTTACAGGAGTTCTCAAATGGCTAGAAAGAAGTATATTGATAATCAAGAATTGCTATTATTATTTGAACATTATTTACTGGAACATTGTTCGAATAATCCTAGACTATTCAAAATTCCACAGTTTGGAAATTACCTTAGAAGCAACGGATTTCCGCAGGTTGCAGACACAACGATTAGAAGAAACAAAGAATTTAGACAAGCCCTTAATGATAGATTGGAACTATTTGAAGACGACACTTATCAAACAGTTATAACGTATAAAACTCTAGATGTAGAACGTTTCTTAATGACCAATAGAACCCCTAAAGCAATCAAATCAGCATTGATGGAACTTAACAATTATTATAAAAGAGTTGTTGATGCAGCAATAGAATATAAGGAAGAAGCCAGTAAGCTCAAAACAAGAGTTTCAGAGTTGAAAAATGAGGTAGCACAACTTAATGAAAAGAATGCTGAAATAAAGGAGCAGACAGCGTTAAACAAAGAATTATTAGAGGAAAACAAAAAGTTAAGGAATCTTCTTAAAACTAGTTTGTATCCTGATATTGCGAATGAATTGTTAAAAGAAGAGGGCTTGTTAAAATCTGATCAGCAACTAGTAACTAAGAAGTATCTTAGTGAGAATGTTATTACTTCAGACACAAAAATATCTTTTGAAAAACATACTCATACTGAAAAGCAAACAAGCAAAAGTAAGATTTTGGAAATAAAAGACTTACTGGATAACAAGACTAAGTATTAGGAGGAGAAATGTCAGACTTAATCACTGATTTTCCAGCCTTATTGAACTATTGGGACTTTGACAAGAATATCAAAATAGATGTAGAAAAAATAACAATTACCAGTAAAAAACACATTAACTGGAAATGTCCTACCTGTTCTTATGAATGGAAAGCAAGTACATCAAAATCTTATAAGAATATTCAAAATCATTCAAAAATCTGTCCTGTATGTGAGCTTGGAAAAGTGTTCATAAAAGGGGAAAACTCTATATCTGCAAGGATTCCTAACTTTCTAAGGTACATAAACTTTCATTATGAAAATATAGAAACCATTCAGGAAGAGATTGATAATTTATCTTTTTCTTCAAAGAGGTTATTTCACTTCAAATGTCCTACCTGTCATGTTGGTTGGAAAGATGTAGCAAACACTTCTAAATTAATCAATAAACATAATCAAGAGCTTGTTCATGTCGAATGTAATGAAAGTACACATTTTGTACCTTACACTAAAGCATACCCTAATCTTCGGAAAATTTATCTTCCAGGGGAGCAAAACGATGTAGAGTTTAATGATTTGAAGTTAAGTGACAATGTTACAATCCCTAGAAATTGGAAATGCGACAAATGTGACCATATCTTTAAGTTGTCTATTGATCAGCTAATTTCAAGAATCAAAAGAGATGGTTTCTATTGTAATAACTGTAAAGCAACATTTGATACCGTAATTAAAGTGAAAGCCAACCCCCTATTGCATACAGATAGAAATCTTTTTAAGCAATTTATTCCAACTCATGTAAAAAGTAATATGATTGATAGTTTATCCGATATCTTAGTAAGGTGGCAGTGTTTTAAATGTCATGGTCAATATGAATGTAGTGTTGTCAAAAGGCATTTTGAAGGCTGCCCTTATTGTGATAATAAATTGATGTTAAAAGGGTATAATACTTTACAAGAAACTCATCCATATTTAGAGAAATTTTGGGATAAAAGTAATGATAAATCTATTTCTGAATACTGGCATAAGTCTTCTGAATGTATAAATTGGAAATGTCCTTGTTGCAATGTTAATTTTCATTGCAGTCCTAATGAATGATTTCAAGAACCGACTTAGAGAATAGTAATTTTCAAACTTGTCCTAATCATTGTGATTGGGATACACTTGTTTTTAACAATGATATACTCTATAATTTCCCAAAATTACAGGAAGAATGGAGCGATAAAAATGGATTGCCTGTTCATTTAGCATTGAGCCACATTGAAACAAAAAAATATTGGTGGAAGTGTTCTGTTTGTCAAGGTGAATACTTATGTTCAATTCCAATTAGAAGAGAAGTGCCTAATGCTTGTCCATATTGCAATAACGAACAAGCATTAAAAGGGTATAATACAATTTCAGATATTTATCCTGAATTATGTGATTATTGGAGTAGCAAGAATTTATTAAAGCCTGATGAGGTAACGTCAGTAGAATCCGAAAATAAAATATTTACTTGGATTTGTGATTGTTGCGAATTAGAATTTGATGAAAAGCTAGGTATTGTTTTAGATGCGTTTACTAACAGTAACTTTAATAGATTTAATTCTATTTGTCCGTACTGTAATAAAAAAATCCCTAAACCAAATGAAAAACTAAGCTTCGCTAAACCATACTTAATCAATGAATGGGTGAAAGAACTTAACGGAGATATTGACACTTTCTTTTATGATTCAAATATATTAGTTGATTGGATTTGTCGAAAATGTCACAGGAGTTTTAAAGCGAAAATTTCTGAACGCTGCGAAAACGACCGATGTTGCCCATATTGTTCATTTAAAAAGACTGGAAAAGGTTATAACGACCTAGAAACAACACATCCTTGGTTAATTAAAGAATGGTCTACATTAAACAAACAAGAAATGTCTTCAGTAAGGGCTAATTCAACATGTACCGCATGGTGGAAATGTCCTGTATGCACTGGAGAATATCAGCAAGTCATTATAGAAAAATTTTTCAGAGATAATTCTTGTCCATATTGTAGAAATCAAAAGGTTTTAAAAGGTTTTAACGATCTTGCGACCACACACTCATGGTTGATTAAGGAATGGTCAATTTTAAATGATAGAGATTTTAGTTCTCTAACGTGTAATTCAAATTATAGAGCATGGTGGAAATGTTCAGAATGTAGACGAGAATATCGGCAAACAGTTAAGAAAAAAATTCTAATGAACATATCTTGTTGTTCATATTGTCAAAACAATAAAGTATTAAAGGGTTTTAACGATCTTGCAACTACGCATGAGTATTTATTAAACGAATGGGATTATCTGAATAATATTCTTTTAGCAAAGCCAACAGAAATTGATGAGAAAAGTAATAAAATTGTATGGTGGATTTGTAAAGATGATCCAAATCATCGGTATAAGTTCAAAATCAATGAAAAAATCAAATATGAAAAACGTAACTTAATAACCTGTAAAATCTGTAAAGGTTTAAGAAGAAAACAAGAGCATTTTGTTCAGTTTGTAAATTAATAAATTAAACAATCTAAAAAAACACTTTAATATCAATTTAATGGTTTAAAGTGTTTTTTTAGTATCAAAAATGTACATTTGAAAAAAATTTTTTTAGTTTTCACTTAAATAAAGTACATTTTACAGAAGATGAAAAAGCTTTTTAAAAATTTTCAGTATTCACTTAAATAAAGTACATAATTGAAGATAATTAGCCCTAAAAAAATTTTTGGTTACTTTGGTACTTTGGTTTTTACTAAGACAATCCTATATATCTCCTATAACATCTTTCCGAAAAACTATAATTTTCTTGAAAAATATATCTAGCTATGCTATACTACTAGTATAGAAAGATTTGGAGAAAAACATGAAACGCGAGATCTTATTAGAACGTATTGATAAACTTAAACAAGTCATGCCCTGGTATGTTCTGGAATACTATCAATCAAAATTGGCTGTTCCCTACAGTTTTACGACCTTGTACGAATATTTAAAGGAATACAATCGATTTTTCAGCTGGGTTTTAGAATCTGGTATATCGAATGCTGACACCATGGCAAATATACCTTTAGATGTACTTGAGAATATGACAAAGAAAGACATGGAATCTTTTATTCTTTACTTACGTGAACGCCCTTTGCTTAATGCTAATACGACAAAGAATGGTGTCTCCCAAACAACCATCAACCGTACTTTATCAGCGCTTTCTAGTCTTTATAAGTACTTGACTGAGGAAGTTGAAAATGAACAAGGGGAACCTTATTTCTATCGCAATGTTATGAAGAAAGTTGCTACCAAGAAAAAGAAAGAAACTTTGGCTGCTCGAGCCGAAAATATCAAGCAAAAGCTCTTTTTAGGCGATGAAACAGAGGGTTTTTTGAATTATATCGATGAGGAATACCCCAAAACTCTCTCAAATCGTGCCCTATCCTCTTTTAATAAGAATAAAGAGCGAGATTTGGCAATTATTGCACTCCTTCTTGCCTCTGGTGTACGTCTCTCTGAGGCAGTAAATCTGGATCTTCGAGACCTTAATCTCAAGATGATGGTGATTGATGTAACTCGAAAAGGTGGAAAACGAGACTCGGTTAATGTTGCTGCCTTTGCTAAACCTTATTTAGAGCAATATCTCGCTATTCGAGACAAACGTTATAAGACAGAAAAGACTGATACAGCTCTCTTTCTAACTTTATATAGAGGTGTTCCAAACCGTATTGACGCTTCTAGTGTCGAAAAGATGGTAGCCAAGTATTCAGAAGACTTCAAAGTACGCGTAACACCCCATAAACTGCGTCATACACTAGCAACTCGTCTCTATGATGCGACCAAATCACAGGTTCTGGTCAGTCACCAGCTAGGACATGCTAGCACACAAGTTACCGACTTGTATACCCATATCGTTAATGATGAGCAGAAAAATGCCTTGGATAGTTTATAATGATACATAATATAATTTATGTAATATTTAAAATAGAGCGATAGATTTTTGATTATCTAACGCTCTTTTTTTGTTATTATAAAAATTCAATCCAATAATTTCTGTGTGGCTCAATTATAACTGGCTTTCCCCAAAATGACTTTAGATAAGCCAGATTCGCAGGGGTTACGGGTCTTTTTTCTTCATTGTAATTCTCAGCACTTTCTTTCGTTAAAAAACATTTAACAGCTTCATATGGCGTACCGTCACTAGCTGTACGATCAATACCCATATAAGCAATTTCATCACCTTTTTGAGGACTTTCAGTAAGAAGTTTTCCAATAAAGTAGACTGTTTTATTTTTCATTAATTCATAAGCTTTACAATTTTCAAGTCGGTTATTCGCTGCTGCATACATAATACAAAAACTATCCACGATGTCTTTCATTGGCATTAACGCTTCTTTGCTTACGATGATTTCCTCAGGAGCAAGACCCCCAATAATCAAGTCTTTAAAATGAGCTTGCTGAATAACATTGTCTAAGGCCATTCCCAGAGGGATTTGTACAGCTTGAAAACCTAAAGGTTCTAACTCTTGTCTTTTCTTATCGAAGTGTTCTTGTGTGATACTGACATTCAAATCGTATGGATTTGTAGTTTCTTGTTTCTTAAAAAATGCTACCACAGTACGATCTAACTGTTCAAATAGACCAAGATTTTCAACTGGAATCTTTATCATTATTAATTTTTCCTCTATATATTTAAAATTTCCACTATATTATACTCTCATGATGATCGATTATCAAGTTTAAATAAAAAAGAAATCCACATTACATGGATCTCTCTTTCTTTATTCCACCACTGCCTCAGCAATTTCTTCTGCAGTAATTCCTGCGAAGTAACGACCTAGGTTAATGGTTTGAAGGGCTTTAAGGACATCTTCGCGTTCATATTTCACTCCACGAAGGACATCTTCTACTGCTGCAACATCTTCGATACCGAAAAAGTCACCGTAAATCTTGATATCTTGAATTTTTGACTCGATAACGTTAGCAAAGATTTCAACTTTACCGCTTGGGAATTTTGTGCCACGACGGACATTGTATTCAGGTGATTTCCCATAGTTCCAATCCCAAGTTCCAAACTTAGTATCTTTAATACGATTGATTTCAGCCAATTCTTCATCTGAAAATACATATTCTGTCATTTCAGGATATTCTTTTTTCATGTATTCCAAGAGTAAGTCACGGAATTCTTCAACAGTGATTTTTTCTGGCAATTCATCGATAATATTAGTTACACGAGCACGAACTGATTTAACACCTTTAGACTCAAATTTGTCCTTAGATACTTTAAGCGCGTTAGCTAGGACTGACAAATCCACGTCAAATAGAAGACAACCATGGTGCATGATGCGTCCGTTGATATAAGCTTGTGCATTCCCACAGAATTTCTTACCGTCAATCTCAAGGTCATTGCGGCCTGTAAATTCAGCTTTAACACCAAGTTCCGCCAAAGTGTTGATAACTGGAGTAGAAAAGCTCTTGAAGTCAAAGGCTTTGTTTTCATCTTCTTTTGAAATGATTGTATAGTTGAGGTTGTTCAAATCATGGTAAACTGCTCCACCACCACTGATACGACGTACTACTTCAATTCCGTGTTCACGAACATACTCTCTGTTGATCTCTTCGATGGTATTTTGGTGACGACCTACAATGATAGAAGGTTTGTTAATCCAAAGCAGGAAAATTTGATCCTCGTCCAAAAGGTGTTTAAAGGCATATTCTTCCAATGCAATATTAAAGGCAGTGTCGTTTGAATGATTGATAATATATTTCATAAGATACCTTCTAATACGATAGAGACTGGAAAAAAATTCCAGTCTAATCTATCTACCTATCTTTATTTTTTCTTAGGTGAATGGATGGCCATTCCAAGAACATCCGCAAACGCTTCGTACATAACTTCAGAGTATGTTGGGTGTCCGTGGATTGTCTTAAGCATTTCTTCAACAGTGATTTCCATTTCGATGATACTTGACGCTTCATTGATCAACTCTGCAGCAGCAGGACCAATGATATGAACACCAAGGATTTCACCATATTTCTTGTCTGCAATGACTTTAACAAATCCTTGAGCAGCATCAGATGCAATTGCACGTCCGTTTGCGGCAAAGTTGAATTTACCGATTTGGACATCGTATTTTTCACGAGCTTGTTCTTCTGTCAAACCAACTGCTGCTACTTCAGGAAGTGTATAAATAGCTGCAGGAGTCAAGTTCAATTTGGCAACAGCGTGGTTTCCTTTAAGCGCATTTTCAGCCGCAACTTCACCCATACGGAAAGCGGCGTGAGCTAACATTTTAGTACCGTTGATATCACCTGGTGCGTAGATACCTGGAACTGAAGTTTCCATGTATTCGTTAACCTTGATACGGCCACGTTCTAATTCAAACTCGACTTCACCGATACCTTCAAGGTCTGGAACACGTCCGATTGATAGAAGAGCTTTGTTCGCAATGATATCATCTTTCCTTCAACCTTGATACGAAGTTTACCATCTTCTTCAATGATTTCTTGGAGTTTAGTATCAGTCAAAACGGTCATACCCTTGCGTTCAAGGATTAAACGAAGGTTCTTAGATACTTCAGCATCCATTGCTGGAACAATACGATCCATCATTTCGATAACAGTAACTTTTGAACCGAATGTCATGAAGGCTTGTCCAAGTTCGATACCGACAACCCCACCACCGATGATAACAAGGCTTTCTGGTACTTCGTTCATTTCTAGGATATCATCACTCGTCATCACAAGTGAAGATTCCATACCAGGGACATTAATCTTGCTTACTTTAGAACCACCAGCAAGGATAATTTTCTTCGTTTCAAGCAATTCAGAACCATTTACCAAGATATTCTTATCTTTAGTAATAGTACCGATACCTTTATGAACATCAACTCCGTAGCTACGAAGAAGACCTGCAACACCACCAACAAGAGTATTAACAACTTTAGATTTAGTTTCTAAAAGTTTGTCCATATCAACAGTGAAGTTAGGATTTTCAATCACAATACCACGATTTGCTGCATGACCGATGTTTTCAATGATTTCAGCATTGTGAAGGTAAGTCTTAGTTGGGATACATCCGCGGTTCAAGCATGTTCCACCAAGTTCAGATTTCTCAACAAGAGCAACCTTACCACCTAATTGAGCTGCTTTAATAGCAGATACATAACCAGCAGGTCCACCACCGATAACAACGATGTCGTAAGCATCATCGCTCTTACCATCATCGTTTGAGGCGCTTGCAGCAGGTGCTGGGCTAGCTTCTGGTGCAGCTGCTCCAGCTGTAGGAATATTTTCCCCTTCTTCACCAAGATAACCGATAACTTCAGTAACAGGGACAGTTTCTCCATCGCCTTTAAGTATAGCGATCAAGTAACCGTCTTCTTCGGCTTCCAATTCCATGCTGACTTTGTCAGTCATGATTTCCAAAAGGATTTCTCCTTCTTTTACAAATTCTCCGACTTTTTTATTCCATTGGACGATTTGTCCTTCTGTCATATCCACGCCGGCTTTTGGCATAATTACTTCTAAGGCCATATCTTACTTCCTTTATCTATATTTCTAATAATAAATACTTTAAACCAACATTGAGATTGGGTTTTCAATCAAAGCTTTCAAGTCTTTCATAAACTTAGCTCCAGCCATACCATCTACGACACGGTGGTCAATTGTCAATCCAAGACTCATAATTGGACGAATCACGATTTCACCATTTACTACAACCGGTTTTTCAACTGTTGAACTAACACCGAGGATTGCTGAGTTCGGTTGGTTGATGATAGGACCAAATGATTGAACACCAAACATTCCCAAGTTACTGATGGTGAAGGTTGAATTTTGCAATTCGCTAGGAGCTAGTTTACCATCCAAAGTACGTCCGATGACATCTTTAAATGCAACAACCAATTCAGACAAGGTCATCTTTTCAGCATTGTAGACAACTGGTGTCATCAATCCATTATCCATACCAACTGCCATCGCAAGGTTGACGTAGTTGTGGGTGATAATTGTCTTACCATCTTCTGTCAATGAAGCGTTAATGTATGGATGTTTCATCAGTGTCTTAACAACCGCAAGTGAAAGCAGATCTGTAACAGTGATTTTCTTACCAGTTGCTTCCATGATTGGTTCAAGAACTTTCTTACGAAGGGCAAGCAATTCAGACATATCTACATCGTAGTTTAGCGTGAAGGTTGGTGCAGTCAAGTAAGACTCAACCATACGTTGAGCAATAACTTTACGCATCGGTGTCATCGGAATACGCTCGATTTCGCCGTATGGTGTTACGTTATCAGGAATTTCTTCCACTTTCTCGATTTGAGCAGGTGACTTAATGGCATCGTTCTCGATATTTTCAGGAAGGAAGGCTAAAACGTCTTTCTTCATAATCTTACCACGATGACCAGTTCCTTGAATTTCTTGCCAAGCAATATTATGCTCTAGTGCAATTCGTTTTGCGAGTGGTGAAATGCGAACCACGTTAGTGTCTTTATATGTTTCCACGTCTTCTTTGTGGACACGACCGTTTGCGCCTGAGCCAGAAATGTCATAGAGATTGATCCCTAGATCATCCGCTAATTTTCTAGCCGCAGGAGTCGCTCTTAGCTTATCATCAGCCATGACCTCTCCTATTCTATTATAAGATACTAAGGGCATCAAAAGTCACAGTGAAAATAGGAAACTTTACGAAGAAACTTTAGTTTCCGGGAAAGTTTATCTTTTTCACACAGACTTTAGCCCGAATTCAATTTTATGATGCAAAGGGCTTTTAGCCCGTGCTCTAATCTAAGAAATCAGGACGCAGAGAACTCTGCACCTAAAAGATACAAAGCTTCTCGTCTAATTATTTTTTACATAATTTATATTATGTATTATTGTTTGTTATGAGTTTTACGGATGGCATCTTTGATGCTTTCAACTGTCGGAATCATTGCATTTTCAAGATTTGTGCGTAAGGCATTGGTACATCCTCTCCTGCACAACGGCGAATAGGTGCATCCAAGTAATCAAATGCTTCTGATTCCGAAATGATAGCTGAGATTTCTCCGATAAATCCACTTGTCTTATGAGCGTCATTGACAAGAACCACTTTTCCAGTTTTCTTAACTGAATTAATGATGATTTCTTTATCAAGCGGAACCAAGGTACGTGGGTCTACTACTTCTACAGAGATTCCTTCTTCAGCTAATTCTTCAGCTGCTTGCATAACACGACGGAGCATTTTTCCGTAAGTTACAACAGTGACATCAGTACCTTCGCGTTTGATTTCTCCGACACCAAGTGGAATGGTGTAGTCAGGATCAACAGGCACTTCACCTTTTTGGTTGAATTCTGATTTGTATTCAAGAATGATAACAGGGTTGTTATCGCGAATAGAAGACTTAAGAAGCCCTTTCATATCAGCTGGTGTACCTGGAGCTACAACTTTCAATCCTGGGATGTGCGTAAACCAAGATTCCAAGGATTGTGAGTGCTGAGCTGCAGAACCTACCCCGTTACCAGCTGCACAGCGGATTGTCATTGGGACCTGACCTTTACCACCAAACATGTAACGAGTTTTAGCTGCTTGGTTGACGATATTATCCATGGCAATAACTGAAAAGTCCATGAAAGTCATATCAACGATTGGACGAAGGCCAGTCATAGCAGCACCAGCAGCAGCACCTGAAATAGCAGCTTCTGAAATAGGACAGTCACGTACACGTTCTGGTCCAAATTCTTCAAGCATACCTACAGATGTACCAAAGTCTCCACCAAAGACACCGACATCTTCACCCATCAAGAGCACATTTTCATCACGACGCATTTCCTCAGACATTGCAAGGATAATGGTATCGCGGAAAGACATTAATTTTGTTTCCATATTTCTCTACTTCTCCTTAGTCTGCGTAAATATCTTCAAATGCTGATTCTAGTGGAGGGAATGGACTTTCTTCTGCAAACTTAACAGATGCTTCCACTGCTTCCTTAACTTGAGCCTGAATTTCTTCAAGTTCTTCTGCACTAGCAATTTTATTTTCAACAAGGTACTTGCGGAGGTTTTCGATTGGATCTTTTTCCTTCCACTCATCGACTTCTTCACGTGTACGGTATTTACCAGGATCTGATGATGAGTGACCAAGCCAACGGTAAGTTACACTTTCAATCAAGACAGGGCCTTTACCAGAACGAACATGGTCAACTGCCTTTTTAAATCCTTCGTAGACATCGATAACATTGTTTCCATCAGGAATAAACATACCAGGAATACCGTAAGCAGCGCTACGTTCATGGATGTGCTCAACATTGGTCATTTTCTTAATATCAGCAGAAATTCCATAACCGTTATTGATACAGTAGAAAATCACTGGTAGGTTCCAAATTGAAGCCATATTTACAGCTTCGTGGAATACACCTTCGTTAGTCGCTCCATCACCAAAGAAGCAGACAACGATTTTACCAGTATTTTTCATTTGTTGAGTAAGGGCAGCACCTACTGCAATCCCCATACCACCACCAACAATACCGTTGGCACCAAGGTTACCTGCATCAAGGTCGGCGATGTGCATTGATCCACCTTTACCTTTACAAGTTCCAGTATACTTACCAAGGATTTCAGCCATCATACCATTAAGGTCGATTCCTTTAGCAATGGCTTGTCCGTGACCACGGTGATTTGAAGTGATGAGGTCATCTTCGTTTAGAGCTAACATAGCCCCAACATTGGCAGCTTCCTCACCAACAGAAAAGTGCGTCATACCGGGCACTTTACCTTTTTTTACTAATTGAGCAATTTTTAAATCCATACGACGAATTTCTTCCATCTTACGGAACATCTCAAGCAAAAGACTTTTATCTAGAGTTGACATAATCTTGCCTTTCTAAGTTTAATTTCTTATAGTTCTATTCTATCTTATAGGTTAATTTGAGTCAAAGAATATGCTTGATAATTTTTCACAATATAAAAAAAGAAAAGTCAATGAAATCAAGACTTTTCTTTGTGTAAAATACAAATTTCACAAGTTGTTTTTTCATCATTTTTCAACAAATTATTTGAATCTTTTCATAATAACTTGTAAACGCCACTGATAAAGAATTCCACTTACCATTAAACTAATGATAAGAGCAATCCAATAGGAGTACGCACCTAAACTAGTCGAATAATCAAGATATAATCCAAGCGGAATCCCAACACCCCAGTATCCGAGAAGACCAAGACAAAAAGGAACAATCGTATCCTTGTAACCTCTTAAATACCTTGTAAAGGTGCCGCAAAGGTATCAGCTAACTGAAAGAACAAGCTATAGGTCATAAAAGATGCTGTCAGTTGGATAAATTCTGAATCTTGACCATATAGTCTGGCTACATTTTCACGATAAATGTAGAGAAAACTAAGTGTTAAAACCGCAAACACCAAAGCTGTTAAACGACCAATATGGATATACTGTTTAGCATCGTCTAACCGTTTAGCTCCTACCTCATAAGAAATCACAATGGCCATGGCAGTTGAAATACTCATAGGAAAAGCATACATCAGATTTGAAAAGTTCATAGCTGACTGATGACTGGCAATAATTAGTGATGAGAATTTCGCCATAATCAAACCAACAACTGAAAAAATGGCAACCTCAGCAAATACCGTCCCACCAATTGGTAGACCAAGATAAATAGCTTCCTTGATTTTTTTGATTTGTAGAGGCATAGGTTTTTGGAGTTGATATTCCTTGAGCTTTTTATGGTTTAACAAGACCAAAGTCGAAATCAGCAACAAAGCCCAGTACGCAAGGGAAGTCCCCAGACCTGCTCCTGCACCTCCTAACTCAGGAAAACCAAAAGCTCCATATATTAGTAAATAGTTAAATCCACTATTTAAAGGAAGTAAAAGAAGCATAAGATACATAGACAACTTTGTCAGTCCTAGCGTATCAAGTAGCGATCGAATAACACTAAAAAGCAAAAGTGGAATAATACCGATGGCTAAGAGCCACAGATAACGTATGGCAACACTGGATACAGCCACTTCCAGCCCCATGAATTGTAAGACAATTGGTGCTAAAAAGAAAACCAAGCCAAAAAGTACGATAGATAAGGCTAAAGCCAAATAAAGAAATTGATAAAAATCCGAAGAAACTTCTTTCTTTTTTCCTTGTCCCAAATGGTGGCCAATAATAGGAACCAAGGCTGAGACAATCCCTGTCAGGAAGGTAAAGAAAGGATTCCACAAACTAGTCGCAATGGAAACACCCGCTAGATCCAGTGTATTATATTGCCCTGTCATCGTGGTATCGACAAAAGATGCGGAAAAATTAGCGAATTGATAAATTAAAATAGGAAAGAAAATTTTTAAAAATAAGATGATTTTGTCTTTAATTGTTTCTGTTGTATGCATACCTACTCTTTCTACTCCTTTTCATCCAAGCCCAAAAGCTTTAAGCCGTATTTTCTCAAGCTCAAGGGTGGATTACTAGCTTTTGATGTCGTGTGCCAACAATTACATGAGGCGCAATAATAGCTTCTAACCAAGCCACCATTATCATAGTCTACGGCGTGATCAGCTTTTTCCTTGGTTTCATACTGAATTTTAGCACGGTTAGCGGCTGGACAATATACTCCGTGACAAGCATTGCGTTTTCGATTTCTAAGTTTACGAAAATAATTCATCCTCAAGCTCCTAATCTGCTTGATAAACGATTTGTCCCTTACAGATAGTATATTTGACCTGACCTTTTAATTGTTCACCAATGAATGGTGAATTAGCTGCTTTAGAAGCAAAATGTGTATCTACAACTCGATCCGCTTTATCATCAAAAATTGTAATATCAGCTGGACCATTTTCAGTTAGATAACCTGCTTCAAAATTATACAGTTTTGCTGGATTGTAGGTCATTTTTCTAGCAATTGCATTAAACTCAACTCGCCAGCTTCCACCAGATAGGTTAAACCTAGTGACAAAGAAGTTTCCAAACCTGTCATACCTGATGGAGCTTTGGTAATATCCTCAACATTTTTTTCGTCAGCATGGTGAGGCGCGTGGTCAGTAGCAATGACAGAAATGACTCCAGATTTTAAACCTTCAATGACAGCGCGACGATCAGACTCCAAACGAAGAGGTGGATTCATCTTAGCGTTACTTCCTTTAGTCAAAAGCAGAGCTTCAGTCTTAGAAAAATGCTGGGGTGCTACTTCTGCAGTTACGTTTGCTCCCATATTTTGAGCAAACTCCACAACTTTTACACTTTCTTCTTTTGACAAATGCTGAATATGAACATGAGCCTTAGTTGCATAGGCAATCATGACATCACGAGCAATCATAGCGTACTCTGCAACTCCTGTTGCACCGCAGATATGAAAATGCTCTTTAGCGATATTCTCGTTAAAACCAAGCGTACCATTTAAGCCAGGATCTTCTTCATGAAGACTAATAAAAGTATTTAGTTTTTTCGCTTCTTCCATGGCTTCCTTGACAACTTTACTACTTTCAAGAGGAATCCCGTCATCAGAAAAACCAACTGCCCCAGCATCTAACAGTGCTTTAAAATCAGTTAAGTCTTGACCATTAAAGTTTTTGGTAATCGTTGCGACAGATTTAACGTTGATCTTTTCCTTAGCTGCAGATTGAAGAACTTCCTCTAAAGTCTCAACATCTGAGATAGTTGGATTGGTATTAGCCATCATAACGACAGTTGTAAAACCACCTGCTGCGGCTGCTAAAGCACCTGTATGAATGTCTTCTTTATGTGTTTGACCTGGTTCACGAAAATGAACATGGATATCTACCAATCCAGGCGAAACTACAAGACCAGTAGCATCTATTACTTGAGCACCTTCTTCCTGGATTTCAGGAGCAATTTGAACAATTTTCCCTTCATCAACCAAAACATCACAAACTTGATCCAAACCAGACTTTGGATCCATCACACGGCCGTTTTTGATTACTAACATAACAATACTCCTTTATTCGTAGAAATCCACTTGGGTATCCAATAACTTATCACCATCATAGACAAACTTGGCTGAAAAGAAGGGTTTATCTTCTAAAAGCCACTCGACAAAGGTATGATCCCCTTCCCAAGTCGGCTTACTCAAAACTTCATCGTAAGGAACCCATTCTAAGGTCCCTTCATTACAGTCAATCAATTCTCCTTCGAATTCTGTCACCTTAAAGACGTAGGTGTACCAGTCCAAGTCCGGTGTGAACTCTGGAAAGGTGATCACTCCTTTTAATACTGGTTTTGCTTTCAGACCCGTTTCTTCTAAAATCTCACGGGCAGCACATTCTTGTGGAGTTTCTCCACGCTCTAACTTTCCACCTACACCAATCCATTTCCCTTCATGGACATCATTAGGCTTTTTATTGCGATGAAGCATGAGCAATTCTTTTCCATTATCAATGTAGCAAATTGTCGCTAACTGAGGCATATTCTCTCCTTATCTAAGCCAATCGATTGGCTCTTGTCCTGTTTCTTTTAAGAATACATTGGCCTTGGAAAAAGGCTTGGAACCCCAAAATCCTCTGTAAACAGAAAGGGGACTTGGGTGGGCTGATTCGATAACCAAGTGCTGAGGATTTGTAACCAAGGACTTCTTCTTACGGGCGTAGGCTCCCCAAAGTACAAAAACTACTGGTCTATCTAGGTTATTGACGACCTTAATAACAGCATCTGTAAATGGTTCCCATATCTGACCAGCATGACCATTAGCCTGGCCAGCAGGGACAGTCAAGCAAGCATTGAGAAGCAAGACTCCCTGCTCGGCCCAAGAGGTCAAGTCATGAGACGGTTTTACCCCAATATCATCCGTAAGCTCTTTTAAAATATTTTGTAAAGAAGGAGGTGCTGGAATAGAATCTGGAACTGAAAAACTCAAGCCCTGGGCTTGACCAGGCCCATGATAGGGATCTTGGCCTAGAATTACCACTTTAACCTCTTCCAGAGGAGTTGTTATAAGAGCCTGAAACCTTTTCTTTAGGAGGATATACAGTTCCTTGAGCATAAACCTGCTCCATAAAGTGATTGATTTTCCCAAAATAACCCTCAGGTAATTGCTCCTTAATCAAAGCATGCCAGGATGAGTGTTGCATCTTAATCTCCTTTATAGTATCCATCTAAAAGCACGTTTTAATTCATCCGTACCATTTTTAAAAAAGCATAAACCATGTGCGAGTATGATTCTATCCGGTTTCCAGTTTAACATACGGGAAAAGGAAACCTTTGCTTCCCTTTGTCTTCCTAAAAAAGTCATCCGATAATCGATAGGAGTTTGACCATCAGGGGCTGTTACACGAGCTAAACGATAGAATTTTCTGCGGATTGGACTAGCTATTTTTTCTGGTTCAAAATTCTCTATAAGGTCTGTTACAATAAGTGTTTTAGTTGATTTATGAAAAAACACGACCTCTTCGATGACAGAACTTCCCTTAAAAATAAGCTGTTCAATCTCATCAGACCATAAGTCAGGAGCCTTATCTGTTAAGGAAGCTTCAAATTTCACCTTGACATTCTGACTTTTCGCTCTCTCTTCAACTCCTGGACTAGACCATGCTTGCGCATGAGGATATCTTTTTCTCCAATCTGCAATATAGGCGTAGTGAATCTTATTTGGTGAAATCAGGTAAGCGACTTTGCCCAAAGCGTCTAGTTCAGTAAACAGTCCCTTATTTGGCGCAATCGGAGAGTGAATCCAAAGTTTGCCATCATTTAACTTAACCACCGTCATACGTGTCTGAAAAGGAAGCTTGAAGATCTTCATATCCATTTGAATCAAATCACCATCTACTATCCAGATATTTTGATCAACTTCCTTTAGTGTATACAATGGTTCATAAAGAGAAAGTTCTGGCCTTGACATCGTTAACTACTCCTTCCTTAATACTGCCTCTATTATAGCAAAAAGTGGCTATCTAAACCACTTTTAAAAGTATCTATTGAGATTTGAGAAGTTTTAGAAAGAATTTATTCTAAAGAGCCTTTATTCAACTCCATTTCTCATATTAGAAAGGATAAATTCTTTGACAATTTCATAGAAAATCATTTGAATTCGATTATTTAGATTTTCATTAAACTATTTATTCAATTTCTTTTGTGATACAGGTCTTAAATTCATCAGTTAATTTTTTTATCGATAATACAAAAATCTTACAAAAGCTTCGCTATAACAGCTTCACCAATCAGAAAGATAGCTAAGCATTTCAAATACTATCATAAAAATATTTCAAATCTTTTTCCTTGCAGAATTTTTCTATATCATCTGTAATAAACTAGATTACTAGAATTATACTTAATTAAATCCTTTAGATTAAACTTTTATTTTTTTAAAAACTTTTTCAAATAAACTATTTAACAATCAAATAATGTGCGTCTTTTTATCTTATATTTTTTTCTAGACTGATAATGGTTTGTTTCTTATCAACAATATCATATTTAAACAGAGAATCATTGAATAAAAAATAATAGAAGTTGTCTTTGAATGTAAAATACGGTGCAATATATTGCTCTGTACTAAAGCCTTCCAGATGAATAATATCTTTTTCTAAATTGTCTAGATTGACTGTAGTAAAGGAAAATTCGCCATTATACAACTCCTCATTTTCTATAATCAATTGGTTATTTTTAGCATCATAGTGAATATTTGTTGGATACTTATCTGGAATATCGATATAATCCTTGTTTTGACTTTTTATATCAAAAACCAATAATTTATTTCCTGACTTATATTCCCCATCAGAATTACGCCCACTAAGTGCTTCCACAATATACAAGACATCATCTACATTAACCATTCTCATATATGCTGATGTTTCGTCAAGATTATATTTTTCGACGATGTTGAACTCTTTATCCATTTTCCAAATTTCGGCATTAGGAACTTGAGTAGATAAATCCAATGTGGTTACAAGTAAGTATAAATAATTATCTACAATAACAAACTGTTGACTGGCATTTAGCTGACCATCATTTTTCACGGTAACATTAGTGACAACCTCTAAATTATTATCATATTTATAAAATTCAATTCTATCTGTAAAGACAGCAGTTGCATATAAATAATCCCCATCTGTTATAGATGCGTATGCATCATTTCCTTCTGCTAATTTAAACGTTTCACTTAAATTTTCCTTATTAATTCTAGATACATATCTTTTTAGGCCTGAGGTATCTTTTGTTTTTGCAGTTGAATAGGATCCTGCTTCCGAAAAACTTTCTGCCCAATAGATATATTTTTCTTTTCTGGCTATATTACCCTTGAACTCATTTAAATCATAATCATCAAATACAGCTATTTTATCGCTATCCCAGATAGCCATTTTATAATCATCTACCGAATTTACCTTATTTGACTGACAGGCACTTAGACAAATAAGGCAGCAACAAGTACTTATTAACATCAACATGAAGTTTATGGTTCTTTTATTACTTTTCAATATCATACTGATTCGCTCCTATATAGCTTTTTTATACCAATTTAAGACGTTCAAACAGATGAATAGCATAAACCTTAATCTCAGAGGTACCCACATCTACTCCAGTCACACATTAATCCCTGTTGAAACTAACTGAGAAGGGTAAAATTTGTTACTAGTATCACTATTGAAAATTCTTTGTTATAAGGCTTTCCAATTTGTCTAGCAGCTTAATAGGCAAATGATTGACTAGCTTTGATGCCCCTTTTTTAACATCTATTTGATAAACAGCACTATTACTTCAATGCCCATTGAGAACTTAACGGTATATGACAATCACAATATTCTTGTCATTATATCCTTGTATGATTTATTATATCAAAAAATAAAACGTTTTCAAAAAAATACCAAAATTTCTTGCACTCCATGCCCCATCTTTTCCAGAACCTTTTATATTTTGTGATTTTTAAAGTTCCCCCAAACAATTCAGCAAATCTTTGTAAGAATGAACTTCATAAGTTGGCTGAGCTTGGGTCTTATTTTCCAGATGATGAGGATTGTACCAGATGGTATCGATGCTAGCATTATTTCCACCCTGAATATCAGCTGATAAGGAATCACCAATCATAAGGGCATGATTTTTATCAAAGTTAGGGATGCGAGCTCCAATTTTCTCATAAAATTCAGCATCTGGTTTTTGGGTATGGAGTTGCTCTGAGATGAAAATCTCCTTGAAGTACGGTTTAATACCAGATTGTTCCAAACGTCCTGTTTGAATAAGGGTAATTCCATTTGTCGCAGCATAGAGCTCATAGCCTTGTTTTATCAAATTTTTTAATAAATCTTCCACACCTAGGTAAGTCTGCCCCTGTTTTGAAAGGAAAAACTGGTAGCGCTGTGCTAAGTAGGACCCATCTTTTTCAATACCAAAATGAGCAAACAATTTTTCAAAACGAGTGTTAATTAACTCAGCCTTTGTAATTTTTTTCTGTTCCAAATCCTTCCAAAGGGCTTTGTTCATGGGCACATAATAATCTTTGTAAGTTTGGATATCCTCTACTCCTTCTTCTTCTAAGAGTTGCGTCAGAGCTATATCCTCAGCAGCATCAAAATCGAGTAAGGTGTGATCGAGGTCGAATAATAGAAATTTGTATTTCAATTTTAAAAACTTCCTTTCTTGCGGGGACAAAGAGTGGGACTAAATGATTCAAAAAAAATTAAAAAATTTTACCTCTACTTATTGAATAGCTTAGCCCAATTCTGCTTGGAATTTAAAATTCTGGAGACATAAACCTCATATTTGTCGATATAATAAAAAGCTAAGTAATTTTCAATTGGCATATATCGATAACGTTTTCCGTCATCTGTTAATTCACCATAACCTCGACTTGAAACCAAAGGACATGCTTCTGGAAAGGTTTCTAAAGTTTCTAGTGCCGTTAGAATAAGGTCTAGTTTACTATCGGCAGATTGCTGGCTGTAAAAATTCAGTACAATATAATCATGTATTTCTCTCAAGTCTTTCTTAGCTTGATCCGTAAGAGAAACATGGTAACGCTTATGATTAGTCAAGTCCAAATTCCTTTCTTACATCTGCCAAAGACGTTAGTTTACCTTGCTCAATTTCTTGATGTCCCATCAAGATTTCCTTTTTCAAGTCTTCAAAAGCAACCTGATATTGAGTCTCTTGTAAATCACTAAATACGAACTCTTTAGGATCAACTGCACCTGTCGCAATTTTACGAAGTGCAGCATTAAAAATATCTGATAGGGTTAACTTTTCATCAGCTAAATTTCTTTCGTTTGTTGGTAAAAAGTCGAATCTGCTCTAAAATTAACAGGTTGAGTACTTGCCATGATTAATACCTCTTTGTAAAGATGATTTGTAAATACATTTTATCATCTTTAGATTTGAAATTCAACGAAAAGCTCATCATAGCCAAAATATTTAAGAATAGAGCTAACCTAACTATCGTATACTCCTATACCATATATCGTCAGGCAATTCTAATCCTAGAATTGATATAAACTAAATATTTTTGTACTCTTCTAAGTCATTGTCTAACAAAAATTTTCGTTTTTACAAGATTCTAAAAGCTAGAATAATTCCTTAACAATCATTTTTTTAATACTTAGTAATTTAGAAGAATTCAGTTTTATCACCTATAAACATGAAAGGAACTGCAAAAAGCAACCCCTTCTAATTTCTAAATTGTCCATATTACATATTAAATATAAAATAGCTTGATAAATAAAAGCTACGACAACTTCCTATTCCACAAAATCATATCATCAAAGTCCAAATAGTTCTTAACGGATAATTTTTCACGATATTTTTCAATGACTTCAGAACCATTGTTAACATTGTCAAATTTCGACTTTTCTTTTTCAAAACCAGATTTTAAAGCTCCTGCTAAAATCCCCTTTTTGAATTAGATCTTTGATATCTAAATTTCTTGTATAGTTCCTATTCTGGCACTGCCAATTCAATAGTTTATTAATATTAGTCAACTTCATCTTTAATATAAGATTTTTTAGAGGCTGATTTTTCATCCGCGATAATAAATCGAGTAACTGTTCCATTGATGAGTATCGGTCATCAGAAGTCTTCTAAAGTGCGTCCCCTTCTTGGATGTGTTCATACATGTGAGATTACTTTAGGTTGATTTTCAAAATACTCAGAATTATCATGAATCAAGGCACTACAGAAAACATGGATTGTTGAAATTCGAATATTTTTTCCACTCTCATCTAGATGATTCTCTAAGAGAACAATCATTTCTGATTCCCCCCGCTTTAGTATAAATCAAGCAGACAGTCTCTGCGGGATTTGTATCGTAGTTTAACAAGATGCTGGCTACACGCCGAGAGAGAATCTTTGTCTAATCTGTTCCTTGTCAATCAATAACCATTACTGAGCTATCTAATGTTTCTACAGTTCTTTTTGCTTGGCATTAGTTTTGAAAATTCTTCTTCATAAACTTTATTGAAATCAATTGTTGTCGTATTGTTCTCTTTTGCTACTCAGTGTTTGATGAAATGTCCCATAAATCTTTAAAGAATTTTTCGACAGTATCTGTTTGAACATTTGTCAATGATTCTTTAAAGAATGGTTTCACATTACCATTTGAGAGATATTTCGATGATCCTTTCTTTGATAGAACTGTTATTCGCTCATTTTCCAATATTTGAATTACTTCAAAATATTTGTTTAAGAAGTGGTTTCGAAAGTCCTGGTTATTCTTTCTTAAAAACAAGAATAGTTTTTCTGAATGTTTTATTGTATAAGTTAACAAGCATACCATCCAAATTTGACTAGGTAATATTTCCTTTAATTGAAAATATCGTTTCAGCGACTTAGAGATTGAGTAGCCCTTCTGCCAAACAGTTTCTTTCTCGGATGCATAAGGAAAAAATTCCCAAAGAGCTACAGGCGTCACTTTATCTTCATTACTAATCATTTTTGAATGAATATCTTTAAGGTCTTTATGTTCCTTCATTTTAGCGTAGAAAATACTACTGTCGCCGTAATAGTAATCATTTTCAAGGATTGGACGATTTGTATTAAATGGTTCTTTATATACTGTGTCTTTTAATCCATATGAATCATGTTCGGATGACATCTTAGGATTGATTCCTAGCAGAATTACTCGTGGACTAATAAAATTGCCATCAAAAGCATGCTCAAAATCTTTAAATCTTGCTTGTATTATCTCTTTAGCATCTTCTTGTTTACTATTCTCAATATTCTCAATCAATAAAGGGGCAAGAATATCACAATCCGTACCAGCCAAGCTAATGAATTCATACTTACCGTCAGAGTAACCAGAATTCTTCCATGGGTTTGAATTCTCAATCCGTTCTTGTGGATTATCGTCATCAAATATATCACCTTGCACCAAGTCATGGAAGATTTCCAAATACTCATTATAATAGGCAGCAGATTTTTCATAGTCTCCATCCGATATATGAAATAAATCTTTATATTTTTCCTTCAACATAATACCAATCTCCATTTCTATTTTTTATTATCAGACCTGTCAAATATGTTTTAACTATATCATCTAAAGAAAGTATCTGCGAGTAATCTAGGCTGGCATCAGTCTAACTTATTGACTTTTCACACATCAAAGTAGGAAAAGCTGGTTGAATTACTAGTACTAGATAATCTGATTTTTTTGCAAATTTAAGAATTTACTATACAGTCTACGAAGTACTTATAGCAAAAATCGAAGACGTAATAGATATACTCGCCAAACTTCTCATACAATTATTTACTCCAACTATTTTATTGAATCTAATATAAGAGCTATCTAAAGAATTTTGCTTGCGGATTGAGTAATAGTCAATAAAATATGTCTCGATAGATTATATCGAACAAATCACTTGTTCAATTACAAAATCGTCGACTTAAAAAATTGAACTCTAAAACCTTTAAGCTAACTTACCCCAAAATCTAGTCAAAAACATAAGGGGTTATTCAATTTCTTCCTACTTGAAAAGCTCCTTTAACAGAAAAGGAGCTATCTTGTATTTTATTGGTGTACAGCTTGTGCTGCTGTGATTAGTGTAAGTTTGAAGACGTCATCTGAGTTACATCCACGAGAAAGGTCATTAACTGGTTTGTTCAAACCTTGCAATACTGGACCAACTGCTGCAAAGCCACCAAGACGTTCTGCCATCTTGTAACCAATATTTCCTGCTTCAATACCTGGGAAGATAAAGACGTTTGCTTGTCCAGCAACCTTGCTTCCTGGTGCCTTGAGAGCAGCTGTTTCTGGAACGAAGGCAGCATCAAATTGCAATTCCCCATCAATTTCAAGGTCAGGACGAAGATCATGAGCAATCTTAGTTGCTTCAACAACTTTATCTACGCTTTCACCAAAACCAGAACCTTTAGTTGAATAGCTTAGCATAGCGATTTGGTTCGATACCGAACATCTTAGCTGTAATTGCAGAGTTAATCGCAATCTCTGCCAAAGCTTCAGCATCAGGATTGATGTTGATGGCACAGTCACCAAAGAGGTAACGTTCAGTACCACGAACCATAATGAAGGCACCAGAAGTACGGCTAACATTCGGACGAGTTTTAATGATTTGAAGGGCTGGGCGAACAGTTGCCGCAGTAGAGTGATTTGCTCCTGATACCATACCATCTACCAAGGACATATAAACCAACATAACACCAAAATAGTTCACGTCTTTAATCAAGATATCGCGAGCTTCATCTTCAGTCATTTTTCCTTTTCGACGTTCTACAAGTGATGCTACCATTTCCTCAAATTGAGGGTAATGTGCAGGATCGATTACTTCATAACCATCCATGATTCCTTCGATTTCAAGATAGATTTTAATTTTATCAGGATTTCCAAGTAGGACCGGGATAACTTCTGTTTCTTTTACGATACGTTTGGTCGCTTGAAGAATACGTGGTTCTTCACCTTCAGGCAAGACAATACGTACATTTTTGCCAACTAGGTTGGCTTTTAAACTTTCAAAAACTTCCATGAGTTTTGACTCCTTTTAAGATAAATTATTATTTGATAACTGAGTTATAAGAGTGTTGAAATCATCCGGCAGTGGACTTTCCATCTCCAACTGCTCTTCAAGAAAGGATGATAAAACGATAAGTAATGGCAATGCAGAGCTTGACGCTCTATGCCATATTCAAGACTACCACCATAGAGGTCATCGCCAAGCAAAGGGAAACCGATATGAGAGAAATGAACACGAATCTGGTGTGTCCTTCCCGTATGTAGTCGAATATCAACCAGATGAATATCGCCATAAGACTGCACTATTCGATAGGAAGTATGGGCATATTTACCACCTTTTGCCACTCGTCTAGTGATAATGGAATCTTCGTCACGGGCAATCGGGGCAATAATTTCACCTTGAGGTTCCAGAAACCCATCTCCTTTAACCAGAGCAAAATAGCGCTTTTCAATGGCTTTCTTTTGCAACTGCTTGTCTAGTCTAGCATGAGCATAACCATGTTTAGCAAAAAGCATGAGACCCGAAGTATCGCGATCTAGTCTGGTTACAATGTGAACCTGCTGATTTTCATAGTTCTGTTTCACATAATAGCCCTTGATAAAGTTAGCGATGGTATTAGAATGATTGACGCTCGGAATTGATGCCACACTAAAGGGTTTGTTTAGAATTAAGAAATGATCATCCTCAAACAGAATATCCAGTGGATAATCAATTGCTTCCAGTGTCTCAAAACCTTCCTCAGGAGGAATGTCGATGACAACCACATCCCCTATATCTAAGAGATAGGTTGCATTTTGTGGATGACCGTTTACGCGAATATCTCCACCTCGAAACTTGATTTTGGCAAGCAATCCTTTAGAGACTTCATGCTTTTTCAAAAATGTCTTTACCTTGACGTGTTCGTCAGCAATAAATTCAAACCTCATTCATCCACCTCACCAATAAAGGCATCTTTGACACGATTCCAAAAACTGGTATGGCTTGGTGTTGCTACAAAATGAATCTTATGATGGTCTATTTGGTATTCTATTCTTTCAATATTTCGGTAAGAATAAATGCTATTGTCAACAGAAATCGTATGATAGTCATTACGAGTTGGTATCAATTCTATCTTATCCTTCTTAGGCACAATGATAGAAGAACCTAAGGTTCTGTAGACACGATTGTTAAGACTCGCAATTTCTGTCAATTGAAGTGCTTCAATGGTAGGATGTAAAACAGCTCCACCAAGAGATTTGTTATAGGCTGTACTGCCAGTTGGCGTCGATACCGTCAGGCCATCTCCCCTAAACGTTCAAATGGCACTTGGTTAATGATAATATCGGCAACCATAGTCCTATCAGCTCTCCGAATACTAGCCTCATTCAAAGCTCGGAAAATTTTCACTTCTCCATTTTCCAAAAATATCTTTACATTTAAAAGTGGGTAAGACACACGAGCCCCAGTATCCAACTGTAAATTAGTAAGCAATTGATCTAGTTCAAAATCACGGTAATCCGTATAGAAGCCTAAATGACCTGTGTGAACACCAACGAAGCGAACCTTATCCAGCTGGTCTTCATACTTGTGAAAGCAGACAAAAGCATCCCATCCCCACCTATGGAAATCACGATATCGGGGTGTTTATCATTTAATATAAAGTTATTCTTTTTAAGTCGATCTCTTAATTCATATAAGACTCTTTGACTTTGAGGTTTGCGATTAGCGATTAGATCAATTCGTTTACCTGTATTCTTCATCGGTATCGTCACTATTACCTACCCCGTCATTTAACTTTCTATGCAATGGATCAAAGAGTGCCTGTGCTTCCTGGATATCATCACGAATTTTACTCATTTCTTCATCCAATTGGTGAGATATCCTTGCTGTGATTTCCAAGCGTTTCTTAATTTCTTCTGGAAAATCCCCTTTATATTTATAATTGAGAGAATGCTCGATGGTAGCCCAGAAATTCATAGCCAAGGTACGAATCTGAATCTCCACCAGAATCGTTCTTGCCCCCTTGATCGTATCAACTGTATACTCAATAATCAAATGGTAAGAACGATAGCCTGAAGCCTTTCGATGAGTAATGTAGTCACGTTCTTGTACCACTCTCATATCTTGCCTCTTACGAAGGATGGCAACAACCTCGCTCACGTCATCTACAAATTGAACCATGACGCGTAAACCTGCAATATCTTGCAAGTCCTGTTCCAACGTATCGTATCCAATCCCTCGACGAGCCATTTTTTCTTTTATACTTTCGATTGGTTTGACTCGACCAGTTACAAACTCAATTGGAGAATGTTTATTTTGTTTGCGGTATTGTTTTCGAATACCTCGGAGTTTTATCTTCAGCTCTCCGACAGCCTGAATGTAAGGATCTAAAAATTCTTCCCATTCTGTAATCATATATCTTTTTCATCCAATTCTCTATACACTTCGATTTATCTAGTTTTTGATTTTCTAGGAAAAATCTTATACAATAAATACAATGCTTATTATACCATACAATCGCTTTCAAAGATAAGGAAAAAGTAAAAAAAATGAAACATTTAGAAATTGAAATGAAAACACTTCTAGAAAAGGATGAATATCAAAGATTGCAGGAGCACTTTTCAGGAGTCACACCTATTACACAAAAAAATTACTACCTAGACACGCCTGATTTTTACCTTCGCAAACATAAAATTTCTATGCGCATTCGTACTTTTGAAAATAGCGCTGAATTGACCATAAAAATCCCACAAAGTTGGAAATATGGAGTACAATCAAGATCTCAGCCTTGAGGAAGCAAACCATTGTCTTAAAGAATGTATACTTCCACAAGGAATGATTCTTGACGAATTGACTAGCCGTGGACTTTCAACCAGTGGCTGGGTAGTTTTAGGTTGCCTAACTACTGTTCGCTACGAAAAGCAAACTCCGATCGGACTCATGGCTCTTGATCAAAGCCAATACTTTGATATTGTTGACTATGAGCTTGAATTAGAAGTGGAAGATGGCAACCAAGGAAGTCTTGATTTCCAAGAATTTTTACAAGCCAATGAAATCCATTACAAAAAAGCTCCTTCAAAATTGGTTCGTTTTATAGAAAATATGAAAAAATACTGAAATAATCTTCTTTTTTTGATAAAATAAAAGGGATGAAAAATAATAGAATCTGTTGTAGAGAGTGTTTATCACTAAAAGTGTTTCACTACAGCGATTCACTTAGTTTAAAGAGGACGGTTTATCGATGTCAGATACAAAAAACATGAAACTTTTCGCACTATCTTCCAACCAGGAAATTGCTCAAAGAATCGCAGATGCTGCAGGTGTTCCACTTGGAAAGTATCTTCACGTCAATTTTCAGATGGTGAAATCCAAGTAAACATTGAAGAAAGTGTTCGTGGATATGATGTTTATATCATCCAATCAACTAGTTATCCAGTAAATAACCACTTGATGGAACTCTTGATTATGGTTGATGCTTGTGTTCGCGCTAGTGCTAATACTATTAACGTTGTACTTCCATACTTCGGCTACGCTCGCCAAGATCGTATCGCTTCTTCTCGCGAACCACTTACTGCAAAACTGGTTGCAAATATGTTGGTGAAAGCTGGAGTTAGTCGTGTATTGACTCTTGACCTCCATGCCGTTCAGGTTCAAGGTTTCTTTGACATTCCTGTAGATAATCTCTATACAATTCCACTTTTTGCAAAACATTACTGCGATAAAGGTTTGACTGGTTCAGATGTGGTTGTTGTCAGTCCTAAAAACTCTGGTGTAAAACGTGCGCGTAGTCTTGCAGAATACCTAGATGCTCCAATTGCCATCATTGATTATGCACAAGATGATTCTGAACGCAGTCAAGGTTACATTATCGGAGATGTCGAAGGTAAAAAGGCAATCTTGATTGATGACATTCTGAATACTGGCCGTACCTTCTCTGAAGCTGCTAAATCTTAGAACGTGACGGCGCAACTGAAATCTATGCAGTTTCAAGTCATGGACTATTCGTTAACGGTGCTGCAGAGTTATTAGATGCAACAAATATCAAGGAGATCTTGGTTACAGATTCTGTTGTGACAGAAAGTAGAAAACCTAAAAACGTACAATACATCACTGCTAGTGAATTGATTGGTGATGCTATGGTTCGTATTCATGAAAGAAAACCAGTTAGTCCACTATTTAAATAGAAATTAGGTGAGTTTTTGATTTATTTGGATAATGCTGCAACGACTCCGATGTCTTTAGTAGCTATCTCAGCAATGACTCAAGTCATGCAAGAAACTTATGGCAACCCTTCTAGTATTCATGGCCATGGGCGCCAAGCAGGTAAACTATTACGAGAAGCTCGTCAAGAACTTGCAAGTTTACTAGGAACAAAGCCACAACATATATTTTTTACCACTGGTGGTACTGAAAGCAATAATACTGCTATCATCGGCTACTGCCTTCGCCATCAAAATCGTGGAAAGCACATTATCACTACTGCGATTGAGCACCATGCTGTTCTAGAACCCATCAAATACTTGGTTGAAAATTTCGGTTTTGAAGTGACTATTTTACATCCTGAACATCAAGAAATCACTGCAGACCAAGTCAAAAATGCACTGCGTGAAGATACCATTCTTGTTTCTACTATGTTTGCCAACAATGAAACTGGTACACTGTTACCTATTGCTGAAATTGGTGAGGTTCTAAAAAATCATCCAGCCGTTTATCATGTCGATGCAGTTCAGGCAGTCGGTAAATTAGAGATACTTCCCGAAAAATTGGGAATTGATTTTCTCAGTGCTTCAGCACACAAATTTTATGGTCCAAAAGGAGTTGGTTTTCTCTATGCTGCATCTACAGATTTTGATTCCTACCTTCATGGTGGTGATCAAGAGCAGAAAAAAAGAGCAGGAACAGAAAATCTTCCTGCCATTGTAGGAATGGTAGCAGCTCTAAAGGATGATCTTGAAAAACAAGCACAAAACTTTGAAAAGGTTCAACAACTAAAAGACACATTCTTAAATGAAATGGCTGATACAGACTATTACTTCAATCAAGGGAAAGACCAGCTACCTTATGTCCTTAATATTGGATTCCCAGGTCAACGTAATGATCTACTACTCCTTCGTCTAGATCTTGAAGGTATTTCTATTTCAACTGGCTCTGCTTGTACTGCAGGTGTCGTTCAGGTTAGTCATGTTCTTCAGGCTTTCTACGGTGAAGACTCTCCTCGCTTACACGAATCCGTTCGCGTCAGCATTTCACCTCAAAATACAGAGCAAGAAATAATCACTCTCGCACAAACTCTAAAAGAAATCATTGGAGGTTAACTCAATGGCATTCGAAAAAACCATTAGTCTTAAAAATTGCCGTTATGATTACACACTTAGCCCAACCGTTAAAAAGTTCACTCTAAAAGATAACACTTTTTTTGAAACTAAGGTTGGTAACTATGAACTAACACGTCTTCTTGAAAAAGTTCCAAATAGTGGGGAAGGTTTCCAACTTAAGATTATCATCAACAAAGACTTAACAGGTGCAAAAATCAACATCACTGATAAATTTGGTCTACGTTTAGTCGATATCTTTAAGTCAGAAGAAACTCATATCCACCAAGAGAAATTTTACTTCTTGATGGATAGTCTTGTTGAACGTGATGTCTTTACTAAAAGCGAAAGATAGAAGGCAATCATGTTTCGATTAACTTACAAAGACACCTATCAAGTCGATCGCGTTTTAGAATACGAAGATTATGAAGCACTCATGCTATCACTTTCAGGCTGTGTGACTCTTCCAGATACCACTGTCATTACTTCTCTGACCTATAATGGAAAAGAAATCTATCAGGGGCTTCTGGGAGATCTCTATCGTTTTCTATCTCACTATGATTTTACGAAGATAAGCTAAGATTTTTCTTAGTTTCAGAACGAAGACAAACGCCAAAAATGACGTTTGTCTTTTTCTGTTTTCAAAAATAGTTTATCTCATCATCTACTAATCTATCCAAAAATCTGAATTTGAGAAAAATAAAAAGGGATATTCCCTATCCATTTCACTAATTTTTTGATATTTAAACACGCCAAAGTAAGCCCAACCTGATCCTCCATTTTGGACTTTCCTTTCTCTCTCGTGTATCTCAAATTATGGTATTCCTTAGCCGTTCCAAAGAGTCGTTCAATTGTTTCTTTGCGTTTCTTATAGAGCTCTTTCATTTCTATTTGATGACGAATCTCCTCACAAAATTCAAGGGCATCTTTCCAGACATGTCTCGTTACTACTTTTTGAAAATTCTTGCTTTGGGTACAAACGGATAATAGGGGGCAGTTAACACATACTTTAGGATTACTCTTATACTCACGGTAGCCTTCTCGAGTGGTTGTGCGATAGCTTAACACTTGATTCTCTGGACAAACATAATGATCATAACTTGCATCATAAACAAAATTACTAGGCCTTAAGTTCCCCTTTACTCCCTTTGGACGAGTATAAGGAAAAACAGGAATGATATTTCGCTCTAATAAATAATGGGCAATAGCTGGGGTCTTGTAACCTGAATCCGCAATAATATAGTGGGGCGAGAATGGCTCTAACTTTGAAAAAAGAGCAGGGAAAGCCTGACTATCATGAACATTTCCTGCCTCAACCGTATAAGCCAAGGCCCAACCATGCTTATCACAAGCAACTTGAGCAGAATAGGCAAATACTTCCTTATGTTCGCCCTTGTGAAACCAACCACACTCGGGATCTGTCGTTGAGATTTTCTTTTCCTTAGCCTCACTTTCTTTTGCGGGCTTTAAGGACTTTTTTTCGTGTTTTTTCCTATCTAAATCAATCTCAACTGCCAATTGTTCACTCATAAATTTAGCTTGTTGGTCTACCATTTCCTTACGATACTTGTGACTATTAGCCGCCGCTTTGATATGGGTACCATCCACAAATATTTCAGAAGGATCAATTAAGCCAGCATACAAAGCTTGGTTGAGAACCTGTGAAAAAATCTCAGAAATGAGTTCTTTATCTTGAAAACGACGGCTGTAATTCTTTCCATAGGTAGTAAAATGAGGGACCTTATCATCTAAAGTTAGTCCAAGAAACCAACGATAGGCCACGTTTACTTCAATCTCTTTCATGGTTTGGCGCATAGAACGAATACCATAAAAACATTTAATCAAAGGAATTTTGACTAGCATGACGGGATCAAGACTAGGACGACCATTATCTGGACTATAGGTATCTTCTACCAAGTTATAAATAAAGTCAAAATCAATCTTTGAATCTACTTGTCGAAGAAAGTGATTTTCTGGGACCAATTCGTCTATTGTATAGAAACCATATTGCTTACGGTTATAATCAGGTTTTTCTTTGTGAAACATAGGGATTACCTCACAACTCTTCTTACCTCTATTATACGACTTTACACAAAGAAAAGCCCTTGGAAACTTGACTTCCAAGGACTTTGTCTTCAATCTGAAACTAAGATTTTCTTAGTTTTTTCTTGTTTTTGTTGATTTTTTCACAATCTTTCTATAAAATAGTATTTAGAAAGGTTGTGATTTTGTGAAAGAAAAACAGTCTGCTATTCCAAAAGCAACAGCAAAGAGACTTTCTCTTTATTATCGTATCTTTAAAAGATTTCATGCAGAAAAGATTGAAAGAGCCAACTCAAAACAAATTGCCGAGGCCATTGGTATTGATTCCGCTACGGTTAGACGAGATTTTTCCTACTTTGGTGAACTTGGTCGCCGGGGATTTGGCTATGATGTCAAAAAACTAATGACGTTTTTTGCCGATCTTCTAAATGATAATTCTATTACAAATGTTATGTTGGTGGGGATTGGTAATATGGGGCACGCTCTCCTTCACTACCGTTTCCATGAACGAAACAAAATGAAAATCATTATGGCTTTTGATTTGGATGACCATCCTGAAGTTGGTACAAAAACTCCCGATGGAATTCCAATTTATGGAATCTCCCAAATCAAGGATAAAATAAAAAATGCAGATGTAAAAACTGCAATCTTAACTGTTCCGAGTGTCAAATCACAAGAAGTAGCTAATCTCCTTGTCGAAGCAGGTATTAAAGGAATTTTAAGCTTTTCACCCGTTCATCTCCAACTACCAAAAGATGTAGTGGCTCAATATGTGGATTTAACTAGTGAATTGCAAACTCTCCTCTATTTCATGAGAAAAGAGGATTAGAAAGCGTAAGCATTTATGAAAAAACCAGTTATTGGGATTACAGGAAACGAAAAAGCTCATCCTGATGATGAGCTATGCTGCAAAGGGCTTTGTTGAAGGAGTCAAGGAAGCTGGGGGAATTCCCATTATCCTACCAATTGGTGATCAAGAAATGGCCAGTTACTACATTGGCTTGATTGATAAACTCATTTTAACTGGTGGACAAAATGTCGATCCCAAGTTTTACGGTGAACCTAAAACGATCGATAGCGATGACTACCACCTTCAAAGAGATATTTTTGAGCTAGCTCTTATAAAAGAAGCCATTAAACAGAAGAAACCCATTTTTTCTGTTTGTCGAGGCACCCAGCTCTTTAATGTGGCTATGGGAGGAACTCTTTATCAAGATATTGAAGAACATTGGCAGGATACTTCAGCTGAGTATACAACTCAACGTTTAGTCACTGAGCCTGATACTATTCTTCGAGAAATCTACGGAGAAATCTCTCATATTAACTCTTTCCATCATCAGAGCATTAAAGACCTTGCTCCAAATCTAAAGGTTGTCGCTCATGATCCTAAAGACGGTATTATTGAGGCAGTAACAACGACTGATGGTTTCCCTTACCTCGGTGTTCAATGGCATCCTGAATTTCTTTTTGAAAATCGCCCCAAAGATAAAACACTTTTCGACTATGTCGTCAATGAACTCTAAGGTTACTAATAGGTTATTAAATCATGAATGAACTTGAAACACCTTCTACTCATGAGATTTTGAGAGATTTAGAAGCTAATATTTTCACTTTTGTTAAGAGCAAGGAAATAGAAGTTTATTTTCAACTTTCTAATCTATACAGACTTTTAACAGCCGAAAGCTATCAAGCATTTTCTAAGGATAAAGAGAATCTTGATAAACTATCTCAAAAAGAAAAACAAAAGCAACTCAAAGAGTGGTCTAAAAAGGCAAAAACATTTTGTAAAAAAACAGATGCTAAATTAAAAGGTAAATTTCGCTCATCGGTCAGTTTTTACAGGGATATCCTCATCCATAAAAAGAGGTATTATAAAATAAAAGACTTCAATGCTATTGTCGACTTTATCGTGCAAGAAAAATTGTTAGTCCCTACATTAGCTCCACTTCCTAAAATTGATATGAACGAAGTAGAGTCCTATGTTTTACAAGAGATTGAGCAGGGTCCCCTAAAATTTAAAAAATAAACCTATATCAAGTCCGTCTTCTCACGGTAACTAAAATAATTGGAATGTGAGACGATAAGATGATCCAATAAGACCAATCCCATTAATTCGCAGGCTTCTTTAACAAGCTTCGTAACATGGTCATCATTTCTACTCGGCATGACAGCACCAGATGGATGATTATGAACCAGAATCACAGATGTTGCCATATGCTTCAAAGCATAGTGGAGAATTTCCCGTGGTTCCGCAATACTTCTAGTAGCTGAGCCGATAAAAATGGTTTGCTGATGAATAATTTGATTTTGTGTATTTAGATAGAGCGCCACCAGGTGCTCTTGTTTTTTATCTCCCAGTTCAGCTTGCATCTTTTTAGCTAGTCTTTGACTACTAAGAATGCTCTCTGCCTCAATGGTTTCTTGTTTGTGAATACGACTTCCCAGCTCAATCATGGCTTGCAATTCAATAGCTTTTACTCTACCGATACCTGATAAACTCTGTAGTTCTTGCAGGGTCATTTTTTTCAAATCAGTTAAGCAATTTAATTGATTCAATACTTTTTGTGCGATTTCAAAAACAGTAGATTGACGAGTCCCTGTTCGTAACAAAATGGCTAGTAACTCCTGATTACTCAAACTCTCTACTCCTTCTGTTACCAAGCGTTCCCTTGGTAAGAGCGAATCTTCTTGAAAAGAAATACTATACATAAAAATCCTCCTCACTTTATTATTCGTGAGAAGGATGCTTAATTCGATAAAAACTAGTTATTTTTAGATTTTATCAAGCGCTAGTCGTAAATCTTCAATCAAATCATCAACATTTTCAAGACCGATTGAAAGACGGATTTGATTTTTAGTTACTCCTGCTGCCTCTAGATCTGAGTCAGACAACTGAGCATGTGTTGTAGTTGCTGGATGAACGACCAATGATTTAGCATCTGCTACATTGGCTAAGTTTGAAAAGATTTCCAAGTTGTCTATCACCTTACGTGCTTCTGCTTCTCCACCTTTAACGTGGAAGGTAAAGATTGAACCAACACCTTTTGGTAAATATTTCTCCGCCAAGGCATGGTAAGGGCTATCAGCTAATTTTGGATAGTTAACTTTTTCAACCTTTGGATGGTTCACAAGGAAATCAACAATTTTTTCAGCATTTTGAACATGGCGTTCAACACGTAGAGAAAGTGTTTCAAGACCTTGCAAGAGCAAGAATGAATTAAATGGTGAAAGGGCAGCTCCCATATCGCGAAGCAATTGCACACGAGCAGCAATGATAAAAGCTGCAGCACCAACATCACGAGTATAGCTGATATTGTGGTAGCTTGGATCTTCTTCGACTAATTGAGGGAATTTCCCCTGAAGCAGCCCAGTCAAACTTACCACTATCAACAATGACACCGCCAATAGTTGTACCGTGTCCTCCGATAAACTTAGTAGCCGAGTGAACTGAGATATCTACACCGTGTGAAAAGACATTAATGAGATATGGTGTTGCAAATGTATTGTCAGCAACCAAAGGAATTTGGTGTTTGTGAGCAATTTCAGCAATTTTTTCGATATCAGGAATATTGATAACTGGATTACCCAAAGTTTCAATCAAAACAAGTCTGGTATTGTCTTTAATCGCTGCTTCTACCTCTTCTAGATTATCGATATCAACAAAAGTTGTGGTGATGCCGTAACGAGGTAGGTTTCTTTCAAGAGGTTAAAGGTCCCACCGTAGATAGTTGAAGCTGCAACCACGTGGTCTCCTGCGTGAGCAAGTCCAAGGATAGTATAAGTAAGAGCTGCCATTCCAGAAGCTGTGGCAAGTGCACCTACTCCGCCTTCTAGTGCTGCAATACGCTCTTCAAAGGCTGAAGTTGTTGGATTGGTAATACGAGTATAGATATTTCCAGCTTTTTGAAGGGCAAAAAGGTCTGCACCCTCCTGTGTATCTTCAAATACAAAAGATGTTGTTTGGTAAATTGGTACAGCACGAGACTTGGTAGTAGCATCTACCACTTGTCCTGCATGCAATTGTAGGGTTTCGAATTTAAATTCACGAGTCATCATCAGACCTCCAAAGATTTCATTAAATTAATTGTATCATCTATGGCAGTTAGTTACAAATACAACTTTGTTATATATTGGCATAAGCAATAGCTATGGCTATTATTAAAATTGTAGAACTTTTTTCAGAAAGTTTAAAAAGTTTGATTTCACTTCTCCCATACTTTATAATGAATATAAAGGAGAAGAATATGTCAGAAATTACACATGAAATTGATACAAACTTCGCTGGTCGTTTAAATATTCTACGTGCTGGTGTCCTCGGAGCCAATGACGGGATCATTTCCATCGCTGGAGTTGTTATCGGGGTTGCCAGTGCAACAAGTAATATTTGGATAATCTTTCTTTCAGGTTTGGCTGCCATCTTAGCGGGTGCCTTCTCTATGGCTGGAGGTGAATATGTTTCAGTATCCACTCAAAAAGACACTGAAGAAGCTGCTGTAGCTCGTGAGCAATTACTTTTGGATAAGGATATCGAGGCCGCAAAGAAATCTCTCTATGCTTCTTATCTTCAAAATGGTGAGTGTGAAACTTCAGCTCAACTTTTAGTCAATAAAGCTTTTCTTAAAAATCCACTTAAAGCCTTAGTTGAGGAAAAATACGGAATCGAGTATGAAGAGTTTACCAATCCTTGGCATGCTGCAGCATCTAGCTTCATCGCTTTTGTTCTTGGTAGTTTACCACCAATGCTTTCCATTACCATCTTTCCAAGCGACTACCGAATCCCTGCTACTGTTTTTCATCGTTGCGATTTCTCTATTGATTACAGGTTACACCAGTGCCAAACTTGGGAAAGCACCAATAAAAACAGCCATGATCCGTAACCTTTGTATCGGTTTGTTGACTATGGGAGTTACCTATCTATTCGGACAGTTGTTTAGTATTTAAAAAAAGATACCGCTCGGTATCTTTTTTTGCTATCAAAATATAGACAGTTAATTTGATTTACCAAAACCAACCTTCGTCATCATTGATAGGTTGAGCTTCTTTGATCTTGCGTGGGCCTGTTCCATACATTTCAGCTTCGATATCTTCTTTTGTTGGTAGAATCGAAGCTAGGATAATGTAGATAATAATTCCGAGTCCAAAGTTTGCGATTGTAAAGATTGCAAAAAGGAAACGAACTAGGGTTACATCAAGATTCCACTTATCAGATAGACCTGCAAGAACACCTGATATCATGCGATTTCGTCTCATTTTATAAAATTTTGTATTCATAATTTATTCCTCTTTCGGATTTCTTAATCTTAGTATAGCACTAAACTAGATTTGCTACATCAGTCCTTAGGCCGATTTAATAAGACGAGCTTTCCACGACAGAGACCACAACGATAACGCTTGGTATCGATTTTTCGCTTTCGTTGATAAATTTGCTGACAAGTCTGACAAGTATAGACTAAGCTTGGTGTTTGATTAGAATTTGACAAGGGAGGAACAAAGCGGAGCCCGTCTACCTCTTTTAAAAGTTGCTTAAAGGCTAAATCCTTATGCTGATAACCCTTACCTTCGTAATAAAGATGATAATGACAGAGCTCATGACGAACAATTTTTCGAAAAACCTCTAAACCAAGTTCTTGATAAACCTTGGGATTAAAATCCAAATGACCATCTTTTGGGAAAAATCGTCCACCTGTCGACCGTAAACGAGTATTCCATTTAGCTTGGTGTTTGAAAGGTTTTCCAAAATCCTCTAAAGAGACCTGTTTAACGTAATCAGTTAGATTCATTTGGTGCAAGAAGCGACAGATTGACTTTTTCTCGGTCAGCATCGATTTTTTTAACCCAAACGGTTACCAAATCGCCAACCGAAACTACTTGACTCGGATGTTTGATAAATTTCTTACTCATGTGAGAGATATGAATGAGACCGTCCTCATGGATACCGATATCAACAAAGGCACCGAAGTCAACGACGTTGCGTACAACTCCCTCAAGCTTTTGGCCAACTTGTAAGTCTTTGATATCCAAAACATCCTGACGAAGGACCGGAGCATCAAAAGAATCACGGAAATCACGTCCTGGTTTGAGAAGGTCAGCGATAATATCTTTAAGTGTTTCTTGACCGAGGTCTAGCTCTTGAGCCATTTCCTTGATTGAAACGGATTTTAGCTTGGCTTGCGCTTCTTCATTTAGGTCTTTAATATCTAAGCGTTTGAAGAGTTCCTTGACCGCTGCATAGTTTTCTGGGTGAACACCAGTATTGTCAAGGATGTTGCTGCTTTCAGGAATACGGAGGAAGCCTGCTGCCTGTTCAAATGCTTTGGCGCCTAAACGAGGAACCTTCTTAATTTGAGCGCGTGAAGTGATTTTTCCTTCTTCCTCACGATACTTAACAATATTTTCTGAGATCGTTTTGTTTAGTCCTGCGACATGTGAAAGCAAGGCTGGACTAGCTGTATTTATATTGACACCGACTTGGTTCACTACTGTATCAACAACAAAGTCCAGACTTTCAGACAGTTTTTTCTGACTAACATCGTGCTGATATTGACCGACACCGATGGATTTAGGATCGATTTTAACCAACTCAGCAAGCGGGTCTTGCAAACGACGGGCAATGGAAATGGCTGAGCGTTTTTCAACGGTTAACTCAGGAAACTCCTGACGGGCAAGTTCACTAGCTGAGTAGACAGACGCACCGCTCTCATTGACAATGACATAGCTGACTTCTGGAAAATCCTTCAATACTTCAGCAACAAAAGCTTCACTTTCACGACTGGCAGTTCCATTTCCGATAGCGATGATTTCAACACCGTATTGCCCAATCAAATCTGCCAAATCACGCTTAGCTTCTTCAATCTGACGAGCTGAAGCTGGTTTGACTGGATAAATGACTTGCGTTGTCAGCATCTTACCAGTCGCATCAACGACCGCAAGCTTGGCACCTGTACGAAAGGCAGGGTCAAATCCAAGAACCACGCGCCCTTTTAGCGGTGCTACGAGAAGGAGATTACGCAGATTGTCAGAAAATAGTTGGATAGCACCTTCTTCTGCCTTTTCCGTCAATTCAGTACGAATACGGCGCTCAATAGCTGGTAAGACCTTCTTTTTAACAGACTGCTGAACAACTTCATCAATATAGGCATTCTTAACCTTGAAACGAGCAGCAAAGAAGGCTTGGATACGATCAACTGCATGCTCAAATCCAATCTTCAAAATGCCTAGCTTCTCACCACGATTAAGGGCAAGCGTACGGTAGCCCTGCATGTTAGCAACCGTCTCCGAGAAATCGTAATAAATCTGAAAGACTTGCTTCTCATCCAAACTTTCGTCCTTGACTTGTGAAGTAATCTTAGAATGTCTAAGGACCTCTTGATAAGTCATCGAACGCAAATTGACATCCTCAGAGAGAGCTTCAACCAAAATATCAACTGCCCCAGATAAGACCTCTTGGGGCGTAGCAAATCCTTCACAGACAAATGCTTCTGCTTCTTTTTCTAGGTCAGAAACATTCTGTAGGATTAAACGAGCAAGTGGAAAGAGTCCTGCCTCACGCGCAATCGTTGCCTTGGTGCGACGTTTTTCCTTATAGGGAAGATAGAGCTCTTCAACGTCTGCGAGTTTTTCAGCAGCTAAGATGGCTTCTTCTAACTCTTTGGTCAACTTACCTTGCTCTTTGATTTTTGCTAAAACTGCTTCCTTACGGTCATTGAGGTTGGTAAGACTTTTATCAAGGTCGATAATAGCTTTAATAGCTACCTCATCCAAACTACCAGTCATGTCTTTCCGATAACGAGCGATAAAGGGAATGGTTGCTCCTTCTGCTGTCAAAGACAAGACCGTATCAATTTGCTTTAAGCTTACACCCAAATCTTGGGAAATTTTTTCATATTTTTATCCATGAAACTATTATACCATAAGGAAGAAAGCTTGTTTTCATTAATGTCACAGTTAGCTTGGTATTTGTTGAAGATAAAAATTCATTTGGCTTGTCAATTTAAAATTAAACCTTTTGGCTGAAATAATAGTATAATAGAGGAAACAATAAGAATCGAGGTATGCCTTATGGCTGTTAAATTTACAAAAACTGATGACTTAGATAAGATGTTCGAAGAGTTCGCTAAACTACCTGATTTAAAGCAAGTGACATTTCCAGATGACAAAGAAAAGAAAGATAAAGCAGAAAAGAAAAAATAGATGACACTCTTTCAAAATCTACCTTCTAGTGTGTTACAAGCAGGCGCTATCTTTTTATCAATCATCATTGAAGCCCTACCCTTCGTTTTGATTGGAAGCATTATTTCTGGTGCTATCGAAGTCTATGTGACTTCTGAAAAAGTATATAGATTTCTCCCTAAAAATCGTTTGGGGAGGATCTTTTTTGGTACCTTCATAGGGTTTCTCTTTCCCTCTTGTGAGTGTGGAATTGTCCCTATCATCAACCGTTTCTTGGAGAAGAAGGTTCCAAGCTATACAGCTGTTCCCTTTCTAGTAACAGCTCCAATAATTAATCCCATCGTACTCTTTGCGACCTATTCAGCCTTTGGTAATTCATTTAAAATGGTCTTACTCCGCGCTTTAGGTTCGATTCTTGTTGCTACTATATTGGGTATCTTACTTGGATTTTTCTGGGAAGGATCGATTCAAAAGGAAAATAGGCTGGCTTGTCATGAACATGATTTTTCTCACTTGACCAAAGGTCAGAAACTTCTTCAGGTCGTTATCCAAGCTATTGATGAATTCTTTGATATGGGACGTTATTTGGTTTTTGGCTGTCTGTTTGTAAGTATAGTCCAGGTTTATGTACCAACTAGGATCCTGACTTCTATCAGCGCATCACCTCTACTTGCAATCGTTCTCTTGATGGTCTTATCCTTCCTTCTATCACTTTGTAGTGAAGCGGATGCCTTTATTGGCTCTTCGTTGCTCTCTAGTTTCGGATTTGCGCCAGTTCTTGCCTTTCTGGTTATTGGACCAATGTTTGATGTCAAAAACCTACTCATGATGAAGAATTATCTTAAAACTCGCTTTATTTGGCAGTTCATGACCATTGTGACTCTTGTTGTTCTTGTCTATTCTTATATAGTCGGGGTGATGCTATGATACGATTTCTTATTTTGATGAGTTATTTTGTCTTAACCCTTTATTTGCACCTATCAGGTAAGCTCAATCAGTATCTAAACCTCCACTACTCTTATCTGGCTTATATAACAATGGTGTTGTCTTTCTTGCTAGCCATTGTTCAAGCCTATATTTGCTTCAAGCGTTTGAAAGAACACAGTCACTTACACAAGTTTTCTGCCAAGCTTGCTAGTTTTGTCCTCCTAAGTTTACCTTTGTTAGTTGGATTTGTCTTTCCAACTGTTGCACTAGACTCACAAACTGTATCTGCAAAAGGATATTATTTCCCTCTGTCAGAAGGAACGGACAAGGCAATCCAAGCAAGCGAAGGTACTAGCAGTCAGTATCTTAAGCCGGATACCAGTAGGTTTTATTCACACACAGCTTATGTAGACACTGTCCGTAAGAGTGCTGATAAGTATTTAGCTCAATCTAGTATTGTTATCAAGGATGAAAATTACTTGGAAGTCATGGAAGCTATTTATGATTATCCAAATGAATTTGAAGGCAAGGAAATCGAGTTCACAGGCTTTGTCTACAACGATCCGAATCACGCTAAAAGTCAATTTGTCTTTCGCTTTGGTATCATGCACTGTATCGCTGATTCAGGAGTTTTTGGCCTCTTGACTACAGGAAGTACCAACCATTATGAGAATAACACTTGGGTGAGAGTCAAAGGGAAGATTAGCAATCACTACCACAAGGAACTCAACCAGGTTCTCCCAACCCTTGAAGTCCAGTCTTTCATCAAAGTGGACAAACCTGAGAACCCTTATGTTTATAAAGAATTCTAAAAAAGTAGCCTGAGCGGGCTACTTTTTTGTCTGTTTATCTATTTTTTACTTATAGGATTTAAACATCCAAGCTTAAGTTTTGCCATTAGCTCTAAATGAATGTTCTGAGATCCATTTGGTGTAGCTAGCTAACCTTTCATCTGTTAAGGATCCTACTGCAATAGTTACACACATATCGACCGCTTCTTCAACTGTTACAGAAAAACGATAACCATTTAACTGCAGAAATTTTACTAATACGAAGAAAGCAGTTCGTTTATTAGCGTTGGCAAAAACATGCTTCTTGATTAATTGGACAAATAGTATCGTTGCCTTATCAAAAATTGTTGGATAAAGAGGTTTGCCAAAAATAAATTGTTCTGGTAAATTGACAATCATATTTAAGGCAGAAGGACTAACCGTCTGAATTTTTTCATTAGGTGAATAACGTTGAATTGCTAAAGCATTGATTTTCTCGATTTGCCTTTCTGTTAGATAGACTGTCATTTTTCCACCAAAGCTTTGAAAACATCATCGTATTCATCAAATATTTTGTTCAAATTTAAGTCAAAGGCATCATCAGATACATAAGAAATCTGATGTCCAGACTCTTCGGGAGTAAAGATAATTTCACCACTTGGTAACAATTTCGCTTCGTATTTTACACCACTTGGAATATTGAATTCGCTTGGAATGGTGATGGTGATTGAATTTCCTTGTTTTCTTGTTTTTACTACCATCAGATTTCCTCCTTTGAAGTATTATAACAAATAATTACCGTAATTACAATGATAGAATATCAGTTAAAATAATTCAGCTTGAGAAATTTCTACTAAGAACTCATCCGAATAAACCGAATAAGCATTTGGATCAGGCACTTGGTGGTCGTTCATTGCTTGACCACATCTACATGTCCATTTTCCCATATCTAACCTCAGTCACGACTTAATTCTTCAAGGAAAAATTGATTGAGATTTTTCCAGTCTTTTTTATCCTTGCTAACACTATGTTCATTTTATCAGAATTCTAGGACATTATAGTTATTTAGTTTTAAAAAAGCACTCTAAACATTCAAAGATATTTGGGACTTCCCTTAATAAATTTGTTACTTTCTTTTTCAAGACAGCCCAAGCTTGCTCAATGGGATTCAAATCTGGTGAATAAGGTGGTAGAGGTAAGAAAAAGTGTTTATCTTTGACGCAAAGTTCATCCAAAATCTTCTTGGGATGAAAACTAGCATTGTCCATGACAATGACATGAGGTGTCTTCAAAGCAGGCAGGAGTTGCGTTTTGAACCACTTAACAAAGAAGTCGCTCGTCATGCTTTCCTTGTAAATCATAGGAGCTATAAACTCTCCATCTACTTTTCCTGCAACAATTGAAGTCCGCTCAAAACGCCGTCCATTAATCTTTTCATAGACTTTCTCTCCTCTAGGAGCCCGTGCATGAGAACGATAGAGGTAGCGGTCGATTCCTGTTTCGTCAATATATACGACTGGTAAATCTTTTAGATTATCCAAAATATCAAGAAATTCAGCGACTTTCTCTGGATCTTGTTCCTTAAAGCTAGTCGTCTTTTTTTAAAGTGACATTGATCTGCTTTAAAGCTGCCCATACTGAAGGAACAGCACAATCAAAATGTGCCGCAATTTCCCGTAAAAAAGCATCTGGATGAGCCTCTACAAAGGCCTTCAACTCCTCCAAAGGAATCTTTCGGCTTTTGGCAACTCTCTTTTTCCGCTCTAAGTGCCCTTGTTCACGTAATTTCTTTTCCCATGTGAAGAGAGTTCTGACGCCAACATCAAAAACTTTGGATGCCTCGACATGGCTGTGTCCCTCTTTGATGTAATTTAATGCTCGTTGTTTAAAATCTGTACTATATGCCATAGCTTTATTATAACATGTATTTTATAAACTAAGTAACTATATCAAAAATTACTATAGTATCTACAGAAAAAAGCCTACGATAGGCTTTCTCATCTGACAATATCTTTATACATGTCTGGTCTTCTATCTCTAAACAAGCCCCAGTTTAGGCGCTCATTTGCTCCTTTGTCGAGGTCATAGGTAGTCAACAAAATTGCTTCAGCTTGTCGTTCTGCTTGAGTCAAGATAGCTCCTGTTTCATCGGTCATAAAGGATGAACCGTAGAAGTTAAGGCTAGAACTTTGTCCTCCATTTCCTCGCATGGTTGAACTTCTTCCAAACCATAACGATTGGCTGCAATAACTGGGACAATATTAGCTGCTGCATGTCCTTGCATGGTACGTTGCCAATGTCCACAACTATCTGTATCCAAAATTGGCTCCGAACCAATGGCTGTTGGATAAAAGAGTAATTCTGCGCCATTTAAGGCAAGACAACGGGCTGTTTCTGGGAACCACTGGTCCCAACAAATCCCAATACCAATCTTAGCATAACGAGTATCCCAGACCTTGAAACCAGTATTTCCAGGAGTAAAGAAGAACTTTTCTTGATAATAGTGGTCATCTGGTATGTGTGTTTTTCGATAAACGCCTAATACTTCCCCATCAGCATCAATGACAGCAATAGAATTGTATAAGACATTACCATCCTTTTCGTAGAAACTGATTGGTAAAACGACCTTTAGTTCCTTGGCAATCACTCTAAAATGCTGTACAGCTGTATTTTCTGATACGGATTGCGCATACTGGTAGTAGTCATACTGACGTTCCTGACAGAAATAGGGACGTTCAAATAATTCTGGTAAAAGAATGATCTGGGCTCCTTGCTCCGCAGCTTGACGGACTAAACGTTCAGCTGTTTGGATATTCGTTTCCACATCCTTAGCGCATTGCATCTGAATAGCTGCAACCGTTACATTTCTCATCTTGTTCTCCTATTCTGGAATTTGTTGGGTAATACAGTGGATATTTCCACCACCTAAAAGAATATCTCTTGCAGGGATTCCTACGACTTCACGGTCTGGGAAGCACTGACTGAGAATATCTAAGGCCACTTGGTCGTTTTCGTCCTGAAATTGTGGCACCAAGACAGTCTTATTGGCAATATAGAAGTTCACATAGGATGCTGCTAAACGCTCACCAGCATAGCGTTCTTCTTCACCTTTTTCATATGAATAGCCCGGCAAATCTTCTTCCGTCACTACTTGATGGATAGCTGGAATCGGAAGTTTATGAATGGTAAAGGAACGCCCCTTTGCATCTGTTTCCGTCTCTAAAAGAGCTAGATCTGCCGCAGACATGGCATACTGGGGATCATCCTGATCATCTGTCCAAGCTAAAACAATCTCCGCTGGACCAACAAAGGCTGCTACATTGTCAACGTGTTCATTGGTTTCATCCTGATAAATACCATAAGGAAGCCAGATAACTTTTTCAGCTCCAAGACTCTCTAGTAAGGTATTTTCAATCTCTTCTTTAGTCATATGTGGATTGCGACCCGGACTGAGAAGGCAACTTTCTGTGACAAGTATTGTTCCTTGGCCGTCACTGTGAATAGCTCCACCTTCTAGTACAAAAGGTTTGGCGCTATATACAGATATATTTAATTCTCTAGCAAAGGAAGACGCGACTTGGTCATCTGCTTCATAGTCTTGATAGAGTCCATCCACAGCACCACCCCAGGCATTGAAAGACCAATCGATTGCCAACTTTTCCCTTTTATCATTAAGAAGAATCGTCGGACCTGTATCACGAGCCCAGGCATCATTTGTCAGAATATCTAGATAAACAACCTTGTCTCCAAGATAGGATTGTGCTTCAGATAGATAGTCCTGCTCCACTAAGAGATAAACAGTTTCCCCTTCTGCTATGGTCTTGATAATCTGGCTAAATGCTCTTTGGGCAGCTTTTCCTTGAAATGGCCAAGACCCTGGTCGAGTAGGCCATATCATAAGAGTCCCATGGTGGGGTTCATATTCTGCTGGCATACGATATCCTAATTTCTTTGGACTGTGCATTATGATAATCTCTCCTTAAAGTCTTTGTAACCAAATGCCTTGACTAAACTGCATTCACCCTCTTTATCCATCACATACAAACTTGGAAGTCCAATCCCGTTAAAGGTATTATTTTTGACAAAGGAGTAGATTGCCATATCCTCAAAGTAAAGTCTATCTCCAATCTCAACTGGATTTTCAAAACTATAGTCACCAATGATATCTCCTGTTAGACAGGTATTGGAAGAAAATCTATAAGTATAGTTTTTTTCTTGCGCTTCAAACCGTCTCTCAATGGGGGACGATAAGGCATCTCTAGAACATCTGGCATATGGCAGCTTGCTGAAGCATCTAAGACTAAAGTCTCAATGCCATTCTCAACAATATCTAAGACTTCCGTAGCCAAATAACCCGCATTAAGCGCAATGGCTTCTCCTGGTTCGATATAGACATCAAGGTCATAGGTTTCACGAATACGTTTAATCTCAGAAATCAGTAAATCCACATCATAGTCGGCTCTCGTAATGTGATGTCCACCACCCATATTAAGCCATTTTACCTGATGCAAGTACTGTCCAAACTGCTCTTCTACAGCTTTCAAGGTTGTCTCTAAATCATCTGCACCTTGTTCACAGAGAGTATGAAAATGAAGTCCGTCCACCAAGTCCAGTAAATCACTCGGTATCTTATCTGAAGTTACTCCAAAACGGGATCCAGGAGCACAAGGATCATAGAGCGCGTGATCTCCTTGGGTCGAACATTGAGGATTGAGGCGTAGACCTACACTAATACCAGCTTCACGACAAGTTTGACCATATTTTCGTAATTGTCTCTCTGAGTTAAAGACGATATGATCAGATATTTGGAGCAACTCTTCCATGTCAGCTTCTTTAAAAGCAGGCGCGAAAACATGGACTTCTCCTGGAAATTCTTCTCGCCCTAACTTAGCTTCGTATAATCCACTAGCCGTCGTACCTGACAGATACTGGCTAATCAAAGGATAGGTTTTATAGAGAGAATAAGCCTTTTGAGCTAGCAACACCTTACAGCCTGCCTTTTCTTGAACCTCTTGTAGAATGCGGCAATTCTCTTCTAATTTTCCTAAGTCAATGATATAAGAAGGTGTTGGTACTTGTTCTAACTTCATTAGTCCACCATTTGTGGATTTTCTACCACAACCCATGGCAAACCGAATTTATTCAAAGCTTCCATGAATGGGTCTGGATCCAACTCTTCAAGGTTATAAACTCCTGGTTGTTTCCAAGTGCCATCCATCACTAATTTTGTCCCAATCATGGCTGGAACACCTGTTGTGTAAGAAATGGCTTGTGAACCAACTTCTGCATAGCATTCCTGATGATCGCAAACATTGTAAATGTAGATGGTCTTTTCAACTCCATCTTTAACACCTGTAAAGATACATCCGATATTTGTTTTTCCAACAGTACGTGGGCCAAGGCTTGCAGGATCTGGAAGCAAGGCTTTCAAGAATTGGATTGGTACGATTTCTTGGCCGTTAAAGTTAATAGCATCTGTACGAAGGAGCCCAACGTTTTCCAAGCATTTCATGTGCGTTAGATAAGATTGACCAAAAGTCATGAAGAAACGAATACGTTTAACTCCTGGGATATTTTTAGCCAGTGATTCAATTTCTTCATGGTGAAGAAGATACATGTCTTTTTGACCAACCTGAGGGAAATCATATTCACGTTTGATAGACATTGCTTCAACTTCTACCCATTTTCCATCTTCCCAGTAAGAACCTGGTGCAGAAACCTCGCGTAGATTGATTTCTGGGTTGAAATTGGTCGCAAATGGATAACCGTGGTCACCACCATTACAGTCTAAAATATCGATATAGTGGATTTCGTCAAAGTAATGTTTGAGTGCATAAGCTGAAAAGACGCTGGTTACCCCTGGATCAAATCCAGAACCAAGAAGCGCTGTCAAGCCTGCTTCTTTGAATTTTTCTTGGTAAGCCCACTGCCAGGAGTAGTCAAAGTAGGCTGTAAAACCAAGTTCCTTGCAACGTTTCTCATAAATAGCTCGCCATTCAGGGTCTTCTGTATCCTCAGCCTCATAGTTGGCGGTATCGATATAGTGGACTCCTGTTGCCAAACAAGCATCCATAATAGTCAAATCTTGGTATGGTAGAGCTACGTTCAAAACGGCTTCTGGTTTATAGCTTTCAATCAAGGCAATCACTTCTTCTACCTTGTCAGCATCAATAGCAGCTGTTTCAATCTTTGTACTTGTTTTTACCTTCTAATTTAGCCTTCAAGTCATCACATTTTGACTTGGTACGGCTAGCAATCATAATTTCTTTAAAAGTTTCGCTATCTTGGCAAATCTTTGAAATAGCAACTTGGGCAACTCCCCCACATCCAATAACTAATAAACGACTCATTTTTTTCCTTCCTCTTCTTCTAAAATGTCTTCTACATACTTGGGCAACATGAAGGCCCCCACATGTAAGTTTGCAGTGTAGTATTCTGTGAATAACTGGCGTTTTTTCCAGCCTTCCTTGTCAAAATCTTTGACAGGGTGGTATTTTTTCGATGCAAATCCAAACAACCAGTAGCCTGCAGGACTAGTTGGAATATGTGCCTGATAAACTCGGCTGATTGGAAAGGCTTGATTGACCTTGCGGTGCATACTTCGGCAAGCAGACTCATCTTCGTCAAAGAAAGGACTACCATGCTGGTAAATCATGATCCCGTCTTCTTTGAGAGCTCGATAACTATTGCCGTAAAATTCCTTGGTAAAGAGACCTTCTGTATGTCCAAATGGATCTGTTGCATCATTGATGATAATGTCGTAGTCATCTTCACAGTTTCTCAAAAATCTCAATCCATTTTGATAATAAATAGTGACACGAGGATCATCAAGACCAGCAGCAAAGTCTGGGAAATACTCACGACAAACCTCAACCAGCATCTCATCTGGTTCCACGATATCGATTTGTTCCAATTCTGGATAGAGTGTTAAAACCTGGGCAACACCACCGTCGCCACCCCCAATAACCAAGACTTTCTTAGGATTAGGGTGCACAGCCATAGGCACGTGAACAGTCATTTCATTGTAGACAAAGTCATCTGCATCTGAGAACAAGACGTGCCCATTTAAAATCAAAATCTTTCCAAAGCTGGCGTGTCTAAAACTTCGATATCCTGCCATTCACTTTTACCTGCGTAAAGTTGCTTAGCTGTTCTCAAGGACAATTTCACATCTGGAGTATGAACTTCAGAAAACCATAAATCCATTTAGTTCTCCTTTCTCTCAATGACATTGATGTGATTGACCTCTGGATCTTCCGTTCCTTGGAGGGAACAACCACGTTCTTTGGCAAATTGAATATAATCGACAAGACCTTGTGTAATGCGTTCACCGGGCGCTAGGATTGGAATTCCTGGAGGATAACACATGACAAATTCCCCGCAGACTTGCCCAACTGATTCGTCCAAGGTTAAGCTTCTTCTCTCTGAGTAGAAGGCTTCCTGAGGAGACAGAACTAACTCTGGTTGGATATATTCTCCAGCAATCAAGTCCTTCCCATCTCTTGAGTAGAGTCTCTTGATGTCAGCCAGAGCACCAACCAAGCGTTCAATGTCTTGAATGCGGTCACCAATGGAAATGTAGGCCAAGATATTCCCAATATCGCCAAATTCAATCTGAATATCGTATTCGTCTCGCAGGAGATCATAAACTTCAATACCTGTTAAGCCAATTCCCTGAGTGTAGACTGACAACTTAGTCACGTCAAAATCACAGACCGACACACCGTCTACTAGCTCTTTTGAGTAGGCATAGTAGCCACCGATGGCATTGATTTCACGACGAGCGTACTCAGATAGCTCAATGACCTTCTCAAATGACTCTTTCCCACGAAGGGCCAGATTGCGGCGTGAAATATCCAAACTAGACATTAGTAAGTAAGATGCTGATGTTGATTGGGTCAGGTTAATGATTTGACGCACGTACTCAGGATTCATCTGATCCCCAACTAAAAGAAGCGAACTTTGAGTCAAGCTACCACCAGACTTATGCATGGATACAGCTGACATATCTGCTCCTGCATCCATAGCAGATAGAGGAAGTTTATCTGTAAAATGCAGATGGGCCCCGTGCGCCTCATCTACTAAGACTTTCATTCCTGCAGCGTGAGCCATCTCTGTTAGCCCCTTAAGATCTGAACAAATCCCATAGTAGGTAGGATTGTTGATTAGGATAGCCTTGGCATCTGGATGTTCCTGAATAGCTTGTGCTACACGCTCATTTTCAAGCCCCAAAGCAATACCGATTTTTGGATCCACACTCATCTCAATATAAATGGGAATAGCGCCACATAAAACGAGCGCATTGATAGCTGACTTATGAACATTTCGAGGAAGGATGATCTTATCTCCAGCTTTACAGGTGGAGAGAATCATAGTTTGAACAGATGAGGTTGTGCCCCCAATCATTAAAAAGGCATGAGCAGCACCAAAAGCTTCTGCAGCTAGTTCCTCAGCTTCTCGGATAATCGAAATGGGATGCCCCAGATTATCCAAGGGCTTCATAGAGTTGACATCTATGCCTACACATTTTTCCCCTAACAGTTCGACCAACTCTGGGTTTCCACGGCCACGCTTGTGACCAGGTACGTCAAACGGTACAATTCTTTTCTTTCGTAACTTGACCAACCCCTCATAGATGGGAGCTTGGTTTTGATTTAACATTATAAAGACATACTCCTTTATCATATTTTTTAAACCTTAACCATGCAAGGCTCTAAAGGATACTTATGAAAAAAGAGCAGGTTAGCACCTGCTCTACAATCTACTGACGTATTTATGTTTGTTTCTTTTGAGTATGTCTGTTCCTGATGTTTCCTAACTCTCTAGTAGCAAATATTACGTACTTTATTGATCGTTTCACAAGATGACGTGTGCTTTCACCACACTAACAAATCTATACGAATTAGGACAAGTGTCCTAACATCAACTTATAAAAGTAGGCTTTTAACCCTATCAATAATGTGGCTTTTCAACCACGCTTCGGCATTCAACCCTGCCTGTCCGTAGGCATTTTTTACTCGGGTTTATATTTGCTAGAAAACATCATCTCATTTTCTAAGCTTCATTACTATATCATGTTTTCGTATTCTTGTAAAGTATTTTTAGAAACTTTTTTTAATAAATTCATTTTTTCGTTCGTGAAATTTATTTATACTCAATTAATTTCAAAAAGCAACCTCGTCCATTGTCTGCTGACAGTTGACTTTAAAACATTTTTTTCCAGTCCTAGAATAACTTCTTGAAGCTTATCAATGACAGCTTCCAATGTTTGGAAAGCCTTATTTTTAAAACCTCGTTTTCGAATTTCTTTCCAGACCTGTTCAATAGGATTCATTTCTGGTGTATAAGGTGGGATAAAAGCCAACTCAATATTACTTGGAATCTCTAAGGTACTTGATTTATGCCATATAGCATTATCCATGACAAGTAAAATATAGTCATCTGGATAAGCTTGTGAGACTTGCCGTAGAAATTCATTCGTCCACTCAGTATTGCATCCTCCAGCAATAAGGAAGAAGGAATCTCCTGTCTGAGCATCTACTGCCCCATAACAATAGCGATATTCTCGCATATAATGACTAGGAATGCTAGGTCGAATTCCTTGAGGAGCCCAACAAGAACTCATCTTACTGATCCTCCCGAAACCAGCTTCATCTTGGTACATCAATCGTACTTTGTTATAAGTCCCCTCCTCTTTAAAGCGCTTACTTAAGGTCTCGAATGTAGATTTTATTTTTAGACGTCTCAATTGTCTGAGCGCCTGCCTTCTTGGGATGTTCAGGTCGAGGAGTGACCGTTCGCCAACCATGGCGTTTCAGGAGATAATAGAAACCATCACGTGTGGAAGTGCGACCAATCTCTTTTTGATAGGCTTCAAATAACTGATTGACAGTTACAAATTCCCCAGCCTGAGCAGCTTCTATATGACGTTTTAGGAATGCTTGTTCCTCTTCGTAAGTCATATATTCTCGATGACGTCCACCACGGGTTTCTTGAAGAAGAGCTTCTAAACCAAACTTCTTATATTTTTTCAAATTCCTCCAAACAGTTGTTTTATTACAATCTAGCAGATCCATGATTTCCTTATAACTCTTTTCTTTTGAGCGAAAATAAATAATCTGTAGACGTTTGTGATATTTGGCGTACGATGAATCTCTTAGGAGTTGTTCAATTTTTTTTATTTCTTCGTTTGTAAGTTTCATAACTACTATTATAAGATGTTTTTTGATTTTAGTCCAGTATTAACTTAAAAATGGAAATCGTTTTAAATTTAAATCAAGAAACAAAAAAAGAGTCTGGGACAAAATAGTTCTCAGCCACAAAAAAAGCTAGAGATTTCCAATTGCGGAACTCTAGCTTTTTAATTTTGAGTCGTTCTCTTATTGTATTTAGGAGGTTATTGGCCATAAGTACCAATCCCATATCGATTTTCACCTGACGCTTGCCTCTCAGGTTACATCTCTTGTAACCTAAACAAGCCTTTATCTGCCCAAAGACAGGTTCCACATCAATCTTGAGTTGAGCGAAAATCTGTCTACCTTCGGGAGATAAAAGCGCTTGGCATTCTTTCATTTTTAAGTGCTGATAGCGTTCGTTCATATACAGTCCCTTTTGAGGGGCTGATTCAGGTTCATCAGCGTAGTAAACCTTGATTTCCTGTTGAAAATCCGTCTGTGTTTTCTGATGTTTGGTATGGTGAAAACGATAGCACCAGCCATCAGGATGCGTGTAGCTATCCTCCTTGTCATTGTAGTGCCAATTCGCTAAGTTCCTAGCCGACTGTCTATACCCTTTCTTCTGTTCCTTGTCAAACATGGCATATTTAATCAGATGGTTCACACCCTTTTCATCTAAACGAAGGAGGTTCTCTTCACTTCCATATCCAGCATCTGCGACAACTGTCTTTACGTTATGCGGATAAGTTTCAAGTAAGGGTAGAAGAGTCTTGGTGTCTGTTGGATTTGAGAAGACATCATAGTGAAGAACAAATTGGTTTTCAGTAGCGATTTAAAGATTATAAGCAGCCTTGAGTTGGCCATTTTTCATATGGTCTTCCTTCATCCGCATAAAAGTGGCATCTGTATCTGTTTTGGAAAAGCTGTTACGCCCTTCAAATGTTTCTTGATACTTCTCATATTTTTCAGCACGTACTGAAAAATCCTCCTTGACTTTACGCAAGACTTTCTTGAGTTTCCGACGCTGATTTTTACGTTCATCCTTTCCCTTAACGGGTGTCTCCTCAATGTCTTGGTTCAGTTTTTCTAATTCTTCTTCAAGGACTTGAGCGAATGCAAGCAACTGCTCTGAAGAAATTGGTTCTTCTTCATCCAGCTTAATAGCTTGATGGATAAGAGGAGTGATTTCTTCTTGAAAATAGACCTGCATCTGTTCTTGAAGTTTGGCGGAGAATTTCTCTGTCGCTTTCTTCCACACGAAACTATACTTGTTGGCATTAGCTTCAATCTTAGTCCCGTCAATAAACAGACAATCTAAGGTCACTAACTCTTCCATTTAAACGAAGATTGAGGTCGATGAAAAGATCACGAATGAGTTCTTCCATCCCTTCAGCAACACGAAAACGATTGATGGTGCGATAGCTGACAACTAACTGTCCTGTTAGGTACTGCATAGCGAGACTTTCAATCATCATTTTTTCAATTTTTCGCCCAGAGAAAATCCCTTGTGAATAGGCAAATAGAAGAGTAGATACAAGCATTTTAGGGTGATAAGATGGGCGACCAAAGGCATGATAGAAGGCATGGAAATGATGATCCTCCAAGAAGGTATTCACCACTTTTTCAATAGTAAAGACGAGATGGTCTTGTGGCAAGAAAGAACCGATTTCTAGTGGTAAAGTTGTTTGATTTGTGTTATAGTGAATATGCATGGGATAGCCTTTCTAAATGTTTATTGTGCAATTCTATTTTACCAAGACTATCGCAACCATGCAAAAAGCAACGGCAAAAACCGGCTCTATAATATTTGTAGTGGGTAAATCCCCTATGGATATTATGGAGCCTATTTTGTTGTAGAAAAAAGTCCCATATCATCTATAATAGATTGAATCTGGAATAGCATACCAAGGATTCTAAAGCGTTTTTAGAAATTAATTTGACTTTCCTAATCTCTTTGTTCATATCTTATTTCAATCCACTATATTCAACCCACTACAGTTGACAAACATACTAAGATTAGTAGTGAGAAAATCTCCGACGGGAGAGAGTACTCACTACTTTTTCTTTATGTTAAAGTAGAGGTGTCTTGTAAAGTCGTAGGGCTCTTTGGCGCTAGACGTCGCTTGACAAACTGGCAAGACACCTTGTTTTAGGTGGAATTTGATCAAAGTATGTGGGACGCTAGACGTCGCGTATTGAAAATAAAATCACTAAAACACGGAATTATTCAAGACAAAAGAGGTAATATCATGCGTACAGTATTTGGGATTGATGTGAGTAAGGCAAGTTCTGAGGTGGCAATTTTAGTCAACGGTGAAAAGATTCATGGATACACTATGCTCAATGACGCCATTGGCTTCAATCGTCTTTTGAATGACTTGAAAACTGTTCATAATCCTGAGATTATATTTGAAACTACTGGTGTCTATTCTCGGCGTCTTCGAGCCTTTCTTGAGGAATACGGCTACGCTTATACGCAGCTGAATCCTCTGGAAGCTAAGAAGCAACTGGACAGTCTGCGAGTTCGTAAAACAGACAAAATTGATGCTGAAATGTTGGCTCATTCTCAGTTTATACTCAATCGTAAACCAACTTATGCGCAGGAAGAAGTTTATCAACATCTGCGTGATTTAAGCCGTTTCTATCAAAATCTTACAGAAGACATTGTTAGAGCTAAAAATCGTCTACACAAGGTCTTACAAGTCACCTTTCCTGAATTGGAAAATCTCTTATCCACACCAACTGGAGAGCAATATTGGAATTTAGTGATGGCTTTTCCATGCAAAGAGTTTGTATTAAACCTATCTCAAAATGAATTATGTAAGATTATCCGTCAATCTACCTCCAAACGAATCTCTGAAAAGCGTATTGCTTACCTGACTGATAAACTTATAAAACTCGCTAAACAATCTTTTTGTGCGGTCAAGAAAATCTCCCCAATGCTTGAAGAGGTTCGTTACTATGCTCAAGAATTGCTTCGTCTTTCTGAGCACAGACAGGTTGTCTTAGACGACATGGTAGCTCTAGCTCAGCCTTTACCAGAGTATGACATCTTACGATCAATTCCTGGCATCGCAGAAATCACAGCGACATCTATCATTGGCGAATTGGGAGATATTCGTCGCTTTCAGTCTACCAATCAAATCAACGCTTTTATTGGCATTGACCTCAGACACTATGAATCTGGGAACTTTCTCGCCAAGGAACACATTACTAAGCGAGGTAATCCCTATGCCAGAAAAATCTTGTTCAAGTGCATTCATAACATCGCTTCAGCTAGTCATACCAATCCCTGCCATATCGCCGACTTTTATGAGAAACGAAAAAGACAATTGACAATAGCTTCAACCAAGCCACATGCGATTGCCTCTATACATCGTCTCATTAGAACAATGTATTACCTCATTACGCATAACAAACTTTACGATTACTCTTTGACCCAAAATCGATAAGGTCATCTATGCCGTATTATTATAACACCTTGTTTCAAAAAATACCAGATGAGGTGTTTTTTAGCATGCCCTTTTATGGATCAATAAGTGGTAAAAATAAGACAGTAACCTCACCTCAGAATAGCTACTGTCTTATCTCTTTTTTTACTTAAGGTCCTTGATATACTTGACAAATCGTAGAAAAGAGCCTATAAAAAAATGGAGAGGACAACGAATGTCCTCTCCAGATCTTAGCTTTTCTTCAACCCACTACAGTTGACAGAGAGCCAAAAAAAGTCCCATAAGATCTATAATGAAAAAGCGACCAAACCATCATTAGAAAGAATCATATGGAACAATTACATTTTATCACAAAAACTACTCGATATTAAAGACCCTAATATCCAGATTCTAGATGTCATCAATAGGGATACACACAAGAAAATCGTCGCTAAACTGGACTATGACGCCCCGTCTTGCCCTGAGTACGGATGTCAAATGAAGAAATATGATTTTCAAAAACCGTCGAAAATTCCTTACCTCGAAACGACTGGTATGCCTACCAGAATTCTTCTTAAAAAGCGTCGTTTTAAGTGCTATCATTGCTCGAAAATGATAGTCGCTGAAACCTCTATCGTTAAGAAGAATCATCAAATTCCTCGTATTATCAATCAAAAGATTGCTCAGAAGTTGGTTGAAAAGACTTCTATGACTGATATTGCTCATCAACTTTCAATTTCAACTGTCATTCGTAAGCTCAATGACATTCACTTTAAGCATGATTTTTCTCAGCTTCCAGAGATTATGTCCTAGGATGAGTATGCCTTCACTAAGGGAAAGATGAGCTTCATTGCTCAGGACTTTGAAAAGCTCAATATCATCACTGTTCTTGAGGGTAGAACACAAGCTGTCATCCGAAATCACTTTCTTCGCTACGACCTAGCTGTTCGTTCTCAGGTGAAAATTATTACTATGGATATGTTTAACCCTTACTATATCTTAGCTAGACAACTTTTTCCGTGTGCTAAAATCGTTTTGGATCGCTTTCACATTGTTCAACATCTTAGCCGAGCTATAAGTCGGGTTCGTGTCCAACTTATGAACCAATTCGATAGAAATCCCATCAATACAAGGCCATCAAGCGCTACTGGAAGCTCATCCAACAAGATAGCCGTAAATTGAGTGATAAACGTTTTTATCACCCTACTTTTCGCATGTACTTAACGAATAAAGAAATTCTAGACAAGATTTTGAGCTATTCAGAAGAGTTGAAACACCACTATAATCTCTATCAGCTCTTGCTTTTTCACTTTCAGAATAAAGAGCCCGAGAAATTTTTCGGACTCATTGAGGACAATCTAAAGAAGGTCCATCCTCTTTTTCAGACTGTCTTTAAGACATTTCTCAAGGACAAGGAGAAAATCATCAACGCCCTCCAGTTACCCTATTCCAACGCAAAATTGGAAGCGACTAATAATCTCATTAAACTCATCAAACGAAATGCCTTTGGATTCGGAACTTTGATAACTTTAAGAAACGAAGTCTAGCTTTGTTCCATCGTGAATTGTACCCTCTTGCCTTCGTGGACTTTACTTCCAGTGAATGCAGGTGGTTATGTTCCTCACAATACTTGAAGCCGTAAGGCACTAACCTTGGACAGTTTGGATGCTTGCAAGGCAGAGCGGGGCATCTTGGCATTGCCTTCACCCCTCTCTATATTCTTTCACATCTTAATCATATCACAATGTTTCGTGCAAAGCAGTACCGACTTAGTACCGAGGTAGTTCCGTCTTCTCGTTTTTTTACGAATCAATAACGCAATACCTGCTCCTTGGCTTCATCGCATTTTAGAGCTATAGCTATAAAAAATGGATTAAGAATCAGATTGTTTAATATCTTCTGTCATTTGATTGTCTACTTGCCAACGCCCTCGAACACAACAATTAAACTCTTCTACTCTGCGCTGGAAATAAAGAAAAAATAACGCACTTCATCATGTTCAATCGTGTTACACGTCAGTCCGATACCTCGTAGTTTCTCTCGCTGCGGATACCACACTGTCAGCCATTTCACATTCTTGGAAACCCAATATTTACGACTCTCTATCTAACCTCGCGCTTTCTTAACAGTTCGATAATATTGCCCTTTTGCACGTAATTTCTCCAGCATTTTGCCATCAGAAAAATAGAGAGAAATGTCCTCAAACATCGTCCCTTGATTCCTTTAACCAGCTAAACAGTAGTCCTCTTTCCCTGCAATAATCATCTTCACAATATCTGCCAGAATTCCCATATAATCCATGGTTACTATGCTTTTCTTGAGATATAAAAGTCTAAGCAAACGGACAAAAATAATAATTTCATTACTTTACTCAGCAACCCTAACTTGGCCCAAACTCAGATGATTTTCACCGTCAGTAAGAGGTGAAAATGTGATTGGCAGACTGATTTTTACTACGATTGCTACATATGAATTTACCATCTAGAGAAATCAAACAATTGAACTCCTTAGACAAAATGAAGCTGATCTCTTCTTGAAAACAGCGATTTAATTCATGAAAATGGGCATAAGAAATCATGCTCATGACCTGCTCAAAAGTATTATGAGAATGATAGTCCTCAGACAAATCTACATATTGGCCTAAAACTTTCTAATTCCACTCCACAAAATCAACTATTTCAACCTTAGAAAAAAATAGTGAACCTTGGCGGTCTGACGAGTATCTATGCCAGCAACTTTTTCTTCGATTGATAACCTCCATCATTGCAGCACCTCTATTCTAGTTCACTGTATAAATGGAATTCAGGTTATGAAAAGCCATTTTTTGAAAACATTATTCTATTCATGCATTTGACGTGTGTGCTGGGTAATCAGAAACTTATGGGATACACTATGATAAATTATTTGTATTTGTAAATCTTTTAGAACTAGGAAAGTTTTTTATAATTTTTTTTGAGTAAAATCAATTGCTTTAGGATTATTTAAACAAATAGTCATTAAATAATCGCCAAATATTTTGCTATAAAAATAACATGCACTTCCCTGACAAAAGCCCTTATAGTAGGATTCAAAACTAGTTTCTTGCAATATTCTAATATTTCTAAATCCATTAGACAGTCCAATACCCCTCAGCTTACTGCTTGATTCAATACAAGTCCACTTACAATAAAACTCAATGTCCTCTTTATTAAAATCAATATTCAGAATAGAACGTGAATGGTGAGAAACCATCTTATTAAGGTACTCTACATCTATTCCTACCTCTTCATCCGATATAGCTAGAACAGCTACCTTATGGGAGTATGCTATATTAAAATACTTGTCTTGATCTGACGTCAAAATATACTTTTTTCCAAACTGGTTTTGCTTTAGGTCGTCTTCTTCAATGCCAAAATTGGAAAACAACAGTTGATAAATCTTTTTTCTTAATAAAATTCGACATTCTTTCTTGTTTAGCCGTTTGACTAACCTTGAAGCATCTATGATAAAAACTTTAACACTAGTTTCTTTTCTCAACATTTTGAATCCATCTCCTAACTGAAAAGTAGCTACCGTAAATACCAAAACTTGACCCCCAGTTTCCAACTAAATGGACTTTCTCAAAATAATGGCTTAAATTTAAGAGCTTATTGGACATTAAATTTCCCTTGGCGTTGCGATACCAACCAAAAACACTCTTCTTCTCGTTAAAGTCTACAATCTCATCAGCTTGAATTCTGCTTATCTGAGTAGTTGTAACTCCGGTTACTGAAGTGAGCAATTTCTCTGCATCTTCCTGACCAAAGACACGGTCATCTAACTCAATTATAGTCAAGACGGCATATTTAAGATTTCCATCCCGTTTGATGAAACTAAGCATATAGTAATCATCACACATGCCAATAAATTCTTGATGAGACAAAGATAGGTCGGCCTCCAATTTAAAGTAAAAACGTTTAACATTAGGCGACAAGGATAAGCTAGATAGCTCTTTAAGGAGGCGCTTTGAGGCATTAGATTTAGCCAACTGCTTAAGTAAAGGAATAGGATAGCAAGCTAAAATTAATTGGGAAACACTATGCTTATCTTCATCAAAAGTCACTTGTAAGCGTCCTTCAAGCATTTCCAAATTCAAATACTCTATACCTGTATGTATCTGACAATTTGGATACTTTTGTAATTCCTTAAATAGAGTAGCAGTTAATTGAGATTCTTCTGGTAAATAATAGCCACCCTTTCCATAGGTAGAAAGAACTGATAAATAAGTGAAGGCTGAATCGTCTTTCATAACTCCAGCATAGGCAGGTCCAAAAGCAGCTAAAATTTTTCTTATCTTGATTGACAGTTTGAATTTGGATAACAAATCATCAAAGCTGATGAAGGCTGTTTCTTTGAAAAACTTCAATTGACTAAGTTGGTCATTGTTTGAAATAGCATTAATAAAACTGTTTAAGTAGGCATAAAATTGAGAAATTGCTTCAGCTTCAGATGGAAAGTTAGCAAATAAGATTTTTTCTTGCTCAGTAACTTTAAAAGAAAAGGTAAATTTTTCATTTTTATCAACTAGTAAAATCTCATTAGCCTCACCAAATGCTAAGTTTTTGATCCCTAACTCCTCAAAAAAAACTTGAAATTCTTGTAGATTAGGAATGCCTAGGTGGTGAGCACCAATAGGAACAGCTTTTTCTGTTCGATAGAGGCCACCAACCTTATCATTTTTTTCTAACAGAAGGACTTCTTCACCTTTTTTGGCAAGGTAAAGGGCTGTCAGTAAGCCTGAAAATCCTGCTCCAATAATACAATACCTATTCATGCTTAGTTACTCTTTTCGATAATTTTTCTCAGAGTTTTGTCAACACTTTTTATTTTATGACAAATTGTTGTGCATTCTTCATCAAGCAGTGTAAATGGGGGCATCAGAACAACGGCATTTTCCCCAGCTGCATGACTGAAAACATTTTTGGTTTTTAGGAGATTGGTGAAAATCATCGAAGGAGACCAGTTCCCAATCATTAGAGCATTTTTAGGAAATTGGCGAATCCTAAAGCCAATCATCAAGCCATGAATTTGGATATCATAAATCAATGGACTTTCTGCGAGATAATCGTATAGCTGATCTTGGAATTGCTGGCTAAGTTCACGAACACGCTCAGTGTAATTTTCTTCCTCAAGAATATTTAAAACTTCAATAGCTGCAGCACAGCCAACTGGGTGACCACTTGTAGTAAATCCGTGGACAAATTCGACACATTCATTGATTTCACCATAAAAAGCATCAAATATTTTTTCCGTTACTAGCACTGCTCCAAGCGGAAAAAAGCCACCAGAAAGCCCTTTTGACAAGAGCATAATATCTGGAAAGACACCATTTGTTTCTGACGCAAACATTTGTCCTGTTCGTCCGATACCAGTCGCGATTTCATCACAAATTAGCAGAATATCATTTTCACGACATTTGGATACGATATAGTCAAAGTAGTTTTGCTCAATGCGATAAACCCCTTCAGAACCTTGAATAGGTTCGTAAATAAAGGCAGCGATATTCTCTGTTCCAATTTCAAGCAGCTGTTGATCGAAGTCATCTTTTAATTTTTGGAGCCAGTCAGCTTCATTAAGATTTTCTGAATTATAAACAGGATTTCCTGAGTGAACCTCTTCAAAGCCACCAACTAATGGGAAAAATTTTCGACGGTCTTCCTCAATTCCACAGGCACTCAAGGCACCATAGGTTGAACCGTGATAACCGTCTTTCAAATAAAGAATAATATGTTTTCCAGGTTTACCTTGGTTAAAAAAGTAACCCCTTGCCATCTTGAGAGCTGTATCTGATGATTCAGAACCGCTGTTGGTGTAAAAGACGCTCGAATAATTTCCATGAGTCAACTCGACCAATTTTTCCGCTAAAACCAAGGCTGGTTTATGGGTGGTGGTCATTAAAGATGAAAAATCGAGTGTTCGATATTGTTCTTCAATCACCTTAACCACGCGATCATTAAAATGCCCCAAAGGCATATTCCAAAGACCAGAATTAGCATCAATGTGCTTTTTCCCATTGCTCTCCTTAACAAAAACACCTTCAGCTTGTTCGACTTCCGTGTAGAATTTGTCCAAATAGACTTTCATCTGATTCCAACAATTCCATACCAATTTTTTATTTTTCTTCATTTAAAGAGGCTCCTTTCGATAATTGAGTCATAATGAGTGGCCCAGATTTTTCATTGGTAATGAGGATCAGCGTTGACGAAAAAGTCACCCCATCCATTTGCCAATTATTTGTTAACAATTTATAAGCCAGCGATGTCGCAATGATACTATTGCCACCATAATAGGTTCCTACAAATTCGGATAAATCCAAAGGAGTGATTCCTTTTTGCTGGCATTTTTCAAACACATAAGACTTGATAACTTTATCATTTAGCAAGATTAGTAGCAAACGAGATGATACCATTTCTGTAAAAAGTTTGTCAAGCCTGTTTATCTTCTGCTTGGGGTTACTAATCGATTGATTCCAATCAATCCTAATAGCATCAGGGCTAGGTTTTGAAGTTTTTCGCAAAAGCAGGCTGCTCGTTCCTTCATTGACATGAGCAAAGTTTTTTATTTCTACCTGTTTCTCATCTCCTCCAGATACAATGTAGACTTCATCATCAGTCATACTTGCTATTGCCATTCCAATAACATTGCTACAAGAAAAGGCAACGCAGTTCCCCCTAAACTCCATCAACATAGCAACATTACCCATAATGGAGTTGGAAATAGTCTGGATAAAGGTCGTCGGACTGACCGTATCACTATTGAGCAATTTCATGTACTTGAGATTGCCCTGAAGTTCTCCATAAGAAGTGGTTATCAGATAATTAAGCTGGCTCAGGTCAGAGACTACATTTCTATGGGGAGCTAGTAATCTGTAGACTGATTTTAAAAAAAGTTTATCAATCCTAGTCAATCGTCTAAGTTGACTAGGAGGAAAAGATTTCTTTAGGTCATCTACTACTAGTGTTGCAGGCTCCAATTGATTATCTTGATTAATCTGATAGGGGATTAGAAGGTCAGCTGAAATGATTTCGATAGTCATACTCTCTCCTTGATTAGATGGTGGCGTAAGTTGCTTTTACTACTAATTGTTTTTTGGGGGTCATCACAGTGATTTGGCACTGATAAATACCTTTGTAGTTTCCAATAATTTTGGCTTTGATGGGAGTAGTTGACAAAAAAGAGTCATTGCCCAGAACTTCAAAGTCCTGAATTTTGCTGAGTAACAGGGTACCCTCAACATCTAAAGTCGCTCTAATGGTCAACTCGCCAACCTGACAAATTGCCTCAATCATATCGGCTAAAAACTCCGTGTGGCAGTTATCATTTGGCGTACAGGTCAGACTTTCTTCATCCTGCACCTCAACCATAATGCGATCATTCCCTTGAGCAAAAAGGTCAGATAGTAGTTGCATAGACCAATACTCCTTGGGCAACTGTCTTTCCTGAAACACTAGCTTTAACTTTCACTTTAAAAATACCATTAAATTCACTGAGCAATTCAGCTTCGATATCTAAACGGTCCCCAGGAGTAACAACTGATGAAAATTTCATACTGTCAATTTTGACCAACACCCCTTCAATTTTAACTCCATCACATGTGGCATCATAATTGACTAAACCAGCGACTTGGGCGCAAATTTCGGTGATGTAAGCTCCTGGTAAAATAGGATTCCTTGGAAAATGCCCAGTTACCCAAGGTTCATTGACAGTGATATTCTTATAACCTTGAATTTTTTTCTTATATTCCAACTTTGTAACTCTATCTACCAATAAGAAAGGATAGGCATGGGGTAAGATAGTCATAATTTCTTTGTTGTTAATTCAGTAGTCATTGATAATCATCCTCATCATTTTTAAGCTTAACTGTTCCTCTTCAAAAATAGAATGAATACAGTCATTGATTTCCGTTTGAAGTGCTGCTTTGTCTGTCACAGCTCCTTCAGCAAACTGCAAACTTAAAGTGGCTAACTGCCTCCATAATTTAAATAGGCTGACATAATGCTTTTGAAGCTCTTCAATACGGTTATCACAAAGATTTTTCTTGGCTTCTTTAAGAAAACGGGCATACATCCGTCTAAAATTGCCCCCTCCTGTACCGACATTTTCAAACAACACTCCCATCATGTAAAAATTTTCTCGTAAGAAAGTATTATCTTTTTTCTCAAACCATAACTTAACTTCCTTTTGAAAAACTTTTAGACCATCAAGTCCCATTTTAAAAGCATAGGGATAATAATATTTATGGTGGTTGATCTTTAAGGCATTGATGATGGATTGTCGCTTATCAAAATAAGAGTTGTTTTCAAATTGGAGAACTTTCCAACGGTTATTGGGATTGACGGGAGCATCTTTAGAGCCACGTGCTTGCTTTAACATGTCAACGGAAATTTTTAAAGGTTGATTCCAAAGATAATCTAAAACATAAGCATGGTCCTGATCGTAACCAACTAATAAGAGGGTATGGAGTCCAAAGTGGAAAGACATATCCAAATTGATTTTATCTCTAATGTAATCCAGTTTCATCATATCCACTTCTAAAACAACTGGAAAACCTTGATCAATCCATTGTTTAGAGGTTTCCCAAGCATCATCAGCGTCATCGTGGGTACCTGTGAAAATCGTTCCACCTAGAATATTCATCAAATTTTCTTCCAGTTGCTCATTGCGACCTGTGAAGAAATAATAATTTAATCCCATGTACTTTTGATAGGTAAACCCCAGACCACTAGACAAACCAAGACACATATCTTCTGAAAAGGAATAGCCAGCGTGTTTGCTTAAGGTCTTTAAAATCGTTGTCGTGCAATGAGACCCCACGCTATGATGTTTGACGACACCTTCTAATATTTTCATTTGACCTCCTCCAGTATGTCTTTAAATAAATTGATTTCTTGTTTAAAAACGTCAATGACACGCTTAGACTCGACAAACTCCTCTTTAAACAAGGTCCTCTCTTGATTTTCTAAAAGTGCTATGGATTCGTTGAAAGTCGGATAAAATTGCTTCAAATATTTGAAAAACATCGCTCTTTTTTGAATAAGATTTTGAGAAGGCTTGATATAAGGGAATTTTTGAAACTCATAATTGCTAAAAGGAGCATGCGTAAATTGTTGCAGTTGAAAGATAAGGTATTCTTTTAACTCATCTGCATCTATAGAAAAGGGCGTTTCTAAAACGATATCTTCAAAAACACTATCATCCTCAAATTGCTCAAACCAGCTATCAGCCTCTTTAAAATAAATTTCAATCCCTTCTAGCCTTAAGGGGGCATAGCTAAAACAATCAATGGTCTGAGGGGTATCATAATGACGCACAAGAATCGTTTGTCCACTCTCCAACAATCCCCTCAAGCGTTTGCTCTTTTTCTCACCAGACGTTTGCAAATTGATACTAAAATGCCGATTAAGAAAATCTTTTAATAGTATCTTTTGAAGAGTGTGGTCCTCAATCATGTAAGTAATTTCCTTATCAATATAAAAACTGAAAAATAGGGATGGGATATTATTCACTATCGATAGCCTCCAATTCCTTTAAAATCAAGAAAGGTAAGCCCAATTCAAGTTGCTCTAACTTATCAATCAAGGCTATTGCCTGTTGAGAATTTATTTTCTCGTCAACCGTGTATTTGTCGCTGATGTATAGATTTGCCAATTGATTCCATAAATAATTAGCTCTCATCAACTGACTAATGGATTTTTTAAACCCTTCTGTTTGCCCATGTTCTTTGGAAATATATTTTAAAAAGCGAGCATAATTACGACGCAGCATACCGAATGAAACATATTTTATGAGGTAGCCAGAATTTTCAAGTGAGCTTGCCAAGATATCATCTGGTAGCATGTGATTAATCTGTCTGATTGTCTCGAAAAATAATTTCAGTGATAAGTAACCTAAACACGGATTTTGACTGCTGAGATAAGTTTTCATATTATTCTTTATGGCTGAAACCGCAGCCGCTTTAACGGCATCACTACCAAATCGAGTCGGTAGAAAGCGATGAATTTTATAATGCGGGTCAATCTTACTTCGAGTATCCACATTCATGGCTTCAAGAAATATAGATTTATCGATGGTAAATACCTGCTCTTCAAAATTTTCACATAAATAGAATTTATCTTTCTCAAAACCAATCACTTGGGAAATATGAAGGGGAAGCAGAACATCCAAACTAAAGTCATTTAAAAATTGTCCCTGATTGTGTAATTCATCCTTGTAGTGTCCTAAGGCAACTTCACAAAAGACAGGTTGCTTTTCATAAGCGATAATATCCTCAATAATTTGAGGCTCTTTTTGAGTTATCAATGAATAGGTGCAGCCAATATTTTTAGAAAAATTTTCAAAATAATCAGCATGGGAAACCAGTATTTTCATTAAATGGTGTTCCTCATTGGGAAGAATAAAAGAAAAATCGAAGCCTTCACAAAAACCTAAAACAACATCTTCTGATAGATAGAAATCATTCCAAGCCATAAAATCACTTAAAGCTGTCGTCTTACAGGATTTGCCTGGAAAATGTTTATAATCTAAAACTACCATTTTGATATCACTTCCTTCTCAAATAATTCTTGAAAACGGACTTCCTGATTTAGCCATTCCTCTAATTGCTCTCTTGATAAAAGATCAATACCATCTACAGCATCTAAGAAGTCAACAATGGATTCTAATTGCTGGCAAGTCTCTTTAAAGTTATAGTCAAATCTAGTTTCAACTTCTTTTAAACCTTGAAGATAAATCATCCTGCTTTTTCTAATGGACTGAAGTTCTTGTTTTAAGGCATTCTCAAGATGAGTAAGTCGGCAATCTTTTGAAGTTCTGTCGTGGCGGCTATTGTAGCTATTTTTGATGACTTGGTTCTTGAGAGAAAGAGCCAAACACTCCTTTAAATCTCTAAAAATAGGCTTCATGAAAACTGGACTATTGAGCATTATCCACTCTATTTTAGCTAGTTTAGAAACATCTCTCAATTTTAGTTGGTGAGAACGGGCATCAACAACTTCAACTTGATAAGGTTCTTGATAATCTGTGACAATTTCATACTCTCCAGTGTCTTGATTTTTGAGCATGGGTGGAGCAATGTTACGCTTGCTATTTTCCGCAATTAACTGATAGGCAATCTGACTATCAGTATGCTCAAATTTCTCAAGATATATTCCAAGAGAGGAAGAAAAAATTTCGATAAAGGAGGGATTGTGAAAAACTAGACGATTTCTAAAAGAATAAAAAGAGTAGTCATTGGACAGAATGGCAACCAGACCTGTAGAGAGATTGAGATTGTCCAAGGATAATTTCAAACGAATACCTAGATAATCATTATTATCATCTAATGCTTTATTATCCAAGAAGGTCAGATACTTATTTTTTTTCACAGATTAATTCTCCTTTCTTCCAAAGGCTGTCAATTTTCGAAGTAATGGCTTCAGGTACTCTCAGCATTAATTTCTGGTCTTTTAAAAAAACGTGTTCCGTACTACCTTCAAAACACAATTGCCCATCTTGATTTCTTATCTTATAATGAAAAACTAGCTTAGCTGACTTTGGCCGTTCAAGTATAACCTCTATTTCAATGTCTTCACTCGCATAGATAGCATTCTTGTATTTGCCATTAGCAGCAATAACAGGAAACTGGATGGCCTCAAACAAATCCATTTCTTCTTGAAAATAAAAATCAATAACAGAAAAACGTGATTCTTCTAACCAACAAAAATAATTGGAATGATGACATACCCCATAAGAATCGGTGTCGCTAAATCTGGTCTTCAAGCTATACAAATGTGGGTTCATACTAACTTCCTTTCAAAAGCTCTTTGGACGAGAGCACCTTCCCACAGTGACTAAAATAAATGAAATAATTATTAGTCGATAATAAATTCTTCAACCTATTATACAAGGGCGTGTCCTTATTCTCCTCATCTCGAAAATAATCAGTCATCACCTGGTCAGTGTAAAAGGAATCCCCTGTAAAGAAGGCATGTTGACCACCTTCAACGATAGCAACAGACATATGACCTTTAGTGTGATTGTTGGTTTTAACCAAAGTGATTGAATCAGATAAGGAAACAAAATCAACCTCTTCAAAGTCAACCAAAGTAAAATCGGAGAGATACTCTCTCAAGTAACAAACATTGTAATCAATGGTAAATCGTCGTTTAGGAAGAGCATCAACCTCCTGTTTTGTAACAATTAATTTTTGTTTATCAAAATCCAAAAATTCTAGGGAAGACACATGGTCATGATGCAAGTGAGTTTGTAGCAAATCATCAATATCACTGATGTCAAGGTTCAGTTTATGAAGTTCTGTCTGTAAATCACGTTCAAAACGAAACTCCGTCCACAACTTATATTTTGTCATAACTTGATTAAGTTCGATACTTCCACCAGAGTCAATCAAGATTTTTTGACCTCCAGCAAGACAAACTAGATAGGCATATACTGGATACACACTATCTGCCACTCTCACCTTCCCAAAGTCTAAACGATGAATATTCATTTTTAACTCCCTTTGTTATTTTTTAAAATTTAAAATTGCTTTCAAAAAACGCATACGGCTCCAAGTGATACCTTTCTAAGAAGGAATCAACGACTTTCATAGAATAACCTAGCACTGCGACTACCCCACCGCCATCATCACTCCACATACTAGCGGCATAGAGATTGGGAATAATACTCGATGATCTCACACGGTATTTGCTTTCAATATAATCAGGTGTCACTTCAAATCCCTCACTGGCACCATTACGATTTTGCGTGTAACGAAAATAAGTCTTAGGTGTCGCTTCCACCTGAACTAAAATGTGGTCTTTGATATTAGCACCAAGGATAGACTCCGCTCGGCTAATCAATTCTTCTGCCAGTTTCTTCTTTCTATATTTGTACATGGGAGTTCCATAAGAATCCCATAGTCCCTGAAAGTTAGCAGGCACTGTTGCTCCAATAACCAGCTGAGACTTTCCTTTAGGCGTCAATTTGGCATCCCTAGAAGATATGGTGTTAACAAAGAGAGGCAAATGATCCAAGTTTAACCCCGTGCCTTGATTCATATTTTTCTTCAAATCGTAGCTTCCCTCAAAATAAAAATTAGTAAATAAGGCGGGAATTTTTACTTCCTCTAAGGTCTTATCTAAGCCTAACCAAACGGTAAAAGAGGAACAACTCGTCTGCCAGTCAACTTCTACTTTTTTCAGTAAGCCTTGTGGTATCAAATCACTAGGAAGCATTTGAAGTGCTGAATAGAGATCAGAAGAGATGATAATATCATCCGAAAACACAGAAGAACCATCCAAGCATTTGACACCTACCGCTTCCCCCCTCATCTGTGAGAATTTCGACAACAGCCTTCTTAGGATGAACTCGACCACCATGACTTTGGATGACATAGACCAAAGCATCAATCAAGGTTTGAGCCCCACCGAGAGGCAAATACATATTGGTTCCCTTAAAAGCAAACATAATAGTCATCACAAAGGAAAAGATGGAAGAATCTGGCTTACCATCAACCAGCCCCAAAAGAATGGTTTGAACATCTTTTGAAGAAATACATTCTTCAATCACTTCAACCAAGGTACTCTTGCGATATTTCTTGATAAAATCCAAATCAGCAAGCGATAAATTTTTACCTTGTTGTTTAGAATCATCAATAACTTTGATAGATTCATAAAGTTTTTGAATTATGGTTGCAAAGCGACTAAGTCCTTCTTGTTCTTGAGGATAATCTTGCTTGAGCTGATCTAATATTTCCAGACTTCCAAGTCGATAATTGCCATTCTTGTAAGCTATGGTTTCCGAAAATTCTAGCCATGAGATTTCTGGGGCACCAAGGGATTTTAAGAGATTATCAATAATTGTCTTAAAGCGATCACCACCAATTTTCATGATAGCTGCAATAAATTCAAAGTCCTTCCTCTTAAAATTATGGCAATATCCCCCGAATTTGTTATGAGATTCTAGAACTTGAATGTCAACTCCCTTATTAGCTAAAGCAGCGCCTGCCACTAGGCCACCAATTCCTGAACCTATAATAATAACCTTTTTATTCACTATTTTATCTTTCTACTTTGATCGCTACACTAGCTGCACTGCCACCAAAAGCTGCCGAATTGCTCATAAAAATATGATTCTGACAGTCTTGATTTTGGGGACAAACAGCATATCCTTCAAAAGAATCATCCAGCTTGCTAGTGACATTATAGTTTCCAGCAGCCTTGCTCTCTTTTAATGTTTCCAAAGAAATTATCACTTCCAACAAGCCCGTAACTGCTAAACAATGACCCGTTAGACCCTTGGTAGACGAAACAATAGGCTTTGTTCCACTAAAGATGTTAGCTAGAGCTTGTGCCTCCATAGAATCATTATCCTGCGTCCCTGTCCCGTGTAAATTTACATAAGCAATCTCATCAGGACTCAGTCTAGCTTCTGATAACGTCTTTCCCATGGCTGTTATCAGACCACTCCCTTGAGGGTCTGGTTTGGTCGGATGAAAAGCATCATTACCTATACCCGTTCCTAAAACCTGACCTAGAATGTCATGACCTTTTACCCTAGCAAAATGTTCATCTTCAAGTACCAGCAGGCACCCCCCCTCTCCTAGGGTAATACCATCACGATTTTCTGCCAAAGGCTGACAACCTTTTTGACTCAAGGCACCAAGACTATCAAAACCTGTCAAGGAAGTAATTGAAATGCTATCAACTGCCAAACAAATGACCCTCTTATAGAGACCAGATTTGATATACCTATAGCCCAAAATGAGCGAAATTAATCCTGCAGCACAGGCAGTAATATTAGTAATGACATCATCAGTCCCCACAAAATCAGATAATTTCTGAGAGAATTCATTCATTTTTTCCAAATCAGAAATAGCATTTTGAACATAATTTTCGACATAAATATTTCCTGACATAGATGTAGCGAAGGATAAGAGGGTCGGAATATCATCTTCAATCCGATAATTTTCCAAGAGCTTTTGGCTAATTTGTTCAATCTTTTCTCCATCAACATCATTTGTGGTCTGCTGGTAGGTTGATGGGGTAAATTGAGCAGTCAAGTAGCCCAAGTTATTCCTTTTAAAAATCGTTTTGGGGTGGTCTAAGATTGCCCCTAGCTCCTCTACATTCCTTGCATAAGGAAGCTCGACATCATAGTCTGTGATGACAACGTTGATTTTATTGTTTTTCATAATTTACTCATTTTCAAGAATCTTAGCGAACAGAGTAACCACCATCTATGGTTATGCTTGCCCCTGTCATGCTCTCATTTTTTATCAAGTAGTCAATGGTATCCACAATATCATTGAGAGACACTGTTGCCTTTAACAAACTAGCATTAAGGTGCATCCAAGCTGTTCGATTTTTAATTTGCTTTTTGGCTCTTTCTAAAATTTCAGACTCAAAGAAACCTGGGCAAATACAATTAACAAAGATTTTTTTCTCAATACAGTCTAATGCCAGACACTTGGTGAAATTAATGGTTGCCGCCTTAGCAGAACTGTAGGCAATGGACTCGTAGGTACCAATTGTTCCAAAAACAGAAGACACAATAACTATGCGACCTCCAGCTTCCATATGATTGAGAGAAAATTTCGTACTCAAGAAGAGACTGTCAAGATTGTTAGTCATAGTTTGCTGCCATTCACTGAAGTGCAAATCTGATACCGTCCCTGGAAGATATTGACCAATACAGAAAATACAGACTTCTAATTTGATGTCTGTATTTTGGAAATAATCCTGCAATTGGTCATATTCCTCTTCTTTGGTGACATCAAGTTGAAAATATTGATCAGTTGCTTGATCTTTAGTAACTCGATCAACCAAGAAAAGATTTTCTCCTTGATATTTTTGTTTTACGGCCCGACCCAATGTTCCTTCTGACCCAAAAATAATGATATTTCGCATTTACAGACCCCCTGAAACAGAAATAACTTCACCAGTAATATAACTTGAATAGTTCGATGCCAAAAAGAGAACCAAATTGGACACTTCTTGCGTTGTTCCAAATCGTTTCATGGCAACTTGACTCGCAAATTCCTCCCGCAAATTTGGCGCCAACTTGTCAGTCATATCCGTTGCGATATAACCTGGTGCAATGGCATTAACTCGCACATTATAGGCAGCTAATTCTTTGACAAACTTTTAGTAAAACCAATAATCCCTGCCTTAGAAGCACTATAATTAGTTTGACCAGCTGTTCCTAAAAGACCAGCAATGGAAGTCATATTGAGAACCACACCAGACTTATGTTTCATAAAGTTAATTGAACAGGCCTTGGTTACATTAAAGGTACCATTTAGATTAACATCAATCACCTTATTCCAAGATTGTTTTGACATCAACCCAAAGTAAGAGTCCTTGGTCAAACCAGCATTATTAACTAGAACATCAATTACCTTACACTCTTTGATAATGCAAGTGATAACCGTTTGTGTTTCCTTATAGTCTGAAATATCACATTTAAAGCCTTTGATGACTTGAGAAGACTGAATGAGTTCTTCTTCAAGGTATCTAGCTGCTTCATCAGAACTACTGTAAAGGAAATAAACATTGGCACCAAGTCGGTAAAAATCAGTCACAATTTGCTTACCAATACCGCGCGTTCCGCCGGTTATAATTACATTCTTTTTATCAAATCTAATATCCATATGACACGCTACCTATTTTGAAATTACAAGGGCAGACAAGGAACCTGACGCCTCAATATTTAATACCACAACCCTATCATCTGGTCCTTTTAAATTACTTGTCGCAACTGCAAGACCGACAAAGGAAGAAGCTGCCAGAGTTTCTCCAATCATATCCTTTAGGGCTACCGTTTGAGTACTTTCTGGGAATAAAGCTTGAACAGCTGATAATTCAGCTTCTCTTAATCCAAGATAGGAATCACTGGCCAAATAGACTTTAGAAATAGCTTCTGCTTTGGTTTCAGACAGCTTCAAAGCCTTTAATAACCTGACTGAATTTCTTTCGAACATCAACCGGTGCTGATTCGCTGTACAAAGGTGCGTAGCCAAGCGAGCTTTCGGAGTAACCTATAATATAGGCCAAATCAGGCATAGTATCCTCAAATCCTAAAAAAACACTTCCAACTGCTTCGTTAAAAATATCTTTACCAAAACGAGCAGTAGAGTATGCCTTCACTTGGTCTAGGACTTCATCGACTCCACCGATAATAAGATTGTCCTTGCCATCACATTTCTTTAAAAGACGGATAGCATAAACAATGGCATTACTTCCCATAAACAACGTACTGTAACCTTTAAGGTTAAAGAACTTGGCAACATGACCCAAAACAGAATTAGAAACTGTATTGGCAAAGACAGATGGACTAGAAAACTTAGGTCCTTCTTTTAAAAGAGTATCGCCAAAATGCATATTAGTTTTTAGAGGACCATAAACCGTATTAACAATAAGTCCTGTATTATCACCATTTGTAAAGGTCAAACCATTTAAGAGTTTGCTCACTGATGCTAGAAAAGTTCGTGAAATAGAATTTAAGCGTCTTAATTCTCCACGTCTTTTACCAGACACTTCGATGGTTTCTTCATTAAAGATTCGTGGTATTTCCACCCCTTCTATCTCATTGGCAGATGGAAGCATCAGCGAGTAATCAACACTCTTAATCGGAATTTTTAACATAAGTATTAGCTCCTTCTAGTTCATTAATCTCATACATTGCTGCTGTAAAGTAAGCCGCACCGAAATGGTATAGGTTGTCTTGACCTTTCTTAAAAGGATTTGTCATAGCCTCTTTGGCCGAAAAGGCCCAATTCCCTGGGTAATAGTCACTATTGTGAGCCACCATATCGTCATAGCTAGATAAGTCGATAAAGGTCTCGATAAAGGCAAGCAGCTCTTCATCCTTCAACTGACCATCATGGTAAACATCAATCTGAACCTGACCATCATGCTCTGCTAGCATTAATTGAGTAATACCTTTTGCTTTCAAGTCATCAAATCCAAATAAGAAATGGTTGACTGGGAAGATGGGCAAGTACCAATAAAGGAAACATAACCAGAAACTTTTTCAGGTTGACCAACTTTTAAAACAAGCAAGTCCTCAGTCGTTTCATTTGAATCTTTATCAACCATTACCTTAAATGTAGAAGCAGCCATCAAGAATTTAGACAGTTGCAATGAGCATTTGGCATCAAAAATTTGAGTCACAATATAAGCGGCACCATTGTTAAATGAAATATCTTCTTTTGGAAAAAGACTCTTAAAAACGGCTCTTAATTCTTTAGGCAATTGGCATTCATCAATATAGTCAAAGAAATTTTTATTGTAAAACATGAGTAAATGCGGAGTCATTTTTGGCAAAATTTTATAGCCATTTTCAACAAAAATTTTCCACTCGGTGCCAATTGCTAACATAATTTCTTCCAAGCTCAAAACATCATCTTTAAAGGCTGCATAACGTTCCGCAAAGTCTTTCATAAAAGCTGAAAAACTTGCTGGTTTTTCCAAGCTTCCAACCTCCGTAATAAAATAGGTTTTGATTCCCTCATATTCATCAATGGGTTTCGACCAAGATAGTTTTTCAAGATATTTTCCACACATCCCTTGGACAGGATCATTGTAATATAGCGGAAAATACCCTAGGTCAATCTTGGAGTCCTCGATAATTTTGAAAGGAATATCATGCGATTCACAATATTGGCCTAATAAGCTAGCAATCGGCCAACTGCAAGAAACTTCTTTCATAGTTAAACCTCATATTTTTTTAAAACAATGCTTGAAGTATTTCCTGCAAAAGCAAAGGAATTGGAAACCACGTAATCAAAATCTACCTTGCGATTTTCACCGTAGATTCCATGAATATTTTCAGGAGTTTCAACAGGATTTGGGTGTTGATGGTAGTATAGATCATTTTCTGTTCCAATGAAAGAACTGAAATGGCCAATTCAATACTACCTGCAGCTCCTAGACAATGTCCTGTTCGTGATTTAGTTGAAGAAAAATAGACTTCGTTATCTTTGAAGGTATCTTCAATAGCCAACAATTCCATGGAGTCATTGGCAACTGTCCCCGTACCATGCATGTTGACATAGATAGATCCAGTTATTGAAGCCAAGTCAAGGCCAGCGTCTGCAAAAGCGCCTTTCATAGCAATAGCTGCCCCTTCACCTTTTGGATTGGGGGATGTAATATGATAGGCTTCATTTTTCGAGCAATGTCCCATGACCTCAGCTAGAATGGTTGCCCCTCTTCTTTTAGCATGTTCCAATTCTTCAAAAATAAAGAATGCACTAGCTTCCCCAAGATTGATTCCTGTTCGTTCAACATCAAAGGGTTGACAAGGACCTTCCGCTAGAGATTTTAAAGAATTAAAACCAGCTGTTGAGAAATAGGTGAGGACATCAGAACCACCGACAATAGCTGCCTCAAATTCGCCTTGTCGAATGGCATCAATGGCAACTCCTGTTGCAGCAGTTCCCGCTGCACAAGCAGACATGGTGGTGTAAATCGGGCCATTAATCTCTAATGAACGCGTTAATTTATCAATAAATGACGGAATATCATAAATAAGGCGATTATCTTTGTTCTCACTAGCAAGGTAATCCATCATTAATTCATTCCCGCTCAAAGATGAGGAATAAGAAAACATTACATCCCCATCCAAAGAATCGACGACAGCTTTCAAACCAAAATGTTCTTCCAAATCCTTGATAGAATCCAAAGCTAAATTAGTAACACGTTCAAAGTAAGCACCTTGATCAACCACTTCTTCAATTTCACAAGCAATGTTAGTTCTCAAATCATCAGTTTTAAACAGCGTAATCTGTTTTTGACCTGGAAGCTTATTTTCTAGATTGATCAACAAGTCTTGATAATTATTGGCTATGGAACATTTAGCTCCAACACCCGTTATGACAACTCTTTTCATTTTTTATCCTTTATATTTTTTTCTACTGACCAAAAACACTGACAACAAATATGTCCCAATAGTAAGGACCAAAGCGGCTAGAATTGCCTGATAATTAATCGACACACTATAATAAGTTTGGGTACTCTTTGAGATGAGTGAGAAAATAAGGGTAAACAAGAAGTAAGTATAAACAATCCCACTTACTGCACCAATCAATATCATTGGGTCGTAAACACGCAAGACTAATTGCATGAGTGCTTTCCGTGAGAAACCATTTCTAAAGAGAATGCGTTGTTCTCTACCTGTTTGGTCATTCAGATAAGCAATCGATACACTGAGTAGGGCAATCGGAATGAGAATACCACTGACAAGCATGATCCGACCGACCAGTTTAAGATTTTTCGTATTATCCTTAACATCTTGGATAAGCGTTTGAGCAGTAATAACCCTGTTCACATCTGACTTTTCGCCATAATCCGTTTGATCATCTTTGTTGGCATAAAAACCTGTAAAGCCTTTTGAAATGTAGTCTTCTTTGACAAAATAGTCATAGTCAACATAAAGATAACTTCCTGAGCCTAGGTTGCTAATACCTGCAACGGTCAAGCCATCAATTGTTTTATTATTCAAATCAAGTGAGATGCTATCTCCAACATGAACCTTCAATGAGTTTGCCAGCACAGCATTAACAACGACTTTTTTCTGAGATACTTTCTCATTTAAGTCTTGACCTTTTGCTGATACTAGTTTTAAATTCTTGCCGGATTTTAAAGCCAGAACTTGTGACATTTGGTTTTGTTTACCTTCAGTAATAATGGCACGTTTTTGGCTGAAATACTGACCGCTATAATCACTATTGCTTGTATAAACAACTTGTGAATAATTGATGCTTTCCTCAATCCTTTGGAGAGCACTAGATGGCAGATTATAAAAAATCATCATCATAATTCCTTGAGCAAAGGCTGAAAAAATGGCAAAGAAAACGATAAAAGCAATGAGTTTATTTTTTAAAGCAATTTTCAACTTAAAGCGTGTCTTTAATGGCAACTTATTATAGAAAGCATCTGATTTTCTCGTTTTAAACACTTTGGCAGAGTTTCTAAAGTACTCAACGATATTTTTCCGAATAAAAATCACATAAGGGACTATAGTACAAACCACTGAAAAATAAATGTGGAACAAGAACAGCGCCCCAATAATGATGAGGTAAATTGGCCACACATTATAATAGCTAATGATAGAAGTCCCACTATTGAGTAGTGGCTGAACAAAATGGAATAACAATATGCCTAACAAAGAACCTACAAAAGTAGAAGGCCATATGATGATGCCATTAAATAATTGGTAACAAGTGAAAATATCTATTTTACGGAAACCATTCGCCAACAAAACGCCAGTATCTTTCTTATTCTTAACCATATAAGAATAGACCAAGAGACCCAGCAAAATGGCCAAGATATTACCCAAAATAGTTAAAATCAATACAAACAAGAGCTTGTAGATTTTAATTTTGGAACTCAGAAGTGAAATGGTTGTATTGGAATCACGGTCTGTAAAGCTAATAAGGGAATTATTCTTAAACATTTTTTTGGAATAAGCCTCTTTGTCAGAACTTGACAGGCTATTTTTATAGCGTCCAATGACAAGTTCACTGCTAACAGAAGCCGAATCAAAATAAGAATCATCCACAAAAGCAATTAAATCGTTATCTGAAATTTTCTTCCCAGTTGCTAAAAAGTTCGAATTAAAATAATCTGGTAGTTCAAATAAGCCTACCACCTTGAATGATTTATTATTGATAAAAATAGAATCATTCAGCTGAACCTTTTGAGAGTCTGCAGATTGCTTATAAAGCATGACCTCATCAGAGGCTTTAATAGAACGCCCACTAATAAGAATAGGTTTATCAATAGCTTGCGAAGAGTTGTAGGAAAGCAATTCTGTTGTTTGGTTGTCAGAAGTACTATTGATAACCTGTCTTTTGATGTAATTAAAGTGATACTCCTCACTTAGCTGATTTAATTCACTCATTGAAAGAGTATTTTGAAATCTAAAATCTTCAATCTGATTATCTACTTCAAAGCGGAGGTTAATACTACTGTTAACAAAAAACAAAGCAGTTAAAAAGGTCATCACAACGCCCCAAAAAAGGAATAAGAGGGAGAGAGAAATATTTTTAAACCGAGATTGTTTAAATATACCTAAAGCTAATCTATACATATCTACCTCAACTTCTAGAACCAATTAATGTTTGCGACATTGGTTTCTTTTTCTTTTTCCTCGACGCTGAGAATTTCGCCATTTTTAAATTTGATAACTAAGTTTGATAATTTCATCATTTCATAGAAATGTGTTACAGCTACAACAGTGACCCCTTCTTTATTCAATTGCAGCAAGATATCAAGAACTTCTCTACCGTTTTGCTCATCTAGAGCACCGGTTGGTTCATCACAAAATAAAACTTTTGGATTTTTTATGAGAGCACGAGCAATTGCCACACGTTGTTTTTGCCCACCAGACAATTGAGAAGGATATTTATGTTGATGTTCAGTTAATCCAAGCTTAGCAACAATGGCATCATAATCAGAATGGAATGGTCCTAACAAATCCATAATTTTAATATTATCCCTGACTGTTAGCGATTCAATGAGTTCATATTCTTGGAAAATAAAGCCAATTTCTTTTCTAAAATTGACACTGGCTTTTGAAGAATAATCACCAATACTATTTCCTTCAAAATAGAGATTTCCCTCATCAAATTGATCGATTTTACTCATAATATTCAAAAGTGTCGATTTCCCTGAACCACTTGGTCCCAAGATACTAACAAAATCGCCAGTTTGAATTTCGAGGTTAATATTTTTCAAAATAGGCTGTTTTTGATTATCAATCGTAACATATTTTGAAACCTTGTCTAATTTAAATAATGCAGTCATCGCTTTCTCCTTCTAAAAATAAAAAGTTGAGCAGGACTTACCTCAAGCCTTAGGCCAAAAGGATTCCTATCCAACTTTTGTTATGTTCAGTAAGATAGAATTATTTTACAAACAAATCCAGATAATCCCAAAGTTAATATTCTAACAATAACTTAGGCCAGTATCGTTTTTAAAACTCCTATTACTACTGTTTGTTTTCGTAAATAAAATCAGCAATTGTTGAAATTGATTGGAAAATCGCCATGTCTTCATCACTAATTTCCACACCATATTTTTCATTTAGTCCGACAACAAGTTCCAACGCGTCAACTGAGTCTAACCCCAATCCTTCTTCACCATCATCATAAGAAGAGAAAATTGGAGCATCAAAATTGACAGTTTCTTTGTCGATATAATCGATTTCTAGACGATCAAAAATAAGGTCACGGATTTCAATTTGTAGTTCTTGTTTAGTCATAGTAAACTCCTGAAAGATAAATTATGTATTTAATTCTTAAATACATGGATATAATATATCATAAAGAGTGAGAAAAGTCAAGAAGAAATTAGCAAGAATTTAATAACGCAGTGGGAGTTTTTGCACACTTAGAGAGGATACTAAACTTTCAGTTTTTTACAAGATAGAGCTTGAGGTTGTTTTATAAATTTAGGGTATAATACTCAATTATTTTCAAAAAGCAACCTTGTCCATTGTCTGCTGACAGTTGACTTTAAAACATTTTTTTCCAGTCCTAGAATAACTTCTTGAAGCTTATCAATGACGGCTTCCATTGTTTGGAAAGCCTTTTTTTTAAAACCTCGTTTTCGAATTTCTTTCCAGACTTGTTCAATAGGGTTCATTTCTGGTGTATAAGGTGGGATAAAAGCCATTTCAATATTACTTGGAATCTCTAAGGTACTTGATTTATGCCATATAGCATTATCCATGACAAGTAAATATAGTCGTCTGGATAAGCTTGTGAAACTTGCCGTAGAAATTCATTCGTCCACTCAGTATTACATCCTCCAGCAATAAGGAAGAAGGAATCTCCTGTCTGAGCATCTACTGCCCCATAACAATAGCGATATTCTCGCATATAATGACTCGGAATGCTAGGTCGGATTCCTTGAGGAGCCCAACAAGAACTCATCTTACTGATCCTCCCGAAACCAGCTTCATCTTGGTACATCAATCGTACTTTGTTATAAGTCCCCTCCTCTTTAAAGCGCTTACTTAAGGTCTCGAATGTAGATTTTATTTTTAGACGTCTCAATTGTCTGAGCGTCTGCCTTCTTGGGATGTTCAAGTCGAGGAGTGACCGTTCGCCAACCATGGCGTTTCAGGAGATAATAGAAACCATCACGTGTGGAAGTGCGACCAATCTCTTTTTGATAGGCTTCAAATAACTGATTGACAGTTACAAATTCCCCAGCCTGAGCAGCTTCTATATGACGTTTTAGGAATGCTTGTTCCTCTTCGTAAGTCATATATTCTCGATGACGTCCACCACGGGTTTCTTGAAGAAGAGCTTCTAAACCAAACTCCTTATATTTTTTCAAATTCCTCCAAACAGTTGTTTTATTACAATCTAGGAGATCCATGATTTCCTTATAACTCTTTTCTTTTGAGCGAAAATAAATAATCTGTAGACGTTTGTGATATTTGGCGTACGATGAATCTTTTAAGAGTTGTTCAATTTTTTGTGTTTCTTCGTTTGTAAGTTTCATAACTACTATTATAGTTGATTGAACCTGGAATAGTACGCCAAGGATTCTAAAATGTTTCTAGAAATTAATTTGACTTTCCTAATCCGTTTGTTCATATCTTATTTCAGTCCACTATATAAGATGTTTTTTGATTTCAGTCCAGTATTATAGTTATTTAGTTTTAAAAAAGCACTCTAAACATTCAAAGATATTTGGGACTTCCCTTAATAAATCTGTCACTTTCTTTTTCAAGACAGCCCAAGCTTGCTCAATGGGATTCAAATCTGGTGAATAAGGTGGTAGAGGTAAGAAAAAGTGTTTATCTTTGACGCAAAGTTCATCCAAAATCTTCTTGGGATGAAAACTAGCATTGTCCATGACAATGACATGAGGTGTCTTCAAAGCAGGCAGGAGTTGCATTTTGAACCACTTAACAAAGAAGTCGCTCGTCATGCTTTCATTGTAGATCATAGGAGCTATAAACTCTCCATCTACTTGTCCTGAAACAATTGAAGTCCACTCAAAACGCCGTCCATTAATCTTTTCATAGACTTTCTCTCCTCTAGGAGCCCGTGCATGAGAACGATAGAGGTAGCGGTCGATTCCTGTTTCGTCAATATATACGACTGGTAAATCTTTTAGATTATCCAAAATATCAAGAAATTCAGCGACTTTTTCTGGATCTTGTTCCTTAAAGCTAGTCGTCTTTTTTTAAAGTGACATTGATCTGCTTTAAAGCTGCCCATACTGAAGGAACAGCACAATCAAAATGTGCCGCAATTTCCCGTAAAAAAGCATCTGGATGAGCCTCTACAAAGGCCTTCAACTCCTCCAAAGGAATCTTTCGGCTTTTGGCGACTCTCTTTTTCCGCTCTAAGTGCCCTTGTTCACGTAATTTCTTTTCCCATGTGAAGAGAGTTCTGACGCCAACATCAAACTTTGGATGCCTCGACATGGCTGTGTCCCTCTTTGATGTAATTTAATGCTCGTTGTTTAAAATCTGTACTATATGCCATGGCTTTATTATAACATGTATTTTATAAACTAAGTGACTATAATTAGTTATAACTACAGTCAACTATTCAAAAACCCATCTACTCATCACGTGCTATTTGCGCAGCTAGCTCAAAATCAGTCATCAAATAATTTTCGTCTAGGCGGATGAGACTATAATATTCATTCCAAAATAGAGAGTCACTGTTGCTGGACCACTTTAATCCATACCACAATTGAGTGACATCACTTGTATGTGATGGGGGAATTGACCATAGATGCTTTTTAAAAGTTTCTTGAACAAGAGAAACATCCAGTCGAGTAGTCAAGTCAAGTTCATCTAATTTGAGAGTGATAAAATGTTTTTTAGCTGCCTCAATGCTATCCTTGTTAAATCGAACCTGAATAACCTTAGAATCTTCTAGAACCACGTCCTTATCTTCTGCCCCGTAAAAGGAAATACTCCCAAGAACTATGCCATCTTTTGCAAAGAGATAGGGAGCGTAGGGAACAGCATTGCTATCAAGTCTGAAGCCTTTTTCGATAGTGACTGATTTATCTCTTGAATACTTTGGAAATTGCCATCTGTCAGGAGGTCTTCGTAGTCGCTAGCACCATTTCCCTGTCTTACATAGATATCAAATCCAGCTTCCATCAGATCACTTGCTTTGGTTTCTGCTAACGTGATTTTACTTTCATTAATTTGCAAAATCGGTGCTTGAGGTGGGAGTCCAATCGTGAGATGAAACATGACTCCTACTAGAAAGATCATCAAGGTTATAAGGAGGGCAAGCATAGACTTTCCAGTCCTTTTTCTTGCATTGAAAAGGGCCATTAGAGCAGGTAGGAGGATCATTTTGGCTAAAATAGAATTCCCAACTCCACCTCTATTTAAGGTCTGAAAGGCAAAGATCCCTGCAATAGCAATCAGTGTCAGGTAGACCAAAATCTCACCTAGACCCAGTTTTTCTGTTCGAGTTTGTTGATTTACAGGAGTTTCGTACAATGACTGTCCATTCTCTTTCCTCTTTTTTAGAAAGAGATAAAAGCCCAGACCGAGTAACAGATTAAAAATTGCAAAAGCAATTAAAGTACCTATAATCACCGTTCTACCCATGGCTCTCTACTCCTTTATCTTCTCTCTAAAATCTTATCTTTCTCTTTAATGTCCAATTCCCAACTAATAAAACCACTAAGAAGAAGGGGCCGCCTTCTATCAGTACAATCGGTAAAGCCAGTATAGCAATCATCAAAAAACTAGCTTGCTTTTGACGCCAACTACCGCCCCATTCTCCGTTTATCAGTTCACCTAAATAATCGATGTAGTCAGTAAACCAAGTCAATAAGGGATTTTGAAAATCATTGAGCCTTAGGTAAATGAACATAGCAGAATATAGCAAAACATAAGAATTCCAAGGACTAGAATAATCTTTTGACTAGTTCGTGTAGCCTCTAGAACGATTTTTTCTCTCTTCTCTGGTTTTATTTCCTTGAGACTTGGATTCTTACAAGAGAGTTTTTCAAATCTATAGACCAGAAATCGGTAGAGATAATATTTTTTTATATCACGCTTCATAAAACCCCCAAACTAGGAAGGACACTCAATTATAAATCATGGTTTAAACATCTAATTTCAAGGAATTTCCTTCCAAATAGACGGCTTTTGACTCAGTGATTTTGATTTTTTGATCTTCTGAAAAGCCAATGGTTTCACCGTCCTTTAAGGTGACATCACTGCCTAAAACATACTGAAGAATAGACAAGAGGAAATAATATAAGTCATCACTATTCATAGGAGACTCGATAATTTCAATCTCAATTTTTCCAAACTCTTTCAAACCATAAGTGTAAATACTAGTTTTATCTCCTTGGTTGATAATTCCCATATAAATCCAGAGTTGAAGGGGAAGCATTTCTTCTTTCAAAAGGTCAGCCAGGTCTAGATAAAGATCTTTGGGCAAGAGCAAGGTGGTAGAACCCTGATAAATACCAATAGCTGATTGACTAGTTTTTAGGATAGAGGCATTGACTTTAGTCAATAGGGAATAGGTTTCTACTGGCGAAAGATTGTCAGACAAAATAGAAACAATGGCGTGTTGTGTATGCTCCTGTGTATCCTTCTCAACATCCTGCCAGAGGTAAGAATAGACATACAATTCTTCAAATTCTTGACTTGGGATGGGAAGATCCATCAAAGCCAGCGCAACGAGAGCACCATCAATCACAAAGGTTGCACTTGAATCATCCCCAGAAACTTCAGAAATTTCAAGCCCCCAATGAGATTTCAATTCCTGAACGACCTGCTCTAAAGAATAGACCTGCTTGCCTTTGAAGAGGGGCATGGACAAGATCAGTTGTTTTTTCTTCTCTGATTTTTCTTTCTTACTAGTAAATAGATTTTTTAAAAAATTCATAGGACTGCTCCTTTTTTTCATATTAGTTGGGAGGTAAAGGTATCTTGGTCAAAGTGAATCGAGATACCAAGTTTCCTCATCCTCAAAACCGTAGAATTTCTCATCAAGTAGCCAATTTCCATCCACCAATCTAAGTACAAACCGATGCTTCATTTCTAAAGCTTCTTGATAATGGGTGATGACTCTTGCTTCTTCAGCTTTTGTCATGATAAAATCTACAGAAAAATCATTCCTTTTAACATAGTTATACTCACTTGGGGAGCCATAAGAATTTCGAACTCCTCCTTCCAAGCATTTTTGAGTCACTCGTCCAGTTAGAAGTTGCATTTGCCTCTGAAAATAGTCATCCATAAGTTCATTCCACAAAGGGTGAAGCTGATTAGATGGGATGCCAAGGCCTTCTTTTTCCTTATCCAGTGCTCTGTTATGCTCAAATATTTCCTCTTCTAACAAGGTTAAACTTTTGAGGATATCAAGCAAGGGTGGGATGATTATTTCCACCATAGCTCGATAGTTTTCAGGGGTATTTTTATAGTTCACTCTCATGATTACTCTCTTAACTCTCCTGGATTAATTGCTTAATTCTAAGTCTGAAAGTTGTCCTTCCATGTAGAGTTTCCTAAGTAAATCTTTATCAACTGTAATTTCATAATAGTCTGTCACAAACTCATGAAATCTCTCAAAGCTATCAAAGAGGTAAGATAGCAACCATTCTCCGCCATCCTGATCTTGGTAAGTGTGTTGATGCGCTTGACCGTCATACCAGATAAAGAAGGTTGTTTCATCTTTTTGATCTTCGGAATAAAGTGAGAAATACTTTTCATCCAGTCCTTCATAAAATCCATCAATGATGTCTTGATCCCACTCGTCAGCAGCAAACTGGCTTAAACTACTCTCATGATCAAAGCCTTTTATAAGGATCATTTTATCAGTCAAAATCACATCTAAAGAATCACCAGAGCCATTGTCAATAAGGTAGTGGAGTCCATAGTCTTCCTCAGTCTTAATCACGAGTCTGAGCCAATCCTCACCCGGATCTGTCAGATACTCATCAATAACCAGCAAGGCATCTAAGCGAGTCTTTATCTTGTCCCAATCAATCTTTCTCATCTCTAAAAACCTCCGTCTTATCCTTGCGATTTATCAAGATCACAAGCCCTATAACGAGCTGTTAGATAGCCTGAAAAGCTAATCTGAGGGATATTCCACTCATTGGGCAAATAAATCGAACAATCTACCTGATCACCTAGAGGGGAACTTGCTGAGAAGACATATCTTCCCAAATCCTCATTATTAGGATTTCTTTCAACTTGACCCAATCTGCTAGCATTGAACCAGTTTTTGAACAGTAACCAGATTTGCTCGGCATCTTCGTTTAATAGGGAGACTTTCAAGTTGTAGCTGATTCCGACCCTACATCTTTTTTTGAATCCTGACTCATCAGACCTACAAACTTTTATCGATCCCTTATCATACTGCCAGTTATCACTATCTAATAGGGGAAATCGAACAGATAGATTGTCTTTAAATCCCTGCATAGTATCTAATAAATCTTTGGAGGCATCTTCGAATAATTCTAGTTCTTCCATAGTCTTCTCTTTAATTTTCATAGCTAATCACATTCCGATTTAATCTGCATCAACCCAGATCTGGTATTTTTGGCAATGGAGGCATCTAAACAAATAACCACAGATAGGCCCGTCTTTGACCAAGTAGTCTTCTACCTCTTGATATTCTTCACGCGCTTCATAGTCTGACAAGACTTGCTCAGCGATTCCCATGTCCTTCAATTCTCGAGTTCCAACTGTACCTAAGTAAGCGCAGTAATATTGGCAACAAGAAAGCCAATATTCTCCCTGCCAACTAGAGTAGCCTGGGGTCTGACAAAAAAGCAGCTGATTCCTTTCTGGATCCAATTCACCCTGCCACTCGGCATCTTGGATAAATTCCGCATCGAATTTCTTAGCTGCTAGCCCGTTTGCAATGCAAAATGGACAAAGGTTTTTATGTTGTCGATACAATAAGGGATCAAGTCATAATAAACATTGCTTTCTTTCCCACAAGATGGACAAACCTTGGCTTCTCCTTCAACAAATGAACCTGTAGCTAAGGGATCTGGATGATAGAGAAAATGAGGTAAGTCTTTTAACAAGTCCTGCCTTTGCTTCTTCTCTTCTTTTCTTAGAGGACGAGAAAGGGAAAATCTATCTCCATGACTCTGACTCATTTCTTGTAAACGGCTCAGTTTCTTTATCTGTTTTCGATCAGGTTTGTCTAAGATTTCGGTCAATAAGCTATAGGCACTAGTGTAGAGACCCAATTGTTCATAGAGCTCAACTAAGACAGTCTTTGCTTCTAAATCATCAGACTTAGCTAATTCATCAGCCAAATCATAAAGGGCTGCGACACTTGAAGGCTTTCCATCTTGGTCCAGGTATTGCTTTTTTAATGTAATGTATTTTTCTAGAAATGGATTCATGGGACTACCTTTCTAATGGATGACATAAAATCTTAACAAATAGTAACTAAGACATTTCCATTGAGCTCTAAAATTTGCTTGTAAAACTTTTTCATGTTTACAAAGCTGATTCGGATGTCATCCTTGATTTCTTCCTCTTCCTCAAGATAATCCCAAATATCAGGATACAAGTCGGCTTTCTTACAAGCTTCCATACTAAAGTCAGTCATAGCCCTGTCCATGTCAAAACTTTCTAAAGCTTCTACAATCTCGGCTATCTTGGTTTTTTCAGTATAAGCTATGTACTCAGACACTTCTTCTAAAGGAGTCACTCCTAAGACCGCTTCTCTCAAGGGATTGTCATCCAAAAATTCTGAACTACTAAATCCTGTCAAAACAAAGACCAAGGCATCCCACATTTTGTCGATATCTATTAAAATATCATGAGTATCAGCGGAATCCTCAGCACAATCTAACAAGTCATCTTCTTGATTGGAAAGACCTTTTATTTGTTCTAATTCATCGTCTGGTAAATATTGATAATTGGCAATCATTCCCATGATTTTACTCCTTTGAATCAGTTAGTATAATACGGATGTTTTTAGCTCTATTTCTCTAGAAAATGCTATAATGGAGCTAAGAAATTGTTTTATTGTATGTTAAATAGGGGGAAGTAGTCATGTTCACTAGTATTGTTTTAGGATTTTATGCTCTTTTCTTTCTATCCTTATCCTTTACCATCTATCTCTATATAAGACTCGTAGTTGCGGTTAAAAAAGGCAAAGACATTCCCAAATGGATTTATAAACTTGGCCATGCTGTTCAAGGAAGAATTCACGTTGACTATGAAGAAATCACTGATGCTAATGCCCTTAAAGAGATTCATTGGTTCTTGCTGATCTATTTAATCGTAAATCTACTCACATTGGCTGGATTCTACTATCATGGCAATAGCTTCCCGCAAGCAGTTTATGAATGTTTGAAGAAACAATTTTTTATCGTGCTTGTTAGTATGATTTTAAAAAGTCTTGGAAAATTTGTTGTACTAGCTATAAGAAAAAACTTTCATAACAGTCATGCCTATGCATCAACCAACGCTGTTGTCGGGACAGCTTTTTTAACGAGTTATGTTTTTATGTTTTGCATGATGATGAGTGGTCTTCCAGCTCAACCTGTTCCAGTAACTATTCAAGATACCACTGTCATTATCGGGGAGACCAAGGCTTCGGAACTTTTGGATCAAGGCTTTAGCTTTGAAGATAAAAGTCCAGAGACTTCCATCACAAATCCCAAAAACGACCACTTCTACTACGGTCAGCTTCTCGAAGTCAAGCGGGATAATCAGTCCTATGGCTTTATGAGCCTTACTCCTACAGGAAAAGATACTGATCAGCTCAAAAACTGTGTCGTCACCTATTACAGAACACCTAAGGATAACAATCAACTAGAAGAAATTTCCATCAATCATGTCAAGCTAGCAAACCTCAAACTCCAAGACTTTCAAACACGAAAATTAATCGATATCTTTGAAGTCAATCCTGCTGATTATAATGTCTCTGATACCGATGCCAACTTCATTTTAACCATTCAAACAGCAGATTACGACCTCTGGAAAAGATACCGTATTGAATCCAAGTTCAATTCAGATGGTTCGATTGATAGCTATGGTGTCAGAGCCCAACATAGCATGTGGGAATGATTGACCATTTCTCCCATTATCACATAGGCATTAAACTGGAAAAATATCGTCGACAAGTTTATAGGTTTCGATGAAACGAAGGCCAAAGGAACCTTTATCTCTAGTGATTTCTTCATAAATATCTTCTAAATTTCGGGCAGGTACCAGCATCCAAAGACTGAAAGGTCTAAGCTTCACCTGTCCAATTTTTTCAATATTTTCTAATAATTTTCCTAAATCTTTGTGGTTGAACCAGCAATCTGTAACGAGAGCAAACTTCGTATTGTCCATCTTACAGGAGATTTGACTGGTCAAAAAATCATCGATGGTGGGCTTTTTTGTTTGTAAGAGGCGCGTGCAAGCCAGATGGTACTCAAGCTTTCTAGGACTCTGATCAACCATAGATACAAAGGCAAGACCATACTCATCTTCGAACTTAACAGCAAGGATATCTCCTTCTTCAAAGTAAGGTTTGCGTTTAGCTTTTGCTTTAGGGACCTTTAGAGGCCTAGGATTTTCAGTTTGCAACTGGATAGCAAGTTTTTCCAAGACCTTTTGCCTTTGCTTCAAAGCCTTTGAGTCTATTTCCAACCAAAATGGATCAGGACCTTTTTTGATAAGCTCCAAGGTTTTATCTCTGATGTCGCCTGTCAGATGACCAATCTTCCACAGTGAATAGGCAAGAGCAGTCCAATAAATTTCTGTAAAAAAGTCTGTTTGACAGTAATCTTTCTCCTCATCGAGGATATCCTTTATAATGTTCGCCACCTGTTCACCGTCTCTATAGCGACTGACTACTTCATTGTAAATATCATAACCTTGATCACTGTCAATGATTTTAACGCCATCAATAGCCATTCTAAACTCCTAATGCTCAATCGACATCTTATTTCTAAATCTCAACGCTTATTTAATCTTATGCTTGTTCATTTTTTCTTGGAAAATATCTGTAAGAATTTGGCGCAATTCTTGAGCTTCCTTTTCAGGAAGTTGGCCTTCTTGTTCAGCAACGGCATACAACTCTGGATACTCGATCGAGATTCTCTTAACAGTACGTGTAATGGCATGTTTTCTAACAAAAAATGGAATTCGTTTAATCATATCTTGAGGAATTAAAGCGATAATCTTATCGGCTGTTTCCTTATCGTTCAGCTTAGAGAAAGTTAGTCCCTTTTTAATCATTTCTTGTTCTTTTTCTGTAAAATCTTGTAATTCCATATGTCTACTCCTCATCTTCTGTCACTTCCCAAACTTCAGCTTGGTAAGGTTCTCCATCTTCATCGTATCGATTGATATAACCAATAAACCGTTCATTTTTTCTTGGTCTCTGCTGATTTCCCTTGATAACCCAAACAGCCCATACTCCGACTAGGACAAAAATTATGAATGTCAGTACTTCTTCCAATTCAGTGCCTTCCTTTAAAATTGAACCCACTTATTATTATCCATAATAAATGGCTTAGCTAGACCTTCACCTGTATAGTTTCGTATTTTGTATCTAGATATTTGTAACAATCTTCCTTGGTCGCAAATTTAATGGCTTGATAAGGTTCCTCAAAGGTCAACTTTTCAACAAAGAGATAGCCATCCTCGCTTGGCACAAGTATGCCCACATGGCCGATAAAGAGTGATTGCCCATCCAAGTCATCATGGACGACTACGGACAACATTCTTGCATGTTCATTAAACTTAAATTGAGAGAGGAAGTTTTCCATCTTCGCAGCATGAACCTTAACATCAGTTGTTGCTTCGGTTTTAACTCTTGAAAATAGAATATCAAAAGCGTCCTTGTCATCTGCACTAAAGACCTCGCCTTTATCAATGGCATCATTATCGACAAACAATAGGGAATCATCTTTCTCTAAATTGGGAATTTCGATAGAATTTTTCAATAAACAATAACTGTTAATACGACAGTTAGTGCCGACAAAATCACCTTTTTTGGGTGTCCAAAGATTGCTAATCTTTTCTACGTCATATTCTGTCTTTGTAAATGTAGAAAAATCTCCAGTCAAGCCTACTGAACCGACAGTTGCGTTGTAATCATTTACAAGGTTGAAAAATGCATCGACACTATCTTTATCCAAATGTGCAGTCAAAGCTTTTCGAACTTCTTCTTCGCTTTCCTTGTTATTAAGATTGCTATAGGTTCCTTTGTAGCTTTCTTTACCTGAGCTAGCCACCTTAGTAGTTGAACTATTCTGTTTTTTCGTAGATTGGTTTTGGTTTGTACCACAGGCAGCTAAAGTAAAGATAGCTAAAGCACAGCAGCTCATTAATCTGATTATTTTAGATACTTTCATAAAATGTTTCCTTTTTAACTAAGATTTTTCAGGTCGATTAGCTTCTCTTATATTATAGTTCAAATTTATTTTAAGTCCAAGTATTTTGCTAAGTAAGTAGATTTTAAATCATTAAAAAGGAAGCTGGCACACAGCACGCTCCCTAATAAGTGAAATATCTATGAAATATTTAATTTTAGTCACCTTTTAGCTGTACCTGTGTATAAGCTATAAGATCACCTAGATGTCGCTTATCTTTCCTAAAAACCATCATTGCTAGTAAGGCAACTGCGAGGAGAGTAGCCAAAGACGAGAGGATAATAGATAAGAAATCAAACTCACTATAGAAACCATGTATCGTACCCATATGACCTATTTGCCAAGGTGAAAATTTAATGGTGTTTCTAAGCAAGCTAGCTTGCACAGTTTTTTTCTTGTAAACCAATTGAAGTCCTGCTTTCGCCTTCCCAAAACTCACATTTTTTGTATAATCTAAGAATGTAAAAAGTAGAGTGACTGGCAAAACAGAGGTAAAAAATACAAGACACTGCGACTGAATTTCTGTAAACTCTGGGATACCATTAAAAAAAATAGTGTAAAAAAGCATAGAACCTAAAAACAGAAGTGCTAAATAAGCTAGAATGAAAAGATAATCAAATAGTAATTCAATCATTCTTTTTTTAAACGAAATAGAATTAATTACTAAAATCTTCATCATCATCATCACCTCTTTTATTATCTACTATTCTTTTCAAAAGTTTTATTCTTTCGATTGAGAATAGACTTCGATATGCTGCCCTAGCACCTTGATTTCTACTGGTAGGTCATCAGATTTGTCACCATCAACATCCGTTTCTAATTCAGAATCAGAAGAAATTTTTATATGACGAGCTTTTATATACTCGACGTTATCATTTACGACGACATCACCTTTTAATAAGTCAGGAATAACTGACAATTTAGTAAGGATTGACGCATCTTTTAAAATCAAAATATTGGCATAACCATCCTTGTCTTCTTCAAAAATCTTCTTGTCAGCGAAATAATTGGTAAGGAGAACCAAGACATGGCTAGCTGGGCCAATATAATTCCCATTTTCTGTCTCAACAGTAATATTAAATGCTTGATCTGTAACCACTGACTTCATAGTATTAATCGCATAGGCAAGCATGCCAAACTTCGTTTTATCTTCTATCCCAACGTTATGGATGGCTTCTGGTAGTGAACCAATACTAAAGATATAACCAAAATAATTTCCATTTGATTTTCCGATATCAATCTTATTCGTAGAATTAAAATCAAGCTCGTCAATGGCACCATCAATATCTTGATTGATTTCTAATAGTTTCGTAATGAGATTTCCAGTTCCTCCTGGAATAATCGCTAGTTTAGGAATGTAGTCTTTTTCCGCGATACCAGAGATTACCTCATTGATAGTCCCATCTCCACCAAAAACAAGAACAGCATCATATCGCTCACGAGAAGCTTCTTCTGCAAAGTTTGTGGCGTCTTGCGCTTTCTCCGTAATTTTAATCTCCACATCTTCAAAATAGTCTCTAGCTTTATTCTCCAGTTTCACCTTATAATCCAAGGCTTTTTTGCCTCCAGAGGTTGGATTAATGATTACCATAATTTTTTTCATTTGTTGTTCTCCTTAAAGATTTAAAAAACAATATAGCTCAATTAAAAAACCTTTTTGTTTCTCATTCACTTCTTTAATGCTGTATTAAATTGATAGATTCATATTGAGCTAAAAACTATACATATAGAAGTATCTAAACTCATTGTACTTGATTCTAGTTTATTTAGCAAGTTTACAAGATGAGTATTAAAAAAACCAACCGATATTTCCTTTCGATTGGTTTATTAATTTGTGAAGAATTCATAAGTTTAACTATACAAAAACTCTTTAGCCTTTTTGACAATATACAACTCTTGTTCCTCTTGGGCTAGCTTGCTAAATAATTCTTTGGATTTATTTACTTGTCCTTTTATTTTAGCATTTAAAGCTTGATAGTAACAAATTTCAAGATTTTGATACTTAAAGTCATTCTTCAAATCTTCAAAATAATCATTACTTTATGAGCAATTGTCAAATCATGGAAAGCATAACAAGTATTTGTAGTTTTGTCAGCTAGAATAGGATCAGAGATAGTTAAATCATTTAGCATATCATCAAGCTCTTCTCTATTCAAATCAGGTCGAGCAAGAATCGTGGATCGATTGAGGTAGCTTTCTAAGAAATCTCTATATTTAGGTTTCAGTTTTATATCAGCTAATGATTCCGTCGCTTCTTTAACTGCAGCATCAAAATCCCCAGTCATGTATGAGTATGATACAGACGTTAAGGAAGCATCCATCTGCATGATTGGTCTATGTGACTTTTTATTCTGTTCAATATATTGTCTCCAAGATATTAAATCTAGATTCGTGTGCAAGAGTTTATTTCCAGCTCTTATATAGTTTTTTTTAATAAACAGCATCACAAAAAACAAGAGAACATTTACTAGTAGAATACAAATAATTTTAATAGTGATATTTTTTATCATCCAATCTGTACAAAGAATACAAATAACAGCCAAAACAATGGCAACATATCTATAAAGGACATATTTTTTTCGTAATTCTAAATAATTCATATATTCCCCAAAATTTTCTATAAAATTGGTAGGTCCTAAAAGAATTTTATCAAGTCTTTCCTGACCACAAAGCGACTGTTTCCGTCTTCTGCTTCAAGCCTCTGCGGTACTGACGTATCAATTTCAACGGAATTCCCTAAATCACGGACTACTTCAACAGTGATATATTTTTCTAAAGGAAGTTTTCTAACTTCCACCTCTTCCAATCCAAACACTGGAAGTTTGTCATAGAAAGCATGATCTACTCCGTTCGCATCTGACAGAATCACCTTGCACCAACCTGGAAACTGATCAAGATCAAACACTTCTATGATACTTACTTTACATTCAACCATCTCGTTCTCCTTACTAGGCCTCTTCAAGCACCTCTTTCATATATCCCTCTACATCTTCAAACTCTACAAATATTGGATCTAAGTGACATAAGAAGTGCCAATCTTTGGCGTCTTTCTTTCTGTAGAGGAATTACTTCGCCGTCTTCGCTTCCGAAAAAGCTTCTGTCGACTTCATAACCTTTGCTTTCTAAGAAAGTTTTTACCTTGCGGAAGTTTGCTTCTCTTGCTTCGATATAGGCTTTGACTTCATCGTTATTCACGACATAGGCATCGACTTTTGTAGCTCCTTCTATCACTTTATCGTTTTTAACGGATAAATTCGAAATTTCTTTCCAAATAATCTCGACATTTTCTTCGGGTTCAAACGAAAATCTAGATAAAGGGACAATATTTCCATTGAAGACAATTTCCATATAATCCGGCAATTGTTTAGGATTAACATACTCTACTTCAAAACCATCTTCATTATCTTGAGTATATCCAGGGATTTGAGCTACAAAGTCTTTCCCTTCTTCTAAAGTCTCAAATACGACTAAATCCTTAGAATAATTGTTTTGGTACAATTCTAATAGATACATCATTAATCCTTCCAATATTTGAAAAACCAACCGAGATTTAAGCGACTTACAACCTAATTATCTATCCTTAGTATACACATATATTTCATAACGAAGATATTTAACTATAGTTTATCCAGGATCTACATTTATGGAAGTTAATTTGTAACCATCCTCATTGTATAAAAACTCTAATTGTAGAGTTAAATCTACTAATTCAGAATTAGAGGTCATCTGATATTCAACAGCAAAGCCAGTTTGATCATTAAATTCATAAACTTGTAGTTGAGAATACTCATAATTCGGATGGAAATTACATTCTACACCATATTCATCAATTTTATCAAAATCATTTAATTGTAATGACTCGTCAATATATTCAAGTAACTCTCTTACATCATCAACTTCCGAACCATCAACACAATCCATAATATCTCTATAATTATTTAGATGAATTGCTCTTAAAATCTTTTTAAGTACTTCAATTACTTTTTCTTCATTTTGGTAGTTTTCTTTGTACTCAAAATCATCGAATATTCCCATGATAATACTTCCTTTTCTAAAATTTAAAAATCCTTTTCTTTACTAATTCTATTACTAGCCAATATCGTATAAATTAAATAACCAATAAAAATAACATAGCAGCCAGTCTTACAACTTACTACTTTTCATATGATAATTTACAAATGTTTTTCCAGCCACTCGATCTTTTTAAAATCCTTATTGTTATTTTGTTCATTTCGATAGGAGTCTTGAGAAGAAGCTTTGTAAATACTTAGATACTGCTCCAGACTTGGAAGACGAAAAGTGATGCCTTCAATGTGAATAAGCTCTATATCCGATTCCGAAACTCCTGCAAAATCAAGTAAGGAATCGATACTTCCAAATTCAACACTCTCTCTATCCTTTTGGAATTCATGCTCATGAATATCTATTAAGACGTAGCCTAAGTCTTTCATCACTTTCATTATCTTGTCCCAGTCATAAATTCTGAGATGGTCAGGTGCTTCCCAACCTCTAGGGTCACCAGGTACATGAATGTCAATGTCAGACGGCCCCCAATTTTCTTTCGTTCTAAACTCCAATCCCAAAGAACCCATCAGTGTCGGTGTAATTCCGATTCGATTTAAATGGAAACAAATGGTTTTAAATTCTTCAAATAAGAGACTCATGTTTACTCTAAACCTTTCATCTAAATGTTCGTTATTTCTACTTTATTACCTTAAACAAAATCATCTTCATTTTCTAGAGTATATCCAGTTATTTTGGATACAAATTCTTTTCCTTCTTTTAAGGTCCCAAATCCGACTAGATCTTTATAAGAAGGATTTTATAGATACATCGATAACCCTCCTAAACTTTCCTTAGCGTGATTGTTCAATCATACTCTCTAAATCTTTCTTTTCCACACTCATGTATTCAACTTCTTTTGTTCCTTCATTGTATTGATAGCATCTAAATATCAATTGATTGCTTGTCTGAAACAGTGTGTCTACCCCAGAGTAGTTTCCTTGGCATATATCTAGTACCATTTCATCAATGAGCTCTAATGTCTCTAAATGAAACACAAACCATCTTTCTTCTGTTGTAGAGAATACACCGTAAGAATTGTTAATCTTCCAAACGTTTGATACCTCGTCCTGTTCAAATACAGGAAATCTTTGACTAAATTTTATTTGGAAATCATGATTTGATATTATATAAAATTCAGTCGAGTAAAAATTTACCAACAACGAACTCTCCTCGTCAGTCGAAAAAACATACGCTAAATTTCGTGGAAATTTATGTCTCACATTTAGCTCATGATTCAAAAATTCAAGGCAAAAGTCCTGTGAACCATCCTGTCCCGCTGTCAATGAAACGATGATTCTATTATCGGAGAAGCCCTTAAAAGTTACTTCAGAATCAAGAAAGTTATCTTCCAAATCTAAATAGTAACTTTGAAAATTCTGTTCGTCTCTCACTTCAAAACGAATTTCATGGCTACTTTTTCTATAAGCAAGCCAAGTTAAGTTATTTTTCTGAGATTGATAGCTGCCGATTAAAGTGCCTACATTAGTATCTATATTTTCAAAACTCTTATAGGATTGTTTATGATTGTTAATTAAACAATTTTCATTCACTTTTTTAAAACGGTTAAGTTGAATCACTCGGTTTACCTCCATCTGATCTGGGAAATTTAACTATTATCGAACAATAGCCTTTTTTCTATAAATTCAGCCAACTTCCTTTTCCCATCGTCTGAGCAACTCTTTCAAAGGCTCATCGAGATAGCTATAGGCCTTGTCTTTGATCCACTCAGGAATCCCATAAGCCGCCTCGGCGATACTTCCTGTGATTGCAGCAAGAGTGTCGCTGTCCCCACCAAGTGAAATCGCATTTCGAATCGCATCTTCAAAATCTGTACTCTCTAGAAAGGCAATGATAGCTTGAGGAACCGTATCCTGACACGTTTCATTGAATCGATACGTAGGACGAATTTCATCTAACGTTTTAGAAAGGTCATATCCATACTCTTTCTCGATGTGTTCCTTGATACGTCTTTTAATCTCGGCAGAGTTATAGACGCCATCACCACCAAGGAAATAATGGCACATAAAAATCGCATCAGCCGTTGCCATTGCTCCTTTGATTCCTTCTGGATGGTTATGCGTCACCTCTGCAGAAAGTTGGGCCAGACGTTTCACCTCAGATGGCAACTCGCCTGATGTGGCATCCATCACCCAAGCACACGGAGAAACGCGCATCGCAGACCCATTCCCATAACTATTGTAAGGCTCACGGTTGTCGGTCATTAGCCACCGGTTAAACCTGGCACCGTAATCCTCGTTTGGATACATTCTGCCGTACTTCTTCATGGCATCAATGAAGTCATCCTTTTGACCACCATTCATAATTTCTTCTGCAACGGCACAGGTCATAACCGTATCATCTGTGAAAAAACAATTATCACGAAATAATGGAAAGTCTTTCGTTTTAATGTTGTCCCATTCGTAAACAGAACCAATAATGTCTCCAACTATTGCTCCTAGCATCAGATTCCTCCTTATGATATATCAGATTCATTACACATTTCCAATGAATCACTCTTTAAAAATGGCACCACCAAATTAAACCACTATTGAGGCAAGTAAGCTGATAAATAGCCGTGGTTATAGCCCTTTGCTTCATACAGGATCGTATTGGAATGTAGCTGCTGAAACAATCTAGCTGACTCTTTCACATAGTTCGATTCTTTTTCACCATAGATATACAGAACCTGCGACTTACTTGCAGAAATCGTGACCTTGTAACGCCCCACATAGGTTTTATAAATGGTCACTAATGTTTTGATAGGCATCCTTGGCAGATCCTCCAAATAATAATCTTTTAGTTCCTCGGGATAAGCGAGTTTAGGATAGAGTTTGTTCATCATGCTTAACTGAAGTTTACAAGAGAATTTACTAAACATTAGTTTGCCAAATAGACGTACCAGAAAAATACTGATTTTAGCCAACCTTGGTTGAGGAATAGAGAGGCTTCCATCTATGATGGCTTTCTCAGCTATATCTCTGTCTATTGACAAAAACTCCATAGCAATTTGACCACCAAGTGAAACACCACCGATTGCAAACAATTTCCCACCACAGTTTACTTTGATATAGTCTAGAATCTCCAAAGCAGAATCTTCAGTAGAAACATAATCAAGTTGATATTCTTCGCCGTGGCCATTCAAGGTGGGTAGAATGACACGATACTCCTCCGACAAGATCCGTGCTTGACGAAGATAATTCCACCAAGAACTGCCACCGCCATGTATCAGCAAGATAGAAGGCAAATTCTTATCACCAAATTCATGGAATTTCATATTTAAACCCCTTACTAAAGGACTTTCAATAGATAAATACTTGTTCAATCAGTTTGAACAAGTAGTAATGTCTCATCAAATAGAAAAGTCTCTAACATTGATTATTTAGAATGACCACACATTACTTTCAATAATGGATATCCTGATCTAAATTTTAAAATGTTGTTTCCTTACTAATTCTATTACTCGCCAATATTGTATAAACTAAATAAACAATAAAAAAATGATAATAAAAATAATATTAATTTTTAAAACAAAATAGAGATTTAACAAATTTGCGAACGCATGAAATAAAAATACAATACCCCACAGATTTCGTTTGGCGGTAAAGAAGCCCTAAAACAAAACTTAAAAATAACGTATATATAAAAAATAAAATAAAAGGAAATCCTTGATGACTTTCTCCTACTATAAACCATAAAGGCAGATGCCAAATCCCCCAAATTGATCCTACAATCAAATTAGATTGCCAATAAGTATATTTTTTATCAAGTAACGGCTGTAATATACCTCTCCATCCTAATTCTTCATGTCCACCACCAAAAAAAATTAATTGAATAAAGAATAGTGGCATTAAATAAATTGATACTCCGTTTAATTCTAAGGAAGATACAGAGAATAGTATCAAAATTGCTAACAAATGAATAATGAAATAAATACTACTATTTTTTCTTTTATTAAATATAAAATGTTTAAATTTTATATTATTCCTTTTCAAATAAAAGCCACTTGCAATAGCTGGTCCAAGTGCACCAACTATATGTAAAGTTCTTCCTATAATCGTTTCTAATCCAAAAATATGAGATTGCGTAAAGATGGCAAGAATCCCCCAAGCTATATAAGTAATTCCAAATGTACAATAAAGATAATTTTTTAAATTCCTTTTATCAATTTCTGTCATTCTATCTTCCTTATTTTGATTATTCTATATATAGTATTTTCTGCTTCTTAGTTGCTCTCGATTATAACTACCTATATTCTATCACAAAAATGCAAAAAAAGCCTTACAATCAAGGCTTTTCTTAATACCTTTCGTTACAAGGTTTTTACGCTTTTACCAGCAAAGCTACACACTCGACGTGGTGCGTTTGCGGGACTCAAAAGGTTCGGGGAACCTTTTGAGGATTAACTCCGTTTTACTAACAAGCTCACACACTCCACGTGTGTTGTCTGTTCCTTGAGGATACAATTTTTTATCCTCGTCACTGTTTTGAGGACACAATTTATCTGGTTCTAGTTTAGCATTTTTACGTTTACTTTTAAAATGTTTACCGTCCTTATTTTGTGTTTCTCCTGCTTTGAAAATAATAGTTAACATTGCAGGGTCTATTTCCCCATCACTATTAACACCTCCTACAATAATTTTATCAACAATACTCTCAAAAACCGTACGATCAAACTCGGTGAGTAATTTCTGTGAAGATAGTAACTGTTTAAACTCAGTTAGTCTTTTCTTTACATCAATTTCTGACTTCAAAGTTGTTTCAACATTTACTTTTTCTTCTGAAAGATACTCTTTTTCTGAAGAAATTTCAGTGTATTTTTCATTATAAATGGAATCACTAATCTTCCCTTCTAGTCTTAAATTTACAAGATTCTCCTCTTTTTTTAGTAATGTACGAAGTTTATTAGTTATTTTTTTCAGTTCTTTGTTGAGGCTATTGTCATTCAACTCAGATTCAATCGTTTCAAGTAAGTCTGACACTATATTTTCATTCGAATGATAGAGCTGTCTGTAAGCTTCCATGAAAGCTCCCTCAATAGCTAGTTCTTCTAATCCTTTACTATGTTTACAATATTTTTTCCCTTTTTTTATCGAAGTAATACAGTGCCACACAACTTTGCGATAATCTGAACGACAGTGCCAACTTCTCCTAGACAATAATGAACCACAAAAGCCACATTCTAACATACTACTGAAAGCATACATTTTTGAATAGCGTTCACGTTTTCCATTTACATTTGCAGCTGTCTTTTTATTTCCTGCCCTACGCAACCTAATCGCCTGTGCTTTTTCAAAGTCCTCTTTAGATATTATAGGTTCATGATTATCTTTGATGTAGTACTTATCTTCTTCACCAAAATTACTCAATCGTCTCTTACTTATTGGGTCAACTGTAAAAGTTTTCCCCATTAGGATATCGCCCTTATATTTTTCATTCTTTATGATTCCTAAAACTGTTGTATCATTCCAATGATCTAAGCCTCTCGGAGATTTATAGCCTAGTTCGTCAAGTTCCCTTGCTATGACCTTCCCTCCAATACCTTCTAGATATCTTTCGAATATGTAACGAACTATTTTTGCTTCTTTTTTATTGATAGAAAGTTGTTTCGTTTCTACGTCATAGTCATATCCCAAGCATCCTTGAAATCCTATCAGTTCACCACGTTGCATCTTCATTTTTAATCCCTTTTTCACATGTGCAGAAGTATTTTCTACTTCTTGCTGTGCAACAGAGCTAAGAATAGTTAGAAGTAGTTCTCCATCCATAGTAAGGGTATCTATGTTCTCTTCCTCAAAATAAACTCCAATTTGCATATCCTTTAACATTCTGACATACTTCAAAGTATCTAAGGTGTTTCTTGCAAATCTAGCAATTGCTTTTGTTACAATATAATCAATTTCTCCATTTACACAATCATTGATTAAGCGTTGAAAATCTTGTCTCTTTCCTACTTGAGTTCCTGAAATCCCCTCATCTGCGTAAATATCTGCTAGTTCCCAATCTGAACGCTGAGAAATGTAATCTTTATAATATCTCACCTGAGATTCATAACTGTTCTTCTGATCATCACTATCAGAACTAACTCGACAATAGGCAGCAACCCTTTTTAAATGTCTTTCTACATTGACACCTCTACGTCGAACTAAAGAATCAGCTTTTATTATTTCAACATTATTTTTTTTCATACTGAAATTCCTCCTTTTGATTCTATATTACCGCGTTCAAATAAAAAGGTCAGCTATTTTGTGTACTTAATACGCAGTCTGCTTCTGATTTTTTCATATTCATTTTTAGATAACAATTCTTTAGAGTATAAAAAATTAAGCATTGATAACTGCAGACTATATTTTACAACTGTTTGTTCCAAAATTTTTCCTCCTGATAAAGTGATACTCTATCATTTCCTCCGTGGGTATGATTGGTTAAATCATTCATGGGCATCTCACCCGCTGTCCTTTTACGTTGGCAGCCTGAACGTTCAGAAGTATCATTGTCCTTATTTGTGGTCATGGCAGATAGAGAACCACTCTATTTTATAGCTGATAGTTTACCGCTCATATCATTGCGCATCACACCAAATTGCTCGACAAATAAGAAAGTCCCACCTCGGTTTGTTCAGTTGTCAAAGGGCATTCAAAGTATTTTCAATTTGAAAATTAACTTTCGATTAGTATAACTAATTCATTGATAAAATTGGTTCTTTTGTGACAAATTGTCACTGACTGATACAATTTGAAATAATATTAAAGATTCTTATTTCTAAATTGTAATCGATGTCCATATTTATACTCAATTAATTTCAAAAAGCAACCTCGTCCATTGTCTGCTGACAGTAGACTTTAAAACGCTTTTTTCCAGTCCTAGAATAACTTCTTGAAGCTTATCAATGACGGCTTCCAATGTTTGGAAAGCCTTATTTTTAAAACCTAGTTTTCGAATTTCTTTCCAGACTTGTTCAATAGGGTTCATTTCTGGTGTATAAGGTGGGATAAAAGCCAATTCAATATTACTTGGAATCTCTAAGGTACTTGATTTATGCCATATAGCATTATCCATGACAAGTAAAATATAGTCATCTGGATAAGCTTGTGAGACTTGCCGTAGAAATTCATTCGTCCACTCAGTATTACATCCTCCAGCAATAAGGAAGAAGGAATCTCCTGTCTGAGCATCTACTGCCCCATAACAATAGCGATATTCTCGCATATAATGACTCGGAATGCTAGGTCGGATTCCTTGAGGAGCCCAACAAGAACTCATCTTACTGATCCTCCCGAAACCAGCTTCATCTTGGTACATCAATCGTACTTTGTTATAAGTCCCCTCCTCTTTAAAGCGCTTACTTAAGGTCTCGAATGTAGATTTTATTTTTAGACGTCTCAATTGTCTGAGCGTCTGCCTTCTTGGGATGTTCAGGTCGAGGAGTGACCGTTCGCCAACCATGGCGTTTCAGGAGATAATAGAAACCATCACGTGTGGAAGTGCGACCAATCTCTTTTTGATAGGCTTCAAATAACTGATTGACAGTTACAAATTCCCCAGCCTGAGCAGCTTCTATATGACGTTTTAGGAATGCTTGTTCCTCTTCGTAAGTCATATATTCTCGATGACGTCCACCACGGGTTTCTTGAAGAAGAGCTTCTAAACCAAACTCCTTATATTTTTTCAAATTCCTCCAAACAGTTGTTTTATTACAATCTAGCAGATCCATGATTTCCTTATAACTCTTTCCTTTTGAGCGAAAATAAATAATCTGTAGACGTTTGTGATATTTGGCGTACGATGAATCTTTTAAAAGTTGTTCAATTTTTTGTGTTTCTTCGTTTGTAAGTTTCATAACTACTATTATAAGATGTTTTTTGATTTTAGTCCAGTATTAAAATCAACTCGACCAACTAAGTAGTCCAAGCTGACATCGTAATAATCAGCTAACTTGATTAAATCACATATATCTATCGTTCGATTCCCCTCTTCATATCTTGAATATGTAGAGCGACTGCAATTCAATAGCAAAGCAATATTTCTTGTGTTAAATCTGCATCTTCGCGTAAATTTCGAATACGAACAAACATAATATCCCTCCTAATTAGACCAAGTATAGCCACGGTTGAAGAGAATTTTGCTTTTCGTGACAAATTGTCACAAAATCCTTATATATAAAAAGAACTAGGATATACAATCTAATCAAGAAGCGTATTTTTGAAAATAAAAGAAATGCCCTAGAGAAATTACTCTGAGGACATTTCAAATATATCACTAGGTTTCATAATAAAATAGAGTTTCTAATGAAAGCTTATTAGAAAATCGACAAACTACTAAATAAAGAATCATTTTTTCTACGGTGATTTTATTTTCTCACTGTAACAAATCTCATTTTATATATATTCCAAGATAGAGGCAGTCAAGACCTATCAATTTAATCCTAAAAATATATCATGTGCTTTCTCACTCATTTATCAAATGAGGACATTTTCACAAAAGCTTAGATGTAGAGATATATCTGATAGGGATTCAGAGGTGAAACAGTAGCATAAATCTATAGGAACAACTTAGAGGACTAAGAGAACTCTAGGTCATTGTCAATATGCCTAGTTATTAGTCACTTATAAATATCTGTTCTTTTATCTACATTTAATTTTTAATTTAAAAGAGAATCGTCTGCACTAGATAAAATTCAAGTTGTTAATTCACATTATACTTTTTAAATAGAGTTCCAAATACTAGCGATAGCATTGTAACTGAGATTCCAATAATTAAGAAATTAAGAGTATTTTTGGGATTTAATATCATAGAAAATATCCATGTACCAATTGGCATGAAAAGAATGGCTACTGTGAAGATAATTCCAAATACTCTACCTAGAAACTCATTGTCCACATCTCTTTGTACAATAGAAAAAAATTGGATATTAAATATGGAAAGAAACAAGCTAAATAGTGCTGGAGAAAAAGATAGAATAATCGTATTTTGAGATATAAAATAGAGTAGTGGAGCTGTAGAGAGTAGACATCCTGCAATACCTAAAAACAACATCAATCGAAAACTTGAAAGATTTTTATTTATATAACCACTTAATATAGCTCCAATAAATCCCCCGATTGCCTCTGCTGTCAGAAATGTCCCGTAAAGTCCAGATGAAATATTTCCAAACATCTGATTACTGTAGGGCAATAATAGATTATAAGCTGCTAGAAAAAAGTTAATAAGCGCTGAAAGAACAATGATAATAAAAATTGGTTTATGACTATAAACGTATTTGAAGCCTATTTTTAAATCAATAAGAATTCCTTTTATTGTTATTTTTTCTTTTGATACCACTTCTTCATTAACAGGTACAATTAAAAAAATCAGCGAAGCAGCAATTAGAAACGATAGACCATCCAATAATAGTACCCCATGTACCCCCAGTATGTTATATAAGAAAATCGATACCAACGGAATTGTTACTTTAATAACAGTACTCGTTGTTTCCAAATATGAATTCAGCTTAGAAATACTCTCATTTCTTACAATTTCTTTCGTAAAAGCTTTATAAGACGGTCCAGAAAAGGCACTCATAAATGCTAAAACGACATTTGTCAGAACAATAGCATAGATTAGCCATTGTTCTTGAGAGATGAATGAGAGAATCATACAGGCAATGCCACAGAAGATATTAGTCCAAATAATAATTTTTTTTCGTTTAAATCTATCTGCTATTACACCACCAAATAAATTAAATAAAACTCCCACGATACTCTCTAATGACTGATAAATCCCTACAAGCAATAATGAGTTAGGGTTAATTCCGGATAATAATGTATTATTTGCAAAATCAAAAATAATATCTCCTCCCTTAGAGACCACTCTACTACCAATAATTATTAACGAATTTTTTTTTCTTGTTTATTCAAAATTGACTCCTATAGCTCTTTCCGATTCTTAATGTATTTAATTTTTTGATGAACCCTATTTATTTCTTTTAATTTTTTACAAAAATCATCCTCATTTTCACTTGTAAAACGTACAACCATTGAATTATCAATGATATTATCCGATTTTTGTACTATATCTCCAATCTTCAGGCCGATATAAAATCTACTAGCCCATTTCAAATCATCTAAACTCGGAACGCTATCCACTAGCCCCGACTGTACATACGCTGCATAAGTTGCGCTGATTTTTTGAGGAATAGCAATTTTTTCACCAAAACTTATTTTTTGTGAATTATCTTTTGATGCCATAATTTGCCAATATTCTTTAAGAATATCAATGTTATACGCTTCTTCAATCAGATCAGGAATGTCCCCACCACCAAATCTCTTTCCCACTTCACAAAAAACTAAACTTTTTTTTGAAATATCAAAAAACCACTCAAAATGAAAAGGGGTCAGTTCATCATTAACAGAAAACACCTTAAGAACTTTTTGACATTCTGAATATGCTTTTTTGATTAAATCCAAATCTCTATAAAACTCGCTTGTCCTCAACAAGTAGTATCCTTTTGAAGTTATGGATTCTAGCAATAATTCTACATTGTCATGTACAAAAAAGCGTTTAACAGCCTCACCTAATGAAAAACCATCACAGGTAATCATTTTATCAATATTTATAAAATCTTCTATTATATAGTTTCCATCAAAATAACGATCATCCAATATTGTATTTTTTTTAATTTTTTTTATCCCTGTACAAGCTGCTCCTTTTCTTGGTTTTATAATTGCAATTTCTGAATCACTTACATTCCAAAACTTTTCCAAGTCCTTTTTTGATTCAAGTAACCGAAAATAAGGCTGTTCTACCACATCATGCAAAAACGATCTCATTATAAACTTATCTTTAAACATAACGTTTGATACAGCTACTGTGTTTTTTTTCACAAAATGATCATTCAAAAATCCAGCCCACTCAATGTACTCCTCACACTGTGTTATGATACTCTCTATTTCAACTTCTTTACTAATATCTCTAATACTTGACACTAAATTAGGTAAAGTATAGTCTTCAAGAAAAATAATTTTTGCTACATGTTCTCCATCTTTTAGGGACTTCTCAAATTTTTTTGCTTTACTACTTGGAGCAATAATAATAAATTGCTCATCATAAGTTCTAATTATTATCCCTTTTTTTCAATTAGGTCCATTTTTATTATATTTAAGCAATACTTTAAAAAAATTTTCTTGTATCGATTGCCCTATCATCCATATATACAATGTTCTTAATAAGTGATAAATAATATGCTCTCATAGCTTTTTCCCTTATGATATGTTCACCTATAGAAAACTTATCAAAATCTAAATTAGAAGAAATATATTGTGGTACTAATTCGCCAGTCTTAATTAAATACAAATTAATAAGGTTTTTATTATCTACTCTATCATTATTTATTTCTTCTATCGAAAAGATGCTAATTCCAATTTTTTTATACTAAATTCTGAATTAAGCTCAAAAAAACTTTAAATAATTGCTCGTCATCATAACTATTGACGACTAATAATATGTCAATATCGCTCCAATTAGTGATAAAACTTTTTGTTGAGCTACTACCAACAAAAAGAAAAATAATTTTAAATTATCTCCCAAAAATAGAGACTATTCTTTTTATAAATAACTGATTGCATCTCAAAAAAATTTTTTTATCTGGCATGCCTTCCCTCTGATGAATATAATTGGTTATTAGATTGTATTCTTTCTCACCTGGAAATTCTTTGTATTTTTAAAAACGTAATCATATTTAAAACTTAATAAAAATTTCTCGCTGAATATTATTATATTTCAAAAAAATACATCTTCACTTTTCAAATTGTTATCACTCATTTTTTTGGCAAAAAGTAATATTTCTTTAATATTATAAGTACTTCTATTAATGTATTTTTTTCAGTAAAATAATCCATATATTTTGATAATTCGTTCGGGACAATGCCTCTCAAAAGAAAGGTCGCTTTTAATCTAGAAAACAATGTCATATAGCCTTTATCTACCAAACAAACCTTACTCTCACAAAAACTGCAAATTTCTTTCTCTCTCTTAGTTACTAATCCTATTATTTCATCAATAAGCTCATATGGACTACTATTGTGAAACCACCACTCATAATCCTGTAGTTTTTCTGTCGTACCTAATTCAAAATTTTGGCACAAAGAATTATTTGATAATTTCTTTAATAGTGTACTCTTCCCGACATCGTTAGCACCTTCAAAGCAAAAGATCACACTATTCATTACACTTATCTCCAACTATCTTTGAGAATCTATTCTTATCAAACTTTGGAAAAATTTCCAATCTAGAAATTTCACTAATTCTAATCCATATAGGTTGATATACATTATCTAGATTACTTCTTGACTTCTCTTCACCATGAATACTAAGCCCACCTTGCTTATAACCGGTTTTTGCAAAGAAAAATACATTATCATCACCATTTAGTGACCCAATTATGTCTGATTCATTAATATTTAAATCTAATTCCTCAGAAATTTCTCTAATTGCAGCATGTTGAACACTCTCTCCAACTACTACCTTCCCACCAGGAACAACATAATATTCTCTTCCGTCTTTATATCTTTTAATTATAACAACATAATCTCCAGTTTTATCAATAACAAACATACTTGCTCGCATAAATCATTCCCTCTCAATAATTTGAATTTTTTTACAAAAATTAAACTACATTTTGTTTATAGTATAAATGATAGAAAAAGATAAGTAAATTTATCCAATATTTCAAATATAGCAGTTATACAATTCTAAAAAAATTTTAACTAGTTAAAATTCTATTAATTATAATATTCTTTAACAAATGTACACCTAAATATTTTATCCACCGACAATAATAATGATATCCATTACCAACAACAAAATTGGCACAAGTTTTAAAATTTTCTTCATTTCTTACCTCCTTTTTGCTTTTAATTATTGTATAATAAATAAAAGCAATACAAAATTTTGTTGGGAAAGTGGGAAAAATGAAATCAAAATTTGGTATAACACTTAGAAAAGTCCGTAAGAGTAAACAGATTAGTTTATGTTCTGTAGCTGATAAGCATCTCTCTAAATCACAGATCTCTCGTTTTGAGCGAGGTGAGTCAGAGATATCTTGTATTCGACTTATCAATATTTTAGATAAATTACATATCTCATTAGAGGAATTTCTCATTATCCATAATAATAACTTCACTAAAACTGAATCATTTGCCACCTTAATGCAATATATTCGTAAACAATATTTATCACAAAATATTGATAACATAGCATTATTGCTTTCAAATTCTTCAAATTATAATTTAAATCCTTTTGAAAAAAACAATGATAAAAATCAATTCTGCATACACTAGACAATAATATTGTTCCATCAGAAGAAGAATTAGTTAAACTAACAGATTATCTCTTCAAGGTTGAAAAATGGGGTTACTACGAAATCATTCTATTAGGTAATTGTGCAAGAACTATTAACTACAATTCCTACTACCTATTAACAAAGGAAATGTTGAACAATTATATCTACTCATCGCTCAGCAAAACTAATAAAAGATTAGTTGCTCAGCTAGCAATAAATTGCTTGATTTTAAGCGTAGATAAGAAAGAATTTTCTAATTGTACTCATCTAATTAGTGAGATAGAGAGATTGCTGGATAGTGAACTAAATTATTATGAACAAACTGTTTTTCTATATGCAACAGGATATTTTGAATTTAAGATGAATTCAACCAATAGTGTTGAAAAAATGAAACAAGCTATCCAAGTATTTGATATTTTAGGAGAACATCAAATAAAATCTCAATATCTCGAACACTACAAAAAATATGTTAAGGAAAATTAAAGTTTTAAATGATACTGTCTACAAAACATTTTCATTCCCATGGAGCTATATGGCTAGAAAAACAATAAGATACCCATATCTGATTTTTGATTAACACCTTTACTCGTATTTAGCACTTTCACAAATGTCTCCAACCTTCTTGCTAGTTCCTCATATTCATCAAGATTATTACCAAGTTCCTGCTGTAATCTCAAAAATTCTTCATTAATTTGATCTAAAGAAGTTGATTCCGTCATGTTAAGTTTTACAAATTCATATTTTGCTAGTTTTCGACTTCCTGGATCTTCACTTTTCAGACTGATAAGTGCTTCCGCCATCTTGTTTAAGGTGGAGATTTTTTCGTTGGTTTGATTAAGTTTTATGTCTGGTTCTGCTATTTCTATGACCAATTCATCTTTCATGTTTTGATATTTCTTATCTGTCTCGGTTAATTCAATCAAGAGGTTAATCTCAGAAATCTTTTCTTGAAGTCTTTCAACAGTTGGTCGTCTATATGGTATCATACGACTATTATAGTCATTTAGTTTTTAAAAAGCACTCTAAACATTCAAAGATATTGGGGACTTCCCTTAATAAATCCGTCACTTTCTTTTTCAAGACAGCCCAAGCTTGCTCGATGGGATTTAAATCTGGTGAATACGGTGGTAGAGGTAAGAAAAAGTGTTTATCTTGGACGCAAAGCTCATCCAAAATGTTCTTGGGATGAAAACATGACAATGACATGAGGTGTCTTCAAAGCAGGCAGGAGTTCTGTTTTGAACCACTTCACAAAGAAGTCGCTCGTCATACTTTCCTTGTAAATCATAGGAGCTATAAACTCTCCATCTACTTGTCCTGCAACAATTGAAGTCCGCTCAAAACGCCGTCCATTAATCTTTTCATAGACTTTCTCTCCTCTAGGAGCCCGTGCATGAGAACGATAGAGGTAGCGGTCGATTCCTGTTTCGTCAATATATACGACTGGTAAATCTTTTAGATTATCCAAAATATCAAGAAATTCAGCGACTTTCTCTGGATCTTGTTCCTTAAAGCTAGTCGTCTTTTTTTAAAGTGACATTGATCTGCTTTAAAGCTGCCCATACTGAAGGAACAGCACAATCAAAATGTGCCGCAATTTCCCGTAAGAAAGCGTCTGGATGAGCCTCGACAAAGGCCTTCAACTCCTCCAAAGGAATCTTTCGGCTTTTGGCGACTCTCTTTTTCCGCTCTAAGTGCCCTTGTTCACATCTTTCTTTTCCCATGTGAAGAGAGTTCTGACGCCAACATCAAAAACTTTGGATGCCTCGACATGGCTGTGCCCCTCTTTGATGTAATCTAATGCTCCTTGTTTAAAATCAGTACTATATGCCATAGCTTTATTATGTATTTTATAAACTAAGCAACTATATCACATCAAAAAAAGGACAAAGAAAAAAGCCACCCACAAAAAGTGGATGATCCAATAATTATCATATCAATATTTCCATCAAGACGGCCAGTTAACCTTTCTAATTTTAGCCGTCTTAAAGCGTTTCTTGTCAACAAGTTTCAGTTCTATTTCTCTACAATTTGTAATTAAAGTGTCATTGATTTTAAGACTTCTTGGAAAGTATTGATTTCCTTGTTCATGTGATAATTCAATAGTATAACTAATACCATTACTTAATTTGAAGACCACAAAATAAATATTATCTCTTCTAAATCGTGTGCCAACTTTTCTATTCAAAATACCATCCGTTGTATAGAATTTACATTCCATCACATGTAACATTTGATAAAGCAATAATGTCCCAACAATTTTGAATTTATTTTCGTTAAACCATCTATTATCCGCCTTATTTAGACGCTCCAATGTCCAATCATCCTTTAATCCTTCAAAAATACTCCCTGCATTATTAGTTGGCAAATTAACATGATGACCTCTTGATAATCCTAATAGATGAGGAATAGAAGAATTTGGGACGGAAAGAACAATTTCAGGATAGTCCTCCATATTTGTCTGATAAACGTATTTATACTGAGAAACATATTTCTCAATTGTATTGGCCATGCAAGACATATCGACATTGAGAATATCAATCTCTCCATCAAAGGTCTCGAGCCATTCCAAAGTATATGTCATTCTAATTTTCTCCTAAAAAAGAGAAGGAAGCAGGAGCTTCCTTCTCTTCCACGTATTGAGTTTCACCTCACGCTAGATATGCCCTCTCTATTCCTCAAGGGTAGGCAGTCCTGCTATTCTTTTTCTCAACAAACAGTTTGAACTGAGTGCGGAGCCCACAGGCGGGTGCAGACCATATCCACTAGCCCACAAGTAATTTATAATCTTTACTTACTCCTATTATACGTGATAACTCCTTATTTGTCAACACTTACGTTCAAAGAATAGTTCTCTCAAAGAATCCTCATAATTCAAAACAATTATTCGACTCATCGTTTCAGCTCCAGCAAGTGTCCAGTACATTCCTCTTTTTTTTCATTCTGTAAGTAACCTTGCAATGCTGACTCTCCATTATCCCGATTCCTGCATGGCTGAATCCCCTCTGCTCAGCTGGTTTAGTGTATTGGAAATTTCTCAATATTTTACTCTTAAATTTCTCAAATAACTCTTGTTCTTCTTCTGATTCGATATAACTTTCAGTCGTATCTAAAACAGTTCTCATTAGCTTCTTATCATGTTGCTTAATCGCTTGGAAAGCTCTCTCTAATAGATCTTCAGAGTAAAATTTTAGATAATTCTTCAACTTCTTATTTACATGGTACTCATCCCAAAAATGTTCGTGGCGTTTAATTCGTAACACCTTTGCAATTTCTTTGAAAACATAAGGTGTATATCCATGCCCCCCATCAGAGTTCGTAATTAATAAAGTCTGTTCCGTAACTTCGTAATTATTGAATAGATAATCAATTCCCTGCTCCCTCACTAAGCGATTGTCAAGGCCAATAAATTCTTTTTTGTCCTGAAGTTCAAATCGATTGCTGCCAACTTTATGGCTTCCTGTATGAACTACAAAATGGGATAAATCGTAATGCTTATTATCCTTCTGTGTGTCACGTGCTTTGACCATTACACCATCACCCTCAATATAAATAACCTGGGCTTTTCTTTTGCTAACTTCTTTACCCTCTTCGTAATATCGATAGGCTTCTCTTTCCTCTAACAACTTCTCACAAATTTTTACAGCTTTTACTACAATAGGCTTTGTGATAGAGATGTGATAAGTCAATTGGATTACCTGAGTTACTTTATCATATGGCATTAAAGTAGATAATTTATCTACCTGGTACATAAATTCCCAGGAGAAACGGACATTCTTCTGAAGTCCTAACTTTTCATCAACTGGAATTACCCAATGATCTCCTTTTTTCCAACGTCTTCTTCTGATAGTAAACTCACCAAATGTGAAAGCGACGGTACGCTCCATAGAATGAATACAGGTATAGCCCTTTGCTTTCATAACTGGAATCATCTCCTCATCATACTTAGAAACAAAGTTATAAAATTCTTTTGCATTTTGAAACAGCAATTGATTTTTTAGTTCTCTCTCATCAAAGAAAGCCATTCAGAATCCTCCCTTATTAAAATTACGCTTATTTTAATAAATTTTGACCTGAATGTTCAAATAATCCTTTGTTCTGACAAAAAAAGAGCCTATCTTTTCAGATAAACTCTTACTTGTCATACCAGAGTTTCTCTTTCTTACTAAAATAGGATTTGCTCATGTCAATAGTGAATATAGCCATCGGAATCAAAATGATACTCCATAAAATTGTCACAATCCCATCTGCAATAAAGGAAAAGTCACCTGTAAAGTGAAGCCCAAAATACAATAATAATACAACTGGAAAGAAAGCTGGAGCGAATTTTAAAACAGCCAACCCTAAAACAATTATAAACACCATACTAAGCCCAAATGTTTTATAGAACATATAGACAGCTATAGCTCCTAGAAAAATAAAGAAGAGTTGAACAAGCCTTTTTATATCTACGAAAATCATTTCAATTACTTCCTTTTGTCATCTTTCCATGCCAAGTTCTTGGTTTTGACTTTTTGAAATCGACTCTTCTTCTGGATTTCCCCACTTGTTAAGCAATTCTTGATCTGTCAACTTTTTCTTTGACTTTTCCTCCTTCTCTCTCTTTTTCTTCATATCACGAAAATAATCTTTCTCTGGTTGTGGATCTTCATCGTCATTATCATTTTTCTTCTTTATTTCTTTACTAAAATCTATCATAAAAAATCATCCTTTCTGATATCTCATTGCTTAATTTTTCTCTGCATCTTTTCCCATTCTCTTATAATCATCTTCTCGATATAAGATGAAGCTGATTTTTCACCATGATACTCTACTAAAGCATCTAACATATCGTATCGAACATTATGGTGCAGAGAGAAGGGAAAACGTTGCTTTTTGGTATAGCTTTCAGGAGACTTTCTAGCCTCCTGATTTTGTTTCCTCGACGAAAGAGTCTTTTCTCTCTTTGGTGTACTCTGGAATGTTTGTTTTACTTGTGCGAATCGATTCTCTGTCATGCTACCTCTCCTTCTAACACACTCAAAATATTTTCATATACATAGTTTATATTATCATAAAACTTTTGATGTGTCTCTTGTTGGTTAGCTGTCATCTCTTCATGCTGCTCAAAGACACTCTGACTGATCACAAGACTTTTGGCCATGAGCTCTTTCTCCTGGATAGATCCCAAATAACCCTGATCTTCTTCAACAACTTCTAAAAATTGTTTACAGGTGTCTGTTACATTGTTTCCAACGTACTTTATCTTATTTCCAATAAGATAAGGTTCTGCTTTAACATAGCTTTTCTTAGTAATAACTTCGATAGCTTCGCTCTTAATGAAGTCTACAAAATTTTTCAAAGATAACCAGGCACGAAAACCATTAAGAGAGGCATCAGAAACAGCCAAGACAATATCTGATACAGCTATAAAGTTTGCTGTAACTAAGCTCTCATCATTGTGCGTATCAATTAGAATGACATCAAATTGTGCTTCTAACTCTTCGTAATGTTCGCTAAACCACATAAACAACTGTAGATACTTGTTGTTTCGACTAGCAAGATCTAACTGCTCATCTGTCAAACGCTCATCACCACAAATCAAACTAAGATTTTCTGATATTGGAATAATCTCATACTCTCCAGTCGTAAATATATCATAGACAGTTTTCTCGCATTTTACATCAAATGTTCTTGTCAAATTGCATTCCCAAGCTCCATCAATGAGTAGTGTTCTAAGTCCCTTAACACGTGCCAACCAATCCCCTTCATTAAAGGTATCTGTAGTTTTACCACCACCACCTTTTCCTAAGTTTGTAGTCTGAATCTTCATGATTCCCTCCTTGGATAATTGTATATTTTATTATATAACTTTTTATATACTTAATTATACCTGAAACAACTTCTTTTGTCAATATAAAAGCACAAAAAGTTATATAACTTTTTGTGCAACTTGTTATCCGTATGTACCACCTATATTTCCTCCAACATAGGCTTTTAGCTGGATTTGTTGAACCGTAGTATTGAAATTTCCAACGAAATAGCTGTTCTCTTCTCCATTTTTAGTTAGAACAACCAAAAATTGAATCACATCATCTGATTCAGTTGGCATCACTTCCAATTGTTCAGGTTGAAAATCATACTGATTCGTCAGAAGAGCCATCGCAAAAGTTTGAACCATTGAGTTCTGTGTCATAGATAAATGATTCTCGATTGTTCCCTTGACATTTGGCAGAAACTTCGTCTTTTTTATATCTGTTACTGCTTCTTCAAAGGCTTTTAACACTTCTTTTTTGTCTTCCGATCTTGCCTCCGCATAGGGACGTTCTAGTTTTAGCTTAGCTGTACGATAATTCTTCTCGTCTGCTGTTTCCCCTTTGAAAGACGGTTCGTTTTGAGCGGTTCCTGAAGAACTCACCTGGTTCGTTTCTTCTATTTTAGTTTGTTGAGATGGCCTGAAACTCGATACAATCCCTATTCCTGCCAAAATCAATAGAATACCTACTACAATCGATACAACCACATTCTCCTTTATCCAATCAATCATCTTATCTCCTCCTTTTAATTTGAACTTAATTTAGCTTCTCTGTCATCTGGATAAGCAAAAGAGATTACCTGTTCTTGTTGTTGTGATTTAGTCCAAATACGATAATTCCATGTATATGGAGTTTTGAACTGATCCCAACCACTCAGAGGTGTATTTTGTTCTACAAACAAGATGGAGCCATTCTCAAAAACATGACATACAATTCCAGTATGACCATATCCTCCACCTCCTACCTGTGTAGAAAAAATAGCGCCTCTTTTGGGAGTTGACTTAACTGAATTTCCAAATATTGATGCCCAGGCTGCTGCCTGATCTTTCCCATTACCTTGAACTGAACCAGAATGGCCCCATAATTGATTTCCCAGGCTGATTGTAAGATTCACACATTGTCCAGCATACTCGTCACTTCCAGGATTATACCATCCTGTAGACTTGGCATAATCCATGCCTAAGCTCTTAGGATCAATAATGAATGGTTTCAAGCTATCTGGTAAGTCTTCTGGTTTATACCCCCACGCAGTCGCATCTGAAGGGACAGTTCCCGTTCCATCGGTACTGTTACCTGACTCACCACATCCACTTTTTTCAGCTGAAGAAGACACCGCACTATCTGAAGAACTGATATCTTGTGTACTGGATCCTTCATAAGGTTTCTCGCCATGAGCAGCAATAGCTTCCTTATCAAGCCACTGATACTTCGTACCTAGTTTTTGATACATATCAGTTAGTTTGCTCTTATAAGTGCCATCTGTGGCCCATCCACCATCTGCTATGGCAGATAGGCTAGCAATACCATTTGTATTGTTTATAGCCCCTTTATAAAGTGTCTGGTGAGCCATAAACTCAGATTTCCCTACGATCCCTGCATCGTAGCTAGAGAACCAAGTATAAGCTCCTCCTGTGCCGTCTCCGACATTCGCTCCAGGCTTTGTCCCACTTAAATCAACACTATCTTCACCATACGTCGCAAGAGTAACTGGAAAATTACTTTTGCTGGAGGTTTTAACACCTCCCATATTGTGAGCTTTCCAGAAGGAAGTACCATTAGGATTCGTAAAATTGAAGCCATTCTCTATCATTGTTTGAGTGATAGAGGCTGAAGGTAGGAAACCTCCTGCCTTCCAAGACAGGATGTAGGCTTCCTTATGCTTTTTTACAAAGTCATCAATGGAACCATCAGCTGAAGAAACTGTGGAGTCACCAGTTGAAGATGTTGTTTCTACAGCACCACAATCATTTCTTCCATTATTGGTTACAGCTCCCATTATCCCAACTAACATGGTTATCCCAACATTGATAATTAATAGGAGAGCCACAAAAGGAATGAGGATCTTCAGTTTAAATATTTTTTTCATGGATACCTCGCTTATTTACCACAATCCTAATATTGTTCGCAAAATTCCATAAAAAACTAAAAATACAATAAATCCTATTCCAATCTTCTTGAGACCGTTCAAAAACTCCTTATCTCGTTCCTTTTGTGCTTCCAGGCGTTTTGGATCAGATTCTCCCTCTGAAGCGAAATAATCTCTTTCTTGTTGCATGCGATATTTACGAATCAATACGTATTGATCAAATCTCTGCTTAGTCCTGGCAATCATTCCTAGTTTATTTTTGGCCATTCTGGTTTACCTTCCTTTCTTACTCAATACCGCCATAGCGCTCAACTTCAGGGGCTAACAGCTGTTGGTTAAAGACCAGATTTCCTACCCCTGCAATATTCATGAATAACTGTCCTTTCGTCAGACGAGGCAAAGTCTCTAGTTCAGACTGATTCATTGATCCAGATAAGGCGTTAGCTAGTAGAGAAACACTGGTTTCATCCGTCTGAGCGAAAACTCTATATTGCATCAGTCCAAAAATCCTCTGGACTGCCGTCACGTATGGATCCTTATGAGTACCGACCCCTGTCTCAAACAGAATCCCTCGCAGTGAATTAACAGACAATACAACACCAGCAAAGTTTCCCCCATTGTATCAATCATATCGGCCAGAAGATTGACACTACTTTCATGCTTAGGATTAATTAGTGTCTGTGCCCCACTAATATTAACAATATAGTGTTGCATATCCATCTCCGTTAAGTCAGGCCGTTTCTTCAGTAGTTGCTTACAGCGTTTTCCGTTATTGACAATATCAGCTGAGACAAGTGAAAGAACAGAGAATATCTGAACATTTAACAAATGAGGGGCGTTCTTCAACCCTGAGAAGTCAAATGTTACAACTTGCTCTGAAGAGATATCTTGGAATTCTGTTGTTCCCTCGAAAATTTCTGCGTTTGTTGTCAATAGTTCGTTAAACGTATTGTAAATACGCTTAACAACCTTGTGTTCGGCTTTATCCGCACTAGTTTGTTCCAGTTGACGTTTGTAGGCATCAACAAACAAAATAAAATCAGACAGAATAGGATACTCTTCCTTCACAATATCCGTCGCTTTCAATTTTTCTGGATTCAACGAAGGATTTCGAGCCCACAAATTTTCTTCAATGTAAAACTCATTCAGCAGAGTTCCAAATGTGATTAAATCGTCTCCTGTCACTTCATTATTCAGAAGTTTATAGATGCTCTTCAGTTTCTCGATATGAAGGTTGTAAGATTTCTTCTTATCGATTTCAGTTCCTGCTTCATTGGTCACTGTTGGAAATACCTGGAAGATATTGATACGGTTAGCCTCACCTGATAAATCAAGCATCAATCCATGTTGTTTTCGTGTCTGATCAAGAAACTGGCCAGTAGCATCAAAGTTACGGATATAATGCCCCTTCGCATAGAGACCGTCTGTATGTTTCATAAGAAAAGATCGTTGTCCCATCTTTGGATTTCCAGATAGGATCATGAAAGATCGTGTTCTTTTTTCGTCACGTTCTAGAAAATTGAAATTTACCGCTCCATTTGTTGGAGTCCAACCCAGATAAAAACCCTTCTCATCTTCTAGTTTCGTATGATTAAAGAAATATCCACCAGCTATTGAGTGGGCTGGTGTAGGTATTCCTCTTCGATGATTAGGTAAATCAATCTGATATTCAGCTGGAATAAATGGGGCGTGGTATTCAAAAATCTAATTCTCCTGATAGAATAGTAGATTTGAATTTCGACGTTTTGTCTTTGACCTCTTCAACCCTCTTAAATAATTCTTCTTTTGTTGATGCAAACACAAAGACACGAATATACATCCCATACATAGCTATATTCTGCTTATCAATTTCACGGCTTAGTTTATTAAGATTCTCAATTTCATCTAGTTCTTTCCGATTATTGGTTAGTTTGCTATTGTTTGTAATCCGTGTTGACTTCTCTTCAATAGAGTCCTCAATCTCTTTTTGAAGCTGTCTATTATCCTCCTTGTACAGTGACAGGAAGGAACGTGTCCCAGAAATCAACAACAATTCAGAAAGCCAAAAACGATCCATTCCTTCTTTGGATATTCATAATAGTGCAAGACTGTGTGATATCCATCTCCACTTATCCAGGAGCGGTCATCCTTTTGAAAATCAATATTTCCTTGCGGTTGAATCTGGCTAAGAAAGGCAAGGTCATATCCTTCATTTTTTAGTTGTCTTTGTCTACGTTTTGATAAATCAGGCATGCTATCCCTCCTACACTTTCTCATTCATATTGTTGTATTGCTTTATAATCTGAATTTTCTTCCTGTAGCTGATATCTTGTGGAACAAAATCATTATTTCCATAGGTTTTTGCCTTACGAACCAATTCGTCCAATTCGCTTGTTGTAGGTGCAAATAGCCACAGTATAAACTCTGTATTATAAACTTCTTGTCGGATGCTTTCTTCAACTTTAATTTGGCTTTGAAGCCAAATTTCACGATCCTTGAGTTGTAAAAAACGTCTATCATTTACTGATAACTTGGACATATTTTGTCGCACTAAATCCAAATGATGACGCAAATCTGAAATTTGAGTGTCTGTATTTGTTGGCAAAGTTGTCGTCTCCACTTGGATATTCGGTCCAAATCGAGTCAACCAGGTTTCAAAATTTTCAATGGTTCTCATAACCTCGTTATAAGACATCGATCCTAAATCTTTACCTGGTATCTCCATCAGCTGCAAGTAGCCATAATCAACTAACTGGATATAAGCCTGGCTGTTTGGAATGATTGATTTTACATCCAACAACTCAACGCAAGAATGTAAATCAAAATATTCCTGCGTTTGTTTCTTCGTTTCTTGAATACGTCCCAGCGGACGTTTCTCATTTTTTGGGGGTTGAGTTTGTTTAATCGCCATTATGGTTTTCTCCTTCTGATGTAATTTAAGCTGATATAACGTTTTCTTCTTCGTCTGAAGAAAAGAAACATGCTGTGCCAATTCTTTGCCACCGTTAGCTGGTAACACCAGATACAAACTCAGAACTGGTGTTAAAAAAATGAATGCGAACATCTGTATCCACTGGCTTTTAGGAAAGATTTTTAAGCCAACGCTCAAAGCGATTACTCCAGTAATTCCTACAAAAGCAATATCTAGGATAAGAAGGCCTATAATCTTAATTTTGGCATAGATATCTCTAGGTACACCGTATTTTTCACCGTACATGAATTTCTCCTTTATATTTGTTTTGACACTCACATTATAATGAATAATCGAAAATATCTTTTAAAGGGACAATAGCATTTTTGCCATTGTCTTTCAGGAAAGAATTGTACAAAAAGTTATATACTTTTTTGAACAATAAAAGAAGCCTCAATCTTGAGACTTCTTAACTAGATCAAAGAATGATTCTTCAGAAAGGAAAGTGATGAATTGACCGTCTGATATTCGTCTAAGCGCTTCATCATGCTTTTTAGACCTTTTATCTAGATCAAAAAGATTCAACTGCTTGTGTCCTAAAACCAATATATCTGTCCTTGAAGATATATTGGTTTGAACGACAGCTCCTTTGCTTTCTAAAAAGCGTATGGCTTCTTCTCGAGTTAGAGGACGTAGACTTCCTGTGATAACAATGTTCTTTCCTATTAAATCCATAGTTCAGCTTATTCTTCTTCGTCCTCACTCTCAGCACCTGTGATATGACGTCCTCCCTGCATACGCTGTCCTGCTTGTTGCATTTGTTGGTTCATGTAGTTCATTTGATTCATACTCTGTTGAAATTTCTGTTGAGAAGAATCAGGCTGTGCTGGTGGTTGTGTCGATTCTGAAACTGGCGCATCTGCAGGTGGAGTTGGATCTTGAATTGGGGACTCCATTCCTTCAGCTGAAGGAGTTGGATCGACAATAGGTGCATCCGTTGTTCCTGGATCAATTGGAGGCTCAGGAATAGCAATCGGCCCAGGCTGATCAATTCCAGGAACCGCATCATTTTTCAGAGCGTTATAGGTCGCATTTTGAGCAGAGACAGCCTTATCATCCAGCTTATCTAAAACGTTGCCAACTGCCCCTTTCGTATTTTGCATGGCTTCAAAAGCTTTCCATTCTGCCAAATCAACCATATTACTTACACCACCTTTGGCCGCATTCATAAAGCCTTGGTCTTTTACAGAGTTCAAAGCACCTTGAATACCACCTCCAGTTCTGGCTAGGCTATTTCCTAGAATCTGACTTCCTTTAGACAAGGCATCTGGAGCTTTTTGTGCCATATCCATACCAAATTGACCAAGTGCCATACCACCATTAAAGAGACCGCCTGCTCCAGCCGCAAAAGCATTCCCATCATCATAGCTCCGAGCAGTTGTTGAGCTGTTTCACTATGACCTGTTGAAACTCCAAGCCAGCGCTCAATCATGGCTACTCCTTGCATTGCTGCAAAGAATACTCCAACATAAACAAAGGCAGCTGCTAGACACTGTTCCCACATGTTGAGTCCGTCAAAGAATCCGCCAGAAAGCTTCGTTACAGCTGAAACAGAAAGGATTGGTAAATCTCTGAAAATCTCAAGGGTTACACGCATAATGATAACTTCAAAGAAGATTCCTGCTAAGGCACCGCCAATCGTTCTTAACAACTCTTTGTATTTCTTTGAGTTTGATAGAGAACTATATCCGAGAATCGGAGAAATCATTGCTTCAATCAGAATATCAAAAACTGATTTAACGAGCTTGATGATCATGCTGACCAATAGAACAATCAGGATAATGTACTGAAGAAACATCCCTATCCAGTTGACTTTATAGCGCATATAAACTGATTCAAAAGCACTCAATTGATTAATGACTCGGTGTTCTGTAATGCTTTCAACTCCTGTGTTATTAGAATTCAACTTATGGAGGAACAAGCCTTTAATTCCTGCTATTTTATCATGTTTTTCTATATCCTGTATCATTTTTGGATTCGTTGTACCATAGTTTGCCCCAAAATCAATCTTGGTCGCAAAATCAGTCGTATCCCGCTGTGCAGGGTCATCCGTAATATTATTGACAGGAGTAGAACCTTCCTGAACAGGCTTGATGAAGCCATAATCATCCATTGGAAACAGCTCCGTAGAAAAATCTTTGTAGATCAAGACTTTTAAGTCTACTACATTATTTTTCATGGGCTGAAGAGCCAAGGAAGAAATCGGTTGGCTACCGGATGGCGCTTCACTGGAGACTGTCTGGATAGACATGGCATCCTGTGCCACTGCTGTTGAGATGGTGGTCAAAGCTAGTGGCAATACGGCAGTTACAGCAGTCACCAAAAGGAAATTCGTAATGACCCCTTTGTATTTGACTGGTTTTGTAAAGACTCCTGCGACGGCCGACACAACCAAAATCAGGGTAAACAAGGACGTCCCCAATAGCTGAAACCAGTAAAAGAACTGGCCTATAATCGTTTTCTGGTCTCCCAGATAACCGAAGAGACCAAAGAGCTTGAACATATTATTAAACATGTTCTAGGCTGGAATTGATTTGATAAAGAGCCTTGGCAATCCCTCCTGGTAAATAAGTGAGAAATGCCATAAATGCAGGAGTCGGCTCTAAATAGTTGCCCCAGTAGGAATAGAATTCCGCCAGCTTTTTTGCATTCTCACCTGTGATTTCACCATTGAGATTCTTGATCTCATTCACCAAATCTGAAAAGGTTTGATAGTGCACTAAAGGTACCTTCTTTCTTTCTAAGATACCCCTATCATATTCGATAATGGCAAAATCGTTTTTAAAGGGACAATGAAATTCTGACAACAAAAAAAGCCTCAAGTAATTGAGACTTTTGTAAATTAATCTGCGGTTCCATTGAAATCATAGAAAGCATTGTCTTCTTTATAGCCACGACGGAGTTCAATGATTCGGATTTTTTTACCACCCTCGGTCAAGACGACTTGATAATAAGAGCGAGCTTCTTCAGGTTTATCTATATCTTGATAATCAACAGCTATTGTAAAGTTGTCCTTTCCTTTCAACTGGCTTTCTAAACTAACTAGGGTACCTCTGAAATCAGCTGGGATTGCCTTCACTTGTTCCTCTGAAAGAACACTATAATTGATACTTTCACCGTCGTTATTTGAGATGGTTCGCTTTTCTTTATCAAATTTCAAGGTAGTTCCTACTCCACCCTTAAAATCACTACTCTCATAACCATCTTCTGGAGAGAAGCCTGTATAGCTAGATTTTAGCACATTTTTAGCAATAGAATCAGGTGATTTTTGACCACATGCTCCTAGTAAAATCAAGGCTAACCCTACTAAAACAATTCTTAAAAAGTGCTTTGCTTTCATCATTTATCTCCTAACCATTGTTTATTTTATTATAGCAAACAGCTTTTTTTCTTGCAAGTGTTTATATAACTTATTATATATCTTTTTAGATAACTTCATCCGCAAAGAAATCATCTCCATCATCATAATAATCATAGTCACCTTGAATGACACTAGCTACAGCTGCCTGAAATAGTTCATCTGTGGAAGTAAATGATTGGTTTTTCACCTTTGTCCTTTACTGTGACGACCTGATAGTTTGGGAGTCTCTCCATTGTTGCTGAGGAGAGGCATGGTCAAACGTTGCCTCCAGTCTATAATGTTATTAAAGGCTGTACCAGCATCAACTGCTATTTCCTGGAGCTCTAGCTCACGGTGTGCACTTTCGACTGGAATATCCGCAAGAGTCATCGATGTATCAAACTCCTCTTGTAAGAACATGTACTTGTAAGGGAAACTGTTCTTATCATGTGCGAAGATTGGATCCGTTGTGACCTTACGTCCAACATTATCCCGTCCCTTGACCCCTCGTAAGATAACCGCTTCTCCTTCCTGGAGCTTGGCCAATTGTGTTGGTGTCAACAACTCTTGTTTTGGATTCTCGACAGCTACATTTGGATTGGCTTCGTCCAAGATATTGCTGGATCGTCTTCTGCGAGTAATGGTACGTGTACCCAACTCCCCACTAAATCTCTTATTGGTATCTGGAGACGTCGTTTTGACGTAAACTTTCAATGAACAGTTATCCAGAATCGTTTGCGCAACATTTTCACCATAGACATTAACCAATTGTTCCAAGTTTTGAATCCAAAGATAATAGAGAATGTTTTGCCCCAAGCCAATAGAAATTTTCGTATCCATGTGAGGAATAGCTGGAATGTTTGTAAACTCATCTAAGATATGGAGAATGCGATTGATACATTTCCGCCCATTTGTTAAGGCAAGGTCATAGTTGGCATTGTACAACTGATCCAAGAACAAAGAGACAATCCCATTGTACTCTGTGCGGTTTGGCGGTGTTACCAGGTAGATGACTTTCGGTTTATCTGAATAAATCAGTTCAATATCCGACTCCTGAAGAAGATTTTGGGTATCTTCTTGAGTCTTTAAGACGGTTATATCGATATGATCTAAAATCGGCTTCTTGGTATACTCATCTAGTTCTAAACTATCTCCATCTTTTCGATAGACTTTTTCAGCTGAGAATTGGAAGACCCGATCCCGAACTGGAGACTTACCATTTTTCTTATGATTAAAATCAATCGTAACCGTAAACTGATCTGGAAGTTTAGGTTCGATGGCATAATTCAGATAGCCTTCTCCATCAATAAGAGCTGTCGCTTGCTTCACATAGTCGACTTGCTTTTCAACTTTGCCCCATTTCTTCAAGCCTGTAATGGTTACCTTAGCAGTCTTATGCTTGAACTCATTTTTTAATTGATTGTTGGTGCTTGATCTCAACTTAACAGACAATCGACGTGGGAAAGCAAAAGACTCTAAATCAATCGAGTTTTTGGAAGTGAGCTTCGCCACGTTGTCTTGCAAGAACAGGTTGATTCCTGTCATCATGCTAGAGTAGACATTTCCTTTGGTCTCATCACCACCAAAGTCTGAGGCACGAAATTCGATATCTGCCATTTGTCTAAATTTCGAGAATTGTTGTTGATTGACTTGTCTCAAATTATCAAAATAGACTGTGATTTTTGACTTTTTCGATACTTGTTGTTCTCTGCTTGGATTCTCGACGATTTCTCCAGCACCATCTACAAAGACTTCTTCAGATCCCATTGTCGCCAAGAATTTCGCAACGTTTGGGATGGTAATGGTGTCCCAGGCATCCTCTTCACCATTTTGAACGGTTTCATTAGCCCGATCCATCAAAGCCATTGTCAGAGCGTTAAACAAGGATATAGAAGACTTACGAAAATACTCCGCATTTCCCTTCTCACCACCTTTTTGTTTGGGAAAAATGGATTCTGCGACTGCATTGACATAGGTTTGCGTTTTCTCATAGTAACCTTTCTTGGCGGCTGCAATAGCTAGAGCCAAAGGATTGTAGGACATAGACCAATCCATATTTTGGAAAGAAAGCACATCAACTTCATAGCCACGTTGCCTCATCGTTTTGTAAGAGGCTTGGTAGTGTTCTCCTTTCGGGTCTGCCAGAACCAGCGATGGCTGCAACTCCGCACGGCTATTGATTTCAATTGCTGGAGTTATATGACCCTCCCCTTTACCTGAACGAGTCATACCAATTCCTAACAAGTTAGTAGGCTTATCTTCAATGTAGTAGTAACCTGAAGGAAAAGCTAACATACCTAAAATCCGCTCTGCATTGGTCACATATCGACTGATTTCCTATTTTGCCATAACATCTGAGTTCTCAGTGTTTGTCCTGCTAAATCATGAGTCAACTCATGAAATACGGGAGCCCCACCTTCACCTGGATAAGTTAAAGCTTTATTGGGGATCTTTTTGTATTGGCGACGAATTTCATCAACCGTCACAAAGCGGTCATCTCCTTCTTCATTGTTGTTATAGTCTCGAAACTGCTCGAAGTTTATCCAGGCAGATTTCCAGGCGATCACTAAGCCCAATAGAAAGATTGGAAATGCTAAAATTGGTGCTATTAAGAAGACTTTAGCGTTCAATAAGCTTTGAAACAAGAGACTGTTTAAGTCAAAGTTTACGGCCTTACTAGCATCTTTAAACGACCAGGCACTAAAATAGAGAAAGCGAATTGTGGCTCTCAAAACAGTAACCAGGTAATTGGTTAAGATAAAAGCAATAAAGCTAAAACCTAATCCCATATAAACAAAACTACGGTAACTTTTGAAATAAAGAATGGGTTTCATTTCTTTATCAAAACGTTTCCGTTCTCGTTTAACAAAAGGGAGGGTATAGAATATCCTGAAGAAAACATTCCAAAGAATGAGAGAGACAAGCGCAAAGATTTTAGGTAAGAATGACTTCATCCCATTGAGCAGCCCTCTAACTGATTGTCTCCAAACTTGTTTCCAATCAATTCCTTTACGATTTTTCCAACCTCTTTTTATTGCCTGGCTTAGACTACTCTTTCCTGCTAATAACCTTTGATAGCTTCTTAAAAAATACGGCTGGAAGAGTTTGAATAGGTAATAACCTGCTACCCCTAGAAAAAGGAAGGTAGTGAGCCAACTGGCTCGAATCGCTTGGATAAGGGTATAAAATACTACTTCAAATAACTCAAACAAACGACTACCCCCTTACACCTTCCAAAAACCATTCCATTTCGAGTATAGAAGCTCGAAAAGAGAAATATGTGAAACTGTAGCCTTGGAGAGGCTTTCTCATAACGGTGAAAGTAACTTTCTAACCATTTCTCTCCATCCAACTGAAGAACATTTAATCGACTGGATCGACTTTGTTCTAGGTAATTGGTCACCTGAAGAGATTCCGCAATCAATTCATCAGACAGATAATTGTATTTTTGTCTTGCCATTGTTGCACTCCTTTCTTATTATTTCTTAATTCCCCTCTATTTTAAGGGATAATATCAAATTCTTTGTTAAAGGGACAAAAGATATTGTTATATCATAAGTTATATAACTTTTTATATAATAAACGAGCGACAAAAAAAGCACACAAGTGTTCTTGTATGCTTTCAATACCTTTAGAATGGGGAATCCGCATCCATTGGTTCAGGATAAGGTGTAGGAATAGAACTTTGTGTTGGCTGAGAAAAGCTCTGTTGTTCCTGCTTACGTCGGTTTGATGCTTCCCTATTTTCAAGGAAAGTGATTCCTCCTTGTTGACTTGGGGAAATAAACTGATACGTCCGACGTTGACCTTGTTCATCATATGGTCGTTGGATAATTTCTCCTTTTAAGAGGATTGGAGAGCCTTTAGATAAGCTCTGAGCCATCAATTCCGCTTGTTTCCCATAAACTTGCACATGGAAGAAACTAGAAATTGGTTTATTTGTATCATCAGTCATGCTAGAGTCACAAACAAATTCAAATTTAAAACTCACATGACCGTTTTGAGTTCGACCTACTGCATCGCTTGGGATGAATGCAACACGTCCAGAAGCGATAAATACTTGCATTTTTCCTCCTTTCGATAAAGACCACAAGAGAGTTATACCCCAGCTTGTGGTCATTCTTTCATTTTAATTCATCAAATTAGTTTTCTTTCGACTTACGAAGACCTGCAAGACTCATCAATCCCAAAATCATTCCCCAAGTTGGAAGCATGCTTGCTGTTGATCCAGTGTTTGGTAGTGATTGTTTTGGTTTGCCTGGTTCTTCAGGTTTTGGTGGTTCTGGAGTATGAGTTGTTACTTTCGCTACCATTTCTTGTCCATTTACGATATTAACAAAAGTATTCTCAACTTCTCCAGCCGCAATACGCTCAACTTCGATGTAGAAGTCTGCATCAAAAGTACCTTTAACTCCCAGAGAGTTTAGGAAATCTTGATTGATATAGTTACTTAGTTTATAAAATACATGTTATAATAAAGCTATGGCATATAGTACAGATTTTAAACAACGAGCATTAAATTACATCAAAGAGGGACACAGCCATGTCGAGGCATCCAAAGTTTTTGATGTTGGCGTCAGAACTCTCTTTACATGGGAAAAGAAATTACGTGAACAAGGGCACTTAGAGCGGAAAAAGAGAGTTGCCAAAAGCCGAAAGATTCCTTTGGAGGAGTTGAAGGCCTTTGTAGAGGCTCATCCAGATGCTTTTTTACGGGAAATTGCGGCACATTTTGATTGTGCTGTTCCTTCAGTATGGGCAGCTTTAAAGCAGATCAATGTCACTTTAAAAAAAGACGACTAGCTTTAAGGAACAAGATCCAGAGAAAGTCGCTGAATTTCTTGATATTTTGGATAATCTAAAAGATTTACCAGTCGTATATATTGACGAAACAGGAATCGACCGCTACCTCTATCGTTCTCATGCACGGGCTCCTAGAGGAGAGAAAGTCTATGAAAAGATTAATGGACGGCGTTTTGAGCGGACTTCAATTGTTGCAGGACAAGTAGATGGAGAGTTTATAGCTCCTATGATTTACAAGGAAAGCATGACGAGCGACTTCTTTGTTAAGTGGTTCAAAACGCAACTCCTGCCTGCTTTGAAGACACCTCATGTCATTGTCATGGACAATGCTAGTTTTCATCCCAAGAAGATTTTGGATGAACTTTGCGTCAAAGATAAACACTTTTTCTTACCTCTACCACCTTATTCACCAGATTTGAATCCCATTGAGCAAGCTTGGGCTGTCTTGAAAAAGAAAGTAACAAATTTATTAAGGGAAGTCCCAAATATCTTTGAATGTTTAGAGTGCTTTTTTAAAACTAAATAACTATAACGTAAGACCATTGACCACCTTTGGCATCCCACTTAACAGTCACAAGTTTCTTGATAAACTCTGAATTAGTACCTTGGTTGAACTCAAAGGTAAAGGCATAAGAGCTACCTTTGGCAATCTTATCTCCTGCCTTAATCACTTTACCATTCTTCAATGTCACATCATAAGGTAACACAAGCTCTTTTTCTGCTGTGTATTCTGTACCCTTGATGATACCCTTCCAATTACCAGTATATCTGTCATGCTTAGTATCAAGCTTATCCAAACCGTCATATTGGTACAACATATGGTGTCTTTCTGGAATAGTTGCACCATCAAGAAGGTACTGAACAAAATCACCTAGCTGGACTTCTTTGCCATCAAGGACTTTCTTGCCAGTTCTATCAAGTGCATGTTTTTCTGGGTGTTTTGGTTTAGGTGGCTCTGGTGTACGAGTAATAACCTTGGCAGTCATTTCTTGTTTATTGACAATATTGATGAAAGTATTCTCAATCTTATCACCAGTTTCAATACGCTCCGCCTCGATGTAGAAATCTGCATCAAAGGTTCCTTTAACCCCTAGAGAGTTTAGGAAATCTTGATTGATAACGTAAGACCACTGACCACCTTTGGCATCCCACTTAACAGTCACAAGCTTCTTGATGAACTCTGAATTGGTATCTTGGTTGAACTCAAAGGTAAAGGCATAAGAGCTACCTTTGGCAATCTTATCTCCTGCCTTGATAACCTTACCATTTTTCAATGTCACATCATAAGGTAACACAAGCTCTTTTTCTGCTGTGTATTCTGTACCCTTGATGATACCCTTCCAATTACCAGTATATCGGTCATGCTTAGTATCAAGCTTATCCAAACCGTCATATTGGTACAACATATGGTGTCTTTCTGGAATAGTTGCACCATCAAGAAGGTACTGAACAAAATCACCTAGCTGGACTTCTTTGCCATCAAGGACTTTCTTGCCAGTTCTATCAAGTACATGTTTTTCTGGGTGTTTTGGTTTAGGTGGCTCTGGTGTACGAGTAATAACCTTGGCAGTCATTTCTTGTTTATTGACAATATTGATGAAAGTATTCTCAATCTTATCACCAGTTTCAATACGCTCCGCCTCGATGTAGAAATCTGCATCAAAGGTTCCTTTAACCCCTAGAGAGTTTAGGAAATCTTGATTGATAACGTAAGACCATTGACCACCTTTGGCATCCCACTTAACAGTCACAAGCTTCTTGATGAACTCTGAATTGGTATCTTGGTTGAACTCAAAGGTAAAGGCATAAGAGCTACCTTTGGCAATCTTATCTCCTGCCTTGATAACCTTACCATTTTTCAATGTCACATCATAAGGTAACACAAGCTCTTTTTCTGCTGTGTATTCTGTACCCTTGATGATACCCTTCCAATTACCAGTATATCGGTCATGCTTAGTATCAAGCTTATCCAAACCGTCATATTGGTACAATGTATCATGTTTTTCTGGAACAGTTACTCCATCAAGAAGGTACTGAACAAAATCACCTAGCTGAACTTCTTTGCCATCAAGGACTTTCTTGCCAGTTCTATCAAGTACATGTTTTTCTGGCTTAACATTTGGAACTTCAACTGTTACAAGATTCGACTGATAGCTATTCCCAAAATCGATCTGTTTAAAATCGTTCTTCACGATTTCTCCCTCTTTTACTAAGAGTTTCGCTGAAAGATCAATCGTCACATTTTTATTTTGCTTCACGTAATTGTTGTAGAAGCTCGCAGAGTCTTTCGCAACCCAAAGATAGAATTCACCTTTAGGTACCAAGTTCAATTCTTTCAAAATATTATTGATAGCATCCGTACGCCCAGCATCTGAAAGAACATGATACATATCAAATAGGTTTTTTACGTCTTGTCCTACAGCAGTCATCTTGATTTTACTGTGGTCAACTGTGAAGGCTTTGTCTTGAACATCATCCAGGATTCCAAACTTCTTACCAAGTGCCTGCGCTGAAGCAAGAGTTTTGGTGTATGGACTGTAATCTGTTGTCAAACGGAAGGTCACGTTGCGGTCAAATGTTTTAGCTCCATTGATATCCTTGCCAGAATGATCTAACACGGATTTGACTGGTTTTGGAGGTCTTGGAGTGTAGTTCGTAACAGTATTTGAGAAAACTTCATAGTTATTCACTAACACTTTATAAGTGTTGTCATAGAAGCCCTTGTCATAGATTGGTTTCCAGGTAATCACAGGAGCTTCTAAGTGCTTCCCTTCGTAGGTTACAGTAAAGGTATAAGTGTTCTTTCCTGTATCATAGGCAACGCCCCATCCTGCTTTCTCTGCAGCTGCCTTTGTGACAGCTACATCAGGAACAGCACCAGCTTCGAGTGGATCAATGATGGTAATCTTGTCTCCCTTTTTAAGGTTAGCATAGATATTATCATGATGCAATGTATAAAGCTGAGTAGCATTTTTAGCTACTGTTTGCCCATCTGTATTCGTTTTATCTGTATCAGATACAGACTTGCGGACAGTAGGTTTATACTGCAATTTATAACCGTGATAGCTTGCGGATAACTTCTGATTTTTAGTTTCAGATAGAGTTTTAAGAGTCAATGTTGGTTTGACTGGATTCTTTGTATCAACCAATTCAGCTGATACAGGTTCAGTTTTGACAGGTTTCACAGTTGTTTTTGTGATAATTGCAGTAGCTGGAACTTCAACAACTGGAGCTACAACCTTAGTATTCAAAGCAAACCAGTATGTCTGTCCTGCTGGTGTTGCAGAGCCATCCCATTGAGCAAATCAGTAGTGAAATTAGTACCTTCAGTAAAGACACCGAGTGCTACTCCCTTATATTGATAAGGAGAGTCAGAAGTATCCCATGTAACTCCTACATTTTCCTCTGTATTGTAGTTATCAGCATAGTTGTAACCATCGTTTTTATGGTATGTTACAGTTGAACCGTTAATCTCAACATTTTTACCATTAACTGCTCCAGCACCTTCCCAACCAATTTTGTTATAGTTAAGAGATGAATAAGTTATACTTGCTGGAGTTTTTTCTGAAGCAGTGAACACTACTTCTTTACCATCAACATTGTAATAATAAGTATCAGTTACTCTAAACTTCATGTAATCAGAAGTATCACCAATACCATCATTACGAGCTACAACAAAGCCTTCTGTTGGATCGTTCAAGACGTATACATCATTCAATCCTGTCTTTCCTTGATTAAGGATTTCAAATTTTCGATGAATACGAGAAATAGAATGTTTTGAACCATCTGCAGTTGAAACAGTTAAACCTTTTAAACCTGTATAGTCAATTTCAGTTTTCCAGCCGTTACCAACATCCTTATATTTTAAAACTTTGGTAGAATCAAGAATACGACCATATCCTGAAGAACCACTTGAGGAAGAAATATAACTTGTCGTTACTACTGTTGAACCTGAAGCAGATGACTTCACTGTTGCTTCAGGATTAGCTGTTGCAAGACTGAGAGCCTGTAAGACAACCTCTTTTGTGAACCCTTCCGTACTTGTTTTAGATTGAAGTTCATTGTATTTCTTCTGCCAGTCTGCTTGTGCTTTCTTAGCTTTATCATAAGCTTCTTGGTTTTGTTTCCCAATTTGCTTCGCTTCATCAGCTGAAGAAACTTCCTGTTTTTTAGAAGTTAAAAGTACGCCAGAATTTTTCAAATCAGCTGATTTGCGATCAGCATCTTGATTGACTTGATCACTAGCTTTCTTCTTCTCTGTGTAGGCAGCCATGATGGCTTTGTTAAGCTCCACTTTGCCTTTTGCAGTTGCAATAGCTTGGTCATTTAGTTTCTTCAGTGCTTCTACTTCTGCAACTGATGTTACTGTACGTGTTACTACACTAACAGTAACATCGTTCTTTTTCAATTCAGCAGTTGCAGTGTCTACTGCTTTGTTTAAAGAAGTAGCCTGCTGGACAGTAGCATCATACTTAGATTTTTCACCCAGGTATTTTGTTACTGCTTGTTGGTTATCTGACAAGACCTGTTTAGCTGTTTGAGTAGCTTTCTTGTTTTGGTCTGCTGAACCATCTGTGGCAGTCGAACCGTCATTCGTCACTGTGACAGTTGTTGCCCCTTCATGCTTGGCTTTTTCATCAGCTACAAATTGATTGTTAGCGTGAATAGCTTCCTGTGCTTCCTTGAAAGCTTCGTTGTTTTGAACTTGTTTTGTAGTTGTGGCTTCAAGTTCCTGAACTTGCTTATCCTGATCATCTTTGATTTCAGACTTAGATTGTTCAAGACTAGATGAAGTAGTGTCTGTACCTTTGTCAACATTTGGTGTTTCAGATACAACTACTCCAGCTTTTTTAGCCTTGTCAGCAGCCTTTGTGACTGCTCCATTATCAATCGCTACAGACTGGCTTCCTGTTGTTTTACCAGCTTGTGTAGCGTATGCGTTGTTGTCGTTTTTGCTTTCAGGCTGTACTGCTTCATCCGCAAATGCTGAACCTGCAGAGAAGGCTACAAAACCTGCGATTGCAATACCTGATGCTAAACCTTTAGCCCATTTTTTCTTACGGAAATATCCGTGTCCTTTTGTTTTTTCTGTCATATTTCTTTCTCCTTCACTTAATTAAAATAATTTCTTCTTGTAGAAGTAGCCAATTGCTGTCAATAACATTCCACCGATTGCAGCTAGGAAACTTTTTTCTGTTCCTGTGTTTGGCAAAGTCACCATTTTACCATCTGCAGTTGAAACACTGATGGTCTTGTCTTCATTCGTAACACCTCCAAGTGCTTCAGGAGCAACTACAGAGCCATCTGAAAGGACAAGATTTCCATCTTTAGTGCTGACAATGGAATCACCTGTACTGGTTTGAACAGGTGCTTTTGTCACATCATGAACCACCTGACCTGTTGAGCTTGAAGTCGTTCCAATTTGTGACTTCCCTTGCTGATTCGCTTGATCAGTAGTTTTTGGCTGTTCATCTGGAACACCATCTAGGCTACCTGCGTTATCCTTGTCTGAAGGAGCTGTCGGATCAACTGGAGTAACTGAAGGCTCTGTTGACTGATTTGCTGGAGCCTCTGTTTCTGTTGAAGCGCTTGGTGCTGTCGGCGTAACAACTTCTGTCGCTGGAGCAGAAGAATCGATTGGTGCAATTTCGTCTGCTGATACATAACCAGCTTGTGCAAGTACGATTGTTGAAAGAGCTAGTGTAGCTAATACTTGTTTCTTGTTCATTGTAATTTTTCCTTTTCTAATTTTTAAGATAATTTGATTCCTTTGGTTCTGTTTCTACAACAAATCCATATTTTGAAGAATCAGAAGCTTTTACATCAAAAGTTAATCTAACGCTAGATGATTTATCCCCTCTTTTGACAGACAGGATATAGGAAACCGTATATCTTTGAGTTTCTGAATCATAATTCAATTTCTCTAAAATAACGGACTGTAAAATACCTTCTTTTGGTTTGGTAAATTTTGCATCACCTTCAGAAAGAAAAGCTACTAGGTTTTCTTTTTTGCCCGAGTAATAAGAAGGTAAGAAATAACGGCTAAAGACATCAACTTCATTTTTCGTTGAAATGATTAGTTGAGTATTTTTTTGTTCCTGATATAAGAAATTTACTTTTTCTGACTGGTTTGACAGTTGAGCGAAAGCAAAAAATACGCAAATGATATTTATTACTGACAACACTCCCAAAACACCTAAGAATAGATAAAATTTCTTCAGAGAAACTGACTGGTTTTGAGATACGGGAGACACAACATCTGTTTGATCCCTTGCATTTGGAACAGCTGGTAGGCGATTGGGTTGTGAAACAGCCATCGTCTCACCTTCAGCTGGGAAAAGAGGAAGAGAAGAATCGGACAATCCCATACTTTGTTTATATACAGGATAAATCTGGTTCTCAAAATACTCCCTTTTTTCTTGATAGCTGTAATTTGCAAATTCAGAGCGAGTAAGTATCGCTTGAATGAGGGGAAGCAAGAGGTTTTCATAGTCTTCAGTAATCAGAAATGGACTAGCGTAAACCTCTCCTTCTGTTACCACGTTTTTCCCTTCCAGATGGGCAATTGCTACTTTTTTCAGCTGAAACTGACCATACATCTGTTTCAACTCTCTAAATAACAACTCGGCCTGGTGAAATGTTAGGTAGGGCAAACTTTTTGAAATCGGCTGAGAAAAATCATAAAGATGATCCAATGCCTCAATGATAGCAAGTAACTCACTATCATCCTCTGGCCCTCTTGCATCTTCCCAGGTGATTTCTAGAAACAAGTCATCTGTAATCGTACAGCGACCTTTATTAAAGAGCGCAAAAGCCATATATCACCACCTCTTAATTTTTTACGAAATCAAAAATCCATTCAATGATACTTGGACCTGCTGAAACACCAATAATTGCAACCGCAATTGAAATCCAATTTTTTTTCATTGAGGCTTTTAACTCTCGTCCACCAAACGCATAAATGAGCGAAGTGACAACGGCAGCTAGACCAAATAAAGCAACACTGACTAGCTGAACTTTTGTAATTCCTTGTCTCGCCAAGTTGTCCGACTTAGCAAATGGATCGTCCGCATAGACTGTAGATCCTGTTAGGAATAGGGAAAGGCTCAATAAAAACATCTGTGATTTTGTTTTTACTTGCTGAAGTTGTCTTGTCAAATAGTTTTTCATAGAAATCCTCCTTTGTTTTTTTGACAACGTTAGTATAATAGATAATTGAAAAAAATTTTTTAAAGGGACAATCATTTTTTAAGGTGAATTTTAAGAAAATAATGCTTCACCAAATGACGTTTTTTCAGCTTCGACATCGAATAATATTTTTCTTTTATCTTCACGATGGTGTTCATCTGGCGCATCACCTTCTACCCAAAGATGAAAATGATACTCTTGGTTGTGATCAGATAAGTTCAGAAACTCTTTAGAAATTAAAGGAAGCACCTTATGTTTAATCACTCTTTCCAGAGGTCGTGCACCATCCTTTATATTGGTTCCTACATCCAATAAATAAGTAACCAAACTTTCTTCATAAGAGAGAGTCAACGTTTTATTCTTCATTCTTTCTTGAATTTCTGATAGTTGTTTGACAATAATTTCCTTATTCACTTCCTCGTCTAACATGTTGAAAATCAATTTATATTCAATTCGATTGAGAAATTCTGGTCGGAATTTAGTTTCCAACTCCAACGTCATGCTCTTTTCAAACTGAACCTTATCCCTATCGGTCAGCTTTTTAAAATTCCCTTTCAATTCATACTGCTTAATAATTTTTTGTGAACCAATATTCGTAGTAATAATGACGATAGTATTCTTAAAGCTCACTTGTCTTCCAGTTGAATCAGTCAAGCGGCCTGCATCAAGCACCTGCAAAAACAAATCTACAACTTCTGAATGTGCTTTCTCCACCTCATCGATCAAAATAACGCTATAAGGTTTTTGTTTAACCTTCTCAGTCAATTGTCCTTTCGTTCTAGTTTGACGATCGCCAATCAGCTTTGTGATATCTCCTTTTTGCTTATATTCAGACATATCAAAACGAATGATCGCCTCTTCATCATCAAACATTCCCTCTGCTAGAGCTAGAGCAAGCTCTGTTTTTCCAACCCCAGAGGTTCCTAGAAACAAGAAGGAAGACAAAGGCTTTCTTTGATCCTATAAACCAGCTTGTGCAACAGTTATAGCGTTCACAACGGCATCTACAGCCTCATATTGGCCTTTAACACGTCGTGATAGCTTTTCTTTTAAACCATCTAGCCTTTCCTTATCACCTTTCAAAATCGTCGTAACAGGAATACCTGTTTTATTTTTCAGCACCTCTGCAATTTCTTGCTTTCCGACATGAACCAATCCATTTGTAGAACAAATAGTCGCTGCTTCATCTATTAAGTCAAAGGCTTTATCAGGTAAAAATTGATCAGGTATGTAGCGAACAGATAGAAGTACAGCTTGTTTTACAGCATCAGAACTAATGGACACTTGGTGAAAGTTTTCGTAAATAGTTTTAGCTTGTTCAAGAATTTCAATCGCTTGAGGAGTTGTTGGTTCAGAAACCATAATCGGCTGCATTCTTCGTTCTAGCGCTCGATCCTGTTCGACATATTCATGAAATTCATCTAAAGTAGTTGCGCCAATCAATTGTATCTCACCACGTGACAAAACTGGTTTAATAATATTTCCAGCATCCAAAGCGCCCTTATCTGAACCACCAGCACCAACAATCGTATGAATTTCATCAATAAAGAGAAGATTTTCTCCTTTGGTCTTTACCATCTCCTCAATAATTTTTTTAAACTTAACAATAAATCCTCCATCCTCATCTGACATTAAACTAGATAGTTCTAGAGAGCGCACGGTCAAGTTTTTTAATTTTGGAGACACCTGGTTTCTTAAAATGGCCAAAGCAAATCCTTCAACAATAGCTGTTTTTCCAACTCCAGCTTCTCCTACCAAAATAGGATTATTCTTAGTTCGTCTGAGAAGAGCGGTCTGAACAGCTTCTACTTCTTTATCACGTCCGTACACCTGATAATCTTCTGCTTTTTTTGAAACTTTTTCTGTCAAATTATCTGTATAACGATCTAAATAGGGTGTTTTTTTCTTTTCTTCAGTAATCACACTTAATCACCTCTTTCTTTACTTCCTTGATTTGAAGAGTGAGCTTATCTTTTATTGCATCCACAAATTCTCGTGGATTGATTGTCCCTTCTCCAATCTGAGATAGAAACATTTCCCATCCTCCTGTGGTCGCTGGATCAGAGAACTCATTGTCATAGAGATAATTGATAAGTAGATAAGCCTTGTTGGTAGGAGTTAGTTGACCTGTTTTTTTATCTTTAACAACATAACCCTTACTCTGAATTTTTTTAATAATTTCTCCTCTAGTAGCCTGAGTTCCCAGGCCATATTTAGGAAATATTTGGCCAATCAATTGGCTTTCTGTTAATCTTTTTGGTGGTTTTGTTTCACCCTCTATAATCTGAACTTGCGTCTCAATTTTATCTCCCACTTGATAATCAGGAACTTCAACAGGACCTCGTACCTTTCGTGAACTCCATTCAGCCCATCCCAACTTATGAAGCGTTCTACCCTTTGTTTTAAAAACAAAACCATTATTTTCTACTTCAATTGTTTTGGTTGAATAATAACAATCATCCGCAAACATCAAGATTGCCTGCTTCACAACTGCTTCATAAATCAGTCGTTGGTCAGTTTTTAAATTTGAAAGATTTGGAACTTTTTCAGTCGGAATCAAGGCTGAGTGGCTTGTACCAGATACTTTTTCATCATTAACATAATCTTCTCTAGGCTCCAAAAACGCTGGCTGAAAATGGCAATTAATGGCCCTTTGATAGGCAGATAGATTTTCTTTTAAATCATCAAATTCAAAGTGACTGATGTATTCTGAGTCTGGTCGTGGATAGGAGAGAAAACCTTTCAAATACAGTCCCTCTACAATACTCTCTGTTTTACTTGAGTCAAATTTCCAGGCGCTTGCTGCAAAACTTTGTAATGCAGACAAGGTAAATAGTTGTGGAGCTGATTTCTGATGTTCTTCTACCTCAACTGAAGAAACAACAGAGGTGGTTGATAAACCCCTTGAAGAGACTAAAATAGCTTCACTATCTTTAGTTTATCTTTGGTCGTAAAGAAAACCCCATTTTTCTTATCCTCCAGCTGAAGCTTCCAATATTTTTCTGGAGTAAAGTTGCGAATCTCTAAATCATTCTCACAAACTAGTCTGACCGCTGGTGTTTGAACTCGGCCAACCGATAGATGGCTACCTTTTGTTCGAGGGAGTTGTCCTCTTGCTTGAAGATCAATTGTTGTAAGAGGTGATAAGTTCATTCCTACCAACCAATCACTTTGTGCACGTGCTTCAGCTTCTAAATAGTAATTATAGGTTTCTGAAGGTTCTTTCAATTCCTGAAAAGCTTTTTGAAGAGCTTTCTTAGTCAAGGAGCTTGCCCAAAGCCGTTTCCAAATTTTCTCCTTTCCTCCTGGTATGTGCGATAAAATAGAGTACGCAATCCGCTCCCCTTCTCTATCAGCATCCGTCCCAATAATCACTTGATCTGCTGCTAACACTTCATCATAGATTCTCTTAAATTTTTCTCTTGAATCCTTGTCCTCTTTGAGATGTTGCTTAAATGAAACATTTGTCAGAGGTAATTTATCAAGTGACCAGTTGTCTGGTTCACTGTATTCAAATAGGTGCCCTTCAGCAGCCACCACATGAACTTCAACTGGAAAATAGAGTGATTGCCTGATAACATAGACACCTTTCTTTTTACTAAATTGTCCCAAAGCTGTAGCATAAGCTTCTGCCTGTTTCTCTTTTTCAGCCAGAATAACTATAACCATATCATTCTCCTTCTACTTCATTTTCTGTCATTGTAAGCTATAATTAAAAAATATTTTGTAAAGGGACATTGACACAGAGTAGAACGAGTTCATATCAAAGAACAACACAAAAAGTTATATAACTTTTTACACAAAAAAGAGGCTCACAAAGAGCACTCTTTCTAGACTTTAAGCCCCTTTTTTGGGCTTGGGATAAAATTTTGATTTTGTCCCACCTGTCTGTTTAACTGGTAAGGCTTTGTATGTTGTTCTACACTTTTTACAATCTTAGATACTGTTCCATGAATCCGTTTCATAGATTGCGCTAGTTGTTGATCATCAAGAGAGGTCAAATTATCAGTCCAAATTGCCATGTAGCGAATGGCTTTTTCAGAGGTATCTAACCCAAAATGATTAGAAACGAGATAACTTGTCATCTCAGCTTCAAGTTCTCTACGATCTTTTGAGAAATCTTCCGTATACGAGTTAGAAAATTTAGGATTATGTAGACTAGCATGCGCCAACTCGTGAATAGTGGTTGCAACGGCTTCCCCAGGAGTATTATCTGGATTCAAAAGTATCTTTTGTTCATCTGGATAAAAAGCTCCTTTCGCACTTCTCAACTCTTTTGCATCGTCTTGATAGATTGTTACCCCAATACCCTTAGCATAGTCTGAAAGCCCTTCAAGTACCTCTTTTGTACGAATATGATCCATATTAAAGTCATAGTGACGATTTGGCATCGCTTTGGGATAAAATTCAGGTTTCAAGGTTGTTTGAGACAACTCAAATACTTTATACGTAGCGAATTTAGCTAAGCCTGTGTTTGAATCTCTTTCCTGGAAGAAGCGAGATTTCAATTTTCCTTCTTTCTTTAACGCCTTTTCTTCAGGTGTCGCTTCAGAAAGTCTTTTATATTTTGGATTACCTTTTCCATTTTTTACCTGATTTCCATTTTCATCCAATACAGGAATCATCTCAACCATCATAGGTCTAAACAAGGTAATATGTGATTTTTTTCTCCTGTCTTAACCGAAAGATTGTTATGGACAACTTCTCTTGTTCGACCTGTTTTTTTATTGGTATAGGTATTTCTAGTTTCAAATACCTGATCTGAAGTAATCCCAAGAACTTCCCCCATAGATTGCCATTGATTATAGGTTGCGACTGCACTCGCTCCTGGCCACTGTTACTGAATCAAAGCGACATTTCTAGGTGAGAGCTCTGGAAACTTACTCATAAAATTCAGATACTCTTCTAACCGTTCTGGTGTTTCTGTGTACTCTCTCACTTTTTGGAAAGCAACCTCACTCAATTCATGAGGCGTTAAAGCAGCATAATCAATACTACTTGAGTTTACTTCAGGAGTCTCCAAATCCGAAATAGGTTTCTCTTTCAGAATCTCCTCTACACGCTGAAGCAAATTATTTTTAGTTTCTTGCTTAGAAGATTGAAAAGCCACCGTTTCTCTTGTATCAAGAGTTTGACCTTCTCCCTCTTCTGTCAATCGAGACGATTCATTTGCTTCCTGGGAAATTTCCTTATTCACCTCTTTATTTTCCAGCTGAGAAAGAATTTCTTCATCCATCGATGCTAGTACAGATTGACCGTTGAGTCGACGATATCCTAATCCTAGCATTTGTGAAATTGGTTTAGTCTCATCTCCAATATCATAACGAATTCCCTCCTTAATTACTTCACCACCTGGAGCATAAACATCAAACTTAGTTTTGGTAGGAGGGATATAGCCTTCAGTATTGCCTGCTGTTACTTGTTTCATTCCTTCTTGATGAATTGGATAAAAGTCCTGATTGGCCTTATATAGCTCTCTAGCAAATTCTTGATACGAAATTAGCTCTGTTTCTTTAAAGGGCAATTTCGGGCCACCCGGGCGATCCTCAGACCATTGTAGGCGTACATGGTAGTTTTCCTTATAGATATGATCTTGTATCCATTCTTTATAAAAATCTGAATTTGTATCTAGGAGATGATCTTTCCCAGCGGCTGCAATAATCTGATCAAATTTATCATTGTATTTCTTAGCATAATCAAGATATTGATCCCAGGCTTTATGAAATTCTTCTGGAGTTTTTGAGATGTCATTTGGAACACCTAAATTATAGACAGTATCCAAAACTTGAGTAAAAGTTACTGAATCAAGTGAAGTTTTATCTATAGTATTTACTGATGTTGTTTGTTCAGATTCTTTAGGAACCTCTTCATACTGCTTATTTCTCAAGACGGATAGCATTTCCTCGCCACCATCTTAACATATTCATCATTAATCGATAGCTGTTCAATCTGGCCATCTCTTTCTCTATAGACACCGAGAATTGTGCCAGTATCTATATCTTCCAGTTGTTTACTTAAATCCCCCTTCACTCTCATTAAAGATGCAGGGACATGAGTAAATTCCTTTTCTTTGAATAGCAATAACAAATCAGTATCTTCAGGTCTAATTGCTTTTGAAAGATCCAGATTATTAAATTTCTTTACAGATGAAAGATCGTTAAACACAAAGGAGTCTGACTCTATCACCTCAGGTAATAAGTTCAAAACTTTTAGTTTATCCGACATTCCATTCGTAAATTTTAAATCTTTGAAATGCCCTTTTCCAGCTGCAACATCTTCAACGAATGACTCAGACAAATGTTCTACCCACTCATTATATACAGGTGTTACTCCAGTTAAGTGCATCCAATTTTTCTTGTCAAATTTAACATTTAGAATTTGGAATTGCTTTTCTTCTGGATTCTTATAAACATAATGGATACTTGTCCCTGACATTTCTTTTAGATACCATTGAGCCGAGTCTCTCATTGCGTTTGCGTATAAATTTAACGTCCGCATGTTTCTTCTGAATATTTTATTTGACATTCGATCCTCATCGATGGTAAAATGAAGATGAACATTGGCAGGAAAATCAGGTTGAGAATTTTTCTCAACGGGCTGCGGTGCTGTCCCTGGAGTTTCCACTCCTAAAAAACTGGAATTGCGATTCAATAGTTCGCCCCCAGTGTTATTAGAAAGCTCTTGATTTTGATCATGAGCTTTTTTTGTAATCTCGTTTAAAAACTCTTCATCTTCTCTAGCTATCTTTTGTGCTTGTTTCAATCCACTATCGAAAGTCCAGTAATCTAGTTCAAAATAGTTCGAATTTTCCAAGAAATTCTCTAAGTCGTCAAAAACGTAGTTTTCTCGCAGTAACGCTTTATTTTCATCAAAAAGAGACTCCCAATCTTTAACAACAATGTATTTTAAACTATCATAGCCCATTTGAGTAGCTAAAAACTCCGTTTTACCTGGTTCTGAATGGTATTTAAAAACAATATTATCTTCTTTCTGGCTAAGTGAACCATATTGGCGATAACCAAACTGACCATCCTCAAATAAATAGAATTCAAGCTCACCGTCGCTTTGATAAACATGCCAATAATCGCTGTATAGCTCATCTTGGTTTAAGACAATCACTGGTCTGACTGATTCTTCTACATTCTGCTGCTCTTCAGATGTTTTCGGACGATACTTAGATTGTGAAGACAATTGAAACTCAACTTCTTCTGAAGCCTCCATTATCTTAATGGGGTGAGTATCAAGACGTGATATCAAGTTATCCAATAATTCTCGATTTAAAATCACTTCTCCCTCTTGTTCTTCCAAATAGTGGAACAATGTATTTGGTGTTGTCACAAAACCATAGGGAAAGTCTCTTGTTCCCGATTCAATCAATGGATACTCCACCATTCGCTCAACCGATTGTGATAGATTATCAAGGGTTCTTTCACCAAAATAGACGCCAAAACTGTCACTTGAGAGGCTTTCTATCTGCTTGTTGGTACTGTAGGCTGCTATTGCAAGTTCACCAATAAATCGGGTTGAAATATCTACTCCCAAAGTTCTCTGATGAGGTTTCAATGCTTGATACAAGGAATCTTGCTCAGGAGTCCCTTTTTTCTTGTATAAATCAATCGTTTGATCATCAATAGAGGTCAAAAGTGAATGAATGGGGGACAACACCTCCATTTTTTTATCGCTGAGATATTTTGTAGGATGGCTATTTCCTAACTTTGCAAAGACATCATACAGATAGAAATCTGGTGCAAATTCGATTGATAATTCTCCAGATTGAATCCGATTATTTAATTTCCTAGTTAATACTTCGTTTTCCCGTTTTACCTCTTCATAGCTCATCCATCTCACAGCATTCTCCTCTGTATTGGCAATAGATTCTTGATCGCCTGGAGTATGTTTTGCTTCTGATTCAACTAACTCTAATTGAATATTTTCCTCAGCTGAAATCTGAGACTGATAGTCATAATCTGCCTTTTGTGCCTGTTCTAAGTAAGGACTTGGAAGAACTTCTCCCAATTGTGTTGAAAGATCATTTTTTTCACTACCAATGTCATATCGTAAATCATCTGTCAGACGATTCCCCTCCTCATCTTGCAATGCAAAATAAGTTTTATCATATCCCAGACTAAGCATTCTCAAATTATTCTCTTCATACAATTGAGCTATAAACTCCTTATATGGAATCACATCTCCTGATGAGAATTTCTGAGACAGATTTGGATTTTCTGTAAAATCAAAGGCTACAGATAACTCTGGAGGTATTGAGCTTCGCTCTTCCTCTATCATCTGTTTTACTCCAGCATTTCCTTGCGCTTGTTTGGCAAGCAATTCATCCACCTTTAGTCTTTCATCATCTGTTTTCGGATGATACTTGGTTTGTGAAGATAATTGAAACTCTCCTTCTTCAGTCAACTCCAGGGCAACTCTTCGTAACCCTTTTACAAAATAAGTATTTGGTTGTTTTTGCCACTGATTCACTAAGCCCTCATCAATTAAGGCTTGAGTTGCTGGTTGAATACTAGTTTTACCCATTTGTTCAGATATGCCCTCAAGTCTAGTCAACTCTTCTTGATAGCGTTTGAGAGTAGCTTTGGTAAAGAACGACTCCCCACGTTCAGCTTTTTCTAGTTCTTCACGAATTCGAGTATATTTTGAACACTCATCTCCAGACCACTTCCCTGACGATTCAACCCCATTTCTTTCAAATGTTGTTGATGCTCCAGGCGCTCTACTCGCTCTTCCTGTTGCCTAATCTCATCCATCTTTGAGAAGACTTGACCTTCTATTTGTTCTTGCTTACGCATAAAGCTAGCACCGCCTCGCTTATCATTCATGGGTTGTCCATTTGTTAGCGCTTGGTGAGAATACGCTCTTGAAATAGCATCGTCTTGTTCACCTTTTAGTCGTTCCAGTTTTCTACGCGCTTGGGCAAGACGACTGTTATCAGCTTTGTCTTCCTGTCGATTCTTTAAAACATCATTCCAGTCCGTTTTATCTTGCCCTGGTCTTAGTTCTGGTAGATCCGAATTGATAACAGCTCCTTTGGCTTCCAATTCTTGAATGAATGTTCTACCTGCGTTATCATTATCTAAAGCTAGAGTGATTAAATCCGCATTTTCCTCATTTTCAAAAAAGTGATGATCAATAGCTACTTGAAGTCCGTCTGCCAATTGTTCAGGTGTCCATATTAGCGCTTTTCCTGACATTTCAGCCTTAATTTGAGATAGATGACGGCCAATAGTAGATTCTTTCAAACCATCCATAGAAACTAATCTGACATCCTGAAGACTATCCTTATGCAATTCATAGTAGGACATTAAATCAATTGGACTCTCAGTAAAAATCAATCGTTTTGGACTGCCAATATCAACATGAATACCAGTCATAGGATCGGAGTTTTTCATAATCACTTTAGCATATCCATGTTTTGGCCACTTCTCCCAATTCTCATGGATTCCCTGTAAAGAGGCTCCAACAACTTCACCTGAAGAAGAAAGGGACTTGAAGACAATAACTGGCTCAATCGCATTTGTTGTGACTCCACCAGTGCCTTCCGCAAAGTAGTCAAGTTTGGCGTTAGCTTGGGCTAAAACACCCTGTTCCAAAAAATAATCAATTGTTTCATCTGATAGTCCACGTTGATTCCGCAAGTAATCTCGTCCAGCTGAAAACGGCTGCTCGTATTTCTCAAGATAGTATTTAAAATCTTCTTGAGGCCTTTCAACCATTTGAAACTCTTTAAAATTTCCATCATTTAAAAAATCTACAGATTGATTAAAATCTACTTCCTTTATCGTTTCAACTAAAGAAATCGAATCTCCACCTGTATTTCTAGAGAACCATTTCCATAAATTTTTATCAGGTGAAATAACTAGGCTATCATGTTCTTTCCATCGATAGTCTCGTCCAGAACGAACCAGCTCCATCTGGAGCTCGTTTGCAACATCCAAAATATCTCTAGAACGTGCAAATTCAACACGTTCTCTACGAGTTTTCCCACGTCTTGATTCTTGTTCTGTCATATAAAATCTCCTTAAAATCCTTCATACTGTGGTTTATACGGCTCTTTCTCTGCTTGTAGAAACGTTTCTGGATCTAAGTGAACCAATTCCCCTACTGAAAAAGATTCAAATAGCTCAGAATTTTCCTTAAAATCTAGAACCATTTCTAAATCAGAATTTCTTCCTTGACCCTCAAAATGCACTTGCTTGCTATCAGCATTCATTGCCGTAATTAACCATTCGGCTGAGAAATCAAAGTCTTCAACTGTGACATCTGGAAATAATAGCTTCATTTTTCTTCTCCTTTCTCTTTTTATCTTTCTATTCTATGCAATAACCAAGAAATTCCAGTTAAAGGGACAATACAATTCCATTTTTAAACTAAAAAAAGTCATTGCTTTTACAATGACCTTTATATACTGTGGCCTTTTTCCTCCAGTTCTTGCCTCTCATCGCTTCTCTCACGTTCCATGAGGGCTTTTTTATTTGCACGTTGGGCCCTTTGAAGAGAATTGGTAAGGTTCCTCATGAAATCTGTATTGATGATTGCTTTACCTTGGGATTGTTGGATATTTTTTCTTTGCAGGACCTTTCTTTCTTGCATTTTCTGTGAAACAGCTTGGGCTAACAGACTTTTCTGATTACTTTCTTCCTCCGGCAATAATTTTTGATAGAGTGATTTGAGCTCAGAAAATCCTTTCGCATTCTCCTGTTTTAATTTTTGAACAGTAGTTTGATCAGTCGTTTGTGAAATTTCCTTGTTTCGACTGTAGATCTGATGCTTCAGCTGAAAAATGGAGATATGTGTCTGTAATTCTTCTATGTAGCTATCTTTCGTAACGGGATAGCCCTTTAGAATGGTCAAAACTCCTTCATCTTGAAGAGGTTGGATTGTAGCTAATTCTCCCTTCAAACGTTTAATAGGAGCTTGAATTGTCAATAAATCAGCCTTCTCTACTGAAAATGAAACACTATCTTCAAACTGGTTAGCAAGAGAACTTCTCAAAGATTGATCTGCTTCACTCAGTTTATAATTTGGAGTCAGCTGCAATTCAGTCAGCTGCAGTCTTTGAAGAATCTCCTTCTTTTTTAATTCAACAAATGGCTTATCCGATTCAAGTGGTTGGATTTGATCAAAAAGAGTTTTACGAACTAATAAACTACTCTGTTTTTCCTCCAATAAACTCAATTTTAAAGCATAGCGAAATGTTCCTAATTCCTGGCGTTCTTTCAATGATCGATCACTTTTCTTTTTGGCCGCTTCTACAAGATCTTTCAAATCAGCTGAAGAAAATAGCGACAAATCCCTTAAACTAAGTTGCTTCTGTAGTAAGTCTTCTTTCATCTGACTCACATCATAAACTAATTCCGTAACAAATTCAGGACGTCCCAAACCTGTTCCGTGTTTATCATAAGCAACATAGACTGGTTTTGTAATTTCAATAGGTTTTGCCCCATCTTTTAGATCATAACCCAGTTTTTTCCAGGCATCTAGTGTTTTGATAACACTTGCATTGGGATCCTGTTCTAAAATCCTTTGTTGGTTCTTTACTGAGAAATTGGCCAAATTTTTTTCCAGCCGAACGTCAGCTATTTCAGGAGCATTCTCACGAAATAGGTGCAAGATTTTATTTGCTAGTCGTTCTCTCACCTCCTTCTCTCGATTCGCTATTAATTGCTGCAGATGATAGCCTGCAGCCTCCTGTTGTGTTTTCTCAAAAAGACCATCAACTTTCCGAATCTTCTCGTAGGTTGATTTTTTTTCAGCTGAATAAGCTCCTCTATAAGTTTCTAGGAAGCCCTTCGTTTCTTTCAGAAATTCTTGATAGAGCTCTTTCCCATCATTTTCTAAATAGGAATCCAGATAACGGTCAAGGAAGAATTTGCTGACTGCAAAATCTCTTGCATTTGATCCATAACGCCATTTTTTATCCATTGGCAAATGGTTGTAAGCCTGCTCCAAAAAATTTTTTTCAGCCGAAGAACGAACCTTCTGATCTCTAAACACAGAATTGATCAACTCACTTCTGATATTTGCCAAGATTTGTTCTCGTCGAACAATCATTCCTCTAGTCTGTTCATTCAACAGCCCATGAAAAACATCGCTTTTAAAACGCTCAATAGTTTTCTGGGAAAAGTTTCCTCTAAATTCCATTCGTCCACGAGGTCGATAGAAAATTTTTTCTCTTGCAGATTCAACTTCAGATAAACCAAAATGCACATGAATATTATCCGTATTCAAGTGAATGTTAGCCCACCAAAATGATGAATCAGATAAGCCTTCTTTTTCAATCAACCTCGGCAATGCTTCACGTATAACCGACTTGATAGCTTGCTGATCGACTTTCCCAGTTTCCAGATCATATAATCCCTCCTTGGCCAAAAAATCATTATCAAAAGAGATAACACCCTGCCATAGAAGAGAGCCATTTTGATAAGCCTGTTCTAACTTACTTTTCAATTCAGTTACTTTGCTACGCTGCAAATAATTAGCCTCTTTTGTAAAAATCGCAGTCATCTCTTCACTTTGATTTTCAGTAGCATAAGAACGATTCATATAATCGATGTACTCCTGGAAATTAAGTTTTGTTTCTGGGACTTCAGCTTGGATTTTTGTATTTCATCTTCAGTTAGAGACTCAATATTTTGTCTGTGTGTTTCTAAATTTAATTCATTATCAACTTCGACAGCTTCGTCTCTATTGGTGTAGTCTACAAACCCACTATTTGCTTCTGTATATTGCAGCATGAAGGTAATACTTGGACTAGACTCACTCACTTCCTACTTCTCCTTTCAATTAATGAGAATGTTTGATAGTTTGACCACGTGCAATATCTTCTTGAATAACATCGTTGATTCTTGCCATCAATTCATGCTGTGTGGGATCCAATCGTGAATGAATAGATTCCAATTCTTGAACATCAAAATCCTCTTTCGTAATAGCATGAAAGTTGGTTAGTGTTAGATAGAGAATTTGATCAAGTTGACGATGAATTGCCTTGTTGTCATTTCCAGAATCAAAGGTATCCCCCAAATTTTTTTCCAGCTGAGTCAGTCGCTCATAGAAATTTTTCCCTTCTCCTAATTCAATAAAAAGTTTATAAAAAACTTCAATCAAAGTGACAAGCGTTGCTGAATTATTTCGATACTGTTTCTGCAAAGCAGACGATTCTTTCAAGTAGGATTTTATTTCCTTAAATTTTTCATGTGTTTCTTCGCTAAAATATAAGCTAAGTCTTGGATTCATTTTTCCCTCCTCAATTTTTCTGAGATGATCCTGTCAAATAATTGATTTTATATCCTGGTTGAATATTAAAGATATATACATCAAATGAGATCTCATCATCTTCAATACTCTGTGCCTCCATACGAACTCCTCTGGCAACTAATTCCACATTTCTAAAAATGGGAGTTACTCGATAGCGAACATGGTGGTTCGTATTTTTTATGTAGTTAGCAATTTTATTTTCATAGTAGACCATTGATGATTGTTCATCTTCAAAATTTGCATTTAAAGCACGTGTACCTGTAAATAAATTTTTAGCATTCGCATTCTCTCCACTTAATTGAAAACCGATTAAGTGAGAACGATTATATAAATAATCTTCTTTCCCGTTGAAAATTATTTTTTTATTTTTCCATCCTGTTGGTGTGATAGACGAAATAGATTCTCTATCTTCAGTTGGTTCCCAACATCGCTTCAGCAATTCCTACACGATTTAAAAAATCTAGATCAGAATATTTTTCCCAGCTGCCATTTTCTAAACTCAATTCGTTTTTTGTAAATTGTGATTTTTCATTGACGACAATCACTTGATTTTTCCCATCAAACTCCTTCGATTTCAAATCATCATTTTTCAGAGTAGGATTCAAATTAGAGTCGGAATTTTTTTCTTCAGCTGAATCGGCTATGTTCAATTGAGTCGGGATATCATTTTGTGTCAAGCCAGATTTGATAGCATTAAAATTGTTAGGTTGTACGACAAAGATTGCAAGAAAAATGAGAATGATGAACAGAGATTTATTCTTCTTCATTTTCAAACACCACCTGACCGTCTTTCAGCTTCAAGTGCAGATACATCATCCATAAAATGTAACCAATTTGTGGTTAGTTCATTTACAATATCTTGTTTAACATTTAAAGCTGAAAGAGAAATTTCATTCTTCAACATCAATTCTAAAATCTGACTTTGTTGTTTTTTGATATCGGATAATGTTTCTGCAAATTGATTATTGTACAAATTCAATCCGTCATTCATTACGATATTTTGAACTTGCGATAACATAAACTCATTGAAACTTGGATAGTTATATTTTTTTGAAATATCTCGAAGTTGTTCAAACATATCATCAGGTATATTTCTGATTTTGATTTCTTTAGTCATCACTTTCCACCTCTCCTTCATACTCTAACCAACGTGAAATATGACCACCATAACGATCCATTTTTTCTTCAAATTCAGAGAGTATCCTTGTCTGTTTTTTCATTTGTTCCAGAACATGGTCAGAAGCTAATTTCATATTTTCTAAATGAGCCACATACAAATCTTGAGCACGATTAAATTTTCCGTACTCAATTTTTTCACGACAGATTGAGAGCAGAAAATCATTAAATGACTTGGCTTTATTTTTCTTAGCAAGAGATTTTAGATAATTAATTTCATCATCAGTAAGCCCTCTAATCTCAATTCGATTTTGTTTTATATTTGCCATTATTTTAAATTTTCCTTTCTAAAAAACAGCGCCCTTCTTTTTTCTTTTGTCGAAGCAAAAGCAAAAAGAAGCAAAAAAGAAAACTTCAACCTCGCAACATCACGAACCGATACGGTTCTATTTTTGCGGTTTTTCAACACACTAACACACACAGAGGGACTAAGGTCCTTTTTAGGTGTGTTGTGGTAGAAAAGAGCATAAGGGAAACTGTCCCCACGAAGCGTGTGGAGTTGATAGTATCAACGTTTCCGGTACCGGTAATTTTCTCGGTTTCACCTACTTACACACACATGCTATACTTACCTTTACACACTTTATAGGTGTTATACTTACACTGTTTTTCTTCTTTACATACTTTTACTCACACCATTTTTGACTTCATTCGGAAGTTCAAAACTCAAAAATTAAGACTGATTTTCAGCTGGAAAGTTTCCTTCTTCACGATTTTTCTTAGCTGCTAAACGTTGTTCTTTTTCTTCTTCTCTGATGAAATTTAATTCCGTTTTTAACTCTTCAAAAATCGATTCATACGACTGATTTTTATTTTTCTTCAATTGAATTTGAACATAAATTCTACCAATTTGTTTTTGAAGATTCTCTTCTGCTTCTTGACGTTCCTTTTCTAAAAGGACAACTTTTTTCCTTGCTTCTTCTAGTTGATTATCAATTTTTGTTAAATTATTTTTGGCCATATTCTTTCTCCTTTTTCTAATTTCGTATTTCTTAATCCTTTAATTTATTTCCTGCAAAGCTGTTAATTTTTTCTTTTACAATTTGGAAGTTGCTCCACAAATCACCATCTAGTTTTTTCAAATCAATCACATAAACTTCATGATCATTTTTCTTGATGGTTAGTGTGAAAGAACGTTCATCAATTTTAATTTCCTGTAGAACGAGGTACATTGAAGAAAACATTTCTCCTTTATATCCTGGATTACTATGATAGGTTATTCCATATTCATCAATATCCAGCACAACCCATTTTTGTTTTTTAAACACCACTTTTGTACTTGTGAATACAGTACGATGCTTTCTAACTGGCTGATTTTCCTTCGGTGCTAATTTAAGCTGTTCTTTCATTTTTCTGCCTTTCTTTTTTTGATTGATTCTAGTATAAAAGATAACTAAAAAAAATTTTTTAAAGGGACAATCATAAAAAAATAAATCCCTTAATTCAAAAAAATTAAGGAGATTTTTGACTACTATTTATTGGTAAACACAAACTCGCTTATCATCGAAAATGAGCTCTTTGTTTCACTTTTTTAATTCATTTCTACAGTTTCAATAGGATTTGAAAATTCAAATGTTCCATCTTTGACTGCTTGTTTTTTCTTATCCAAAGACTCCAATTTAGCCTTCAACTTTTCAATGTTTTTATAGGTTGTTTCAATGGTTCTATTCTTCGTTTCGATATTTGTATCCAGCGTAGCAATATTCTTTTGATTGGCTTCGAGATCATCACCTGTTAGATATTTTGCTTCTGCTTGAAGACTCGCTTTTCGTGAGTTATCATCTTCAATAGATTCCTTCAATTGAGAAATTGATGTTGTCAATTTTTGAGACTGTTCATTCTGGAAATTGATCTCTTTTTCGATTTCCTGAAGAGTAAATTCTTCTCTGGAGAAAACTTCAATGGCTTTGATTTCAAGCTGAGGATTTTGAGGAGTTACAAAGAATTGTACAGTGTCCTCTTCTCCAGATTTCTTCTGAGAAACCTTTTTAGAATCACTGGATGGCGATGAAATATTCACATCAATTGAGCTAGAAGAGACTGTCTGATTCGTCACATCGATCGCAAATGCACCAAAATTTTTCGGAACTCCTTTAATAATAACTGATACTTTATTATCAATGATTGGCACAACATCCATCTCTATTTTTGAGTCTTTATGCTGCGCATAGAGTTTCCATTTCAATCGTTTGGCATCGATGCCCCGATCTATCGAAGTCGTAGCATCTTTCGTCTCAAATTGTAAAACAATAATTCCAGTATCTGGTGAATATTCCTGACTGACTAGTTTCATCTCACCACTGCCATTCGCAAAAAACTGCTTTGTTTTGAGTTGTTCTGAGGTATATGTTTGTCTTTGTGGTGAGAAAATCGCTCCCATCAAAAGGCTTAACCAGGTCAAAAATAACATTGAGAAAATAACTAGTTTTCTCTTAATAATATTCTCTTGAAACCAAACTTTAGTCTTAATAAATGGCTTCAAAATTGGGCTAGATTTTATCTTTTCAATCCAGCGTTTGATTATCTCTATCATAGTGGATATATCCTTTCTATTTTATTGGAAATAATGATAAAATAAAATAAAAGTTATAGCGAGGTAATTATTTATGTCTTTTCAATCTGCTTATAGTTTAGAATTAAAACAATATGTAACTCCAAAAGAAGCCTTTGATTTTTCTTGCTCCCCAATTGGAACTCCTAATCATCTAACCGATGCAAAAATGTTTCAATGTGGAGAAAAATGTTCATTCAAATTAACCTTAGCAAACTTCAACAATCCGGGCTTTAATAAAACTCCTTATTTTACTCCTGGAGCAAGAAATCAAAGACATGACCCTAATTATTGTCAACGCATGATTGAACATTATCAACAAAGAGAACAAGAAGTAACGTCTGAAAATCATATCTCTTTTTACCGTGAGAAAAACAAACTGATTATTGACTTAGACCTTATTAAAGGAGTATTGGCTACTATAACTAAACCTAGACAGAAAGACGAAGCCAATCTTTCTTCTGAGCCAAATAGAGCAGAACTACATCATCAAAGCTCTCATTCCTCTTGTACTGATAAGGATAATAAGACTTTCCGTAGCCATGTGAAACAACTCAGAGATTTAGTCAATTATTTTTTAGAATACCAGTCCGGAGAGAAATATACATTCTATGATAAACATAAAATAGAAATCCAACTCGAAAAACACTTTGTCAATCTAAAAGAAGCTAATCAAAGAGGAATAAACTTAGAAGAGGTTAACATCTATTATGATACTGCAACAGTAATGTCTATTGACAATGAAGAGAAACCTGAAAAAAGTTATTTTTTAGTTAGATTCGACAGTAGATGCACAATTGGTGACGTCTCTAATTGTCCATCTATCTTAATTAACAAAAACACTGCTAGCCATCACGGAGTCAAGGGAAAGCTAAAAATATTGGAAAAAGCAGCAAAAGATAAACAACCCCTTAAATTATTTTACTTTGGCAAATTTGTTAGACATAGCTCCAATAAATACATCAATCCAGATGTGAGCCAGGAAGCTATTTTGGACTATTTAGTCATCAGTTAATATTTCAAAATCCAATAGTTCTTGATGAGTGAACTCTATAATTTTGTATGAACCAATAAAGTCAAAATTTTCTAGGAAATGATTTTCAACGATTTGCTTAGCTCCCTCATAACTATTAAAAACCCTTGTCCCACTAATTTCATCTGACCAAGCTAGTTTCCCACTTTTTTGTGGGACTAACCAGACACTTTTCCCAATATTTATTTGCATAAGAACAGCGTAATATTTTTGTTCCATATTCTTATTTTCACCTTTCTAATTATTCATAGTACCTACTTATATTTTTATACCAATGGCTTATCTCTGATCCTCATACTTCTTATATCCTTTCCAAATAAATGAAACCTTACTTTTCGGCCAAACACTTTTTAGTAACATTAAGAACGCTAATGGCAACCTTTTCGTTTTGATTTCATTTCCAAAGTTATCACATATAGTTATCCTAAAGAGTGGTACGAACCAGATTGCAATCAAGAAAGTTCCAACCACGCCATGCGCAATAGCATTTAAAATTTGACACATACTACCTCCTTAAATACAGCCTAACTTTTCAGGTGCCAAATCCAATGTTAGCCAAAGAGCTTCATCATGCGAAATATGTGTTAGTTGTCCCCCCTCATCATTAAAACGATGTAGGGTAAACGTTCCATCTGATAATTTTCCTAAAACAACCATTCCTTCATTTGTCCTAGTACGCCACAGTTCCCAATCATTTTGAAAAGCTGTCTCGGCTCATTTACTTAGCTTTACCCTTTTAGTCATTTATGGCCTCCTGGATCCCTTTCTCATCTGCTACAATCTTTTCCTCGGAATCTCTTGAAGCATATAGATATTTCTTTATTTTTCCCTTACGAATCTTGATGATAGTTGCAGCTTTTTCAACCTGGTATTTTTCTACCAACTTTTGACCTTCTTCTGTCTGAGTATCAATGTAAAATGTTGGGTAGGAACCTTTATTGGCTGCATCTTCAACTACACTTTTCCCAACCTGACAGTAAGGACAATTTTTTTTATAAAATACCAAATTTACATTTTGATCTAGTACAGTATTCTGGTATTCCTTCTGAGTAAGGTGAGGATCATAATCTAAGATAAAATAATCTTTATGCAGCCTATATCCTCCTAAAACTGCGAGAGTCACAAGTACAATGACAAGAATAACCCCTAGAACTAACTTAACGTGTGTAAAAAGTTCTCTCATCCTATTTCCTCCTCATCCATAAAATCAAATATGGAACCTTGAACATAATCAATCTTGGCTAATTCTTTTATTTCTGATTTTAAGTTAGTGAACGTTGTCATCACTTCTTGAAAGAGTAAAGGATCAAATTCCTCAGAATCTAATACACGGACAATTGGCAACATTGGATAGTGATCTCTTAACTCCTCCTGCAGATAATCTGAAATCATTTTATCATTTGAGATAACACTATCTACTCTAACAATCGCTGGAATGCTAGTAATACTCTCCTCGTTTTGATAAAAAGTTAAAGCTACATCCCCTGCAGAAACCGACTCAAATTTTAAGTTATCCGATGAAAGTTTGAAATAATAAGCCAATGGTTCCTGTCCAACTCCTGTTAGGTAGTATCCACGAATAATTTTGAATAACTCTGACATTGACCTGTCTCCTTCCTAACAAACTTTTAGAAGTCTAAACGGAGCTTGATACACATCTGGATAGTGAATCAAGCTCTTTTTTCTTTGTTCAGGAAGTGGTTTTCGGTAATGCTTTTGAAGATACTGAAAAGCTAGTCCCAAGGTATCAAAAACTAAAACTTTATTCTCCCCATTACAAATATAATCTCCTAATTCAAAACTGAAAATTACGTACTTCATTCTTCTTCTCACTTTCTATTTTGGCCAATCATTGCCAATCGATCTGTCTCTAATTCAGAATCATATCCGTTTTCAAAACGAACTTGTTGACGAATCCCTATAAGTGAGAGAACTAAAACTAAGAAAAATCCTCCTACAAATATAAGACTAAATAATCCAACTAAAATCAAAATCATATCATTCCTCCATAAGTTATTTTATAACTGTATATGCTTGTAATAATCGTAGATATAAATGTAAGGCAGTTTACGGGTTTTTAAAATTATCCAATATCAAGTTCAAATAGAGATAGTTGTTGTGTTTGTTTGAACCCATCTTTAACCCTTTCTATCACTCTCTGAGTGAACTCTATACTTTCTTCAAAGAAAGTGGCAATGTTGTCCATATAAGCTTCCTGACGTTCTTTCTTTACCTGGATAAGGGAAAGTAAGATTTCTTTGATAGAGGCTAACCTGATGCCTCCTCCACGGCCATGTTTGACTGTGAAGAAGATCTTTTGTTCTGTTTTGAGAACCTTCAATACTTTGTCTAATGAACGCTCAGGAATGTTCAACTTCTCTCGTATCTCTTTTTTTGTCGTCTGGATAAATGGATCCTCAGATTGATAGAAGCCTTCTAAATAGGCCATTACGTCTGTTTTCCATTCATGAAGATGACTATTCTTTCTGTCAGCACGTTTCTTCTTAAACTTGTACCAACGTTGCTTCACAAAGAGATCTGAAGCCTTTAGTTCCTGGTTAACCCATGCTTTACATAAAGACATTACATAGTCACGACTAGCAGCTTCATATTTTCCTGAGTAGGCACTTGTGATAATCTTATGATATTCAGCTGAAGAGAGTGCTTCGTCTAGATTTTCATTAAAGCTAGAAAGAACCTCCTCACACTCCTTCTGATCGATTCCTGAAGAGAAGTTAGCTAAAGCCAGCGTGAAAAGAACGTTGTTTCTTCCCATCAAGGATTTTCCACCTTTGATTTTCCCCTCTCTCATCAGCAATTGATACCAGGGTTCATCAATCTGTTTCACCCCTTCAGAGCCTGAAATAACCGTCAAATTGGGCTTTTTACTTGGGAAAGGAAGATCTGATTGCTTCATCGACCAATCTAACCACTCTTGGAACGAATAGGTATAATTAGCATCAAAGAAGTCAACGTTATCAGTTCGAGGAATCCGAGCAATCCCAAAATGGTTACAGGTCATATCTACTGGTAAAGTTTGAGCAAAGTAATTTCTCAAATTTTGAGAGATAGCTTTGGCCACCTTCACCACTCGAAATTGAGAATGAACTGTAACATAAGCTGATTCTGAGAGGACAAAATAGGCTTGAAATCCCTTATCAGATTTTAGAATCAACGTCGGCATAAAACCTAACTCCAGGGAAGCAGTTAAAATATCTCCTGTCGTCATTTCTTCAGCTGAAGAGGTAATATCAAAGTCAATGTAGAATGTGTTAATCTGTCTAAGATTATCTTCAGAGTGGCCACGTGTAATCCGTCGTCCAGCATCGCTATAGCTTCCATAGCAATATACGTAAGGAGTCCAGTGCGTAAACTGATCCTGGTTCTCCAGCAATGATTCGACAGAGGTTAAAACAACACCACGTGCTTTAACCATATTCGCTTTTAAACGATAAGCAAATACAGAGCCTCGTCTTCCTTCTTCAGCTGAAGAGATGAACTGTAGATGGCTATTATTAAATTTTTGTGTTCTTAATCCGTCCTTTGTGATGATAGATAAGCATTTTAATAAATCAATCTTTTTCATGTTTTTTAATTTCTACAAATCAACTATAAGAATCTCTTGTTTTTTTAATCCACAAAATGAGCAATACCCATATTCAGTAGTACTTGTATTGTGCTGATTTTCAACACTTGCTTCTGCTATCCAGAAATACTCTTTTCTACAAGATGTTTTAATTGGAATTAAATCAATTTCATCCTTCTCCACTTTTGTTTCGTTTTGTAATAGTTCATCTAGAAGACGTTCCCAAGTACAAACACGCCCCTTTAATACTGCTTCTTCCATGATAATTACTCCTTGATTTCAGGCGTTTTTGGGAAACTCATCCAATAAATAACATTACTACTTGTATTTTCAAAACCAATGCCATCATTAAAATCAACCCAGATATCTGTATACACTTCTTCGCTTTCACTTGTGTAAACAAGAACCTCTTCGTCTAATTCAGGAGTTTTCCCATCCTACATGAATTCAATTTTATCTCCGTATTCTTTTTTTCTTCGATAGTAAGGGATCTTTGTGTAATTTTTTTCCAGTCTGTATGTTTCATATTTCTTTCCTCTGAATTATTTATTTGTAGAGTTTGTTCATATGTTTTCCAAAAATCTTCTATTTTCCCATTTAGCGGCAATTCCCCGTAGTCAATATAGCATTGGATAGCTTCATATAAATTACTAGAATTAGATCCTGAAAATGGCACTGTTTCTAGATCGACTGCTGTATTGTTAAGTATAGATGACTTTAGTCGCTCCAATAGGATAACTCTGCTTCTCGCATTTCTTAACGTTTGTAAGAATACTTTTCTTTCTGTAATAGCCATATCATCCTGTCTCCTGTCTCCTCCCTTCATTTTTTAAACAACTTCAGATAGATATACTTATCCCAATCAGGTCTAAGATAGAAATCATCAGCAAAAGCATATAATCTTAAAATACTTTCCTTCGATAGCCCTTTTTTCTTCCAATGCCTATTATTCTTCCAGCATTTCTTAAACCTATTATGAGCTTCTACTCGCTGTATCTCTTCTAAAATCAAGCGTCTTGCTTTTTTATAAAACGGATCTCTTAAACCATGCTTTGCAATGAGTAATTGATTATCGACTTCAAACTCGTATAATTCCAAATAGCTATTGCGGATATTGCTAAAATTAAGCTCATCAATCAATAATTGTGAAGATACTTCAATAGCGATGTCATAAGTAATATCAAGAATATTTGCCAAGTAATTAGGTAAACCTCTTAGTTTAGACGTTCTATAAAATAGTTTAAAATCATTATTCGCATGTTCGCATTGAATAACATCAGTTAGGTTAACTCTAATAATAGCTCCAGAAGTTTTGAAATCCTTCGGCAAATCCTTATCTGGAATAATGTAGTTACAGACTCCTATTGTTCCATAGCATTCCTTAGCAAATGTCAAATCATTTTCTATCTGTCTTTTTCTAATTTGTTCCTCTTGTTCTCTTTTTTTCTGCTGAATTTTATGACATTCTTTCTTCTCTTCCTTAGTTTCAGAACGTCCTTTCCAGCTTGAATAAGACGGTCCAGTATATACCATAGTTCCTCCTATTTCTTCAACAAAACCCAATAATTAAAGATTACATAAAACGATACTAGCGCATTTATCTCTCCTCTGGTAAGTTGTACAAGGACATTTCAGTATCACCATTCCAGCTGTAGTAACAATGGCTACACAGCGTTCTGTTTTTATCTATCCACCAACAAGGACCATACTTTTCATTGATGCAAGGTGTAACCCAGTTACAAGCACATCGTCTACAAATTCCAGTTTCCATTTTCTATCCCTCATTGATTCTCATACTTTTAGGTAGCTTTTTACTCGGTAAACAGTAACCTTCTGATGAGTCCCCTTTTCTATAAAATTCAGGACTATTTGTCATTATGTGATCACTTCTTTTCCACCCTCGACGAAGTTGTTTGTAAGATAAAGAAACACGCTTCTCAATTTCTTTAAAACTAAATCCCAACTTCAAATATGTTGTTACAATAGTAGTAGCATGTTCTTTGGACTCTTCGCTTCTTGTTCTTCGCTGAAAGTTAATCTGCTTATCTTCTTCATTTAATGCTATCTGATAATCAATAAACAACTTCCGCATTTCCAGAATTTATGTTGCCATGCCAAGCTGTAAGGTTTTCCTGAATATCGATTCACTAGCTCTTTGACAGGCTGTTTAAATTTCAGCTGAAGAGGATCAAATTCGCCAAGGTCAGAAAAAGGATCAATGAAACCTAATGGTTCACTTTGAATTAATTCATTGTATAGCGCTTCTCTGTCCATCCTAATTTATCTCCTTCTGTCAAATGCACGTCATTGAGTCAAATAAGCTTAATTGGATTGTTGTAGGCTCTTGTTCGCTGTTTCCCTTCTTATCATGATCGATAACGTCAAAGATTTCTAACGTGTCTATATTCATTACAATCTCTAATCCTACCATCGATGAATGGCTTCTTCCAGTTCTGTGCACTCCCTAATACTCTTCGTGTGTAATAATTTCATGTTCTTCTTCCTCTTCAATCTTTCTAAATTCTCTAGCAATAGCTTCAATAACGGTGACGGTCACGCTATTTCCGGCCTGTTTGTATAACTGACTTTTACTGGATACAGTCTCTGCCCTTTCATAAGCCCAATCAGGAAATCCTTGAAGCCTAAAACACTCTCTAGGTGTTAGGCGTCTGATTCTCAAACGATAAAGTTTTCCGTCTAAGACAAGCCCAGTCACTTCATACCACTTGTCCTTACGGTACTCTAAAGCAGCTACGACCACTCCCATGTTATCAGAGGTGGTCAAGGTATTTGATATTCCCTTTCCTACTCGCCCTCTACGTTTGGTAGACTCTGGGTAAGCAAGGTTGACAGAATCTCCAATGGTTGCCTTGGCATAGCCTAGTTTGGTGGCTTCCCTAATTTAAATGCGGTGCTTCTTCACGATAAAGAATCTTAGGAACTTTATCACCTCCCTGCATGGTAGTCAGTGTTGGAGAAATCCCTGAAAGGTCATAGACTCGTCCAGTTTGCACAAAAGACGTTGGTAAGGTTCCTGCGACGACCACTCCATGTCTATCTTGGCTAGTTAAGGTAAACATAGGCTCTTGATTGTCCTTAAAGCGTCTGCCATGTTGGCGTTTTTCTAACCTATCTGGGGTTAATACTGGAATGGCAATTTTAGTCCCTTCTCCTTTTCCTCTTGTTAGGGTTGGTGCTAAACCGCTGGTTAGATAAACCTCCCCATTCATGCCTTTTCCTGACGGATTGATATTACCTAATCGCTCAAGACCAGTTGAGCTACTTTCTCTTCTGAGAGGAAATAAGAATCGGGAACAGTATCTTCTAGAATGTCCGATAATAAAAACTCTTTCACGGTTTTGTGGCACTTGGAAATCTTTACTGTTAAGCACCTGCCATTCGACATCATACCCCAACTCATCCAATGTGGTGAGGATTGTTCGAAATGTCTCTCCCTTGTCGTGACTGAGTAAGCCTTTGACGTTTTCCAAAAATAGAAAACGTGGTTGGATCTGTTTGGTCGCTCGAGCAATCTCAAAGAACAGAGTTCCTCTAGTATCCTCAAATCCCAATCGTCTGCCTGCGAGTGAAAATGCTTGGCAAGGGAAGCCCCCACAGATGATGTCCACTTGCCCTCTAAGTTGTCTAAAGTCTTGGTCTGTAACTTGTCTAATATCATGAAATTCTATTTCTCCTTCGGTCTTATAGATGGCCTTGTAAGATTTCCTCGCAAACTTGTCAATTTCACAAAAGCCAATACACTCATGGCCCTGATTAGTTAAACCCAATCGAAAGCCTCCAATTCCTGCAAACAAATCTAAAAACTTCATGTCTCTCATTCCTTTCTGGCAAAAATAAAAGGACATTACTTCTTCTGTAACGCCCTTGCTTAATAATGATCTTCCATTTCTGGGGCAGTGATGACCTCAATAATGATCCAAATCATTCCTAGTCCCAAAACCCCTAATAAAATTCACCAAAACATCTACTCACCTCCTTTTAGTTCGTTTAAGCGTTGTCCCTTGGTCCATTCGGCTAATATGCCATTAAAAACGTATTCCGCTATCGTTTCTGCCCTAGCCGCAAACCTCATGTGTTCCAAAGCATATTTGTATCGGTGGTTAAAATGAATCATGGCATAGTCACTAGCTGCCTGCGATAATCCAACTTGTCTCAACTGCTCATGAACCAGTCCCCAAATGTAATCTCTGTCATATCTTGTGACTTGCTCCACCTTACGATGAAAATGTTCATTTTCGCTTTTCTTACTTGTTAGATTTTCTGTCTCCTCCTCGTCCTCAATGACAGACTCACTCCCTTTAGTTTCACTATTATTAGTCTCACTAACTTCAGTCTCACTAGTGGCTGAATTTAAGACCGGCCCCGGCTGATTTTGACACCCCCCTAGTGTTTTTTGAACACTACCCCCGTCTAAATTTAAGACGGGGGTAGGTTCATGTTCTAGCTCCCCTAAGTAAATCTTATTGGCCAAGCGTCCTTTTTCACTGGAAGACTGTTGGACTTCATCTATCAAGCCATACTCACGTAATGTTTTCTTTATCGTAAGCAATTTTGACTTGGAACAACCAAGAAGTGTCATAAGTTTTGAGTTGGAATAAACCAAATAGATGGCCCCATCCTCATCTATCCAACCTCTACTCAAAGATAACTCCAAACGGTCTTTTAAGACAGCATAAGCTACTTTAACTTCAAGTTTCATGTCCTTATATCGGTCACTTTCAAATAAGAGTTTTGGGAGCTTATAATAACGCTCTGATGTTTGGTAATGATTTGCGGTGATACGTTTCATGATTGTCCCTCCAACACTAATAAACCAACATTTCCTAACTCATCAAATTGAATTAGCCCTGACTCTTCCATTTCAGCAATTAACTGAGTTGCTTTCTCAATATTTATTCCCATGATAGTCATGAGATGGCACATCACGATTTGCCGTGATGACTGTTCTTCCTTTTGCATGCTTTTCCTCCTGAAAATAAAAAAGCGAGAACACTTATTAAAATGTTCTCGTTGAGTTAATTTATTACTGACGTATCTCTTTTTTGTCTACGCAGTCGACATCCAAACATACGTTCACATCAATATACTTTTTTTGCACCTTTTTTATGTCAAAATCACTCTTTGCAATAAAGACAAAATGCTTGAAAGAGTGCTTAAAATAAAGGATTTTTACCCTTTTCTTCGTTGTAGCAACACTACGCACTCCACGTGGTGCGTCTGTGGAAATAAATCCACCGGCTGTACTTTCTTCAATTCATAGCCCAACTCTTGATAGAGTTTGATATCACGCGCCATAGTAGCCACATTACAAGAGATATAGGCGATCCGATCAGCTCCTGTTTGGGAACTTGCTTTGATAAAGCTTTCGATCAAGCCCTTGCGTGGTGGATCGACTAGGATTGCAGTTGGTTGGATGCCTTCCTTGAGCCAATTCTTCATGGCATTTTCAGCTGTATCACAGACATAGTGGGCATTGGTAATACCGTTCAACTCTGCATTCTTAATACTATTCTCCACGGCTTCTGAAATGACCTCAACCCCATAAACTTCTTTAACATGCTTAGCGACAGATAATCCAATAGTTCCGATTCCTGAATAGGCATCAATCACCACATCCTCTTCACTTAACTCAGCAAAATCAATAGCTGTCTGATAAAGCTTCTCTGCCATTTCTGTATTGACCTGATAAAAGGCTGGTCCAGAGATTTGGAAGCTATTGCCTAACATTTGGTCCGTAATGTAATCTTGACCATAGAGAACCCGCCATTCTTTCCCAAAAATGGCATTGGTATTCTGGTCATTGATATTTTGCATAACTGATACGATTTCTGGGAACTGCTTGATGACTTGTTCAATCAACTGTTCTACTCGGAAAATTTTAGGACGAGTTGTCACAAAAATAACCATGATTTGTCCTGAATGGTGACCGCGACGCACTACAAGGTTACGAATCAAGCCAGACTGTTCCCTCTCATCATAGGGTTTTAAGTCATAACGACGAAACAAATCCCTTAAGGCTACAATAACTTGATCAATCACTGGATCTTGGATGTAAAAGTCTTCAAGCGGCATCAAATCATGAGAATTCTTACGGAAAAAACCAGTCTCCAGAACACCATTAACACGACGAACAGGAACCTGAGCCTTGTTACGATACTTGATGGGATTTCCATGCCAAGCGTATCTGCAACCTCTACATCCATGATTCCAGCAATCTTGTATAGGCTATCTTTTACTTGCTTGGTTTTAAACTTGAGTTGCTCTGGATAAGCTAGATGTCCCAAGTCAGCAATGCCTGAACGTAGGTAAGCCAAATCTAAGTCTTGATTACGATGTGGAGACTGTGTAAGGTATTCCTCGACTTTACCAAAGCCAATCTTCTTGTTGACTTTAAGGACTCGCATAAGGATTTTTTCAGTCGGAAGAGCATTCTCTACAAAAAAGACCAAGCCATCGACCTTGGCAACACCTGCTCCTTCATGGGTCAAATCGACAATCTCAACTTCTACAATATCATTTTTCTTTAACATATTTTTCACTTTCTATGTGCCGAAAAAAAGACGGCAACTGTTCTGTTACCATCTATTATACCATGAATTAACCTAAGCACCAAAACTCTTGAAAAAGTTTACAATTGCTTGCCAAATAGCACTGAGAATATTGCCCCCATCCTCAAATGCTTTATTAGCATCAAAGTTAAGGTCAATATTGCTGAAACTATCACCTGCTTGCGCAACAATGCTTTGTTTCAAATCTTTTAGGGTCTTTGTAAAGTCTTCGTTATTCAGAATATCACTCTTTGAAAGATTAAAGGCAAAGTTGATGATGATATTGACTTGGTTCCCTGTTATAACCTGATCCAGCTTATAATTTTTCAACGTATCTTCAACAATCTTACGAACATCATCTTCAGTAAGCTCACCCTTGGACTCTTTAGCTTTAGCTATAGCAGATTTGATATCGGCAAGGGCTACATTGAGTTTATTGGCATCATAGCCTGATTTGTCCTTGTTTTCATCGTTGATATCTGACAAGGCTTTTAGCTCTTCCTGAGCTAAGTCTTTATTTTCTTGAGGAAGTTGAACACCATTAGCTTCTAGTGAATAGTAAATACCTGCTAGGGCACTTTCACCTGTTACAGGGATTGGTGCAGCAACGGTGATACGAGCATGTTCCACACCCAAGGTAACGGCCGCATTACGGTACATATCTTGGGTCACTTTAGTAATATTTTCAGGGGTTTCAATCTTCACTTCAAGGGGAGATTTTTCACCTAATTTTTGAATTTTTGCAGACGAATAGAGCTGGAGACTAGAGTCATTGGCAACGTTCATAATCTTTGAGTAGACATCTGGCGTCATAGTCTTCAGTTCTTTGGTATCTGTAGAGGCGTTATAGCCGAGTTTTTTTAATGTTTGATTTTTTTGATCTTCAGTGAGAGAAGAACCCAAGACGTACTCAGGTTGAACATAAGTTTCATCAATTACTTTTTGAACATCAGTGGCTGCTTGAGCGCTTTGCAAAGTTGCAACTGCTAAAAGAACAGCAGCACTAGTCAGAAAGAATTTCTTTCGCATGAGACGTTCCTCCTTTTCCTATCTAGGATAGTCGATTAGCCTTAAAGAAAGCTTATAAAAGCACCTAGAATTTTCTAAGTGCTTAAAATAGATTAAAAAATTTAATAATGTAGAGATTTAGTTGAACCTGTCTAGAGTAATAATAGTTTCCACCATCCACATAGAGTTCTCCACCTTGAAAGATGGAAATTGGATTGACATAGCGGTAGGTTTTTCCAGTTGTATTTCCTAATGTCGGCGCAACGGTATCTCTTGAGTATTGTTTAGCTAGGGCAAGGGTATTTTCTTTCCCATTTTGGGCGATAAAATCGATATAAGCTGGACCAAAGTTATAGGCTTGTACAGCAGTCCAAACATCTACCCCCTTTTCTTGTGCTAAATAAAGATTCTCTGTCAAGGTTTGAATTCCCTGACGAATACTACTCCTATTGTCAGAAATCGTATTTGTAGTTCCGCTAGCAGACTCGCTTGACTGCATCACGTCACTTTCTTTACCTTTGGTTTCGGTATAAATCATGGCCAGGACTAGTTCTTCATTTGCTGGCGTATCTTGCTCACTTAAAACCTCTCGTACCAAGGATTGATAGGTCATGACCTGCTTCACATCCCGATACATATGAAAAAGTTTATAGCCAGTAAATAAGATAAGAACAAGCACCAAGACCCTTCTTATAAATTTAAACATTATTTGCTTTGTATATCCTCGATGTTTTTGATTAAGATAGAGTAGGTACCATTGTCATTTTGGATAAATTCGACCGACTCAGCATCTTGGTAAATATTATTAGGGACGATTAACTCAATCCCATTTGAAAGAGAAAGCTTTTGGTTTTCAAATTTCTTTAATTGGCGACTAGCATCGATTTCATCAAACTGAACTGGCTCTGGCACTGCTTCCTTGACTTGGTCAATAAAGCTAAGACGTGCAGTGAGATTGTTGTCAAAGAGGTCATTGGCCAATTTCAGGAGACAATTCATTGCTTTCTTCAAGATTGTTGAAAATAGCAGACTTGACCTTAGATTGAAATTGAAAATCATCTGTATTAAATGTTTCAGCAATTCTCTGAGCCGTTTTTTCAAGTTCCTTGATAGACTTTTTAGGTGAAATCTTTGGCTGAGCCTGAATCAGATTCTCAGAAAAATAGTTTAAAAAAGTCCCGTTATTCTTGATTCGTTTTTCAATCAGATGGTACTTGCGACTCTGAAGATTGACCACCAAGGCCTCGTCAGCACCTGTTCCAAATCCTGGTAGATTGTTTTGAGTTAGCTTGATTGGATTGTCAACTTCTTCACCCAGATGAGTTAAGGTCTCACGCAGGGCAATTCGCAAGAAAGCGAAATGCTCCACTCCTTCTTTAGAAAACTGTACAAAAATCAAGTCATTGGTTTTGAGATTTTCGGAAATGCTGAATTCCTCTTTCCAGAGATTTGCCAATGTCACCGATGACTCCAATAAATCGTCTGTGATGTGATTGAAGAAGGGATTTTCTTCTTCGAAAATCCCAGTCTTGGCTTCATCTGAATACACACGTTCGATTTTCTTACGTAGGTATTCCTCGATTTTTGGAGTGATATTGAGAAATTTATCCGCTAGAAACAACTCTATGTCATCCGGGCTGAACTGATGGATAATAGCTTTCTTAATATAAATGTCCATAAAAATTTTAGTCCTCGTATAATGGGAAGGCATCTGTCAAGACTTTGACTTCGCTTCTTACTTCATCTAAAATAGCTTCATTTTCTGCATTTTTAAGGGCTTTAATGATAAGCTCAGCCACTTTACGGCTTTCAGCTTCACCAAAACCACGTGCAGTTGTTGCTGCTGCTCCGATACGAATACCACTTGTCTTAAATGGTGACAAAGTTTCGTATGGAATTGAGTTTTTATTTAGGGTAATATTGACCTCATCTAGCAAGTTTTGAGCAACTTTCCCATTTTCTACAACCTTAGTTACATCAACTAGAAAGAGGTGATTTTCAGTACCACCAGAGATAATACGGAAATCAGGGTCTTGCAAGAAGACATCTGCCATAGCCTTGCTGTTCTTAATAACATTTGCTGCATATTCCTTGAAAGCTGGGTCCAATACCTCTTTGAAGGCAACAGCCTTAGCAGCAACAACGTGCTCTAATGGCCCACCTTGGATACCTGGGAAAATAGCAGAATTAATCTTCTTAGCAAAGTCTTCGTTATTAGTCAAAATCAAACCACCACGTGGTCCACGAAGGGTTTTGTGGGTCGTTGTTGTTGTAATATGTGCATAAGGGACTGGACTTGGATGAAGACCTGCAGCAACCAAACCAGCAATGTGCGCCATATCGACCATGAGTTTAGCACCAACAGCATCAGCAATTTCACGGAATTTTGGAAAAAAATCAATAATTTGAGAATAAGCTGAAGCTCCTGCTACGATTAATTTGGGTTTCACTTCTTGGGCTTGTTTCAAGATAGCATCAAAGTCCAAGAGTTCAGTCTCAGGATCAACACTATAAGAAACAAAGTTGTAGGTTTGACCAGAGAAGCTTACAGGAGCTCCGTGGGTCAAGTGCCCACCTGCTGCCAAATCCATTCCCATGACCGTATCACCTGGCTCAATCAAAGCCATGTAAGCCGCACAGTTGGCTTGGCTTCCTGAATGGGGTTGGACATTGGCAAACTTGGCACCGAAGATTTCTTTTGCACGTTCAATAGCTAGACTTTCAACGATATCTACTACATCAGTACCACCGTAATAACGACGTCCTGGGTAACCTTCGGCGTATTTATTGGTCAAGATAGACCCTTGAGCTGCCATAACAGCCTTAGAAACAACATTTTCAGAGGCGATTAGCTCAATATTGTTTTGTTGGCGTTCTTCTTCTTTGGCAATGGCATTCCAAAGATCTGCATCATATGCTTTAAAATCATCTTTGTCAAAAATCATAGGTCTTCTCCTTTATAGTGTGACAGGTCTTTAGTTTATTTTTACAACAAGAATATAAAATCCAAACTAAAAAATGCGAATAAACCGTTTCTGCACTTTATCGCAAGTATAACCAACTTTTTCGTAAAATGCATGGGCACCCAGACGATGGTCTGCAGAATTTAAGCGAATAAAGTTATAGCCTCGTTTTTTTGCTTCTTGTTCCAATCCTTGTAGCAAAGTTTTTCCGATACCCTGACCCTGTGTTTGAGGCAAAACAGCTAAAGCTAGGATATTAAAACCTGGTTTGAATAAAGGGATTCATAAACCTCGGCATGGACATAACCAAGTAAATCATGGCTGGTCGAATCCTCGAACCCCAGTAGGTAGTGATGAGAGTCCTGAGATAACTTAGCTAGTTGACTATTCGTTTCCTCTAAACTAAACGAATAGCCTAAAGCTTCTTTGTTAATCTCACAAATAGCTGCAACATCTGTTGTTTTCAAATCACGTAGCATATCATACCTCCTCAAAAGGAATTGTTGGTATCTTGACAAGGATATCTTCTCGAGTAATCGCTCCTTGGCGTAGAATCTTCACCTTATCGCCAGATAGGTCTAAAATAGTCGAATCCTGACCTGTTAAAAATGCATCGTCTTCAAGTCCCAAGACCTCTTGGTCAAAATCATGAAGGATCTTGTGAAAATCTACTCCACTTGATTGACCTGAGATATTGGCAGAAGGTCCGATTAAGGGGCCAAATTCACGAATCAACTCCAGAGTTACAGGATGACTCGGCATGCGAAATCCAACAGTTGTCAAATCTGAATTGACCCAGTAGGGAACCTTGGTATTAGCTTCTAAGATAATGGTCAAAGGGCCTGGCAAAAAACTTTCAACCAGTTTATTGAGATAAGGTGGCTGATTCTTAGAAAAGTTCAAGATATCGTCTAAACTTGCGACATTGAGATTGAGCGCCTTGTCTCTAGGACGACGTTTGAGCTGGTAAACATGGTCAACTGCCTTCTCATCCAAAGCTTTTGCAAAGAGACCATAAACTGTTTCTGTCGGCAAAACTACAGCTCCACCATTTTCAAGCTCTTTCTTAATTTTCTCCATCATCAACAACAACCATCCTATCTTGGCCAAATTGGTCTTTGAGCGTTCGAACTCTCTTCTCGGAAAAATTCTCCTTGAAAAGAACTGGAACGCTTTGTCCTTGTTTGTAGCCAATTTCAAGATAAATCTTACCACCATCATTTAGATAGTCCTTTGATTCTTCCGCAATTCTGCGATAGATCGCTAGACCATCCTCATCTGCAAAGAGGGCTACATGTGGCTCTGAATGGAGAACATTCAAACCTACTTCTGCCTCATCTACTCGAGATATGTAAGGTGGATTGGATACAATTATATCATATTTTGAAGAAATTTCGGAGAAACAGTCAGATTTAATAAAAGATAATGTTAGACCTTGATTATTAGCGTTTTCCATCGCCAAATCCAAAGCATCCTGAGAAATATCGGCAGCTGTGATTATCCAATCTGGTCTATTTTTAGCTAAGGCAAGAGCAATAGCACCACTCCCTGTTCCAATATCCAGAACTTTGAGATTTTCCTTTGGATTTTCAGCCAGGATGAACTCCACTAGTTCTTCTGTCTCTGGACGGGGAATCAAGACCCGCTCATCTACTTTTAACTGCATCTCAAAGAATTCAGCATGACCGATAATATACTGGGCGGGTATATGATTTGCCAATTTCCTGTAAATGTCCTCTACAAACTGTCTTTCTTCCACTGAAATTTCTTGCTGAAGAGCAAAAACAAAGTCTGTAAATGACAGATTTTTTAGACTACGATAGACAAAAGAGAGGCTTTCAGCTTCCTCTCCCTGTGCTATTAACTTTTCCTCATAATCCTTAAAAATTTGAGCTAGTTTCATTATTTGTTTAATTCTTCCAATTTTTGAGTTTGGTCGTAAAGAACCAAGGCATCCACAACTTCATCAAGTTTACCAGACAAAATAGTATCTAGTTTTTGAAGGGTTAAGCCGATACGGTGGTCTGTCACACGGTTTTGTGGGAAGTTATAAGTACGGATACGTTCTGAACGGTCACCAGTACCGATAGTAGACTTACGTTCTGCGTCTTGCTCATCTTGGGCAATCTGAGCAAAGTGGTCTGCCACACGCGCACGGATGATCTTCATAGCCTTCTCACGGTTTTTCTGCTGGGTACGTTCTTCCTGCATCTCAACCTTGATATTGGTTGGCAAGTGAACAATACGAACGGCAGTCGCAACCTTGTTGACGTTCTGTCCACCAGCACCAGAGGCATGGTAGATATCGACACGAAGGTCTTTTGGATCAATATCGTATTCAACTTCTTCGATTTCAGGCATGACCAGAACTGTCGCTGTTGAAGTGTGTACACGCCCTTGGCTTTCAGTCACAGGGACACGTTGCACACGGTGGGCACCTGATTCGTACTTAAGTTTAGAGTAGACAGACTGACCAGATACCATAGCAACCACTTCTTTGAAACCACCGACACCATTCATAGATGCTTCCATGACTTCAAAGCGCCAGCCCTGGGCTTCAGCATACTTTTGGTACATGGTTAGCAAATCGCCAGCAAAGAGGGCAGCTTCATCACCACCAGCTGCTCCACGGATTTCAAGGATGATGTTCTTGTCATCGTTTGGATCTTTAGGAAGGAGCAAGATTTTCAGTTTTTCTTCGTACTCTTCTTTTTCAGCCTTAGCATCTTTGAGTTCTTGCTTGGCCATTTCTTCCAAGTCTGCATCTCCGCCTGATTCCTTTATCATCTCTTCGGCATCAATAATGTTTTGAAGGACTTGTTTGTATTCGCGGTAAGCTGTTACCGTATCACGAGTAGAAGCTTCCTCTTTTGAAAGCTCCATGAAACGCTTGGTATCAGAGACCACATCTGGGTCACTAAGCAGTTCTCCCAACTCTTCATAACGGTCTTCTACAGCTTGTAGTTGATCATAGATGTTCATTTTTCTCCTTATTTCTCAATTGTTAAATCATAGATTGCTACTACTTCGTTCTCAAATATTTCCCCAGTTTCTTTAAATCCATAACTGAGGTAACAAGATCTTACATGTTCATTTTCTGGTTCATAAGACAACCAAAGTTTATTGCCTAAACCTGCTGGCGCTGTCCGAACATAGTCCAGCACTTTATCCATAATTGGTTTAAAATATCCTTGATCTTGAAAATGCTTATCAATCATGAAACGAAAAAGTAAATAATTTCCATTACTAATTCCGATTTTTTTATCATATGCTAACATCACAAAACCTATGATTGCATCATTATCGTAAACTGCCAATGGAGCTACAAAATCTCCATTTTTTGTGTAGACATATGCTTCAGCTAAACTAATTGCGTTGGTAGCAATAAATTGTTTTTGATATTCCTTAACATCCAAATTCAGAACATCAAAATAATTTTCCATTGTAACATCTCTTAGTTCAATTGTCATAGTCTTGTTCCTTTTTGGATGTTATCAGTGGTGCAAAATAATGTTTACGGCAAACCGAGATATAGGTTTCATTCCCACCTATCTGGATTTGCTCACCATCATAGACTGGCAATCCGTCCTGCGTACGCAAGACCATGGTCGCTTTTTTCTTGCAATACTGGCAAATGGTCTTGATTTCGTCAATCTTATCTGCTAAGAGCAAAAGATATTTTGAACCTTCGAATAGTTCATTACGAAAGTCATTTTTTAAACCAAATGCCATGACAGGTATATCTAACTCATCGACAACACGAGCTAGGTCGTAAACATGGTGACGCTTTAAAAACTGGGCTTCATCGACAAGCACACAATAGGGCTTTTCAGGTAAATCTCGGATGAACCCAAAGATATCCGTCGTTTCCTCAATAGCAACTGCTGGTCTTTTCATCCCAATTCGACTTGAAACATAGCCAACACCGTCACGCGTATCCAGAGCCGAAGTCATAATCACAACTCCCTTTTCCTTGCTCCTCATAGTTATAGGCTACCTTGAGAATCTCAATCGTCTTGCCTGAGTTCATGGTCCCATAACGATAATACAACTGTGCCATGCTTCTATTTCACGTCCATTTCTAAATTTTTGCTACATTCTAGTATACCATATTTTCTCAAAGCTTTAAACGACAAATTGTGGTAAAATAGAAGAAATCAAATAACTAGTGGAGGACGCAATTATGCCATTTGTACGCATCGATTTATTTGAAGGACGCACGCTAGAGCAAAAGAAAGCTCTAGCCAAGGAAGTAACGGAGGCTGTGGTTCGCAACACTGGTGCACCTCAATCTGCTGTTCATGTCATTATCAATGATATGCCTGAAGGAACCTATTTCCCACAAGGTGAAATGCGCACTAAGTAAAGCTTAAGCAATCTGCTTAGGCTTTTCTTTATAAGTAACATTCATTGAAGAAAATACTAAAATTTGTTACAATTTGAAGAGATATTAGTCTATACAAACAAATAAACTATAAAGGAATTGAAATGATTACACGGGAATTTGATACCATTGCAGCCATCTCGACACCGCTTGGTGAAGGTGCTATTGGGATAGTCCGCCTAAGCGGAACGGATAGTTTTGCCATTGCGCAGAAAATCTTTAAAGGCAAGGACTTGAGCAAGGTTGCTAGCCACACTCTTAACTACGGCCACATTGTTGACCCTCAAACTGGTAAGGTCATGGACGAGGTTATGATTGGGGCTATGAAATCTCCAAAGACCTTCACTCGTGAGGATATCATCGAGATTAACACCCACGGTGGAATCGCCGTAACCAATGAAATTCTCCAACTGGCTATCCGTGAAGGTGCTCGTATGGCAGAGCCTGGTGAATTTACTAAGCGTGCCTTCCTTAACGGTCGTGTAGACTTGACTCAGGCCGAGGCTGTTATGGATATCATCCGTGCCAAGACAGACAAGGCCATGAATATTGCAGTCAAACAACTAGACGGTTCTTTATCTGACCTCATTAACAATACTCGTCAGGAAATTCTCAATACACTGGCACAAGTCGAAGTCAATATCGACTACCCAGAGTACGACGATGTTGAAGAAGCTACCACTGCTGTTGTCCGTGAAAAGACCTTGGAGTTTGAGCAATTACTAACCAATCTCCTTAGAACAGCTCGTCGCGGTAAAATCCTCCGTGAAGGGATTTCAACTGCCATCATTGGACGCCCCAACGTTGGAAAATCAAGCCTTCTTAATAACCTACTACGTGAAGACAAGGCTATTGTAACGGATATCGCAGGTACTACCCGAGATGTCATCGAAGAATACGTCAATATCAACGGTGTGCCACTGAAATTGATTGATACTGCAGGTATCCGTGAAACGGATGATATCGTCGAGCAAATCGGTGTCGAGCGCTCCAAAAAAGCTCTCAAGGAAGCTGATTTGGTTTTACTTGTCTTAAACGCCAGCGAACCTCTAGCTGCCCAAGACCGACAACTTCTTGAAATCAGCCAAGATACCAACCGTATCATCCTACTGAATAAAACTGACCTACCTGAGGCTATTGAAACTCAGGAACTTCCTGAAGATGTCATCCGTATTTCGGTCCTCAAAAATCAAAACATTGATAAGATTGAAGAACGGATTAACAACCTCTTCTTTGAAAATGCTGGCTTGGTCGAACAAGATGCTACTTACTTGTCAAACGCCCGTCACATTTCTTTGATTGAAAAGGCTGTTGAAAGCCTACAAGCTGTTAATGAAGGGCTGGAACTAGGTATGCCAGTTGACTTACTTCAAGTTGATTTGACCCGTACTTGGGAAATCCTCGGAGAAATCACTGGTGATGCTGCTCCAGATGAACTCATTACACAGTTGTTCAGCCAATTTTGTCTGGGTAAATAAGAAAAAACTAGGCCAAATAAATGCTAGTCACCTAAAAAGAGGTTGGGACAAAAAGATCCCGACCTCACTTTTTATTATCAATCATAATTTGACGCGGTAGCTGATTGAACTTTTTGTTCGTCTTTTAGACTCCAAAAAGCTCCTAATCATCCTCGCGGGGCTGGGACTACGAAATCAAGACTTTGTCTATCGATTTCTTATACGAAAACTCAAAAGATCGCAAAAAGACTCCCCTTGTGATATAATGAAGGTGAAAAAATTGTATTAGGCTACTGGCTCGTCTCTAGTAGCCTTTTTTGTAGCACAAACTCCTGATAAGTGAGATTTTCTTTCAAAAGGATATAAGCTATTTTAAGAAGTTGATGTGCGAGTGCAATAGTTGCTTTTTGCGGTCCTCTCCTACTTTGAATTTGGTAATAACGCTCTGCTAGTGGACTTCCTTTTTGTCTTTTTGCCGCAAAAACTGCTTGACAGAGACACCTTTTTAAATAGGAATTGCCATGTCTGATTTTTGTGCTCCTCTTTTTACAAGCACTTTCATTATTTCCAGGACACAAACCAGCCCAGGAAGCGAGATGTCCAGCTGTTGGAAACTGGCTCATGTCTACCCCAATTTCCGCTATGATCACAGAGGCTGTAATAAGATCCATACCAGGAATAGAATCTAGGATTTCCACTGGTCTCTCATAGAGATTTAGATAGCCGTTTATACGCTCTTCCAAACAATCGATTTGTTTTTGATAAAAATCGTAAATCTCTAAGGACTGACCTAACATAAAACGATGATGAGCCGAAAAGTACCCATCAAGTGCCTCAAGGAGTTGGGGAACTTTTCTTTTCAAACTGGTATAAACAGATTGATGGATCATTCTTGGGGTAAGGGGCGTCTCATCAATAAGCAGCTGCAGTAAGTTTCGACCAGAAGCACCCATGATATCTTCTATGTAGGTTGTCAGCTTAATACCTCCTGATTGGAGGATTTTATGGATCCGATTGGTCTCACGATTACGGCTCTCTACATAGTGTTTCCGTTGTCGTGTTAGCTCTCTCAATTCTTGAATGGTTTCATCAGGAACGAAACTGCGAGGGAGCAGGCCGATTCGTGTTAATTGGGCAATCCAGTGAGCATCTTTCTTATCTGTTTTTTGACCTGGAATAGCTTTCATATGAGCAGGCTGTGCTAGGATGAGTTCAAAGTCATCACAGAGTTCATGCCAGACAGGTCTCCAGTAAACTCCTGTGCTTTCCATGCCGACGGCTTCTACATGAAATTGAGTGAGAAAATCATGACAGGCTTTTAATCCTTTTGTCGTTGTATCAAACTGAGCCATTTCACGCTTTGGACGAGTAGAAGTGAGCGGCCCATGTAGAATACAAACCACAACAGTAGCTTGATGGACATCAATACCTGCACAAGATTGATAGAGAACATCCATTGTGATTCCCTCCATTTATAAAGTCAGAGAGCTTGTCTACCGATAACGTTGTCGTATTTTTATACTCATGCTCAAGGCGATATTTTGGGTACTCGTCGGTAGAGTGGATTAGTTTGTCCCGCGAAAGTGATATTCAAGAAATTATCAACCACAAAGCCCTCACTTAGATTATACTTCTAAATGAGGGCTCTTGTCTTTATTTTCATGTTTCTGTGGGTGACGGCTATGTCGTCATGGCTGTCTGTCCCACCGCCTTTTCTTTCATCTTCTAAGTTATATCCTGCCTTAGCAGATATTTGAAACAAACTTTACCAGTTCTTTTCTATTTTCACTTAGTCTTTAGGTAATTTGCCAGCTTTTTCAAGCATTTTTTTGATTAAATAAGGCATCTTGACATTTTCACGACCTTTTTTCTCAATTAATTTTTTAACAAATTCTGGCATTTGTAAGTCTTGTGATTCATCTAAAATGTTCTTAGTTTCATCCGAAGGGACTAATTCATCAAAGGTTTCTTCTTCTGGGAGGAATTCTCTAAATTCTTTATGTTCGTTAGCTCGGACAATATTGACCAAGGCATCAATCAAACGAGAATCTGTATTTGGCATTGGTGGACGATGGTAGTTCACCTCCAATTCCTGACACAAGTCATGACATTCCACATCGTTGTCAAACAAGACTTCAATATGCTCACTGATAAAACTAATAGGCACAAAAATATAATGCTCTGGATGTTCTTCCTGTTCTCTAAGATACTCCAATACATCTGGTTTGATCCAAGGAATACCAATATCACTTTCGCTCTGCCAAGTGTTGGTATATTGCTCTGGTTTCAAGTCTAATTTCTCAGCAATTAACTTGCTATTTTCGAAAATCTGGTCGATATAGGGATCACCAAAATCCAAGGCAAAAATGGGCACACTGTGGGCAGAAAAGATGACTTTAAAGCTATCCTGTTTCACCTTTTCTTTTAAAATCTTAGCAATTTCAGCTGTCCAATAATTTAATAGTGCTTCTTCTTGATACCAGTCCTTAATAACTAAAAACTGAATTTGTTTGCTTTCCAGAAACTTTTCGTATCCCATGACAGAGTAAAAGGAATAGTGTGGCTCCAAAATCAAGCAAATACACTTTTCAATTCCGTCTGCTTCCATTTGCCGAATTACATCTGGAATAAAAGGGGTTGAAAATTTATTGGCAAAATAGACACTATATTCATTTCCTAACCTAGCTTCTACCAAGGCAACTTCTTCACGGGTAATTTTTTGAAGTGGAGTTCCTCCAATTCGAACATAATTATCATAAAGGGTTTGAATCTCGTGGTCTTGAGGTCGAACTCCTCGACGAATGTTGGTAAAAAAGTCGGCTACTCCTTCAAAGGTAATCTCTTCTGGTGAACCAAATGTCATCATTAAAATTGCTTTTTTCATCTCTGCATCCTTGTGATATTTTTATCTTTTTTATTGTATCACTAAAGAAGCCATAAGTAAACGCTAACATAAGGATTTTATCTCCCTTTTGACTTTTGTTTTTATCTTCTTTCTATGATACAATGGTTTTAAAAGAAGAAAAAAAGGAGTTACGATGAAATATCCAACATTGTTGGAGCGTTTTTTGACTTATGTCAAAGTCAATACACGTTCTGACGAACATTCAACCACTACACCAAGTACCCAAAGTCAAGTAGACTTCGCAACCAATGTCCTCATCCCTGAGATGAAACGTGTTGGTTTGCAAAATGTTTACTACCTACCAAACGGTTTTGCTATCGGTACTCTTCCAGCTAACGATCCTAGTTTGACTCGTAAGATTGGCTTTATCTCCCACATGGATACAGCTGATTTTAATGCTGAAGGTGTTAATCCGCAAGTTATTGAAAATTATGATGGTGGCGTTATCGGGCTTGGGAACTCTGGTTTCAAACTAGATCCAGCAGATTTCAAGAGCTTAGAGAAATATCCTGGCCAAACCTTAATTACTACAGATGGAACTACCCTTCTCGGTGCTGATGATAAATCTGGTATAGCTGAAATCATGACAGCTATCGAATACTTGACTGCTCATCCTGAGATTAAACACTGTGAAATCCGTGTTGGCTTCGGACCTGATGAAGAAATCGGAGTTGGTGCCAATAAATTTGATGCAGAAGATTTCAATGTTGACTTTGCTTATACAGTTGACGGTGGACCTCTTGGTGAATTGCAATACGAAACCTTCTCTGCTGCAGGTGCAGAACTTCACTTCCAAGGTCGTAATGTTCACCCAGGAACAGCCAAAGGGCAAATGGTTAATGCTCTTCAGTTGGCAATTGACTTCCACAACCTACTCCCAGCTGGTGACCGCCCAGAATTAACAGATGGTTACCAAGGTTTCTACCATCTCATGGATGTAACAGGTAGTGTTGAGGAGGCGCGTGCTAGCTATATCATTCGTGACTTTGAAAAGGAAAGCTTCGAAGCGCGTAAAGCTGCCATGCAAGCTATTGCTGATAAGATGAACCAAGAACTTGGTAGTGATCGTGTTACTTTAACATTGACAGACCAGTATTACAACATGAAGGAAGTCATCGAAAAAGATATGACTCCAATCACCATCGCTAAATCAGTGATGGAAAGTCTTGATATTACACCAATTATCGAGCCAATCCGTGGAGGAACAGACGGTTCTAAAATTTCCTTTATGGGAATTCCTACACCAAATATCTTCGCTGGTGGAGAAAATATGCACGGACGTTTTGAATACGTTAGTCTACAAACAATGGAACGTGCTGTTGATACAATCATCGGAATTGTAGCTTATAAAGACTAAAGAGATCGGGAAAAAATTCCCGACCTCTTTTTTTATCAGCATCCTACTTTGACACGGTAGTTGTCTGATTTTTTTATTATTCTGCTACTTTTTCTCTTGTTTCTGGAGATGTAGTTGCAGGAGTTAAGGTTGACTCAGCTTGTTTATCGTTTGTTTCTTTATTTGCTGTTTCGGTGTTAGCTTCAGCTGGCTTGACTTTGGATTGAAATTCCTGGTTTAATGAGACAATTTCTTGAGCAAGTGCTAGAAGAGCTTGTTTGTCTTTGCTTGCTGCAGATAATTTATCAAACAAGGCATCCACTTTTTCAAAGTCCGCATCAGAACCATTATTCACTTCCAAATAAGTATGAAGGGCAATAACTCCGTTGTATAGTTTTTGATAAAGAACTAAAACCTCTGGGTCTTGGTTGGCATTCTCACGTTCAGTCTGAATGGTTTGTGAAATACGCTTCAGAAGATCTTGAACTTGCGTGTTTAGTTCATCAAGGTCTGCGTCATCTTTCTCTAAAGCTGCTTTCAGGTTTTTCACTTCGTCAGCGAGTGAAGCTTTTACGCCTTCTTCTTTAACTTGAGCCACTAATTCTTCAGCTTTTGTTAAGAGTTCTTCTACTTGACCTTTTCGAACATGATTACTTTGTTCCTCAGGTTTGATATCATCATACAAACCTTTCAAGAACTCATAAACTGCCGTTTTAGCACTGTGACCATCCACTTTTTCAGTATCTAAAATCGTTTCAGAAGGCTTATGAGCAACAGATTCATTCTTCACTGCTTCTTCTACCTCTAATTTTGTTTGATAGATTTCAGGGAAGAGTTTGTTCAAGTCAGTTGCCTTAAGGAAAGATTGTGACTGATAAAGAGTCCAAGTTAGGTTTGCAACTTTATTTCTAAGAGTGTCATTTAAACGACCATCTGACAGATGTTGATAGAAATACTTAATGTATTCGACTGTTGTAACTCCAGTACGATCATTAAAGTCTTGAAGAGCTTGTAGTTTAGCTTCAACTGCATCTAAACCAGCCTCATCTTGAGCCAATTTATTTTCTTGGAGTTGAGCCAAGAGATCCTTTTTAGGAAGTCCATAAGCATCCGTATCCAAGGTATTAATCTTGTCTACTAAAGCTTGATATTTCTTGTCTAAAGGACTGATTTCTGTTGGTTTTACACTAGAGTCAACGTGGATATACTGCTTATCAAAGAGATCTAAAGCAGCCAGATAACCAGCTGTTGAGTTGGTTGAGAGCTTCTTCATATTTTCAGAGAATTGTCCCAAAGCAAGCTCAATTTGTCTTTGTAAAATTGGTTTATCTTTATAGACTTCACGACTTTCTGCTAGAAGTTGATCAACCTTATTTTGAACAGTAGCTTCATCAAAGGCTCCTGGTTGGTAGTTAGATTGCAAGGCAGGAATCTTATGTTTCAAAGCCACTTCATAGCCTTTAGTTTGTACTTTGATGTAGTGATTATGATCACCATGAGGAATGACGAAGCTACCATTTTCAACCTGCAAACTATAAGGAGAAACGCCATCACGTAAAGCAGTTGTATAGAGTTCGTTTAGGAAATCAAGCTCTGCATCACCTGTTTGGAGAGGAATACGAACGTGTTCCTTTCGAACTGCATAAGGGTGAATGTGAGTTGGGTCATAAGCCTGGTCTGGATTTCCAAATACAAAGAATTCATTTGAAATTCGGATTGCTTCAAGCGGAACACCATAAGTTTTAGAGATATAAGCTATCTTTTCTTCATCGCTGGCGTCTCGAGAGAAACTTTCTACAGTCTTGGCAAGAGGTTTTACAGGCTCTGCCTGATGGTGCCCATGCAAATGCTCTTGCGCTGCCTTAATCTGCTCTGCTGATAAATCTTTTTTAAAGAAATAGTGAGCATGGTCTCCATGTGAAACCACAAAACCTTGCTCATCCTCACTGATCACTCGCTCAGCTGCAAAGCCATGATCATGTTCATCTTCATGATGCTCGTGTTTCGCTTCATTCTCTTTATGAGTATTATGATTATCTTTTGGAACTTCTGTTTGGACATGCCCATGTAAATGTTCTTGCGCTGCCTTGATCTGTTCTGCTGATAAATCTTTTTTAAAGAAATAGTGGGCATGGTCTCCATGTGAAACTACGAATCCTTTTTCATCTTCACTAATCACTCGATCAGCTGCAAAGTCATGGTCATGCTCTTCTTCATGATGCTCCTGTTTCGCTTGGTCCTCTTTAGGAGTGACATGATTATCGTGAGGTACTTCTGTTTGGACATGCCCATGCAAATGCTCTTGCGCTGCCTTAATCTGCTCTGCTGATAAATCTTTTTTAAAGAAATAGTGAGCATGGTCTCCATGTGAAACCACAAAACCTTGCTCATCCTCACTGATCACTCGCTCAGCTGCAAAGCCATGATCATGTTCATCTTCATGATGCTCGTGTTTCGCTTCATTCTCTTTATGAGTATTATGATTATCTTTTGGAACTTCTGTTTGGACATGCCCATGTAAATGTTCTTGCGCTGCCTTGATCTGTTCTGCTGATAAATCTTTTTTAAAGAAATAGTGGGCATGGTCTCCATGTGAAACTACGAATCCTTTTTCATCTTCACTAATCACTCGATCAGCTGCAAAGTCATGGTCATGCTCTTCTTCATGATGCTCCTGTTTCGCTTGGTCCTCTTTAGGAGTGACATGATTATCGTGAGGTACTTCTGTTTGGACATGCCCATGCAAATGCTCTTGCGCTGCCTTAATCTGCTCTTTCGATAAATCTTTCTTAAAGAAATAGTGAGCATGATCTCCATGTGAAACTACAAAACCTTGCTCATCTTCTCTAATCACACGCTCAGCTGCAAAGCCATGATCATGTTCATCCTCATGATGGGTGTTATGAGTTAGATTTTCATGGTCACGCTGAACTGTTGGTTTATTTTGATTTTCTAACGGTTTTGTTGGCGTTGAGATACCTCCAAGTGGTATCAAACGAGCAATTTTTTGCTCCAAAGCAGACATACTACTATAGGGAATGAAATGGTAGTGATTACCGTGAGGAATCGTAACTCCTGATGGTGTTCGACTGGTGATTTTAGCGGGGTCAAAGACTAATCCATCTGACTCTCTATATCGTTGACTAACTGGTAAAGCATATAACTGATCAAGAAGACTTTGAAGACCATCTTCTTGAGCTACTGGTTTGTTTGTAGCTGGACTATCAGCTTGAGGACTTGGCTCAACACTTGGATTCGGTTTATAGTCCGTCAGGATCGGTTGACTTCCTCTGCCAGCTAGAAAGGCTTGAGCTGCTGCTAATTCACTTGAGGAAAGTGCACTCTTTGGAACGTAGTGATAATGCCCACCGTGAGGAACGATATAGGCATCACCAGTATCTTCAATGATATCCGAAGCATTAAAGACATAACCATCATCCGTTGTATATCGACCTTGAGCTTTAGCAGCAAGAACCTCCTTACTTGCACTGTCACTGTCTGATGTGTGTTCTTGCTTTGTTGCTTAATTTGTTCTTTAGTACGGACATTATCAGCATGGCTCGCATCTTTTAGATAGACATAGTATTTGCCATCCACTTTGATGATATATCCACCTTTAATCTCATTGATGATATCTTCATATTTCAACTGATAGTTTGGATCCTTCATAACCAGTTCTTCACTAAAGATGGCATCATAAGGAACTTTACCATTGTAGTAATGGAAATGGTCGCCGTGGGAAGTCACATAACCTTGATCAGTGATTTTAGTAACAATCTGTTCAGCTTCTATGCCTTCCTTCTTGCTAACCTGGTCTGGCGTCAGATTTTCATTCTTCTTAGCTTCAGATCCTTTTCCATCAACGTAGGATACACGGTTGTCATCTTTTTTCTCAGGTGCTTGATGTTGATTTAAAGCATAAGCACAGACACTTAAGGCAAGGACCACTGCAGATCCCGCTAGATATTTTTTATTAATCTTCATAATCTCCTCATTTCAATTCTTCAGCTAAGATAGCCATATTTTCTTCTAAATTTTCCAAGTAAGACTTGTCATTTTGTGGGTCTGCCTCTAAAGGATTGAGGGTTTTCAGACTCACACCTGTTGATTTGACAAGTGTATCCGCTACCTTAGATGAAGCATTGCTCTCTGTAAAGATAGTTTTGACCTTATAAGTTTTTACAAATTCCTGGATTTCAGTCAACTGTCTTGGGCTTGGTTCTTGATCAGGAGATATTCCTGCAATCCCAAGCTGATTTAGTCCAAATCGTTTTGCCAAATATGAAAAGGCTGTGTGTTGGGTCACAAATGTCTTTTGATTAGCCTTTTCAAAGATTGGTTGGTATTTCTTAGTTAAGTCATGAGCTTTAGCACTAAAACTTTGTGCGTTTTTCTGATAGGTATCCTTGTTATCACTGTCTAATTCAGATAACTTATCAGCAATAATCTGTGCTTCTTCAGCAACCTTTTCAGGATCAAGCCAGGTGTGAGGGTCATACAAGGTCTTCTCATCAATCCCATCTCCAGCTTCCATATCTTCTAATCCAGGCACGCGCTCCAAGGTCATCCCCTCAGATGCTTCTAAGACCTTTACCTTGGACTTTTGCAGGCTTGGATCCAAACTTCCCGCCCATGATTCCAAGGTATGGGAATGATAGACGAAAACATCGGCATCATAGATGGCTGCAATATCATTTGCAGAAGGTTCAAAGGAATGGATACCTGAACTAGACTGAATCATCCGAACGTCATTTAGCTCGCCAGAAACTTCTTTGACCATGGCATAAACAGGATAAAAACTAGTCACAATCTTCATCCCCTTAGTTTCATGACTCTTGTCCTGACTGGTCTTTTGTCCACAAGCTCCTAAAACGAGAGCAAAGAAGGCAATCACAAGCCATAGGATACTTCTTTTTTTCATAACAACTCCTTAACTAGTATTTAACCATTTAATTAACTAGTAAACATTTTACTCCTAAAAATTTAAAATGTCAATATTTTTTCTACATTTTCATGAAAAAAATGAGAACTAGATTTCATGATCAGTTCTCACTGGTTATTTTTAACACACGAATTTTAATCGTTTTAGTTTGCTTTTGGCTTACTATTTTTTAACAAGGCTAATAGATTTTCAGCTTGAGCCATAATGCCATTGTTATCCATAGTACCTAGTGTCAGATTATTCCGTAAACCAGCCAAGGTTTCGCTAGCATTGGATTTAAGACTTGCATCAGTTACAGTCTTTAATAGGTCCTCTGCTTCTTGGAGTTTAGCTTCTACCTTTTCAGTCTCAACCTGTGGTTCTTCTGGTTCCTCTGGAGATTCTTCTGGTTCTTCGGCTGGTTTAGTATCCTCTAGCTTTTCCGCTAGCGGTTTCTCCTCACGAGTTTTTTCATCTTCAGTTTTTTCTGTCTGAGGTTTCTCCTCATTTGGTTTTTCATTATTCAAATGATCCTGTTGTCCATTTTGGTTTCTTAGAACATGGTCACTTGCATTTCCCCAACCACTATCCGAATGAGGACGCTCGCTTGGATGCTCGACATAGTACTTCACAGTCGCAAAAAGGTCTTCGAGCGCATAGCCTTTAGGAGCTTCGTAAAGCCCTTCATCAAACCATTCAAACTTTATGTTATGGTAATGATCAAAGTGAGGGATAATCAAGTTACCATTTTTGACATCAACTGCATACTGTAGATTGTAAGGCATGCGATCTAGCGGTACCTTCTTCTCAGCTTTTACCCGATTATAGATAGCTTCTGCCCCTTTTGCTTCCGGTTTTGTTGAGTTCTGATTATCTGTCGAAGGAGGCGTCAATCTCTTCTCTTTGGCATAAGCCTGAGCAGCTGCCCTCTCTGCTTCAGACAAACTATCCTTACCTATCCAGTGACTATGCCCCATATGTGGTGTTACATAAGCATCTCCCTCATCACTGATAATATCATGGGCATCAAAGATGTAGCCATCCGATGTTGTGTACTTATCCGCTAGCTGGGCTACTCGAACTTCCTCATCACTATACTCAATTTGCGAGTTTGGCTTACCAAGACGTTCTGGATGACTAATCGGCGCAATAAATCTAAGTAAATCATCGACAAAAGCTATCTTATTAACATGCTCATCGTTTAATCTCACTAGCAATTGATCCAAAGTCTGGAAGTCAGATGGGCGTCCCTTGTTTTCAATTAAATTCTTATGAGTTTGTTTCAACAAACTATAAGCCTTATCATAGAATTCCTGATCTCGAGGAAATACTGTGCTTTTCTTGTCCGTCAAGGTATGTGAGGGTTTAGCCACCTTATTCAATTCTTTCTCAAAAGCTATAAGATTTTCTTTAGACAAATCTTTCGTCAAGACATAACGTAAAACTCCCTTATCTTCAAGGACATAGCCCTGACCAACTTTTCTAACTACTTGTTTAGTAAGCTCCTCGTTAGAATGATTGTCAGGTAGTGGCGCTGGAGCGGGTTGGGGATTTGGGAGTGGCCTAGAGACTGGTTTTAATGGAGGATTTGGCCGTAAACTAGCAGCTCCAGGAACGGAAATAGTTTTTTGATTGCCGATAGGAATCAACCGCGCAATCTTTTCTTCCAAAGCTGACATTTGACTATACGGGATAAAATGGTAGTGATCCCCATGTGGAACTGCTACCCCATTTGCTGTTCTTTTTGTTATTTGTGCAGGATCAAAGATCAAACCATCTGATTCCACATGACGTTGTTGGATAGGTAAAGAATAGAGTTCTTGCAGAAGACTATTCAGATCCTCAGTTTGGCCTGACTCTGGCTTAAAGCTGGAAGCACTAGGTTGACTTGGAAATGATGGAGCATCAGCACTTGTATTTGAAGGGCTATCGGACTGATTATAAGCATAAGTCGGACGACTAACCAGCTTTTGATCCTTCCCAGCTAAAAAGGCCTGAGCAGCAGCTAGCTCACCAGCTGATAAATCACTTTTAGGAATATAATGAAAGTGATTGCCATGTGGAACTATGTATGCATCTCCAGTATCCTCAATAATATCACTTGCATTAAAAACATAGCCATCATCTGTCGTATAACGTCCCTGAGCCCTTGCTAGAGCGACTTCATTACTAACTTTCGTTCCACCATCATGCCCATGTTCTTGCTTCTGACGATTGATCTCATCCTTACTACGGATATTCTCTGCATGGGAAACATCTTTGAGGTATACATAATAGCGACCATCAACCTTAATGACATAACCACCCTTGACTTCGTTGACAATATCCTCATTTCGAAGTTGATAATTCGGATCCTTCATCAAGAGTTCCTCACTAATAATAGCATCATAAGGAACCTTGCCATTAAAGTAATGATAATGGTCTCCATGTGAAGTCACATACCCTTGATCGGTAATTTTAACGACAATCTGTTCAGCATTGATACCTTCTCGCTGACTAACCTCATCTGGCATCAGATTTTCATTCTTAGCACTATCCTGATTCCCTTCTACATAAGCCACACGATTAGACTCTTTGCTAGTCTGTACCGCTTGGTAACGCCCCAGTCCATAACTTGAAAGGGTTAATGTTAGGAGAGCTACTGAACCAAGAACATATTTTTTATTGATTTTCATCTAAACACACTTTCTATTTCATTTATTCGTTAAGGAAAGAACTACATTTTTTCCTAAAGAACTTACTTAACCGGTTAAATATATACTTAGAAAAATAAGTCACTTTTAAAACCTCCTCCTTCTCTTTTCTATATTTCAAACAAAATTTGAGCAAGTGAGTTACCTCTTTATATACTTAACCAGTTATTTAACTAGTTAAGATTTTACCCCTATAAGATGAATCTGTCAAGAAAATTTTTTATATTTTGGTAAAAACTAGATAAAAAGAGGCTGGGACAAAAGTCCTAGCCTCTCAATTGTCTTTGGGTTGTCGAGCAAGACGCAGTGGTTGAGTGGGCTCTACTAAACTGATTTCATCAGCTTTTACAGCCCTACTCAACTGTGCGGAGGTGGGACGATGAAATCGAATTCTAACGAATTACCGATTTCTGTCCCACTCTCCATATTGTACACTTCAGTAACAGTAAGCAATTTTTATTCTTCAATTAGCTTACTCAATAATCTGTGTTTCAGCCAACTTCTTATACCAATGAGCTGATTTCTTTGGATAGCGTTCTTGCGTTTCAAAGTCCACATAGAAGAGGCCATAGCGTTTTTCATAACCATTTGACCAAGAGAAGACGTCCATGAGTGACCAGATGAAGTAGCCTTTGACTACTGCTCCATCAGTAATGGCATCTGAAATAACTTCCAAGTGTTGTTTCACATAATCAATACGGCCATCATCGTAAACAGTGTTGTCCACAAATTCATCTTTGTATCCAAGTCCGTTTCAGTGATGTAGATCTTCTTGTAGTTTGGATAATCTTTCTTAACACGCATGATTTGATCATACAAACCTTGAGGGTAGATGATCCAGTCCCAGTCAGTACGAGGGACATAGTCAGGAGCTACACGACGACCAACACCCTTGATCTGGTATTTAGAGCTTCCTTTTTCACCTTTACCGTTGTGGATGATCTCAGTTTCACCATCAAAGGCTTCCATCCAATCGCTCATATAGTAGTTAATTCCGAGGAAGTCATTCAAATCTTTAGCTGCTTCAAGTACTGCAAAGTCTTCGTCACGAAGATCCAAGCTACCACCATTTACTGATAAGATGTGGTTTACACCTTCCATTGTTGCATCTGAATAGTGTCCAAGGTATGTAGCATCCAAGATAAATTTGTTGTGGATGATATCTTCCAACTCAGCAGCACGAACGTCTGCAGGATTTTTAGGATCCAATGGATACTTAGTTGGAAGGGCGTGAACAACCCCGATTTCACCTTTGTAGCCTTGTCTTTGTACAATTTCACAGTACGAGCATGAGACACCATCATATTGTGGTGAGATTGGAAGACTTTGGCAAGGTCATACTGAATACCTGGAGGAAACTTTCCGACCAAGTATTGACCGTCACCGATTGGACCAATTTCATTAAATGTTGTCCAGTAGTTGACTTCTGGGAATTCTTCAAAACAGAATGCAGCATAATCTACAAAGTGTTCGATGTTTTCACGATTTAAGAAGTCTCCATTTGAGTGAAGAGCTTCAGGTGTATCAAAGTGGTGAAGAGTTACGAACGTTTCTACATGACGTTTATGACATTCTGCAAATAACTTATGATAGAATTCTACCCCTTTTGGATTTACTTCACCATAGCCAGTTGGGAAAATACGTGACCAAGCAATAGAAATACGGATACCGTTTACCCCATATTCCTCAGCCAACTGCAAATCTACTGGATATTTATGGTAAAAATCACTAGCTGGTTCAGCTGTGTACCAATAGTTATCTGCTAGGTATTTGTCCCAGGCAACAGGACCTTTACCATCTGTATGCGTAGCTCCTTCTGCTTGATAAGCAGCTGTTGCGCCACCAAAAATAAAATCTTTAGGAAGTGTTTTTGTCATTTTTTCACCTATTTCTTGATTTAAATAAAGTAAAAGCGAGAGGAGAGATACCAATGAGCTAACCATCTCCATCTCACTTCTTCATTAGGCCACTAATTTGTGGCATAAGGGGGAAACAAATATAGAACCAGAAGACTATTCACAGTCCCTGTCATCAATCGAATTGTGACATGAGAAGGTAAACGATATTTTTTTACCGACGAATTAACAAGGCGATTAGGGAGTGGGAAAGAACTCTCACTAGTTATAAAGAGTTCGTCTTCCCACCCCCGCACAGTTGATTAGGTATCTTTGGAGCCAAGAGCGAACAAAGATATCAATCAACCACTGCGTCATACAATTATCGATATCATTCAGTAAAGCTTGAACACGTTTTGACCCCGTGATAATAGGAGACTGTTTTACAGTCCCTATCATCAATCGAATTGAGCCTGTACAAAGGCAAGAGCACCTTTTCCATCTCGAGTTAACTTGATGTACTGTGCACCTTCAGTCTTAGCCAGTTTAATACCTAATTTATCAGTTTCTGCTTTCATATCTTCGAAGTTTGAAGCTACCTGTGGCGCTAAGATAACTAGATCAAACTCTGGCAACATTTCACGGTGAGCACCGTAGCCGCCAGCGGCTGCCTTAACTGGCACTTTGTACTCTTCTGCTGCTTTATTCAAAGCGTTGGCAAGAAGTCCACTTGTTCCTCCACCAGCACATAGGACGAGTACGTTTGTTTCTTCAATAATTGTATTTTGTGCTGGCTCTACACCTGCTTTTTCAAGGATAGCATCTGCTTTTGCAGTGTTAAAGTTTGCTGCGACTTTTTCTTTTAATTCATCGTTAGCTTTACCAGAACGTTCTTCTTCAAGGATTTGTTCATCATAAACCTTTAGGAATGGATAGTAGATAACAATATCCACTACAATTAACAAGGCTGCAAGAGCAAATGACAAGAATTGGAAGTTTGTACCAAGAACAATACCAAGTGGTCCAGGTGTAGTCCATGGAAGGTTGGCAGTAAATGAGTTCATGCCAAGAGTCTCGATAAAGAATTTAAAGATCCATACGTTCGCAATTGGTGCAAAGATAAATGGAATAAAGAAGATTGGGTTCAATACAAGTGGGGCACCAAACAAGATTGGTTCATTTACACCGAAGAAGGTTGGAACTACAGATGCACGTCCGATGGCACGATTACGTTTAGACTTACACAACCACATAAACATGAATGGAACTACAAGAGTTGCACCAGTACCCCCCATGGTAACGATAAACATTTGTGTACCAGAAGTAAGAATCTTATCAGCATGCATACCTTGTTGAAGAAGGTTCAAGTTGACTTCAGCGTTAGCATAAGTGATCGCTGCAATCGCAGGTTCAACGATAGATGGTCCGTGAATACCGACAAACCAGAAGAAGGCAAAGGCACCAAAGATAATCGTAATACCAAGATAGCCATCCGCGGCTGAGAATAACGGAGCAAAGAATTTACCAATTGATTCTGCTACACTTGCACCAACAAACTGACGAGCTAGTAAATCAAGAGCATAAAGTGAAACAACTGAGAGCGTAAATGGAATAACATCTTTAAAGACTTGTGAGATATTGGGTGGAACTTCGTCAGGCATACGAATGGTAACGTTGTTCTTAACGCAAACCTTATAGATTGCTACGGTAACAAAGGCTGCCAGGAAGGCTGAAAGCAAACCTTTTGTTCCAAGGAAGTCTGCTGCAAAACCACCTGCATTTGGGTTAGCTGCCAACATCAACAAACCAACAATAGCAGCTAATAGAGTTGATATATAGTTGATTTGGTTGGTTTTCTCCATGCTACGGTTGACTGAGTCCGTCAATGATTTAGCAGTTGTACCAGCTACCAATAGTGCTAGAATACCCATTGAATAGCTGTAGGGTTTCATGAGGAGAGTGACAACATCATCAGACCATTTAAAGCCCCATGAGTTTGGTACAAAGGCAATTAAGATAAAGATACTTGAGAAGAGAATGACTGGCATCCCAGCGATAAATCCATCACGAATGGCACGAAGATAGATATTACGAGATAGTTTCTCAAAGAAAGGCTTCCCTTTCTCGATAAAAGCAATTAGTTTATTCATTCTTTAACTCCTCTCTTGTAGAGTTCGATTAAGTGATGCATCAAATCTTTTAGCAAAATAGTTGTCATCAAGTGATCTTGACCATGCATCATTGTCACGCTATAAGCCAAATCATCACCGGCTGCTTCCTTGGTTAAAAGACTAGTCTGCGCGTGGTGAGCCTCAGCGATACAGCTACCAGCTTCCTCAACTAGGTTATCCGCTTTAGCAAAATCACCAGCTTCAGCAGCCTTCAAAGCTTCCAATAATTTTGAACGAGCATCGCCAGCATAGGCAACAATCTCAAAACCTAACAATGTTACTTCTTCTCTATTCATAATAGAATTCTCCTTGTATATTTTTTAGTAAAGTATTATGACAATAAACGTTGAATGTGTAGAACCAGGTAAACTCGTTCACTCTTGTAGAGATCAAGACCTGTATGTTGCGTTATCACATCGTATATCTTAGAGCCAACTTCAAAAGCTCTAGGATAGGTCTGTTTGATATGCTTTTCCATATCGAGCAAGGATTGATTATCATCACGACTACGATCCAGATAATCCAAGAAATAATTGAGATGAATCATAAAGCGATCGTAGAAATTATTATTCTCTGGCATTCGCTGTATTTCATAGCTCCTGAGAACATTTTCGACACTCTTTAATATTTCCTTTCTCTTATCTATGAACTCAACAACTTCAACTTCATTTTCACCTTCTGCATTGATAAAATGATAAGCGATGCGAATAATCTCGTCTTCAGGAAAATTTTCTGTCAATTTCTGACGATAAATTTCAAAGGCTTCTTTTGCAATTTGAAAAGCGACAGGATACTTGACAGAAATATCAGGCAGGTTACTATCCTTGTAGCGTCCTTGACTAATAGCCTGATAAGAACAATAGATATGGTCTGTCAGAGTGACGTATAGATACTCTTGGACAGGATATTGATATTTTTTTGAAAGATTATCAATAATCTCATAAGTAACCGTAATAAAATCAAGAGGCACATCCTTGAGAAGAGCCATAAAATTTTCTCGCGACTCTTCTGTTTTCATCCGAAAGACTTTTTCGACCTGATCCTCAGAGATTAGTTCTCCCTTCTTCTTACCAAATGCTATCCCCTTACCAATTACGATCAACTCCTCCCCCTTGCTAGTGCGCACTAGAGAAACATTGTTGTTCATTGGATTTAATATCCGATACATAGCAACCTCCTTACCCTATTATTTAAGTTTTGTGAGCATAAAAAATGACCACAAATGAGCTCAGAAAAATAATTCTCTGAGTCACCTGTGATCATGCCTAATATTACTTAGTAACACTCACCTTGTATTAACTTGTGACTTTAGTATATCACAAGAATGTTTTTTTGTAAACCTTTACATACCACTTTTTTTAAAATATTTTCAAAGTTTTTATGCTAGGCTTTAGAACATAAGAGGTTGAAATTTACACACGTTCAGTCCATGAAGTAGCTGTTGTTTGAAGAACTTTGTTGAGTTCATCGATGTTCTCAAAACCAGTTGTACGAAGCCATTCACGAGCTGCTGCTTCACCGTCTTTGATGTAAGCTTCAACTGAACCAGCCCATGTTGCGCGTCCGCAAAGAACACCGTTAAAGTTTGCACCTGATTCGTGGGCAAATACAAGAGTTTCTTGGAATAGCTTAGCTGATACACCTGCACTCAAGTAGATGTATGGCAAGTTTGTAGATTCGTCTTGAGCTTTGAAGAAAGCAGCTGCTTCTTCACGTGTATGAACGATTTCACCATCGCCAAATCCTTCAACGTATTTCACGTTAACTGGAACTTCCACTTTCAAGACATCGATGTTGAAACGTGGGTCGGAGAAGACCTTCATAGCACCGATAACCTTGCGTGGTTTCACTTTAGCGTATTCTGCAGAACCAGCATCAGCAATCTTTTCATCGTAAGCCAAGATTTCAAGGAAGAATGGGATATCCTCTGCCACACACTCTGAGCCGATACGTTCAATGTAGGCTTGTTTTTGTTGGTTAAGTTCGTCAGAGCTATCTACATCATAGTAAAGCAAGAATTTAACAGCATCTGCACCTTGTTCCTTGATACGTTTTGCAGACCAAACATCCAAGCAGTCTGGCAAACGTTTTGTGCTTGTAGTATCGTATCCTGTTTTCTCATAAGCAAGGAGAAGACCAGCATTTGGATCAAGAGCTTTAGTAGCAGGAAGTCCATACTCAGGGTCAAGAAGCATAGATGAAGCGTATTTCGTCAATTCATCTGCTACCAAGACTTTTAATTCTTCCATTTGAGCTACTGTTGGCTCTTCAGTTTGGTATTGAGCCATGAGACGTTTCAAAGCACCACGTTGGTCAAAGGCAAGAGCTGAGATGATACCATTTTCGTCTGAGAGTTTTTCCAAACATGCACGTTTATTTTCTGTTAAAACCATTTTATACCTCTTTCACTACTAGTTGGTCATATAGGCTTTGATAGTTAGCCATATTGACATGACCGGTCATTTTTCTTGAGCATTTAGCATACCAAGGACATTAGCCTTAGTCAACAATTCTTGATCAGATTCTTTATGGTAAAGACCTGAAGAAATCCCTGCTACGGTTGAATCACCCGAACCAACAGGGTTTACAACTTGGATTCTTGGAATATCTACTTTATAGAAAGTATCACCATGTTTAGCAAAGGCACCATTGGCACCTAGAGAAACGATAATCCACTCAATTCCTTCAAATAGGGGTTCTTGAAGGACCTCTTTTAATTCATCCAAGTCTTTAGAAATTTCTCTTCCCAAAAGTTGAGACAATTCTTCATTATTTGGTTTGATGACTGTTGGTTTATGTGAAGATTCAAGAACAGCCTGAAGAGCAGCGCCTGAACAGTCCAATACAACTGGTTTTCCAGCTTGATTCGCAAGTTCAACCAAACTAGCATAGTAATCAACTGGAAGTCCAGCTGGTAGACTTCCTGAAATAGCAACTACTTCAATACTTTCCAAAAGTTCCTTGAAATGATGAAGAAAATCTTGGCCTTCTTTTTCTTGAACCTCTGGACCTTTCTCAAGAATTTCGGTTTGATTCTCACCATGTAGAATTGCGATACAGTTGCGTGTTTCCCCTTGAATTGAGAAGAAGCGTTTACTTACTTTATCATCAATATTTTCTACTAGAAATTCACCAAGTTTACCACCAACAAGACCAGTTGCAACTACTGAGTCTCCAAATTCTGATAGAACTCGTGTAACGTTTAAACCTTTACCACCAGCCGTTTTAGTAACATCTACAACACGGTTGACAGTGTCAATTTTCAAGTCATCCAAAGGATAAGAAATATCAATGGATGGGTTCATAGTGACTGTTAAAATCATGAGTCACCTCTTAGTCGTGGTATTCACCACGATCCCATTTTTCAAGGAATTCTGTAAAGAAGTTGGCATCTGTTTGATGGTCGTTATGAGTTTCAACGTGTTGAATTTTAGCGATCAATTTTTTGTTTTCCTCAGATGGTTTGTATTCAGCGTTGATGAAAGCTTCAATGATATCGCACATAAGCAATTCACCAGTGATTTTACCACCAAATCCAATTACGTTTGCATTCAATTGTTCTTTTGCATAAAGAGCTGTTGTCATATCACGAACCAAAGCAGAACGAACACCTGGTACTTTATTAACAGCGTTATTGATACCAACACCAGTACCACAGATACATACACCAAGATCAGCTTGGCCGCTAACTACTGCTTCACCAACTTTTTTACCAAAGATTGGGTAGTGTGTACGAGCGTGGTCATAAGTACCAAAGTCGATGACTTCATGTCCTTTTGATTTCAAAAATTCTGAAACCGCCATTTTTTCATTTGTTACGATGTGGTCACATCCAATTGCAATTCTCATTAGTTATTCCCTCCGATTAATTATATAAATCTAATATCATTTACCCCTACTCAAGAAAAATCAAGATTAGCTTAGGAAGCGAGCTGCGAGCATAACTGAAGTTAGCTAAAGTGAGCTGACAACAGATTATCTTGATTTTTGAAGAGTATTAGCACATTTTGTTCAACATATCGACCCTGATTTGGTGACGACCACCGTCGTACTTACCGTTTACAAAGCCTTTAGCAATGTTTTTAGCCAATTCGTCACCAACAAGTTGAGCTCCCATCGTAATCATACGTGAGTTGTTGTGCCCACGAGTCATGTAAGCTGAACGTTCATCAGAAACTTCTGCAGCAACCATTCCTTTAATCTTAGTCGCTACCATAAATGGACCTGCACCATAAGCATCAATAACAATACCAAGGTTTTGTTCTTCTTTTTAACTTCTTCAGCAACTGCAAGAGTTACATCAACGAAGTCTTGACCTTCAGTGGTAACATCCACAACGTGGAAGTTTTCTTTTTCCAAGAAATCTTTAACGACTTCTTTTAATCTCAAACCTGCAGCATCTGCACCGATAACAATAGACATATTGTATACTCCTTTTTTATATAGACCAGTAAAAATCTCTTGATCCTGGTAAAAAAATTACCATCACCAATAGTTACTAGTAGTTTTGTTGACTATTTTAGATTAAGAATGAAACACCTGTTCACTCTTAGTAACTTCTCCTTGGAGAAATTGGAAGAATAACTTGTTGAAACAAACACAAATTGTTCTTTCTAAACATAATATACTACTATTGTTTAAAAAAGTCAACAGTTTGTGTTTGTTTTTGTTTATTTTTTATAAAATTTCGATATCAAAACCAAGTTGATCAATTTGACCTGGATTTAAGATTCGAACATTTTTCTTATCTTCTAAATGATCACCCTCTTCGAGTGATGTTGATAAACCTGACCAAGGTTCCAAGGCAAGGAAGGGACCTTTATTGAGAGTTGACCAAACAATAAGGTTTGGAAACTCTTTAAAATCTAGTTTCAATCCCTTATCATGTTTGCGTGATCGTAAGGAAACAGAGCGAGAGGCTAATTCATCTAAGGTCACAGCATCATAGCTAAAGAAATCATAATTTAGGTCTAATTCCTTTTGATCTTTTAGCCAGGCACTTCTATCTTGAAAATCTAACATCCCTGTTTCTGGGAATGGTTTCGGAACCGTGCAAGTTTCAGCTTTTTCAAATTCAAGGTAGTAATCTTCATAGGCTTCATCATCAAATAAAGGACAATTAAAGCCTGGATGCCCACCAATAAAGTAAGGCATTTTTTTATCTGTTTCCTTGTTAGTAACTTGATACTGGGTACGAATTGTCTTTCCAGAGACTGTATAAGTTATTTCTAAGCGAAAATGATAGGGATAATTCTCATACATTTCTTGGTCGTCTTCGATCGCAAAGGTAACAGAGTTCTCTGTTTGGTTCACTAATTCAAATTCTTTTTTTCGAACCAATCCATGACGTGGAATTTTACCTTTTACTTGACTACCATCTTCTTGATCATATAGGACAGTATCATTTCTAACAGATCCACAAATTGGAAATAGAACAGGTGCTTGGCCGCTCCAGTAAGTTGGATCTCCTTGCCATAAATATTCAATTCCATCTTTATCTTTTATTGAAGAAAGTGCACCTCCAAAGGTCTGAAACTGTACACTTAACTGTTCTGATTGTAATTCAATCACTAGGGTTACCTCCATTTATTTAAGTCCTAAAAAAACTAGGTCGCCGACTCCAGATTTGGAAACTGACAACCTAGTTTTTACAATTTACATTTTTAGGAGCGAATTATTTTGCGTTTGCTGCGTATTCTTCATTACGTTTGATCATTTGTTTTCTGTACCATGCAAAGATACCAACGTAGAATACTAGGAATACTAATGCGCCAAGGATAGCCTTGATATCACCAGTTGTAGCGTTACCAATTGCCCAACCTAATAGTTTTTCAATTGGTCCTTCAAGAGTTGAGTGAGTAATCAATTGAGTTTGGCTCACACCTTCTGGGAAGGCACCTACACCTTTAGCAAGTTCAGTTGCGAATGGTGCGATAAGTGTACCTGAAAGAAGGAAGAGTGGCAACAAGAGTGTTCCGAAGATAATCATACGGAGCAATTTACCACGAGTAACTACCAAGAGAGCTGGAGTTACACCCATTGCGATGATACCAGCAAGTGGCAAGATACCATTTCCGACATTAGAAAGAAGCACAGCTTCAACCAACATGATTGGTGCAAGTACGTTGGCACAAGCCCAGATTTCAGCACGACCAGCGATAAATGGCCAGTCAAGACCGATGTTAAATTTACGTCCTTGAAGACGTTTAGTAGCAACGTTTGTAATACCTTGTGAAAGTGGTTCTACGGCTGCGATGAACCATGAACCGATCAATGAGAAGAGCTCCAAGCAGACACCGGCAGTCAAACCAAGTGACAACCAACCTTTAATAACAAGTTCCCATGAAGATGCATCTTCTACTCCAGCAACTGGATGTGGAGTTCCCATCAAACCGATAACGATACCAAGGATGAATCCGATGAAGAATTTAGATCCCCAGAAACCGATTCTCTTGTTCAATTTAGCAGCGTCAAAGTCAAATTTATCAAGACCTGGGAAGAGTTTATCAAAAATCTTATCCAAAACCATGATAACTGGGTTCATCATGTAGTTCATGTGAGTTGAAGTCATTGGTGATGAACTTGGTGCGTTAAGAAGGTCATCAAATGTTGGTTTCATCAAGTCAGAGTTGATAATTTTAAGAACCCCAACAAGAACAACTGCTGCAGTCGCGATGAAGAGTGAAACTCCTTGGCTAACTCCATTGTTGTCAGCGTACCATTTAATCAAAAGACCTGTGATAGACAAGTGCCAGATATCGAAGATATCAACGTCAAGTGTATCAGTTTTCTTCATTGCAAGCATTACAATGTTGACGATCAACATGATGAGCAAGAAGTAAAGTGTCCAGGCAGAACCCCAAGTGATTGTAGCAAGTGGTGCCCAACCAACGTCAGTGATGTTCAATTGAATACCAGTGTTTTCAACGAATTTTGCAAGTGAAGCTGAGAAAGCTCCGTTAAGCATACCGATGATCGCACCGATACCAGTAAGTGCGATAGCAAGTTTGATACCACCTTCAAGTGCTTTGGAGAATTTCACTCCAAAGAGTAAAGCCAAGAGTGTCAACACGATCAACATGATGATTGGTGCCCCCATCTCCAAAATAGGTTTAAAGACCTCATTGGCTATGTTAATAATGACGTCCATAATTTTCCTCCCTTTATTTTTATGGAATATTTACAAATTAATAATTAGCTTAGACCATGTTCTTTGATAGCTGCTTCAATATTGTCATAGACTGGAGCGCTCATAGCTGGAATACGGAACAAGATTGGTCCTGCTTCAACAACTGGAATACCTGGTTCAAAACCTAAATCAGTAGCAGCGATTGGTGTGAAGATATCATAACCTTTAATCAAGTCTTCATTGACATCTTTTACCATAACGGCATCACATTGAACATCGTACCCACGGTTAGAAAGTTCTTCTTCAAGAGCACTTTTAATTTGGTGGCTTGAGTTAACACCTGCACCACAAGCAGCAAGAATTTTAATCATTTGGATTTCCTCCGTTTTTATATAAAAATTATTAACAAATTAAGCAGTCGCTTCTGAGATATATTGGAACAAGGCTTCAGGTTCCGTAATCTTAGACAGCGCTTCAAGATGACCATTGCCTGTAAAGAAGTCCATCAACTGTGCAAGAATATTTGTTTGACTTGAACTTGAATTGTTGATGATAAAGAACAACAATGAAACTTCTACTTCCTTATCAGGAGCAATCATATTGTGGAATGTTACTGGTTTTTCCAGACGAACCACGACAACATTTTCAGTTAGATTATGAATTATATCAGTATGAGGGATAGCTACATTTGGCAAATCCTTCCCTAAAAACTCCATGTCCAAACCAGTTGGGAACGATTTTTCACGTTCAATCAAGGCCGATCGATAGGTCTCTGTAACAACTTTCTTTTCTTCCAGTAGGGTTGCAACTTGATCGAAAAGTTGCTCTTGATTATCTGCTTCTAAGCAAAAGACTAAGTCTTTGTCAAAGAAATGATCTAATCCCATGACCTTCTCCCTTCATATTTAACTTTTATGGTACAAGTATAACACTATATGAAACCGTTGTCAATGTTTTTTGTTGTATTTTGTTTGATTTTTATTTTTTTTGTTTACGTTTTAAACATTTGCTAATTTCAAACATTTTTTAGATATTATTTTTGTAAGTATAACAAAAAGAGAGTGGGACAGAAATCGGTAATTCGTTAGAATTCGATTTCGTCGTCCCACCTCCGCACAGTTGAGTAGGGCTGTAAAAGCTGATGAAATCAGCGTAGTAGAGCCCACTCAACCACTGCGTCTTGCTCGACAATCCAAAGACAATTGAGAGGCTAGGACTTTTGTCCCAGCCTCTCATGATTTTAACTCTTTTTATTGGTCCAACTTTCTTCCACCATTGGAAGGAGATTTTTTAATACTTCTGGGACGCCTTCAAGTGAAACATATCTAAACTTGCCATCATCGGATTTAAATACCCAGATAATTAAATATTTACCATTCTTAGCAATACAGTTTACAACATAAGCCTCATAGCCACCGATAGTTGATTTTGACCCCCATACCTTGGAGAAGTCTTGACTTTTCTGTTTGGCTTCATAAATGCTAGTTGAAATTTGAACAGTTTCAAGTGCTGCGTACTCACTTTCACTAATACCAAATTGCTCTGGTTTAAATGTATTGAGAGTTACGATGTTGACATCCGTTCCATCACAGTACTGAATGTCATCTCCTCCTTCAATTTCTTTGAAATGAACCCATGATTTAGGAATTTTCACATAGCCATAATCATCAGAACCTACTACTTGCGTCTCTTCAGTCTGTTTTTGAGATGAACTAGGTTCTTGACCTGAAGTTTCCTGAACACTAGAAGAGGCTTCTGTCTTTACTTCATTTGTCTTTTCTGAATGACTACAAGCAATTAGACTAAGACTGCAAAGTAAAAGTGTAGATAAAATTGTTATTTTTTTCATGATAACTCTCCTTTCCCTTCTATTTTAAAGCAAGAAGGGAAAAGTGTCAAAAAAATACTGTATTTTGAAAATTTACAAAATACAGTAATTGATTTCTTATATTAGATGCCATTCTCACCTAGCAACTATTCTTCGTCCATACTCAAGACGCTGAGGAAGGCTTCCTGAGGTACTTCTACAGAACCGATGGCTTTCATTCGTTTCTTACCAGCTTTTTGTTTTTCAAGGAGTTTGCGTTTACGAGATACGTCACCACCGTAACATTTAGCAAGGACGTTTTTACGAAGAGCCTTGATATCTGTACGTGCCACAATCTTATGCCCAATAGCTGCCTGGATTGGAACTTCAAATTGCTGACGAGGAATAATTTTCTTGAGCTTATCAACAATAAGTTTCCCACGTTCGTAGGCAAAGTCCTTGTGAACGATAAAGCTGAGGGCATCCACCTTGTCACCATTGAGAAGAATATCCATTTTCACCAGCTTAGATGGACGGTACTCTGACAATTCATAGTCAAAGCTCGCAAAACCACGAGTAGATGATTTCAGTTTATCAAAGAAATCGAAGACAATTTCCGCAAGTGGAATTTGATAGATAACATTGACACGATTATCATCGATATAGTCCATAGTCACAAAGTCGCCACGCTTGCGCTGAGCCAATTCCATTACTGCTCCGACAAACTCCTGCGGTACCATAATTTGTGCCTTGACATACGGCTCTTCAATGGTCGCAATCTTAGTTGGGTCTGGAAACTCTGATGGGTTAGAAACATCCAATGACTCACCGTCGGTTTGATTAACTTTGTAGATAACGGATGGAGCAGTCATGATAAGGTCAATATTAAACTCACGCTCTAAACGTTCTTGGATAACATCCATATGGAGAAGTCCAAGGAATCCACAACGGAAACCAAAACCGAGCGCTTGCGATGTTTCAGGTTCAAACTGTAAACTAGCATCGTTCAACTGCAATTTTTCAAGAGCTTCACGAAGATCATTATACTTATTTGACTCGATTGGGTAGAGACCTGCAAAGACCATCGGATTCATCTGTTTGTATCCTGAAAGTGGTTCGGTTGCTGGATTTGTCGCTAAGGTTACTGTATCACCGACACGTGTGTCCTGAACAGTCTTAATCGAAGCCGCAATATAACCAACATCACCTGTCGCAAGGAAATCACGACCAACTGCCTTAGGAGTGAAAATACCGACTTCTGTAACATCAAAGGTCTTGCCATTGCTCATAAGCTGAATCTTATCACCAGGTTTGACTACCCCATCCATGACACGAACTTGGAGGATAACCCCACGGTAAGCATCGTAAACTGAGTCAAAGATTAAGGCCTTAAGTGGCGCAGTCACATCACCCGTTGGAGCAGGGACTTTTTCTACGATTTGCTCGAGGATTTCTTCGATACCGATACCAGCTTTTGCTGAAGCTAATACTGCTTCGCTGGCATCCAGACCAATCACATCTTCGATCTCTGTACGCACGCGCTCTGGATCTGCTGCTGGTAGGTCAATCTTATTGATAACTGGAAGGATTTCCAAATCATTATCCAAAGCAAGATAGACGTTTGCCAGAGTTTGAGCCTCAATTCCTTGAGCGGCATCAACCACCAAAATAGCACCCTCACAGGCAGCTAGGGAACGCGACACTTCATAGGTAAAGTCCACGTGTCCTGGTGTGTCAATCAAGTGGAAGATATAAGTCTCACCATCTTTAGCCGTATAATTCAGCTCGATAGCATTAAGCTTGATGGTAATTCCACGTTCACGTTCAAGGTCCATACTATCAAGTAGTTGAGCCTGCATTTCACGACTAGAAACTGTTTCAGTCGCTTCCAAAATACGGTCTGCTAAAGTTGATTTTCCATGGTCAATATGGGCAATGATAGAGAAGTTACGGATCTTCTCCTGTCGTTTTTTCAATTCTTCTAAGTTCATTATTCTCTTCCTTTCAGGGTATCTATTAATTATAAATTGTTTTTAACATTTTGACAAGACCATACCCTGTTAGGAGTACTAATCTTCAGCAATAAACCGTCATTTTCGATAAAGTGATGTTCTGTCATACCTTGGTCGGTAAAGACAATCCCATGAAGAACACCGCCGTAGACAGCTCCTCCATCCATTCCAATCTTACCGTCTTCTGTCGTCCAAAGTTCAGCTGTACCGCGTTCTTGATTTAGTAAACCATAGACTGGTGTATGACCAAAGACAATGATTTTTCCAGTATGATTTTCAGCTTCGTGGAATGGTTTTCTGAGCCATACCTTCTTGTAATCGGTAGTATCATGCCAATCATCCAAAGTCAAATCAATACCAGCATGAACAAAGATATACTTCTCTGTTTCAATCACAAAAGGCATCTGACGGATAAATTCCACTAAGTCTGCTGCTTCAGTCTCAACACGCTTAGCATCTGCTACTCCATCTACTGGTGCATCTAGCGGACGGCCTAAAATGGAATTAATGGTTGTATCCCCCCCATTACGACGATAGTGGTCATAGCTTTCTTCAGGATTATCCAACCAAGTTAAAAACATATACTCATGGTTTCCTGATAAACAGATAGCGCCTTTATTATCAACCAAATCCTTGACCATTTCAAGAACACGGCGGCTATCTTCTCCTCTATCAATCAAATCTCCAAGAAAGAGTAATTGGGTTTTTCCATCCCATGTTTTAAGAAGGTCTTCTAGCATCCCAGCTTTTCCGTGAACATCTCCAATTACATAATAGTCTGTCATCTTATTTCTCCCTGTTTCTCAACAATTCTCTGGCTTGCGTCAGGGCTGCTTCTGTCATATTCTCCCCAGCCAACATCTTAGCGACTTCTTCAATTCTTTCTTCAACTGTCAGCAAGCGAACTGTTGAAACGGTCGAATGTTCATTACTAATCTTTTCAATAAAGAACTGATAATCTGCAATTGCAATAACTTGAGGAAGGTGAGAAATAGCCAATACTTGACCGTGCTGCCCAATTTTATGAATTTTTTGCGCGATAGCTTGAGCTACACGACCTGAGACTCCTGTATCCACCTCATCAAAGACAATGCTGGTCTTACCTTCCTTACGAGAAAAAGCAGACTTGATAGCCAACATCAAACGAGATAACTCACCACCAGAAGCTACTTTTACTAAAGGTTTATAATCTTCTCCAGGGTTGGTTGAAATGTAAAACTCAACACTCTCATTACCTTCACGACTAAATTTTCCCTTACTGAAACGGACTTGAAATTCAGCTTTTTCCATATAAAGGTCTTGCAATTCTTGCTTGATTTCAGCTTCAAGTTCCTGAGCTATTTTATGACGAGCTTGAGCAACTTGACCTGCTAGATCCACAAGATTTTTTTCAAGTTTCTTGAGTTCGATTTCCATATCTTCAGAAGATAGATTATTTCCTGTTAGAAGATTGTATTCGTCTGTAATCTTGGCAAAGTATTCTAGGACATCATCTACACTACCACCATACTTACGGGTAATGGTGTGAATCAAATCTAGTCGGCTTTCAACCTGCATCAGACGATTTCCGTCAAAATCTAAATCATCAATAATGGATTCCAAGCGCTTGGTGATATCTTCTAAAACATAATAGGATTCAGAAAGGGAGCTTGAAATCTCACGATACTCTGGATCAAACTCTTCAAGACTTTCCATATCATTCATAGCCGAACGAACATTTGCCAGACTAGAAAACTCTTCATTATCCAACATACTGTAAGCATTAGTCAAAGTATCAGCGATATGTTTATGGTTCAGTAATTTGTCTCGTTCTTGATTAAGGGCAATATCTTCACCAGCTTTCAAATTAGCTGCCTCAATCTCAGCCATCTGAAATTCCAACATTTCAATACGAGCCTTGTGTTCCTGCTGATTTTTTTTGATGTCAAGCACTTGCTTGCGCATACGACGATAGTTATCGAAACTCATCTGATAGGCTTCTTTTAATTCAAAGAAATCAGCATCACCAAACTCATCCAACATCTGGATATGTCGATGAGGACGCATTAACTCCTCTTGGTCATGTTGACCATGGATATCAACAAGCTGTTGTCCAATCGTCCTTAATACTGACAGATTAACCATCTGTCCATTGACACGGCTGATGCTTCGGCCGTTTTGCAAAATTTCGCGACGAATAATGATTTCATCACTCAATTCTAATCCTTGTTCATCAAAAATTTCTTCTAGCGCACGATTACTTTCAATTGAAAAAAGACCTTCAATTTCTGCCTTTGGAGCTCCATGACGAATAACTTCTGTTGTAGCTCGAGCTCCTAACATCATATTCATAGCATCAATGATGATTGACTTACCCGCACCTGTTTCACCAGTTAAAACTGTCATCCCTTGTTCAAAATTCAGAGAAATTGATTCGATGATAGCAAAATTTTTAATCGAAATTTCCAGTAACATATAATCCTACCAATTTTTAACTTGTTCAAAAATATCCTTGGCCGCTTCTTCACTTCTCAATACCATCAAGATGGAGTTATCATCTGCAATACAGCTAAAAATTTGGTCAGAAAAAACAGTCATCAACTGACTCTTGACGAAAATTGTATTCCCTGGAATGATTTGCAAATTGATCATATGCCCCATGCATTCAGCATGAACAATATTGTTTTCTGCCAATTGCAAGCTTCTAACGATTGATTTTGGTAATTCATAAATATAAGTATTGTCTTTCAATGGAATTTTTACAATACCCAATTCTTTAATATCTCGGGAAACTGTTGCTTGAGTAGCAGAGATTCCCGCTTCTCTCAAGTGTTCAACGATTTCTTCCTGGGTACCGATTTGATAATCTGTAACAAACCTTCTAATCTTTTCTAGTCTCTCTTTTTTATTCATCTTTAAACTCTCTATGTGCTTCCTCTACAACTTTTTCTATTTCAGTAACAACCTGATTGCTTGCCTGGTCTTCCTTCCGTAAATAGGCTAAGAATTCAATATTTCCATGTCCTCCTTGTATCGGAGAATAATCCAAGCCTAGGACAGAAAAACCTTCTCTAACTGCCATTTCGGTAACTGTTTCCAGTACATGTTGATGCACCTTGGCATCTCTGATAATCCCGTTCTTACCAATCTGCTCTCGACCGGCCTCAAACTGAGGCTTAACCAGAGCAACAACCTGCCCTTGATCAGCTAAAACTCGGTGCAAGGCTGGTAAAATGAGGCCTAAGGAAATAAAACTGACATCGATACTTGCAAAACTTGGTTCCTGTTCAAAGTCGGTCTTTTCAGCATAGCGGAAGTTAAACTGTTCCATGCTAACAACTCGAGGGTCCTGACGTAATTTCCAAGCAAGTTGGTTAGTACCAACATCAACTGCAAAAACCAGTTTTGCACCCTTTTGCAACATGACATCGGTAAAGCCACCTGTAGAAGCTCCGATATCAATGGTCGTTTTATCTTCAACAGTTAAATCAAATTTTTCTAAAGCCTTTTCTAGCTTTAAACCACCACGACTAACATACTTGAGTTTCTCACCCTTGAGTTTCAACTCTGTATCATCAGGGATTTTTTCTCCAGGCTTATCGAACCGTTCACCATTAAGTACAGCGACCACTAAACCGGCCATAACTCCTCGCTTGGCTTGTTCTCTAGTTTCAAATAAACCTTGTTTATATGCTAGAACATCTACTCTTTCCTTAGCCATAGATTCTCAAACTTTCTACTATTTTTACTATTGGTTCCTTGTCAAAGCTCACAACTTGGCTAATCTCTTCAAGTTTCGCATTAGCTTGATCCAAAGTTTGATTGCAAAACGCTATCGCCTGGTCTAATCCCAACAAAGCAGGATAGGTTGACTTCTCGGCTTGCAAATCTTTCTGAGGTGTCTTGCCAATTTCCTCAAAACTTGCTGTAACATCAAGGACATCATCTCTAACCTGGAAAGCTAACCCAATTAATTCACCTACCGTTTTAAGCTGGTTTTGAAGATTTTTATCTAGTCCAGCAATGATTCCAGCGGCTTGAAAAGGGAAAGCTAAGAGCTTACCCGTTTTATTAGCATGGATGGTTTGAAGGGCTTCTAGGCTCAACTGCTGACCTTCACCTTCCATATCCAATACTTGACCAGCTACCATTCCCATACTGCCAGAAGCCAGTGATAGATTTGCTATTAAATCTACCTTTGTTTGGCTGGGTAAATCTGCTTGGGCAATCAAGGAATAGGGATCTAAAAAGAGGGCATCGCCTGCTAAAATAGCCAGGGCTTCACCAAACATCTTATGGTTTGTTAAACGACCTCGACGGTAATCATCATCATCCATTGCTGGAAGATCATCGTGAATCAAGCTTCCTGTATGAATCATTTCTAGCGCAGCTGCAACTTTTGCATGCTCCTGCGTAATGGAAAGTTGAAGGGACTCCAAAACTTCTAAAAGTAAATAAGGACGAATCCGTTTACCACCTGCATGTATGGAATAAAGAACAGCCTCTCTTAAACTAGATGCAAATTGTTGGTCACCATAAAAGTTTTCAAGGGCTGATTCGACCAAAGCTAATTTTTCCTGTTTGTTCATAGGAGTTCACTTTCTGTACCATCTTCTTGCATGACTTTAACCAAGGTCTTTTCAGCTTTATCAAGTGTAGCTTGCAATTCTTTTGATAAGATCATTCCTTTTTGAAAAGCAGCAATAGCATCTTCTAGAGCAATTTCACCATTTTCCAAGCTCTGAACAATAGTCTCAAGTTCTGCTAAGTTTTCCTCAAATTTCTTTTGTTTTGACATCTTTAACCTCTAATTCTACTTGACCGTCCCGCATCAACAGTGATATCTGGTCATTTTTTTTCAAATCTTTTGCCGAAGCCACAACTACCTCGCCTTTCTTGACGATGGCATAACCCCTTGCTACGATTCGACTAGTATCTAGCATAAGGAGAGCTTCTGATAGACGTTTTACTTCAGCTACTTTTGCATCATAGGTCACAGCCATCTGGCTACGCAGCAGTTTCCTTAATTGCTGAATACGATCCTGATAGCGTTGAATCTTACTGATTGGCGATGATTGTTCCAAACGGTGGATTTGTTCTTGAACCTTTTGTTGATTTCGAACCAATTCGGCATTTAATTCTTGCTTGAGTCGCAACTGTAACTGATCCAATCGTTGCAAATATCCATCATACAAACGTTCTGGTTGTCTAAAAATGACAGATTGACTGAGGTTTCTCAAAACTTCTTTTTTCTTTGACAAGACATTTTGTACAGCTGTCGCCATCCGCTTTTCTTGGTTCTGCAAATGGGTCAAGAGATCCAACTTGGTTACAGGTGTTGCCAGTTCTGCCGCAGCCGTCGGTGTAGCCGCTCTCTTATCTGCTACAAAATCAGCCAAGGTCACATCTGTTTCGTGTCCCACACTTGAAATGATGGGTAGACGTGATTCAAAGATAGAGCGAACTACAATCTCTTCGTTAAAGGCCCAAAGATCTTCAATGGAACCACCACCACGACCGATGATCAAAACATCTAAGTCATCACGCTCATTAGCTCTGACAATATTACGAGCAATTTCCTCTGCAGCACCCTCACCTTGGACTTTAGTAGGATATAGGATAATCTCTATCCCTGGGAAGCGTCTGCTAACGGTTGTAATGATATCCTGGATGACAGCTCCACTACGACTGGTCACCACACCGATTTTCTTTGAAATTGTGGCAAAGATTGTTTAAAGTGTTCTTGAAAAAGTCCTTCTTCTGCCAGTTTCTTCTTAAGTTGTTCAAATTGGATAGCCAAAGCCCCAACACCATCTGGTTCAGCTTTTTCAATAATAATCGAATAGCTTCCACTTGGCTCATAGACTTGAACACGACCAACTACATTGATCTTCATCCCTTCTTCCAAGTCAAAGCCTAATTTCTGATAAATACCGGACCAAATGGTAGCCTGAATAACTGCTCGGTCATCCTTAAGAGAAAAATACTGATGTGTTGGACGCTTCCGGAAGTTAGAGACTTGACCAGTTAAATAGACCCGTTCCAAGTAGGGGTCTTTATCGAATTTCATTTTCAGATATTTGGTCAAAGTTGTGACCGATAAATACTTTTCCATCTCTACCTCCCTCTTTTCTCTAGTTTTTCCTGGGTATTATTATACCAAAAATACGCTTAAAAATCTTTAATCATATCTCTTATAATGAATTAAATAAAGTCTTTTTGTTTTTCAGCCATTAATTTAACATTACAGTATCATTAGTATTTATTTACCTTTTTTTCCAAAGATTTTTAGTTAAAAAAATATAATTATCACTTCAACTATTCTAAAATTTAAATTTAGATGTAATAATACAAGTTTTTTTGCATACTATTTTTTTTACTTTTTTTATGAAAAATACTGATATAATAACTTTACAAGGATTAAATTTTTTTAGATGTAGTAATATTGGATCGCTATTTCACTTTATAAATAAGTTTTTTTGTTGTTACTGCTACTAATCTTCGATAATATTAAAATTTTCACTTTTTAAAAAAATATAGGTGTCAAAAAGGAAAGGGAGCATTTATGACATTTAAACAGGCTGATTTTTCAAGAGAAAAATCAATATTCAATCACTGAGCACTTTTTATGGGAGACAAATTGGTACTGTAAACTACATTACAAAATTCCCAGGTAAGATTACACTTCATTGTATTCTTGATTTATTTAATGTTAAAGAAAGCTACCCTTATCGCCTGGAACTTTATCTTGTTCGACCAAATCAATACAGTGATAAAATTTTATCTTCAACGATAAGAATTGAGGAATCAATTTTGATTGAAACAAACGATGGATATGGTAAAACAAGTATAAATTTTGACTTTGTACTTTCTTTTAGTTCAATCTGGAGATTATCGTTTAGATTTTATCTTATCAGATAAAAAATAATGAATTAGATAAGAAATATATCTATCTTTATTTTGGAACAGAAGAAAAATAAAGAATTATTGGCTCTTTTCTACCATTTGTCAAGTATATCAAGGGCCTTAAGTAAAAAAAGAGATAAGACAGTAGCTATTCTGAGGTTACTGTCTTATTTTTACCACTTATTGATCCATAAAAGGGCATGCTAAAAAACCACCTCATCTGGTATTTTTTGAAACAAGGTATTATAATAATACGGCATAGATAGCCTTATCGATTTTGGGTCAAAGAGTAATCGTAAAGTTTGTTATGCGTAATGAGGTAATACATTGTTCGAATGAGACGATGTATAGAGGCAATCGCATGTGGCTTAGTTGAAGCTATTGTCGATTGTCTTTTTCGTTTCTCATAAAAGTCGGCGATATGGCAGGGATTAGTATGACTAGCTGAAGCGATGTTATGAATGCACTTGAACAAGATTTTTCTGGCATAGGGATTACCTCGTTTAGTAATGTGTTCCTTGGCGAGAAAATTCCCAGATTCATAGTGTCTCAGGTCAATGCCAATAAAAGCGTTGATTTGATTGGTAGACTGAAAGCGACGAATATCTCCCAATTCGCCAATGATAGATGTCGCTGTGGTTTCTGCGATGCCAGGAATTGATCGTAAGATGTCATACTCTGGTAAAGGCTGAGCTAGAGCTACCATGTCGTCTAAGACAACCTGTCTGTGCTCAGAAAGACGAAGCAATTCTTGAGCATAGTAACGAACCTCTTCAAGTATTGGAGATATTTTCTTGACCGCACAAAAAGATTGTTTAGCGAGTTTTATAAGTTTATCAGTCAGGTAAGCAATACGCTTTTCAGAGATGCGTTTGGAGGTAGATTGACGGATAATCTCACACAAGTTACTTTGAGATAGGCTTAATACAAACTCTTTGCATGGAAAAGCCATCACTAAATTCCAATATTGCTCTCTAGTTGGTGTGGATAATAGATTTTCCAACTCAGGGAAGGTAACTTGTAAGACCTTGTGTAGACGGTTTTTAGCTCTAACAATGTCTTCTGTAAGATTTTGATAGAAACGGCTTAAATCACGCAGGTGTTGATAAACTTCTTCCTGCGCATAAGTTGGTTTACGATTGAGTATAAATTGAGAATGAGCCAACTTTTCAGCGTCAATTTTGTCTATTTTACGAACTCGCAGACTGTCCAGTTGCTTCTTAGCTTCCAGAGGATTCAGCTGTGTATAAGCGTAGCCGTATTCCTCAAGAAAGGCTCGAAGACGCCGAGAATAGACACCAGTAGCTTCAAATATAATCTCAGGGTTATGAACAGTTTTCAAGTCATTCAAAAGACGATTGAAGCCAATGGCGTCATTGAGCATAGTGTATCCATGAATCTTCTCACCGTTGACTAAAATTGCCACCTCAGAACTTGCCTTACTCACATCGATCCCAAATACTGTACGCATGATATTACCTCTTTTGTCTTGAATAATTCCGTGTTTTAGTGATTTTATTTTCAATACGCGATGTCTAGCGTCCCACATACTTTGATCAAATTCCACCTAAAACAGGTGTCTTGCCAGTTTGTCAAGCGACGTCTAGCGCCAAAGAGCCCTACGACTTTACAAGACAATAAAGAAAAAGTAGTGAGTACTCTCTCCCGTCGGAGATTTTCTCACTACTAATCTTAGTATGTTTGTCAACTGTAGTGGGTTAACAAAGAGTCAGAAAAAAAACCCTTCGGATAAAATCCGAGGGGCTTAAAACGTTGTTAAATCAACGGCCGAACTTTTTTATTTCAAGGTTCGGGATGAAATAGTTCACTGAACTATTTTATTTTTTCAAGTTGTAGAATGATTTCAATCCACGGTACTCAGCTACTTCACCAAGTTGGTCTTCGATACGAAGCAATTGGTTGTATTTAGCGATACGGTCAGTACGTGAAAGTGAACCAGTCTTGATTTGTCCTGCGTTTGTTGCAACTGCGATGTCAGCGATTGTTGAATCTTCAGTTTCACCTGAACGGTGTGATACAACGGCAGTGTAACCAGCTTCTTTAGCCATTTCGATAGCATCGAATGTTTCAGTAAGAGTACCGATTTGGTTAACTTTGATAAGGATTGAGTTAGCTGCGCCTTCTGCGATACCTTTCAAGGTATGAAGTGTTTGTTACGAAGAAGTCGTCACCAACCAATTGAACTTTACCACCAAGACGTTCAGTAAGAGCTTTCCATCCGTCCCAGTCGTTTTCATCCATACCATCTTCGATAGTAATGATTGGGTATTTGTTTACCAATTCTTCAAGGTAGTCGATTTGTTCTGCAGCAGTACGTACAGCAGCTCCTTCACCTTCGAATTTAGTGTAGTCGTATACTTGACGTTCTTTATCGTAGAATTCTGATGAAGCACAGTCAAATCCGATAAATACGTCTTTACCTGGAACATAACCAGCAGCTTCAATAGCAGCAAGGATAGTTTCAACACCGTCTTCAGTTCCTTCGAAACGAGGAGCGAATCCACCTTCGTCACCTACAGCTGTTTCAAGACCACGAGATTTAAGGATTTTCTTAAGAGCGTGGAAGATTTCAGCACCCCAACGAAGAGCTTCTTTGAATGTAGGTGCACCAGCAGGTACGATCATGAATTCTTGGAAAGCGATTGGAGCGTCTGAGTGAGAACCACCGTTGATGATGTTCATCATTGGAGTTGGAAGAACTTTAGTGTTGAATCCTCCAAGGTAGCTGTAAAGTGGGATTTCAAGGTAGTCAGCAGCAGCGCGAGCTACAGCGATAGATACACCAAGAATTGCATTAGCACCCAATTTACCTTTGTTAGGAGTACCGTCAAGAGCGATCATAGCACGGTCGATAGCTTGTTGGTCACGTACATCGTAGCCGATAATAGCTTCAGCAATGATGTTGTTTACGTTGTCAACAGCTTTGTGTACCAAGACCACCGTAACGAGATTTGTCACCGTCGCGAAGTTCAACTGCTTCGTGTTCACCAGTAGAAGCTCCTGATGGAACCATACCACGTCCGAAAGCACCTGATTCAGTGTAAACTTCTACTTCAAGTGTTGGGTTACCGCGTGAGTCTAGGACTTCGCGAGCGTAAACATCAGTAATAATTGACATTTTATACTCTCCTTATTGAGTTAAATTTTTTACACCTCTATGATACCTTAAAAATCATCGTTTTTCAAGGAAAAACGTTATCTTTGTGCAATTTTTCCTTAAGTTGATAAAGTAATCGCTTTCTTTTATCTTTTTTCCTTTATTTTATGATATACTATTTTTATGACAGACGTATCTAAACAAATATTAGAAAAAGCTCATGGCGGGCTTAAACTAAATCCAGACGAACAAAGGCGTTTTCTCGGCACTTTTGAGGAGCGTGTCCTTGGTTATGCCAATCTTGAGACTGCAAATGATGACAAATTTCAAGAAGGTTTTTTGAATATTTTAGAGTGCTTAAAAAAAGAAACTGAACCTCTTTTTGTTAAGATTTCTCCTCAAGTTGAGTTTGAAAAGCAGGTCTATTATCTTAAACAATCCAAAGATACTGACTGCCAAGCGACCATCGTTTCTGAAGATCATAACTCTTCTCCTTTTGGACTAGTTATCCATAGCGATGCTCCTGTGCAAACAAGTGAAAAAGACCTCAGAAAGGCCTTTTCAGATTTGTGGCAAGAAAAAGAAACTAAAGCTCCTACTTCTCTCTGGAAGAAATGGTTTGGTTAATTCTTTTTTAAAGATAGGATTTGTGCAATGCTTGAGGCTGTATGTTCTAAATAGGTGGCTGCATTTTTTATACTATCTTCCAATGGCTCACTTTTTTCTAGTATAGAAAAAGCGGCGATGATATTCTCAATTGGTAAGGGAGGTAAATCCTCTGCCAAACTACCACAAATAGCAATGACTGGAACACCCTTAGGTGTTCTTTTTGCTACTCCGATTGGTGCCTTTCCAGCCAAACTTTGAGAATCTAACCTACCTTCCCCAACAATTACTAGGTCAGCATTTGCTACCTTTTCATCATAATTTATCAATTCCAAACAAGTTTGAATACCTGATATGATTTCTGCTCCAGCAAAAGCACACAAACCAGCAGCAATGCCACCACCTGCTCCTGCACCTTCTAATTTTAATACATTCGGGGCAATCTTTTCATAAAATTTTTCAATAGCAGAATCAACTTCAGGAAATTGTGTTGGATTCAACCCTTTTTGCTTCCCAAACGTATAGGTGGCACCATTGGATCCGCAGAGTGGATTGGTCACATCTGCTAAGATTTTAATTCGCACATCAAAAGGGACAGATATGGCTTTAGCCTTTGAAATATCAGTAATTTCAAACAAGGATTGACCAGTAGCTAGAAGTTCATTCCTGTTTTCATCATAAAACTGATATCCGAGTCCAGAAGCAATGCCAATACCACCATCGATACTACCCGTTCCTCCGACACCGATATAAATCTCTTTCATTCCTTGTTCTATTAAATGCAGGATCAGTTGACCAATTCCCTTTGTTTGAATCTTCAGGGGTTTTCTTTTTTCAACAGGAATTTTAGCAAGGCCTATCAAATCCGCAACTTCAAAAAGGGCTATTCCCTCTTTTTTTAAGTAGGGCATTTGAACCAAGTCACCAAAGGGACCTGTCACTAAAACAGTTTTTTCTACAAGAGCTAAAGAGCTTTTGATAGCATCTACTGTTCCTTCACCCCCATCACCAACAGGTAAAAGCAGACATTCAGCATCTGGTATCACTCTTTTAAATCCTCTTTTAATAGCTTCTGCTACTTCGTTTGCGGGAAGACTCTCTTTGAAAGAGTCCGGTGCGATTACAATTTTCATATTCTCCTCTTTCTAGTCAAAGGAAATCTATTAGCTCACATACTTTTAAAAAATCTCTTTCTTCAATTTGAAGAGGAATTTCCTCTTTCACGATTGCTTTAGCACAGAAGCCAATGCCGACTCCAGCTCTCTTCAACATTGCTAAATCATTAGCCCCATCTCCAATAGCAATGGTCCTTTCGATAGGTACCTCTAAATCATCAGCCCATCTTACTAGGGTTTCTTTTTTAACGTCTCTGCTTATAATAGGACCAACAAGATTTCCAGTTAAATGACCATCTCTGATTTCCAGTTGATTAGCAGCAAATAATGAAATCCCTAAATCTTTTGCTAATCTTTCAACAACAGGTGTAAATCCACCTGAAACTAGACCCACTTCTATCTGATTTTCTTGAAGAGTTTTGACAAATTGCGCAGCATTTTTACTAAGGTGTAGTTCATGATAAATCTTATCAAAAACATCAACAGAAAGTCCTTCTAATAAAGAAACACGTTTTCTCAGACTTTCTTCAAAGTCTAGTTCTCCCCTCATGGAGTGAATGGTTAGCAGAGCTACTTCTTTCTCGCAATCTGCCTCTTTCCCTAACAAATCAATGACTTCCTCTTCGATTAGAGTACCGTCCACATCCAGTACACAGAGACCTCTAGTTTTACTCATATAACTTCCTTACTTTTATCATTTCAAAAAATCGTATGAAGCTCTCATACGATTTTAACTATTTAGTTTACTAGGCTATGGTACAAATCAAGATATGACTTGCAGGCTGTATCCCAAGAGAAATCACATTCCATAGCCTGAACTTGCATGTTTTTCCAAACGTCAGGATGGTTGTGATAAACATCCAAAGCGGTTTGCAATGCCCAATTAAGCCAGTACGGAGTTAGATTGTTAAAGCTAAAGCCTGTACCTGTTCCATCAATTGGGTTAAAGGGTTGAACAGTATCTCTAAGACCACCTACCTCATTTACTAAAGGAAGCGTTCCATATCTCATGGCCATCATTTGTGAAAGTCCACAAGGTTCAAAACGACTTGGCATAAGGAACAAATCACAAGCAGCATAGATCTCTTGAGCCAATTTCACATCGAAAGTAATATTGGCAGAAAGTTTTTCTGGAAATACTTGACTAAACCAAGAGAAGGCTTGTTCAAATCCTGGATCACCAGTTCCCAAGAGGACGATTTGAATATCCTCTTGAAGCATACGGTGCAAGCTTTCAACTACTACATCAAATCCTTTTTGGCGAGTTAAGCGAGATACAATACCAATCAATGGTACATCAGGACGAACAGGAAGACCAACTTTTTCTTGGAGTTTTGCTTTATTTTGCGCCTTTCCTGACAAATCCGTCTTATCAAAATGGTAATCTAACAAGGCATCCGTTTGGGGATTGTAAATATCTGTATCAATACCATTCACAATACCGGAAACCTTACCAGATTCCATTCGAAGAATCTGATCAATACCACAACCGAACTCTGTAGTCATGATCTCATGAGCATAGCTCGGCGACACAGTTGATACACGATCAGCATAGAGAATACCAGCTTTCATCCAGTTAAGACAGTCATTCCAGCGAACTGTACCATCCGCATAACGCTCAAAACCAACTCGGAACAAGTCCCAAAGCATACCTTCAGAGAATTGCCCCTGGAACTCCAAATTATGGATCGTTAAGACAGTCTTAATGTTTTGGTAGGCCTGTATCCATCTGTATTTTTCCTTCAACAAGAAAGGAATCATAGCTGTATGGTAATCATGAGCATGAAGAACATCTGGAATAAATCTAATGCGCTCCATAGCCTCCAGAGCTGCAAGTTGGAAGAAGGCAAAACGTTCACCATCATCGAAATCACCATACACATGACCACGGAAGAAATAATACTGGTTGTCAATAAAGTAGAATGTAACACCATTTAAAACTGTCTTCTTAATGCCACAAAATTGTCTACGCCAACCAACGTATACTTCAAATTGAAGAACATCTTCAATTTGATCACCAAACTTGGCTTCCACCATGTCATAGTATGGCAGGATAACAGCAACTTCATGACCAGCTTTAACTAATGATTTTGGAAGAGCCCCAATAACATCTCCCAAGCCACCTGTTTTAGAGAAAGGGGCTCCTTCGGCTGCTACAAATAAAATTTTCATGAAAGAATGTCCTCTGTTACTTTTTCACCTTTTTTGATGACAACAGGATTTTCTGCTGTACCACGAATAACAACTCCATCAGCTACTTCAGCACCCTTATCAATAATTGCATACTCAACTTGAGCGCCTTCACCAATGATAACACGAGGGAAAACAATAGATTCTTTAACTAAGCTATCTTTATGAATTTGAACATTACGAGAAATAACTGAACGAACAACTTTACCTTCGACAATACTACCAGAAGCAAACTGCGAAGTTTTTACTTCACAACCAGGTGCATAATAAGTTGGTTCTTCGTTTTTCACCTTTGTATGAATCTTTTGATTTGGAGAGAACAAAGAGTAGAATTTATGCTGATCAAGCATATCAATATTCGCTTGGTAGTAAGTTTCTACAGAATGAATATTTGCCAAATAGCCAGTATACTCGTAGGCAAAAGCACCTTCTTTAGCTGCCAAATCACGAAGAACATAGCGAAGTTTTTCTGGATGTTCTTTCTGAGCTTCTTCTTCAAGACGTTCAATCAACCATGGGGTATCAACGACAAAGATATCGGTAGACATGTTGTAAAGATTTTGGTCTAATTTTTTGATCAAAAGAGCTTGTGAGAAAGTACATGGTCAGTTTCATCGATATCAAGGATTGCATTTACTTCTGAAATATCCTTCTTAGGTAGTTTCTTATAAACAACTGTGATAGGAGATTTGGTAGTATTGTGCAAATGGAAAACCTGAGCAAGATCAATATTTACCAAAACATCGCAGTTCAAGGAAACAGTTTGGTTAGATCCAGAACGTTTTAAATAAGTCAAGAGTTGTTGATAATACTCTTTACCGACTGTGCTGCTTTCTACACGTGTATTGTAAATACCTAAATAGTAGTGACTAAGTAGTGTATTCAAGCCCCACTCGCGACCTGAACGAATGTGGTCGAAAACTGAGCTGATATTATCTTGTTGGAAGATTCCAAAGACACTACGAACACCAGCATTTGCTAAACTTGAGAGTGGGAAGTCAATCAAGCGATACTTTCCTCCGAATGGCAAACTCGCCACAGGACGATTACTCGTCAAGGTTGACATATCATGAAAACCAACAGTGTTTCCTAAAATCGCTGAATATTTATCAATCTTCATCTGTTGCTACCCCCACTACTTCGTTATATCCGACTATTTCAACTTCTTCAGTTCCATCAATTTCTACACCATCAGCAATGATAGCACCTTCACCAATAATGGCACGTTTAATCTTAGCACCTTTTCCGACTACTGCTCCACTCATGATGACAGAATCAACAACTTCTGCTCCTTCACGAACTTGTGCTGCTGTAGATAAAATGGAGTGCTTCACAGTACCATTTACATAACATCCATCTACTACAAGAGAATCTTCTACATGAGCATGTTCTCCAATAAAGTTTGGTGGAGAGATAAGGTTACGAGAATAGATTTTCCATTGACGATTACGACTATCTAGAGCGTTGTCTGGAGAAATATATTCCATATTTGCTTCCCAAAGCGATTCGATAGTGCCGACATCCTTCCAGTATCCACTGAATTCATAGGCATAAACACTTTCTCCAGACTCTAGGTAGTTAGGAATAACATTCTTACCAAAGTCTGACATGTCAATATTATTCTTTTCAGCTGCAACGAGCATATTGCGCAGACGTTTCCAATCGAAAATATAAATCCCCATTGATGCCTTAGTTGATTTTGGTTGGGCAGGTTTTTCTTCGAATTCAACAATGCGATTATTAGCATCTGTATTCATGATACCGAAACGACTAGCTTCTTTTAATGGTACATCCAAGACAGCTACAGTCAAGCTGGCATTGTTATCCTTGTGTGATTGGAGCATATCATCATAGTCCATTTTGTAGATATGGTCTCCTGAAAGAATCAAAACATACTCAGGATTGATGCTATCGATATAGTCGATATTTTGGTAAATCGCATGACTTGTCCCTTCAAACCAACGATTTCCTTCACTTGCAGAGTAAGGTTGAAGGATAGAAACACCTGAATCAATTACATCAAGACCCCAACTAGAACCGTTTCGATGTGATTGTTAAGAGCAAGAGGTTGATACTGTGTGATAACACCAACATTGTGTATACCAGAGTTGGCACAGTTAGAAAGAGCAAAGTCAATGATACGGTAGCGCCCACCAAATTGCACAGCTGGTTTTGCAATGCTTTGAGTGAGTTTACCGAGACGAGTTCCTTGCCCACCGGCAAGGATTAAAGCTAGCATTTCATTCTTCATTTTCTACTCCTTTTTGAGATTTATTTGATTCTTTTTTTGTAGGTTTCAAGCGACGTTTGATTTTCCAAATACTTGCACCCATAGCTGGCAAAGTAAAGGTCAATGTCTGCTCATAATCCTTCCATAGCCCTTCTTGAGTTTGAACAGTTTGGTTGTGTTCTTTCCAAACTCCACCCCATTGTTCCAACTCTGTATTCCAAATTTCTTCGTAAATACCTGCAACTGGTAATCCAATTGTAAAATCAGGACGTTCAACCGGTGCCATGTTGAAGACACAGACTAGCATCTCGCCTTTTTTACCCTTACGAATAAAGGATAGAACACTTTGATCTCTATTATCAGCATCGATGATTTCAATACCATCGTAACTTGTATCAATTTCCCAAAGACAACGATGGTCCTTATAAAGTTGATTCAACTGAGATGTGAAGTATTTCATCTTGGCATTCATTGGATCTTCTAGGTTAGACCACTCTAATTGCTCTTCAGATTTCCACTCTAAAAATTGACCGAATTCGCTACCCATAAAGAGTAATTTTTTACCAGGGTGACAAATTTGATAGGTGTAGAGGTTTCTCAAACCAGCGAACTGATTGTAACGATCTCCCCACATCTTATGCATCATACTCTTCTTACCATGTACAACCTCATCATGTGAGAATGGTAAGAGATAATTTTCATTAAAGACGTACATGGCTAAAGGTCACTAGATTAAAATCATACTTACGATAAATTGGATCTTCTTCGTAGAAACGTAGGATGTCATTCATCCAACCCATGTTCCACTTGTAGTCAAATCCAAGTCCACCCATTTCCTTCATGCCAGTAATCTTAGTTCCTGAAGAAGATTCCTCAGCAATCATCATAACATCCGGATGAGCTAGCTTAATAACATCGTTCAAACGTTGAAGGAAATAATAGCCTTCATAGTTGAGATTGCCTCCGTCTTTATTTGGTGTCCAAGGAGCATTGTCATAATCTAGATAGAGAATATTACTTACTGCATCTACACGAATACCATCTAGGTGATAGAAATCAATCCAGAACTTAATACTAGAAATCAAGAAGGATTGAACTTCATTTTTTCCAAGGTCAAAGTTAAGTGCTCCCCAACCGTAGTTGTTAGCCTTATTATGATCCTGATATTCAAAAGTTGGTGTGCCGTCATAGTATGCCAAAGCATCATCATTGATCGTAAAGTGACCTGGCACCCAATCCACAATTACACCGATATTGTTGAGGTGACACTCCTCAACAAAGTCTTGAAACTCTTCTGGTCGACCATAGGCATGCTCTAAAGCAAAGTAACCCATGAGCTGATAGCCCCAACTCAATCCAAGAGGATGAGACATCAAAGGCATAAACTCGATATGAGTATAGTTCATCTCAACTAGATATGGGATAAGCTCCTCTTTTAGTTGAGCAAAACTATAAGGTGTTCCATCAGGATTTCTCTTCCAAGATCCTGCGTGAGCTTCATAGATGTTAACAGGTCTCTCGAAAAATCCCCAACGTTTTCTGCGAGCTAACCAGAGACCGTCCTTCCATTTTTTCTCAGGAATTTCAGTTAAAATAGCTCCTGTACCTGGACGAGCTTCAAAACGAACTGCCAAGGGATCAATTTTCATAAGTTGATGCCCATTAGCACGAGTAATATGATACTTATAAATATGTCCCTCTTGAGCTAAAGTTGTAAATACTTCCCAAACTCCAGATTCATTACGAGCCATGGGGATTTGATTTTCAACCCAGTTAGTAAAATCACCAACTAGATAGACAGCCTGCGCATTTGGAGCCCAGACACGAAAAGTATAACCATACTCACCATCTCTCTCCTCACGATGTGCTCCCAAATAGTGCTGAAGATGGAAATTTTCACCACTTGTAAAAGTTCTTAAAGCTTCTAATGTATCCATTTAATCCCCCTTTTTGTTGAAAGCGTTTTCTTAATTTTTATTATACTACCTTTTTAGAGAAGTTTCAAGTAAATTACTATATTTCTAAAAAATATTTTGAAAATCTGAAAATAATTCTCTGATGCGTCCTTGGAAATTCACTTTAATTTTCTGATTTATCTTCGCCTCTTTTCATTTTCTTACATTTTTTTATATAATAGTAACAAAATATTCGGTTTTTATCAATTTTTCAGCCTAATATTTTTTTGAAAAAAATATATTTAAAAATCCGTAAATATATAGTTTATGACATTCAACTTAGATTGCAACTATTCATAAACTAAGGATTTTTCCCTAAAAAATAGAGAGTGGGACAGAAATCGGTCATTCGTTAGAATTCGATTTCGTCGTCCCACCTCCTCACAGTTGAGTAGGGCTGTAAAAGCTGATGAAATCAGCGTAGTAGAGCCCACTCAACCACTGCGTCTTGCTCGACAATCCAAAAACAAATGAGAGGCTAGGACTTTTGTCCCAGCCTCATCTTTATTTACTATTCTTTACGATTTATCTGCACTTCCCTGAAAAGTAAATTTCTCAGGATATTTTTTGATAAAACTTAGCTCATTTTCATTTCCATCATAATCATAGACAAAATTATCTGCTTTATCCAATTTCTCATAAAAAGCATCGCCATATTCTTCTTCCATCTGTACTAGCAGCTCAGATCTCTCTTCTCTAACAAAGGAGATAGTTCCGCCAAAGTATGCAAGAAGATTTTTAAAATTAGTAGCATGCTCCTTCATTCCAAATAGTTCCAAGCCCTTTAAAGTATCTTCCCAGACAATCCCAGTCGAATTATCGAAAAATTGATAGTGACCTTCATTGTTAACTTCGATAAAATACCAGATAATTGCCAGAAGGTATAGTCAACTGAAACATTTTTGTTCATTCATTGGTCTCTGCAAAAAAGTTTTGCTCTACACTTCATTGACTCCGTCTTCAATCTAAGACCTACGCTAAAACATTCAAGACTGCCACACTGACATCGTCAATAGCATTTTCTTGGTTAGAACGGCTATTGGTTACCAACATTTCAAGATTTCCTGCATTTTCATAATAGAAAGATGCACCTTTTGCATTAAATACGACCAAGAGATGTTCTTTTCCACCATGAATTTCGTAAACAATCCAACCACTACTTTCAATGGCTGTGTGTACAAAGACATGACGGTATACCTCTTCATAGGTTGGGTATGAAAAGGCACTAGTTTGTGTTTTAAGACGAATGATCTGACGGACAAACTCGATGCTATCTTGACGATCATTGATCAAATCCCAGTTAACCTGGTTGACGCTGTCAGGAGCATTGTAACTGTTCATTGCTCGCTCACGATCTTCGTGAGTCAACTCTCCATTTTCCCCAGTAGCTACAAGCTTGGTACGACCAAACTCTTGACCGAGCTCCATGAATGCCATCCCTTGCATGAGAAGGTTCATCGCTGTCGCTGTTTCAACTTTCTTCATGATACGGCTTTCACTCTCCGTTGGATGAAGAGTTTTAAGCAAATCATGCAAATTGTAGTTATCGTGAGCTTCTACATAGTTTAAGACCTGGTTAGGACTAAGGTAAGAACCAAGTTCACGACTTCCAAGGATAGCTTTGGCTACAATCGGCTCAGTACCTGCCCCACTGACGAAGCCAGACTTGATAGAACCATAGACTTCACAACCTTTGACCGCATCACGTTGATTATCATTAAAGAATCCAATGTTTGGCAACTGATAGGCATTGTCTTTCTTAGCCTTGTCATAAGGAGCAAGACCTGTTCCCATATCCCAGCCTTCTCCATAAAGGATGATTTTCGGATCCACTTCGTCCATAGCCCAACGAATCATCTGCATGGTTTAACATCGTGAATTCCCATCAAGTCAAAGCGGAAACCGTCAATATTGTATTCTTTTACCCAGTAGAGAAGAGAATCAATCATATACTTACGGAACATTTCGTGTTCACTAGCTGTTTCATTTCCGACACCTGTTCCATTTTGATAGGTTCCGTCACGGTTCATTCGATAATAGTAATCTGGAACCGTCGTTTGGAATGGTGCATCCACAGTTGAAAAGGTATGATTGTAAACAACATCCATAATAACACCGATACCAGCATCGTGATAGGCTTGTACCATGGTCTTTAAATCACGGATAGCTTGACCAGGATCATTTGGATTTGTAGACATACTAGTTTCTGGAGCATTGTAGTTTTGTGGATCATAGCCCCAGTTATAAGTTACATTTCCATCAGCGTCGTATTCTTTATGACGGTCAGCAATAGGTTGTAACTGAACATAGTTGACACCAAGCTCTTTGATGTAGTCAAATGCTGTAGACTGACCGTACTGATTTACCGTTCCAGTTTGCGCTGCACCTAAGAAGGTTCCTCTTAATTCTGGTGTAACACCAGATGTTTCAGACTTGGTCAAATCACGGATATGCATTTCATAGACTACAGCCTGACAAGGATTTTCCAATCGCCAAGTTGCTTCTGTACCATGCTTAACCTCAAAACCTTTGACCTGACGATCTTGATTTGAGACAATGGCTGAACGTTTTCCATCAGGACTCGTTGCAATGGTGTAAGGATCACGAGTTAATGACTGGTGATGAGGAAAATCAATCTGGTAGTGGTAGGCACATCCTGCTAGGCTTTCTGGGACTGTTAAACTCCAAACACCAATGGTATTATACTTGTGGCTATAGGAATAACTATTTCCCACGCTCCATTTCAAAGGTTTTAAGGATAGGGGCGTCGTTGCTTGCAGATTCATAGACTACTACTTGGACAGCTGTAGCTGTTGGTGCCCATAGGCTAAAGCTTGTTTCAGTTTCAGAAACCTGACATCCCAAGTCACCTTGATAACCCCAGTGGTGGTCAAAACTAGCACTATTGATAGCCTTGTCAAAGGCAAAAGGATTTTGGTCTTTATAGTGAGGACTGGCAATGGCTGGATTTTCAGAATAATAAACAGTATCATCTCCATCCAAAATCCAAACCTCTGTCAAGAGTGGATAATGATTGAAGCGAATAGGATATTCTTTGCTGACACCATCTTTTTCAACAGTAAAAGTCATGGTCTCAAGTCCTACTTCACTAGGTTGGGTCAATGAAATTTAGCTCCAAAATATTCTTCTTCTTCTTTGATAAGCTCTACTGAATCCACAGGCTTTTTACTGAAACTGCAAGCCTCATAGGCTTCATCCTTACGATGGTAATGAATAAGTACAGGATAATTGTACATGGTTCTCCCTAATTTCTAATTGTTTAATTTATATAGTAGCATTTCTTGATTCACTTATTTGGATAGAACCGAGAAATGATCGATGGTTATTCTAGACTGTGTACTCCTTACAAACTTTCAAGCCAAGCTTCGTCACGAATCTCTATTCCCAAATCTTGTGCTTTTTGAAGTTTGCTACCTGCATCTGCTCCTGCTACCACAAGATCTGTCTTTTTAGATACACTACCAGTAACCTTGGCTCCCAGACTTTCTAATTTATTTTTCGCTTCTGAGCGGTTTAAACGCTCTAGCTTTCCTGTCAACACGACAGTTAGACCAGACAAGGCTGCATTTGCTGCAACTGTCTGTCCTTTGTAGTCTAGATTAACACCTGATTCTTTCAATTCCCTTAAAAGAATTTTAGAACCTTCTGTAGCAAAATAGGTCTGCAGACTTTGAGCAATGACACTTCCCAAACTTTCGATGCTTGCCACTTCTTCTGGATCTGCTTGAGCAAGTGATTCGATTGAATGGAAGTTTTGTAAAAGCAACTGGCTAGCCTTACTTCCAACATGACGAATTCCCAAACCAAACAAAAGTTTTTCAGCAGAATTTTCTTTGGAAGTCTGAATAGCCTGGTAGAGTTTTTGCGCAGATTTCTCCTTGATGCCATCTAACAAGAGAAGATCTTCAACTGTCAAACGATAAATATCCGCAACATCTTTAACCAAATTGGTAGCAAATAGTTTCTCGACGATCGATGGACCAAGACCAGCAATATTCATGGCATCACGAGATGCAAAGTGAATCAAGCCTTCCTTAATCTGAGCAGGACATCGAGGATTGATGCAACGTAGGGCAACCTCATCTTCAAAGTGTAACAGTTTGCTCTCACAACTTGGACAGATTGTTGGAATATCTAGCTTTTCCTCTGACACACGCTTAGACTCTACCACTCGTAAAACTGCTGGTATAATATCGCCTGCCTTGTACACAATGACAGTATCATCCTTACGAATATCCTTTTCAGCAATATAGTCAACATTATGAAGTGTCGCCCGACTAACCGTTGTTCCAGCAAGTTGTACGGGTGTAAGGTTGGCAGTCGGAGTTACAACTCCTGTACGGCCAACTGTCCAGTCAACAGAAAGGAGTTTCGCTTCTTTTTCTTCTGCTGGAAACTTATAAGCTACAGCCCACTTCGGTGCTTTGACGGTAAATCCAAGTTGCTCTTGACCAGCTAGGTCGTTAACCTTAATAACGACACCGTCAATATCATAAGGCAATTGGTCTCTTTCTTGTCCTACTTCTTGGATAAACTCCCAAACCTCATCCATGCTATGAGCTAATAGGCGTCTAGGGTTAACTACAAATCCTAACTGCTCTAAATGATTCAAAACTTTTTCTTGGCTATCGCGAGTTGAAGGACTAGCTTCCTGATAAAGGAAGGTTGCGAGATTGCGTTTAGCTACTACTGCTGTATCTAACTGACGAAGTGTTCCTGCAGCAGCATTTCTTGGATTGGCAAACTCTGGCTCCCCGTTTTCTTGACGAGTTTGATTGACCTGGTCAAATGATGCTCTTGGCATATAACATTCACCACGAACGGTAATATCTAATTTTTCCGGCAAAGATAAAGGAATGTCTTTCACTCGTTTAAGATTTTCTGTGATGTTTTCACCAATAGAACCATCGCCGCGAGTCGCCCCAGCAACAAAAATTCCCTGCTCATAAGTCAAGGAAATCGATAAACCATCAATCTTTAACTCACAAATATAAGTGACCTCATCCAATTCTTTACGAACACGCGCATCAAAAACTTCGAGTTCCTCGCGTGAAAAAGCATCCTGCAAACTATAGAGAGGATACTGATGAGTATATTTTTCAAAACCATCTAGAATCTTACCGCCAACACGGTGCGTTGGACTATCTGGCAAGACTTGCTCTGGATGAGCTTTTTCTAACTCTACCAATTCACGATAAAGACGATCATACTCACTATCAGATACAGATGGGTTATCACTTGTATAATACTCTGTCGCATAGCGATTGAGCAACTCAACGAGCTCTTTCATTCTTTCATTCATAGAACCATTTTACCATAAAAAGGACTATAGAAACAATACAGAAGTTCTAAAAAAGAAAATGAGAAGGATATTTCTATCCTTCTCACTTATTTTTATTTTTTACGATTCAAAATAGCGTTCAAAATGATGGCCACCGTACTTGCAATGACAATACCATTTGAGAAGAACATTTGGAATTCTGTTGGTAAAGTATTAAAGAGATTGCTTCCATTCAATCCCACCCCAGCAGAAATAGAAACTGCTGCAATGAGGAAGTTGTGTTCGTTGTGTTCAAAGTCTACACGAGCCAAGATTTGCATCCCTTGGAGAGATACAAAACCGAACATGACCAGCATGGCTCCACCTAGAACAGGGCTTGGGATAATCTGTGCCAAGGCACCAAACTTAGGCAAGAGACCGAGTAAGATAAGGAAACCAGCTGCGTAGTAGATTGGCAAACGAGTACGAATACCTGAAAGTTTAACCAAACCTACGTTTTGTGAAAATCCTGTATAAGGGAAGGTATTGAAAAGTCCACCAAGTAAAACAGCAAGACCTTCAGCGCGGTAACCATTACGGAGACGAGTGCTGTCGATTGGATCTTTAGTAATATCAGAAAGGGCAAGATATACACCAGTTGATTCTACCATTGATACAGTAGCGATAATACACATCATTACAATAGAAGAAATCTCAAATTGTGGAGCACCAAAGTAGAATGGAGTTGGGATATGAACCAGTGGAGCTTGCGCTACTGGAGAGAAATCAACCAAGCCCATAGTCGAAGCGATAATGGTACCAGCAATCAAACCAATCAAAATTGAAATTGATTTAATGAATCCTTTTGTAAAGATATTGACCAAAAGAATGATGAGCACAGTAATCATTGCTAAGGCTAAACTTTGTCCAGTTGGTTTTTCAACGTTATTTCCCATATTTCCGATAGCTACCGGGATCAAGGTCAATCCGATAGTTGTAATGACTGAACCAGTTACGATTGCAGGGAAAAGATTGGCAACTTTAGAGAAGATACCTGAAATCAAGATGACATAAATCCCTGAAGCAATCAAGGCACCAAACATAGCACCACTACCATGACTTTGTCCAATCATGATAAGAGGAGCAACAGACTGGAAGGCTACTCCAAGAACAATAGGCAAACCAACACCAAAGTGCTTATTTAGTTGCAATTGTAAGAGAGTTGCAACCCCACACATAAAGATATCTGTTGAAATAAGGTAGGTCAACTGTTGAGCTGAATAACCTAAAGCACCTGCAATCATGATTGGTACTAGAATTGATCCCGAATACATGGCAAGTAAGTGTTGCAAACCAAGAACGGCTGCCTGTGAGTGGTTTTCCTGTTGTTTCATTTGATATCTGCCTCCTTGAAGATAACTTTTCCATTTTCAAAACGCTCTAAACGCGCAAGTGATACTACCTGATGACCTAATTTTTCTAATAGTTCACGACCATCTTGGAAGGATTTTTCAATCACGATTCCGATAGCTTCAACATTAGCACCGGCTTGCTCAATAATCTGTATCAAACCTTTAGCTGCTTGGCCATTAGCTAAGAAGTCATCAATAATCAATACTTTATCCTGAGGAGATAAGAACTTACCGGCAATAGATACGGTACTAGTTACTTGTTTAGTGAAAGAATAAACTTCAGCAGTTAAAATCCCCTCATTCATAGTGATATTTTTTGCCTTCTTAGCAAAAATCATGGGTACATCCAACTGTTCAGCTACATAAAGAGCTGGAGCAATTCCAGATGCCTCAATGGTTACAACCTTCGTAATGCCTGCATTTTTAAAATGCTCTGCAAAGGTACGGCCAATTTCGCGCATCAAAGAATAATCCACTTGATGGGTCAAGAAGGAATCCACCTTAAGAATATTCTCACCAAGGACGTTTCCGTCCTTTAAAATTCGTTCTTCTAATAATTTCACAATAACCTCCGAAATAAAAAGAGACTTACCAAGTAAGCCTCTAGGAAACAAAGCAAATAGATTTAACACCTATCCCTATATCTCTCCAGCTTACTCATTGTTAGGTATTTACGGTACCTTGTAGAAACGCCACGCCAATTCGTGACATAAATAAGTAATCATATTTTTAGTGAGCATCTCCATTCCAGATAGAGTTCTTCACAATGACATAATCCACATGTCTAAGATCAGCGACCTTGCGACCTCCAGCATAAGAAATCGAACTTTGCAAATCTTGTTCCATTTCAGTCAGTGTATCCTGTAAATGTCCTTTGGCAGGAAGAAGAATTTTCTTTCCTTCAACATTCTTATAGGCACCTTTTTGATATTCTGAAGCTGATCCGTAGTATTCTTTGAACTGTTTACCATCAACTTCGACTGTTTTACCAGGGCTTTCAATATGACCCGCAAATAGTGAACCAATCATAACCATGCTTGCTCCAAAGCGGATTGACTTAGCAATATCACCGTGTGTACGAATGCCACCATCAGCAATAACCGGTTTACGTGCAGCCTTAGCACACCAACGAAGAGCCGCTAGTTGCCAACCACCAGTACCAAAACCAGTTTTTACCTTAGTGATACATACTTTACCTGGACCGATTCCGACCTTAGTAGCATCAGCTCCAGCATTTTCAAGTTCACGCACAGCTTCAGGAGTTCCAACGTTACCAGCAATTACGAAAGTCTCTGGCAATTCTTTCTTGATGTGCTGAATCATAGAAATCACGCTGTCAGCATGACCATGAGCAATATCAATAGTGATGTACTCTGGTGCATCATTCTTTAATTGACTAACAAAGTCATACTCGTAATCTTTAACACCAACAGAGATAGAAGCAATCAAGCCCTTTTCGTGCATACGTTTGACAAAAGGAATGCGCCCAGCTTCATCAAAGCGATGCATGATATAGAAATAACCACCTTTTGCAAGTTGTTCTGCAACATCTTCATCCAAAATCGTTTGCATATTAGAGGGAACAACTGGTAATTTAAAGGTGTGCTTCCCAAGTGTCACTTGTGTGTCAGCTTCTGCACGACTTTGAAGTACACACTTGTTAGGGATTAGCTGAATATCTTCATAGTCAAAGATCGGAAATTCGTTTAACATTTCGATGTCTCGTTTCTTTTATAATGACCTACCTATGCTTGCGCATCACTACGCCTTTTCCGACGTTTCCTTTAAAGATTATAAACTAAGATAAAGTTTTTGTCAATTATTTTGAAACCTAAAGTTTATATAGTTCGGATTTTGCTCGTGGTTTCATAAAAAATAGAGAGTTTATTCACTCTCTACTATTTGTTTTATATTAATAATACTCGCCTTGACGGTAATCCCATGAGTTAAAGGTATCTGACAGGTGCATCATGATTTTATCAATATCAAGTCCTTTACGGATAACAACTGGTGCTGGTGAAGTCGAGCGTGCTCCTCCTTGTTCTGGGATGAGTTTTCCATCTTTATCGACCATTGACACCATCACGCCTTGCTCGTAACGAGTTTCAATCGTTTTGTCAGGCTGGATAGAAGCCACATAGTCGTCAGCCTCGATAACAAGGTCCACTGCGCCTTCGATACGTTCTCCGATTCCTTCTACCTTACCACGGTTTCCTTTTCCCGATGGGTTGGCTGATGAAGCGTAGACCATCTTGCCTTCTTCCCAAAGTTTGGCAGCCAATTGTTCACCAGCTTTACCGAACTTGATTACAAAACAGCTAGTCCCACGCACGTCAGTCATAAGTTCTTCACGGCCATCACCGTATGCTTTTAGTTTTTCAAAAGCTTCTGGTTTCCAAGGAAGGATACAGCCAAGAAGAATATCTTCATCCCAATGTTTTTGATAAAAGGCTTCAATTTCAGGGTTGAGTTGTGCTAAAGCGCGAAGCTCATCCATGCTACCACAGAGAACCACACCTGGTTTGTTACGATTACGTTCTTTAGCTTCAAACTTGCGTTCAAGTCCTGCCTTATCACTGGTCATGATGATATAACCAACTTTAGTAGGGCAAACGATACATCCGCCCTCACCTTTTAAAATGTCATAACCTTCTTGTGAAAGTGTTCCGTTCCATTGAATGTGTTTTGTCATAATTCTATTTCCTTTTCTAATTCTCTTCTAGTCCTGCCAGTAGGCTGGTCGTTGTTTTTCATAAGCAGCAATCAAATCTTCATACTGCAAGGTGATACCAATATCATCCAGACCATTTAGAAGCTTGTGTTTCCACTCGCTATCAATTTCGAAAGTGAATTCTCCAACTGGTGAAATGATCTTTTGTTGTTCCAAGTCTACTGTTAGCTGGTCACTTGGGTGGAGTTTTGCTAATTTCTCTCTTACTTCCCTAGGTTGAACAATGGGCAACATGCCATTATTGAGTTCATTATTGTAATGAATATCTCCGAAAGAGCCTGCAATCACAACCTTAAAGCCGTAATCAGCTAGAGCCCAAGCTGCGTGTTCTCTAGAGGAACCAGCCCCAAAGTTATCCCCTGAAATGAGGATAGTCGCCTTGCGATACTCTGGCTGGTTAAAGACAAAGTCTGGATTCTCAGTATAGTTATCGTCCAAATAACGCCATGCATACATGAGGTATTTACCAAAACCTTTTTTATCAATCAACTTGAGAAACTGCTTGGGAAGGATTTGGTCGGTATCAATATTGTCATTCATAAGAGGAACTGTTGTTCCCGTAAATACTGTGAATTTTTCCATATCCTCTCCTTACTGGGCTTCTGGCAATTGTCGAACATCTACGAAACGACCTGCGATAGCTGCCGCAGCTGCCATTGCTGGACTACAGAGATGGGTCTTAGCACCAAATCCTTGTCTATCTTCAAAGTTTCGATTGCTGGTTGAGGCACAGTGGACACCATCAGGTACCTTGTCAGGATTCATCCCTAGGCACATAGAGCACCCTGGATCTCTCCATTCAAATCCAGCATCTAGGAAGACCTTATCTAAGCCCAATTTTTCAGCAGCTCGCTTGACTGGTCGAGAACCAGGAACTACAATAGCTGTTAAGTTAGGGGCAATTTTCTTCCCTTGGACAAATCGAGCAGCTAGTTGTAAGTCGCTAAGACGAGCATTGGTGCAAGATCCGATAAAGATGTATCCGAGTTCAATATCTTCTGGCTCTGACCTGGTTGTAAATCCATGTAATGATAAGCACGTTCATCATTCATATCCTTTATTTCTGGGAAACTTGAATCAAAGTCAACACCCATGGCGGGATTAGTACCCCAAGTCACCATAGGAGCCAATTCTGAAACATCCAAACGAATAACCTTATCATAACCGGCATCTTCATCACTAACCAGTCTTTTCCAATCAGCTACTGCTGCATCAAAATCCTTGGGAACACACTCTCGACCCTTTAAATAGTCATAAGTCCTCTGATCTGGATTCATAATTCCCATCTTAGAGCCAAACTCGATAGACATATTGCAGATAGTCATACGCTCTTCCATACTAAGTGCATCAATGGCCTGACCTCGATACTCCACCACGTAGCCAACACCACAAGCAACACCGTATTTGGCAATCAAGGCTAGAATGAAATCTTTGGCATAAACCCCTTTTTGAGGAACTCCTGTGAATTCCACCAACATTTTCTTGGGTTTAACCTGCCAAATGGTTTGGGTTGCAAAGACATGTTCGACCTCACTGGTCCCAATCCCAAAGGCGATAGCTCCGAAAGCTCCGTGAGTTGCAGTATGGCTATCACCACAGACGATAAATTTTCCTGGTTGTGTTCTTCCTGTTTCTGGACCAACCATATGAACGATACCTTGTTTTTCTGAACCGTGGGCAGCATGTTCGATTCCAAACTCTTCAACATTTTCAGCTAACTTATCAATCTGTGCTTTGGAGATTACATCTCGAATATCATATATATTGACCGTCGGGACATTGTGGTCAAAGGTAGCAAAAGTTAAATCTGGTCGTCTCAATCTACGTCCTGCATCTCGCAATCCTTGAAAAGCTTGAGGACTGGTCACCTCGTGAATATAGTGCTGATCTACATACATGAGTTGAGGCTGCCCTTCTTCTCCTGTAATCACGTGGAGGTCCCATAATTTATCAAAAATCGATTTTCCTGCCATCCATTACCTCCAAATAAAATATAAGGCTACTAGCGTGGTCACCATTCCTAGAAACCAAACTGTTTTAAAATACCATTTTCTAGTCTTATGATGAAAAACGATTCCTGCCAACCAGGCACCAAAGCCACCACAAGTAAAAGCTAAAATGAGTAAGATTTTCTCAGGGATGCGCCAGGCTTTTTTCTTTGCCTTGGATTTGTCAATACCATAAATTAAGAAAATCATGACATTCCAAATCAAGAGGGCAAGAGTGATTCCTTCATTTATCTTCATAGTCTTGCGATAATGGCTTCTGTCATTTCCTTAGTAGAAGCCTGGCCTCCTATATCTCTCGTTAAAATTCCAGCCGCTAAACTTGCTTCTACAGCATGTTCGATACGCTCTGCATCTTCATAGCGTCCAAAACTATCACGCAGCATCATAGCAACTGATAAAATCATTGAAATAGGATTAGCAATTCCTTGACCTGCAATATCAGGCGCTGAACCGTGAATAGGTTCGTAGAGGCTTGGTCCATTTTCAGAATGACTGGCTGATGGCATGACCCCAAGTGTGCCAGATAGAACACTTGATTCATCCGAGAGAATATCTCCAAAAAGATTCTCTGTCACGATAACATCAAACTTAGCTGGATTAGTAATCATGAGCATGGCAGCTGAATCAACCAACTGGTGTTCTAAGGTTACATCAGGATAATCTTTTGCAACTTCCTCAGCTACTTTCCTCCAGAGTTTTGAAGTAGCCAAAACATTTTGCTTATCAATACTAGTAACGATTTTTCTTCGGTTCTTTGCTATTTCAAAAGCCTTGTGAAGAATCCGCTCTACTTCCTCATAACTATAGTCATTGATATCACGCGCATGTTTCTCTTCGAGGATATGGTCTCCAAAGTAAATCCCTCCTGTCAACTCACGCACTAGGACAAAGTCTACCCCAGCAATTCTTTCTGGTTTGAGAGGTGACAAGTGCTTAAGACTCTCAAAGATTTTTACCGGACGAATATTGGCGTAGAGATTAAGTTCCTTGCGGAGAGCCAATAGGCCTTGTTCCGGTCGAACCGTTGCATTATCATACTGGGGACTACCGATAGCCGCTAGGAGAATGGCATCTGCTTCTTTACTTGCCTTGAGGGTTTCATCAGGTAAGGGATATCCCGCAACATCAATACCTGCACCGCCAAAAGGTCGTCTGTCTATCTCATAGTCAAAACTTATTTTTTTAGCTAGAGCTTCCAAAACCTCTAAACCAGCCTCCATGATTTCTGGGCCGATTCCGTCCCCTGCTAGAGCTACTATTTTTTTTGTCATAGCATTCTCCTTTACACACTAGGCATGTCACGATAGGAAACTGGTGCTCCCATCTCCCCAGCATTCTCTTTTTGAACAAAGGTATTGGCATTGATGTAGGCAATAGCTGAAGCCTTCAATACATCGAAATCAAGACCTGCTGCGTTAAAGATGGTCTCTGTATCTCTATTTTCAACAGTAACTAAAACTCGAGCCTGGGCATCGATACATCTGTTACCGCATCTATTGTATAGGATACCAAACGAACCGATTGATTAAAGAACTTGTCAATAGCATTAAAGATAGCCTCCACAGAACCTTGCCCAGTGGCATTAAACTCGACCTTCTCACCATCCATATTTGCAAGATTGACTAATGCTTCAATGGTATTGTCCACATGAGTTTGAAGTTGCAAATCATCAAAATGGAAGCCTTCTGGGTTTTCAACTATAGTTCCAGCTACCAGAGCTCTAATATCAGCGTCTGTGATTTCTTGCTTCTTATCCGCCAGCGACTTGAACTTAGTAAAGAGTGGTTTGATGTCTTCTTCTGTAAAGTCTAGGGCTAGGTCTCTCAGTTTTTCTACAAAGGCATGACGACCAGACAATTTACCAAGTGGAAGACTATTACTCTTAACACCCACCAATTCAGGTGTAATGATTTCATAAGTGAGAGGATTTTTAAGAACACCATCTTGGTGAATACCCGATTCATGAGAGAAGGCATTTCCACCGACAACAGCCTTATTTTTAGGAACTGGAATACCAGAGAAACGAGAAACCATTTCAGAAGTATTGATGGTTTCGTTTAGGACAATACTTGTCTCAGCTTGGTAATAATCTTGACGAATATTAAGGGCTACTGCTATCTCTTCCAAAGCAGCATTCCCAGCTCGTTCCCCTATACCGTTAATGGTTCCTTCAACACGTCCAGCACCATTCTTAACAGCAGCAAGGCTATTTGCTACAGCCATTCCGAGGTCATCGTGGCAGTGAGGTGAATAGATAATTTGTCGGTCCGTTTGTACATTGTCAATCAAATATTTAAAGATGCTTCCATATTCCTCTGGAGTGGTAAAACCGACTGTGTCAGGAATATTGATATAGGTTGCACCTGCGTCTACCGCTGTTTGAACGACCTGTAAGAGGAAATCCAGCTCAGTTCTAGTCGCATCTTCTGGAGAGAATTCTACCACTTCAAACTTAGAACGTGCATAGGAAACATGCTCCTTAATAGCCTCCAAAATTTCTTCCTTGCTCTTATTGAGCTTATACTTGCGGTGAATTGGACTGGTAGCGATAAAGACGTGAACCTGTGGATACTTGGCATCCTTGAGAGCCTCGTAACAAGCATCAATATCAGACTTGACAGAACGTGCTAACCCAGTCACCGCCGTTTTTTTCAAGACCTTGGCGATCTCCTGAACTGCAGTGAATGAGTCAGGACTAGCTGCTGGAAAACCAGCTTCAATGGCAGAAATTCCCCATTTTTCAAGTTGTCTTGCTATAGCAATCTTTTCCTTGATCGAAAAATTAACACCTGGTGTCTGCTCACCATCTCGAAGGCTAGTATCTAGGAATTCAACTGTTCTCATAAGATTTCCCCTTTTCTAAATTTGGTTTTAAAAAAACATCTCGCTCGGAGTTCCAAGCGAGATGTTGATTTACTCCCGCTTGGTAAGCCAAACAGGACTAATGCTATTGCACTAGTCCGAGTACCTCAACAACAAAGCAAATTGATTAAACTTAGCTGTTTTCATGTTTGACTTTCTCCTTTGTTTGATGTCTTGTTTAGTATTCTAGCATAGGAAAAATCACTTGTCAAGAAAAAATCCAATATTTTCTGAAAATTTCTTCAGTAAAGAATATTTTGGTAATTAAACCTATTTGAAGAATCAAATATACAATTTCATTTTTTCGAAGTCAGAAAGTAACTTTTCTCAAATAATTCAAGTACCTTCTCGTCAGTTAGACTATCATCAAGTGGTAGACTAATCCAATAGCGTTTATTCATATGAAAACCAGGATAAATCCCTTTTTCTGCTAACAAATCAGAAACCAAATCATGTTTTAAATTCACAACTTCCACTAGTCCATCTCGTGCCTTATCAAGTTTTTCCCAAGAAATCTTCATAAGAACCGCATACCACTTCTGATTGTCTTCATGACGTAAAACAGCTGTATCAGGTGATTTTTCCCATAAGTATTCCAGTTGATTTTCATACATTTCTTGAACTCGGGTCAGGATTCTCTTGGTTTGCGGACAGATAAACTCCTGTACCTCAAAACAGGTTTTTCTAATGTCAAATAGTTCTTCTAGGCATGCCTCTCGAACACTTCCGACAAAGGTTCCTCTCATGCTTTCCATGTGGACTTGAGGATAGAGGTCACCAGTTTCTTGGTCAAAAACTTGAAACGTTAAATCACTATCCTCAACTGTAATACTCATAAGAAAATCACCCTGCATAATAGTCGAACTATAAGTCCAGATCCCTTGATCTTCTACAAATCCATACTCTTTAGCCTTTTTACTGTTAAATTGATAGGCTTTAAAAATTTCAAACATAAGCGAAAACTGCTACCAAAAGCTAGCAGTTCCTTTCTATTTTTTAAAAGACAACCTTAGTTCCATGTAATTGTGTCACACCCAGTTGGTCGATAAAGGTTTGACGGTTATCCATATCAATCCCACCACCAGGTAGTATTTCAATTTTACCTGCAGCGTGTTCTAGAATTCTATGATAGTGAGCAAAGCGTTTCTCTAGAGAGTCGCCGGATACACCAGCTCGAGTCAGGATACGTCTTACTCCGGCTTGGCTGAGCCAGTCAACAGCTTCTAACTGATCTTCATCGCTCAATTCATCAAAGGCCATATGAAAGACAATTTCCATGCCTTTAGATGCAGCAATCAATTTTTCAAGGTTGGCTTTGTCCAACTTTTTATCAGCAGTCAAAGCACCAAAGACAACCCCTTGACTACCTGCTTGAGCAGTTAGAGCAATATCCTCAAGCATAATGGCAACTTCTAAGTCATTGTAGACAAAATCACCACCGCGTGGTCGAATCATTGTCATAATGGTCGTATCGTAGTCGGCAGCCAGTTCCACAGCTGCCTTAGTTACTCCGTAGCTTGGGGTTGTTCCACCAACTGCTAGATTATCACAGAGTTCGATACGGCGAGCTCCTGCCTGCATAGCTTTTTCAAGCAAGGTTACATTTTCAGCACAAAATTCGTAAATCATTTGATTCTCCTTGAAAATTACTTTAAATTTATTATATCATATTATTTCGAATATGTTTTATTTTTATCAAGGGAAATCGTTACTTACTAAAGCTATTCTTTATCAGGAATTACTTTAAAAAGATAATAGGTAATAAAGATTGTCAAAGCTCCCAGAGCGATTTTGACTGGTAAAAGAGGCGCAAAATAAATGGAAATTCCCATCAAGATATAAATTGATACGATAATTTTTTTCTTCCGTTCACGCGCAATAGATTTGGTCTCTCGAAAGTCCGCCACGTAAGTCTGGTAAAGTTTGGTATGATAAAGCCAATCTTCAAAACGCTTAGAAGATTTGGAAAAGCAAGCGATGGACAACAAGAGAAAGGGAGTTGTTGGCAAAAGTGGTAAAACTACACCTACGAGAGCTAGAGCTAACGAGATAAAACCAATACTGAGATAAATGAAACGCATATCTTCTCCTAGTTAAAATAATCTTCTTCTAGTTTCGCATACAATGATGAATTTTGTCAAGCTTCAACTAAAAAGAGCCTGAAATTTATTTTCAGGACTCATTTTATTTGATTTTTTCTTCTTCGTAATCACCATTGCTACAAACAACCTGCTTACCGCCACCACGGACTTTTTTCTCCATGAGGAAGTTGCCACATTTTGGACAGTCACGACCAACAGGTTTATCCCAAGAAGTGAATTCACACTCTGGATAACGATTGCATCCATAGAAAATACGATTACGTTTGGTTTTGCGTTCGATGATTTGACCTTGATGACAACTTGGACATTCGACACCAATTTCTTTCACGATTGCTTGTGTATGACGGCAATCCGGGAAATTGCTACAAGCGTAGAACTTACCAAAACGACCAAGTTTAATGACCATTGGACTGCCACACACTTCACAATCAAATCCAGCTGGTTCATCCTTGATCTGGATTTTTTCCATTTCTTCTTCAGCCTTGGCAACCTCTTTAGAGAAGGGTTTGTAAAAGGCATCAATAACACGTTGCCACTGCTCTTTACCGACTTCGACATCATCAAGTTTTCTTTCCATTTCAGCTGTAAAGGTTACATTGACGATATCTGGGAAGTATTCAACAATCAGTTTATTGACAATTTCTCCCAACTCTGTCGGTTCAAAACGCTTGGCTGTCAAACGCACATAATAGCGCTTTTGAATGGTTTCAATAGTGGGTGCATAAGTTGATGGACGTCCAACCCCATTTTCTTCCAAGGTCTTAATTAAAGTAGCCTCAGAATAACGTGCTGGAGGTTGAGTGAAGTGCTGTTCAGGTTTACTATTGACCTGCTTGACGACATCACCAACTGCCATATCCGGCAACATCTTATTCTTATCTGAGTCATTGTAAATGGCCAAGTAACCATCAAACTTAACCTGACTACCATTTGCTGCAAATTGAACTCCATTTTGAGACAGTTTCACAGCCATGGTATCAAAGATGGCACCCGTCATCTGACTCGCTACAAAACGGTTCCAGATAAGGGTATAGAGTTTGAGCTGGTCTTTATCCAAGTACTTAGCAATCTTTTCAGGTGTATTGAAAACACTTGATGGGCGGATAGCCTCATGGGCATCTTGGGCACCTGAAGCATTCTTAACCTTACTGCCATGCTTAGAATACTTACTACCAAAACGTTCATTAATGTAGCTAGCTGCTTCGTTTTGCGCCACTGGACTAATGCGAGTCGAGTCTGTACGCATATAGGTAATCAAACCTTGGACGCCCGTACCAATGTTAATTCCTTCATAGAGTTGCTGGGCAACCATCATGGTCTTTCGAGTACGGAAATTGATCTTGTTGGCTGCATCCATCTGCATAGTTGAGGTAGTATAAGGTAGTGGAGCGTTACGCTTGCGCTCTTTTTATCTACCTGATCCACTGTAAAGTCTTTGCTAGACAGATGAGACAAGACTTCTTTGACCTCTTCATTGCTAGTCAATTTTATCTTCTTGCCATTCATTCCATAGAAGGATGCTTGGAATTGCTTAGTCCCCTTTTTGAAGACTCCATCAATCGTCCAATATTCTTCTGGTTGAAAGGCATTGATTTCATTTTCACGGTCAATGATTAGCTTAAGAGCAACAGATTGCACGCGACCTGCTGATAAGCCCTTCTTAACCTTTTTCCATAAAATTGGTGAAATAGAATACCCTACCAAGCGGTCCAAAACACGACGGGCTTGTTGGGCATCCACCAAATCCATATCGATTTTACGAGGTTCTTTAAAAGCATTTTTTACTGCATCCTTGGTAATCTCGTTGAAAACAACACGGTTAGTTTCATTCTCATCTAGATTCAGAATATGAGCCAAATGCCAAGAAATCGCTTCTCCTTCACGGTCCGGGTCACTCGCGAGAAAGACTTTATTGGCTTTTTTAGCTTCTTTTTTTAAGTCATTGATCAGAGGACCTTTTCCACGAATATTGATATATTGGGGTTCATAATTATTTTCTACATCGACTGACATACTGGATTTTTTCAAATCACGAATATGACCGACACTAGCTAACACCTTATAATTTCTACCCAGGTATTTTTCAATCGTTTTAGCCTTTGCAGGAGATTCGACGATTACTAGATTTTTTTTAACTGTTGATTTTTTCTTCTTTGTTGCCGTAGCCACAGTATCACACCTTTTCAAAGTAATAAACTTTATAAAGTGTAAACCATTTTTAAAAACCTGTCAAGACTTAACTACTATATATAGAAGAAAAGTTTAATCAATAAATCTTTACTCGTGCCTAAAATTCAAATTCTGCTAGCACATCCTGACCGCTTGAAACAAGTTTTGCTCCTTCCTGGACCAAATGATGGCAACCATCTGAACGACCATCTAAAATACTACCTGGAATAGCAAAGACATCTCTCCCTTCTTCCATAGCTCGCTCACAAGTAATTAAACTACCAGATCTCATCTTTGCTTCAGCAACGATAACACCCATACAAAGGCCAGCAATAATCCGATTTCTTGCTGGAAAGTGATATTTCAAAGGTTCTTCACCTGGTCCGTACTCACTGAGTAGCAAATGGTATTCACCAATATAGTCCTGCAATCGTTTATTGGATCGTGGATAATAGACATCTAAGCCAGTACCAATGACAGCAATGGTTTTCCCGCCACCTTGGAGAATAGACATATGTGCTGCAGTATCAATCCCTCTAGCAAGGCCGCTTACAACCACCAGCTCATTCTCCAATTCTTCAATAATCTTACGGACTGATTTTGCTCCTGTTTGACTACAAGAGCGACTGCCTACAACCGCAATCTTAGGCAACTTTAGGAGATTTAAATCCCCCTTATAGAATAATAATACTGGAGCATCATAGATTTCGCTGAGAGCAAAGGGATAGACATCATCTAGAATTGAAAATGAAGGAAATTTTTCAAAGTCACTTCTTAATCTCTCCATACTTTCAAAGGTAAGTTTATGGTAACGTTCCATAAAAAGAACAGGATTTCGACACTCGGATGCATTTGCTATCGTTTCTAAGGTTAATTCCTGATCATAGATTTCTCCATATTGAAGTACTTTTAAAACTTGTTGATTACTTAAACCTGCTCGTTTCAACTTATAAATCTCAAAATTATCAATCTTAATTTTCATGATAAACTCCTTATTTTTCTCTCTATCTATTTATTCGTAGAAAAAGAAAAAAACTTCCAAACAATTTTACTTGTTTAGGAAGTTTCTAGTTATATTAGTAATCTGGACGAAGCACTCCTGTGACAGTTGCCTTGGTTGCTTCGTAATCCCCATCAATAACAACCTTGATAATGCGTTTAGCATCCTCTTCAGGTGTAGGAACTAAAGGTAGACGAGTTGGCCCAGCTTCAAATCCCATATAGTTGAGGACTGCCTTCACAGGTGCAGGACTTGGGTAAGAGAAGAGAGCATTAACTTTAGGAATAAATTTACGTTGAATAGCTGCCGCTTTCTTCATATCACTCTCTTCAATCGCAGTGAACATTTCATGCATCTCATCCCCATTGGTATGAGATGCAACTGAAATAACCCCATCAGCACCCAAGTTCATCGCATGGAAGGCATCACCGTCTTCACCAGTGTATACCAAAAATTCTTCTGGTTTATGCTCAATCAAGTAAGCCATATTCGCAAGACTGGTACATTCTTTGACACCAATGATGTTTGGATGTTCCGCCAAACGAAGTAAGGTATCTGGAGTCATTTCAACAACTACACGACCTGGTATGTTATAGATAATAATAGGCAAATCCGATGCGTCTGCAATAGCTTTAAAGTGCTGATACATACCTTCTTGAGATGGTTTATTGTAGTAGGGAACAATCGCGAGACCAGCCGCAAAACCGCCAAACTCTGCTACTTCTTTGACGAACTCAATAGAGTCACGTGTATCATTGGTACCAACACCAGCAATTAAAGGAACACGGCCATTAACAACCTTTTGAACAGCTGCAAACAACTGTAACTCCTCATCGTGAGTTAGAGTCGGACTCTCAGCAGTTGTTCCTGCTAGGAGAATTCCATCTGTATGATGAGCTAATAAATGTTCAATCAACTTTGGAATGGCATCGAAATTGATAGATCCATCTTCATGAAAAGGAGTAATAAAGGCCGTGATAATTTTACAATTTTTTAAATCTTGATAAGACATCGGAAAACCTTTCTCTATAAGAAAGAGGCTGGGGCATACTTGCCTTTGCCTCCTGTTCTGTAAGTAAAACAAGTAGATTCGTTAGATAGCGAAGGAGAAATCAAACTCTTCGAGTTACTGATTTCTGTTTTGCTCCCTATTTCAATTCAAATTTTAATTCAGCTGTTGGGCGTACTAGACCACGTTCATGAAGTGTTTCAGCGATTTGAACTGAGTTCCATGCTGCACCTTTAAGAAGGTTATCAGAGACTATCCACATATGGATACCTTTTTCTGCATCCAAGTCTTTACGAATACGTCCAACGAAAGTATCACGTGAACCAACCGCATTGACAGCTTGTGGGTAAATTTGGTGGGCAACATCGTCTTCAAGAACAGCTCCTGGGAAGGCAGCAATAGCTGCTTTTACTTCTTCAATTGGTGCTACTTCTTTTGTTTCAATGTAAACTGACTCAGAGTGAGCTGACAAAACAGGAATTCGTACACAAGTTGCTGATACAGCAATGCTATCGTCTTCCATGATTTTCTTGGTTTCATTTGTCATCTTCATTTCTTCATATGTGTAGTCATTATCAGTGAAGACATCAATTTGTGGAAGAGCGTTGAAGGCGATTGGATAGTGTTTCTTATCTCCACCTGAAGGCAAGATTTCCGCATGCAAATCACGCGGATTTACACCATCATTCAAGACTTCACGAAGCTCACGTTGGGTTTCAAGAATTGCTCCCATACCAGCACCTGAAACTGCTTGATAAGTTGATACGATGATACGGTCCAAGCCCCATTTCTGACGAACTGGTTCAAGAGCTACCATCATTTGAATAGTTGAACAGTTAGGACAAGAGATGATTCCGTTATGAGCATCAAGGGCGTGAGCATTCACTTCAGGAACAACCAATGGTACATCGGGATTTTGACGGAAGTAAGAAGTGTTATCTACGACGACTGCTCCTGCTTTTACAGCATAAGGTGCGTATTTTGCAGAAGTTGATCCACCAGCTGAGAAGAGAGCTATATCAACCCCTTCAAAAGCATCTTCTGTTGTTTCTTCGATGGTCACATCTTGACCTTTGAATTGCAAAACCTTTCCTGCAGAACGTGCAGACGCAAGGTAACGAATCTTATCGATAGGAAGAGTTGATTCTTCTAACATTTTGATCATTTGAGCACCAACGGCACCTGTAGCACCGACAACAGCAACTGTGTATCCCATAACAAACCTCTTTCGGAATTTTCTAAAAATTTCTATAATAGAAACATTATACTACTTTTTACCAAAATTGAAAAGTCTTTTTCCTATCTATTTTCTGAAATTGTCAAGAAAAGGCGGTGGGACAGAAATCGATAGACAAAGTCTCGATTTCGTAGTCCCAGCCCCGCGAGGATGATTAGGAGCTTTTTGGAGTCTAAAAGACGAACAAAAAGTTCAATCAGCTACCGCGTCAAAGTTTGATTGCTAATAAAAAGTGAGGTCGGGCTCTTTTGTCCCAACCTCTTCTACTGTTCATAAAATTGTTTATAGGGTTTATTAAAGGCTTCTAAGATATCTGATGGAGTTTCTGCATAAGATTTTATTTCTGTTAAATTTCCTTTAACGATAATCCTCTCAACGGCATTAGCATCTTCACAGGTTACTAAGGTAATTTCTTTAATTCATCACGTTCGTCAATTACATCTACGCGATCAGGAGTTACAATTTTAACTTCTTCAATTTCGTATGTATAAACTTTTTCTTTATCAGTAAGATAAATTTTCATCCCTTTCTCAGCACGAGCTAGAGGAGAAAATAATTTCTTGTCTGCATTTTCACCTGCAAATATCCGGTGACTTGCTAGAGAATAATTTCCTTCCCCCATTACCTGATTGGCTTTCATTGTACCAGCACCATAAAAGAGGTTAACATTATCGAGCCCCTTAAATATTGGTAGGTTCATTTCAAGCTCTGGAATGGCAATCCCTCCAATTACTGGAAGTTGCTGGGAATTCCATTGAGCTGATAGGACTGCTTCAGAGGAAAGTGATTTTACAGAGTCAAAATCGAAATTTCCTTCTGTTTCTTTGTTCTCTTCAATCTCTTCCTTCGTCACTTGACTGACCTGATACTTATTGGTATTCCAAATCATGAACATATCACGAATATTAGCATTGAAGATTAAAGCGACGGATAACAAGATTAGGAATCCTGCCAGTATGTTAATCAGTAGATTCTTACGTTTATTTTTTTTACTTTGATTCTTTTTATGAGACATTATGCTTCACTTTCTGTTTCCTGTTCTGCCCCAACTTCTTCTTTTTCTGCTGCAGCAACACTTGTAAAAGTCACAATTTTAGCATCTTGATCTAGACGCATCACTTTTACTCCCATAGTTGAACGTCCCGTTTGTGAAATATTGGCAACATTTGTTCGAATCATGACACCTGTGTCAGTGATAATCATCAGGTCTTCTTCACCGTTTACTGTTAAGAGACCAGCCAGAGGACCATTTTTTTCGGTAACATTGGCTGTTTTCATTCCCTTACCGGCACGCCCTTTTGTTGGGTATTCAGTCGCAACTGTACGCTTACCGTAACCTTTTTCAGTAATAATAAGGACCTCATCTTGATCAGTAATCACTCTTGCTCCAACTACTGCATCCCCTTCACGGAGATTTACACCTTTAACACCTGTAGCACTACGACTCATACTGCGAACTGAAGACTGGTTAAAACGAACTGCATAACCTAACTTAGTTCCGATAATGATGTCAGTATCTTCTTGAGTAAGAAGAACATTAATCAACTCGTCCTCATCTTTCAGATTGATAGCTTTGAGACCATTTTGACGAATGTTGGCAAAATCTTTGACGCTGGTTCTCTTAACGATACCCGCACGAGTTGTAAAGAAGAGATATGCATTGTCACTACGTTCTGATTCGACATTGATAATAGTCTGAATACTTTCTCCCTCATCTAGTTTCAAGAGGTTAACAACAGGCAAGCCTTTAGCTGTACGACCGTATTCAGGAATTTCATATCCCTTCAGTCGGTAGACACGCCCCTTATTGGTAAAGAAGAGCAAGTGATCATGAGTACTTGTTGAAACCAACTCACGAACAAAATCATCATCCTTAACTCCAGTACCTTGAACCCCACGTCCACCACGTTTTTGAGCGGTGAACTCGTCTTGGTCCAAACGTTTGATGTAGCCTTTGTTTGATAGAGTGATAAGAACATCAGACTCTTCAATCAAGTCTTCATCTTCAAGAGTCAAAACTTCTCCGACCATCAATTCAGTACGACGTTTATCACCAAATTTACGCTTCACTTCATCAAGTTCTTCTTTGATGATTTGGGCTACACGTTCTGGTTTAGCCAGAATATCTGCCAAGTCAGCAATCAAGGCAATGAGTTCATCATACTCTGACTGAATCTTATCACGTTCCAAACCTGTCAAACGGCGAAGACGCATATCAAGAATTGCCAAACTCTGACGTTCAGATAGCTTGAACTTGCTCATCAATTCTGCTTGGGCTTCTGCATCAGTTTCACTGGCACGGATAATACGGATAACTTCATCAATATGATCCAGAGCAATCAGCAAACCTTCCAAGATGTGTGCACGCGCTTCAGCCTTCTCTTTGTCAAATTGAGTACGACGAGTCACTACTTCATTTTGGTGCTCGATATAAGCATCCAAGATTTGACGAAGAGACAGAATCTTTGGTACACCATTCTGGATAGCCAGCATGTTAAATCCAAAGCTAGTCTGCATTTGAGTCATCTTGAACAAGTTGTTCAAAATAACATTGGCAGACGCATCACGTTTCACTTCGATAACAAAGCGAACACCCTCACGGTTTGATTCGTCACGAACGGCAGTAATTCCTTCGATACGTTTTTCTTGAACTAAACGCACAATATGTTCATGAACTTTGGTTTTATTAACCATGTATGGAAACTCTGTTACAACGATACGTTCGCGACCAGTTTTAGTTTCCTCGATTTCTGTACGAGAACGAAGGACAATAGAACCTTTACCAGTCTCATATGCCTTATGAATACCTGATTTCCCCATAACAAGGGCACCAGTTGGGAAGTCTGGACCAGGTAAGACCTCCATCAAGTCCTTGGTCGTAACTTCTGGATTATCCATGACCAGTTTTACAGCGTCAATTGTTTCGCCCAAGTTATGTGGCGGAATATTAGTCGCCATACCAACAGCAATACCTGTAGCCCCATTGACTAAGAGGTTGGGGAAACGAGCTGGGAGAACCAAGGGTTCACGTTCATTGGCATCGTAGTTATCAACGAAATCAACTGTATTTTTATTGATATCGCGAAGCATTTCAAGAGCGATCTTACTCATACGTGCTTCGGTATAACGCTGAGCGGCAGCACCATCACCGTCCATGGAACCAAAGTTACCATGCCCATCTACAAGCATATAACGGTAGCTCCACCATTGAGCCATACGAACCATGGCTTCGTAGATAGATGAGTCTCCGTGTGGGTGGTATTTACCCATAACATCCCCTGTAATACGGGCAGATTTCTTATGAGGTTTATCAGGGGTAACTCCTAATTCGTTCATTCCGTACAAAATACGACGATGAACTGGTTTCAATCCATCTCGAACATCAGGAAGGGCCCGCGATACGATAACACTCATGGCGTAGTCGATAAAGCTAGTCTTCATCTCCTTTGTCAGATTGACATTCACTAAATTTTTATCTTGCATTAACAAATGCCTCATTTCACTATTAGTAATTAGTAATATTATACCATAGTTTAGCCTAGATTTCAGGCTTCTGACACCTCTAAAACGTTTACATGAATAACTGAAGGGTCTATCCGTGACAAAGCTATCTAAAAGTGATAGAATGAAATCAAATGGGGAATTTCCCTTAAAAAAACAAAGGAGATGTTTAGACAAATGACAGCAACTAAACAACACAAAAAAGTTATCCTCGTCGGTGACGGTGCCGTAGGTTCTTCTTATGCTTTTGCCCTCGTTACACAAGGAATTGCACAAGAACTTGGTATCATTGAAATTCCACAATTGTTTGAAAAAGCAGTTGGTGATGCTGAAGACCTTAGCCACGCGCTTGCTTTTACTTCACCTAAGAAAATCTACGCAGCTAAATACGAAGACTGTGCGGATGCCGACCTTGTAGTTATCACTGCTGGTGCTCCACAAAAACCAGGTGAAACTCGTCTTGACCTTGTTGGTAAAAACCTTGCTATCAACAAATCAATCGTTGAACAAGTTGTTGCATCTGGATTTGACGGTATCTTCCTTGTTGCTGCTAACCCAGTTGACATCTTGACTTACTCAACATGGAAATTCTCAGGTTTCCCTAAAGAACGCGTTATCGGTTCAGGTACTTCACTTGACTCAGCTCGTTTCCGTCAAGCACTTGCTGAAACTATCGGTGTTGATGCACGTTCAGTTCACGCCTACATCATGGGTGAGCACGGTGACTCTGAGTTTGCAGTTTGGTCACACGCTAACGTTGCCGGTGTAAAATTGGAACAATGGTTACAAGCTAACCGTGACTTGAATGAAGCAGATCTTGTTGAACTCTTCATCTCAGTTCGTGACGCTGCTTACTCAATCATCAACAAAAAAGGTGCAACCTACTACGGTATCGCAGTTGCCCTTGCTCGTATCACAAAAGCTATCCTTGATGATGAAAATGCGGTTCTTCCACTTTCAGTATTCCAAGAAGGTCAATACGGAGTTGAGAATGTCTTTATCGGTCAACCAGCTATCGTTGGTGCGCACGGTATCGTTCGCCCAGTTAACATCCCATTGAACGACGCTGAAACTCAAAAAATGCAACTTTCTGCTCGTGAATTGCAAGAGATTATTGACGAAGCATGGAAAAATCCTGAATTCCAAGCAGCTTCAAAAAACTAATTTAAGTTAAAAAAATGTCTAGACGGTCTGTCTAGACATTTTTATATTATGTGACTATTAGTTCTTCTCGATACGTGAGTTGGGAGCCAAATAAACTACCCGCTATGCGGGTGCGCGTCGAAGGTTATACCCAAAAAACTCCAAACACGATACAATAAAGGTGTTTAAGCCAATTGTAAAGCGAAAGGGAAAAAATATAGCACAAAAGGCACATCGTTTATCGCAAACAAAGTGGCACTGTTCTATCACATTGTGTTCACCCCTAAGTATAGACGAAAAGTCATCTATAATCAATATTGAAGTAGTTTAGGTGAATTATTTCATCGCTTGTGTAGTTATAAAGGAGTTGAAATTATCGAAGGACACTTGATGCCAGACCATGTACATATGTTAGTAATTATTCCACCAAAGATAAGTGTTTCGAGCTTCATGGGTTATTTAAAAGGTAAGAGTGCACTCATGATGCTTGACAAACACGCTAACCTCAAGTATAAGTTTGGGAATAGACATTTCTGGACGGAAGATTATTATGTGAGTACAGTAGGGCTTAATGAAGTCACCATTAAGAAATATATTCAAGAGTAAAGAAAGTATCCAGTGGATGACCTCTTAACGAGTATGACAATTTGAGAACGAGTAAAGCATGATATAGTATTAGATAAATTAAGTGTAAAAGAATATGATGATCCCTTAGGGATAGTGCTAAGTAATACTAAAACCTCTTTGAGAGTCAAGAGCAATAAGACTTGAACAAAGTGAAAGCCAACGTCTTTAGGCGCTGGCTGGTAATTTGGGCTTATAGCCCTGGGACAAGAGGTTGAGACAAAAGTCCTAGCCTCTCAATTGTCTTTGGATTGTCGAGCAAGACGCAGTGGTTGAGTGGGCTCTACTACTGATTTCATCAGATTTTACAGCCCTACTCAACTGTGCGGAGGTGGGACGACGAAATCGAATTCTAACGAATTACCGATTTCTGTCCCACTCTCTATGATTTCATTACTTTATTTCATTTGAGCAAATGCTGCTTCTGCATCTGCATTACTAATCGCTCCTAATTGAATCTTAGCAATTTTACCTTGTGAATCAATTAGATACTCTGTAGGGATGCTTCGAATTTGATAGGCTTGAAAAACAGCTCCTTTTGTATCATACAAAACAGGAATGTCTTTATAGCCTTGTTCCTCAAACCATTGTGGAAATTGCTCTACAGTTTTTTCACCTTGAAGTCCTGGCGCAATGACAGATAAAATTTCGAAATCACGATCTTCCTTAGCAGCAAGCTCCATCAATTCTGGCATACTCTTCTTACATGGTCCACACCAAGATGCCCAAAATTTAATATAGACTTTTTTACCTTTATAGTCAGATAATTTCACTTCTTTTCCATCCATAGATTGAAGGGTAAAATCAGGTGCTTCTGCTCCAATAGCTGCTTGCTTCACAGTTGTTTGCTGCTGCGGTTGACTTGTTTGATTTTGTTTACTTGATTTTTCCTCTTCCTTGCCACAAGCAATCAGAAGTAAGAGAGACAAGAAACCAAGTCCAAAATAGATAATTTTTTTCATAGATAACTCCTTTTATCCTAATATTCCAGATAAGACATTTAACTGTCCCAACATTAATAAAATTCCCATGAGAATGATCAATAAACCACCAATTTTCTTCAATAAGACTATGTGGGACTTGATTCTACTAAAATAGGGCATGACAAGACCTGATGCCAAGGCTAATACTAAAAATGGAAGCGCCATTCCGAGAGTATAAATGAGGGTTAATAGGGCCCCTTGTAGAGCTCCATTTCCTCCTGACGCAGCCAGTGCTAAAACAGAACTTAAAACTGGACCGATACATGGAGTCCAACCAAAGCTGAAACTGATTCCCAGTAAAAAGGCCGACAGATATTTACTAGACTGTTTTTGATTAAATGTTACAGTTTTTTGTACCTCCAATTTTTGCAGATGAAAAATTTCCATCTGATGCAATCCCAGTATGATAATCATGATTCCCATAACATAACGGAACCAGTCAGCATAAAGTAAATTCCCAAGGAATCCTGCTCCAAATCCAAGAATAAAGAAAATGAGAGAAATACCAGCAATGAAACAAAGGGTACGAATCAATCCTGACCAGGCAACATCCTTACCTAAAAAACGAAATGTCTTTGACTTCTCTTGATCATCTAGCAGGACACCTGCGTAGACTGGTAACAAGGGAAAGATACAGGGAGAAAAGAATGACAAGACCCCAGCTATAAAGACAGAAATAAAAAATAAAATACTTTCCAATTAAGAACCTTCCTTCATATATTCAATTTATATTTTACTACAAAAGAAGATGTTTGTAAGAAATCCGCTACGCAAATTTGATTTCAACTCTAAGATACTAAAAAAGGAGCTCAGCTCCTTTTTTGATTAATAAGTTCCCTCTTCACCTTGACTTGTCAAGATTACAGGACCATCTTTGGTAATAACAAACTGATGTTCGTACTGACATGACAGGCCACCATCAATTGTTTTGTGAGCCCAGCCTGTTTTCATATCTGTATCGATTTCCCAATCACCTGTATTGATCATAGGTTCAATGGTTAAGACCATACCTTCACGAAGGCGAAGACCACGACCTGCGATACCATAGTTTGGCACCATTGGTTCTTCGTGCATAGTTGGACCAACACCGTGCCCTACAAGATCGCGAACAACTCCGTAACCACGACTTTCAGCATATTCCTGAATAGCAGCTCCGATATCTCCGATACGGTTTCCGACAACAGCTTTCTCAATTCCCTTATACATTGCTTCCTTGGTGACATCCATCAAGTTTTTAACTTCTTCTGACGGTTTACCAACAGCATAAGCCCAACAAGAATCAGCTAAACCACCCGTAAAGTTTTGGGTATATTTTTTCATCTGTTCAACGTTGTTAAAATTGAGTTTAGAAACATTAAGGTCAGACTTAGCGATTGGCCCACCAAGAACCATATCAACTTTCAGCAAATCGCCTTCCTTCAAAATATAGTGGCGTGGAAAAGCATGAGCTACTTCGTCATTGAGTGAGCAACAAGTTGCATAAGGATAATCCATCATTGCCCCATCAACACCAATTTGTAGGGGTAGGAAATTTTCTTCTTTACAACGACGACGCACATATTCTTCTACTTCCCACATATCTACACCTGGTTTGATGATGTCACGCAAACCGATGTGAATACTTGCAAGAAAATCGCCAGCCTTATCCATTGCTTCGATTTCTCTAGCTGATTTTAATGTAATCATGTTTTCTCCTAGTTTCTAATTAATTTTTACAGTAACATTTGCTTTTGATACGATTTGATGATTGATATAAATGTCATAGTCAATAATAGCTGACCTTCTCGTATGATGAATAATTCTAGCCTGAATCCGCAAGATATCATCAATCTGAACAGCCTGTAAAAAGTAAATCAACATTTGTTCAATGATGAGGTTCCGTCCGCTATTAACGACCAAATCCTGCGTCATATGGGTCAAAATTTCTGAAAGAACTCCATTTGAAAGAACTCCATTTTTTTCCAACATAAATGGTTCAACTGTAATGACAACTTCGTCATGGTGGTAAGATAACTTCTGACCAACCTGTTCTGAAAATGTTGGTAAAGCTGAAACTTGAGAGCGACTCATCTTTTCCATGACATCTCGTCTAGTAATGACACCAAGTAAAGTTTGATTACTTCTCACAACAGGTACCATTTCAAAGTCTTCAGCAATCATTCTCTGGCTAACGTTAGCGATATTCGTCGCTAAGCCAGTCATATAGACTGTCCTTGTCATGACCTTGTCTATTGTTGTACCTGGTGATTTATCTCCAGCATCACGCATAGTAACTACACCAACAACAACCTGATGCTGATTGATCACAGGGAAACGGCTCGTTCTATTCTTACGAACCAAGTCTAGATAATCTTTGACAGTATCCGTTTCCTGTAGAAAACCATATTCATGACTGGTACGATAGATTTTTTCAACCGTTAAAATATCTGTCTTAATCTGAACATTAGACAAAGCTCTGTTGATCATAGTCGCAATTGTAAATGTATCATGTTTACTGCGCAATACTGGAATATTTTTTTTATTAGCATGGTTCAAAACATCTTCATGAACTTCAAATCCACCTGTTACCAAGACAGCATTTTCATTTTCAAGTGCTAATAACTGAATACGTGTTCGATCTCCTACGATAAGTAAGCCGCCATCATGAAGATAAGAAAGAATATTCTTTTCAGTCATCGCTCCAATGGAGAATTTACTAAATTCTCTATCCAAACCAGCTTGACCAGCTAAAACTTCCGAGCCTGTAACTTCTGCAATTTCTGCGAACGTTAATTTCTCAATAGCTACTTTTTTTGACTTTACACGTACCGTTCCACTTCGAGGACGTGTTTCAACAAGTCCCCTATTTTCGGCTTCTTTGATAGCCCGATAAGCTGTACCATCACTCACTCCCAGCCGATTTGATATACTACGAACACTGACACGCTTCCCAACTGGTAATTCTTCTAAGTAGGCTAATATTTCTTGGTGTTTACTCATTTAGATTTCCTTTTGTATAACGGAATTCTAGATAATCCCGCATCTTTCGGGTATAACGATCGCTACCCTTAAAACGACGATAAAGAACAAAATCTGATTTCTCTGCTACTTTTTGACTAGCAACATTTTCTAGATGTGTCACAATCGAAAGTTGCTTCAACGCAAACTCGTTCATGGATAAATCTCGTAATTTGGTAACTGCTTCAGTCATATAACCCTGAGACCAATAGTTTTTCTTTAAAAAATAGCCAATTTCTGCTTCTTTCTTAATTTCATCAAGCTTTTCAAACTTGATAGCTCCAAGCATTCTTTGCTCTTTTTTATCACAAATAGCCCAAATCCCCAAAGGTGATTTCATAAAATAATTGGCAAGAGCATACTGACTTTCTTCAATACTTGCTTGTGTAGGAAAGATAAATTGAAGATTTTCAGGATCTGATGCAAGTTGATGAAAATCATCTACATCTGTAAAAAAGAAGGGACGGAAATATAAACGTTCCGTCTCATAGAAAGAAAATTTTGCTAATTTAGTCCAGATATTCATTGCAATCCTCAAATTGCTAATCTTCGATTAGCTCAATATCTGCTCCAAGATTACGCAATTTTTCAATAATATTCGAGTAGCCTCGAAGGATGAATTCAACATTGGTAATCTCTGTTTTTCCTTCAGCCATCAAGCCAGCAATAACTAAGGCAGCTCCAGCACGTAGATCTGTTGCCTTAACTTTTGCACTTGCAAAGGATTTCCACCCTTATAAAGTATGTGGTCATTTGTTGTTGAAATATCTGCATTCATTTTGGCTAATTCAAAAACATGGTTGACACGTTTTTCATAGATTGTATCAATCAATGTGCCACGACCTTCTGCTTTTAATAGCAAGGGAGTAATAGGCTGTTGAAGATCTGTTGCGAAACCTGGATAAGGAGCTGTCTTGATATTAACAGCCTTTAGATTTGTTTGCTCTTCGACAAAAATACTGTCTTCAGAAACAGTCATGTGAACACCCATTTCTTCAAGTTTAGCAATAAACCCTTCCAAATGCTCATAAAGTACATTGTTGATTCTAATCCCATGACCTACTGCGGCAGCCATTGAGATATAAGTACCTGCTTCAATACGGTCTGGGATGACTTGGTGGCGTGTTCCATGAAGGCAATCTACGCCATCGATAGTAATCATATCAGTACCCGCGCCACGAATGTGAGCTCCCATATTGTTTAATAATGTAGCCACATCAATGATTTCAGGTTCACGAGCAGCATTTTCAATGACTGTTCGACCTTCAGCCTTTACTGCTGCTAGCATTGTATTAATAGTCGCACCAACACTAACAGTATCCATATAGATATGAGCACCATGTAGACGTGATCCTTGGGTTGAGAGATTCATATTATCTCCCTCATAGGTCGTCTTAGCTCCCATAGCTTCAAAAGCTTTTAAATGCAAATCAATCGGACGTGGTCCTAAATCACATCCTCCAGGTAAACCTACGGTTGCTTCACCAAAACGTCCTAAAAGACTACCATAGAAATAATAGGATGCACGCAAGCTATTAATTTTACCATAAGGCATTGGTTTATTTTGAACACCACGAGGATCAATCTCAAGAACATCGTCATATCGCTTGACACTAGCTCCCATGATTTCCATGATCTCAATAAGACTAGCTACATCAGAGATGTCTGGAACGCAATCCAAAATCACAACATCATCTGATAAAATAATGGCAGGAATCAAGGCAACGACACTATTCTTAGCACCACTGATCGTAATTTCACCTTTCAATGGTCTCCCACCGTTAATGACAATTTTTTTCATTTTATACTCTTTCACTATTTATTAAGAAGGTCTTACCCTATATTATACCATATTTCTTACTATTAGCCAATCCTATAAAATAATTAAGCTCAGAACTATCTTAATGTTAAAGACGTTAACAATTGTTATTTCAGATACAATTAGCATATTCATCAAAGCTGGTAAAAACCTTACTCACCTGTATTTTTAAGGTTTGCAACAAATATATTTACTGCACATTTTTAGTTGGAGATTTGTTAAGGAAAGACTGGCTTTACAAGTATATGCAATAATATTCAAACTTTTATAAAATAAAACATTGAACAGATGATATTCTGCAAGAATTTTACATAAAAATCATTCTGGGTAGCAAACTGGTTACCAAAATAAAAAATAGGCTCTCCGAAAACTCGGAAAGCCTTATTTAATGCTAGTTCTAGCTTCCTCGCCTTTACATTTCAAGGCTCGGGATAAAAAGGTTCACTGGACCTTTTTATTTAGCGATTGGGTAAACAGAAACCTGCTTTTTATCGCGTCCTTTACGTTCAAAGCGTACTACGCCTTCAACTTTAGCGAACAAAGTATCGTCTCCACCACGTCCAACGTTTACACCTGGATAGATGTGTGTACCACGTTGACGGTAAAGGATTGATCCACCTGATACAGTTTGTCCGTCAGCTGCTTTAGCTCCAAGACGTTTTGCTTGTGAATCACGTCCGTTTGATGTAGAACCTCCACCTTTTTTGTGGGCGAAAAGTTGCAAGTTGTTAAGAGTCATTTTTAACATAATGTTTTCCTCCGTGTTAGTTTTCTGTGATAACTCTGGTTTGGACGAACTCTGAAGAGTCCTCCGATAAGTTTGCCATACCCAGGAAAAATGATTCAAAAAATAACTGCGTCATTTCTCTCTGGTGTGAAGGAAGGTCTCTAGGAATTTCAACCATCAGATAGCCACCTTCATCTTCGTTTAATTCTAGGATTGGTTCATAGCCTGCAAATTTCTCAATTGAATTGATAAAGTTAATGGCAAGCGTAGAAACCGATGCACACACGACATCAAAGCCGTATTCGCCACTCTCGGCGTGTCCAGTAATTTCCGCACTCCTCAGCTCGCCATCTTCGGCTCTCTCAAAGACTGCTTGTATCATGTGTTCTCCTTAAAATTAAGCGTTGATTGCGTTGATGACAACTTTTGTATATGGTTGACGGTGACCTTGTTTACGGTGGCTACCTTTTTTAGGTTTGTACTTGTAAGTAACAACTTTCTTTTGTTTTCCTTGTTTTTCAACAGTTCCAACTACAGTAGCTCCAGCAACAAGTGGAGTTCCGACAACAGTGTTTTCACCACCAACAAGAACAACTTCGTTAAAAGTAACTTCTTGACCAGCTTCAACGTTCAATTTTTCAACGTAGATTGCTTGACCAACTTCAACTTTAACTTGTTTTCCGCCAGTTTTGATAATTGCGTATGTGCTCATTATGCACCTCCTATGATTTTTTGGGGTTTCCCCGTATTTTTGTGAAGACTCGCCTAGCATCGTGGGACGAACCACTTAAACTTGAAGAAACAAGCAACGATGTTCGTGCGGTTGCACAGGACTGTGCATAGTCAACTCTTCAAGTATAGCATGATTCCTAGTTTTTGACAAGTATTTATCATCGAATTTAAACTTTTTCTCTTATTTTTTTCCTCCAAGATGCAGAAAGCATACTTAGATAAAAAATACTCATCATAATTGGAATTCCTAAAATTGTTTTTTCTTTATAAAATAAGCTCAGATAAGCTGATACAACAACTCCAAAAACGAAACTAGAAAGTAAACTGACAAAGATGAGACCTTCTCTTAAAAAAGGTGTATGTTTTGTGCGAACATATTCTCCAAATGCTAACATGGTTCGTTTGATATTACCGGTCATAAAAGCATTATTGTATGCAATTCCTGAAACTTCACCGAAAGCTGTTGTTACAAGTCCCATGCAAAATGCCAATGGCGGTACTATGTATATATTATCAACAGTCAAGGGAACAAATCCTATAATCAAAGATAAAATAGCTAGTGGAATAAGGGATAGAATTGGTTTTCTTACAATCCGCAACTTTTCTTTATAGACTGTCAGGAGGAATACACCCACCATAAAGGAAATCAAGGTCATTACCTTGGCGCTGGCATCTGAAACATTATCCTGAATGAGACCAACAGAAAGGAGAACAACATTCCCAGTTTGACCTGCGACTAGGGTATTCCCACGTATGATAAAGGTATAGGCATCTACATAACCTGCACAAAAAGTCAAAAAAAGCGCCAATCTTTTTGAATGACGAGAAATTTTTCTCATGGGTAATAATCTCATACTACACTCCTATTTTTTCTGAATCTATTGTACCATTTTTTGATGAAAATTCGAAGAGTCAAATAAAAGATTTGTCTCCCTTTGGCTAGTTTAGTCTATCTGTGATATAATGAAAGCAATCATTACTTGTAGAAAAGGAGATTTCATGCTAAAACTTGGTATTATCGGTACTGGTGCAATCAGTCACCACTTTATAGAAGCTGCCCATGCTAGTCAGGAATTCCAGTTGGTGGCTGTTTATTCAAGAAAGTTAACGACTGCTCAGCAATTTGCTAGTTCCTATACTGATGTTAAACTATTTGATAATTTAGAGGATTTCTTCCAGTCTGAACTTGATGTCGTTTATATCGCAAGTCCAAATTCTCTGCACTATTCTCAAGCCAAGGCGGCCTTGTCTGCTGGAAAGCATGTTATCCTTGAAAAACCTGCTGTAACTCAACCCCATGAATGGCAGGATTTGGTTAAAACAGCTAAAGAAAATCAATGTTTTATCTTTGAAGCTGCTCGTAACTATCATGAGGAAGCCTTCATAACTGTTAAAAATTTCTTAGCAGATAAGCAGATTTTTGGAGCAGACTTCAATTACGCAAAATACTCTTCTAAGATGCCTGATCTCCTTGCTGGAAACACCCCAAATGTGTTCTCAGACCGTTTTGCTGGCGGGGCTCTCATGGACTTGGGGATTTATCCGATCTATGCTGCGGTTCGCTTGTTTGGAAAACCGACTCATGCAACTTATCAAGCTCAGCAGCTTGATAACACCATTGATCTAAATGGAGACGGTGTCTTGTCATATCCAGAATTTCAAGTTCATATCAAGGCAGGTAAAAACATAACCTCTAATTTGCCTTGTGAAATATATACAACCGATGGAACCTTGACACTCAACACCATTGAGCATGTTCGCTCAGCAATTTTTACAGATCATCAAGGGAATGAAACACATCTACCTATTCAGCAGGTACCTCACACCATGACTGAGGAAGTCTCTGCTTTTGCAAACATGATTAACCAACCAAACCAGGTACTCTACCAATTCTGGTTAGATGATGCGACACACGTCCACGACCTACTTTACACCATGCGCCAGGATGCTGGCATTAGATTTGAGGCAGAAAAATGAAAACCAAACTACCTACAGAATGGCAAGAATTGATTGATCAACTGGGGTTCCAAGAATTCACTCCCATTCAAGAACAACTTTTTGAGCCTATAACAGAAGGTGAAAATCTTCTAGGAGTCAGCCCAACTGGAACAGGAAAGACTTTGGCCTATCTCCTACCAAGTCTTCTCAAACTCCAAAAGAAAAAAGCCCAACAACTCTTGATTTTAGCGCCTAATACTGAGCTTGCTGGACAAATTTTTGACGTCACTAAAACCTGGGCTGAGGCTATCGGATTAACAGCTCAGCTATTTCTATCAGGTTCGAGCCAGAAACGCCAAATCGAACGTCTCAAAAAAGGACCAGAAATTCTTATTGGAACACCTGGTCGTATCTTTGAACTTGTCAAATTAAAAAAAATCAAGATGATGAACGTGGAAACTATCATTCTGGATGAATTCGACCAACTACTTGATGATTCTCAAATTCATTTTGTGGAGAAGATTACCCACTACGCACCTCGTGACCACCAACTCATCTACATGAGTGCCACTACCAAATTTGATCAAGATAAGATCGCACCTAACACGCGCACCATTGACCTCTCGGATCAAAAGTTAGACAACATCCAACACTTCTACATGCAGGTAGACCAACGTCACCGCGTAGATATGCTTCGTAAACTGGCACATGTTGAAGATTTCCGTGGTCTTGTCTTCTTTAATAGCTTGTCAGACCTTGGTAGTGCCGAGGAAAAATTGCAGTATCGTGATGTTTTAGCAGTTTCGCTAGCTAGCGATGTCAACGTTAAATTTAGAAAAGTTATTCTAGAAAAGTTCAAAGATAATCAACTAACACTACTTCTTGCGACAGACCTTCTTGCTCGTGGTATCGATATTGATAGCCTAGAATGCGTGGTTAACTTTGACGTCCCTAGAGATATTGAAACCTATACTCACCGTGCTGGACGTACAGGACGTATGGGTAAAGAGGGCTATGTGATCACACTTGTAACTCATCCCGAAGAAATCAAGAAACTGAAGAAATTTGCAAGTGTACGTGAAATTGTCTTGAAAAATCAAGAACTGTATATCAAATGAGAGTGGGACAGAAATCGGTAATTCGTTAGAATTCGATTTCGTCGTCCCACCTCCGCACAGTTGAGTAGGGCTGTAAAAGCTGATGAAATCAGCGTAGTAGAGCCCACTCAACCACTGCGTCTTGCTCGACAATCCAAAGACAATTGAGAGGCTAGGACTTTTGTCCCAGCCTCTTTTCTTAACCCCAGGTAATTTCTAAACGGTAGTTGGCAAAAGCGACTCCCTCTTTGTTTTGTAGTTGATAGACTAATTCAATCATTTGCTCAACAACTTGATAATGACTTGTTTGAATAACAAACTCCTGCATTCCCATAGGTGTTGGAATATAGGCTAAACTATCAAATCCCTTAAGAAAACGCATGATGGTTTTAGGGTTGGAAAATCGAGACATTACCAACTCTGTATCATTAAATTTGAGCACCACTTTTTCCTTGTCCTCATTGTAAAAAAGGAGATAGGAAAAATCACCTTTCTCACGTAGTTCAACATCATAGAGTTGGTCAATCACTTCCAACTGATCGTCAAACTGAATTTTATTTCTCATTCGAATTTTCACTACAATTCCTCTTTCTTAACTCTTATCCCTACTATTTTACCAAAAACTGTAGCTTTTTGCTATAATGGTTTTATGAATGAAAAAGTATTTCGTGACCCTGTTCACAACTATATCCACGTTAATAATCAAGTCATTTATGACCTGATCAATACCAAAGAATTTCAACGACTTCGTCGAATCAAGCAGCTCGGAACATCCAGTTATACCTTTCACGGTGGAGAACATAGTCGTTTCTCTCACTGTCTGGGTGTTTACGAGATTGCACGCCGCATCACAGAGATTTTTGAGGAAAAGTATCCTAAAGAATGGGATCCTTCCGAGTCCCTCTTAACCATGACTGCAGCCCTGCTTCATGACCTAGGACATGGTGCCTATTCGCATACTTTTGAAAATCTCTTTGACACTGACCATGAGGCTATTACCCAGGAAATTATCCAAAGCCCTGAGACAGAAATTCACCAGGTTCTTTTACAGGTAGCTCCAGATTTCCCAGAAAAGGTAGCTAGCGTCATCAGTCATTCTTATCCAAATAAGCAGGTGGTTCAACTCATTTCCAGTCAGATTGATGCAGATCGGATGGACTACCTCTTGCGTGATTCTTACTTCACAGGTGCTTCTTATGGAGAATTCGACCTGACACGTATCCTACGGGTTATTCGTCCAATTGAAAACGGAATTGCCTTTCAACGAAACGGCATGCATGCCATCGAAGACTATGTTCTTAGTCGCTATCAGATGTATATGCAGGTTTATTTCCATCCTGCTACACGTGCTATGGAAGTCCTTCTTCAAAATCTTCTGAAACGTGCTAAGGAACTTTATCAGGAAAACAAGGACTTCTTTGCGCTTACATCACCACATCTACTGCCATTTTTCGAAAAAAATGTTAGTTTAGCTGACTATCTGGCTCTTGATGACGGTGTGATGAATACCTATTTCCAACTCTGGATGACCAGTCCTGACAAGATTTTAGCTGATCTGTCACAACGCTTTGTCAACCGCAAGGTCTTTAAATCCATTACCTTTTCACAAGAGGACCAAGACAAACTTGCTAGCATGAGAAAATTGGTTGAGGACATCGGCTTTGATCCCGACTACTACACTGCTATTCATAAGAACTTCGACCTCCCTTATGATATCTATCGTCCCGAATCTGAAAATCCACGGACACAGATTGAGATTTTACAAAAAAATGGAGAACTAGCCGAACTCTCTAGCCTGTCTCCTATCGTCCAATCCCTTGCTGGCAGTCGCCACGGAGATAATCGTTTTTATTTTCCGAAAGAAATGTTAGACCAAAACAGCATCTTCGCAAGCATCACCCAGCAATTTTTACACTTGATCGAAAATGATCATTTCAAACCAAATAAAAACTAAAAGAGGAATTATATGAGTATTAAACTAATCGCCGTCGACATCGATGGAACCCTTGTCAACAGTAAGAAGGAGATCACTCCTGAAGTATTTGCCGCTATTCAAGATGCCAAACAAGCTGGTGTCAAAGTTATGATTGCAACTGGACGTCCTATCGCTGGCGTTGCCAAACTTCTAGATGACTTGAAATTAAGAGATGAAGGTGACTATGTAGTGACCTTCAACGGTGCCCTAGTCCAAGAAACTGCTACAGGACATGAGATTATCAGTGAATCCTTGGCTTATGAAGATTATCTAGATATGGAATTTCTCAGTCGCAAGCTCGGTGTCCACATGCATGCCATTACCAAGGACGGCATCTATACTGCTAATCGCAATATCGGAAAATACACCGTACACGAATCAACCCTCGTCAGCATGCCCATCTTCTACCGTACACCTGAAGAAATGGCTGATAAGCAAATTGTCAAATGTATGTTCATAGATGAACCAGAAATTCTCGATGCTGCAATTGAAAAGATACCAGCTGAATTTTACGAACGCTACTCCATCAACAAATCTGCTCCTTTCTACCTTGAACTCCTTAAAAAGAATGTGGACAAGGGTTCAGCCATCACTCACCTAGCTGAAAAACTAGGATTGACTAAAGATGAAACCATGGCGATTGGGGACGAAGAAAATGACCGCGCCATGCTCGAAGTCGTTGGTAATCCTGTTGTCATGGAAAATGGAAATCCAGAACTCAAAAAAATCGCCAAATACATCACTAAATCTAATGACGAATCTGGCGTAGCCTATGCCATTCGTACATGGGTACTGTAAAAGGAAAGAATAGACGAAAACCGCTCAGCAGAGCGGTTTTTTCCATATTTTCTTTAATTCCACCTTATTGTGAAATAATAAATGCAGTTGTCTAACCGATGATTGATAGACAAGTTTTACATTACCAATCACTTGATGATCCACCACCATCAAAACCACCACCAGACCAATCATTACTCGACCAAGAAGACGAGGAATCACTGTCATTTTTAACAGGATACTTATCTTTATTTTTCCTATAGAAAACTCTTAATTCTTTTTGAGACCAGGATCCATCATTTAAAAAAGCAGTATCATAAGGATACAATTTATCAGAACCTTCATACATTTTATTAGATTTTCTTTTTCTATTTGAAGAAGTTCCATACATGAAAAAATCTGATAAATAAACAAAAGCCGAAATTAATAAAGTAACGATAGAGATGATTCCCACCCATATAATACCACTTTCTACTTTTCGCCATGCTTTTTTAACGAATCCTAGTAAAGGATTATTCTTTTCTATAGGAACCGTACTTATACTATATTCATGAGACGAAATACTTTCTATAATATCAATAACAGCTCCGTCATAGTCTTTGGCTCGCATCTTATCACGAGAGGCATCTAATATTTTCTTAGCCTTTGCATCGGTCAACGTAGCAGCCAAGTGATTAGATGTTTCAATACGAAACTTTCTATCTTTTATAGCAATCAATAATAATGCACCCTTATTTGAATCCGAATAGCCAATTTTCCATGATCTGGCAATCGTATTTGCTGACTTTTCTAAAGATTCACCTTCCAAGCTATCAACTATATAAATAGCAATCTGAGTATCAGATTTACTATTTAATTCTCTTAGTCTATCTGAAACAACACTTGATAAATAATGATTTGGATCATAAATACCATTAGAAGGTCTATCTGGAATAACAATATCTGCTCGAACAGATCCTATCAAAAATAGCAGTGCTGTGATTAAAGACGCTAGAATTAAAGATAATTTTTTCATAATATACACCAATTTCATTAACGTTCAGTAATTCTCATTACATAAATTTCTTCTATAATTCCCTGTTCAAAAGCTAATTATGACTTTCGAATCCTTTCCTTACTAGTTCTTAAATTTATTTATTGAAATTTTCAAATTTATCAATATTACAGATTGTATTCATCTACACATTGTTTTAAGTATAGTCATTGTATCACCTTTAGTACTGTAATTCAATACGAATAAATAATAAAAATAGACCAGCTTCCTGATCTACTTTATTCTATAATCATTGGCCAAAAATATAATTTTTGGTCAAAAATTTGAGTCATGATTTGGTCAAAAAGATAAAAAAATACTAAATTATTTTTAAAAATGAACTTGTGATAATTGCCTTTAAATAAACATTTTGAATTTTCTTTGTCTTTCTTTACATTACTAAAAATGCCCCCTGCAGGAACCAAAAAACAGGTCTCAAAACCTTATTTTAAAGCCTTTCTGTCTTACTTGGTCAATTTTTGGTCAAAATTTTTGCTTTCTTTTTCTTCCTTATCCAGCATAAATTTTCTAATCAATTCATACTCCTTATCAATTACTTCTTGCAATACATGACCATAAGTTTTAATAATCTGTTGGATATCTTTATGCCCTAATAATCTTGCAACAACCCAGATGTCAATCCCTTTAGCTAGAAGGTAAGAACCGTAGGTATGCCGTCCTGCTGTCGCTGTCATTTCCTGATTACCAATTTCAAGTTCTGATAAACAAGCTCTCAAACTTTTATTCAATCCCGAATTTGTAGGTATTTTATACCTTCTATCATAGAATACTAAATCATGTTTCTTTAATTCTTCACGATCAAATAGTATCTTTTCTTGTTCAATTTGTAATGTTTTTAAAACAAGAAACAAATCATCATCAATCGGAATTTCTCTTATAGATGTTTTTGTTTTAGGAGGTACAAATTCTTGCCGATCCCCTACAAATCGCCTATATGTTCGAATTGACTTATTTTCAAAATCTATATCAGACCAGCAGACAGCCATACCTTCTCCCACCCTAAATCCTGTTTTAAACAAGAAGTATAATAGATATGGTATTACTGATTCTCTATAATTGAATTTGCCTTTCAAATGAGACAACAATTTCTTATATTCTAAAATACTATGAATATATTTATCATCTACATCGCCAGATTCTAAACCAAATATTTTCACATCTTCTGTAATATCGGTTATCTGCAAGCCACCTCGTTTACTAAATTTTATTGTTGATCTTATATCTGCATTTATTCTTCGCAAGTGATCAGCAGTCACCTTTTTCCCATATTCATTTAATCGTGACTGATATTCTTGATGATTTATACTCATTGCTGGTATATCTGAGAATATTTTTTCTATTGCTTGACCTCTTGCATAGTACGTATCTATCGTGGAACTTGCCTTTTCTGATGGAAGAATCACTAAATTATACCAATCCTGCCACAACTCATACAGTGTAGACTTACTATCAAATCGTATTGTATAGTTTGATTGAAATAATTTCCTCTCTTTTTCTTGCGCTTCATTCATTGCTTCTCGTTTAGTTCTAAAACCCGAATTTGTCGCAATAACATTACCTTGCTTATCAAAGATACGGTAATCCCAAAGTTTGTTTTTTCCACGCTGTCTGTAACTTGCCACACTAACTCCTTTCTGAATGGCAGTCATCACCATTCTATTATAACATTAATAATATTTTTTGATAATTTTTATCAAAATATTCCCTTGTTTTTCTTGCTAAAAATCTATAAGGTGATCCCTTACTTTTCGGATATAAGACAAATCCTTCTTTATTTTGCTCAATATCTAATTCATTTTTTATTGTTGGATTCAATAAAATATCATTGACCAATTTTGTTTTACTAATAGACAATAATTCCTCAACCTTATCAATAGTCCACCATTGACCAATTTCTTCTTTCTGTATTAAATCTAGATACTCGGAACGACTGATCAAAACCATATTGGAAGGAATTGGAACTTCAATATTAAATACTTGTTTCGACTCTTTCATTTACTACTCCTTAAACAACAGCAAAAAAAAAACAAGCCATTTCTGGCTTGAATTTATTTTCTTAATACGCACTTTTTTGATATTCATCCCATAAAGCTTGAAGATCATCTGCATTTTCTAAAACATACTGCCTTACAATCTTCATATCTTTTGATTTCAATCTACCATCTCGAAGCTCTCCAGTCAAAAACATTGAACCTACTTCCTCACCATGGATATAGATATGAATATGTGCCTTCTGACCTTTATGATTATGCTCATTCGGACGAATCTCAATACCATACTTCAAAAAAGAATACTTAGGCATGTAACAACCCCACGTAGTCCTTCCACGTTTCAAGGTAGTTATCACGATTCAATTCAATTTGTTTTTGAGCAAACCGAATATCATAATCAGCCAAGTCCAAGTCCTCTAAGACTTCACCTGTAAGAATATTAAAAGTTCCAATCAATTCTTCATCATCATACATACGTAAAATAGGGTTATTGGGATTTTTAAAAATATCCTCTTTTGTGACTTCTAGATTTGTAACACCAAATTCTTTAATCATGATTCCTTCTCCTTTCACTTTCTTTTATTATATCACATTTTCAATTATTTTATAATTGTTCTAACAACTTCTCTATATCAGGAAAATAAGTATAAGCTACTCCTTTACTAAAATCAAAAGAGTAGCCTTCCTCAACTGACACAGATACACTCGCATAATTTCTTCTTGGTAATTTTTTATTAGCATGACTCCCTTCAAAATCATAAATAACTTTAACAAACTTCGCATTTTTTATAACTTCAACTATCATAGTTTCAATACCATGATCAGTTACAGAGTCAGCAATAAACTCTAAAAATTCCTGATTTTCACCCAACCTACTAGCTAACTTCACAGCATAGATTTTTAATAATTCTTCTTGATCCATTTTAACTCCTTAAACAAGCAAAAAACAAGGCAAGTCTTACCCTGCCTTGACTAATTTTGTGCTACTTTACTTTTCTTTTTCCAAAAAATGTTGCAATCAAACCAACAAATCCCCAAATAGTTGCAAATATTGTGCTAGCTGTTCCAGTATTTGGAAGAACTTTTAGTTCCCCTTCCTTATCTTTCAAAGCGATTGTTCCATCTTTCTGTTTGACTGCTCCTACTTCATAAGGATCTTTTTCTACATAATTGCCTTCACTTTCTTCTACAACTACTTTGCCTTTATTAGTGCCTACAATCTTATATCCTGTATTTGTTTCGATAGGTTTTTCCTTAATTTCTTCTTTAGTCACATTCAAGGGTTTAGGTTCTTCTTTTTCTTTTACTCCAACATTATCCTCTGCCTTTTGTTTTTGTTCCTTCACTTCTGGAGTATCTTCTTTATTTGGTTTCGTATTTTCTTCTCCCTCCTTTGATTTATCCGAAGTTGAATCAGAAGATTTTTGATCTCCTTGTTTATCATCACCCACATTTTCAACAGGCTTTTCTTCTTTAGATTTATTGGTAGAAGGACTTGTTGGCTCCACAACTACTCCTGTATGATCGTGTTCCTGATTCTTATTAGTATCTTTTCCAAGTTCATCAGATGATTTACCTTCTTTTGGTTGTTCTGTTGGCATTATCGGCTCTACAACTACTCCTGTACTATCCTTGTCCTCTTTTTTATCCACACTTCCACCCAAATCTAGATTTTCATTTACTGTTGGCGCTGTAGACTCCTTAGGAGCTTCTGCAGTTTTTTCTGAAACTACTAAACCTGAATTATCATTTGGAGTTGAACTATTTCCACCCAAATTAATTTCGTCTGCTAAAATTCCATTTGCGACTGAACTCAATACAGCCACTGACAACAATGTTACAAATTTTTTATTCATATTTTTCCTCTTTTCTTATTTACCAATTACATATAAAAAGTTTTTTGCTTGGTCAGCAGTAAAGACACGATAATCAGTAATTCCTGTTCCTTGCATTGGTTGAATCACATTACATTCAGAAATCAATATCGAGCCATCATCTTTAACATCTTCTACAAAGGCAACATGACCATAGGTTGCATGACTACCTGCTTGCCCTCCTTGAAACGAAACAGCAGAATGTTTAGTCGGTGTATTTGTCACCTCATACCCAGCCTTATGTGCCCAATCCTGACCATTTCCCATATACGGATCAAAGTTTATTCCAAATTCTTTTGCCCTATTGAAAACATACCAAGTACATTGACCATAAGGATAAGACTGCGTGATATAGCCATCTTGATTTATTTCCTTATCAATTGAAAAACCACTAGGTAATTCAGTTGAAACCTGACCAAATGGCACATCTACGCTACCTGCTATTGCATTGCTACTTGATGAACCGTCTGATTCAATCGTACCTTTAAAGACTTCATACCACTTCTTACTGTCCTTTTCTAGTTTCTCTAGTTTTGTTTGTCCGTCTGATAACAATACACCTTCATAATGTTCAGACCAATACTTGGCACTTTCAAAAGGATCAGTTGCCTTTTGCATATAATCTTTGACTTTTTTATAGCCATGATTTAATTCATAGCTCATTAGTTCTAGCTCTACTGTACTATCCAAAGCACGAGAACTTGCATTTCTCCATCTATCACCATTGATAGTATTATCCCAACCTGACCATTGGAAATATCCAGCAACCCCACCTGAAGGATTCGTTAGTTTAGGATCAAATCCACTTTCTCTTTCAGCATTTGCAAGAGAACCACTAGCACCCTCTAAAGTAAATTTCTCTTTAGATAGTTGCCAGTTAAGAATCTTAATGACATCTTCTGCACGTTCCACCGAGATATTCGCTTTTTGAGCTACTTCTTGTGCTGTTAAACGTGTTCTCTTTCCAGTCGTACTATCAGATGAACCACCAGCAGAAACAACTCCAATAACGCTTGAAATCAATAATATAGTTACAAATAATGAAAGAAGTGTAGCTGTTAATAAACCAATATTTTTAACAGTTTTTTTCTTCATCACTTATTACCTCTTTTAAGCTTTATTTTTTTGTTCAATTTTTGTTTCTCAATCTCTTTAACATTTTTTTCACTTCTTTCACTACTCTCTATATTTTTTCTTTTCGAAGCTTTCTTCGTCTTTCTCTTTACAAATTTTTTCAATGATTGAGGTTGGCTTTCTCTTTGATTAGAACTAGGCTTAGAATTTACCATTTTTGCTACCCAATCGTTTTTCCCATTAATCTTTTTACTTCCTGACGATAAGCTTTTTTTGTCTAACTTGTTGATTATTTGCCTTATTGACAAAAAGTTTTTTTCTTTTTTTCTTTTAATTTTTTTAAACTCTGTAGATTCTTTTATCTTTGAATGAGCTTGCACGAATTTTTATACAGAAAGCTATGGAGCGATTACTTTTTTTCTTTTTGCTGCTGAAACAGTGCCCATTGTACCAGTCCTTATAATTGAAAAACTATCTCTCACACTATCAATAGTTCGCCTAATTCCACCATTAGATGACTCTTTCATATCTAAACTATGAGGAGATAGTGAGTAGCTTTGTTCTTTCGATTCCTTCTGGAAATCTTTTTAAACGAGTTTGCAAAGTGTTTTTTTACCCATTTTTAAACTCCCCCGAACGAATTGACCACCGACTTTAAAAGAATCCTTCCCTGATTTTTGACAATCTTTCTTTCAGTTTTTTTGAACAGATTGAGAATTACTTATTTCTCGACCAATCTTACCAACAGGACTATTGGTTACTCTTGAAAATGCTGATAAAAGCGAATACCTATACTTCCACATTAAGAATAACAAAACACCTTTTAAAAATACCGTAACTAATAAATCCCCACCAAGAATAGTAGATATAAAACTAGTCAATGTATTGTAAAAGAAAGCAAATAATGTAGTTGCTAATAGCATAATAGACGACAAAGCAAGCATTGAAATAGCTTTTTTATTGAATCCAATCAATAAATGATCCATCTTAGGAAACAAACTTACTAGAAGAATAAATGGCAACAATACAATCAGTAAGATAAATACAATCAAGAAAAAGAATCGTGACAATCCGAGCAATAAATAAATCGTTCCCATCACGATAATATCGACATCAGAAGCAAAAGGCATACATAAATTTTAAGCCCCACTCATTTTTTTCAACATCTTATTTTCAGGATCTTTATCTTTGGCAATATCTTTGATTTTCTTTTCACCGACCAAGTGATCTCCGTCACCTTGCTTATAGCTAGCTAAATCTTCAAACTCTTTTTCAGAAAGTACAAACTCCCCTTTATCATTCACAGGAGAGTTCATATACTTATAACCTTTCAACAATGTTTCTGAAAAGTATGTTTCTACTCCATCTTTACTTTCACCAGTTAGCGTTTTGGTGATTTCACCATTCAAAGTTATAGTGGTTGTTCTGAAAGCATCGTAAACATGAGTCAAAAGATATTTATTTTGACCATTAACAGGAAACTGAATAAAATACACTCCAATGCAAGCATAAATCAACAACATTCTTATCAATGTTTTGAAGAAACTTCCTTTTCCAGTCGCAAATATATACAATAGATAGACTGCCATACTAGCACCAACCATATAGATTATTTCTTGACTAAACAAGGAAGAAAATACCTTACTAGAGTTCTTTACAGCTTCATTCAATAATGAAGAAACATCACTCATTGATTCAACAGCGCTATACAATTCTGCAATCACATAGAAAACCAGTTTTCCAACCCAAAACACAGCCTGAACTAGCGAATTAAAAAAGTAGTTGATATTAGAATCAAATCCAAAGAACTTTTTGTCAAAGTATGCTTTACTTGTGAAATCAGACATTCTCGACTTATAATTCTCATAAGTCATCTTACTTTTACTTTCATTCTGCTTTTTTATCTCAGCTTCTTTTTCTTTTGCTTTTTTCGCATTGTCTAAAAGTTCTTTTGTCGATTCAGAACTTTCTTTCAGTTTTGGTTTATTGGTATTCTTATCAAATTCAATAATATTGAAATTATTGTTTGGAAGATAATCTGAAACAGGATTCGCCTTAACCAATATAGGAATAAGGAAGCATGAACAAATAAACACTAGTAAAATATTTTTTCTCATATTCCCCCCTTTAAACTGCAACCAATTCTGTTTCTACTGTTTCAAACAACTCCATCAATTCAGGATAGATTGTACCATCTACTGTAATACGTTCCTTACGACCAAAGGTATCATAATAGATACATTGACCCATTGTTTGATTTTCAAGCCAAGCACGTGACAAATCATCATCTTCTACTCGTAAGTGTTCCAAAATAGCCCCTGTTTCAGAATGTTCAGGAAATGCAAATACTGTACCAAAACCAGTTCCATCTTCGCTTGTTTTCAAGTCTTTTACAGACTGAGTAACCAGCACCAGAAAGTTATTGAATGATCGTCCAGTACGCTTAATACGATTCACTACTTGTCGTCCAGCAGGAGTTGACATAATCTGCCATGCTTCATCAAGGAATAACATTGTTTCCTTATCTTTCTCACGTTCACCAAAAATCGCACAGAAGTATGTCAAAGAATACATAATTGTTAAACTACGTAATTGTGTTTCAGTCATTTCATCTTTATCCGTACCCTGAGGCATATCCAAGCCTGCAATTTCAATGATTGTAATTTTATTATCAACCTTCAAAACATTTTGACTACCATCAGAAAAACAAAGTGACAACAAGGAATTTCTTGAAATCCGTTTAAGGAAATAACCAGCAGTCGCAACATCTTCTTTTTCATTTTTCTCCAATTCATCAAAGACTTGTAACATACCGACTTTCTCACCAGCTTTTCTTCGTTCAAGCACTTTGTCAATCGAATCTAGCAAATATGGTTGAACCTTGATATAGGTATCCTTATCCAATACAGAGCCAACAAGTACAGTTGCTAACTCAGTCAATTCTGCTTCATCTTGTAAGAACGAGAATGGATCAAGCACACCACGATTTTTCTTATCTTTCATATCTAAAGTCACAAATTTAATTGACTCGATATACTCTTGAAGTTCTTTAAATTTTCCTTTTTCTTTTAATTTTTCCAAAACAGATAAAAATTGTTTCTTAATTTCAGATTTTGGATCAACATACAAACTATTCACTTTCAATAAAGAGTGAAAAATAAATAACAACTTAGTCAAGAATGACTTCCCATTTCCAGTTGATCCAGTTATTGCTGTATGAGGATTGCTTGTTTCCTTCCCTTTAACTCCAACCTTGTTAGCTTGTAACAAATTTGAAATACAACATTGGTACTTGAATCAAGAGCATTTTGAAAATCTCCATACCATGAGGAAATCTCGTTATCCACTCGACCAATAGGAAAACCAATTTCTGTTCCAACCTTCTTAGTTGTAAACATTAGATTCTCACACAATCCACGCAGACTCCCATATTGAAGGAATGATTCCCTTCCGTTATCAAGAATTTCTGTCAATCTACTCTTATAGAACAAATAGACTCGATCAGCAACAGCCTTGACAACCTCAACTTCCAACTCTTTCAAACGTGCAAACAGAATATCAAATTTAAGATTCAATTCTTCTAAACTGTCTGCTGTAATTGTCAAAGTATGAAGATAGGTAATCATCAATTCTTTATTATCATGTTTCTCTTGAAAATCTTCTAGCAACTGATGGCTTTCCAAGACTTCAATCTTTTGAACATCATCATTTTCTGCTGTTTCCTCTACCGTATTCCCAAGATTCTTACGTTTGTTTCTTGCCCTTGAAAACAAAGAGAAGAAACCTTTTTGAGTTGAAAATCGAATCTTATAAACACTATCTACAGGAAATTCAAGATTTTGAAGTTCTTCTTGCAAATGAAGATAAGATACATTTTTAGGATAAGAAACAACAGGAATTGTCGCCACGTAACTTGTTTCCTGACCATTAGTCAACTTCAAAGCGTTTCCGTCCACTACTTCAATAATCGTTTCATCTACATTCTCAATAGAGTTTCAAGAGCGATCAACTCACTTTCTTTATCATAGGTTTGACCACCAAGAAAATGAAGTCGATTCAACAATTCCAAGTCAGCTTTCGCAACTTCCTTCACATTCAAGACATGAAGTTTCGTCTGAACCATATCTTTCTGATTCTGCCATATTTTCCACCAATCAATTTTTGGTAGTTCTTCAAAACCAGCCATCTTCAACACATTTTTTCGATAGGTTGCAATTGTCTGCTCAATCGTTAGTTTAAAATCAGAGGTCACATTGACTGACTTTAAAGGAACAACAAGATAATGCTTATACTCAAAAAGGTAGCTAATCTCTTCTTCTAAGCGTGACTTCATTGTAGAAATCACATAGTTTCCCAAAGAACTTGTCCCTTGACCTTGCTCAATATCTTGCGCCAATAAAGAAATCTTCTTCGCCAGTTCTAAATCAATATGTAGCTATGAATACTGACATCATTGTACTCTATGCAGACTAGCCAAACAATTATAGACTAAATCTTTACTTGTTTCTTTTCTTATTATCTTCAATCGTATTGACAATTTGTGACTCAACTTCAAACACGGACAAAACCGTACCATCTTTCAGCAGAATCAAACCATCAGCGATTGACCAAATATTATTCGTTAATTCCACGCCTAATCATTCTCACTTTCTCATGTTTAATGCCTTTACAAATATATATTTCCTTTCTTTGACTATCGTATTCCTTCCAAAAATTTTCAGATACTCATAAATGAATCGAAAAAGAGTTTTACCATCTAACTTGTAATCTGCCAGTAGATTCCCAAATCGCCAACCAGCAAATAGAGAACCCATAAATCGCCAACCCCAATCCAAGTAAGGAATAAAGCCTAGTAAAAACCACACAATGACTAGAATCACTAGGCAATAGACAATCGATGACATCTTAACAGCAAAGGGCAAACTGTAATCATCATTCAATTTATGAACCCACACAGGTTGTCTAAATGCTGTCGTATAGACATATAACTTTTTGTCTTTTCTTTCCATCTAATCTCCTTAATTAAAGATCGTTGACAAATACTTCCAAATTGGTGCTGTAGCTTTCAAAACTGTTTCAGGGCTTTCCATGAAATAGTACAGAAATCCACCGACCAAGCCAATCACAATCAATTTACCTAGTTTTTGATCCTTCCATGCTTCCAAACCTTTTGTAATCGCAAAGTAAGCCAAGACAGGTAGTCCGAGTTTTTGTACTAAAAATTGAAATAATGCCATTTATTTTATTCTCCTTCATCATCTTTCTTGTTATAATCTAATGGAATTGTATGATCCATTTTTTCTACGAAATAGCTATCTTTATCTTCTCGTAATTCAAAGCTAAAGTTCTCACTATGAGTTGTACCTGCAACTTCAAATGTTACTTGCACATAGGCAAGAATCTTACCATCTTTTTCTTTAAAGTATGAGTAATCTAAACTCTTGAATGTCGCACCACCAATAGACTTAATATCTTTGAAATCAAGTCTAGGTTTGCTTGACTTGTTGTATAGTTCTTAAAGAATAGTTCCAAGAAAGAAATCAATTTCTTGCGCTTTCCTTCTTCTAAATCATCTTTAGCAATCAAAGATACCATACTATTCTTTTCCACCCCATCAGCCTTAAAATCACTCACAGGAGTGAACCAGGGCAAGCCAGCAACATAGTATTTTCCATCTTTCTCACCGTAAGGAATTGAAAAATTCAATCCCTACACGTTGACTTTTTATCATCTTTCTTCGTATCATAAACAACACGATAAACAGCGATACCGTCCTTTGCTGTCAGCATTCTTGCACTAACTACTGACATTTCTTGTTTCAACTGACCTTGATTCTTCACATCAGGAACACTACCATAATAGTTATTCAATTTTTGAAACATCATCATCAGTCGAGCCAGCCTGCGAATTGTAAGTGAAATATCGACTTACATATCCATCTAAAAACTGTTCCAATTTTACGGTCAGTTTCTTTCTTTTGTTTCAACGACTGCTGCATTCGATAGTCTTTCATTTACCTTAACAGCACTCTTGATTGAAATAAATATTGTCAAACCACACAGAAAAAAACAAAAAAAGCTAAGCCAAACAAAAAAATCTGATTCGATCTTTTTGACTTACCTTCTTCATCTTGACTTGCTTTTTGTTTTTACTTTTTCGTGGTTTCTTTAATTCAAAGTTTCTCAATATTCTTCCTTTCTAAAAATCAAAGAACAACCTTTCTATAAAATCCTTGGTGAGTATTTAAAATTTCTCCTTGATCCACAAATCCCTGAAAAGCTATTACCCAACTTCCAGTCTCACAGATATAATTGACAACAGATTGATAATCTAATTCTTTTGTTACTTCAAAGAAAGTTTGCGCTTCATCTTTAGAACAAAATCTATAATATGTAGTCACAATTTGAATTACAGGTACATAACGCTGTAATTGAAATTTCACAACAAACTCATCACCATCATACAATTCCAATACCGCTTTCTTAAGCAAATAAACTTCATCCAGCGACATGATTTTATCAACTTCCCAATCCGTAATTCCACAAATGAAAAAGCTATCTCTATCAATTCCTCTTTCATTTATTCTTTCAAGAACTTGTTCTTGACTGTACTTCATAATATCTAGTTCACAGAGAAATTCAAAATTCCCTTCACTTAAAACCCTTATATTTGCTATCATCTTGATACAAAGTAACCTTTATCTACAAAGCTACCACCTTCTTCTAAGCGAACATCACGACCAAATTTTTCATAGTCTAAATAAAGAAGTAATTTTTCTTTAGAAAGTTCTACACCAAGTTCCTCAACCAGATATTCACCTAACTCTCTATCCGTATCAACATCAGGATATAAGTAACAATCATCAAAATTTACACTTGCCAAATATTTTGGATCAGGACTGTTTGATTCAATAAATGATAGAACCAGATCTTCTTCTACATCTTCCACGTTTTCAGCAAGTTCATTCGCTAAATCTAAAGTTAAGCCTTCACAATTCAAAGGAGGCAAGCCTTCAATCGAATCAATAGTAACCTCAATTTCTTGACCTTCATAGCCAAAGCGTTCAGCTACTTCTTCACTCGAGCATGGAAGCAGGACTCGTCTTGCGATTCCTCTATAAATAACTAAAGCCATTAAATCCATTTTTTTATTTTCCCCCTTTACTTTCTACTGCAACAAAAACCAACTATCGCCTTCATGACCGAGAAACACATAGGAATCTCCTAAACGACTAGCAATTTCTTCTTCATGTTCTTCTACATAAGCAGACAAACGATCTTCATTCACTAACTGCTCATATTCTCCATGATCCAAAATACCAGCAAAATCAATCAATGCTTCCTTCGTATCAACTTCTGTAAACGAATTGACATATACATTGTCAGGATTGCACCCATCAAATTGTCCAAACTCTACACCGTCAAAGTGTTCATCTAAGCATTCAATAATCTTTGCAGGTTCATCAAGAAACTTTTTTCCATAAGTATAATATTTGCACACATCAGAAAACTTACTATAAATAACTTTAATACTCATTTTTTCTCCTTCCAAATAAAAAAGGAAGCCATAATTGACTTCCTCCACAATTTTCATTAAATTGAAGCTGAACGCTCAAAACTACAACCAATCGCAAATGCTCGATTTGTAACTTTGTTAAGTTCCTTATTCATTGAATAATAACTAGACAGGTCTTTCTTGATACATTCGAGAACATGATACGGCAGTTGCAATTCTTCTTCATTTTTAAGAAGTGCACTCAATTCACCAGCCATAGTCCATGCTTGCTTAAATTCTTGATCTTTCAGTTTTTTTGCAAGTTCATTCGACAATTCAATAATCTGTTTATCTTTTCCTTGTAAAGCCATTTTTTATACCTCTTTTCTTCTTTAGCTTTTTAACTATTCAACAATAAAGCTGGAGAACGTTTCTTAACTTTCATATTCACATCCACTCCTCTAAATGAAATCGTTCAATCAATTTTAAACACTCCATTCCCATTTCTTCTTTACTCCTTCTTAACAATCCAAACCAAAGTAACTTTCTCTTAACATCTACTTGTCCTGCTAAATATGATTCATAATCTGTAATCAATCGTTTCAACTTAACCCAATCACTTCGCTTCTTTGTCACCTTATAGGTTTGAGATTGAAACTCAATATAGGCTTGATAATCTCTTGCTAATTTACTATCTGTCAAACCATCATAAAAATTTCTTGCAGGAATCAAATATACAATTTTTTCAATGTCTTTATAGTCAATCATTCTGCCCTCCCTAACTGATTTTGAAGAAACTCTAATTCTTTTCGTTGTCTAGGTGTAAGTTCACCTGAATTCATTATCTTTTTCATGTTCTCTTGCATGAACATTCGATCAATCTCAGAAACAAATAATAAAGAATTAGAAACTCTTTCTACCAACCATCTAATCGTCCTTTCCACCGAATAAGGTTCAGGGTTAACTGTTAGTCTGACTGCTTCATGATTGCCGAAGAGTTGTTGCCACTTACTATCATACTTTCTAAATCCATGTTCATCAGTACCATCATAGATTTGTATCGCTCCTTGAAAAATTGACCTTGTTAATTCAGCAATCTCAGCACCAGCCAAAACTTCTGAAATGAATGACCTTGCCTTACCTTGTGAAAATCGAGCTTCATAACGATTCCATATTCCAAATAACCTTACACTAGCTGATACGCTAATTCCTTCTTTCTTCGCTATCTCATACCTCTTTTCATAAAAGTTAAAATACATTTCAGACTGCCGACTACCAAGATAGATTGATAAGCCTTGTCTATTTTCTAATTCAAATGGATTTTCAAAATCAAATCCACCACCACCGACAAATGAAAAGCTCTTCAAATAAGGCGAAACAATCTCTTGTTGATAGTATCTAGTCACTAGTGTTGACAAATCAAAATTCTCCTTCGTATCTTCCATCGCCATTTCATCAACTGCAATATCAATTCGAGTGACACTAAAGTTTTCTCCATATCGTTGTTGAAATCTCTTTATGAAGTCAATCCAAGTTATATTTTTACTTTCAAGATACATTTCTAACTGCCTGCATCCTTGACCACTTAACTGTACTGTAATTCTGTTTTTATCTTCTCCATTCTCACTAAAGCAAGAATTAAAACCAAAAAACCAAATATCGCCATACCGATATAACAATTCATATTTCATAAATGAAGTTGTTTCAGGATTTAACATAATTTCAAATCCAAAAAATTCTTTAGCTACATAATAGACATCATTCTCTTTGTGAAGAGTAAATCTAAAATAGTCAATCATGTATCTTGTTAGATCAGTATCACAGTTTTTTTAAACTGAAGCTTTTTATTTCTATGAAATCTTCCTTTTTCAATGTTCTATACCCATTTTCATAGGCTTTTTAGGGTAGAAATAGGAATACCAGTCTTTAATGACAATTCTTTCCTTGTCATATTTCGTTCTTTTCTAAATTTTTAATTTTTCCTTCCATTTCTCCTTTTAAAACTCCATTTTTACCAAAAGGGATACAAAAAAATCACCAAAGGGATACACCTCTATCCCTTATCGCCGTAAGCGTAGAGTGCATTTTGTAACTTTTGTTACCCACCTATTAGAATAGGTGGGTTAATTAGTATAGTCCAGCCCTCTAGTGAGCGCTAGTGAGCGCAGGCGCTCGTTGCTTCGCTTCCTCGCTTCTGCTACTAGCTACTAGAGAGCTGGACTACACCAACTACCTATAAACTAAGAAAGGGGATCTCCCTCTTCTCATTGTTCGTATTCATCAAATGGAAAATCTTCCAAAATATCAGACCATTTTTGAGTTCTTGACTTTTTCAGCTCAAACAAATCTCTAACCAAAAGAACCTGAGCCTGATTCATTACAATTATTCCATCTTCCCTCATAATCGTAATTTTTCCTAATTCTTCTAACTTCTTCAGTAAATTTTGAACTGATGAAAAACTAACTCCAATATCCATAGATACATCACTTGCTTTTTGCAAGATCATTTTCATCTTTCTTTATATCTTTTTTACTAGCTATCAACTCTTGTATCATTTCAGAACTAGCTTTTTTAACTTGTCCTTTTTGTAATTCTTCTTTAACTTGCATTTCTTCCTGTAATACTTGTTTTTCTTCTTCAGATAATCCAGCACTAGGATTCTCTATAGGATTAAAAGGATTTTCTCTTCTATCTATCTTTTCATATTCATCATAAAAAGATAATTTTCTTTCAAGTAAGGGTGAATAAAATTCCCTCGCTACTTCTCCATAAACACAAGCATAACCACGACCATAAACACGCTTACCAGCAAGATATTTCACATACTTAAATTCCTTGTTCCTATTGACTTCCCCAAAGGCTAGGTCATATCCTACCTCGTCCAATCGACCAACAGAAATACGGAAGTTAATGTTCGCTTGCAGTTTGGAACCTAAATCTTCTCTCGAAGGTTTCTGCATCGCTATTACTCCAAAGCAACCAGCTTGCCTTCCTAAAAGCAAGAATTGCCCCATAGCATTATCTAATCGCTGTCTTGTTTGAAAATCAAGCATGGCACATAAGGCATTGTATTCATCACAAACTAAAAAATATGGCTCTAAACCATACTCATAGAACTTCTTCAAATCCTTATCACTATGCTTCGCACGTTCCTTGCGCATATAAGAATAACGTGCAAACATAATTTCTACTGCTCTTTCTACCATAGAAACTATATCTTCTGCTTCATAAGAGATACGACCTTCAAAAGCTCTTTGTTCTGCCATAGTCACAAAGTCAGCTTGTTTGGGATCACCTATATCCACTACACCAACTTTAGCCATTGCACGAATCAATGTTCTCAATAATACTGTTTTACCACCACCAGTACCACCAACAACCAATAAATGAGGATCATCAATAGGATTCCAATAAAGATTCTTCATTAATAGAATACCTTTATCCGAATAGTTGACATCAGTAACCTTAATCCGATTCAAAAACGCAGAATAGGCAAGTTTATAAGTCTTAAACTTAATATCGTCCTGAACTTCCATAAAGTCCATGAAAAAGGTTGTTTCAAGTTCACTAGCAATCTTTTTAAACTTTTCCTGAAACTTGTTTCCAGCCATTTTAAATGCAATATCCAAATCATAACGATTCTGCTTCAAATAGACAGTAGGAAACACAATCTTATCAACTGTACCTGAATCTCTTTTCACCTTTTTTGTATAAGAATATCCATTTTCTTTCAAAAAGAAAGCCAGTTTAGATAGTCTTTCCAACTTTTGAAATAGGAATATTCTTTCTTGCGAAAACCATGTTAAATAGATACTTAAAACAACAAATACAATCAAGAGAATCACAGAGATAACAATTGATAATATATCCAAATTCTTGATTTTTTCAAAATTTTGATACACATAGAATCCAAGTACAGGACTAAATATTAAAAAGAAAAAAGAAAAGATAAAGTATCTAAGATTTATCATATAAGGCTTAATCTTAATTCCCCTATATGCAGGAAATAAACCCATATCTTTTTCTCCTTTAGCAATTACCCTTTTATGTTCTTGTTTCTGTTCTTGTTTTTGATCCTGCTTAGGTTTAGTAGCAGCTTTTTTTAGCTTATCAACTACAAATACGAATCGGTGCTTATTAGGCTCAACTTGATTTCGATCAGCCTTACGCATACCATGATATGCGACCAACAAAGTATCAAAATCAATAATTTCTTGATATCCCAGATTTAAAGCATCAATTTCTTCTTCTGATTGTTCAGTTACTTTTAAGAATACAGTGTCTTCTTGTCCTTCTGAATACACTAGAACTTCAACACCATCATAATCACCTTCTCCTGTTTCAAGATCGATATTTACGAACTGTGCCCCTTCATTCTTAATAAATTTACAATTCCCTAAAACTTCCTTTGGATTTAACAACAAGTCATTCAAAATTCGATATTTTTTTGAAAAAATTTCTACACGATTTCCAAGTTCTAGTCCGTTTTTAGCCATTATTTATTACCTCCTACACGTTTAAGTCCTTTAGCCAATACATTTGTTGAAGCAGAGAAATTTGTCCCTTCAACATAATCTTCTAAGAAAGTTGGTTCAATAGGTTCAACTTCCTCATTTACTTGATATGTAGCCATATCTTTTGGAGTGATAATCGAGAACATACCATGTTTCCCATTCATCACAATATGTCGTGTCCCCTCAAAAGGCTTACCTTCAATAATTGATGGCGCTTTTTCAGAGCGTACATAGTTAGCCTTCCCAATCGCTTCAGGATTGAATTTAAAGTTTTCAATTTTCATTTCTTATTTTCCTTTTCTATTTACATTTTTAAACAAAATAAAAGGACGATAATCCTGTTCTATTATCGCCCAACAACACAATATTCACTAGTATTTTTTACGTTTAAGACCAGCTAAACCAAGAACAGATAAAATAGCAGTACCTATCAATCCAAGAGAACTTGCATCAGTACCTGTATTTGGCAACTCTTTAAATTCTACAGATTCTTCTTGTTTAACGGATTCAACTGACTTGGACGGTTCAACTGGTTTAGATGGCTCAGTCGGTTTAACTGGCTTAGGTAGTTTCGGTAATTCAGGAGAATTAGGAACTTCTGGAGTATGTGTTACTACTTTAGCCTCCATTTCTTGACTATTGACAATATTGACAAATCTATTTTCAATTTTCCCACTTGAGATACGCTCAACCTCGATATAGAAATCAGCATCAAACGTACCTTGTACTCCTAGAGAGTTTAGGAACTCTTTGTCAATAGTGTAAGCCCACTTACCATCTTGTTCATTCCATGTTACTTTAACAATCTTCTTGATAAAGTCAGAGTTTGTACTTTGGTCGAACTCAAATTTGAAAGCATAAGAAGAACCTTTTACAATCTTATCTCCTGCCTTAACCACTCTACCGTCAGCCAAGACTACATCATAAGGAAGAACCAAGTCTTTTTCAGTAACATATTCTGTACCACGAATGATACCTGACCAATTGCCAGTATAACGATCATGTCTAACATCTAACATATCAATGCCATCATACTGATAAAGAGTATCATGCTTCGCTGGAACAGTTACACCGTCCAAAAGATAGCGTAGGTATTCCCCAATTTGAATTTCCTGACCATCACGAACTTTAGAATTATCTTTTTGATCCAAAGCGTGTTTTTCAGGTTTCAAGTTAGGAACTTGAACAGTTACCAAGTTAGAAACAAAGCCATTTCCAAAGTCAATTTGGTGGAAATCGTTCTTTACAATTTGACCTTTTTCTACCAATAAGTGAGCAGGTAGATCAATCGTGATATTCTTAGCCTGTCTTACATAATTCGTATAGAATGAAGCCGAATCTTTCGCTACAAACATATAGAACTCACCTTTGGGATTCAAGCCTGCTTCATTCAAAATATTTTGAATTTCCTGTGTACGTTCTTTTTCTGAAAGAACATGATACATATTAAAAAGATCCTTAACATCTTTACCAGTAGAATCCTTCATTGCGATTTTGTTATCATCTACCGTGTAAGCACCATCTTGTACATCATCTACCATTGCCCAAGTCTTGCCATAAGTTTTAGAATCAGCAGTAAATGTTGAATATGGTTTGTAATCCGTTGTCAAACTGAATTTCACATTTTTATCAAATGTATTTGCGCCATCAACGTTGTTTCCAAAGTTATCAGTAATAACCTTCACAGGTTTTGGAGTTGAAGGATTTACTCGCAAGCGTCTATATTTAATTTTTACAGTTGGAGCATCAGGTTTATTCGGTAAACCTTTTGGTTTCCTCAAAACAAGCTTTATTTCTTTAGTATCCTTTTTCTTTAACTCAGGTTTAACTGGTGGCTTAGAAAGAATAGTCACAGGAACTGTTGAACTTGCCTTACCAAAGATACCAACAGCCCACCCATCTTGATAGAAAATATCTTCATCTGTCAGATTACTTCCTGCCGAACCAAGCTGTCTTTTAACTTCTGCTCGTTTTGATTCAATTTCTTCTTCACCATGAACACCTACTCCATTGTGATAAGCAAAATTCAATTTAGAACCATATCCAACAGAAAGAAGCGAACCTAGAGGAATATCTGATTCATCCCCTACGTTAGCATATCCAAGATCACCTGCTTTTACTCCCAATTCAGGGACATCATGAGTCCATGGGGTTTTATATTCGCCTTTATAATATTCCTTATTATCACGGTTTACTTTCTTAACTTCTGAACCATTTGGATTTAAAACAATTCCTTCTGAACCATCTTGATAGGTAAAGCGTAATTCTTGTCCATAATCAATATCATTAAAAGTAGCAGCGATAGCCATCCCAACTTCTTTTCCTGACTTTTCATCAAAAAAGTCAATTTTGGTGTCAAATTGAACTAGATTCCCAAACAAGAAATTGATTGAACCACTACCATTGTCTTTTCTAATAAAGATCTTTGTAGCACTTAATGGCGTGCCATCCTTAACCCACTCAGCTTCCACACTATTGAAAGTAAATCGAGCAGATATTTTCTGACCTTCTTTGCTTTCAGCAACGTTATGGAGTGTGAATGAATCACCTGCTTTTGGATTCACAATTTCAGCAAAAACATCATCATTTTTTGAGAGCAAGTCTGCACGACTTCCACTAATAGTTGTGTCTGAATGAAGTCCGATATAATCTTTAACAGCAGTTAAACCTTCTACTCCTTCAAACGAAGCAGTTAGGTTGCTGTAATAGCCTACACTTCCACGTTTACTTTCATCATAATCGCCGTAAACTTTTATATGAGTATTTTCAGCCTTCAATCCTTTTTTAGCAAGTTCTTCTTTTTGCTTATTGTAAGAAGCCAGCTCCTTGTTGTAGTTTTCTAGATTCTTGTCATACTGTTCTTTTAGTTCAGTATTTTCCTTTTCAACTTTCTTATTATAATCTTCTTGAGCTCTCAGGCTTTCTTGTAGTCAGCTGTTTTCTCAGCATTATCACGTTCGATACGCTCGTTTTCGTCTAAAATTGCTTGACGTTCAGCTTCGTTGTTTGTTTTAGCTTTCTTAAATTCGTCCGTTTTTTGTTTGACTTCTGCTTCTTGTTTTGCATAGTCAGCTTCAATTTCTTTTTGCTTACTTACGACTGTTTCACTTGTCGCAACTCCTTTATCCTGTTCATTATCAATTTCAACATTTACCCCAGCTTCTTTAGCTTCAGTCATAGCTTTATCAAGTGACTCATGAGAAATCGTAACTTCAAATTCTGCTTTCTTTTCTATAGCTACAGGGGTATTAGCATTTACCTCATCAGCAGTTACAGTTGAAGAAAAAGCCATTCCCAACATTGCAAGTGCAAGGATAACTCCACAAGCACCACCAGATTTCATCTTACGAATAGAACCGTAAGCCTTAAATTCTTGATTTTTCAACATTTATTATTAATTCTCCTTTTATTAATATTTTTATTTTTTTAATCTCGTTACTTTCAAGAAGGGGAACGAGATCGCTTATTTACTACAACCATTTTTCTCCTTTTCTACAAATAAAAAAGCCAGTTACCCAACTGACTTTAAAAAAATAATAATTCATTTTTTTGTATTCTATCTTTTTGAAATATCTATTCATTGATTCTTCAAAACTATAGTATATTGCACATAAATTTTTGAATAACTCTTTATCACCTCATTTCCTATTGTTAATTCACATAAAAGAATACAAGTATATTCTCTTGTGAAAACTAACAATAACACTTATTGTTAATTTTTCTAATCTTTAAAAGACTTTTTATCCAAAGTCTTTAAAGATTCCTAGTTATTTATATGCTCATATCTTCGCATATTTTCAGCTTCTAAGCCTACTACCTTCGCCAAAGTCACGAATTTAAGAATAACTCAATACCCCCTCTTTCTTACCTAAAGGCATTAGCAAAAGTTAATTACTCAACTCCCACATACCGACCATACGACATATAGACTTCACTATCTCTCTCTAGCTACCTTCTACGAAGTATCATTGACTGTTTTCAGCCGTCAGTTCCCTTTACTTATCTACTAAGGCGAAAGGACGAAATACCCAACGTGATCTTAATAAAAGCTTAGTAGATATAAAAACTAGAACTACTAACAGACTTGACTTTTAACCATAAATCACTTATAATAAAGTTGCAACATCAATTATTCGTGTTTGGTCAGTGTAAATCATTGCCTGACACGTTTTTTTATTAAATTTTCAAAGGTCAATCATCACAAAAAATGTAATCATTTGATTACATTGACTATTATATAATCAAATGATTACTTTGTCAAGACTTTTGTAAAATAATTTTATTATTTCTTATTACGGTACTTATTATGGAATTTAAAGATAGATTAAAAGCAGTTCGACTGAACAATAAACTCACTCAAAAAGAGGTAGCAAACCACTTCCAAACTTCACCTCAAAGTTATGCTCAGTGGGAGAAAGGGCTAAGAAAACCATCAGCAGAAAATCTTCAGAAACTTGCAGATTTTTTCAACGTTTCAACTGACTACCTTTTAGGGAAAACTGATTTTCCTGAACCTGATTCGGATATTGATTTAGATACTGCTATTGATAATTCAGTCGCTTTCGATGGTACGCCTATCACAGATGACGACCGAGAAATCATCAAAAATTATCTGAAAGATTACTTCGCAAATAAAAAATAAGTATGAATCTAAATAAAGTTATAAAAGAGATTGAGCAATTAAACTGCCAAGTTGTCATTCTTGACAACTTATCCTGTAAGGGGAGATATGTACTTGCAAATAACAAACACTTTATTTTCCTTAGTTCCGATACAACAGATATTGAAAAAATTAATATACTTCTTCACGAAAAACACCATCTCATTAATGATGATTGTAACAACTCTTTATCTCAGATCGAGACTTTTAAAAATCATATTGAATCTGACACTGAAAAAAGAAGAATCCTTGATTTTATGAGTCTAGTAAATAGTGAATACCCAATTGATGAAAGTTTTAATTATCAAAACTATATTTCGAATGCAGAAATTCCAGCAAAATATGAAAACTATGTTAAAGAAATAGCTAGACAATTTTATAATGATAACAAAAATAACATTATCTGATGATAGTGTTATTTTTTTGACTCTATAAAAATTTGTAGAAATTTAATCCATCACATACTTTTCAAACACATATAAAAGCGTCATTGAATTTATTTGAAATTACAAAAAGAAAGAATCACTGATTCTCTCTCGTTCTTAGCAATATATATACATTATAGTCTACTACGAATAATATTTTTTTCACTTTATTATTCTAAAAATTACAGTTGCAGAGAGTTCATTATTGCAATAAATATCTAATTCATTTTCAGAATTACCACTAAACACACCACCACCTTTTTTTCTAAAGATAAACTTAACGAAATAAACTTCTAAATCGCCTTCATACTCTACATCAACTTCAAAAATTAGAACCTGCTTCTATGTCTTCTATCTGAACAGAATAATCATTTAAAAAAATCTCTTGCAAAAATAATTTAATTTAGGGTTTTAAAAATTGTGGTACAGAATTGTAATAAATTACTTTTTAACTCCATTTGGGTTCTCCTTGATACAATAAACTTGCTTATTTAGATATTTTACACAATTTTTATTGGTTCTAAACTCAACCATATAATAATTTATCTCTTAAGTACTTAATTAGCTAAATAATTTTTACAATATAATGAGCTAATCTAAAGAGGAAATAAATAAAATGATCTGTACAACGACTGAACTAAATAACTATTATCAGAATACAATTCATTAGGTTTCAAATTATGGCACTAGATATCGTTTTTGTTTCAAAAGGTTCATTAATCTTATGTACTATAAAAGGGCATTTTTCTCATTTTTAAAAATAAAAAAACTTGTATGTAATTATAGCAGAGAAAAAAATTAGAATAACTGTTATTTTCGTTACTATTATACCATACTTAAAAGGTGAATTTATAATAATCAAATAAAAAATATAGAATAAAATAGACCAGTCCTGATCTACTTTATTCTATATTCATTAACTAAAAAAGAAAATCTACCTTCTCAGTAGATTTTCTCTGTTTAAAATTTATTTCCAAGCGCCACTGGCATCTACATAATAGCCATCTGGTGTGCGTGTATTGCGAAGCATATTACCAGATGAAGCTAGATAGTACCACTTACCACTATCTTTGACCCAACCTGTTGCCATTGAACCTGAGTTCTTTAGATAATACCAAGAACCACTATCTTTGACCCAGCCTGTCGCCATAGAACCTGAATCTTTTAGATAATACCAAGTTCCACTATCTTTGACCCAACCTGTTGCCATTGAACCTGAATTGTTTAGGTAATACCAAGAGCCACCATTTTTAAGCCAACCTGTTGCCATTGAACCTGAGTCTTTTAGGTAATACCAAGAGCCATTATCATATAACCAATCAGCTGAAATCATAGCTCCTGATGACTTAAAGGCATACCAGCTTCCACCTTGGTGTAGCCATGTTTGATTAAACATAACCCCTTCATCATCCATAAAGTACCAGCTTCCCTGATCCTTGATCCAAGAATTTTGAACTAATTGACCTTGTTTTTGATAGTACCAGTTTTGGTTTGATTTTAGCCAGCTTTCTGCTTTTATAATTGGATAAAGTTCTTGGAAAGCTCCCCCACCCTTATAGGAATGACTGATGGTTTTTGGTTTTGCCAGTTTTAACTCACCATTGTCATAATCTGCCCAAGCATAGACTTTTTGACCATTGATAGTCTCTGGTAAAGTGGCAGTGTAAGTCTTGGTTTGATAGTCCCATTTTGCATCAAGGTAAGTGTATTGATCATTTGATTCTTCAATACGGTAGTAACCACTCTTTCCACCGTCATTATATACATCATCAACTACTTTAGTGGACCAGGTCTTTACTTCATTTCCGCTCTTGGCTTCTACCTTGATATCTCCTCTATAGCCATAAGGTACATAGAAATTCAGGTAACGCCCCTCTGTACCAACCATAGACTTGTCCTTTTCTTGACCTAGAAAATTGACAGTCTGATCTTGGCCATTTAAAGTGACTTTCCATTCAATTTTTTCGTTGCTAGCCAAATCTGATACTTTAATATCTACTTCATAGCCGTTATTAAATCGGAGAATTTTGCCATCTTGATATTGAACACCACTCTTAATAGGCCATACCTCTTGTAGCTCAAAAGCTTTAGCAGATTGAGGAAGTGCAAACATAGCTAAACCTGCTAGAGACAAACCAAATAGTGTGATTTTTTTTGATAGTTTCATTTTATTGCCTCCTTATTTCTTGAATAAAACAAATTGACTGTTGTCTGGATAAACTGATACGTGTTGTTGCTTATTACTTCTTGATATAACTTCAAGAACCTGACTATAAGAATATTGATAGAGTTCATCCAAAGTAACTCTTCCATTCTTATTGACATCAGCTACAGGCGAAATCTTTATATTTTGAAGAGGATTCCAGCCTGTTCCCATTGCCCAGTATCTTGTGGCAAAACTCCCACCTCCATATGTACTATACGATTCTTCCCCCTTCCAAGAGGCACATAGTACGAGGAATTTAGAATCAAGCATTTCGCCATTCTTGCTTGCTACATCTCCTGTTGAAAATCCTGCTAAAAATTCTTGTTCATCAAATACTTCTTCAGACTCAGAGACAGCCTTTTCATCAGAGACAGCCTTTTCATCTGATTTACCTGCATTTATAATTGTTCCTGAATAGCAACAATCCAGCATAACCACAAACTTACCTTTGTATTGTTTCAAAATGGACGCCAATTCCCAACCAGAAAATGCTAAACCATCACTACCAATATAGATTCTTCCGTCTCTTCCTCCATGACAAGTAAAGTAAAGATAGTTCACATCACTTTCGGTAGAAGATTCAAAAAGCTCTTGCATTTTTGCAATAATCTCGGACTTAGTTCTATCTGGGAAACGAACAACTTCACTAAAGTTTTGGTTACTAAATACCTTTTCCATTGCATTAACATCTGCTATAGGTACTGCCGGAGTAGATGTTTCACCAAGAACTAAAGCCCGACGATTGATATTTTGATTTTCCCCACTATTAGCAAAGAAATAGGTATCATCTCCGATATTGTGCCAACCTGTCTGCATAGCACCGCCGGCAGCTAAATAATATTGTTTCCCATTGATAGTCTGTAGACCTGTTTGCATGACACCACTAGTATTTAAATAATACCAGCTACCAGAAACCCAACACCATCCAGTTTTCATAGCACCACTATCATCTAGATAATACCAGTTTCCAGATTCTTTAATCCAGCCTGTCTTCATCCAACCTTCACTATCAAAATAGTACCAGGTGCCACCTATTTTTTCCCATCCATTTGTAGTATATGAACCATCAGAATGCTTATACCACCAACGGCTATCAGATTTAGCCAATTTCCACTTGACTTACTATAAGTAGTTTGAGAGGAGGATTCTTGAGCAGAAACTTGATTATTTGCTGGCAAGGAGGCTGCTAAGCTTAGTAAAGCAACGGTTGACAATAAAATTTTTTTCATAATATTATTGTCCTTTCTTTTTTAATTTTGTATAATAATATCAAAAATAAAAAAAAGTGTTTTATTTTTTGCAAAAATGGAAGAGGATGAATATGGAAAATTTTGGAGCAGTTTTAAAGGATATTCGTATTTCAAAAAACTTTCGTCTTAAAGATTTATCATGTAATGAAATTAGTGAATCAACTATTTCTCGTTTCGAAAAATGGCATTACAAAATTATCTATTAATCATTTTTATATTCTGTTAAATCGTCTTGGAATATCATTTTCAGAATTTGAAGAATTAGTTCATTGTTATTATTCCAAAAAGAATATCTTTTTGATGAATTAGAACATGCTGTAGAGTCTTCAGATATTTTTTTACTTCAAGAATTAGTGGAGAAAAATAGAGTTAAAAAGAAAAAGCATGAAAAAGTTTATGCAATTATCACATAAAAATTGATTGCTGAACAACAGATTAATCGTCTTGCAAACCTTCCTTATAATTCATCTAAATGTAATGAATTAATAAAATATCTGCTTTCTGTAGATACTTGGATGGAGTATGAACTAAAAACTTTTTCTATAATTCAGTGTTTTTTATGAATACTAAAAACATTAGCTTACTATATAGAATAGTAATCAAAAAACACGATATTTTTTTAAAAACTAATACTGGAACGCATAGAGTAATTCCCTGTATTTATTTAACCTAGAATTATTATTAAAAAAATAATTTATTAGGTAGTGCTCAATTTTTTTATAGATGATGTAGAAAATTTGCTTTACTAGGCAAGGATATTATTTTTGAAAAAGAATTATTTACTCTTCCTAAAAAGGTATTTATCTTATAAAAACTAATCAAATAGAGTTAGGTAAAAAGAATGTTCTAAAAGCTATGAGAATATTTAAGAATATAATGATAGTGACACAATAAATGAATTAAACCAGAAATTTAAGCTAGATTTAACAATTTAATTGTTAAATGATATTGTTTAGAGATATAATTCCTAAAAAATTAGACAAATAATTTATCCATAAGATTTGGTTCTGCATTACACTGAACTAAATCTTTTTATTTTTAATACATTTGTTATTATATAGGCTTTTGTTGATTTATTTCTTGTTTTAATTCAGTGGAATAGTAACGATTCTTCCCTTTTTTAACGCTCTCTGTTCAATAACGATCAGTTCACCTTGTCACATACCTTAGCCAGAAACATCCATACCAAATCTTTTTGAAAGCTGATTAAAGCTTTGTACTTTCTTTCTAAGTTCATAGAACTGAACCTTAACGTCATTTGGCAATTCCATAATAAAAATAAGGACATTCCAATAAAGGAAGTCCTTTTTAGCACTACTATAAATCAGAGACATTTTATTCTATAATCATTGACCAAAATATAATTTTTGGTCAAAAATTTGATCAAAATTTGGTCAAAAAACAAAAAAATACTATTTTTATTTTTTTAAAAAATGAATTTGTGATGATTGCCTTTAAATAAACACTTTGCATATTCTTTTGTCTTTCTTTTACATTAGTAAAA